>Ga0207694_10000008_pt1 | contig 484902 bp, 451 predicted proteins | sample KBSC34metaG_FD_184353 | JGI IMG/M metagenome (GOLD analysis project Ga0207694, IMG submission 184353) | Corn rhizosphere microbial communities from Kellogg Biological Station, Michigan, USA - KBS C3-4 metaG (SPAdes) (version 2) | ecosystem: Host-associated > Plants > Roots > Rhizosphere >... | reverse complement strand
GCAAACGCCGCGATCACCGCGGAGAAGATCGCCGACGGATCGATCTCCTCCCAGAAGATCGTAGGCGGCTCGGTCACCCCCGAGAAGATCCCCGATGACTCATTGACCGGGCAGAAGGTCAATGAGGGAACCCTCTCTCAGGTGCCCTCTGCCTCCCACGCCGACACCGCCTCTTTCGCCGACACATCGAACCCAGAGGCATTCGCCAAAGTCGACGGCGAAGGCACCACCTTCCCCGCCTACTCCAAGGGGATCGGCACCTCAAACGTCAAACAGGGGCTGGAACCGGGCATCTACTGCGTCGAAGTGCCGGGCTTCGTGCCCAGGGGGGCACAGGCGACACCTGAATTCGCCGCCCACGCCGACGTCTCGGTCTACGTCAAGTTCGGCGGCACCGCCTCCTGCACCTACCCCAAGGTCGAGGTGCAGACCTACAACAACGGGACGCGGCAGAAAGAGCCCTTCTACATCGTGTTCTACCGGTAGGGCCGCTCGAAATGGGCTTGACTTTGATGTCCCTCCATACGAACATACGTTCGTATGGAGGTCGCCTGCGTCCTGATCCCTGAGACTGGCTTCGCCGATCCGGTTGAGGCCAGCGAGCTGACCGAGTTGCTGCTGTGCCGACTTGAGAGGATCGGCGCTGCGGTTGAGTCGGAGCGGCCCGGGGAGGCGTTCTTCGCCCTCGATGGGTTGCGTGGAATCCATGGGGGAGAGAGCGCCGGGGTGCTGGCGGCGGCGCGGCGGACGGCGGAGATGGAGGTGCGGATAGGAGCCGCGCCCACCCGCTTCGCCGCCCACGCTGCCGCGCGACGGGAGGCGATCGTCCCGCCGCCGGCCGCGGGCGACTTCCTGGCAGCGCTCCCCGTCTCGACGCTGGTGGACAGGCTGGGCCTGCCGCCGCGCGAGGCGGGGGGCCTGATCGAGACGCTGCGCCGCCTGGGGATCGAGAGGCTGGGAGCGCTCGCGGCGCTCTCGCCCGGCCGGGTCGCCGATCGCTTCGGGCCGCCGGGCCTGCGGGCGCTGCGGCTCGCCCGGGGAGAGGACTCGCCGCTGCGGCCGCGCCGGTCGCACGAGGAGCTGGAGGCGGAGGTCGAGCTGCCGGAAGGGGCGGCCGGCGGTCAGCTGGAGCGGGCGCTGGAGCTGCTCGTCGACCGCCTGCTCGCAGCGCCCCAGCGCCGTGGCCGCCGCCTGCTCGGCTTGCGCCTCGGCGCCCGGCTCGCCGCCGGCGGCGGCTGGAGCGCCGACCAGGGCCTCGGCCGCCCGACCGCCTCGCCGCGGGTGCTGCGCGCGGTCCTCGCGCCGCGGCTGGAGGCGCTGCCTGGCCCGGTCGCCTCCCTGCGACTGCGCGCGCTCGGCCTCGGCCCGCCGGTCGGCGACCAGCTCGAGCTCTCGGTCCGCGGCGAGGAGCACCGCCGCCGCCGGCTCGGCGACGCGATCCGCGAGGTCCGCGCCGCCCAGGGCGCCGACTCCCTGCTCGAGGTCCTGCCGCTCGACTCCGCCTCGCGCTTTCCCGAGCGCCGCGCGATCCTCACCCCGGCCGCGGGCCGATGACCCCCGGCCTGCGCCGGCTCTACGTGCCGCGGCGGGTCGCGGTCGAGGCCGGGCCCGGCGGCGACCCGCGCGAGGTCGAGGGGGTCGCGGTCGAGGCGGTGCGGGAGGAGTGGCTGATCGAGGACCGCTGGTGGACGCCGAAGCCGCTGCGCCGTCACTACTACGAGCTGGTCCTGGCCGACGGGCGCGACGTGGTCGTCTTCCGCAGCGGGTTCAGCGGGCGCTGGTATCGCCAGCGGGCCTGATGGCCGGCGAAGTCGCCCCATATATAGAGCTGCACGCTCACTCGGCCTTCTCCTTCCTCGACGGGGCCTCGACGCCGACGGAGCTGGCCGGCGCCGCGGCCGAGCTGGGGTACCCGGCGATGGCGCTGACCGACCACGACGGGGTGTGGGGGTCGATGGAGTTCGTCCACGCCTGTCGGGGACTGGGAGTTCGGGCGCTCACCGGGACGGAGCTGACCGTGCGCGCCGGCAGGTTCGCTCACCTGACACTTCTCGTTCAGGACGCGACCGGGTACCGCAATCTCTGCCGCCTGCTGACCGAAGCCCATTCCCACACCAGGGACAACACGGGGAGGTCGGCGCAGCGGCCCTGGGTGAGCTTGGAGTTACTCGAGACGCATGCCGAGGGGCTGGTTTGCTTGTCGGGATGCGCCGGGGAGGGGGCCGTCGCGTCGGCGTTCGAGCGGGGCGAGGTCGCGGCGGGGGCGGCGCTGGCGCGGCGGCTGCTCTCGATCTTCGGCCGCGACCGCTTCCGGATCGAGCTGCAGCGGCCCTACTGGCGCCGGGACCGGGCGCGGAACCGCTGGCTCGCCGGGCTGGCCGAGCGGCTCGGCGTCCCCGCCGTCGCCACCGGCAACGTCCACTCGCACGCGCCGCGCCGCGCCCACCTCCAGGATGCCTTCGTCGCCGTGCGGCTGGGGATGACGCTGGAGGAGTCCGAGCCGCGCCGCCGCGGCAACCCGACCGCGGCGCTGGCCTCGCCGCGGGCGATGGCGGCGCGCTTCGCCGAGCACCCCGCGGCGGTCGCCGAGACCCTGCGCCTCGCCGAGCGCCTCCGCTTCGACCTCGCCACCGAGCTCGGCTACCGCTACCCGCGCGAAGGCGACCCGGCCGCCGACCGCGAGCTGGCCGGAACCTGCGGCGCCCTGCTCGCCGAGCGCTATGCCGGCTCGAGCCGCCGCCGCGAGGCCGAGCGGCGGCTCGAGGACGAGCTGGGGACGATCCGCGCCCTCGGCCTCTCGGGCTTCTTCCTCCTCCACCGCGACCTGCTCGAGCTGGCGCGCGAGGTCGCGGTGGAGGTGCGCGGGCCGGGCTCGGCCCGCTCGGTCCTGCCCCCCGGCCGCGGCCGCGGCTCCAGCGTCAGCTCGATCGTCTGCTACCTCACCGGCCTCTCCCACGTCGACCCGGTCGAGGCGGAGCTCTTCGCCGGCCGCTTCCTCAACGAGGAAGCCACCTCGATGCCGGACATCGACCTCGACTTCCCCCGCGACATCCGCGAGGTGCTGATCCCGCGCGTGCACGAGCGCTACGGGGCCGACCGCTCGGCCCTGGTCGCCGCCTTCCCCACCTACCGCCCGCGCGGCGCCGTGCGGGACCTGGGCAAGGCGCTGGGCCTGCCGCCGGCGGAGATCGACCGGGTGGCGGGGATGGTCGGCTTCCACGAGCGCCGGGGGGAGATCGAGCGCGACGTCATCGCCGCGATCGGCGCCGAGCGCGCCGCCACCCCGCGCTGGCGGGCGCTGCTGGCGCTCTGCCCGGAGGCGATGGGCCTGCCCCGCCACGCCTCCCAGCACCCCGGCGGGATGGTGATCTCGACCGAGCCGCTCGTCGACGTCTGCCCGGTGGTGCCTGCGGCGATGGCGGGCCGCCAGATCGTCCAGTGGGACAAGGACTCCTGCGCCGACGCCGGCCTGCTCAAGATCGACCTGCTCGGGCTGGGGATGCTCTCCGCGGTCGAGCGCTGCGTCGAGGAAGTGGGGCGGACCCGGGGGCGCCCGCTCGACCTCTCGCGAATCCCGCTCGACGACCCGCGCACCTTCGAGTCGATCCGCGCCGCCGAGACGACCGGCGTCTTCCAGATCGAGAGCCGCGCCCAGATGCAGATGCTGCCGCGGACCAAGCCGCGCGACCTCGACGACCTCACCGTGCAGGTGGCGCTGGTCCGCCCCGGCCCGATCCAGGGCGGCGCCGTCCACCCATATATAGAGAGGCGCAAGCGGCTGCGCGAGGATCCCGGCTTCACGGTCCCCTACCCGCACCCGCTGCTGGAGCCGGTGCTGCGCGACACGCTCGGCACGATCGTCTTCCAGGAGCAGGTGATCGAGGTGGCGATGGCCCTGGCCGGGTTCTCCTCGGCCGAGGCGGAGGGGTTGCGGCGGGCGATGAGCCGCAAGCGCTCCGAGGCGGCGATCGAGACTCACCACGAGCGCTTCGTCGCCGGCGCCGCGGCGCGCGGCGTGCAGGAGGAGACGGCGGAGCGGGTCTGGGGGCAGATCCAGGGCTTCTCCGGCTTCGGCTTCCCCAAGGCGCACTCGGCCGCCTTCGGCCTGCTCGCCTACCAGTCGGCCTGGCTGCGCATCCACCACGCCCCCGAGTTCCTCTGCGCCCTGCTCAACGAGCAGCCGATGGGCTTCTACCCGCCCGACGCCCTCGTCCACGAGGCCCAGCGACGCGGGGTGCGGCTCGCCGGCCCCGACGCCAACCGCAGCCGTGTTCTCTGCCACGTCGAGCAGGCCCCGGGCGGGCCGGCGGTGCGGGTCGGGCTCGGCTACGTGAAGGGGGTGCGGGAGGAGGAGATGGCGGGCCTGGTGGGGGAGCGCGAGCGGGACGGCGCCTACGCCTCGATCGCCGACCTCGCCTCGCGCTCCGGCGCCACCCGCCCCAACCTCGAGCGCCTAGCCTGGGCCGGCGCCCTCGACAACCTCGCCGGCCGACGGGACGCAGATGTCCCTATATCGAGGGAAATAGTCCCGTCGGCGGCGTTGTCGGGGAGGCGGGGGGCGCTTTGGGAGGTTGGGGTCGCTACGGGCGTTCGGCGCGGGGAGGGGGTGCAGATGGCGCTGCCGCTGGAGCCGCCCGCCGCGCCGGAGCTGCCGCCGCTCGACCCGTGGGAGACGGTCGTCGCCGACTACCGCTCCACCGGGATGGTCCTTGGCGAGCACCCGCTCGGCCTGATGCGCGAGGACCTCGGCCCGGAGGTGCTGCGCAGCTCCGACCTGGAGAAGGTCGACGACGGCTGCGCCGTCGAGGTGGCCGGCCTGGTCGTCGCCCGCCAGCGGCCCGAGACGGCCAAGGGCATCGTCTTCATGCTGCTCGAGGACGAGCGCGGCACGGTCAACCTGATCGTCCCGCCCGCCGTCTACGAGCGCTGCCGCGCCGCCGTGCGCGCAGCCCACTTGGTTCAGGCGAAGGGCAAGCTGGAGCGCCGCGAGGGCGCCACCAACGTGATCGTCTCCACCGTCGCCGAGCTCTCGCCCACGGCGGCCGAGCTACTGGACGTGGCGCCCGCGGGGCACAGCTTCGGCCGGCGCAGATAGTTTGCGAACTTAGCCGTGTTCAAGAGTCGAACCAACATTCGCTCGGGGGAGTCAGGAATTCGATGAGAGAGATCCGCAGCCGCATCAGCTACGCCAACGTCGTCTCCGCCATGGCGATCGTCATCGCCCTGGGTGCGGGGACCGCCTGGGCCGCCAACCAGCTGCCGCCGAACTCGGTCGGGACGGAGCAGCTGAAGACCGGCGCGGTGACCCCCGACAAGCTGCGGAAGAACGCCGTCACGGAGACGAAGATCAAGAACGGCGCGGTCGGCTCGAGCAAGATCGCCTCCGCCGCGGTCACCTCGGCGAAGATCGCCGACGGCGCCGTGACCGGCGCGAAGATCCCCGGCGGAGCGGTCACGCCCGAGAAGATCCCGGACGATTCCCTGACCGGCCAGAAGGTCAACGAGGCGACGCTGTCCCGGGTGCCCAGCGCCGCCAAAGCCAACACGGCGACCTTCGCCGATACCGCGAATCCCGAAGCCTTCGCGCTGGTGACCAAGGAAGGGGCCGTGGTCGCGGCCTCCTCGAAGGGCATCGGCGCCGCTGACGTCAGCACAGCGGGCACCGGCATCTACTGCATCGGCGTGTCCGGCTTCTCACCCCGCGGCGCTCAGGCGAGCCCGGAAAAGACGATCAAACCCGAACTTCCCGAACAGACCCTCGACAAGGACGTCTCGGTCTACGTCAAGCTCGGCACCCCGACCTCGTGCCCGTCCTCCCAGGTGGAAGTCCGGACCGCCAACGAAGGCGCCCTGAAAGACGAGCCTTTCTACTTCACCGCCTACCGGTAGCGGCAACCGGCTCCCCCGCGGGAAGACCCGCGCAGGCGCAGGGCTCGGGCATCGGGAAGAGGCGGAGGAAGCGCTTTGTCGCCTGCTTGCTGCCTTCGATCCGCAGGGCGCCGGAGGCGAGGGCGTCCTCGATTCCCAGCTGGGTGGTGAGGACCGCCGCCATCGTCGCGGCGTCGGGGAAGGCGAGGGTGGCCGCCGGGGCCTCGACGGCGCCGCGGCCCAGCTCGACGCCGCCGTCGGCGATCGCGACGCGGTAGCGGTCCTCGCCGATCCGCAGGTTGTAGGCGGCGTCGAGGTCGCCCGCCGCCTCGGGGTCGAAGAGCGAGCCGAGGGCGAGGACGGTCGAGTCGGGGCCGATCGTCTGCGCGTCGGGCGGCAGCGGGGAGCGGGCGCCCCAGGCGCCGAGCCTGGTGACGACCGGCTCCAGCTCCCGCCCCCACTCGGTCAGCTCGTAGACGGAGGAGGCCGCGGGGGGCGGCAGCTTGTGGTGGCGGACGACCCCGTTCTGCTCGAGTTCGCGCAGGCGCTCGGAGAGGATGTTGGTGCTGGCGTGGGGGAGGCCGGTGCGCAGATCGGTGAAGCGCTTCGGGCCGAGCAGCAGCTCGCGGACGATCAGCAGCGCCCAGCGCTCGCCGACGAGATCGAGCGCGTAGGCGAAGCGGCAGGCGTCCTGGTAGCTGCGTTTGGTGGCCATTGGCACAAGTTTACAACAGCTTAATACAGTTAAGCAAGCAAGTGGTTGCTTTTTTGAACCATTTGCTAAAGTGCCCGCATGGCTAAGACGACCGACCACCGCTGGCTCGCTCTCTACGTCCTCTGCGCCGGGATGCTGATGATCGTCCTCGACGTGACCATCGTCAACGTCGCCCTGCCGACGATCCAGGACAGCCTCGACTTCTCCCAGAGCAGCCTCGCCTGGGTCGTCAACGCCTACCTGATTCCCTTCGGCGGCCTGCTGCTGCTCGCCGGCCGCCTCGGCGACCTGCTCGGCCAGCGGCGCATGTTCCTGATCGGCCTCGGGGTCTTCACCGTGGCCTCGCTGTTCTGCGCCGCCGCCGAGAACCAGGCGATGCTGATCGCCGGGCGCTTCTTCGCCGGCGTCGGCGGGGCGCTGGCCTCGGCCGTGATCCTCGGCATGATCGTGACCATGTTCCCCGAGCCCCGGGAGCAGGCGAAGGCGATCGGCGTCTACGGCTTCGTCGCCTCCGCCGGCGGCTCGATCGGCCTGCTGCTGGGCGGCGCCCTGACCCAGGCGATCAGCTGGCACTGGATCTTCATCATCAACCTGCCGATCGGCATCGCAACCGCCTACGGCGCCGTGCGCCTGGTCGACGGCAAGCCCGGGATCGGCTTCAAGGCCGGCGCCGACATCCCCGGCGCGGCGCTGATCACCAGCTCCCTGATGCTCGGCGTCTACACGATCCTCGGCGTCAACGAGCACGGCTGGGGCTCCACCCAGACGCTCGCGCTCGGCGCGGTCTCGGTGATCCTCGGCGCGGCCTTCATCGCCCGCCAGGCGCGGATCGAGAACCCGCTGATGCCGCTGCGCCTCTTCCGCTCGCGCAACGTCGCCGGCGCCAACACGATCCAGGCGCTGCTCGTCGCCGGCATGTTCGGCATGTTCTTCCTCGGCGCGCTGTACCTGCAGCGGATCCTCGGCTACGACGCGCTCGAGGTCGGCCTCGCCTTCCTGCCGGCGACGATCGTGATGGGCACCCTCTCGCTCGGCTTCTCGGAAAAGCTGATCATGCGCTTCGGCCCGAAGAACACGCTGATCCCGGGCGTGATCGCGGTCGGCATCGGCCTGCTGCTCTTCGCCCGCACGCCGGTCGAGGGCACCTACTTCGCCGACCTGCTGGCCCCGATGCTGCTGGTCGGCGTCGGCGTCGGCACCGCATTCCCGGCGCTGATGACGCTGGCGATGTCGGGGGCGACCCCCGAGGACGCGGGCCTCGCCTCCGGCCTGGTCAACACCAGCATGCAGGTGGGCGGCGCGATCGGCCTCGCCGTGCTGGCGACGCTGGCGGCCGAGCGCACCGACAGCCAGACGGCGGCGGGCGCCTCGCAGCTCGCCGCGCTCAACTCGGGCTACCACCTCGCCTACCTGGTCGGCGCTGGCCTGGTCGCGCTCGCCGTGACGATCGCGATCGTCGTCCTCCGCCCGGTCCCAATGCCCTCTCCGGAGGCGATGGCGGCGGCGCACGAAGGCGCCGACGAGCGCGAGCCGGCCTACTCCGAGGCTTGAGCTGGGCCATCAGGGTGGGAAGGCGCCGCGCAGGGCGTGGGCCATCTGGCGCGGGTCTTCGAGCTGCGGGTAGTGGGCCAGCTCGGGCAGCTCGGTGACCGGGACGCCGGGCCGCAGCTCGCGCAGGGCCGCCAGCACCTCGGTCGTCGCCACCGGATCGCGCAGGCCCCAGGCGAGGCTCAGCTCGCCGTCCCAGTGGCCGATCGCCCCGTGCCAGCGCTCGGCGTGCTCTTCGCGCTGGTCCATGTAGGAGATCAGGCGGTGCCCGAGGGTGCGCCCCCCGTTGTGGCAGATCAGCTGCCACTGGTCGACGCCCTCGCGGTCGGTCAACGGGTGCGCCTCGGAGAAGACCGAGCCGAACTGGTGGCGGAAGACGCGTTCGCTGGAGACCCTGGCGAAGAGCGGCCCGAGGCGGCTGCGCAGAACCCGCTGGGCCGGGGTTGGGCTGGCCCGTTCCAGCACCATGCTGCCGTTGAAGAGCATGATGCCCTCGAGCCGCATCTCGAGCTGCCCCTCGATGTCGCGCGCCATCAGCTCGTTGGCGACCGAGGTGCCCATGTCGTGGGCGAGGACGAAGACCGGCCGCCCGCCGCCGTAGCGCCGCACCATCTCCTCGGCGAGGTCGGCCTGCCAGAAGAGGCTGTAGTCATGCTCGCGCGGCTTCTCGGAGAGGCCGAAGCCGAGGAAGTCGAAGGCGAGCACGTTGCGTGAGCCTTCGCGCTCGAGCAGCAGGCGCCAGTCATAGGAGCTCGAGGGGAAGCCGTGCAGGAGGAGCAGCAGCGGTCCGGCCCCCTCTTCACGCAGGACGTGGATCCGGTAGCCGCCGAACTCGGCGCTCTCGCCCCGTGCCTGCCACTCGCGGATCCGCTGGTTCAGGGTCATGCCGCCGCCATCATCCCCCGCGCGAGCGGCGGGCACAACCCCGCTTCCCAGCCGGGCGGAGGGCCCTCGTCGTCGGCGCCGCAGCCGAGCTTCTCCCGGGCAGCTACGACTTCGGCCGCAGCAGGTCGACTCGACCGCCAGGCCGGCCTCGCCGCGCGACTCGCTAGCTGCCACCCTCGACGTCGCGGTAGTGGTCGCGCCAGATCACCCGGTAGAGGCGTAGGTGGCGCGGCAGGCCGCGCAGGCCGGGGATGAACGGGATGCAGATGAAGGCGAGGCTGAGCAGTCCCATCAGGGCGAAGACCAGGGCATCGGCGTTGGGGGATTCGAGGAACGGTTCGACCTGGTACCAGAAGGTGTAGAGCCAGAGCCACACCTGGCCGGGGTAGCTGCCGGTCTCGTTCATCATTCCCCACTGTGTGCCGAGCAGGTGCTGGCCTTCGGCGCGTTCCTCGAAGTATTCGCCGCCGGAGAGGAAGAGCAGCGGCTTGGTGTAGTCGGTCTGGTAGAAGCGGCGATCCTCGCTGAGCAGGTTGCCATCGAGGCCGCCGCTCTGCGCGAGGCCGAGCAGCGCCGCCATCATCGGCGCGACCGGCCCGTAGTGCCCGGCGGGCAGGACGATGGCCTCGCCGCGCGGGTAGCGCGCTCGTTCGAGCCCCGCTTCGTAGGCGCCGGTCCAGGTTTCCTGCAACGCAGGCGGCGCCGATTCGTAGGCGCGGATCGCGAGCTGCAGCCGCGGCGCGCCGGCGATCGTCCGCAGCGGTTCGAGGACGAAGTCCGTCGCGGTGTCGATCGGGATGCGGACGCCGGCTGCGCTCTGCAGGTCGAGCGGGCCGATCTTCTGAGTCGCATCCGGCGTGTGGTTGTAGGGCGGGCCGTATTCGGCGATCTCACTGGTGCCGGCCAGCTCGGTGACCGAGGTGGCGACGAAATCGCTCGGCGCCGCCTGCGCCCAGCTCTGGATCGTCGTCGGCGAGTCGTCGGGGGAGGAGAAGAGGACGGTGAGGACGATCGCCAGCAGCGCGACGACGCCGAGCGCGGCGACCAGCTCCTTGACCAGGTCGTAGCGGACGAAGGGCCCAGGCCAGGGAGCGCCGGGATCGGGCGCTGCCGGCGCCTCCGTGCTCACTGCGCGCCGCCCTCAGCTGGAGGGACCGCGGCCGGAGCCGCCGCAGCCCTGGCCGGATAGGGCGGCACCACCCCGTGGCGCCGCACCAGCAGCACGTGCCAGACGACCAGCGCGACCACCGCCAGCGGCAGCAGGATCACATGAAAGGTGTACATCTGGCCGAAGTTGGCGACGTTGAAGAAGGCGCCGATGCCGACCGAGTTGAGGCCGTCCTTGCCCTCGCTGGCGATCCACTGCGAGTCGAAGTTCTGCTGTGAGAGGTAGCCGGTGAACGCGGCGCCGATCGCGACCAGGAAGACGATTGCCCCGGTGACCCAGGTGCGGCCGCGCCCGCCGCGCCAGGCGCCCATGAAGAACTTGCCCCAGAGGTGGACGACCATCGCGAAGAAGAAGATCTCCACTCCCCAGAGGTGGATGCCGTTGAAGAAGCGGCCGAGGCTGTCGGTGTGCCACCAGGTCGGGCCGCCGAGGCCGAGGACCATCCCCGAGACCACGACCACGACCAGCGCCGCGATCGTGGCGACGCCGAAGACGTAGATCCAGGAGGAGACGTAGGAGGGCTGACGGTCGGGCAGCAGCTTCTCGGGCGGCAGCGAGCTGACCGCTCGCTCGCGCACCCATGTCGTCCACATCTGCCGCTCCGCGGCCGACACCCCACCGTCACCCTTGCCACTCACGGGCTGCGCTCCCGCCGCGGAAATGGGACGAGGATCGCGAGCGCGAAGACCGCGATCATCAGCAGGATCACGATCAGGTTTGCCACCGACATCTGAAAGAAGTGCCAGTGCACATAGTGAGCCGGGTTGCTCAGGTCGAACAGCGCGGCAAGGAGCGGCGTGCTCACATGGTTACGGTAAGGCCGGACCGTGACCTGTCAACTGTGGGTTTTCCGCAAACGTCTACAGCGCGAAGACCAGCGTGCAGAAGGTGCCCATCGCGATGCAGTAGATGCCGAACGGCGTCAGGCGGTTGCTCTCGAAGAACTTGAGCAGGAACTTGACCGCCAGATAGGTCGTGAGCGCCGCGGCGAGGGCGCCGACCACCGCCTGGCCGCGGACCCCGTCGCCGGCGGAGCCGAGCAGCTCGGGGATCTTCAGCAGCCCGGCGGCGGCGATGATCGGCGTCGCCAGGAGGAAGGCGTAGCGGGCCGCGTCCTCGTTCGAGAGGCCGGTGAGCAGGCCGCCGCCCATCGTGATCCCGGAGCGCGAGATGCCTGGAATCAGGGCCGCCGCCTGCGCGGCGCCGATCCCCAGGGCCTGCTTGAAGCTCATCTTGGCGATGCGCGGGTCGGAGTCGCCGAGGTAATCCCCCTGGCGCGGCGGCCGGCGCCGGAAGCGCTCGAAGAAGAGCAGCAGGAAGCCGTTGACGATCAGGAAGATGGCCGCCGACTCGGCCGAGGCGAAGAGGCTGCGCAGCGGGTGCTCGAAGATCAGGCCCAGCAGCCCGGCAGGGATCGTGCCGACGATGAGCACCCAGGCGAGCCGCGCGTCGCTGTCGTCCGCCCCGATGCCGCGGTCCCGCAGCGAGCGTCCCAGGCCGAGGAAGATCCGCTTCCAGTCCTCGAGGAAGAGAAAGAAGAGGACGATGGCCGTTGCGCAGTGGGTGGCGACGAGGAAGGCGAGGAAGTAGTCGTCGTCCTGGTGGATGTTCCAGCCGAAGAGCTGCGGCGCGATCACGCCGTGGCCGAGGCTGGAGATCGGGAACGGCTCGGCGACGCCCTGGAGCAGGCCGAGGACGATCGCCTGGAAGTAGGAGATGGGTTCCATGTCCGCGGCAGCCTATTGCGGTGGACCTAAAGAAGCCGTGAGAATGTCGAGCCCGGCGGCCAAACGGCGCCAATCGCTGCAGGTCGTTCGTAAAGTGGCTGAAAATCGGCCAGTAAGTGGGTAAAATACGGGAATGCTGATCGAGCGCCACCTGGCGCCCCAGCTGCGCGACGCCCTGGGGGACACCCCGGTGGCGATGATCGTCGGCCCGCGGCAGGGCGGCAAGAGCACGCTTGTGCAGTCGCTTGTCGCGCAACTCGGCGGGGCGCGGTATCTCACCCTGGACGACGGGCTCACCCTCGGCGCCGCCCGCGACGATCCGGCAGCCTTTCTGAGTGGCGGTGACGGCACGGGAACGCTGGCGATCGACGAGGTGCAGCGCGCTCCGGAGCTGCTGCGGGAGGTGAAGGCGAGCGTTGACCGCGACCGGCGCCCCGGCCGCTTCGTCCTGACCGGATCGGCCGACGTGCTCACCCTTCCCCGCGTCTCGGAGTCTCTTGCCGGCCGGATGGAGGTGTTCCGCCTCTGGCCGCTTTCGCAGGGTGAGATTGGGGCGCACCGGGAGACCTTCGTCGACTCCCTCCTGGCCGGCGACGTCGGCGGTCTCCTCGAGGCCGGGCCGGCCCAGAGGGACGACCTGCTGGCGCGAATCTTGGCCGGAGGGTTTCCGGAGGCACTCGCTCGCTCGAGCGTTCGCCGCCGCCGCTGGTTCGACGGCTACATGGACACGATCCTCCAGCGCGAGGTCCGCGACCTCGCCAACGTCGCCGGGCTCGCCGACCTCCCGCGGCTGATGGTGCTGCTCGCCTCGCGCACGACCGGACTCGTCAACTACTCCGGGATCTCACGCGACCTCGGCATGCCGCAGACCACGCTCAAGCGGTACATGGCTCTGCTCGAGACCGCCTTCCTGGTTCGCTCGATTCCGGCTTGGTTTCGCAACCTCGGCAAGCGATTGATCAAGTCGCCGAAGCTGGTTCTCGCCGATGCCGGCCTCCTCGCCCACCTGCTCGGAGGCGAGGCCGCGCTGGAGCGGTCGTTCGGCCCGGCCCTGGAGAACTTCGTGCTGATGGAGATCGTCAAGCAGGCGGGCATGAGCGATGCACGTCCCTCCGTCTTCCACTACCGCACCGCCGACGGGCTCGAGGTGGACGCGGTCATCGAGCGGCCGGGAAGCCCGGTCTGCGCAGTTGAGGTGAAGGCGGCCGCGACCCTGACCTCGCGCGACTCGCGCGGGCTGCGGAGCCTCGCCGAGAGCCTGGGCGAGGAGTTCGGGCTGGGCGTCGTTCTGCACATGGGCCGCGAGGCGGTGCGTCTCGCTCCGAAGATCTGGGCCCTCCCGCTGCCGGCTCTCTGGGCATAGGATCGAGCGCCGGTGAAGCCCGTCATCGTCTCCATCGTCGTCCCGAAGCCCGCCGCCGAGGTCTTCGAGCACCTCGACGTGCTGGCCAACCACGAGGCGTTTCTCGACCACTTCCTCACCGACTGGAGCTTCTCCGGGCCGCGCCGCGGCGTCGGGGCGAAGGCGAAGGCGCGGGCGAACGCGGCCATGTCCCAGGACTGGACCGAGTTCGAGGTCGTCGAGGCGGAGGCGCCGAGCCGGATCGTGGAGGACGGGGTCGGCGCGGGCGGCAAGCGCCACACGCGCGGCACCTACCGACTCGAGCCGTTGGCAGGCGGCGGGACCGAGGTCAGCTTCGAGCTCGAGTGGCTGGCGGCATCGCGGGCCGAACGGCTCTGCCCGCCACTGACGCGGGCCTTCGTCCGCCGCCCCAACGGCAAGGCGATGCGCCGCCTCGCCAAGCTCTTGGCTCAGGACTGAGCGCCGAGCGCCGCGCCGCGCGCGGCGACGGCGTCCCCGAACAGCTCCGCCGAGGGGATCCCGATCAGCTCGCCCCGGAAGCGCTTCTGGCGCCCGTAGACGACCCAGGTGGTGTCGATTTCGCCGATGTCCAGGTCGAGCTGCAGCTCCTCGGAGTGCTCGCCGACATGCTCCATGTGGGTCAGGCCGGAGTCGTACTCGCCGCGCAGGAGGCCCTCGGCGACGACCGGCTTGGAGACGACGTCGATCACCTCCTCCCACCGGGAGAGATCGACGTAGCCCTTGGTGGCGGGGACGATCCCGATCGAGCGCGGCCTCTCCACATCCCGCCTGCTGAGCAGCACCAGGTGCTTGGTCGGGTAGATGAAGGTGTCGACGACGAAGACCTCGGTCCAGTACTTCTCGGTGATCTCGTGGACCCTGGGGTGGGCGCTGCACTGGACGAGAAAGGCGTTCGGCGTCCGCCGGACCTTGTCGAGGCCGGCGAAGAAGTCGGTGGTCAGCTCGAGCTCGTAGTCCGCGACCCCCTGGAACTCCATGTACCGCTTCACCGCGCGCTCGTGACAGGTGCCCTCCGGGCCGAGGGTGATCACGGTGGTCACGCCTCCCCTCCCGCCTGCCTCCGCCATATGTCCAGGGTAGCGACTGAACAGGAAAGCTCAAGCAGTAGATTAGGCGGCCAGATGGGACGAGTCCGGAGAGCCCTGATCGCGGTCGCGGCAAGCGGCGTCCTCGCGCTGGCGGCCGCACCGGCCGGCGCGGCACCGCTCGCACAGGCCTCGGCCTGCTCCAGGGCGACGAACATCGAGGCGATCGTCGACGACTCGGGCTCGATGGCGATCACCGACGACAGCCGGCTCAGAGTGCAGGCGATGAACCTGCTGATCGACACGCTCGCCCCCTCGACCCAGCTGGGCGCGGTCGAGTTCGGCTCGGCGCTCTTCGAAACGCCCGGCGCCGACACGGTCTTCCCGCCCGAGCCGGTGGGAGCCAACGCGAGCGCGATGCGGACCGCTCTGGACCAGAAGATCCACGCCGACAACGGCGCGACCGACTACAACGCGGCCTTCGGCCAGTCGGACGCGGACAATCCCGGCGCCGACGCGCGCATCTTCCTGACCGACGGCGGCCACGACATCGGCACCTACGACGAAGGCCACCTCGTTCACAACGTGCCGACCTACGTGATCGGGTTCGGCGGGATCACCCTGCCCGAGGACCAGGCGCGGTTGAAGAAGATCGCCGCCGACACCGGTGGCAGCTATTTCCCGCTGAAAGACTCGAGCCAGCTGCAGTCGGTGATGAACAGCGTCGAGGCGGCCCTCACCTGCCAGACCCCGCCGGTGCAGTTCACCGATCTGCTCAAGCTGGGCCAGAGCAAGTCGCACAGCGTCGCGATCGGCGCCGCGACCAAGTCGATCCAGATCGCCCTCACCTGGACCAGCCCGCTCGACAGGTTCAAGATCTCGGGCCTGCGGCTGGTCGGCCCCAAAGGCGTGATCGCGGCCGCGGCCAGGCGCCAGGCAAAGCCGAGCAAGCTGAAGGTCTCGCGCACGTCGAGCACCACCTTCACCGTCCTCAAGGTCGCGGGCCTGCGCAAGGGCCGGCTGCGCTTCTCGGTGAAGGCGGCGAAGGTCGGCTCCGGCGCCCCGAAAGTCAGCCTGACCACCCAGGTCAGCCAGAGCTCGCGCCGCTAGGCGCCGGCCGCGCGTCTCAAAGCCCCGCCGGGTGGCGGGCGACGAAGTTGCGCGGTTCGACCTTTGCCATGTGCCAGCGCGGGCCGCTGACCCCAGGGGGATCGTCGCGGGTGTCGAAGCGCAGGCCCGCGATCACCATGTAGACGTGCTCTGCGTTGGCGTAGACGGTGATCCAGCGGCCGACGCCCGGCTCGCCCCAGCCGGCGAGCTGGCCGGAGACCATCGTCTGGTCCAGCAGGCCTGCGCCGTGCAGCGCGTAGCCGACCGCGCCTGAGCAGTCGTATCCGCGCGCGCTCCAGCGCAGGTGGCCGCCGCCCCAGACGTACGGGAGGTGGTCGATCCGGTTGGCCGCGGCGATCGCGGCGCGCACTGCCGCTGGCGCCGCGGGCGGCGGCACCGCCCGTTCTCCATCAAGCTCCGCCCCGCAGTTGGCGCTGGTCCGCACCGCGCCGGCCGGGGTCGGCACGCAGCCCGCGCCCCACGGGACCGAGGCGAATTCGGCAGGGGAGGCGGTCGGGGCGATCAGGCCTGTCACCAGGCAGGCCAGAAGCGCGAGCAGGGACCTGTTTCTCCGCTGGCTGCCGATCCGGACAGGCTACGCAACGGTGCGCGGCCGTCTCCTGTCGCCGCTCGGCGAGGAGCTTGCATAGCTAGACATTCATGTTTATCATTCGGTTCTCCTACGGCGGCGGGGCGGGGGATTGGGCGAGAGCGCAGAGCAAGCAGACGGGTTCGCGAACGCCTTCGACTCGGCGTTCGCCGGGCTGCAGGTGGCAATCGAGTCGGCCTGCGCCGGTGCGCCGGAGTGGGCGCCCGGAGTGGCGGCCGGGATCCGCGCGGCGCTCGAGTGGTCGGCGGCCGAACCCGCCGCGGCGCAGCTGCTGACCAACGAGGCGATGGCCAGCGGCGCGACCGGCTTCGCTCGCTACGAGCGGATGATCGGCTACGTGTCCGGCCTGCTCCAGGCGGGCCGGGAACATGCGCCGCACGGCGAGCGCCTGCCCGAGATCACCGAGCGGGCGATGGCCAGCGGCGTCGCGACACTCGTCGCCCAGAGGCTCTCGCAAGACCGGGCGGCGGAGCTGCCCGGCCTGGCGGGCGAGGCGACGCAGTTCGTCCTCACCCCGTACCTCGGCACGGCCGAGGCCCGCCGGGTCGCCGGCGGCGCCTGAGCGCTCGCCGGCGCACCTTCCAGGTCCCATAATCGGTGGGAGCCGTGTCGATGACCTGGAAGGCACCTGCCGCCGGCCTGGCGCTCGTTCTGTGCGTTGCGCTCGCCGGCGGGGCCACGGCGGCGGGCGACCGTCCTCCGGGCCCCGCGCCGGCGGCCCGCCCGCGCACCCCGGTCGAGCACCTGGTCGTGATCTTCGACGAGAACGTCTCCTTCGATCACTACTTCGCCACCTACCCCGTCTCGGCGAACCCTCCCGGCGAGCCACGCCCCCGGATCGGCCGGCGCACGCCCCGCGTCAACGGGCTGGGCGCGAGCCTGCTCGCCCCCAACAACCCCAACTCGACCCAGCCCTTCCGCCTCGACCGCTCCCAGGCGGTGACCTGCGACCAGGACCACAGCTACACCGCCGAGCAGGCCGCCTTCGACGGCGGCCTGATGGACCGCTTCGTCGAGACCGTCGGCCGCCGCTCCGGCGCCTGTCCCGACGCCGGCATGGGCAGGGGCCTGACGATGGGCTACTACGACGGCAACACGGTCACGGCGATGTGGAACTACGCCCAGCGCTTCGCGATGAGCGACAACTTCCACGGCACGACCTTCGGGCCCTCGACCCCGGGAGCGATCAACCTGATCTCCGGCCAGACGCACGGGGCCGCGCCGACCAGCCCGTCGGTCAGCGCCGCCGGCACGATCGTCGGCGATCCGCAGCCGGCGGGCGACGTGTGCGCGACCCGCGACACCACGTCGATGGCCGCGTCCAACCGCAACGTCGGCGACCTGCTCAACGCCGCGGGCGTCACCTGGGGCTGGTTTCAGGGTGGCTTCGCCGGTTGCGGGCGCAGGCACGCCAGCGTCGGCGGCGTGCTCAGCGCCGACTACGTCCCGCACCACGAGCCGTTCCAGTTCTACGCCTCGACCTCCAACCCGCGGCACCTGCCGCCGCGCTCGACGGCGACGATCGGCAGGACCGACCGGGCCAGCCACCAGTACGACCTGGCGGACTTCTGGAGGAGCGTCAGGGCCGGGGGGATGCCGGCGGTCAGCTTCCTCAAGCCGCCCGCCTATCAGGACGGTCACGCCGGCTACTCCGACCCGCTCGACGAGCAGCGGTTCCTGGTCACGACGATCAACCGCCTGCAGAAGTCGAGCTCCTGGGACAGCACCGCGGTGGTGATCGCCTACGACGACTCGGACGGCTGGTACGACCACCGGATGGGCCCGATCGTCAACCAGTCGCTCGACCCCGCCCACGACGCGCTCTTCGGCGCCTCGTGCGGCGACGACCCGGCGCGGGTCATGGGCGGCTACGCGGACCGCTGCGGCTACGGGCCGCGCCTGCCGCTGCTCGTCATCTCGCCCTTCGCGAAGGCCAACTTCGTCGACCGCTCCCTCACCGACCAGACCTCGATCCTCAGGTTCATCGAGGACAACTGGCGCCTCGGCCGCATCGGCGACGCCTCCTTCGACGCCCGGGCGGGCTCGCTCAACCGCCTCTTCGACTTCAGCGGCAACCGCAACCGGCGCCTCTTCCTCAGCCCGGCGACGGGCGAGACGCGCTAGCCAGGAACCGACAGCCCGGCTACCGGTCCAGAACGGCCGCTTTGACGTCGCGGACGTCGCGGCGGATCGCGTCGAGGCGTTCGAGCACGGCCTGCTCGAAGGACGGATCGCCGCCGAGGCGGCCGGCGGCGCCGAGCAGCTCGCTCGCGGGGACCTCGAGTGCGGCCGCGAGGCGTTCGATGACCTCGTCGGCGGGTGGCCCCTGGCTGCCCAGCTCGAGACGGGACAGGTTTGACGCCGACATCGGGACGCGCTCGGCCAGCTGGTTGAGCGTGTAGCGGCGCTCCCGCCGCAGCTTGCGGAGCAGCGCGCCGAGCGCAAGCGCCCTGCCGGCCTCCTTCTGTCCCCTCGAGCTGGCCATGAGCCAACTTGGTTCTTCGAGAATAAACATCCGGGCTCCTTGCTGATTCCCGCAAATCGGCATATAGCCCAAATGACCGGTAGCGTCTCGCTCGCCTGGCCGGGAACTGGACACTCTGCCCGGCCAGGCACCAGCGTCGCGCTCCAGCTGCCGGCCTGGCTTCGCGGCCAAGCGGGCCGGACATCCGCAAATTCCTCAGAGAAATTTGCCTATGGGAAGCATGATCTGGGCGGAATCGGGAAAGAGGGGTGGGCCGAAGGGATCGGACTGGCCGTCGGGCAGCTCGATCTCTGTGCGTGCAAAAAGTGAGATGCCGAGCGCGACCGAACTAGCCGAGCCCCCCGTCGCTGCGGGCTCCCGCATTCTGCGGCTGCTTGCCGCCGATCCGAGCGCTGCCATCGTCTGCGCGCTGGCGGACGGCCCGCTCCGCTCGGCGCGGCTCAACGAAGGCACGCCCGCCTACTCGCCGCGCACCCTGTACAGGCGCCTGGGCGAGCTCGAGCGGCTCGGCGTCGTCGAGCGCCAGCGCCTCGCGGTGACCCCGCCCGCGGTCGCCTATGAGCTGACCGCTCCAGCCGGTCGTGAGCTGCTCAGCATCATCGAGGGAACCGTGGCCGGCTGGCTGCGGCGTCACGCCGGTGAGCCGGTGCAGGCACAGGCGTCGGCCTCTCTTGCTCTGCTCGCGGAGGCATGGGAAACCGGGATCTTTCGGGGACTGAGCTGCGTGGAACGCTCGCTGACGGAGCTCGGTGAGGCGACCGAGCTCACCCATCACCAGGTTGGCCGCCGCGCGAAGCGGCTCGCCTCGGCGGGAATCCTCGACCGCAGGGTGGGCAGCGACCACATAACCCGCTACTTACTGAGCGAGTCCGGCCGGCTGGGAGCAGCGGCGATCGCCGCAGCCGTTCGCTGGGAACAGGACTACCGCCCGCAGCTCGCGGCCAGGCAGCTGAGCCTGGCCGACGGCACCGCGCTGGTCGCCAGCGCCCTCTCCCTTCCCCGCCTCGCCTCTCACGCGGGGCAGGTGTTCGGACTGACGGTCCAGGCGCAGGGCGACGGCGATGGCAGGGCTCCGCGCTTCTCGGCGCTCTGGGCCGAGGTGGACGAGGCGGGGGAGATTGCCTGCAGATCCGGGCCGGCGCCGGAACCGGACGGGTGGGCCCACGGCTCGGTCGACGCCTGGCTCGCCGCGCTGCTCGACGGCAAGCGCGGGACGCTGCAGACCGGCGGCGACGAAGCGCTCGTCGATGCGCACCTGACGCGTCTGCACTCGCGGCTCCGCCGCAGCGTGTGAATCGCGTGTCATGGGCTGCGCGGTGACAACAGTCACTGCGCGGGTTTTGGCACACCGTCGATTTGCAGGCCAAACCAACCTCGAGCAGGCTGGCTGAGCGGCCAAGCTCAAGAACGCCTTTCTAAAGATGCCGGCGGCGGCCTTGATGCACGCGACCTCCCGGGTGTACCAACCGGAGCGATCGCGAAGGCGATCTCTCCAAAAAGGAGGGCCCCGGCCGGTTGGTCGGGGCCCCGATGCAAACACCCAAGCCGGCCTGCACCGGCATGGCAAGGAAAGGATACGACGATGAAGTACGTGAAGATGCTCGGCCTCGCTGCGGTTGCGGCGATGGCGATAACGGCGCTCATGGGAGCGGGCACAGCGTCCGCGACCACAGTGTGTACGGAAGGCGGGACGGTTGCGCCATGCGCAAGCGGCCGCAAACCGTACGAAGGCGAAATCGCGGCGCACCTCGTGCCGGGCACCAAGGCGATCCTCAAAGGCTCGATCACGGTGGAATGCAGCACGTCGGAAGTGAAAGGGACCACCGACACGGCCGGTGTGGGTCAGATCAAAAGCGCGACGTTCACCAACTGCACTGGCTGCAGCCCGGTGGTGTCCGAAGCATTTCCGTGGCCCTCGCACGCTGTGTCCAACAGCCCCGCGAACGGCAACGGAAAACTGTTCGTCGAAAATCCGAAAGTCACGCTCGAAAAATGCCTCGGCGGCATCGCGACCTGCCGGGCCAAAGCGAAAAGCGTCGAACTCGCCGTAACTGGCGGCAAACCGGCGAAAATCGTCGCAGCAGCAGTTCCGCTCGAAATCGAAACCGTGTCCGGATTCGGCTGCGGTTCGACCGGAAGCTGGAAAGCCGAATACGAAACCTCGGTTCCCAGCACTGGCGTCTGGCTCGACTGAGCTCGCCCAGAACCCGCCGGTTAGATGAGACCGGCGGCTCGCCGCATGATCGAGAGCAGGCCCGCGGATTCCGCGGGCCTGCTCCGCGTTTGGGGGGAGTACCAAAAAAGACCTAAATCAGCACGTTTACGTCTCTAAATGCCGGGTAGCTGCGCCCGCGATGGGTCGTAGGGGCGTGAGAGCGGGAGATTCGGTAGACGAAATGCAGCAGCGCATGGCTGGTTTCGGATCGTTGCCGGCGCGGCTCGGGGTCGCGTCGATTCTCGGGGTTTGCGGGCTTTTCGCCGGTCTGTCGCCGGCCGCCGGAGCGGCTGCCTGCCCGAACGAAGACGTTCGCGGCGGCACTTCGGCGCGGCTTCCGGACTGCCGTGCCTACGAGCTGGTCACGCCCGCCGACATGGGCGGGGCCTACCCGATGGAGAGAACGCTCTCGAGCCCTCGGCAGTACTTCGCCCTCTTCGCCATCGCCCCGAGCGGGGAAAGCGTCGTCTTCCAAACCGAGGGGGGCGTGGTGCCCGGCTTCTCCGGCAGCGGCTCGGATGACCGCTACGAGGCCGTGCGCGGCCCCGGCGGCTGGACCAGCACCCTCGACGGGCCGGCCGCGGCGCAGAGCGAGACACCGGGGCCAGGAGGCGTCTCGGTCGACCATGGCTACTCGTTCGTCTCCACCGCGGAGTCGGGGCTGGCGGACAACGGCAGCCTGAACCAGGAAGCGGGCGTCGCGCCGCACGAATCCAGCAGCTGGGTGCGCTACCCGGACGGCAGCTTCAAGCTCGTGGGCCGGGGGGAGATCGCCACGGACCCGAACGCCTGCGGAGATTTCATCGCCCCCGGCGCCAGCCACATCGTCTTCGACAACCGCGACTGCTCGGGCACCGGCGCCGCCGGCCCGCGGCTGCGCTCGGACTCGCCGCCGGTGGGGATCCAGGCGGTCTATGACCGGACCCCGGCCGGCCTGCACACGGTCTCACTGCTGCCGGGCGACGGCATCCCGACCGAAAACGCCTTCTTCCAGGGAACGTCGGCTGACGGTTCGGTTGTGCTCTTCAGCATCGGCGCCAATTCCTCCATCGGCAGCGGCAGCGTCCTGTACGCGCGCGTGGACAACGCCGAAACGGTTGAAGTGGCAAGCGGCAGCGGCGGCATCGTGACCCCCGCCGGGCTGTCGGACAGCGGTGATCGGGCCTTCTACGTCCAGGCCGGGAACATCCAGTCCTTCGATACGACGACGCAGGTGACGACACCCGTCGCCGACACGGGCGATGCCGAACCGGTCAACATCGCCGCCGACGGCTCCCGCGTCTACTTCGTCTCACGCAGCGAAATCTCCGGCAAAGGGGTTTCCGGCGAACCCAATCTCTTCGTCTGGGACGAGTCGACCGGCGTCACCTCCCTCGTGGCCACTGTCGCCTCCGCCGACGTCGAAGGCGAACCGTGCCTGACCTGCTGGACGAGGGGGCCCGCCGCGCGGCGGATGGACTTCATCGAAGGGCCGGGCGCCGCCGCTTCCCGCAGCACCCCGGACGGCGCAGCTCTCGCCTTCGAGTCCGCGGCCAAGCTCACCTCATACGACAACGAAGGCCACACCGAGATCTACCTCTATGACGCGCTTGGCCCCAGCCTCACCTGCGCCTCCTGCAATCCGCTCGGGCCGCCGACCGCCGACGCGCGCCTGCAGGCGTTCAACCCGTTCCTGCCGGTCGGCCCGCCGTATGCGTACCTCGACATCGGCAACCTCACCGAGGACGGCTCGACGGTCTTCTTCGAAACCGGCGAAGCGCTGACGGCGACCGACACCGACGGCGTGGCTGACGTCTACGAGTGGAAGGGCGGGACGATCTCGCTGATCACCTCCGGTCGCAGTCCGTCCGACAACTTCCTCTACGGGGTCACGCCCGACGGCCACGACGTGATCTTCGCCACCAACGACACGCTGCTCCCCCGCGACCACACCGGCGGCAGCGGCTCGATCTACGACGCGCGGGTGAACGGCGGCTTCCCCGAACCGGCGGCGCCGGCTTGCGAAGCGGACGCCTGCCAGGGCCAGCCGGCCATCGCTCCCGGCTTCCCAGCGCCGGCATCGGCGAGCTTCGACGGCAGGGGCAACCTGCGACCGCGCCACCGCTGCAGGGCCCGTCGCCATCACGCTCGCCACAGGCCGCTTCGCCACGCCAGGCGATGCAGGCACGGCAAGAGGAGGGTGCCGAGATGATCGGCGCGCGCGTGCGCCGGCCCGCCGGCCCCGCCGGGGCCCTGGCCGTCGCCGCCCTCCTCGCCACGGGGCTCGCCGCCTGCCCGGCTGCGGCAGCTCCCACGGACTACGCCTTCGAAACGGCGACCGCGTCCGTCTCAACCGCCCGGGCGGGCGCGCGCCCGGACTTCAACACCGTGATCAAGTTCACCCAGGAAGCCGATCCGCCCTTCGCCCCGTTCGGCCGCACCCGGGACCTCTCCTTCGAGCTGCCGCGGGGAATGGTCGGCAACCCGAACAACGTCGCCCAGTGCACGGCCGAGGAGCTGCCGCCCGACTTCTCAAACGGGTTGGCCTCCTGCCCGCAGGACTCGCAGGTCGGCGTCACCCGCGTCGACGTCGCCACCGAACCCAACACCCTGACGACGCCGATCTACAACATGAAGCCGCCGGCCAGCGGGAACGTTGTCGCCCGGCTCGGCTTCAACGTGACCTTCTTCCCGGTCTACATCGACGTCCGCCTGCGCTCGGCAAGCGACTACGGATTGACGGCGACGATCACCTCGCCCCCGTCGCAGCTTCCGCTGATCAAAGCCGACACGACGCTCTGGGGCGTGCCGGCGAGCTCGGCCCACGACGCGGAACGGTTCTCGTTTGCCGAAGGGCTGTTCTGCTCGGGCCCCTGCGGCGAACCGAAATCGAGCGGGTTGGCGCCGACGGCTTTCATCTCCAACCCGACCAGCTGCGGCCCGCAGTCGGTCGGCATCGCGGCGGACAGCTATCTGGAACCCGAACGGGTCATCCGGGCGACGGCGCCGCTGCCCGACACCGTCGAATGCGAAGGGGTCGGCTTCGAGCCCAGCCTGCGGATAACGCCGACCAGCCGCGTCGCCGGTGGCCCGACCGGGCTGGAGGCGGACCTGCGAATCCCGCAGGACGAAAGCGGCAAAGGCGTCTCCACATCCGAGCTGCGCACCGCGACCGTCACCCTTCCGCCGGGGATGACGATCAACCCGAGCGCCGCCGACGGCCTGGCGGCCTGCAGCGCGGCTCAGGTGGGCCTCGGCACGGACGGCGCTTCGGAGTGCCCGGATGCGGCGAAGATCGGCTCGGCCACCGTCATCTCACCCAGCCTGTCCGGGCCGTTGTCCGGCGCGATCTACCAGCGCACCCCGGAGGCCGGGAACCTCTTCCGGCTCTGGCTGGTCACCGACGAGCTCGGGGTGCACCTGAAGCTGCCCGGCGAGGTCCACGCCGATCCGGTCACCGGCCAGCTCACCGCCAGCTTCGCCGACGCTCCGCAGCTGCCGGCCGAAGAGATCGAGCTCGATTTCAAGGGCGGCGCCCGGGCGCCGCTGAGGAACCCGAGCGCCTGCGGCACCTACCGGTCCCACTACGTGCTGGCGCCGTGGTCGGGAAGGCCGCCGGTGAGTGGGGAGGCGCCGATGACGGTTGACCAAGGCTGCCCCGGGGGCGGCTTCGATCCCGGTCTCGACGCCGGCGTCGCCAATCCCGTCGCCGGCCTGCACTCGCCCTTCGCCGCGACCGTCGTCCGCGAGGACGGCGAACCGAACGTCTCCGCCCTGGAGATGACCCTGCCGCGGGGTGAGCTTGCCAAGCTGGCCGGCGTCCAGGTCTGCCCCGGGGCGCTGGCCGCGACCGGAGCCTGCCCGGCGGCCAGCCGCGTCGGCTCGCTGAGCGTCGCGGTCGGCGCCGGCACCCTGCCGCTCTGGATCCCGCAGCCCGGCAAGGCGCCGACGGCGATCTACCTCTCCGGCCCATATGAGGGAGCCCCCTACAGCCTCGCCTTCGTCGTGCCGGCGCAGGCGGGCCCGTTCGATCTGGGCACGGTCGTGACCCGCGCCGCGATCGACGTCGACCCGGAAAGCACGCAGGTGACGGTCAGGTCCGATCCGCTGCCGCAGATCCTGGAAGGCGTGCCCGTCCTCTACCGGCAGATCCACGCCGCGGTCGACCGCCCCGGGTTCGCGCTCAACCCGACCAGCTGCCAGCGGATGTCGGTCGGGGCGAGGATCGCCGCGACCGACGGTCGCGTCGCGACTCCGCGCAGCCGCTTCCAGGTCGGGTCGTGCGGGCAGCTGCGCTTCAAGCCAAAGCTCTCGATCCGCCTCTTCGGCGCGACGACGCGCGGCGGCAACCCGAAGCTGCGCGCGGTCCTGCGAGCGGCGCCTGGCGAAGCGAACATCGCCACCGCCACCGTCGCCCTGCCCCATTCGGAGTTCCTCGACAACGCCCATATCGGCACCGTCTGCACCAGGGTGCAGTTCGCGGCGGAAAGCTGCCCGGAGCGCTCCATCTACGGCCAGGCCATGGCAAAGACTCCGCTGCTCGACCGGCCGCTGCTCGACCGGCCGCTGCGCGGCCCCGTCTACCTGCGCTCGAGCAGTCACGAGCTCCCCGACCTGGTCGCCGACCTGCGCGGTCAGATCCACGTCGTGCTCGATGGCCGGATCGACTCGGTGCGGGGCGGCATCCGCACCGTCTTCGCGGCCGTGCCGGATGCCCCGGTGAGCAGGTTCGTGCTGACGATGGCAGGCGGCGGCAAGGGGCTGCTCGAAAACAGCACCAACCTCTGCCGGGGAACCCACCGGGCGACGCTGGAGATGCGCGGCCACAACGGCGCGGCTCTCCACGCGACGCCGGTGGTGAAGCCGAGCTGCGGGCCCTGAGCTCGGGCTCAGGAGGGACTGGGGGCCTGCAGCAGCTCCAGCGCTTCCTCGCGCATGCGGTCGGGGACCTCGACCATCCCGCTCAACTGCTCGAGCGCCGCCCGGTCACCCTCGATCTCGGTGCCGAGGCCGGCGGCCTCGCCGGCGACGAGGGTGCCGATCACCTCCAGCGACGTGCCGGCCAGCGTCAGGTCCGGCTTGGCCGGCGCGCCACGCTGGGCGGCGATCCAGCCGTTGGCGAAGCGCAGCTCGAAGGCCTCGCCGCCGCTGCGCACCGCCAGGGTCAGCTCGAAGTCGGGTGGCGGTGCGAGAATCACCCGCAGGCCGTTGGCGAGGGATGAGGGGGCGAGCACCGCCACATCCTCGGCCTTCTGCAGGCCGAGGCCCCAGCGGGCCAGCTCGAGCATCGGCCGCTCCAGGCCGCGGCCGAACTCGGTCAGCTCGTAGACGGCCGCCGGCGCCGGCTGGGCGATCTCACGGCGCTCGACGATGCCGTCGGCTTCGAGGTCGCGCAGGCGCTTGGTCAGCACGTCGGTGGGGGCGCCGCCGACCGCGCGGTCGAGGTCGGAGAAGCGCAGCGGGCCGAGCGAGAGCTCACGCACGATCAGCATCGCCCAGCGCTCGCCGACGCTGTCGAGCGCGCAGGCGAGGCTGCAGGGCTGGCCGTATTCCCGTCGTCCCACCGGTCGAGAGTAGCAGCTTAATTTGTATTTCAAAGTGGCTACTTGGAAATCTGGTACTGTGGCCGCGGTGTTCGCCTGGATCGCCGATCTCACCTGGAAGCGGCCGAAGCTGGTTCTCGCCGGCGTCGGCGTCTTCGCCCTCTTCGCCGTGGCGATCGCCCACAACGTCGAGCAGCACCTGAAGGCCGCCGGCTTCACCGATCCCTCCTCGGAGAGCGAGCGCGCCACCCGCACCCTCGACGGGGCGCTCGGCTACGACCCCAACCCGGGGATCGCGATGGTCGTGCGGGCGCCGGGCGGCGGCCGCCTCGACCTGGGCGATCCGGTCTTCCGCCACCGGGTCGGCCGCCTCGCCGCCGAGGTCGAACGGGTGCCGGACATCGGCCACGTCGTCAACCCGCTGCGCGACCGCGCCGAGGGGGCCGAGCTGATCGCCGCCGACGGGCGCTCGCTGGTGATCTCGGGCCACCTCGCCACCGCCGAAATCGAGGACGCCGGCGGCGTCGCCGCCGAACGGGTCCAGCCCCTGGTCGACGCCAGCCACCTCGACGTCGCGGTGGGCGGCTTCGCGCCCAGCTTCAACCAGGTCAACGACCAGACCCGCACCGACCTGACCAAGGCCGAGCTGATCGCCTTCCCGCTGCTCGGTCTGCTGCTGCTGATCTTCTTCCGCGGCGTCGTCGCGGCCGGCATCCCGCTCCTGATCGGCGGCATCTCGATCGTCGGCACGCTGCTCGTGCTGCGGGTGATGTCGGTCTTCGTCGACACCTCGCTCTTCGCGCTCAACATCGCCACCGGGCTCAGCCTCGGGCTCGCGGTCGACTACGCGCTGCTGATGGTCTCCCGCTACCGCGAGGAGATCGCCGCCGACGGCGCCACCCGCGAGGCGCACCGCCGCACCGTGCAGACCGCTGGCCGCACCGCGGTCTTCTCCGGCTTCACCGTTGCCGCGGCGATGGCGGCGCTGGTCTTCCTGCCGCAGCGCTTCCTCTACTCGATCGGCGTCGCCGGCGCCTCGGTCGGGCTGCTCTCGGCGACGATCGCGCTGCTCGTCGTGCCCTCGCTGCTGGCCCTGCTCGGGACGCGCATCGACGCTCTCTCGGTGCGGCGCGGCCCGGCCCTCTCCGACGAATCCGGCGGCTGGTACCGGCTGGCGCGCGGCGTCATGCGCCACCCGGTCGGCGTCGCCCTGGCCAGCACCGCGCTGCTGCTCGCCGCCGCCTCGCCGCTGCTCTGGACCCAGCTGACCGGGCCCAGCGCCCAGGCGGTGCCGCCGGGCCTGCGCGCCTACGAAGCCAACACCTACCTCGAAGCCCATTACCCGCGCGATGTCAACGAGGCGGTGACGGTGGTCGTCGACGGCCGTGCCGGTCGCCCGCAGCTGGCTCGCCTGCGCCGACAGATCGGCTCGATCGGCGAGGTGGCGCGGGGCACTCCGTTCGTGCGCGCCTCGGGCCGGGTCGCCTACGCCAACTTCGCGTTGCGCGGCGAGGCGCTCAGCACCGCGTCCCAGGACGCCGTGCGGGAGATCCGTGGGCTTGGCCCGCCGGGAGCCGGCGCGATCCTCGTCTCCGGCAACACGGCCCGCTTCGTCGACCAGAAGCAGAGCCTGCTCGACCACCTGCCGCTGGTCGCCGGGATGATCGCGACGACGACGCTGGTCCTGCTCTTCCTGCTCACCGGCTCGGTGCTGCTGCCGCTGAAGACGCTGCTGATGAACACGATGACGCTGGGCGCGACGCTCGGCATCGTCGTCCTCGCCTTCCAGGACGGCTGGCTCGACGGGCTCTTCGCCTACACCGGCCCCGGGGCGGTGGAGACCTCCAGCCTCGTCTTCCTCTTCGCCGTGATCTTCGGCCTCGCAACCGATTACGCGGTGCTGGTGATGGCGCGGATCAAGGAGCAGCACGACCTCGGCGCCAGCAACGAGGAGGCGGTCGCGGTCGGCATCGCCCGCACCGGCCGGGTTATCACGGCCGCGGCGCTGATGATCGCCGTCGTCTTCCTCGCCTTCGGCGTCAGCTCGGTCTTCTTCATGAAGCAGATCGCGCTGGGGATGGCGGTCGGCGTGCTGCTCGACGCGACCGTGGTCCGCGCCCTGCTCGTCCCCTCGCTGATGCGGCTGCTGGGCGAGTGGAACTGGTGGGCGCCGGCGCCGCTGCGCCGCGTCTTCCTGCGGCTCGGCTTCTCGGAGGCCTGAGCGCTCAGGCCCGGCCGCGGTCGATCAGGCTGCGGGCGCAATCCACGACTGTCTCCTCGACCGGGTGCGGCTGCCAGCCGAGCACCGTCTGCGCCTTCTCGCTCGAGAGCTCCACCCTCTTGCCGAGGTCGCCGGTGAAGGAGCGGATCGCGGGGTCGAAGATGCCGAGGAGGCGGACGAGCAGGTCGGGCACGCCGCGCTTGGGAACCCTGGCCGCGCCGGCGCCGAGCTGCTCGCGCAGGATCGCGGCGACCTCCGCCATCCAGAGGAACCGGGCGACGGCGATGAAGCGCTCGCCGCCCGCCTCCGGCGCCAGCATCGCCCGGATGTGGAGGTCGGCGACGTCGCGCACGTCGACCAGGTTGAAGCCGATCCGCGGCGTGCCCGGCATCCCCTTGAGCAGCCGCTCGATCAGCTCGAGCGAGAAGGAGACGTCGTCGCTCAGCGCCGGGCCGAGGATCGCCCCCGGCTGGACGGTCGCCAGCCGCTCGCTCGCGCCGGCCTCCTCGACCAGGTCCCAGGCGGCCCGCTCGGCGGCCGCCTTCGAGCGCACGTAGGGAGACAGCGCCTCGTTGTCCGGGTCCGTCCAGCTGCTCTCGTCGAGCGGGCTGCCCGCCGGCTTCGCGCCGCCGCGCACGGCGGCCACCGAGGAGGTGACGACGATCCGCTCGGCGCCGGCGTCGAGCGCCGCCCGCAGGACCCGCCTGGTGCCCTCGCGAGCCGGCACGATCAGCTCGTCTGGGTCCTTCGGCTGCTTGGGCGGGAAGGGCGAGGCGACGTGGAGGACGTAGTCGCAGCCTCGCGCCGCCTCCCCCCAGCCCTCGTCGGAGCGCAGGTCGGCGGCGAGCACTGTGAGCCGCCCGGCGGCGTCGCCTGCCTCGGGCTCGATCGCCGCTCGCAGCTCGGGCTCGCGGCCGAGGTCCCGCACCGTGGTCCGCACGCCGTAGCCGCGGCGCAGGAGCTCGACCAGGCACCAGCCGCCGAGGTAGCCGGAGCCGCCGGTGACGAGGACCGTCTTGGACTGGGACGCCTCCATCGCGGGCGAGGATAGCCGACTCGCTATCCTGTTTGGACACTAACTACAGAAACTGGATCTGCTTATGGCCTATCTCCTGGTTCCCCTCGATGAGGCAATCGTCTTCCCCGGCGTCTCCGCCACGCTGCCGATCGACGTCGGCGAGGAGGAGCGCGTCTTCCTGCTCCCCCGCCGCGACGGCGAGTTCGGCCGCGTCGGGGTCGTCGCCGAGGTGGTCGAGCACGGCCACTCGCGGCGTGGCGCCCCGGTCGCCACCGTCGTCGGCCTGCACCGCGGGCTCGCCGGCGCCGCGGTCGCCGGCGAGGACGGCGACGGTCTGCGCGTCGACGTGCAGGACGTCCGCGACGGCCACCCCGAGGACGAGCACACGCGTGAGCTTGCCCGCGAGTACCGCGCCGTGGTCGAGGAGATCCTCGAGCTGCGCGGCGACGACGGGCGGATCGCCGCCTTCCTGCGCTCGGTCGAGGAGCCCGGCGCGCTGGCCGACACCACCGGCCTCAGCCCCGACGTCTCGGCCGAGCAGAAGCTGCGCGTGCTCGAGGCGCTCGACGTCACCGCCCGGCTCGAGCTCGCGGTCGAGCTGCAGCGCGAGCGGCTGGCCGAGCTGCAGGTGCGCAGCAGGATCCGCGACGACGTCGAGTCGGGCGCCCAGAAGCAGCAGCGCGACTACTTCCTGCGCAAGCAGATGGAGTCGATCCGCAAAGAGCTGGGCGAGGACGAGGGCAGCCTGATCGAGGAGTACGAGCGCAAGATCGCCGCGGCGGAGATGCCGGAGGCGGTCGCCGAGCAGGCCGAGAAGGAGCTGCGCCGGCTCGAGCGCCAGGGCGAGTCCTCGCCCGAGTCGTCGATGATCCGCAGCTACCTCGACTGGCTGATCGCGGTGCCGTGGGCCTCGCGCTCGGAGGAGCGGCTCGACCCGGTCCACACGCGCGAGGTGCTCGACGCCGACCACGCCGGCCTCGAGGACGTCAAGCGCCGGATCACCGAGTTCATCGCCGTGCGCAAGCTGCGCGAGGAGCGCGGCATCGAGGACGAGGGCCGCGCCAATGGGGCGATCCTCACCCTGGTCGGGCCGCCCGGCACCGGCAAGACCTCGATCGGCGAGTCGATCGCCCGTGCCCTGGGGCGCGAGTTCGTCCGCATCAGCCTCGGCGGGCTGCACGACGAGGCTGAGATCCGCGGCCACCGCCGCACATACATAGGGGCGCTGCCGGGGCGGATCGTCCGCGCCCTGCGCGACGCCGGCACGATGAACCCGGTGATCCTGCTCGACGAGGTCGACAAGGTCGGCGCCGACTGGCGTGGCGACCCCTCGGCGGCGCTGCTCGAGGTGCTCGACCCGGCGCAGAACGACTCGTTCCGCGACCACTACCTCGACGTCGAGGTCGACCTCTCCGAGGTCGTCTTCATCGCCACCGCCAACCTGACCGACACGATCCCCGGGCCGCTGCTCGACCGCATGGAGACGATCGCCTTCGACGGCTACACCGGCGCCGAGAAGCTGGCGATCGCTCGCGGCTACCTGCTGCCGCGCCAGCTGGTGCGCAACGGCCTGCGGCCCGAGGAGGTCGAGGTGGGCGACGAGACGCTGCGCGCCGTGATCGCCGAGTACACCCGCGAGGCCGGCGTGCGCCAGCTCGAGCGGGAGCTGGGCAAGCTGCTGCGCGGCGCGGCGACGAAGATCGCCGCCGGCGAGGCGGAGCTGCCACTGGTCCTCGACGCCGACGCGGTCCACGACTCGCTCGGCCGCCAGCGCTTCTTCCAGGAGTCGGTCGAGCGCACGGCGATCCCCGGCGTCTCGACCGGGCTCGCGGTGACCGGCGCCGGCGGCGACGTCCTCTTCATCGAGGCGACCGCGATGGAGGGCGACAAGGGCCTGGTCCTGACCGGCCAGCTCGGCGACGTGATGAAGGAGTCGGCGCGGATCGCCCTCTCCTACGCGCGCTCCCACGCCGAGCAGCTGGAGATCGACCCGGGCCGCTTCCAGCGCGAGTTCCACCTGCACGTGCCGGCCGGGGCGATCCCCAAGGACGGGCCCAGCGCCGGCACGGCGATGACCACGGCGCTGGTCTCGCTGATGACCGGGCGACCGGTCAAGCACACGGTCGGGATGACCGGCGAGGTGACGCTCCAGGGCCGGGTGCTGCCGATCGGCGGGCTGAAGCAGAAGGTGCTCGCCGCGCACGCAGCCGGGCTGACCGAGGTGATCCTGCCGGAGCGCAACCGGGCCGACCTCGCCGAGGTCCCCGAGGAAGTTCGCGAGCAGATGAGCTTCCACCCGGTGATGAGCATCGACGAGGTGTTGGAGCTGGCGCTCGAGCCGGCCGAGAACGGCGCCGATGTCCCCGCGCTGCCGTAGCTGCGCCCCGGTCTCGCCCGCGCTGCGGGCGGCGGCCGGGGTGCTCGAGCGGCGCTGGACGCTGGCGATCATCTACGCCAGCGCCAGCGGTGCCAGCCGGTTCAACGAGCTGCGCCAGTCCCTTCCGGGCGTCTCGCCGACGACGCTCTCCGAGCGGCTCGAGCAGCTCGAGGCGGAGCGGATAATCGAGCGCCGCGTGGTGCCGGGCCGCCCGCCCCACACCGAGTACGCGCTGACCGCCCGGGGCGAGCCGCTCGCCCGGGCGGTCGTCAGCCTGCTCGAGGACCAGGCTGGCGCGCGAGGCCGGTCCGGCTAGGAGGCTCCCTCGGTGCTGACCGCGGCGGGCTCGACGTCGAGCCGCGGCAGTCGCCGCTCCAGCCAGGCCGGGATCCACCAGTTGCGCGGGCCGAGCAGCTGCATCACGGCCGGCACCAGGACCATGCGGACGACGGTCGCGTCGAGGAAGATCGCCGCGGCGAGGCCGATCCCGAACAGCTTGAGGAACACTTCCGGCGAAGCGACGAAGGCGAGGAAGACGACGACCATGATCGCCGCCGCCGCGGTGATCACCCGGGCCGTCTTCGCCAGCCCGTCGGCGACCGCGCGCCGCGTGTCGCCGTCCTTCAAGTACTCCTCGCGGATGCGCGAGATCAGGAAGACCTCGTAGTCCATCGAGAGCCCGAAGAGGATCGCGAACATCATCACCGGCATGAACGGGGCGATCGGCACTTCGTGGTCGATCCCGATCAGTTCGCCGACCGCGCCCCCCTTGGCGACCAGGGTCATCACGCCGTAGGCGGCGCTCACCGAGAGCAGGTTCATGATCGCCGCCTTGAGTGAGATCAGCGGCGAGTGGAAGGCGATCAGCAGGAGCAGGAAGGAGAGCCCGACCACGCCGGCGATGAAGAGCGGCATGCGGCCCTTCATGTACTCGCTCTGGTCGTCGAGCGCCGCGGTGACGCCCCCGATCTGCACCCCGATCCCGGTGCCCGCCAGCTGTTCGGGCACGACGGTGCCGCGCAGCCGTGCCACCAGCTCTTCGGTCGCCTCCGCCTGCGGGGAGGTGGTCGGGATGACGGTAAGCAGCGCCGCGTCGCCGGCCGCGTTGATCCGCGGCGCCGGGACGTAGGCGACGCCGTCTTCCCCGCGCAGGCGCTGCGCCAGCGCGTCGACGTCGCTCGCCGCTCCGCGGTCCGGCAGTTCGGCGACCAGGATCAGCGGGCCGTTGGCGCCGGGGCCGAACCCCTCGCTGATCAGGTCGTAGGCCTGCCGGGTCATCGTCTCGGGCGGGTCATTGCCGGCGTCGGGGAAGCCGAGCCTCATGCCCAGCGCCGGAGCGGCCAGCGCCAGCAGGATCGCGGCGGCGACGATCGCCGCGGTCCAGGGACGCCGCTGCACCGCGTGGCTCCAGCGGGCCGCGAGCGATTCCTCGCCCTCTTCGGTCTTGGCGGCGCGCCCGAGCAGCGGAATCCGCAGCCGGTCGACGCGCGGACCGAGGTAGGCGAGCAGCGCCGGCAGCAGGGTGATCGAGGCGAGCATCACGACGAGCACCGCGAAGGAAGCCGAGATCGCCACCCCGTACATGTAGGTGAGCCCGGTGAGGAAGAGCCCGAGCACCGCGATGACCACGGTGCAGCCGGCGATGATCACGCTGCGCCCGGCGGTGGTCACCGCCTCGATCACGGCGTCGTGGCGATCCTTGCCGGCGAGCAGCGCGGAGCGGAAGCGGGTCAGGACGAGCAGCGAGTAGTCGATGCCGACGCCGATCCCGATCAGGCCGGAGACCGCCGTGGTCCAGTCCGGGACGTCGACCACGTTGGCGAGCAGCGCGATCAGGCCGCCGGAGGAGATGCCGAGGCCGATCAGGGCGATCGCCAGCGGCAGCCCGGCCGCGACCAGCGAGCCGAAGGCGATCAGCAGCACGATCGCGGCGCCGAGGAAGCCGATTCCCTCCGGGCTGGCGCCTTCCTGGGCGCGGTAGATCGGGTCTCCGAGCAGCTCGATCTGCACCCCGCCGCCGCTCCGCGCTTCGGCGGCGTCGAAGAGCTTTTCGCCGTCCTCCTTGGGGATCTCCCAGCCGGGCGCCGTCAGCGGCAGCGAGGTGGTCGCGATGGTGCCGTCCTTGGAGACTCGCACCGGCCCCGACGCCTCGACGTTGTCGACCCGTTCCGCTTCGGCCAGGAAGGCGTCGACGCGGCGTTTGGCCGCCGGGCTGTCGGCCCCGCCGGTGTCCTTCCAGACGACGAAGATTTCCTGGCCGGAGTATCCGCCGAAGCGGCTTTCGGCCAGATCGCTGGCGCGCTTGGACTCCGATCCAGGCGTGTTGTAGTCGGCTTCGTACTCGCCGGCGAAGGACGAGCCGAGGCCGATGAGCACGATCGCTGCGGCGATCCAGGCGAGGACGACGGTGCCTCGGCGACGGTAGGTGAAGTCGGCGAGGGTGGCGAGACGGCGCGTCATTCGGGATCCCCTTTCGAGGTTGCGAAAGCCTGTTCCAGGCTAAAAAGGTTCAGGGCAAGAATGATTTGTATCAGAAACTATCTCCGTGTAGGCTGACGGCTGTGGGAAGTCACACATCTTCATACCGGATGGACGGAGCCGGCTTCCAGTGAGCGGCCCGATCCCAGGCGACCGGGCTCCCTCGACGCTCGCCTTCCTGCTCTCCCAGGTCGGTGTCCACGCCGCGCAGCGGTTCGCCGAGCGGCTGGCGACGCTGGACCTGCACCCGCCGCAGTTCCGTGTGCTGAACGCGGTCGACGCCGCCGAGGGCCAGGCCCAGCAGGCGATCGGGGCCGCGATCGGGGCACCCCCGAGCCGCATGGTCGCGATCGTCGACGAGCTCGAGCAGCGCGGCCTGGTCGAGCGCCGGCCCCACCCGAGCGACCGCCGCATCCGCACCCTCTACCTCACCCCCGAGGGCCGCAGGCTCCTCGCCCGCGGCCGCAAGCTCGCCGCCGAGCACGAGCGGGCCCTGACCCGCGGCATGACCGAGCCCGACCGCAAGCAGCTGGTCGCCCTGCTGCAGCAGCTGGTCGAGAAGCAGGAGATAGGCGCCGGCGTCCACCCGGGCCTGAGCGAGTCGGGTGGGGGGAAGTGAAGTTTTCGGTTGACGCGCTGCTTCAGCCCGCCAGCCGCTCCGGCAGGCCCAGCCGCTCGAAGGCGAGGTCGAGGCGGCGGGGGTCGAAGCGCTGCTCGGGGAGGCGGGCGAGGACCTCGCGGTCGGGGTCCTCGGTGGTGCGGGCGAGGAAGGCGTCGACCTCGGCGATCTTGCCGTCGCGCAGGGTGAGGATGTTGAGGGCGAAGCGCTCGTAGGCCTCGGTCCCGGGGTCCCAGCTGTAGAAGGCGAGCGCCTCCTGGCCGCTGGCCCGGGTGCGCAGGGCGCGCCAGCGCCACTCGCCGGAGAGCGGCCAGCCGGCGAGGAAGGCGGCGATCGCCTCGCGGCCGCGGAACCAGTCGCGCAGCGGCGGCATCGCGAAGGCGGCGTCGGCGCTGAGCATCGAGACGACCGCTTCGACGTCCTGGCGTTCCCAGGCGTCGAGGTAGCCTTCGACGGTCTCGCGCACCTCCTCGTCGCCGAGCGCGCGCAGGGTCTCCTGCTGGCTGCGGTCGGGCAGCCGCTGCTCGACCGTCCCCCGCGCCCGCTGCAGGGCGCTGTTGACCGAGGCCTCGCTCGTCTCCAGTGCCTCGGCCGCCTCGCGGGCGGAGAAGCCGAGCACCTCGCGCAGGATCAGCACCGCCCGCTGCGTCGCCGGCAGGTGCTGGAGGGCGGCGATGAAGGCGAGCTCGACGCTCTCGCGCTGTTCGTAGCGCGCCTCGGGCCCGGCGAAGCCGTCCTCGACGCCCATCGCATCGTCGGGGTATGGCTCGATCCAGACGGCCTCGAGCAGCGGCTCGCCCGGTCCGGCGGCGGGGTCGGCGGGCGGGAAGTCGACCGGCAGGACGCGCTTCGGGCGCCGCTCGATCGCATCGATGCTGGCGTTGGTGGCGATCCGGTAGAGCCAGGAGCGCAGCGAGCTGCGGCCCTCGAAGCGACCCAGCCCGCGCCAGGCGCGCAGCAGCGCCTCCTGCAGCGCGTCCTCGGCGTCGTGCACCGAGCCGAGCATCCGGTAGCAGTGGGCGTGGAGCTGGCGGCGGTGCGGCTCGACCAGCTGCCCGAAAGCGTCCTCGCCGCCGTCGCGGGCCGCCGCGAGCAGCCGCTGCTCGTCCGGGGCGGCGGCGTGCTCTGGGGAGGAGGAGCTCACCCCGTCAGGGTAGACGGGGGGCTCCTCCTCCGCCGCGGCGCTCAGGTTCGCTCGACCAGCAGCAGCCGGTTGCCGTCCTGGTCGCGGAAGAAGAACATCGGCGGCACCGGCCCGCCCATGCGCATCACCTCCGCGTCGACGTCGACGCCGCGCTCGCGCAGGCCGGCGTGGTCGGCGTCGATGTCCTTGCTGTCGAGGGCGACGCGGCTCTCGACGCCCGCCGACTCGCCTTCGCGGGGGGTGACGAGCGCGATCGTCGTCGCGCCGCCGACCGGGGCCACTTCGACCCAGCGGTCGCCGTCGCCGAAGGGGATGTCGGCGCGCAGCTCGAAGCCGAGCTTCTCCGTGTAGAAGGCGATCGCCCGGTCCTGGTCGCCGACTGGGACCATCACCGTCGCCACCCTGCTGACGGTCGTCATCGCGCCACCTCGTAGGTGAGGACGGTGACCCCGTCGCCGCCCACCGGCTTGGAGCCGGTCAGCCGCATCGTCTTCTTGCCGCTCGTCTCGCCGAAGACGCGCTTGCCCTTGCCCAGGACGACCGGGAAGACCATCAGCCGCAGCTCGTCGACTAGGTCGTGCTCGATCAGCGCCTGGGTCAGCTGGGCGCTGCCGGCGACGAGGATGACGCCGTCGACCTCCTCCTTCAGCTTCGCCACCTCCTCGGCGACGTCGCCGCTCAGCACGGTCGTGTTGTTCCAGTCCGCCTCCCCCAAGGTCGAGGAGACGACGTACTTCGGCATCGAGTTCATCTTCTCGGCGAAGCCCGCCTCGTCTTCCATGCTCGGCCAGGCGGCGGCGAAGCCTTCGTAGGTGACTCGCCCGAGCAGCTGGGCCTCGGCCTCGACCAGCTCGTCGAGCTTGAACCGGTCGCCCTCCTCGCCGCGGTCGAACTCGAAGGTCCAGGCGCCGTGCTCGAAGCCCTCGGCGCCGCCCGGATCCTCCATCACCCCGTCCAGCGAGACGAACTGCGTTATGACGATCTTGCCCATCGTTTGCTCCTTCGTTGAGGTTTACAGAGGCTATGACCGGCGGGCGCCGCCAAACTCATCGGTCCGGCTCCGAGGAACTTTGGAATGCGTTCCGGTACGGTCGATTGCCAATCCGCAGACCCGACGGAAGGCGGTTCCGATGGCACGCATGGGCGGCACGGCCAGCGCTGAGATAGATGCCCCGATCGACGAGGTCTGGGCCCTGGTCGAGGACGTGCTGATAGCACCCGAGTGGCAGGGCGGCTTGGTTGCGGTGACGCCGCTGGAGCGCGACGAGGCCGGTCGCCCGACCCTGGTGGAAAGCGAGAGCGACATCAAGGTCCGGCACGTCAAGACCCAGGTGCGGTTCAGCTACGAGCCGCCGACGCGCCTCTCGTGGACGCAGGAGAAGGGCGATCTCAAGTCGGTCGACGGCTCCTGGGACCTCGAGGACCTCGGCGGCGGGCGGACGCAAGCCACGTACAGGCTCGACGCCGACCCCGGCCGCGTGCTCGGGATGATCGTCCGCGGCCCGGTCGAGGCCGGGGTGCGGGCGGTGCTGGTCAACGCCCGGCCCGGCGAGCTGAAGGCGCGGGTCGAGGGCGGCTGACGAACCGGTCCGGCCGCGAGTCAGGTCTTCTGCGCAGCGGGGCGCAGCGCGGCGACCTGGTCGATCGCCCGCAGCGCTTCGTCGCGGTCGGGGGACTCTCCCCAGCTCCTGACCCAGCTCAGCATCCGCTCCAGCGCGGCGGCGTCCGCCTCCGCACTCGCGTCCATCCAGCCGCGGAGGAAGAGCGCCAGTATGCGCCGGATGAGGCCGGGGCGCTCGGCGTTGGACAGCCTCACCTCACCGTGCTCGAAGGACCGAGGATGTCGCACCCAGTTGAGCACTATGGCGTCGCAGCGGTCCGCCCCGATGCCGGTCTGAAAGGCCCTCGCGCCGACGAGAAGGGAGCACAGGGTGGTGAGCTGAGTGGAGCGCAGGGTGCTCATCTCGGGTTCGTTCAGCGCCACTTCCGAGACCGCTTCCGCCGCTTTCAGCACCTCCTCGTTGACGTCGATGCGCCTCAGGTTCGTCCTCAGCTGGGTTAGCCGCCAGAGAGCGTCCTCGTGCTCGGGAAACGCCGTGCACCAGAGCAGGATCGCGCGGATGGCCTTCGGCTCCGCCTCGTCGTCGAGCACGAAGAGCTTGCTCAGATAGCCGGCCTGCAGATCGGTGGGAAAGGCGAGGAACCAGCTGACGGCCGCGGCTTTCACCTCCGCGGGAGGGTCCTCTTCGCGTTCCAGCCTGGCCGCGTGCACCCCGCCGGCCACCAGGGTTTCCCCGAAACGGGACAGCCACTCGTCGAGGTAAGGCTGAATCAGCTCCAGCGATCCGCCGCCCAGCAGCCACCCGGTGAGCACCGCGCCGAACTCCTCGGCCCCGGCATCGACCTCGCCTGAGTCGAGTATTCCGGCGAGCGCCTCCGTCGCCTTCTCCGGGGAGACCTTGACGGCCGCCTCCAGCGCATGCCACGCCTCCTGCCGCCCGGCGTGCAGGTCGAGCCATTTTTCGACGATCTCCCGCACCGCCTCGGTGGAGCCCCCGCGGTTGACCCAGGAGATGAAGACGAAACGGGCATCGAGCAGTCGCCAGTGCTCATGCAGCCATTGCTCCATGAACGGGGCAGCCGTGTCGAGGTCGGCGCCCGCCTCGATCCAGCTGCCGAGCACGTAGGAGGCCTGCGGGGCGGCGCCGTTCACCTCGAGCCAGCGGATCGCGTAGCGGTTGACGACGTCCAGCGACCCGCCGGCCTTCAGCCAGGAGAAGAGGACGACGGAGCCGCCGAGGCGCGCCTCGTGGTGCAGCTCCAGCCAGCTCGAGACGAACTCCTCGACCGCGCCCGCGCCGCCTTCGCCGGCGAGCCAGGAGCCGAGCACGTGCCACGCCCGCGAGTGGGCGCCGTGGACCTCCAGCCAGGCCTGGACGCTGCCGGCGATCTCCTCGCTGGGGAGGGTGCTGGACAGCCAGGCGTTGATGACGAAGTGGGTGGCGAAATCGATCTGCCGCGCCTCGATCCACGCCTTGGCCCGCGCCGCCGTGCTGGCCGGCGAGAGCAGGAGCCCCGACCTGAGCAGGTAGTCGGTCTCCTCGATGTCGAGCGACCACTGCAGCCACTGGAGGACCGCGCGGGCGGGCTCGGATTCGGGGTCGCCGGCGACCTCCCGCGCCAGCCAGCCGATCTGCCGGCGCACCATGTTTCGCGACAGCTGCCCCCGCCAGAGCTGCCTGTTGGACTCGAGCATCGCGATCGCGTCCGCCGGCTCGAGCAGCGAGGAGGCGAGGATGTTCGGGGTCTGGGCGATCCACCCATGCGGGTCGGCCGCGAACTGGCGAAGCACGATCGCGCCGAAGCTGACGTCCTCGACCTCGGGGCGATCGCGAATGCGCTGCAGGGAGGAGATCAGCGATGCGAGGGTGCCGTTGGCCAGCCCCGAGACCACGAGCTTCTCCACCTCGGCGCCGGCGAACCTGCCGCGCTCGGCCAGGGACGAGACGAGGAGCTGGTCCGCCAGGACATCGTGAACGACCGACCATTCGCGACCCTCCTGGGTCGGGTCGATCGTCGCCTGCTGCTCGATCCACCCGTCCTTCTCCAGCGTGCCCAGGACCTCCAGGGGGGTGAGCTGCGTGGCCAGGTCCTCGCGCATCGGAAACTGCGCGACCATTCCCGCGATGTCGTAGCTCGGCGTGCCCGGGAAGCTTCTCTCGAGCCGCCTGAGCACCCACTTGCCGAAGTCCTTTTCGTTGAGGAGGTCGTGAAGATCGTCGGCGCGGCCGGTCGCCGACAGGTAGGAGAGGAAGACGGCGAGCACGGGCACGTCACGGCAGACCTGCAGAGTTCGGGGTTCGACGCCGACCCCGCCGGCCTCGAGGATGTGGCGCACGATCGCGTGCCTGAATTCGCGAAACCACTCGACGCCGTGGCTCGGCGCCAGCGGAACCTCCTCGTGCTGCGGAAGGTGAGCCACGCGTGGGTAGAAGCTCGAACGGCAGTTGGCGATGTACTTGATCTGCAGCCCGTACGTTTCGTGGACGTCGACCAGGTCGTTGACCGCGTCGTTGAACCCCTGCTGGATCTCGACGTAGTCGAGCAGGAGCAGAAACCGCGTCGATGGCCCGGCCATCGCGCTCAACCGGTCCACGCTCTCTCGCCGCCAGGAGCCCGAGACCCGCAGCACGCACCACTCCTCGCGCTGGGCAAGCAGTCCGAGCTCGTGGACCAGGCGCGTCTTGCCGTGGCCACCGGCCCCGGTGACGATCAGCCCGACGGTCTGCGCGAGGCGGTTCAGCACCTCCATCTCGGTCTCGACCTCGATCCCTTTGGGCCGGCCATGCGCGACGATGTGCCGGTCACGGCTGTAGTAGCCGAGCTTGGCGCTGTCGAGGAACGAAGCGAAGGGGCTCAGGAGCTCGGGCCGGTCCAGCGGGACGAGTCCGAGGGGCCGGCTCTGCGGGAACCACTTGAGGAGCAGGTCCGGCGCATCGCCCAGCTCGGCGTGGAGCTCGGGCCAGTGCATGACCTGGACGTCGACATCGCGGAGATGGCGCAGGTGCTCGTGCTCGTCTCCCAGCGAGACGAAGACCTCCTTTATCTCCTTCCTCAGCGACTCGACCTGGCTCTGGTTGGACAGGGTGGAGCTGATGCAGAGCGTGTAGGCCCGTATCGGCGGGTCGACTTCCCACCAGGGCGAGTACTGGCTCTGCGACCTGCCGGGCAGATGTTTCCGGAGATTCCTTGCGACCCCCTGCCAGCGGGAGCGCGCTGGCCCGTCTCCATCGGCGCCGATGTGCTTGCACTCGTAGACGCGGCGGCCGTCCTCGCCGTCCTCGATCAGGTCGATGCCGCCGTCCCTGCCGGCGGCCGGGTATGCACGCAGCGCCGGATGCCCGCGGCGCAGCAGCTCAAAGGCGAAGCGCTGGAAGCCGTCACCCAGATCTGGCGCCAGGTCCCTGTCGACTGCGTCCTCTTTGAACCGCAAGCGGTTCAGATCAACAACGCCGCTGCCCATATACGCACGTTTTCCTATTCCGGTCCGGCTTTTTCCCGAACCTCTGATTATGGGCGTCCCGGGTTCCGGCGCCTCAATTGGAGCAGCCGTGGGCGAACCACTTCAGCGCGGGACGGTCCCGCGTAGAGTCAACGCATGCTTCGCGACCGGCGAGATGGGCTCCTCGCGTACCGGTTCGAGACCCTCCCCGACCAGCTCGACGCGTTCGTCTCGACCCGCCACGGCGGCGTCAGCCCGCCGCCGTATGACTCGCTCAACCTGGGCCTGAGGGTGGGCGACGAGGACGAGAGGGTCGTCGAGAACCGCCGCCGCCTCTGCCGCGCCTTTGGGATCGAGCTGGAGCGCTCGGTCTGGTGCCGGCAGATTCACGCCGACGGCGTGGCCGTGGTCGGCGACGCCGACGCCGGTCGCGGCTCGACCGAGGAGGACTCGATCGTCAAGGACGCCGACGCCCTCGTCACCGACGCTCCGGGCCTGGCGCTCTGCGTGACGCTGGCCGACTGCGTCCCGGTGGCGATCTTCGATCCCGAGCACCGGGTCGTGGGGCTGGCCCACGCCGGCTGGGGCGGCACCGTCGCGCGCATCTCGTCGCGGACGGTCGAGGTCATGCGCGAGGGGTTCGGCTGCCGCCCGGAGTCGCTCGTCGCCGCGATCGGCCCCTCGATCGGCGCGGCCGGCTATGAGGTCGGCGCCGACGTGATCGAGGTGGCGGGCGCCGCCTACGGCGAGCGGGCATCCGAGCTTCTCCAGCCGCGCGAGGACGGCAAGGCGCTCTTCGACCTCTGGGCTGCCAACCGGATCGACCTCGAAGGCGCCGGCGTGCTCGCGGAGCGGATCGAGGTCGCTTCGATGTCCACAGCGGAGCATCGCCAGGACTTCTACTCGTACAGGGCCGAGGGCGTGACGGGCCGCTTTGCCTGCGTGGTTGCCCTGCGTCCACTCCGTCGCTAGAGCAATGCCCGGAAGCGCTCGCCCCGCTCTTCGAAGTTGCGGAAGCGGTCGTAGCTGGGCGCGGCTGGGGAGAGCAGGATCACGCCGCCGGGGCCGGCCAGCTCCCGCGCCCGCCTGACCGCGTCCTCGAGATCGGCGGCGTCCATGGCGCGGGGAGCGGGGACGCCGGCCGCCCGGGCCGCGGAGACGGCGCGCTCGCCGGTTGTCGGCATGCCGACCACGGCGGCCCCGCGCCCCGCCAGGGCCGCGCCGAGCTCGGTGTAGTCCTGGCCGCGGTCCTGGCCGCCGGCGAGGAGGACGACGTCGCGATCGGGGAACGCGGCCAGCGCCGCCAGGGTCGACTCGGGGGTCGTGGAGATGCTGTCGTCGACCCAGAGGACGCCGTCGCGCTCGCCGATCGGCTGCAGGCGGTGGGGCAGCGAGGCGAATCCGCGCAGGCCGGCCGGCAGCGGCGGCTCGACGCCGATCGCTTCCAGCGCGGCGAGCGCGGCGCAGAGGTCGAGCGCGTTGTGCTCGCCGGGCAGCGGCAGGTCCGCCGCCGGCACGACCAGCTCGCCCTGCCGCAGGATTCCCGCCGGGCCCGCGTCCCATCCGGCCGCCGTCCCGTACTCGACGACATCCTCGACCCCGCCGGCTGCGGCGGGAAGCTCGGGCTGGCGGGCGTTGACGATCGCGGCGCGGACCCCCGGCAGCGCGAAGACCCGCAGCTTCTCCGCCCGGTAGTTCTCGGTGCTGTGGTGCCAGTCGAGGTGCTCGGGGAAGAGGTTGGTGATCGCGGCCACCTCGGGGCCGATCTCGAGGTCGGCGATCTGGTAGCTGGAGAGCTCGAGGAAGACCAGCTCCGGTTCGGAATCGAGCAGGTCGAGCGCCGGCAGGCCGATGTTTCCCGCCACGACCGCATCGCGCCCCGCCGCGGCGGCCAGGTGGTGGGCCATGGAGACGGTCGTGCTCTTGCCCTTGGTGCCGGTCACGCCGACCACGCTGCGGCCGCCGCGCTCGGCGAGCCAGAGCCCGGTCGCGGTCGCGATCGGAACGCCCTTCTCGCGCAGGGCCCTCATCTCGGGACGGTGGACTGTGACCCCCGGCGAGCGGACGACGACGTCGCAGCGCTCCAGGGCGCCGGTCGAGGCGTCGCCTATCGCGACCTCCAGCTCACCGGCGCGCAGGAGCTCGACGTCGGCCGGGTCGGGCGGTGCGTCGCAGGCGAGGACGGCTATCCGCGCGCCGGGCAGGTGGCGCTCGAGCTGCGCCGCGAACGAGCGGATCTCACGGCCGGCGCCCCAGACGCCGACCGTGGCGCCTTCAAGATCCGAGAATCGCACGGACTGTCGGCATCAGCGCAGCCGGGACGGAGTGGTCGTCGGAGAGTGCCAGCGCCTCGGCGGGGAGGCCGTCGTCGGGGCGGAACCGGGGCAGCACCTCGGCGGCGAGCCGCCGCACGACGCTGTGGCCGCTCCAGCGCGGGTCCTCCGCCAGCATCCGCATCGCCGCGCGGCTCTCCTCCTCCTCGCCGACGCACTCGAACGGCTTCAGCCCGCCGCTGGCGGCGAGCAGCGCGAACCCCTCGAGCTGAGCCTCGTCGTCCAGCATGTCCCGCCCGAAGACGGAACGGAGGTGGTCGGGCTCGGAGAAGGGCGCCATGACGAGGAAGACGAAGCGGCACTTGGGGCAGTCGCAGCACCAGCTCTGGGCCGGCGCCGATGAGTCGAGCCGGAAGTTGGTGTTGCAGCTAGAGAAGGCGCCGTGGTACTCGGTCATGCGGGCGAAGGCGCGGGCGATCGCCAGCTCGGAGGCGGGGCGCAGGACGGAGAAGTAGTCGACTTCGGCCCCCAGCTCCGCCAGCGCCGCGCGCATCAGCCCTTCGACGCGGACGCTCTTGCTGAACTGGTGATTGACGTCGACCCCGTCCCAGCTGACGTTGCCATGGGAGGCGGAGCGCTCGTTGGCCATCGCCACCGCGCCGAACCCGCCCAGGGCGGCGGTGAGGATCGCGGCGCAGGAGACGATCGCGGTGATCGGCACGTGCCCGTTCAGCGCCCCCGCCCGGTTCAGCTCGGCGAGGCGCGGGTCGAGCCGCCTCCTGACGATCAGGTGCTCGAGCCCGGCGACCGCCGCGGTCCTGGCGATCGGGCCGGCGTCGCCGACCGAGAAGAGGGCCGGCTCCGCCCCCACCCGGCGGACGATGTCCAGGGCGACGACCGAGTCCTTGCCGCCGCCGATCGGGACCAGGGTCCGGCCGCTCGCGCCGTCCTTCGACGCGGCGGACGGCACCGCGGCGCCGGTCGGGAACTGGGGCCGCGGCAGGGCCGGCAGCTCGTTCGTGAAGGCAAACTCGCCGAGGCCCTCCGAGTAGAGCGCGTCGAGCAGCTGGCCCGCGGCGGGCGGCGGCGCTCCGGCCTCGCACTCGACCCTGGGCGGCGCGGCGGCCTTGTAGTAGCTGACCCCGGCCGCCCAGTGCAGCAGGGAGAGGATTCCGTCGACCCTCTCGCGGTCGGCATCGGAGACTCGCGTGCCCTCGGGCAGCTCGAAGCGCTCGACGAACTCGATCTCGTCGTCGAGCGCGTAGCGCAGGCTCACCCGGCCGCGGTCGTCGATCTCCCTGGCCAGGAAGCGAAAGGTCTCAAACGCGGCGGGATCGAACGCCTCGGGGCGCTGCGGGGCGTCAACAGCCATGCATGCAGAGTAAAGACACCCGGCGACGAGGCTGCTCGCCGAGCGCTGAGCAATGCGCCTGTTTCGCAGCTCCGAGTTTTCAATTTCGGCGTTCCCAGGTCTTGCTGCGTTGCACTGGGCCGGCGAGGATGGCGTCAATCTGCGCTTGGAGTAACACCAAGGAGCTACACTGTGCGAACGATGCCTTCCAAACACCCTCGCATTGCCGTCACCGCGGACCCGGAGCTGGGAGAGGCGCTGGCCCGGGTGCGCGCCGCAACCGGTACGCACGAGCCCGATGCGACGCTGCTCCGCCGCCTCGCCGTCGGGGGCGCGGAGGCCGAGCTCGAGGCAGGGCGCAACCGCCGCCTCGCCGCCGAGTCGCTGTTCGAGGCGATGGACAGTGCGCAGTTCGACCTCGATCTCGCTGCTGTCGATCGCTTGAACGCGCCACCCGCTGCCTGATGCCGGCCCGGCTATGGGATGGGACGGGGCCGGTGCTGGTGGATACCTCCGCCTGGATGCAGGCCCGCCGGGACCCGAAGGCACGCAGCCTGCTGCTCGCGGCGGTCGAGCGTGGGGACGCCCGCTGGTGCTGGCCGGTGCGCTACGAGCTGATGGTTGACGCCCGCGGATCAGAGGGGATTGCCGCCGTCGAGCGCACGCTGGAGGGACTGCGTGAGGTCGCGGTGGACCGTGATGTTCAACGCGCGGTTTTGGCGACGATGCGCGAGCTGGCGACCGCCGGGTCGCACGGGGCTCACCGCTACCCCCTCACCGACCTCGCGGTGGCAGCGGCTGCCCAGGGCGCCGCCATCGGCATCCTCCATTTCGACCAGCATCTCGAGCGCCTTGGCGACCACGTCGGCGTCGACGCGCACTGGATCGCGGAGCCCTGACGAGCCCGTACGTTCCGGTGAGGGACCGCCTGGCTCAGACCTCGAGCTCCAGCACCACCTCGAACTTCTCCACGGCGGCGCGCTCTCCCATGCTGTTCTCGCCGCTCGGCGGCGACATCGAGTTCAGCGTCTCGTCGCCCTGGCGGTAGTCGTCCTCGCTGTCGAAGAAGGCGATCGCCAGCGTCTTCTTGCCCTCGGCGTCGTTGAGGATCAGGAGCTTCTTGGCCGGCAGCCCCGGCGGCGGCCCACCCTCGGCCTCGTTCTGAGCGCTGATCTCGGCGGCGGCCTTAGCGCCGTCGCCGCCCGTGAACGTCGCGACTCGTGCGTACATCTCGTCCTCCTTGGTTGGGGGTGTCCTCGGTGTTGCGAGGATGACACCTATCGGCGTGTAGATGTGATTCAGCGGAATCGTATTTCGCGACACCTAGTTTCAATTTCGGCATTCCCAGGTCTTGTTGCGTGACAGGGCAATGGCGACGATGGCCAGATGACGCCTCATGGGTTTCGAGCACGCCCTGAATAAGCAGCTGTACACCAAGCCGAGCTTCGGGACAACTGGGCGCCAGCCCGCGAGCACCAGCCATTGACGCCCATTGAGCCAACTCGCGTAGCTCCCTTACCATCGGGCCATGCGCGGTACGCCACTCCTGATCGATGCCAAGCCAGCCGAGGGTTACGCGGTTCACGTTCGCTTTGAGGATGGACTGACCGCCGATGTGGACCTCTCCTATCTACTCCCCTACGGCGGCGTCTTCGAGCGGCCAAACGAAGCCGACGTCGCCCCCGAGACGCTGTACGCGCACGTCCGCCGGCGCGCTGCGGCAACGGCGTAACGGGCTCGGTACCACGCCGATGTGGATTCAGAGAACGGTCCGGCTCCAGGCGCGCCCGCGCGGCTTCCACCTGGTCAACGCCGAGGTGCTCGACGCTCTGCCTGAGCTGGGGGAGATCTCGGTCGGGATGCTGCACCTGCTGATCCAGCACACCTCGGCCTCGCTGGCGCTGAGCGAGAACGCCTCGCCGGAGGTGCGGCGGGACTTCGAGGCCTGGTTCGATCGCGCGGTCCCCGAAGGCGCCCCGTACTGGACCCACACACTGGAGGGCGACGACGACATGCCCGCCCACATCAAGGCGGCGCTGCTCGGCCCGTCCCTGACGCTGCCGCTGCGCGACGGATGCCCCGCGCTCGGGACATGGCAGGGCATCTACCTCTGCGAGCACCGCGACCGAGGCGGCCCGCGCTCCCTGGTCGCCACCGCCTGGGGCGAGTAGAGGCCCAAATCCACGGGGGTCGGACCGTGGGTTCGGGCCCTCAGGCCAGCGATACCCAACTGATACCCGGCCTGGGGCCGAATTGCTCCCCAGCTGGTGGACATTGGCCGGGATGAACTCGCACCCAGAACAGAGGAAGGGCCATCTGCCTCCCCGGGTGCCCTCGGGTGAGCGGAAGAGCCGCCCGACCGGCGCCGCCCCGAGCAACGTGGGCAGCTCCGGCGCCCTCATAGCGGCGAATGCCGAGAACGGCGTCGCGATCTTCACCGGCTATGACCTGCGGCCCGGGGCCGTGCGCAGCGCCAGGGTCACGATCGCCAACGCCGGCCCGGTCTCCGGCCGCTTCAGGCTGCTCGAGTCCCACGCTTCCAATACCTTCGCCGCCGACGACCTGAGGCTGGTCGTCAATGAGCTCGGCGGCCTGCGGCTGAGCGTCCTGTACCGGGGGGACGTCGGGGCGATGCCGGCGGACGGCCTCGACCTGGGCAGCTTCGAGCCCGGCGAGGTGCGCACCTATCGCTTCATCGTCGCCCTCGCGATCGATTCGCCCAACGGCGGTCAGGGCCGGGGGGCCGGAGCGGCATACGAGTGGAGCCTCGCCCCCGCCGGCCAGCGTTCGGCGCGCGCGGCCTGACTCGGCGTCGCGGCCATGAATCCCGCCAACGTCTGCACTTCCGGCGACCCGGTCAAGGCGAGCTCGCGCAATGGCTTCACGCTCTCGACAGCCGCTGACCTCGCGCCCGGCCACGGCGAACGCGCCGAGGTCACGATCGTCAACCTCGGCGCCCTGCCCGCGGCGCTGCGGCTGCTGGAGACGAGCGCCTCGAACGAGCACCCGGCGGGCTCGCTTGCCCTGGAGATAAGGACGATCCGCGAGGGCGCCAGCGAGCGCATCTTCCTCGGCGAGGTCGGCGGGGTCCCCGAGAGCGGCATCGACCTCGGTCCCTTCGGGCCGGGGGAGTCGCGCACCTACCGCTTCACGCTGTTTCTGAGGAACGGCGCGCAGCGCAACGGGCGGGTCCGCCGCGCCGAGGCGACCTACGCCTGGACCGCGGCGCCGCTGGGAGCGATACGCGATTGATACCGGCAGGCCGCCGGGATCGATCCGGGCGCTCGGGAGAGTGATTGGACCAACCCGCAAACCCCAAAAAGGAGCATCTCAATGCGTTTTCTCACCCGCAACCCCCGACGTTCGGTCCTCGCCCTGATCACCGCTCTGGCGGCGACGGCGGCGGCGGTCGGATCGGGAGCTGACTTCAGCTCTCACAGCGCCAACCCGGCCAACACGTTCAGCTCGGGCACGCTGGTCCAGTCCAACTCGAAGAACGGCGTCGCGATCGTCACCGGCTCGAACCTGAAGCCCGGCGACGTGCGCAGCGGCGAAGTGACCATCACCAACACGGGCTCGCTGGCCGGCACCTTCAAGCTGAGCGAGTCCAGCGCATCCAACGGCTTCGGCGCCGGCGACATGTCGCTGAAGGTCGAAGACGTGACCGGGCCGAAAACGGCCGACGTCTACAGCGGCGACATCGGCAAGGTGCCGTCCGCCGGAATCAACCTCGGCAGCTACGCGGCCGGCGAGGCGCGCACCTACCGCTTCACGGCGACCTTCGCCGAAGGCTCTCCCAACAGCGACCAGGGCAAGGTCGCAAGGGCCGATTACGAATGGGACGCGACACCCACCCATTGACGGCCCTGAAGGCACTGCGGACGGCGGCCATCTCGATCGTGGCCGTCGTCTGCATCGCCCTCGGCGCCGTCACCGTGATTCCCGCCGCCCTCGGCCTGCAGCACTACGTGATCGTCGGCGGATCGATGAGCGGGACGATCGACCGCGGCTCCGTCGTCTTCGACGAAGAGGTCCCGGTTGGCGCCCTGCGGGTCGGCGACGTGATCACCTACACACCGCCGGCGAAGTCCGACTCGACCCCGTTCGTCACCCACCGGATCGTCTCGATCAAACCTGCGCGCGGCGGCGCCCGCCTCTTTCGCACCAAGGGCGATGCCAACGCCGCGCCGGATCCCTGGCACTTCACCCTCGACCAGCCGACCCAGGCGAAGGTCGTCGGCCACGTCCCCTATGTGGGGTATGCCCTCGCCGCGCTCGAGATCCGCTGGGTGCGGATGGCGCTGATCGGCATCCCCGCCCTGCTGATCGCGATCTCGACGATCGTCGGCCTCGTCCGCGAGGCCCGCGATGAAGAGCTTCGCGAATACGAAGCGGAAACGGCAAGCGAGAGCTTCTGATGCAGCGACGCCACCGGCCAACCAAATTCCCCGCCGCCCGCCTGGTGCTGGCGGCGTCGCTGCTGGTCGCCTTGCTCGCCTCCGCCGGCGCCCTCTCGGGCGCCGACTTCTACGCTGCCTCCACCAACCGTCAGACGCAGGTCTCGAGCGCCGCCGACTGGGTGGCGCCTGCCGTCGCGCTGGCCGACCCCGGCGCCGCGATCCGCGGCACGGTGAGCCTGGCCGCGACCGCGAGCGACCCCTACGGCTCCGGCGTCGCCTCGGTCCGGATCCAGCGGGCCCTCGCCGGCACCGAAGCGTGGAGCGACGTCTGCACGGCGACGGTCTCCCCGTTCGCCTGCAGCCTGGACACGACCAAGCTCGCCAACGACTACTACGACTTCAGGGCGGTCGCGACCGACAACGCCGGCTTCACCGCGGCCGACACGGTCGCCGAAGTGCAGGTCGACAACCGCGAGCCCTCGGTGACGATGGTCGACCCCGGCGCCACCCTGAGCGGCGTCGTCAACCTCAACGCCGAGGCGAGCGACGAAGACTCCGGCGTCGCCTCGGTAACGATCCAGCGCTCGCCGGCCGGCAAAGGCAGCTGGAGCGACGTCTGCTCGACCTCTGCCGCCCCTTACTCCTGCCGCTTCGACACGCGCACCGTCGCCGAAGGCTCCTACGACTTCCGCGCGATCGCGGTCGACCTCGCCGGCAACTCGAGGATCTCCTCGATCGTCGGCGGCCGCAGGATCGACAACACCGTCAGCTCGGTCTCGCTGGAAGACCCCGGCGCCTACCTCCACGGCAAGGTGACGCTGGCGGCCAACGCCTCCTCCGGCTCCGGCGTCGCCTCGGTCACGATCCAGCGCTCGCCGGCCGGCAAGGGCAGCTGGAGCGAAATCTGCCGGGTCGTCGCGGCGCCCTACAGCTGCGTCTTCGACACCGCCACCGTGCCCGACGGCTCCTATGACCTGCGCGCGGTCATGGTGACCGGCTCGGGGACGCAGTATGCGTCCGCCACGGTCGGCGCCCGCCAGGTCGACAACACCGAAACCCGCGGCGTCGACGTCCAGGCCTTCAACCGCGCCGGCGGCGTCCTCGGCAAGGTCGAGAACGGCGACGCGATCGCGTTCTCCTACTCAAAGGCGATCAACCCGGCCTCGGTCGTGGCCGGCTGGAGCGGCGCGGCTCCGGCGGCGGTCTACGCACGCCTGCGCGACGGCAGCCTGACCGGCACCGGCAGCGCCGGGGACACGATCCAGATCTCGATCGATGCGTCCGGGTCGAAGCCGGTCGCGCTCGGCAGCGTCAACCTCCACGGCGACTTCGTCAAGGCGAACAAGACCTCGATCTTCCAGGCGACGCTTGGCGTCTCCACGCAGACGGTCGCCGGTGTCAGCGCCTCGGTCTTCACCGTCACGATCGGTCCCCTCTCCTCCGGTGGCGCGCTGAGGACCGCCGCCGGCGGGCAGATGGTCTGGACGCCGTCCACCGCGGCGACCGATCTCGCCGGCAGCCCCAGCTCGTCGGCTCCGGTGGCCGAGAGCGGCGCCCTCGACCGGGACTTCTGAGCCTGCGCTCAGTCTTTCGGCGGCAGGTAGCGGTAGCCGAAGCCCCGCTTCGTCTCGATCGCCTCGGCGTCGCCGAGCTTCTGCCGCAGCCGGCCGACGTAGAGCTTGACCTGCTCGGGCTGGACGAACGGGTCGCGCCAGGCCATCTCGATCAGCTGGTCGGGGCTGAGGACCTGGCCGGGGTGGCGCACGAAGGCGGCCAGCAGCCGGAACTCGAGCGGCGTCAGCGCCAGCTCCTCCTCGCCGCGGGTTGCCAGGCGCTGCTCGTGGTCGACGGTGAGGCGGGCGTCCGCGTAGACCTGTCCGAGCCGCCCCCCGTCGTCCCCGCCGGCGGAGGCCGCCCGGCGCAGCAGCGCCTCGACCCGCGCCGGCAGCTCCTCGGTGCCGAAGGGCTTGGTCAGGTAGTCGTCGGCGCCGCCGCGCAGAGCGCGCACCTTGTCGAGCTCCTGGCCCTCCGATGTCAGCATCAGGACCGGTATCTCCCCCAGCTCGCGGATCCGGCCCAGGAGCTGCCAGCCGTCCATGCTCGGCAGGTTGACGTCCAGCACGACGAGGTCTGGCCGCTCGGAGAAGACGAGGCGCAGGCCCTCGGCGCCGTCGCCGGCGCTGATCACCCTGTGCTTCCAGCCCCCGAGCACCCGCTCGACGAGCTCGCAGACGATCGGGTCGTCGTCGATCACCAGCACCTTGGCGCCGAGGCCCGCTGCGGGAGCGGTCACGGCCGGGCCCCCACGATGCGCTCGATTTCGTCTGGCAGCACCATCGGATCGAACGGCTTCGCGATCACCCCGGCCGCGCCGAGGTCGGTCAGGCGCGCGCGGTCGGCGGGCTGCAGCTTTGCGGTGAGGAAGACGACCGGGACGTTGTCGGGCAGCCGACCGCGCAGGCGGCGCAGCGCGGTCGGGCCGTCGATTCCCGGCATCATCACGTCGAGCACGACGAGGTCGAAGCTCTCGCCGGCTTCGACGATCTCGATCGCCGCGCTCCCGCTCGCCGCGCTGACGACCTCCCAGCCGCCGACCCGCTCGAGGCTGAGCCGGGCGATCTCGCGGATCGCCGCGTCGTCGTCGACGAGCAGCAGCCGCCCCCTCAACGAAGCTCCGCCTTTCCGGCGGCCGCCGGGGCCAGCGGCAGGGTGAAGCGGAAGGTCGAGCCCTGGCCCTCGGCGCTCTCGGCCCAGATCTGGCCGCCGTGCTGCTCGACGATGCTGCGGGCGATCGCCAGGCCGAGGCCGGTGCCGCCCTTCTCACGGGCGTCGGAGGCGTCGACCTGGCGGAACCGCTCGAAGATCGAGTCGAGCCGGTCGGGGGGGATGCCGCGGCCACTGTCTCGGACCGAGAAGACGCCGACCTCGCCGTCGCGCTCGACACCGACGCCGATCGTGGCCCCCGGTTCGGAGAACTTGATCGCGTTGCCGAGCAGGTTGGTGATGACCTGGACGATGCGGTCCGAGTCGGCGGCGACGGTGAGTCCGTCCACGTCGGTCTCGATCGAGACGCCCGCCTCCTCGGCCATCGCCGCGACCACCTGGTCGGCCTGCTCGACGAGCTCGGCCGCGCGCACCGCGGCGGGCTCGACGCTCGCCTGCCCGGAGTCGATTCGCTCGATGTCGAGGATGTCGTTGATCAGGCGCACGAGCCTGTCGGTGTTGGTGACCGCGGTGGCGATCATCTGGGCCGCCTCCTCGGGCAGCTCCCCCATCACGCCTCCGTCGACCAACCCCAGCGAGCCCCGGATCGAGGTCAGCGGCGTGCGCAGCTCGTGCCCGACCACGGAGACGAACTCGTCCTTGACCCGCTCGGCTTCCCGCCGTGAGGTGACGTCGGCGAGCATGCCGATCGCGAAGCGCGGGGCGCCGGTCTCCTCACGCAGGATCGAGACCGTCAGCGCGCCCCAGAGGGTGGTGCCGTCCCTGCGCACGCAGCGTGGCTCACGCGCGATCGAGTCCTCTCCCGAACGCACAGCGGCGCCGATCTCGGCCAGCGAAGCGAGGTCGTCGGGGTGGGTGACCAGGGAGAAGTCGTCGCCGCGCAGCTCCTCCGCCGAGTATCCGGTCATGCGGCTGAAGGCCTCGTTGACTTCGACGATGCACGGCCGGCCATCCCGAAACTCGCTGAAGGCGATGCCGATGCCGGCGTTGTCGAAGATCCCCCGGAAGCGGCGCTCGCTTTCCCTCAGCGCCCGTTCGGTGCGCGTTCGCTCGTCGATGTCCTGCCCGATCGCGATCAGGATCCGGCCGCCGTCGAGGCGCGCTTCGGTGACGACTATTTCGGCCGGGAAGACCGCGCCGTCGCCGCGGCGGCCGGTGAACTTGACCGGCTCGCCGATCGCCGGGCCGGGAGCGCCGTCGACGCCGACCAGCGGCGCCATCTGCTCCCACTCCAGGCCCTCGAAGAGGATGTCGACGCAGCGACCCTCGAGGCTGCCGGGCTCGGCGCCGAAGTACTTCTCGGCTGGGGGGTTGACCCAGACGATCGTTCCCTCCTCGCCGAAGGCGACGATCCCCTCGGCGACGTTGGTGACGATCGTCTCCACCCGGCCCTGAAGCTGGACCAGCTCGGCCTGCGCGACGTACTGGCGGACGGCGGCCAGGGCGGCGAGCGCGAGCGCGAAGAGGAGCAGGCTGAGGTCCGGGAAGAACCTGTCCTGCCACTGGGTGCCGAGCAGGACGCCGAAGCCGACGGCCATCGCCAGCAGCGGCAGCCGGGCGGCGCGGACGCTCGTCTCGACCCAGCTCCTGACCTCGGCGCCAGGGTCATCGCGCCGCATCCATCGCTGTCGCGCGGCGGCGAGGACGAAGGGGACCGCGGTGAGCACGTACAGCGTGTCGACCGGATCGCCCGGGGAGTAGGTGCCTTGATGCTGGCCCGCGCCGTAGATCGTGTCGGCGGCGATCAGCATCAGCAGCCCGAGGACCAGCCAGCGCAGCGGCAACCGCAGCGCCTCCGGGTTGCTCCGCACCAGGACAAGCGCGATGGCGCCGAGCAGGAGAACGTCCCAGACCGGGTAGGCGATCGAGACGACAGCTTCGAGGAAGTCGAGCTCGCCGCCTTCGGTCGCGATCGGGCCGAGCAGGAAGTACCAGACGGCGGCGCCGCTGCCAACCACGATCGTCGCGCAGTCGAGCGCCGTGCGCAGCCGCTGCGAGCGGGTAGCCGGCGCGCTCGGCACTCGCGTCAGCGCGATCAGCATCAGGGGGTAGAAGGCGAGGAAGAAGAGGTCCGCCGCCGAGGGGAAGGTGGGGTCGTCGAGGACGATGTCGTAGAGGGCGAGGATCAGGTCGGCGGTGAGCTGCGCCGCCCAGCCCGCCATCACGAAGAGCCAGAAGCGGCGCAGCCACGGCGTCGCCGCGGAGCGGCGGGAAGCGCGCCAGGCCGAGACGACGACCAGCGCGTCGATCGGCGCGAGGAAGAGGATCTGCAGGTTCCGGGCGCCGCCGGGGATCCAGTCCAGCGCCAGCCAGCTGGCGTATACGACGAGGAACGCGATCAGCACCGCGAGTTCGGGGCGAGACCGGGCCCAACCGCGCAGATCCACCGGCTCGATGTCGGCCAGTCGCATCGGTGGGTGAATGCTACGCCCAGGTTGGACCGTTCAGGTGTGGAAAGTTACGGTTACAAACCCCTTCTGTGACTGTCCAGCTTTCCTACACTCCGGTTTTTAAACGGTGTCCCCAATGAGTGGGTCCCCGGAGGAGATGGTGCAGGCCGCACTCGTCGACATATGGGTGCGGAACCTCCCGCTGATCCAGCGGCGCCTCGACGTCGTCGAACGGGCCGCGACCGAGCTGGCGGGGCCGTCGCCCGACTCCGAGCTGATCGCCCTCGGCCGCTCGGAGGCGCACAGGCTCGCCGGCACGCTCGGCACCTTCGGGCTGGGTCGGGGCACAGCGCTGGCGCGGAGCCTGGAGGACGGTCTCAGCGAGCGGCGGGCGGGCGAGCGGACCGAGCCGATGCGGCTCGCCGCGGAGCTCCGCTCCCTGGTCGACGGAACGCGGACCGGCTCCTGAGCGGACTTCGCGCGTCCGGGTCAGGGCAGCGGTTGGAGTCGCCGCGCCAGCCGCATCCGCAGGTGGCGCACGAGCGCGGGGCCGCCGGTCGGCGTGAAGGCGACCGTGATCCTGACCCAGGCGGTCCGGTTGCGCTCGAGGTCGCGCGCGAGGGGGCCGGTGGGGGAGACCGTGAGCTTCGCGACACCCGCCTCGGAGACGTCGCGCGTCACCTCCTCGAGGTGCCTGCCCGAGAGCGTCAGCTGACCCGGCCCGGAGAAGCCGACCGCCAGCTTCGCCCTGCCGGACCGGCGGTCTCGTTCCCGCGCGACGATCTGGAGCGATGAACGGGGAACGGCCGCGAGGGGGGTTGCCCCGGAGGCGGGCGTGACCGTCACCGCCCCGTCGCAGGCTCCGTTCAGGGGAAGGTTCTCGGCGTCGCCGGAGTAGGAGGCGGTCCAGCGGTATGTGCCGGCCCGGGTCGGCACGAACTCGGCCGAGCGGTATGAGCCGTTGCCCGCGACGGTGGCCGTGCCGGTCGCCAGGGGAATTCCCGCGCAGGCACTGTCCCCGGGGCCGTAGAGACCGAAGGCGATCGTGCCGGTCGGGGCGTTGGCGCCGTCCAGGGCCGCGATCGCCTGAATCGTGCCGGCGCCGAGCGACACCGCGGGAGAGGTCGAGAGGGTCGCCGGGGCGACGTCGGTTGCCAGCCCGAAGGCCTCCTCGGCCCCCGGCACGAAGGCGCTCTGGACGTTGCCGCCGTCGATGTCGGCGCGCCCGATCGCTTCCGGCGGCGAAGCCTTGCCCCAGTAGACGTGGTCGGCGTCGACGGCGACTCCCGCCGGATGCGCGCCCGCGACGAATCCTTCCTCGATGCCACCGCCGCTGAGATCGGCCCGGCCGATCGAGTCGTTGGCGGCGTTCGCCCAGTAGACGTGGCTCGCGTCGACCGCGACGCCGTAGGGGATGAGGGCGCCGGCCGGGTCGACGAAGGCTTCATCGATCTCGCCGCCGTCGAGGCGCGCGCGGCCGATCGATTCCGCCGACGGGTTGCCCCAGTAGACGAACTCGGAGTCTGCCGCCAGCCCGGCGAAGGCGCCGACGCCGGCGATGAATTCCTCTTCGACCCCGGTCCCGTCGAGGCGGGCGCGCCCGATCGAGCGCGGCCCCGGGTCGATCCAGTAGATGTGCCCTTCGGCGACGGCGAGCCCGGTCGGCTCGGCGGTTTCGATGAAGTCCGGTTCGACTTCCGTCCCGTCCAGGTTGGAGCGGCCGATGCTGTTCCCGGTCTCGTTCGCCCAGTAGAGGTGGGTCGCGTCGACCGCCACGCCCCAGGGCTCGGAGGCGCCGGTGACGAGGTTCGGTTCGACTTCGCCGCCGTCCGGGCTGGCGCGGCCGATCCTGTTCAGGTTCAGGCTCCCCCAGTAGACGTCGGCGCTGGCCTGCGCGGCGAGCCAGAGGCAGCCGAGCACCGCCAGCGCGGCCGCCGCGCGGATCGCGCGGGCCCTGCGGATTGCGGTCGAGGCGCTGCTCATCGGACCCACCTATCGGTGACCGGGCGGGGAAGCATTAATCGCGGTGCGCCCGCCGCGCGTAACGGATACGGTCCCGGCCGCATGAGCACCGGCATCTACGCGATCCCCCAGGACATGCTCGACTTCCGCGAGACGATCGGGCAGATCGCCCGCGAGCGGATCGCGCCGCGGGCCGCGGAGATCGACGAGAAGTCGGAATACCCGCAGGACGTGCGCGAGCTGTTGGCCGAGCACGACATCCTCGCCCTGCCCTTCGAGGAGGAGCACGGGGGCACCGGCACCGGCACGCTGATGCTGCAGATGGCGGTCGAGGAGATCGCCAAGGCCTGCGCCTCCAGCGCCCTGATCCTGATGGTGCAGGAGCTCGGCTCCCTGCCGATCCGTCTCTTCGGCAGCGATGAGCTGAAGCAGCGGGTGCTGCCGCGCTGCGCCAGCGGCGAGTGGACGCCCGCCTTCGCGCTGTCGGAGCCCGAGGCGGGCTCGGACCCGGCGGCGATGCGCACTCAGGCCGTTCTCGACGGCGACGAATGGGTGATCAACGGCGCCAAGAACTGGATCAGCAACGCCGGTGTCGCCGACTTCTACGTCGTCTTCGCCGTCACCGATCGCGAGAAGCGGCGAATCACCGCCTTCATGGTCGAGGCCGACCGCCCCGGCTTCTCGATCGGCAATCTCGAGCACAAGCTCGGGATCCGCGGCTCGCCGACCGGCTCACCCGTCTTCGACGACGTGCGGGTGCCGGCCGAGAACGTGATCGGTGAGGTCGGGCGTGGGCTCGGCGTCGCCCTCGGCACGCTGGAAAGGACGCGGCTCGGCGCCGCGGCGCAGGCGGTCGGGATCGCCCAGGGGGCGACCGACTACGCGACGACCTACGCCTCGGAGCGGGTCGCCTTCGGCAAGCCGATCCTCGACCTGCAGGCGATCCAGTTCAAGCTGGCCGATATGGAGACCGGCACCGCCGCCGCCCGCGAGCTGCTCTACAAGGCCTGCGCGATGGCCGACCAGGACGACCCAGGCCTCGCCAAGCAGTCCTCGATGGCGAAGCTCTTCGCCTCCGACAACGCGATGCGGGTCACGGTCGAGGCGATCCAGGTCCTCGGCGGCTACGGCTACGTCAAGGAGTACCCGGTCGAGCGGATGATGCGCGACGCCAAGATCACCCAGATCTACGAGGGCACCAACGAGATCCAGCGCGTGGTCATCTCCCGCGCGATGGACCCGCGGCGGCGCTGAGCGCGGCGGCGTTCGACCGGCCGCCGCGCTCTCAGGCGTTCGACCGCCGCCTACCGCTCGCAGCCGCGAATCGAGTCGACGCCGGCCCCGCCACGACAGCGATCGAGCCCCGAGCCTCCCCGCAGCCTGTCGGCGCCGCGGTTGCCCACGAGCACGTCGTTGCCGCCGCCGCCCTTCAGCGCATCCGGGCCGCCGCGGCCGAGAAGGCGGTCCGCGCCCGCACCGCCGAAGACGCGATCGGCCGCTGAGCCAGCGCTGACCCGGTCCCGCCCGCGTCCGGCGCAGACCAGGTCCCGGCCCGCCAGCGAGGCGATCGCGTCGTTGCCGCCGAGGGCGGCTATGACGTCACGGCCGGGGGTGCCGGTGAGTGCGTCGTCGCCGCCCGTCCCGGTGATCGTGGCGGGGACGCCACGGCATGCCGCCGGGCCGACGACGGTGGTCGTCGCGGTGGCTTTGTCGTTGGACGCGACCGGGTCCTTCTGGTCCCCCTTCACCGACGCGGTGTTGGAGATCGTCCCGACCTGACGTGGGACGACGGAGACGGTCACGGTCGGCGCCCCGCCGTAGTCGATCGTCGGCGCCCTGAGCGTGCCGATGCCGCAGCTGACTTTCCTGCCCTTGCGTGTGCACTGGCCTGTGCTCGCGGTCGCGGAGACGAAGTCCACCGTTTTCGGCAGCTGGTCGGTGACGGTCACTCCGGTAGCCGCGTCCGGTCCGAGGTTCTGCACCTGGATGGTGTAGCGGAGGGTCGATCCGACGCTGACCGGGTCGGGGCTGTCCGCCTTGACGATCCCAAGGTCGGTCGAGCCGGCCGGTGCCGCCACGCCGCCGCCGGCGAACGCGAGGGCGACGATCGCCGACAGCGCCAGGAGCCATGCGAAAGGCGCCGATCGTCTCGAGCGCGGAGGGTTCAAGCCTTGACGGCACATAGGAGTTCCTTCCCTCGGGCCCAGCCCCGCTGGGCTTTCTTGCCTTCTCCCGTCTAACGCCGGCCCGCGGCCTCCCGTCAGGCCCTATCCGCGGCAGCCGCCGATCCCCTTCGCGAGCCCAAGCGGCCGGGTTTTCACCGGTCGTCTCGGGGTATCGGAGAGCAGAGGCTGCCGGCCCGGATCCCAGCGGCTTTCCACCGGGCCCATGGCCCGGTTCCCGCTTGGGTGAGAAGACCAACCGCTGCCGAGCGGTGAGGCGTCCGGGCCGGCGGCGTCGTTTCCGAGTGAAGACGAACGAGGAGCTAAGGAGCTTCAGATGTCAGACCAGCTGCAGGACAAGAGAATCGCGATCCTCGTCGCCAACGAGGGGGTCGAGGAGGTCGAGCTGACCAGCCCGCGGGAGGCACTCCGCGAGGCGGGCGCCGAGATCGACCTGCTCGCGCCGCAGGGCGGCGAGATCCAGGCCTTCAACCACCTGGACAAGGGCAATGCCTTCGCCCCGGACAAGACCGTCGGCGAAGCGGACCCTGACGACTACGACGGCCTGGTGCTGCCGGGCGGCGTCGCCAACCCCGACCAGCTGCGCACCGACACCGACGCGGTCCAGTTCGTCCGCGCCTTCTTCGAGGCGGGCAAGCCGGTCGGCGCGATCTGCCACGGGCCGTGGACCCTGATCAACGCGGACGTGGTGGACGGCCGCACGCTCACCTCCTGGCCGAGCCTGCAGGCCGACCTGCGCAACGCCGGGGCCGATTGGGTCGACGAGGAAGTGCACGTCGACCAGGGGCTGGTGAGCAGCCGCAAGCCCGCCGACCTCGACGCCTTCAACGCGAAGCTCGTCGAGGAGTTCGCCGAGGGCGTGCACGAGGGTCAGCGAGAGAGCGCCGCCAGGGCTTAGGCGGCGCTGCCTTTAGGGGCGAGCCCGGGGCTCGAGCTGGATTTCCCGCTCGGCCCCGGGCCGGCCCTCTTCGATCTCGGCGCCCCGCTCCAGCTCGGCGTTCAGCTCGTGGCCGAAGAGGATCGCCACGTTGCTGATCCAGAGCCAGACGAGCAGCGCCACCAGGCCGCCGAGCGTCCCGTAGGTGACGTCGTAGGAGCCGAAGTTGGCGACGTAGAGGGCGAAGCCGGCCGAGGCGATCGTCCAGGCGACGATCGCGACCAGGCTGCCGGGGGTCACCCACCTGAAGCCGCGGATCTTCGCGTTCGGCGAGGCGTAGTAGAGGACCCCGACCATGAGGACGAAGACGGCCGCCATCGCCGGCCACTTGGCGATGTTCCAGGCGGTGACCGCGGCCGGGCCGATGCCGAGCGGCCCGGCCACCGCGTCGACCAGCGGCCCGGTCAGCACGAGCGCGACGACCAGCATCACGCCGAGCAGGACCATCGTCAGCGTCACCGCGAGCTGCAGCGGCCGCAGCTTCCAGAACGGACGGCCCTCGCGCGTCTCATAGATCACGTTGGAGGCGCGGATGAAGGCGCCGACGTAGCCCGAGGCCGACCAAAGGGCGATGGCCAGGCCGAAGGCGAAGGCGACGCCGGCGGTCCCACGACTGGAGGCGATCGATTCGATCGGCCCGGCGAAGGTCTGGGCCGCCGAGTGGGGACCGATCGCGGCGACGATCTCGGTGATCGTGCGGGTCGCGCCCCGCGGGTCGCCCGCCAGGCCGACGATCGAGACGAGGGCGATCAGGCCCGGGAACAGCGAGAGCAGTCCGTAGTAGGTGAGCGCCGCCGCCCAGTCGGCGAGGTTGTCCTCGCGGAACTCGGCGGCCGCCCTCTTCAGCGCGGGCCAGAGTCGCGGCATCGGCGCTCAGCGCCCGGTGGGCCGCGAGGGGCTCTGCTCGTCCGAGTCATGGGCGGGCGCGTACTCGCCGCCGCGCAGCCGCTTGACGCCGCCTTCCTCGATGGCTTCGCGCAGCGCGGTGCGGAACCTGCCGGGCCCCCAGTAGCGCGCGCCCACCCGGCGGGCCAGCTCACGCCGGTTGGCGCTGCCGTGGTCCTGGAGAGCACGCTGGATGATCTCGATCTCGCGATCGAGGTCGGCGCCGCTGTCGACTTCGCCCGCCGATGGCGTCAGGCCGCGCGAGGCGCCGAGCCGTCCCGGACCCGGCCGGTAGCGCCGCCGGCCGGCGCGTTCGCGGCGTTCGCGTGCTTCGGCCCGGCGCTTGATCCGCCGCACCCGCTCGGCCTCATCGTCCGCGGGGCGCTCGCCCTCGGCTTCCGCCGGCTCGGGCGCCCCTTCGGCGGTCAGTGGCTCGGCGATGTCCTCGAGCTGGCGCTGCTCGGCCTTGACCCCGAAGGCGAGCTCGGCGATCCCGCCGACCGCCATCACCACGGCGCCGATGAAGAAGCCGATCGCGACCTGGTCCTGGCTGCCGCTGTTGATCAGGTGGCCGAAGAGCAGCGGCCCGGTGATTCCCCCGGCGGCGGTGCCGACCGCGTAGAAGAACGCGATCGAGAGCGCCCGCGTCTCCATCGGGAAGATCTCCGAGACGGTCAGGTAGGCGGAGCTGGCGCCGGCAGAGGCGAGGAAGAAGATCGCCAGGATGAAGGCCATGAAGGACCACGTCGTCAGGTCGTTGCCGAGCAGGAAGACCCCGAGGACCGCGGCGAGCAGCGCCGAGCCAAGGTAGGTGAAGGAGACCATCGGCTTGCGCCCCACCGTGTCGAAGAAGCGGCCGAGGGTGAGCGGACCGAGGAAGTTCGAGGCGGCGAAGAGGGCGATGTAGAGGGGGATCGTCCCGGAGCCGACTTCGAAGAATTCGCCCAGCAGGGTGCCGAGGTCGAAGGTGATCGCGTTGTAGAGGAAGGCCTGGCCGACGAACAGGGAGAGGCCGAGAACGGTGCGGCGGGGGTATCTCTCGAAGGCGGTGCGGGCGATCTCGCGGAAGCGGATCCGCTCGCGCGGCTGGACGACCAGGGTGCCCTCGGGCTGGGGCAGCTCCTCGCCCGTGTCCTCGCGCACTTCGCGCTCGATCTGGCCGACGACCTCCTCGGCCTCCTCGTTGCGACCGTGGATGAAGAGCCAGCGCGGGCTCTCGGGCACGTTGCGGCGAACCAGCAGGATGCCGACGCCGAGCGCGGCGCCGAGGCCGAAGGCGAGGCGCCAGCCGAAGTCCGCGGCGAACAGCGCCGTGTCGAGCAGGACGACCGCGGCGAGGGCGCCGCCCGCGGCGCCGACCCAGTAGCTGCCGTTGATGATCAGGTCGACCCGGCCACGGACCCTGGCCGGGATCAGCTCGTCGATCGCGGAGTTGATCGCCGCGTACTCGCCGCCGATCCCGGCGCCGGTGAAGAACCGCGCCGCGTAGAAGTACCAGGCGGCGAAGGAGAAGGCGGTCGCCACGGTGGCTGTGATGTAGACGGCCAGCGTCACCAGGAAGAGCTTCTTGCGGCCGAAGCGATCGGTGAGCTGGCCGAAGAAGAGCGCGCCGAGGCAGGCGCCGCCGACGTAGAAGGCGGCGGCGGTGCCGATCTGGCTCGCGTCCAGGGCGATGCCGCTGCCCTTTTCCGTGAGGCGCTCGCCGATCGAGCCGACGATCGTCACCTCGAGCCCGTCGAGGATCCAGACGGTGCCGAGGCCGATCACCACCATCCAGTGAAAGCGGGACCAAGGCAGCCGGTCGAGCCGGGAGGGGATGCGCGTCTCGATCGCCGCGGCCTCTGAGCCGTTTCCGCTCATGGGGCCGATCTACCCCTGCCCCAGCCGGTCAAAACGGCTTACGCGGTTGCTTAGCCCGAGGCTCACCGGGTATCGGAGCCGGTGAGGAGCAACCGAACGAAAGGAGCCGCCGATGCCACCTCGCGGAGTCAAGAAGGGCACCAAGCGAGCCCGTCAGTACGAGCACATCAAGAAGAGCGAGAGGCAGTCGGGTCGCTCGGAGGAGCGGGCCGAGGAGATCGCCGCCCGCGCCGTGAACAGGGAAAAGGCGAGGTCGGGCGAATCGAAGACGTCCTCGCGCAGCTCCACCCGCGGCCGCTCCTCGAGCAGCCGCGGCGGCAAGCGCTCCGGCGGCGGCCCCGGCGGCCGCACCCGCGAACAGCTCTACAACGACGCCAGGAAGCTCGGGATCGAGGGCCGCTCGACGATGAGCAAGGCCCAGCTCCAGCGCGCGGTGGCCGGCGCCGAAAGCTGAGGCCTATCCGCGTTCGCGCTGGAGCCGCTGCTTCCATGGGAGGACGGGCATGCCCCAGCGGGCGCACCCCAGGCCTTCTGCGCGGGGCAGCAGGGGATGGCGGTGCCCGTTCCATTCCCAGTAGCCGCCCGGCATCTCCCTTGCCAGCTCCCAGACCGTTTTCGGGTAGCCGCCGTCCTTCGCCATCTCGTGCAGGATCGGCCAGCTCCTGGAGGTGGCCATCGCCCTTTCGGCCTCGGCCGCTGCCGCCCTGTCGCCGGCCCTGCGGGCGTCTCCCCACTGCCGGAACCAGAGGCAAGAGACGATGCCGGTCACGCTGGCGCCCACCTGGTAGCGGTTGGTGGTGAGGCCTTCGTCGGGGATCCGGGCCGGCGTGAAGCCGCTGGGCACGGGTATCCCCTTCAGCATTTCGCGGACCGCGGCATCGTGGTCGGCGGCTTTGACGACCTTCGCGGGCATCGCGTCGAGCCAGGTCTCCGAGTCCACCCGGCTGAGCCAGCCGAGCCGTTCCTCGAAGGCGGCCAGATCGGATACCCAGCCGCGCAGCTGGAGCGTGTAGCCCCCTTCATGCCAGATCGCGATCATCTGGCGATCGCCCGGCCCACCCCAGCCGACGCGCTTTTTCCCTGCCTCGGTCGTCATGTAGGACGTTTCCGCCCTGGTATTGACGAGCGCAGTGGTGTCGAGGACGGGCACTTCGACCGGATCGCGAACGACCGGGCCGGGGAACCCCAGCTTGCCGGGGTACCAGCTCAGCTCCACCTTGCGTTGCCTGACGGCCTTCGGAGCCATCCCGCTCACCGTGCCGTCGGCGGAGATCGTGATGCTTTCGTCCGGAATCGCCGGCCCGGTGACGAATTCCATCGACCCGGTGCCCCTGCTGCTGCGCGGCGTGTAGGCGCCGTGGCCGGTCTCGGAGACGTCTTCGACCCGCCAGCCCGGGCCTTCGAGCAGCAGCAGGGGAGTCGACTCGGCGAAGCGGACCAGCTCGGCGCCGTAGGCGCGCGAGTGGCGGCTGGAGCCGCTCCCGGCGAGGAGGACGAAGGCGGCGAAGGCGACGGCGAGCGCCGCCGAGCCGAGGGTGAGGACGAAGCGCCGCGGGCGCCGGCGGCGCGGCGGCGCCCCCTCCGGCTCGGCGAGCGCGGAGAGGTCGGCCTCCAGGTCGGCGAGCAGGTCGGCTTCCATCGCCCCGAGGTCGAGCCCGTCGAGCCGGCCCCGGCCGACCGGGTTGGCGGCGCCCAGCGCCGTCGTCGTCTCACGCGTCTTCATCTTGCTTCCTCCATGTCGAGTTCCGGTTTGACGCTCCCCGCCGACTCGCGTTGCCCGAGCAGGTCCCGCAGCCGGCGCCGGGCGCGGTGCAGGCGGCTGCGCGCGGCGAGCGAGGAGATCCCGAGGACCGTCGCCGCCTCGCCCGGGGAGAGCTCCTCCCAGGAGACGAGCAGGAGCAGCTCCCGGTCGTCGTCGCCAAGCCCGCCCATCGCTCGCAGCACCTCCGCCGCCTCGCTTCCCGCCGCTGGCTGCGTCGCGAGCTCGGTTCGCAGCGACTCCGCGAGGCGCTCCCCCAGCCGGGTCCGGCGCCGCTCGGCGCGGTTGAGGTTGGCGATCACCCGGCGGGCGACCGCGTAGAGCCAGAGCCTGGCCCCGCCGCCTACCGGCACCTCCCCGAGCCGCCGCCAGGCGACGAGAAAGGTCTCGGCGACGACGTCGGCTGCGTCCTCGGGACCCTCGACCCGTCGCAGCGCGTAGGCGAGGATCGATCGCCCGTGCTCCCGGTAGAGCTGCCCGAAGCGCACCTGGCCCAGCTCGCGGCCAAGCGCCTTCTTCCGCTCGATCTGACTCAGGCCCATCTATCTGTATATGTCCGGTTCCGGCGCGGCGTTGCAGGCGCCGACCTCCGACGGGGCTGGCACTCTCGCCCCAATGGTGACCAAGTTCCTCCGGCGGCCCTTGAAGAGCGACCGCAGAGCGCCGGCCCCGCCGCGACCGGCGCCCCCTGTGCGCCGCCCTCGGTCCTACTATCTCGTCGCCGGGGTGGCGCTTGACCAGGAGCTCGAGCGCCTGCGCGCCCTGCCGGTCTTCGCCGACGGCCCGCTCGCGACCCGCAGGCCGGCGCTGAAGGTGCGGCGCGCGCGCAAGCGCCCCAACCGCCTCGGCTTCGCCGTTCCCGCCGAGTTTCGCCTCTCGGTCACGGCCTACCCCGGAATCCGCCCCGGCGACATCCAGGAGACCCTCATCCACGAGCTGGTCCATCTCCACGTCGGCCGCGCCGCCGAGCCCCACGCCTGGCACGGCCGGACCTTCAAGCGGGCGCTCGCGGCGGCGATGCGGGAGGCCCACGGAATCGCCATCCACCCTCCGTCGAGCACCCGCCACGGCGCCTACGCCGACGCGATCGAACGCGCGAGGGTTTAGGAGGCCGCTACCTGCCGGTGCGCTCGCGGTGCTTGCACCCCGGCCAGCAGCAGGGCCGACGCTGACCTTCTTCAAGCTCTTCCCGGGTGCGTCGAATACGGCGCTCCCGGGTCGCTTCCCGCTTGGCGTCCTCGACCCAGCAGATGAACTCATTGCGGGCCAGGGGCGTGATGTCCTTCCAGACATCGAGAACCGTGGCGTCGGCGATCAGCGCCTCGCGCAGGTCCGCCGGCAGCTTGTGCACCACACCGCCCGGTACTCGCTGGCCGCTCATACGGCGATCGTAGCCGTCGGCCACCGGGCCTGATGGCGATTCCGAGCTGGCGAAAGGCGTTGTCTTCCTGAGGCAGGGCCGCTGAACTGCCGCAGTTGCCCTAGGCGCGGCTCGCGCTAGGGCGCAACCGCATATTGGGGGCGAGGTGGAAGCCGAGCGCGGCGAGGGTCCGGCGCAGGGCCGGCGCCGCGGCTGGACCTGGCGAGGGGCCGGCGAGGCAGGCCCTGGAGAGCTCGAGCAGGTGCGTGGCGAGGCCGGTCGGGTCGAGGTGCTCGACTGCTCGGCGCAGGGACCGGGAGTGTTGCTGGGAGCAGGCGAGCAGGGTGCGGGGAAGCGGGTCGAGGCCCGGGTCGGCCCGTTGCGCGCGCAGGGCTCGCGCCCAGGCTCGCGCAATCGTCCATCCCGGTGTCGAGCACGCCTCCAGGAGCCGCGCTCGGTCGAAGCGCAGGGGCCCGGCCAGCGGAGCGCAGAGAAACGTTCCGCGCACGATCAGGTCGGCGAGGGCGGCGCGATCGGCGGCGCCCCCCGCCTCCTTCGCGAGCGCCGCGACGCCGCCGCACTCGACGACCTCGTCGAGGAGGTCGTCGATCCAGGGGGCCTCGCCGCCCCTGGAGCCGATCTTGCCGCCGCTGCGTGTGACGAGGCCGTGGAAGATCCGCACGTGGGCCTCGTTCCGCGGCCCGGGCCGGAGCTCGGCGAGCAGCTCGCGCAGAGCCGAGGCCGGCGGCTCCCACTCGTCGCCGGCAAGCTCGACGAAGGTGTCCTCCGGGGCGAGCTCATCGAGGATCCGGTCGTAGGCGCCGAGCAGGCGGGCGTGCTCGGTGGGGAGCCCGTCGCCGCGCAGCAGGACCATGGTCGCGTACTCCGAGCGTCCCGTGCGGCGGACGATCGCCCCGTCCCCGTCGCGTTCGAGCAGGCCGCGTCCGAGACCCTCGGCGACCAGGTCGAGGGTTCGCGGCACCGCCTCGGACTCGAAGCTCCAGGAGTCGATCCCGACCCCGAGCCGGGCCAGGGTGCGCCGGTGTCCGGCCAGTGCCCAGGAGCGCAACCGGCTCCAGTCCCGCCGCTCTTCGACGCTCCCCGAGAGCCACCGTCGCATCAGCACATCGGGCAGGTCCCCGCGTGGCTCGCGCTCCTCGGCATTCGGCTCCGCGGCCTCCGTCGACGCCGCGGAGAGCCCGCCGTCCGCGGCGATAAAGCTTTGCGAGCAGGCCTCGACGAAGCGGTCCCCGGGGATTCCCAGCGCCTCGGGCCCCTCGCCGGGGCGGTGCTCGCGATAGCCCGCCATCGCCTCGCAGACGCGCCGCCCGATGTCACCCACCAGGCTGTTGCGCCGCACCGTCGCTCCGGCTGCCCCGAGCGCCGAGGCGAGCGCGTCGCCGACGACGATGTTGCGCAGGTGCCCCACATGCAGGGCCTTGTTCGTGTTCGGCCCGACGAAGCTGACCGCGAAGCGGCGGCCGGCGAGGATGCCGCGGTCCACGTGCTCGGCGCCCGCACCGGCCGCCATGTCTCGCTCGATCTCCCTCATGTAGGCGTCGTCGAGCCGCAGCAGCAGGGTGGACTTCGTGATCCGCGCCTGGCTGGCGGGGAGCGCTTCCGCGAGGGCGGTGAGGAGGCGGGCCCCGTCCTCGGAGCGCAGCCAGGCGCGGTCGGTGAACAGCAGCCGCAGGTCGGCCGGCTGGGATTCGCTCGCGCGCGGCTCGATCGCCACGCAGCGATCGGACGCGCCCAGCGCCGCCAGCGCCGACTCGCAGGCCTGCAGCGGGTTCGCCATCGGCTAGCTGGCGGCGACCAGGGAGAGGACCATGCGCCCGCCGCCCGGCCGGTACGGGCCACCCTCGTAGTCGCCCTCGATCTCACGCGGCTCCAGGCCCGCCGCCGCGGCTAGATCGATCGCCTCCTCCTTTCCGTATGAGGTGAAGACGACGGTGGCCGACCACCGCTCCCCCGAGCCGTCGCCGCGGAGGTCGTAGAGGAACTCGATCTCGACCGCCCCCGGGCTGTGTCTCTGCACCCGCCTGCGGCTGAGGACCTCACCCGAGGGAAGCACTCGCGTCCACTCGTCGACGATCGTCCCGTCGGGCAGCGTGGGGTCGTAGTAGGAGGGCTGCAGCGGCGAGCCGCTCTCCCGCGGGGCGAACGTGGCGAGGTCGATCGAGAGGACCGCCCCGGGGGCGAGGTGGGCTCGCAGGCGCCGCAGCGCCGCCGGAGCGTCCTCGCGAGCCAGGAGCTGGAAGGCCTCGCGCTGGACCACGACGAGGTCGAACGCCTCGCCGAGGTCGAGGTCGCGCAGATCGCCGACGACGGCGAGGAGCGAGTCGACGCCGGGGTGGCCGGCGGCGCGCTCGCGCAGGCGGCGGATCATCTCCGGCTCGCGGTCGACCGCGAGCCAGCGGCGCCCCGGCTCCAGCAGCTGAAGCGTGATCCCGCCCACGCCGCAGGGGATCTCGAGGACGGAGCGCACGGCGGGGGAGAGGAGCCGCCGGAGCCGGTCCAGCTCGACCGAGTCCGGGTAGTCGATCTCGTAGAAGGCGGCGCGCTCGGCGTAGCCGATCGGCGAGGGCCGCGCCGCCCCCGTCACCCGCCCACCCCGCGCCTGCACTCGGTCACGTCGATCGACTCGGGCTCGAAGGCTCGCTCCAGCACTGGCAGGATCGGGTGGGGGTCCGCATCTCCGCAGACGAAGGCGTCGAATGCCCCGTAGCCGTTCTCGGGCCAGGTGTGGACGCTGATGTGGGACTGGGTCAGCATCGCCACCCCGGCGACGCCACCCCCTTGGTCGAATTGGAATAGGTCGAGCCCGCGGAGCGTCGCCCGGCAGGCCTCGACGCACGCGAGCATGGTCGTTCGGATCAGCTCGATGTCGTCGAGGCCCGTCGCCCCCCAGACGTCGACGATGAGATGGGTGCCGGCGCAGACGATCCCCGCGGGCGGGGTCGGTCCGCGGGGCTGGGGGGACGCGCTCATCGCGACCCGCCCGGGGACCCCGTGCCGGCCAGCATGCGGACCCGGCTCGCTATCTCATCGCCCTCGAGGTAGCAGCCCTGCAGGAACCGGGTTCCCTCGCCGGGCTTGAAGGCGTCCCGGCCGTGGAGCATGCGTCGGTTGTCGAAGGCGATCAGATGGCCGGGCCGGAAGCGCATCCTGGTGGCCTGGGCCGGGTCGCTCGCCAGCTCCAGGAAGGCTCGGTAGGCCTCGTAGAAGCGGGGGACCTCCCCAAAGGGCAGGCGCACCGGCGCCTGCAGGAAGCTGTTGAAGCGGACCGAGACCAGGGTGCCCTCCGGGTCGTGGGAGAGGATCGGGCCACGGAACGAGTGGTTCATGCCGCGACTGAGGAAGGCGAATTCGACCGGGGTCTCGCTCAGGGTGGCGTAGAGGTCCGGGGCGGAACCCCGCAGCTCGGCCGCCAGGCGGAAGCCGTCGACGAGGAAGAACTCGCCCCCGGCGGCGCTGTTCTCGACGCAGTGCAGGAACTGGAAGCCGGGTTGGGCGGCGCGACTCGGCAGGTCGGTATGGGGCGGCAGGGCGAGAGCGGTGTAGGCGGAGCTGTCGGTGTCGGCCTTCACGCGAACCTCGAATATCTCGCCGAACGTGTGGGTCCAGACGTGGCCGATCCTGCCAGCGACGCGCGCAACCTCGCCGACCGTCGGGGGCGCGTCGGGGACGACGGCGACGCCGACTTCGAGCAGCAGGCGGCCGAGCCGTTCGAGCTCGGAGTCGTCCTCCATCAGCGCCTCGTAGGAGAGGGCCGGCAGCGGCGAGAGCGGCGGCGCCCAGAAGCGCGGCGCCGGCCCGCTCCTGGTCGCGGTCGCCGCGGCGTGTCGGTTCTCGAGCAGCCAGCGGCCCCCGTAGGCGCTGCGGTGCCCGGGCTCGCCCGGCCAGAGCACCTCGAGCGCGCCTGCCGTGGTCGCCGAGGCGCTTCGTGGCGTGACGTCGCCCGGCACCGAGAGCAGGTCGAAGGTCCGCTCGAGGGCCTCGGGGTGCACGCAGTCCGGGCAGGGGCAGTTGTCGCGCAGCCAGATCGGGTGGAAGACGGCCTCCTCGCCGCCTTCCCAGACGACCCGCACGCCGTCCTCGGCGAGCTCGGCTCGGGTGACCCGTGGCCCGGCCGGCGCCAGCGATTGCCGGGACCGACCGGGACGGGACGGGGCGGCAGAAGACCTCGGCGACCCCGCTTGGGTGAGGCGGAAGCCCTCGCCCTCGCCGCTGAGCAGCCACTCTTCGAGGCGGGCGAGCTTGGCCAGGATCGTTTCGACGCCGGCGTTGCCGACGGCGACCCGCATCCAGACGCCGTGCTCCCGCGGCAGGCCGAAGCAGCCCCCGACCGTCGTCGTCACGCCGGTCTCGGTGAGGCCCTTGACGAAGAAGGCCTCCTCGGAGCCGAGCTCGTAGGGGGGCCGGACCCTCGCCGCGAGGAGGTTGCCGAAGGCGGGCACCGGGGCCGGGTCGAAGCACCGGCTCGCGTCGAGCCAGGCGTGGGCCCGGGCGAGGTCCGACCTCACGGTCCGCTGGAAGGACCCCACCCGCGCCGCGTAGCTCTCGAAGAGGCCGGCGTCGGCCACGCGCCGGCATATCTCGGGCCCCGACGGGGAGGGCGCTCCATAGCCGAAGAGGTAGCGGCCGGCGAGTGGCTCGAAGTCGGACGGCGACGGCGGCTCGCCGCGCAGCATGGCGCGGCGAAAGGCAAGGTCGAAGGCGAGCCAGACGAGGTTCCAGGTGCACGCCGAGTTCTTGGCCAGCGCCTCGGCCTGGTGGAGCCAGGGCTCGAGTGCGGCGTCGCCGATCAGGTACCCGGTGCGGTAGCCGCAGGCGAGCGGCCGGTCCTTGCTCGGGCTGTGCAGCTTGACGAGGTGGTCGGGCCGGTCGGCGAGCGCGAACACCTCCGGGATGGCCGCCGAGCCGTCCCCGAGGTCCTGGAAGACGGAGTCGACGACGAGGAGGACCTCGAGCGCCTGGCAGTGCTCGATCAGGCGGCTGAGCGCGTCGGCGTCGGCGAGGTCCCAGCTGGCGAGGAAGGGATTGGCCGGGAAGGTGAGGAAGCAGGCGAGCGTCTCGTGCCCGACTGCGGCGCGGACCTCGTCGAGCGAGGGCAGGAAGCCGTCGCGGCGCTCGCCGACGACGGCGCGCGGCGTCAGCCCCTGGGTCCGGGCGAACTGCTCCGGCAGGCAGTAGCAGGGGGCGTTGAAGACGAGCGAGGTCCGCAGGCGCCCGCTCCTCGCGCGGGCGAGGGCCGAGGTCAGCGCGGTCGCGGCGGCGCCGCTGGCGCCGGCGGTGGCGACCACGGTCGTGCCGGCGAGCACCCCCTGCACGCCGCTGGCGTCGGCTCCCAGCCGCCGGGCGCAGCGCTCGGCCCGGGCGACCTCCAGCGCCCGCACGAGCGGGCCGATCTCGTGGTCGCCGGTGACCGTCGCGTAGCTGGGCTCGACCTCGAAGCAGGAGAGCAGGTCGGCCATCGGCAGCGGGTCCGGGACCACGCTCGTCGCGTAGTTGACGTTGTCGAGCATGAACAGCGAGGACAGGCGCCCGCCGCGGGCCAGCCCCCGGTACTCGCCCTCGCCGACCATGGCACGGTAGGACTCGAGCATCTTGCGGTAGGGCGGCAGCCGCCGAAGCGAGCGTTCGGCCCACTGCGCGGTGCTCTCGACGTCGCCGTCGAGCAGGGCGGGGGGTGTGCTCAGGGGGGACATCGCGGGTTCGCGCTTGGAGGCACGCCCGGCGGGAGTCGAACCCGCATCCGCGGCTTAAAAGGCCGCTGCTCTTCGAGCGTTGGCGCGACGGCGGGATCGTTGCGGGAAGCGCCCGCCCCGGCGCTCGGGGTACGGGCCGCGGCGCCATTGCATCGGCCGGCCGGATTCCCGCGAGCCCCTCCGCGGCGTTCACGTCTCTTTGTCCATTGAGCTACGGGCGCAGGGCAGGCACAAGCGGCACGGCGATCTGGGCCGGGCCGCGGTCTCATGCCATCGGTCTTTGAATAAATTCCTGAATAATCAAGAAAATTATGTCAAGAACCGACCCAGGTTTGTTCGCCGAGCTGGGGCCTCCAGCTCCGGGGAGACATCGCCGCCGAGCGCTCACTCGGGGCCACGTGACCGGACCGTTGGCCGGGGGGTTCACCCAACTGCCGTTGCTAGCATCGAAACATGGCCCGCGCCATGGAGATTTCCGATCCAACGCTGGCGGATCTCCTGCGGCGGGAGGACGAGCGGCAAGCGCAGTCGCTGTGCCTGATCCCCTCGGAGAACTACTGTTCCGCGGCGGTTTTGGAGGCCAACGGAACCGTCCTCGTCAACAAGTACTCCGAGGGATATCCCGGGCGGCGGTATTACGAGGGGAACGAGGTGATCGACGAGGTCGAGCGTCTCGCCATCTCCCGCGCGAAAGAGCTCTTCGGGGCTGAGCATGTGAACGTGCAGCCCTACTCGGGATCGCCGGCGAACCTGGCGGTCTACCTCGCGTTCCTCGAGCCCGGCGACACCGTCATGGGCCTCTCGCTCCCCGCCGGCGGTCACCTCACCCACGGCTGGTCCGTCTCGGCGACGGGCATCTGGTTCAACGCGGTGCACTACGGCGTCGACCGCGAGACCGGGCGGGTGGACATGGACGCGGTGCGCGAGCTCGCGCTTTCCAGCCGCCCGAAGATCCTCTTCTGCGGCGGCACCGCGGTTCCCCGCACGATCGACTTCGCCGGCTTCGCCGAGATAGCGGGTGAGGTCGGTGCCCTGATGGTCGCCGACGTGTCTCACATCGCGGGCCTGATCGCAGGCGGCGCGCATCCCTCGCCCATCCCCCACGCGGATGTGGTGATGACGACCACCCACAAGACCCTTCGCGGTCCCCGGGGGGCGCTGCTGATGTGTCGTGAGGAGCACGCGAAGGCGATCGACCGCGCCGTGTTCCCCGGGCTCCAGGGAGGGCCTCACCAGCACCAGACCGCAGCGATCGCCGCGGCCCTGGGAGAGGCGCTGGCCCCGGAGTTCAGCACCTATGCGCACGGCGTCGTCGCCAACTCCAGGGCGCTCGCCGAGGCGCTGGCCGAGCGCGGCTTCGACCTAATCTCGGGCGGCACCGACAACCACCTGATCCTGCTGGACGTGACCACGAAGGGGCTGAGCGGGAAGCAGGCGGCCACAGCGCTCGCCCGAGCGGGCATCGTCACCAACGCGAACGCGATCCCCTTCGACCCCCGCAAGCCCCTCGACCCCTCAGGGCTCAGGATCGGCACCCCCGCGGCGACGACCCGCGGCCTGCAGGAGGACCACATGGCGCAGGTCGCAGAGTGGATGAACGAGGTCGTCGCCTCCGCCGATGACGACACGGTCACGGACAGGGTGCGGGCAGAAGTCCACGAGCTGATGGCCCGCTTCCCGGCGCCCGCACGCTCAGCGGCGAAGCCGTTTAGTCCCGATTAGCAGGGCCTTCCCAGGTGGGCCTAACCGGATGGCATTTTGAACCAAGGGCTCCGCGATCGAATCAAGGCGCTACATGGCGGGGCGTCTACCGGTCGTCGTCCGGGGGCCTAAAGCCGACCGGGCGGGGGCGTAGCGACGCCCACCCCGGCCGGTCTTTGAGGTCGCAATCTGCGACCTCAAAGCCGCTGCCGGCCTCGTCCAACTGAAACATGAAGTCCGCCGGGAAGCGCTCGACGTTGCGTTGACCTGCTCGACCAAGCGTTTCGTCTCCACGCCGACAGATCTGCGAGATCCTCATCGAGCATCACTTGCCGACCACGAACGACGAAGATGCGCTTCTCGATCGCCGGAGCCGCGATCAGCTCCAGCGAAGCCGTTTTCTCCGTCACGCCGACCATCCAGCCAGCATGGCAAGCCGACCGAATGTTTTTGTCTGCAAAGTGGAGCTAGGCGGATTCGAACCGCCGACCTCCTGGGTGCGATTCAAGGTTGCTGGCTGACTCTACCTATCAATAAAATGCCAAATTGCAGGGAATTTCCGATCATATTTCGAGATGATCGAGCGGCAAGTCTCGCGCCAGATATGCGCGGATATGCGGCGATGTGATGCGAGTCGGGAACTTCTGGCGAGAAGTTCCCGAAATCGCAGAGGCCGGTTCAAAGTCGCGGTTTGCCGGCAGATGCATCGGGGCAGCAGTGTAGGTGTGCCTGTTGGCTGAGAGGAGAACATGAAGGGAAATCCGGACGGTCGCAGCTGCGGCTGAGTCGAGCGACGTCATCCGGCCATCGGGATTCCGGAATAAAGTCTCCCAACCAATGGCGACTTGGCGATCGATATGAACCTCAAGGAGATCGAGGAGCGGGTCGCGGCTGTAGGTGCCGCCGGGGAGCCCGAGTTCCTTTTTGAACTGTTGCGTGCCTATGGTCTGCCCGCGGCGTCAGTCACGCGCCTCCGAAAGGGCAGCTACAACAAGACCCGGAACGACGACGAGGTCCTCTGGCGCGACAAAGTTTTTTATCGCTACGTGGACGACGGCGAAGACATCCACGCCTTGATCGATGCAGCCCGTTCTGACGAGGCGATCACGAAGCAGCACCCGCGTTTCCTGATCGTTCGGAACAGCGAACAGATCGTAGCCCTCGACACCCGCACCAGCGACACGCTCGATGCCCGCCTCACCGACCTGCCCAGATACTCAGCGTTCTTTCTGCCTTGGGCTGGCATCGAGAAGACCCAGATCGAAAACCTGAATCTGGCGGATATCAAAGCCGCCGAGAAGATGGCGAAGCTCTACGACGAGATCGTCAAGCGCAACACCGTCGAGACTGAGGATGAGATCCATGACCTTAATGTCTTTTTCTCACGCCTCTTGTTCTGCTTTTTCGCCGAGGACACTGGTGTCTTCGAGAAGGGCAGCTTCACCAACGCGATCGGCTCGCTCAGTCTCAAGGGCGGGGAAGACGTCCACGAACTCCTAGACCAAATATTCGACGTCCTCGACACAAAGCCGGAGGACCGGATCGGTTTCCCGTCCCACCTCCAAGCGTTCGGCTACGTCAACGGCAAGCTTTTCGATCGGTACTCGAGCGCGCCGACCTTCTCTGCCAAAGCGCGGTCGATCGTCCTCGAATGCGGCTCCCTGGACTGGTCTCAGATCAACCCCGACATCTTCGGCTCGATGATGCAGGCTGTCGTCCACCCCGGCCAGCGGGAGAGCTTGGGGATGCATTACACCTCGGTCGAGAACATCATGAAGGTGATCCGGCCACTGTTTCTGGACGAGTTGCAGTCCGTCCTCGGCGTGGCGGACACCAAGGCCAAGCTGATCCGGTTGCACGATCGCATCGCCGAGATCAAATGCTTTGACCCGGCTTGCGGCTCCGGGAACTTCCTGGTCATCGCATACAAGGAGTTGCGCAAGCTGGAGCACCGCATCCTCGAGCGGCTTCAGGAGATCGACCCGCATGCACCGCTTGCGCTGTTTCAGAACTCACGGATCAAGCTCGAGAACTTCTACGGGATCGAGATCGACGACTTCGCGCATGAGATCGCAATCCTCTCGCTATGGCTGGCCAAGCACCAGATGAACGTCGAGTTCAAGGAGCGCTTCGGCGCGGACATCCAGCTGATCCCGCTGCGAGACACGGGGAACATCACCTGTGCCAACGCTGCGCGGGTTGACTGGGACCTGGCCTGCCCCGTCACCGACGGCGAGGAGGTCTACCTACTAAGCAACCCGCCATATCAAGGTGGGACGAAGCAGACGGATGAGCAGAAGGCGGACCTCGTGCTCGCGTTCGAAGATCGGGAGATCAACCGCTACATGGACTACGTGTCGGCGTGGTTGATCAAGGGCGCGCGATTCGTTGTGGCTCATGACGCCCAACTTGGGTTCGTCACTACCAACTCGGTATCCCAGGGCAACCACGTGGGACTTCTCTGGCCATACATCCGTGCGGCCGAGGCGGAGATCAGCTTCGCGTACACATCCTTCCCGTGGTCAAACAGCGCAAAAGGTAACGCTGGAGTGACTTGTGTGATCATCGGTCTCGCGTCGGAGGGGAAACGAACCACCAAGTGGCTCTACACGGGTGGAACTCGTCGACAGGCCTCAGTCATTAATGGTTATCTCGTCGCCGATGGTGCGGACATAATCGTGGTCGCGAGCGACCAGCGCCTTAACAGCTTTCCGCAAATGGCTTTCGGAAACATGCCTCGTGACGGCGGGCATCTCATCCTGAGCCGGCTGCAGCGGGATGACCTGCTTCGGTCGTTCCCAGGTGCAAGCCGCTTCATTAAGAAATACATGGGGGCCCAAGAGTTTTTGCAAGGAGGAGAAAGGTTCTGCATCTGGGTCCAAGAGGCTGACGAAGCCGCCGCAGCGGCAATTCCCCCTCTCCGGGATCGATTTGATCTGGTGAGGACCGTCCGGCTGGCGAGCAAGGCGGAGTCGACGCGCAAGGCCGCGGACGTGCCGTATCGCTTTGTCCAGATCGCTCATCGCGAGACGACCGCGATCATAATTCCGAGTGTCTCGTCCGAGCGGCGTGACTACATACCGGTCGGCTTCCTGGACGGGGGCACGGTCATCTCAAACCTGGCGTTCGCGATCTATGGCGCCGAGCCATGGCTGCTTGCCGTGGTCTCTTCGCGGATGCACAACGCATGGGTCCGTGCGGTCGGCGGACGCATGAAGTCGGACCTCCGATACTCCGCAACTCTCTGTTACAACACCTTCCCGGTTCCGCCGCTGCCGGAGAAGGGGCGCGAGTTGCTGTCCGAGCGCGCGTTCGCGGTGCTTGAGGCACGCGAGCATCACTCCGACAAGACGCTCGCGCAACTGTATGACCCGGAGAAGATGCCCGACGAGCTACAGGAGGCGCACCAGTTCCTCGACGCAGCGGTGGATCACCTATACCGTAAGCGGCCGTTCCAATATGATGAGGAACGCTTGGAGTTGCTGTTCGACATGTACGAGGCAGCGACCCGAGGCACCGCTGAGCCCGAGGCAGAATTTGAGGCGGCTGATGCCTAATCTCGTCGATGTCACGTATGCCCGGACCGGTGAGAGCACCAAAACCGACTCGCTCGGCATGCGCGACATGCAGCGCAAGGCCTTCGCTGCCCGCGCCAGCCAGTACCTGCTGCTGAAGGCACCTCCCGCGTCCGGGAAGTCGCGGGCACTGATGTTCTTGGCGCTGGACAAGCTATTCAACCAGGGGTTGAAGAAGGTGATCGTCGCGGTCCCGGAGCGGTCGATCGGAGCATCGTTTGCGAGCACGCGGCTGACGGATCACGGCTTCTTTGCCGATTGGGATGTGGAGGACCGGAACAACCTCTGTTTGCCTGGTTCGGACCGAGGCAAGGTCCAGTCGGTGATCGACTTTCTCGACAGCGCCGACACGACGCTCGTCTGCACGCACGCGACGCTGCGCTTCGCCCACGACGCCATCGATGAGGAGATGCTGAACGGCACGATGCTGGCGATCGACGAGTTCCACCACGTCTCCTCCGACGAGAACAGTCGCCTCGGCGCGCTGCTGCGCTCCGTGATGCGCAACACCGACGCGCACATCGTCGCCATGACGGGCTCTTACTTCCGTGGCGACACCACCCCTGTGCTGCTGCCCGAGGACGAGGAGAAGTTCACCAAGATCACCTACAACTACTACGAGCAACTCAACGGGTACACCTACCTCAAGAGCCTCGGGATCGGCTACCACTTCTACCAAGGCCGATACACGACCGCGGTCCACGAAGTGCTCGACACGGACAGGAAGACGATCCTGCACATCCCGCACGTGGGGTCGGGTGAGTCGCTGAAGGACAAGGTCGCCGAGGTCGACTCGATCCTCGACAGCATTGGCAAGATCGTCGGCCAAGACCCCGAGACCGGCGTCATCACCATCGAGCGAACCAGCGACGCCGCCCCGATAAGGGTCGCCGATCTGGTCAACGACGATCCCCGCGAGCGCGACAAGATCGTCAACTACCTGCGCCAGATCGAGGACGCCGGCGACATCGATCTGATCATCGCGCTCGGCATGGCGAAGGAGGGCTTCGACTGGCCCTGGTGCGAGCACGCGCTGACGATCGGTTACCGAGGGTCTCTGACGGAGATCATCCAGATAATCGGCCGAGCGACCCGTGACTCGCCCAACAAGGTCCACGCCCAGTTCACCAATCTGATCGCCCAGCCCGACGCCGAGGATGAAGAGGTCAAGGTCGCGGTTAACAACATGCTGAAGGCAATTACCGCCTCGCTGCTGATGGAGCAGGTGCTTGCTCCCAACTTCAACTTCAAGCCCCGGCGCACCGGGGACGAGATCCCTCCCTCGCCCGGCGAGCTCAAGATCGGTGGCTTCAAGGAACCCTCGACCGAGCGGGTGAAGAACATCGTCGCGGCAGACATAAACGACCTCAAGGCCAAAATCCTTCAGGACCAGCAGATGCTCAAGGCGATGCCGGGCAACATCGAGCCCGAGGTCATGAACAAGGTGCTGATCCCAAAGATCATCCGGGAGGTCTACCCGAACCTCGACGAGGCTGAGGTCGAGGAGGTCCGCCAGCATGTCGTCGTCGACTCGGTGGTCAAGAACGGCGAGATCAAGGAGGTCGGTGACAGGAAGTTCGTTCTGATGGCCGGCAAGTTCGTAAACATCAACGAGTTGCACATCGACCTGATCGATCAGGTCAACCCATTCCAGAAGGCGTTCGAGATTCTCTCCAAGAGCGTCACCAAACAGGTGCTGAAAGTGATTCAGGACGCGATCGACACGACGCGCCTGGCCATCACCGGGGAGGAGGCCAAGTTGCTCTGGCCAAAGATCAACCTGTACGCGAAGGAACACGGCGGCCAGCGCCCGGACATCCGCTCCCATGATCCGCTGGAGCGCCGCATGGCCGAGGCGCTGCTCTACATGCAGCGTGAGGTCCGTGAGCAGAACGTCCAGCCACAATGACGCTGGACCGCGAGACGCTTCTGCAGATGATTGCGGAGGATGAGTATGGACTTCTCAAACCTGCCCCCAGGCGTGCATCGGTGACCGCCGACGACCGACTGCTGGCCGCCTTCCAAGAGATCGCCGAGTTCACCCGTGCAAATGGCAGAGAGCCGGAGCGGACGCCGACTGACATGACCGAGGCAAAGCTGGCAATGCGGCTGGAAGCGATCCGCGAGAATGAGGAACAGGCGGCCGCGTTGCGAGGCGCCGACGACCTCGGTCTGCTCGGGGAGGCCCCGCCCGAGCCAGAGCCGGTGGTGATCCCCGATACGCCCCCGGAGACGGTCGATGAGGCCCGAGCCGCCGACCCGTTCGGCCTACTGGACGGCGCCGGAGACATCTTCGACCTCAAGCACGTTCCCAAGACCCAGACGATGCCGGAGGAAATCGCCCGGCGTCGTCAAGCGGAGGACTTTGATCGCTATGAAGAGCTGTTCAGGGACTGCCACGCCGGGCTGCGCGCCGGGCAACGCAAGCTGCTCCCTTTTCGCAATCCGAGCGAGATCGAGACCGGCAAGTTTTTTGTCCTCAACGGAGTCCTGCTCTACGTCGCTGAGATGGGGGAGTTGGAGCTTGACCAGATCCGCAAGGCCAACGCCCGCACGCGCTGCATCTTCGAGAACGGCACGGAATCCAACCTGTTGATGCAGTCGCTCGCCAGTAATCTCTATAAGGACGGTCGCCGCGTCACCGAGCCCAGCGAGGTGACGCTGCAGCGCATGGGCTTGGAGGCGGAGACCAGCATGGGCCACATCTACGTCCTGCGCTCGCTCTCCGAGGACCCGCAACTCGCTGAGTTCGGAGACGTCCACAAGATTGGCTTCACCACGCAGGCTGTAGAGCACCGAACCGCTGGCTCAGAGGGCGACACGACGTTCCTGGGGGCTCCGGTCGAGACGGTCGCGTCCTACTCTCTCCCTGCCGTGGCCGCTCAGCCGGTCGAGGCGATCCTGCACAGCTTCTTCGCTTCTGCTCGCCTCGACACCTGGTTCGAGCAGAACGGCCAGATCATCGCCGAGGCCAACGAGTGGTTCGATGTTCCACTGCCCGCTATCAACGAGGCGATTGCCCTGATCCAGTCCGAGAGCATCCAGAGCTACGAATACGACCCTGACAAGCGCGGCGTCAAGCTCCGCTCATAGTCGATGCAGATGGTCGATGAACAGCTAGTTCCGTCGGCGAGCGACCTCCTCTAGCGTGGCAAGTCCACTCGACATGGGAGAGAGCCTCGTTGGCGCCTATCTCCGATACGGAGAGGAGTGTGACTTCGTCGTCTATGGCACCCAGACTGAGGGGCAGGGTGAGATCGATGTAATCGGCTTTCAAGTCGGCCAGCGGCGGGTGTGGCTATGCGAGGTTGCCACCCATCTCGATGGGATCTCCTACGGAAGCGCCGGGGTGGCGGGCACCTTGACCAAGGTCCGTCAAAAGGTGCAGCGTGCGGTCGCGTTCGGCGACCGGATGTTTCCGGGCCAAGAAAAGCGATTCGAGTGGTGGTCTCCAAAGGCTGGACCGACCTTGAGCGCACACTTCCCCGCGATCTGCGACGAGCTGACGACCAAGGAGACGGAGGTAGCCTTCGTCGTTAATGCCGAGTACGCGGACCGCGTTGGGGTGCTGTTCAAGAAGGCGAAGAAGGGAACGAAGGCGACGTCGGAGCCATTCTTCCGATCGCTTCAGATCCTTGCGCACCTCACAGGATCGCCGATGCGGTGGGATCACGATTGACGCCGCCGTCAGATTCGCGGCGAGCCGAGTGGCGGAGCAGGGCATCGAATCCGGCTGGGATGACGCCCTGTTCAAATCGAACTTCAAGCGCTAGAGGCTCGATGCAGATCTCACGGCGGCAGCGGAGCCAGCGCTGCGGCAGGTCAGAAGGTTTTTTCTACTCGTTGGTGTCGCCGCGGCTGCCCTCGCCCGAGGACTGCCCCCCGGCCGCGCTGGTGCGAACAGGGCGGGGTCCTTTGGGCAGGCTCTCCCAAGTCAGGGTATCGAGCAGGATCGGCTGCTCCTCAGCGGCGAGGCGGTGCTCGAAGAGCGCCAGCGTTCGACTGTGCCAGCGCGCCGGGGGCACCTACTTATGTCTCGCCAACGACGGCGAACGTAGCTCGGCGGCGACAGGAAGCGAGGCGGAATCGGCGTCAATCCCCGCGTATCGAGGCCATTTCGGGAACTAGTTCCCGAAATGCGGAGGATAGGAGGCGATGGTTCAAGTCTCCCCCTGGAGAGCGAAGCGGCCCCTTTGCAGCGAGCCTTCGTGAGTGGAGCTAGGCGGATTCGAACCGCCGACCTCCTGGGTGCGATCCAGGCGCTCTGCCAGCTGAGCTATAGCCCCGAGTGCGCGGCTGGGAGGTTCGTCCCAGGGCCCTCGCAAGGGCAAGGATAACCGCATAGGCTTTAGGTTCCCGCTTTGGGACTCAGCCATGGGCATCCTTGACGAGGCAATCCGAGAGCATCTGGAACTGAAGCGCCAGCACGGCGCTGACGATTCCGAGCTGAAACAGCTCGAGGACGACGCGTTCGGCGAGGCGGAGCGGCCTGGGGGCGAGGTCGCCTCCGATCCGCTGGCCGAGGCGCCGACCGAGTTCATGACGCAGCCCGACGCTGCCGAGGAGCCCGGCGCGCGCCGGGAGCCGACCATCGCAGACCTGCAGGAGCCGCCTCCGCCGCCCGCACCGGAGTCCGCTGCGCCTGAGCCCGAGCTGGCCGAGGAAAAGGCCGCGCCCGTCGACGAGGCTCCCGCCGAGGAGGAGCAGCCGGCGATGGAGCACGAGATCGTCGCCGACGCGCCGGAGGCTGAGGAGTCCGACGCCGAGCCGCCGGCGGAGGAAGAGATTGAGGTCTCCGGCCCGTCCACCGAGGAGCGCCACGCGATCGCCGAACAGCCGACCGAGCTGTTCGACGTCGAGGAGGAGATCGGGCCGCCCAGCCCCTCCGACGAGGAGATCGTCGAAGAGGAGATCGCCGAGCCGCGCCTGGCGCCCACCGACCCGCTCGCCGGCCTCGAGGAGACTGAAGAAGCCGAGCCCAGCGTCACCGGCCCGGCCCCCGACGACGATGACGAGTACGACGACGAGGACGACGCCTTCTGGAACGAGCAGCGCCTCTCCGACGAACTCGACCAGGCGCTCGAGGCTCCCGCCGTCACGCCGGAGGTCGAGGACGAGGAGGAGCCGGCAGTCGAGGACGACGAGCCGGAGGCCGACGACGAGGAGCCGGAGGCGCTCGTCGAGCCAGAGCCTGAGGACGACGAGCCCGATGAGCTCCCGCATCAGGCGCGCAAGGCACTCCGCAGCGACGAGGACGTGCTCGAGGAGACCCCCGACTTCCTCGAGGAGACCCCGGAGGACGACCAGCTCTGGTTCGAGCAGAAGCCGCCCAAGGACTTCGACTTCGACGACTAGCGGCGGCTAGGTCAAACCCGCCTACACTTTCAGCTACGGGGCCATAGCTCAGCTGGCAGAGCGCCGCCTTTGCAAGGCGGAGGTCGCCGGTTCGATCCCGGCTGGCTCCATCTAGGAGGTCACGAAGCGTGCGACTGCCTCGCGGGCGAGATCGCTAACCGACCGACCTTCCTCCTTGGCGCGCTTCTGAGCCGCCCGGTAAAGGTCAGGGGTCGTGCGGAAGCTCAGGCGCGGGGATGCCCCGGCGCCAGCGAGAGACGGACGTCCAACCCTGCGCCGTTTTGCCTTTGAGAGATCATAGCCGCGCTCGGCCTCGGCGGCGAGGCCGTGGGCGGTCTCAGGTGTGATCTCGGTTCCCGCCTTCGTCTTCGGGTCCTTTCGCGTCACCTTCGCCATTTCTGGGCGGATCCTGCTCGAAGCGCAGGCGGCAGTGCTCGATGACGTGGCGGGAGCGTTCACGCGATATCCGGTGCTTGGTTGCGGCGCGCGCCCATCTCAGATTCATACTGGCCGCGCTCCACTAATTTTGTCAGACGATATTACCACCCTTGCGGCCGGGCAAGGCAAAGGCTCGATATGCGTGGCTCCGGCCGGGGCGAGATCGGGGTCGCTGCCAGTCACATCGATGGACATCCCTCGACCGTATTGCCGAGGGTGTCGCGCTTCTAGACCTGTTCGTGACGGAAGCGTGCCGAGCGCCCGCGGGCTCAGCCGTCCGGCTCGGACCCAGGAAGGTCCGTCGTTCCCGGCTCGGCCGGGTAGGAGCCGCTGGCGTCGGCCGCCATTACAACCCCCCGCCGCAGCAGCTCGCGCGTCGTCGTCACGGCGTCGTCCCGTGCCCGCGCCTCGTCGATCTCGTAGCGGGCCCGCAGGGCGCTGGCCGCGTCGGCCAGCGTTCCCCCGTCGAGCGCGTCCATCACCACACCGCCAGACTCGTTCAGGCGCAGATAGGTCCCGTTCCCGGCGAGCCGGACGAACCGCTGCCGCTCGCTCCCGGTCCAGCGCAGCGGCGTGTGCCGGTAGCGCCGCTGCCCGGCCAGCTCCCTGACCTTCTCCCGTGCCTCGGCGAGCTCCTCGCCCGGGTCGACCGCCGGCGGCGGGGTGGGGGCCGGGACCTTCGCCTCGCGCCCGGAGCCGTTTGTCCCGGAAGGCGCTGCCGCGCCCCCCGATTCGCCCGCGACCGCCACCTCGTCGTCCAGGTAAGCCACCAGGTCCGACTTCGACAGGTCCTCCGGCCGCTTCATCGCGTCGGCCCAGCGGTTTATCCGCTCGTCGTCCCACCCGGTGCGGATCGCCTCCCAGCAGGCCCCGACCCCGTCGCGGATCGCGTTGCCGAAGCTGAACGGCCGCAGCGAGTCCGGCCGCACGTCGCCGTTCGGCCGCACCAGGTAGCTGCCGGGGGCGGCGAGTCCCTGCAGGCTGACGCTGCCGCCGGTGCCAGGCTGCACCTGGACCCGCATCGCCTCGCCGCGGCGCTCGCGGAAGTCCGCGGCCGTCTGCTCCAGGTCCCGGTGGGAGATCCGCCACTCGCCGCCCCGCGCCGCGGCGCCGGTCACCACCACCGGCGTCGCCCGCACCCAGGGCACGCCCAACGCCCACATCTGCTCGAGGAAGTCCGCGAAGCCGGCCGCGTTGCCCGGTGTGACCACGTGCACCACGCAGACGCCGACCCCGGCGCCGAGCAGCCGGTCGATCCCCTCCACCGCGCGCCGCCAGCTGCCCGGCACCCCACGCGAGCTGTCGTGAAGACCGGCCCGCGCCCCGTCGAGCGAGACGTGGGCCGTGACCCCGCGCAGGGCGCCCAGCCGGCCGGCGACCTCCTCGTCGACGAACCAGCCGTTGGTGTTCAGCGTCACCCCGACGCCGGCCGCGCTCAGCGCCTCGATCAGACCGAGGGTCAGCTCCTTGCGCAGGAACGGCTCGCCGCCGGTCACAACCGCCTCGACGATGCCGAGCTCGAGCGACTGGCGCACGACCTCGCGCCACTCCTCATCGCTCAGCTCCGGCGTGCGCTGCAGGGTGTGGCGCGGCGAGTCCGTGTAACAGAAGCCGCAGCGCAGGTTGCAGGCGTAGGTGATCTCGAGCTTCGCCCCGATCGGCCGCTCGGGGGCGACGACGAGGGCGCGGGGGGGCCGGCGGCCGAGGCGCCAGAGCAATCTGCCGAAGGTGAAGCTCTCCTCGCGCCTGCGCATCTCAGCTCACCGGGCGGCCGCGTCGGCTGGGCCGCCCGGCGATACCTCTCCTCAGCCCGGCTGCAGACTGTTGCCGGGAGCGGTGCTGATCGGCGCGCCGTCGCTCTCGATCTCCTCGATGCTGGGCGCCTCGTACGGTGTCTTGGAGTCGCTCATCTCCACTTACTGGAGGCTGGTGCCGGCAGCGGTCGTGATCGGATAGCCGCCGGTGTCGATCTCCTCGACGCTGGGGGCTTCGTAAGACTCAGGCTTCTCGTTCATTTCTCCCCTTCTGTCGTGTAACCCTGGCGGGGAGTCTAGCCTCGAACGCCGGTTGAGTCGAGAAACCTTTGGTGGATCGCGGGTAGCGCGTCGAGCTCGTCCGGGAGGGAGATTCGCAGGGCCGGCACGCTGCCCAGCAGCGCAGCCAGGCGCTGGAACGCGGCGCCGATCGAGGCGCGGCCGCCGCTGTGGACGAGGTTCGGCGTGAGCAGTGCAAGGGCCCGAGCCCGCTCCAGTCGCTCGGCCTCGAACTCCGCTCCGCGTTCGCCGAGCAGCACCACGGCCGCGACGGGACAGGCACCCGGCTCCCCCGGGCCGGGATCCTCGACCAGCGTTGGCTGGCGCCCCTCGCCGGGCCGCCGCACCCGCACGCCGCGCGCGCCGGGCCAGGCGAGCGGCCCGCCCCCGGCCAGCTCGATCGCGATCCCGTCCTCTCCGAGGATCCGGTGGCCCGCTTCGCCCAGCGCCCGCGCCAGCGTCGACTTGCCTCGCAGGCTCGGGCCGCAGAAGACGACCGCGCGACCGTCCACCTCGACCGCCGCCGCGTGCAGGACCAGGTCGCCCCGCATCGAGAGCAGCGTGCAGATCGCCGAGGAGGCGAGCCGGTGCTCGAGCAGCTCGGCGTCCCCGCCGGTCGATTCGACCGCGATCCGCCCGGCGCCGGGCGCCAGCAGGAAGGAGCCGGTAGGCGGCATCTGCAGCAGGCAGCCGCCGCCCTCGAGCTCATATGAGGCGAACCAGCGCCGCCCGTCCTCGCCGACGAGCGCCCCCGCCGGCTCCCCGCCCGGCGCCGCCAGCGGCTCCGCCGCGGCCTCGACCGTCAGCTCGCCCCGTGTCCCGGCAGCCGAGTTCAGCCGCCGCAGCGGCAGATCAGCCTTAATCTCGAATCCATAGAGGCTTCCCACGCGGTCTTAGGGTATGGACCGTGAGCCGAACGACGATTGAAGCGGGGACGATGCTGCGGCGCACCGAGCGCGCCGTGCACGGCGACCTGCCCGAGGAGACCGTTCTGCTCGACGTCGACGCGGGGGTCGCGCTGCGGCTCAACTCGACCGGCGCCTGGATCTGGGAGCAGCTGGAGCAGCCGCGACGGGTACAGGACCTGGCCAGCGGCCTCGCCAGTCGCTTCGAGATCGACGAGGCGCGCGCGCTCGACGATGTAGTGGCCTTCGCGCGCGAGATGGCGCGGCGCAATCTCTTGGCGACTGACGGCGCCGGACCAAGCGAGGCAAGGACGCAGGGAGCCTGAATAGAAGCGCTATTCAGGCGACCGAGGACGCCGCATCGCGCCGGTCCGCCGCCGTCAGGGGAAGGTTCTGATCGGCGTGATAGCTGGACCGCACCAGCGGCCCGGACGCGACTGACTCGAAGCCAAGCTCATACGCGGCCTTCTCCAGCGCCGCGAACTCCTCCGGGTGCCAGTAGCGGGTCACCGGCAGGTGGTTCTCGGTCGGCCGCAGGTACTGGCCGACGGTCAGCACCTGGACCCGGTGCTCGCGCAGGAGGCCGAAGGTCTCGACCATCTCCTCGAAGCTCTCGCCGAGGCCGACCATCAGGCCCGACTTGGTCACGACCGCCTCGCCGCCCATCTCCTTCGCCATCTTCAGCACCCGCGCCGAGCGCAGGAACTTGGAGCCGCGCCGCGCCACCGGGTAGAGCCGCGGCACCGTCTCGACGTTGTGGTTGAAGACGTCGGGCTTCTCGTGGATCACCTTCGCCAGCGGCATCTCCTGGCCGCGGAAGTCGGGGGTGAGGATCTCGACCTTGCAGCCCGGCGCCTGCATCCGGATCGAGCGGATCACGCCGACGAAGGCGCTCGCCCCGTAGTCGGGCAGGTCGTCGCGGTCGACCGAGGTGACGACGGCGTGGCGCAGGCCCATCTTCTTCACCTGGCTGGCGACGCGCAGCGGCTCCAGCGGGTCGTTCCAGCTCGGCACGCCCGTCTTCACGTTGCAGAAGCCGCAGCGGCGGGTGCAGACGTCGCCGAGGATCATGAAGGTCGCCGTGCCGCGCTCCCAGCACTCGCCGACGTTGGGGCAGTTGGCCTCCTCGCAGACCGTGTGCAGGTTGTCGGAGCCGATCGTCGCCTTCAGCCGCCGGTAGGTGGGTCCGCCCGGCGCCGGCACCTTCAGCCAGGGCGGCTTGCGGGCGCGGCGAAAGGGAACGGCGCCGTCGGCCGCCGCCGCGGTCCCACCCGGCTTTGCCCGCGAGCGGGTGACGTGGACGCGGTTTTCAGTGGGCTCGCTCATGCAAAGAAATGTTCGCGCCCCGATCGCCACGGATTCGAACACCCGGAGATCACCGTGACGATCGGGCCGCTCACGGGACGCCGAGCCTAGCGCTGTCCAGTCCCAGCGCGTCCGGGGGCGTCGCCACCGGGGTGCGGTCGTAGACGTCGCTGAAGTTGTCGGCGACGGTGGTGGCGAAGGCGCCCAGGCTCTGCTCGGCGCCGAGCTCGCGGCTCAGCGAGGTCACCTGGCAGCCCTCGATCCCGCAGGGCACCACCCACTCGAACGGCTGCAGGTCGTTGTTGACGTTGACCGAGAGGCCGTGGGTGGTGATGCCGCGGCTGACGTGGACCCCGATCGAGCCGATCTTGCGCGCCTCGCCCGAGCCGGCAGCCGAGCCGGGCCGCTCGCCCGCGGTCCAGACCCCGGTCAATCCCTCGATCGTCCCCGCCTCGACCCCGTGTTCGCCGAGTGAGGAGATCGCGACCCGCTCCAGGCGCCGCACGTACTCGTGCACGTCGTCGCCGTAGGGGCGCAGGTCGAGGATCGGGTAGGCGACCAGCTGCCCGGGCCCGTGGAAGGTGACGCGGCCGCCCCGGTCGGTGTCGCGCACCTCGATCCCCTGCATCGCGTACCACTCGTCCGCCATCGGCAGCTCATCTGCGCTTGCGCGCCGGCCGCGCGTGTAGACGGGAGGGTGCTCGAGCAGCAGCAGGGCGTCGGGGATCTCGCCCTCCTGGCGCGCGTCGCGCAGCCAGCGCTGGGCGACGAGCGCCTCGTCGTAGGAGACCAGGCCGCAGCGGATCACGAGGACTTCGGCGCTCATCACCGAAATCGTTGCACGGCGCGGCCTTATCCTTCGCGCCGAACCCATGGTCCAGTCAAAGACCCTCCGACCGGACTGGCTTCCCGCCGTCGCCCTCAGCGCCGCCCTCGCCGCCGCGATGCTGGCCTGGAACCCGCAGGTGGGCGACCTTGCCGCGCAGGTCTTCCGCGCCGAGCTCTTCCAGCACGCCGGCTTGGCGATCTGGAACGGCAGCTGGTACGGCGGCCACTACACGCTCACCTACAGCGTCCTCTTCCCGCCGCTCGCCTCGCTGCTCGGCGTGCAGCTGGTCGGGCTGCTCTCGGTCGTCGCCTCCTCCTACCTCTTCGACCGCCTCGTCCGCGACCGCTGGGGGGAGCCGGCCCGCTGGGCGACCCTCTGGTTCGCGGCCGGGGTGGTGACGCTGCTCGCCGACGGCCAGCTCACCTTCGCCCTCGGCGTCGCCGCCGGGCTCGCCGCCCTGCGCGCCCTGCAGCTGGGGAGGAGCAGGCTGGCGCTCGCCGCCGCGGCGGCCTGCGCCCTCTCCAGCCCGGTCGCCGCCGTCTTCCTCGCCGGCGTCGTCCTGGTCGGGGCGCTGGAGCGGGGGAGGCCCTTCAACCGGACGGCGATGGGCGCCGCGATCCTCGCCCTCGGCCTGATCGCCCTGCCCAACCTCGCCTTCCCCGAGCCGGGCCAGTTCCCCTTCGCCTTCTCCTCCTACGTGGCGATCCCGCTCTGGTGCGGCGGCGCCCTCTTCGTCACCCGCGGCCTGGGTGGGGAGGAGCGGCAGCTGCGTTGGGTCCTGGCCGCCTACCTGCTCGCCTCGACCGCGATCTGGCTGGCGCCCAACCCGCTCGGCGGCAACGCGGTCCGGCTCGGGGCGCTGTTCGGCGGCCCGGTGCTCGCCGCGGCGCTGCTGGCGCGCCGGCCGCGGCTGGGCGGCTTCACCGCCGCGGTCCTCGCGGTCACGCTTGCCGGCGGCCTCTACTGGCAGGTGACGGCGAGCGTCAGCCAGATCGTGCGCAGCGTCGGCGACCCCTCGACCTCGCGCGCTTACTTCCAGCCGGTCGCGCACTGGCTGCGCGCCCACGGCGGCCCCGGCGTGCGGGTCGAGGTGCCGCCCACCGCCAACCACTGGGAGTCCGCCTACCTGGCGACCCAGTTCGAGCTCGCCCGCGGCTGGCTGCGGCAGCTCGACACCACCCGCGACGACATCTTCTACAACGACGACAGCCTGCTCACCCCGGCGGCCTATGGCGGCTGGCTGCGCCGCAACGCGATCTCCTACGTCGCCCTGCCCGATGCCCAGCTCGACTACTCCTCGGTGGCTGAGCGGCGCCTGATCCTCGCCGACCAGCCCTACCTCGACCTGCGCTGGAGCTCACCCCACTGGCGGGTCTACGCGGTGCGCGATCCCGAACCGCTGGTCGAGCCGGTCGGCGCCGCGGCGGCGCGCACCCTCTGGGTCGGCGCGCAGAGCTTCGGCCTGCGCGTCACCCGCCCAGGCGACTTCCTCGTCCGCGTCAACTTCACCCCCTACTGGTCGATCTCCCGCGGCGCCGGCTGCCTGCTCCGCCACGGCGACTGGACCGTGGCCCGCGCGTCGCACGCGGGCGTGCTCAGGGTCTCGGCCGACTTCTCGCTCGGCCGCGCCTGGAATGCGGTGACCGGCGCCCGCAAGACCTGCTGAGAGGGCGTGCAGCCAAGCAGATCAAGGACGCAGGGAGCCCGTGGCGGGCTCTGCACGCGAGCGACCGAGACGCCGATGTGCGCGGGCTGCACGCCCTCTCAGAGGGCCAGGGCGAGGGGCTCTTCCAGGAGCGCCTTGATTCTCGCCAGGAATTCAGCGGCCGGGGCGCCGTAGAGGATGCGGTGGTCGCAGGCGAGGTTGACCCGCATCAGGTGGGCGGCGGCGGTGCCGCCTTCGCGGATCACCGGTCGCTCGGCGATCGCCCCGACCGCCAGGATCGCCGCCTGCGGCGGGTTGATCACGGCGGCGAAGCTGTCGATTCCGAACATCCCCAGGTTGGAGACGGTGAACGTCGCCCCGGAGAGCTCGGGCGGGGTTATCTGCCCGTCCCGAACCCGCTGCGCCAGCGCCCGCGCGTCGACGGCGATCTGCCGCAGGCTCTTGCGGTCGGCGTCGAAGACGGTGGGGACGACGAGCGCGTCGCGCGCCGCCACCGCGACCCCGACGTTGACCCGCGAGTAGAGCTCGAAGCGCCCGTCGCGGTAGGCGCCGTTGGCCCGCGGGTGCTCGCGCAGCGCCAGCGCGCAGGCCTTGACCACCATGTCGTTGAAGGAGGGGACGACGTCGCCCTCCCTGGCGCCGGCTTTGATCTGGGCCCGCGCCGCCACCAGCCGGCTCATGTCCACCTCGGCCTCGAGGTAGAAGTGCGGCGCCGTCGCCTTCGACTCGGCCATGCGACGGGCGACGGTCGACTGGAGCTTCGAGGGATCCTCGTAGCTGACCGTGCCCTTGGCCGTTTCGGGGGATGGCGCAGGACCAGGCGGTTGGACCGCGGGTCCTGTCGCTGCAGGCGTCCGAGCGGTCGCAGGTTCAGATCCTGTCTCCCCGACCGGTGCAACCTCAGCCTTCTCGACGTCCGCCTTGACGATCCGCCCCCCGGGGCCTGAGCCCCGAAGCCCCGATAGATCGAGTCCCCGCTCCTTCGCGATCCGCCGAGCCACCGGTGAGGCCTTCGGACGCTCGCCGTCTCCGTTCGCGCCGGGGGGCGTATTGATCGCCTCGCCCGCGGGTGGCGCTGTAGGGGGAACCGCCCCCGAGGACGCTTCAGCGACCGGAGGGGGTGGTGGGTCCCCTGCAGCGACAGGACCCGCGGATGATGCGGCCGATCCCTCGCCGTCCCGGTTGGGGACCTCCGAATCTCCACCGACCCGTGCGATCGGCGTCCCAATGGCAACGGTCTCGCCCTCCTGCACGAGGATCTCGCTCAGCGTCCCCGCCACGTCGCTTTCGTAGGCCATGTTCGCCTTGTCGGTCTCGATCTCAACAAGCTCGTCCCCCACAGCCACCTCGTCGCCGACCTGCTTCAGCCACTGCAGGATCGTCCCCTCCTCCATCGAGTCGGACAGCCGTGGCATCACGACGTCGGCCATCAGATCGACCCCTCCAGCGCGGCCAGGGCCGCCTTCACGACATGCTCCTCGTGTGGGATCGCCGCCTGCTCCAGCCGCCGCGAGTAGGGCATCGGCACGTCGGCGCCGGTCACCCGCTGCACCGGCGCGTCGAGGTGGTCGAAGGCCTGCTCGGTGATCAGCGTCGCCAGGTTGGCGCCGACGCCGCCGTGCGGCCAGCCCTCCTCGACGATCACCGCCCGGTTGGTCCTGCGCACCGACTCGAGGATCGTGTCGAGGTCGAGCGGGCGCAGGGTGCGCGGGTCGATCACCTCGGCCTCGACCCCGTGCTCGTGCGCGAGCGTACGCGCCGCGTCCTCGGCGACGTGGGCCATCTTGAGGATGCCGACGATCGTCACGTCGGAGCCCTCGCGCCGCACCGCGGCCCTGCCGAAGGGCAGCACCGCCTCGCCGTCCTCGGGCACCTCGCCGCGGGCGCCGTATAGGCCCTCGTGCTCGATGAAGACCACCGGGTTGTCGTCGCGGATCGCCGCCTTCAGCAGCGCCTTGCCGTCGGCCGGGGTCGAGGGGCAGGCGACGAGCAGGCCCGGCACCTGGAGGAAGAGCGCCTCGAAGCTGTGCGAGTGGGTGGGGCCGAGCTGGTGGCCGCCACCGCCAGGTATCCGGATCACCAGCGGCACCCGCGCCTGGCCGTTGAACATGTAGGGGATCGCGGCGGCGTGGTTGACGATCTGGTCCAGCGCCAGCAGGGCGAAGTTGACCGTCATCAGCTCGACGACCGGCCGCAGCCCGCCGATCGCCGCACCGACACCGGCGCCGACGATCGTGTTCTCGGAGATCGGCGTGTCGCGCACGCGCCGCTCGCCGAACTCGTCGAGCAGGCCTTCGGTGACCTTGAAGGCGCCCTGGAAGACGCCGACGTCCTCGCCCATCACCAGCACCGCCTCGTCGCGGCGCATCTCCTCGGCCATCGCGTCGCGCAGCGCTTCCCGCATCCGCAGCGCCGCCATCAGTCCCCCGCCTCCTCGCGCTCGGCCGCGACCTCCGGCTCGGTTCCCTCCTGGGCGTCGCCGCTCTGCGCCGGGTTGGGACGCGGGCCGTCCGGCTGCCCGGCGTAGGCGGCGCCGGCCTCGGCCAGCTCGCGCGCCGCGGCCGGCATCCGGTCCTCGTGCTCGCCGCGGTGCGGCTCGGGGCTGCGCTCGTCGACCGCGTACCAGCCGGCGTCGCCGCCGAGCACGTAGAGGCCCTCGTAGAGGGTGTCGAGCGCCGGCTCTGGCGAGGCGTCGGCGAACTCGACCGCCGCCAGCACCGTCGCCTCGGCCTTGTCGCGCACCTCCTGCACCTCGCGCTCGCCCAGCACGCCGGCCTCCACGCAGCGCCGCGCGAAGCTCTCGATCGGGTCCTTCTCCCGCCACTCCTCGACCTCCTCGCGCTCGCGGTAGACCTCGGGGTCGGCGGCGGAGTGGCCGCGGAAGCGGTAGGTGAAGGCCTCGATCAGGGTTGGCCGCCGCTCCTCGCGGGCCAGCCGCACGCCCTCGGCGACCGCCTCGCGCACGGCGAGCACGTCCATCCCGTCGATCCGCTGGCCGGGGATGCCGTAGCCCTCGGCCTTCTTCGAGAGGTCGGTCTGGGCCGAGTGGCGCTCGACCGAGGTGCCCATCCCGTAGAGGTTGTTCTCGACCAGGAAGAGCAGCGGCAGGCTCCAGAGCGCCGCCAGGTTCATCGTCTCGCCGAAGTTGCCGGCGTTGGAGGCGCCGTCGCCGAACATGCAGACGGTGACCGCGTCTTCGCCGCGGTAGTCGGCGGCGAGGGCCAGGCCGGCCGCTATCGGCAGGTTGCCGCCGACGATCCCGTAGCCGCCCATGAAGCGGTGCTCGCGGTCGAAGATGTGCATCGAGCCTCCCCGCCCGCCGCTGGTCCCGTCGACGCGGCCGAAGAGCTCCGCCATCACCCGCTTCGGCTCGGTGCCGCGGGCGATCGCGTGGCCGTGCGTGCGGTAGGTGCCGATCAGGTAGTCCTCCTCGCGCATCGCTGCGGCAACGCCGACGATCGTCGCCTCCTCGCCGATCGCCAGGTGCAGGAAGCCGCCGGCCTTGGCCCGCTGGTACTGGCGCCCCGCCTCCTCCTCGAAACGGCGGATCAGCGCCATGCGGGCGAGGAGCTCGTAACAGGCGGCGGCGTCGGGCAGATCGGCCATCGAGGCCACCTTAGCTCGCGGCGGAGACCGCCTCCTCCAGCCGGTCGTCGCCCCAGAAGACCTCGCCGTCGACGACCAGCGCGGGGACGCCGGTCACGCCCAGCTCGGCGGCCGCGTCGGTCGCCTCGCGCAGCGCGCTCTTGACGCCTTCGGTCTCGACCGCCTTGAGCAGCGCCCTGGGGTGGAGCTCGCAGGCGGCGGCGGCGATCAGCACGTTGTCGGGCTCGGACAGGTCGCGCCCGGCGGCGAAGGCCTGGCGAAAGGCGGCGAGGGCAAAGGAGACGGTGCGCCCGGTCTGCTTGGCGAAGGTCGCGACGCGCATCGCGAAGAGCGTGTTGCCCGGCCACGGCTCGGGCCAGACGAGCGGCGCCAGCCCGTACTCAGCGGCCCGCCGCTCCACCTCGGCGATCCCCTCGGCGCGTCCCGGGCCGTTCGCCCACGAGTCGCGGTCGAAGCGCCGGAACAGCCCGCCGAGTAGGACCGGCTGCCACTCCGGCTGCTCCAGCCCGGCCGCGGCGAACACCCCGCTGATCCGCTCAGCGGTCAGGTACGCGTAGGGGCTGCCGAGGTCGAAGTAGAAGGTCGCCGGGGGGGAGAGATCGGCCACGCCCAGACCTTATGCGGCCATGAACGAGCCGAGGAGTGACGTATCTCATGGTAATTTCAATGTTCATGAAGAAGCGCATGAAGATCAGCAAGGGCGGGCAGGTCTCGATCCCGGCCCCGATCCGCAAGCGCTGGGGGACGACGACCATCACGCTCGAGGACCGCGGCGAGGAGATCGTTCTCAAGCCCGCGCCCGACGACCCGATCGCCGCCGCCGCTGGGGCGTTCGCGGGACAGGGGCCAAGGATCGACTGGGAGGCGTTCAAGCGAGAAGAAGCCGAGGCGGAAGCGGAAGCGGAGGACCGCAAGTTCGGCCGATGACCCTGCTCGACGCCAGTGCGCTGATCGCGTTCATCCGCGGTGAGCCGGCAATGGAACGCGTTCTGGCCATCCTGCGCCGAGGATCGGTTGCGATGACCGCCGCCAACATCGCCGAGGTCTACGACAAGTCAAGTCGGGGGGCTGGGCTTTCGCATGTCCAGGTGGCCGACCTGATCGAGCCGCTATTCGAGGGTGCAATCACTCCGATTTCGGTCGATATGGATCTGGCCCGCCGGGCAGGTGAGATCCGCAGCCTGCACCACCACCGCAAGCGACTTCCGCTTTCACTGGCGGACTCCGTGCTTCTCGCGGCGCCTGGGCCGAGTGACGAGATCGCGACCTCCGATTCCGGCGTGCTCACCGTTGCCGCCGAGCTCGGCATCGAGACGATCGAGCTGCCGCCGAGTTGCGGCTGAGGCGCTTCAGGGCTCGCCGTTCAGGCGTGCAGCGCCCAGCCCTCGACGGCCCGTGCCGCTTCCGGGATCGCCTCGGAGATCGTCGGGTGGGGGTGGACGATCTGGGCCAGCTCCTGGTAGCCGCCCTCCAGCGCCATCGCCGCGATCAGCTCGGCGATCATGTCGCAGGCCCGGTTGCCGACGATGTGGGCGCCGAGAATCTCGCCGTACTTGGCGTCGACGACGAGCTTGACCAGGCCGTCTTTGTCGTCGTAGACGGTGGCCCCGCCGACGCCGCCGAGCTTCTGCTTGCCGACCTTGACGTCGTGCCCGGCCTCCTTGGCGGCTGCCTCGGTGAGGCCGACGCTGGCGACCTGCGGGTGGCAGAAGGTCGCCCCGGCGACGAGGTTCTGGTCGACCGGATGGGTCGGCGTGCCGGCGGCGTGCTCGACTGCGACGACGCCCTCCTCGGAGGCCTTGTGCGCCAGCGCCTTGGCGTTGACGATGTCGCCGATCGCGTAGACCTTCGGGTTCGAGGTGCGGTTGTACTCGTCGACCTTGACCTTGCCGTTCTCGGTCAGCTCGACCCCGGCCTCGCCGAGCCCCAGCCCCTCGACGTCGGGCGCGCGGCCGCCGGCGATGCAGAGGTAGTCGACATCGATCGTCTCCTCGCCGTAGCTGAGCTTGACCGAGTCCTCGCCGGCCTCGACGCCGGTGACCGGGGTGCCGGTGGAGATCGTCACGTTCTGCTTCTTGAAGGCGCGCTCGACCACGCGGGCCATGTCCTTGTCCTCGGCGGGCAGGATCTGGTCGAGCATCTCGATCAGGACGACCTCGGTGCCGAAGCGGCCGTATGCGGAGGCGATCTCGCAGCCCGAGGCGCCGGCGCCGGCGACCGCGATCTTGGCTGGCTGCTCGGGCAGCGACCAGGCGCCCCAGGTGTCGACGACCCGGCCGCCGAACTCGACCCCGGGGATCGGCAGCGCGACCGAGCCGGTGGCGAGAACCACGGTGGCGGCCTCGTAGACCTCGTCGCCGACCTTGACGTTGCCCTCGGGAGTCAGCGACCCCTCGCCCTCGATCAGCGCGATCTTGTTCTTGTCCCAGAGCATCTTCACGCCGCTGGAGAGCGACTCCGAGACCGAGGCGCGGCGCTTGCCGAGCGCCTCCCAGTCGATCGAGACGTCCTTGGCGACGACGCCGAGCTCGGCCCCCTCGCGGGCCTGCTCGTAGATCTCGGCCGTGCGCAGCACGGTCTTGGCCGGGATGCAGGCGTAGTTGAGGCAGCGGCCGCCGGCCTTGTCGCGCTCGACGACAGCGGTCTTCTTGCCCAGCTGGGCGGCCCGGATCGCGGCCACATAGCCGCCCGGGCCCCCGCCGATGACGATCACGTCGAAGGAATCTGCCACTCGCCTGAGCCTATAGAACGGGCGCGGGTCACTCCCGGGTCGGCATCTGGATGCGGGCCATCGCCTTCACCATGAAGAAGAAGAAGGTGCCGGCGGCGATCAGCAGCAGCCCGGTGCCGACGATCTGAGACACGGACGAGGCCGCCGCCACCAGGCCGAAGAAGGAGCTGAAGATGATCAGGACGAGGACGAGCTGGAAGCCGAGCACGGCCCAGTAGCGGGCGCGCCACATGCCCCAGGCCATCAGCCCCGTCAGCAGCGCCGGCGCCAGCACCTGGACCAGGCGCGGTTTCTCGCCGTTGACCTCGCCGCCGGCCAGGTAGGCGACGACGATCGAGAGCGCGACCAGGGCCGAGATCGCGGCGCCGATCGTCACCGCCAGCGGCCGCTCGCCATCGGCCAGCGGCCGCAGGGCTTCGCGCGCCGCCTGGTTGCGCTCCTCGGCCTTCGCGTAGCCGCGCTCCATCCGCTCGCGCGGGCCCGGCGCGGCGCCGCGCTGCTTGCGCTTGCGCGGGTGCTCAGGCACCGGGCGCCGCCTCCCCGAGCCGGGCGAGGGCGCGGCGCAGCTCTTCGGCGGCCACCGCCGGGTCGGCGGCGTCGCGGATTGCACGCACCACGCAGAGCCGCTGCGCTCCGGCTTCGACGACCTCGGCCGCGTTGGACGCGTCGATGCCGCCGATCGCGAAAAAGGGGTGGGGGGCGTGGGCCGCGGCGTGGCGGATCAGCGCGAGGCCGACCGCCGGGCGCCCCTCCTTGGTCGGCGTCTCCCAGATCGGACCGGCGCTTATGTAGTCCACCGGCTGCCCCGCCGAGGCCGCCATCTGCGCCTCGGAGTGGGTCGAGAGCCCGACGACCGCGTCGGGACCGAGCAGCTCGCGGGCCTCGGCGGCCGAGGTGTCTGCCTGTCCGACGTGCACCCCGTCGGCGTCGCAGGCGCGGGCCAGGTCGGGGTCGTCGTTGACGATGAAGAGCGCGCTGTGGTTGTCGCAGACACGGCGGAAGGTCTGCGCGGCGCGCTCGACCTCACGCCGCGGCAGCTGCTTCTCGCGCAGCTGGACGATGTCGACGCCGCCGCGCAGCGCCGCCGTCAAGAGCGCCTCCGGATCTTCGCCGCGCGGCCGCGCCTCGCAGCAGAGGTAGAGGCGGGCGGTGCGCAGCCGCTCGCGCCGCAGCGGTCCGTCGCCCTCGGGTGGTGCAAGGCTCATCCCCCGATTATCGCTCTGTAGCATCGTTGGGGTACGGGAGCCTGCGAGGGCTGAGAGGGTGGCAGCAAGGCCACCGACCGTCTGGACCTGATCCGGGTAATGCCGGCGGAGGCAAGCTTGAGCGACAGAGGCACTCATGACGTGGTGGTCGTCGGCGGCGGGGTCGTCGGTCTCTGCTGCGCCTGGCGGCTCGCCCAGCGCGGCGCCCGGGTCGCCGTTCTCGACCGCGCCGATCCGCCGGCCGGCGCGACCCGCGTCGCCGCCGGGATGCTGGCGCCGATTGGCGAGCTCGCCTTCGGCGAGCCGGAGCTGCTCAAGATGACCGTGGCGGCCGCCGAGCGCTATCCGAGCTTCGTCGCCGAGCTCGAGGGGGCGAGCGGGGCGGGCACGGGCTACGCGCGCCACGGCGCCCTGCACATCGCCCTCGACCGCGACGAGGCGGCCGAGCTGCGCCGCGTCCACGACCTGCAGCGCTCGCTCGGGCTCGGCGCCGAGTGGCTGCCACCGCGCCGCTGCCGTGAGCTGGAGCCGGGACTGACACCGTCCTTCAACGGCGGCGTCCACGCCCCCGAGGAGGCCGCGATCGACCCGCGCCGGATGAGCGCCGCGCTGCTGGCCGCGCTGGCCGACCTTGGCGCCGAGGTGCGCAGCGGCGCCGAGGTGACCGGGGCGCTGCTCGACGGGGGGCGGATCGAGGGCGTGCGCACTGCCGCGGGCGAAGAGCTGCGGGCGGGCACGGTCCTGCTCGCCGGCGGCGCCTGGTCGGGGACCGCCGAGTGGCTGCCCGAGCCGGCCCGGCCGCCGGTGCGGCCGGTCAAGGGCCAAATCCTCGAGCTGCGTTCCCCCGACGGCGCGGCGCCCTGCGAGCGGATCGTCGCCTCCGAGCGCGTCTACCTCGTGCCGCGCCCGGACGGCCGCCTGATCGCTGGCGCGACCACCGAGGAGCGCGGCTTCGACGCGACCGTCACTGCGGGCGGGGTCCATGAGCTGCTGCGCGAGGCCTACCGGCTGCTGCCCGACGTCGCCGAGATGGAGCTGATCGAGGCGATGGCGGGCCTGCGGCCGGGCACCCCGGACAACCTGCCGCTGATCGGGCCGGGCGCCCTCGACGGCCTCGTCCTCGCTTGCGGCCACTACCGCAACGGCGTCCTCCTGGCCCCGATCACCGCCGAAGCCATAGCCGGCCTCCTCGAGGGCGAGCCGCTGCCCGCCCCCCTAGCCGCCGCCGAGCCGCTGACTTCCCGTTTCTTCGCGCATAGCGCGAAGAAACGGGAAGTCAGCGTGGGGGGAGGGGGGCGATGAGGATCGAGCTGAACGGTCGGGCTCACGAGCTGCCCGCCGCCGGGACGCTCGCCGACGCCGTGGCGGCGGCTGGGGCCGAGACGGCTCGCGGCGTCGCCGTCGCCCTCGACGGCGAGGTCGTTCCCCGCGCCGAGTGGGGCTCGACGGCGCTCGCCGAGGGCAGCAGGGTCGAGGTCCTCGCCGCGATCCAGGGTGGCGCCGAGGGCTGGGAGCTGGGCGGCCGCGCCTGGACCTCCCGCCTGATCGCGGGCACCGGCGGCTTCCGCTCGCTCGAGCAGATGGAGCGGGCCCTGGCGGCCTCCGGCGCCGAGATCGTCACCGTCGCGCTGCGCCGCATCGACCCCGACGCCAAGGGCTCGGTCCTGGGCGTGCTCGAGGGGCTCGGCCTCTTCGCCCTGCCCAACACGGCCGGCTGCTACACCGCCCGCGACGCGGTCCGCACGGCGCGGCTGGCCCGCGAGGCGTTCGGCACCGAGTGGATCAAGCTCGAGGTGATCGGCGACGACCGCACCCTCTTCCCCGACGCGGTCGAGCTGCTCGACGCGGCCGAGACCCTGGTCGGCGAGGGCTTCACCGTCCTCCCCTACACCAACGACGACCCGATCCTCGCCCGCCGCCTCGAGGAGGCGGGCTGCGCCGCGGTGATGCCGCTCGGCTCGCCGATCGGCTCCGGCGCCGGCATCCGCAACCCGGCCAACATCGCGATCATCGCCGAGCGCGCCGCCGTCCCGGTCGTCCTCGACGCCGGCATCGGCACCGCCTCCGACGCCGCCCTGGCGATGGAGCTGGGCTGCGATGCGGTGATGGCGGCCAGCTCGATCTTCGGCGCCGCGGATCCGGCGGCGATGGCCACCGCGCTGCGCCTCGGGGTCGAGGCCGGCCACGCCGCCCACAACGCCGGCCGCATCCCACGCCGCACCCATGCCGAGGCTTCGACCCCGGAGCAGGGTCTGCCCGAACTTTCCTGACCGCAGCCCGAAGCTGGCGACCGCCGATTACCATTGAGCGCCACGCCCCTGTAGCTCAGCTGGTTAGAGCGGCGGCCTTTTAAGCCGCGCGGCGCCGGTTCGAATCCGGTCGGGGGCATTCTGCCGACCTGCCGCGCCGAGCTCGGGCGGCAGACCCGCCCGGTCCCTCACCTCGTTTCGTTTTCGGTGGTGAGCAGTTTGAGGTCGACTTCTTCGCGCAGCGCTTCGAACCCGAAGCTGAGCCGCTCGAACACGGCCCAGCCGGTGCTCGGCCGCGTGCCTATGTTGACGCCGAGCACCCAGTGCAGCGATTCTTTTTGAGTCGACCACCACGGCGCGCCGCTGTCGCCGCCCGCCGACGTGGCGCCTTCCACTTCGACGAGCTGTTCGACTCCGCCGAGGGTGAGGTTCAGGGCGCTGATCGTGCCGCATTTTTCCCCCGAGGTCTGTCCCGACATGCAGGCCCCGTTTCCGACGCCCGGCGCCATCTGCCCCGGGACGCTGAACGGTTGCGGTTCCGCCGCTCCCCACGGTGCGATCGCTGGGTTCACGGGAGTTTTGCCTTCTTTGACCCAGAATCCCGGATTTTCGACGAGGATCGCCCCGAAGTCGGCATTGCTGTCTTTGAACGCCACCGCTTCGCCGATGAACTTCTCTTTCGAGCCGGTTTTTTCGTACGTCCAAACGCCCGCTTTTTTGCCGCCCCACGCTTTGAGGCAGTGTCCAGCGGTTAGAACATAGGTGGCGGTCGATTTGCCTTCGGCCGGAAGCGCCGCGGGCCCCAGGGTGCATTTCGGAAAGCCGATCGCCCTGATGGTGACGCCGGCCACGATGGTTGGGTCACAGTAGGCTTTGTCGCTGACGAATTTGGCGCAGCGACTTTCCTGACGTTCGAGTCCCAAGCTCGGATACGACGTATTGGCGACGGACACGTTCACCCCGGCCCGGGCGGCTTTGCGCCTCAGGGCGGCGGCCGTGGAGGCGGGGACCGTCGAGGCCAGCTCGAGCTCGAGCGAGTTGCGCTGCGGAGACAGGTAGGTGGCCAGCTGGTTATGGTCGAACAGATCGGCGAGCTGCCGGTTCCAGCGCTCCTGCGTGGCTTCCAGCCTCGTCCACCCCGAGCGCACGAGCGCCGTGGTCACGGCCGACCCGAGCCCGGCCCGTGCGGCGAGCGCCTCGATCCTGTGCCTGCTTGCCGCCGACGTCGCCCCGATGTGCATCACGCCGTTGGCCGGGGTGAACCACTCGCCGCCGTACGCCTTCCCGACGGACGATTCCACCTTGCGCACCAGGTCCGCCTGCATCAGCCTGCCCTGCGTTTCGATCGACTCGATCGCCTGCTCGCGACCTATCCCCCTGTCCATGAAAGCCCTGACCTCTCCCGCGGTCGCGGGGTTCAGGGCGGTCGACATCGAGGGCGAGCTCGTGGAGAAGGGGGCGCGTTCGATCAGGCTCGAGGCGCCCGCGTAGACAAGCGCCGCCAGAAGCAGGCTGAGCAGCGCCACCACGAGCCCTTGCTCCCTATGGCTTCTTGCCAGTTCCACGCCTCGCCGTTCCTCTCCTCGGGTAGGTTTAGCGCCCCTCTATAGTTAAGTCAAATTAACTTAACCAATCACTGCCTGACTTTGGCTGGTGAGTGGCGGGGATCCGGCGGGACGGCCCTCAGTGGCGGAAGTGACGGTGCTTGGTGAAGACCATCGTCACGCCGGCCGCGTCGCAGGCCTCGATCACCTCGGCGTCGCGCTTGGAGCCGCCGGGCTGGATCACGGCGGTCGAGCCGGCCTGGATCGCCAGCTCGGGGCCGTCGGCGAAGGGGAAGAAGGCGTCCGAGGCGACGGCGGAGCCGGCCAGCAGCGCGCCGGCGTCCTCGCCGCGGGCGTCGCGGCACTTCTCGACCGCGAGCCGGACCGAGTCGACGCGGCTCATCTGACCGGCGCCGACGCCGAGCGTGGCGCCGTCCTTGGCGATCACGATCGCATTGGAGCGGACGTGGCGGACCACGGTCCAGGCGAAGCACATGTCGCGCCACTGCTCCTCGCTCGGCTCCCCCTTCGTCACAACCTCCATCAGCTCGCGCGGCTCGGGGTCGCCGTCGCGGTCCTGGATCAGGAGCCCGCCCAGCACCCGTTTGACGTCGCGTTCGCGGGGGTCGCGCTGGCGGCGCTCCTCCTCGCAGAGGATGCGGATCGCCTCCTTCTGCTGCAGCACGGCGAGCGCCCCGTGTTCGTAGTCGGGCGCGATCAGCACCTCGACGAAGTTCTTGTGCAGCTCCTCGGCCAGCGCCTCGGAGACCGGGCAGTTGAAGGCGATCACGCCGCCGAAGGCCGACATCGGGTCGCAGGCGAGGGCCTTCGCGTAGGCCTCGGCGGCGTTCTCGCCGATCGCCACCCCGCAGGGGTTGTTGTGCTTGACGATCGTGCAGGCCGGCTGCTCGAAGTCCTCGACCAGGCGCCGGGCCGAGTCGAGGTCGAGCACGTTGTTGAAGGAGAGCGCCTTGCCGTGCAGCTTGGAGACGCGCGAAAGCACGTGGCTGCGGGCCCCGGCTTCCGCGTACAGCGCTCCGCGCTGGTGCGGGTTCTCGCCGTAGGCGACGTCGAGCACCTTCTCGTAGGCGACGGCCAGGTGTTCGGGGAAGTCCTCGTACTCGCTCGAGAACCAGCGGCTGATCGCGGCGTCGTAGCGGGCCGTCTGGGCGAAGGCCTCGTTGGCGAGCCAGTGCCGGGTCTGGGCTGAGATCTCGCCGCCCGACTCCTCCAGCTCCGCCAGCACCGCGTCGTAGGACTCGGGTTTGACCACCACGGCGACGCCGTCGTGGTTCTTCGCTGCGGCGCGGATCATCGTCGGCCCGCCGATGTCGATGTTCTCGACCGCGACCTCGGCCGCCACCTCGTGCCCGGAGACGGTCTGCTCGAAGGGATAGAGGTTGACGCAGACCAGGTCGATCGGCTCGATCCCCTCGCGCTCCAGCGTCGCTATGTGCTCGGCGTCGCCGCGCCGCGCCAGCAGCGCCGCGTGCAGCCGTGGGTGCAGTGTCTTCACCCGGCCGCCGAGGATCTCCTCCTGGCCGGTGAACTCGGCGACGTCGGTCACCTCCAGCCCCGCGTCGCGCAGAGCTGCGGCGGTGCCGCCGGTGGAGAGGATCTCGACCCCGAGCCCGGCCAGGCCGCGGGCGAAGTCCGCCACGCCGGTCTTGTCGGAGACCGAGACCAGTGCCCGGCGCACCCTGACCGCGCCGTCGCTCACGGGCTCGGTGCGGGTGTCTGCGGCGGGCTCACTCATCGACGACGACCGTTTGCGGGTCGTCCGCCACGATCCTAGCCTTGCCCGCAGCGATCATGCGGATCGCCTCCGGGTAGAGCTCGTGCTCGACCGCATGGATCGCCCGCTCCAGCGCAGCCCGGCCGCGGCCGGGCGGGATCTCGACCCGGCGCTGCAGGATCATCGGCCCAGTGTCGACCCCCTCGTCGACGAAGTGGACGGTGACCCCGGTCACGTCGACGCCGGCCTCCAGCGCCTGGCCGATCGCGTCGAGGCCGGGGAAGGCGGGCAGCAGCGCCGGGTGGACGTTGACGATGCGGTTGCGGAAGCGGGCGACGAAGGGCGCGCCGAGCAGCTGCATGTAGCCGGCGAGCACGACGAGGTCGGCGCCCAGCGCCTCGATCCACTCGGCGATCGCCGCGTCGCGCGCGTCGCGGTCGGCGAAGTCCCCGGCCGGGAAGACCTCGGTGGGAACGCCGGCGCTCCGCGCCCGCTCCAGCGCCGGCGCCGCTGGCTTGTCGGAGCCGACCCCGACCACCTCGATCCCACCGCGTCCATGGACCCGGTCGAGGATCGCCTGCAGGTTTGAGCCCGTCCCGCTGGCCAGGACCACGATTTTGAAATTTCTCATAGAGGGCCTGTGGTCAAGCAGATCAAGGACGCAAGGAGCGCAGCGTGCTTCAACACGTAAGCGACTGAGGACGCAGATATGCGCAGTGCCACAGGCCCTCTATGCGGTCTCCAGGGCGAACTTGCCGTTCGCCTCCTCCGGATCCCCCAGTGGGTAGCGCCCGCTGAAGCAGGCGTCGCAGTGGTCCTCGGGCCGCGTGCCGACCGCCTCGTAGACGCCATCCAACGAGAGGTAGGCGAGCGAGTCGCAGTCGAGCTCGTCGGCGATCTGGTCCACGGTCCGCCCGTGGGCGATCATCTCCTCGCGGGTCGACATGTCGACTCCGTAGTGGCAGGGATTGCGGATCGGCGGCGCCGAGATCCGCAGGTGCACCTCGCTGGCGCCGGCGTCACGCAGCATGCCGACGATCTGCCGGGTCGTGTTGCCGCGCACGATCGAGTCGTCGACGACGACCAGCCGCCTGCCGGCGACGATCTCCGGCAGCGGGTTGAACTTGAGCCGCAGCCCGTGCTTGCGCAGCTCCTGTCCGGGTTGGATGAAGGTCCGCGCCACGTAGCGGTTCTTGATCAGGCCGTCGTCGCGCGGCAGCCCGGAGGCGCGGGCGAAGCCGGCCGCGGCGGGGTTGCCGGAGTCCGGCACGGAGATCACCAGGTCGGCGTCGACCGGCGACTCGCGCCAGAGGATCTCGCCCATCCGGCCGCGCACCTGCTGCAGCACCTTGCCCTCGAGGCGGCTGTCCGGACGGGAGAAGTAGATGTGCTCGAAGACGCACATCGCCGGACGCTCGGCCTTGACCACCTGGCGCGTCTCCAGGCCGCGCTCGGTCAGCGAGACCATCTCGCCGGGATGCACTTCGCGCATCAGCTCGGCGCCGATGATGTCGAAGGCGCAGCTCTCCGAGGCGACGACGAAGCGGTCGTCGAGCCGGCCGAGCGAGAGCGGCCGCACGCCGTGCGGGTCGCGGAATGCGACGATCGCGCGCTTGGTCATCACCACGGTCGAGTAGGCGCCCTGCAGCCGCGGCATCACGTCCGTGACGGCGTCCTCGATCAGCTTGCCGTCGTGGGAGGAGAGCAGCGCCGCGATGATCTCCGAGTCCGAGGTGCCGCGGAAGGCGATGCCGCGCTCCTTCAGCTCGCCCCAGAGCTCGACCGCGTTGGTCAGGTTGCCGTTGTGGCCGATCGCCAGCTCACGCCCGTCGTCGCGCCAGACCGGCTGGGCGTTCTCCCAGGAGCCGCCGCCGGTGGTCGAGTACCGCACATGGCCGATCGCCATGTCCCCCTCCAGCGCCCGCAGCTTCTCCTCGTCGAAGACCTGGGAGACGAGGCCGGAGTCCCGCAGGGTGGTGATGTGGCCGCCCTCGCAGGTGGCGATCCCGGCCGACTCCTGGCCGCGGTGCTGCAGCGCGTAGAGGCCGAAGTAGGCGAGCCGGGCGACGTCGTGGCCGGGCGCGTATACGCCGAACACCCCGCATTCCTCGCGCGGGCTGTCGGGATCGGTGAGAACCCGCTCGGTCAAGGGAAGGGCGCGTTTCCTCGCGTGTAGAAGGACGTGACGCGCAGGCGAAACCCGCCTACCCGCGGAGGGTAGCAACGGCCTGGGACCGGACCCCTCCCGGCCGCGGCGCTATCCGCGCTCTTGACCGGGCAGCTTGACCGTCAGGACCTTGGTCGAAGCGCGGCCGGCGAGGTCCGTCGTGGCCGCTGTGATCTTCGCCTTCAGTGACTGGCTGGGCGGGATCCGGCCGAGCCGCCGCATCACCGGCTTGGTCAGCATGACGTTGAAGCGGGCGACCTCACCCGGCTTCACGGTCTGGGTTCCGCCGGCGAGGCCGACGATCAGGCCGGTCAGCTTGCCGGCGCCAGGGTTGCTCTTCGAGCTCTGAGCCTTGCCTTTCTGCCGCACCTTCCAGCCGACCTGGCCGAAGACGTGGACCGAGGACTCCGAGCTGGCGCTGACCAGGACGAGGACCGAGCGCTTGAGCACGATCGGGAAGGCGTCGAGGGCGATCGTCGGGCAGGGACCCTGGGTCGCCGCGCTCTGCGGGCACTTGTCCTGCGTCTCGTCGCCGTAGCCGTCGCCGTCCTTGTCTGGCTCGATCACGGCGATCATCGGTATCCGCACGGTGGTCGTCGGGGTAAAGACGTGAGCAGAGCCGACGGCGGCACTGAGGACGAAGGCGCCGGCGGTGTCGCCTGAGTCGGCTCCGCCGCAGAAGACAACATCCAGCACGGTCCCGAAGACGCCGAAATGATCGCCAGCTTGGACCGGGATGCGGGTCGGGAAGACGTTCGCCCCTTGCACCACCGTCTGTTCGGCGCTCTCGCCCACGGTGAGGAACTCGTTTGGAGCGCCGGTTGGACGAAGAACCCGCATCTGCTCGGGCGTCCCTTCCGCAACGCCGGAATTGACCTTCCAGCTCGTCACCACTCCGTTCACCGGTGCCGTCAGTGGCAGGGCGCTGGGGGAGACCCGCTGCAGTGGGACCAGCGTGTAGGCGCCTTCCTTTGTGTTGGCGACGCAATCGTCGCCGGCTTCGGTCGCCGCCGAGGCCGATGGCGCTGCGACCAGGGCAATTGCCACCAACGCTCCCAGGACTCCGGCTTGACGCAGCGACCGCATCTGTTTCCTCCCCGTTTGGACGACAACCGCTCGAAGGTTAGACGCCTATGGCGACGCTGGCGAGCCTTCGAGCAGCCTGTCCAACGCCTGTCCAAGCCCGCCAATTGCCGAGTCGAGCGGCTCCGGATTGCCGGCCGCGCGCATGCGCAGCAGGGCGCCCTCGACGGTTGAGACGACGAGCCCGGCGAAGGTCTCGGCGTCGCCGGCGCTGACGCCTTCGTCGCGCAGCGCCGCGGCGATCGGCCGTTCCCAGCTCTGGAAGGCGGCGGTCGCGACTGCGGCGAGCTCGGGGTCCTCGGGCCGGGCGAGCGCCGCGGCAGCGACCGGACAGCCGATCCGCTCGGGGTGGTCGGCGACGCGGCGGCGGAAGATCTCACCGAACATCGCCAGCGTCTCCTTGAGCCCGCGCTCCTCGAGCGAGCGCTCGATCAGGTCGCGGATCGTCGTGCCCTCCTGCTCGGCCGCCTCGACCGCGAGCTGGCGCTTGCCGCCGGGGAAGTGGTGGTAGATCGAGCCGCGCGGCGCCTTGCCGCGCTCGGCAACGTCGCGCAGCTCCATGCCGGCGTATCCCTTCTCGGCGAGCAGCTGGCGGGCGCCCAGGAGCAGCAGGGCGCGGCCGTCGCGTCGCTTGCGCTCGGTCGGCTCCCCATCGGCGATTCTCGCTATGCCCACGGTCATAGTCTATAGTCTGCGCCGATGTATGACCGTGGGCATAGAAGTGCGGTGGCGATCGCCTGTGCCGGCGCCTTCCTCGCCTTCCTCGACGCGACGATCGTCAACATCGCCTTCCCCGACATCTCGCGGTCCTTCGCGGGCTCTGGAAGGGACGCGCTCTCCTGGGTGCTCGACGGATACTTCGTCGTCATTGCCGCGCTGCTGGTCCCGGCCGGCGGGCTCGCCGACCGCTTCGGCCACAAGCGCGTCTTCCTGCTCGGCGTCGGCAGCTTCACGGTCGCCAGCCTCCTCTGCGCCGTTGCCCCCTCGCTGCCGCTGCTGATCGCCTTCCGGGTCGTTCAGGGCGTCGGCGCGGCGCTGATCGCGCCGACCTCGCTGGCGCTGGTCCTCGACGCGTTCCCGCCCGAGCGGCGCGCCGCCGGCGTCGGCATCTGGGGAGCGGCGGCGGCCGCCGCGGCGGCGATCGGGCCGACCCTTGGCGGCGCCCTGGTCGAGCTCTCCGACTGGCGCCTCGTCTTCCTCGTCAACCTGCCGCTCGGCGCCGCGGTCGTGCTGGCCGGCCGCAGCCGCCTGCGTGAGCGCCCGCGGCTCGACAGCCGCCTGCCCGACCTGCCCGGCGCGCTGATGCTCGCCCTCAGCCTGGCGCTGGTCACGCTGGGGATCGTCGAGGGCAACGACTGGGGCTGGGCGGCCACCCCGACCCTCGCCTGCTTCGCCGCTTCGGCGGCGCTGCTGGGCGCCGTCGTCTGGCGCAGCACCCGTCACCCGCGGCCGATCGTCGAGCCGGCGCTCTTCGCCCACCGCTCCTTCCGCCTCGGCAACCTCGGCACCCTGCTCTTCGCTGCCGCCTTCTTCTCCCTGATCCTCGGCAACGTCCTCTTCCTCACCTCGATCTGGGGCTACACCGTGCTGCAGGCCGGCGCCGCGACCCTGCCCGGACCGACGCTCTCGACCATCTTCGCCGGCCCCGCCGGCCGCCTCGCCGACCGCTTCGGCCACCGCGCCGTGATCGTCCCCGGCGCCCTCTTCTTCGCCGCCGGCGTGATGGTCCTGCGCTCGGCCGGCGCCACGCCCGACTGGCTCGGGCTCTGGCTTCCCGGCTCCTGCCTGACCGGCATCGGCATCGGCCTGGCCTTTCCGACCCTCGGCTCGGCCGCCGTCCGCGACGTGCCCGACGACCGCTTCGCCACGGCCAGCGCCGTCAACGCCGCCTTCCGCCAGGTCGGCGCCGTCCTCGGCACCGCGATCCTCGTCGCCATGGTCGGCGAACCCGCCACCCTCCAGGACGCCCTCAGCGTCTCCGACAGCGCTTACCTCTTCAGCGTCATCGCCGCCTTGGTTGCCGGCGGCGCGATGCTCGCGCTGAGCCCCGCCGTGCGAGCCGAGGGAATGGCATCCGTGGAATCGCCGGTCGAGGTCGGCGCGGGAGCCGGCCCCTAAACCTCGGAGACGCGCTCGCTCAGCGAGTGCCAGGCGCTCTCGGCGGCGCCGAGGTCGACGGTGAAGCTGCGGTCGCCGGCGGCAACTTCGATCGTGGTGCCGCCGGTCTCGCCGATCAGCGTCGCCCCCAGCGATTCGAGCGCCTCGCGGCTGCCGCTGAGCAGGAAGCCGCCGGGCCCCTCGCCGAACAGGGCCTCGTCGGGGGAGCAGCCGCGCTCGCGCAGGGGCTGGAGGTCGACCCGGCAGCCGATGCCGGCGGCTATCGCCGACTCGGCCAGGGCGCAGGCGAACCCGCCGTCGCTGACGTCGTGGGCAGAGGAGAGCTTGCCGGCGCGGACGGCCTCGCGGACCGTCGCGCAGGCAGCGGCCACGGCCGCGACGTCGGGTTGGGGGAGGCCCGTGTCGAGCTCACCGCGCAGCTTGGTCAGCTCGGCGCCGGCCAGGCTCGGTTCGAAGGGGCCGAGCAGGGCGATCGCGTCGCCCTCGTGCAGGAAGGCGCTGCCGCAGGCCCTGGCTGGGTCGGGCAGCTCGCCGACCATGCCGACGACCGGGGTCGGGTAGATCGGCCCCTCCGGACCCTCGTTGTAGAGGGAGACGTTGCCGCCGACGACCGGAACGCCCAGCGCCTCGCAGGCCTCGGCGAGGGCGCTGACGGCGCGGTCGAGCTGCCAGGCCGGCGCCAGTTTCTCGGGGTTGCCGAAGTTGAGGCAGTTGGTCAGGCCGAGCGGCTCGGCGCCGACGCAGGCGAGGTTCTGGGCGCACTCGAGCACCGCCTCGATCGTGCCCGCGTATGGATCGCAGGCGACCCGGCGGCCGTTGCCGTCGATCGAGACCGCGATCGCGTTGCCGGCCTCGGGGACCTGCAGCACCGCCGCGTCGGCGGACTCCGGCCGGCGCACGGTGCGTGAGCCGACCACCGAGTCGTACTGCTCGAAGGCCCAGCGCTTGGAGGCTACGCTCGGTGAGCCGAGCAGGTCCAGCAGCGTCTCCCCGCTGGTCGCGTCCCTGCTCACGGTCGCCCGGTTGCCGTACATCCAGCCCGCCGGCTCGGCCGGGCTCAGGTCGTAGAGGGGGCAGCCGTCGACCAGCGCCTCGACCGGCATGTCGCCGACGACCTCACCGTCGCGCAGCACCCGCACCCGGCCGCTGTCGGTGACGACGCCGATCTCGGCCGCGCCCGTCTGCCATTTCGCGCAGACGGCGATCACCTCGGCGACCTTGGCGGGCTCGACCACGCCGAGCATCCGCTCCTGGGACTCGGAGACCATGATCTCGAAGGGCTCCATGTCGGCCTCGCGCAGGGGCACCCTGGCGACGTCTAGGTCGATTCCGACCCCACCGGCCGAGGCCATCTCGCCGGCCGAGGAGGTCAGCCCGGCGGCGCCGAGGTCCTGCAGGGAGACCAGCAGCCCCTTGCCGAGCAGCTCCAGGCAGCACTCGAGCACCTTCGACTCCTCGAAGGGGTCGCCGATCTGCACCGTCGGCCGCTTCGCGTCGTCGCCCTCGCCGAGCTCCGCCGAGGCGAGCACGGAGGCGCCGCCGATCCCGTCGCGCCCGGTCGAGGCCCCCATCAGGACCACGGCGTTGCCGACCCCCGCGGCCGCGGCACGGACCATGTCCTCGGTTCGCGCGATCCCGACGCACATCGCGTTGACCAGGCAGTTGTGCTCGTAGGGCGCCTCGAAGTAGATCTCGCCGCCGACGTTGGGCACGCCGATCGAGTTGCCGTAGTGGCCGATGCCGCGCACCGCCCCGTCGAGCAGGTGGCGCGAGCGGACCGAGTCGAGCTCGCCGAAGCGCAGCGAGTCGAGGATCGCGATCGGCCGGGCCCCGAGGGCGAAGACGTCGCGGAGGATGCCGCCGACCCCGGTGGCCGCGCCCTGGAAGGGCTCGACCGCGCTCGGGTGGTTGTGGGACTCGACCTTGAAGGCGATCGCGTGGCCGTTGCCGATGTCGACCGCCCCGGCGTTCTCGCCCGGCCCCATCACCACCCGCTCGCCCTCGGTCGGCAGCCGGCGCAGCAGCTTGCGCGAGTGCTTGTAGGCGCAGTGCTCGGACCACAGCAGGCTGAACATCGCCAGCTCGACGTCGTTCGGCTCGCGCCCGAGCTTCTCGACGATCAGCTCGAACTCGGAGTCGGTCAGCCCCAGCTCGCGGTGCTTGGCGGTCTCCACTGTCATCGCGGCCCCTTCCGGTGCGCTTTATGCACGCGTGGAGAGCAAAAGGCGCACCGGAAGCTCATCGCCGCGCTCCCGCTGCGGCGACGGCCTCGAAGACGCGCAGCCCGTCGGTCGAGCCGGTCAGCGGGTCGACCGCGTGCTCGGGGTGCGGCATAAGCCCGACCACGTTGCCGGCCTCGTTGCGCACGCCGGCGATGTCCCGCGCCGAGCCGTTCGGGTTCTGCCCGGGCGCGTAGCGGTAGGCGACCTGCCCGTTCTCCTCGAGCCGGTCGAGCACCTCGTCCGGCGCCCAAAACCGCCCTTCCCCATGCTTAGCCGGGATCGACAACGTCGGCCGACGGGACGATTTCCCTCTATATAGGTCAATTTGAGTCCCGTCGGCGGGGATGAGGTCGAGCTGGCGGCAGGTGAAGCGGGTGCTCTCGTTGAGGAGGAGGGCGCCGGGGAGCAGGCCGGCCTCGCAGAGGACCTGGAAGCCGTTGCAGATGCCCAGCACTGGACCGCCCGCGGCGGCGAACCCGGCTACGGCCTCCATCGCCGGCGAGAAGCGGGCGATCGCGCCAGCGCGCAGGTAGTCGCCGTAGGAGAAGCCGCCGGGGACGACGACCGCGTCGATCCCTTCCAGGTCGCGCTCCTCGTGCCAGAGGAGCCGCGCATCGCCGACCAGCGAGCAGGCGTGCAGGGCGTCCCGCTCATCGCAGGAGCCTGGAAACTGGAGCACGCCCCAGCGCATCAGCCGGCGCCGTCGAGCTGCTCGATCTCGTAGTCCTCGATCAGCGGGTTGGCAAGCAGCTTCTCGCAGAGCTCGCCCAGCCGCGCCGGGTCCTCAACGTCCAGCTCGACCATCCGGCCGACGTGCACGTGCTCGATCCCCTCGAAGCCGAGCGCCGGCAGCGCCCGCTCGACCGCCTTGCCCTGCGGGTCGAGGATCCCCTCCTTGGGCCGGATCAGCACCCGCGCCCGCGGCACTAGAAGGGGCGCTCCGTGACCCGCTCGTAGGCCTCGACGTACTTGGCCCGGGTCTGCTCGACCACGTCGGGCGGCAGCTCGGGGGCGGGCGGCGTGTGGTCCCAGCCGGCCCCGTCGGCCCAGTCGCGGACGAACTGCTTGTCGAAGGACGGCTGCGTCTTGCCCGGCTCGTAGCGGTCGGCTGGCCAGAAGCGCGAGGAGTCCGGCGTCAGCACCTCGTCGGCGAGGACGATCTCGGCCCCGGCGTGGCTGCCGAACTCGAACTTGGTGTCGGCGAGGATGATCCCGCGCTCGGCCGCGTGCTCGGCGCCGCGCGCGTAGACCTCGATCGAGATCCGCCGCAGCTCCTCCAGCAGGGCGCGGTCGCCGACGATCTCGGCGGCGCGGTCGAAGTCGACGTTCTCGTCGTGGTCGCCGATCTCGGCCTTGGTCGCCGGGGTGAAGATCGGCTCCGGCAGCTTGTCGGACTCGAGCAGCCCCTCCGGCAGCTCGATCCCGCAGACGGTCCCGTCGCGCTTGTATTCCTTCCAGCCCGAGCCCGAGAGATAGCCGCGCACGACGCACTCGACCGGGTACATCTCCAAGCGCCGCACCCGCATCGCCCGTTCCGCCACCTCTTCCGGCACGTCGGCGGAGACGAAGTGGTTGGGGACGATGTCGCCGGTCAGCTCGAACCAGAATTCCGAGATCCGGTTCAGCACCTTGCCCTTGTCGGGGATCGGCGTCGGCATCACCACGTCGTAGATCGAGATCCGGTCGGAGGCGACCATCAGCAGGTCGTCCTCCCACTCGTAGATCTCACGGACCTTGCCCGAGGAGTGGAGCTTGAGATCGGCTACCTGCGGCATTAAGCCGATGCTAACCACCCGGCAAGCGGAGCATCGTCCCGGTGGAGTCTGCGATCCTTCCGCTCATGAGTCTTCCTCCGGAACCGAAGAGTTCCCCGCTGGTGCAGACGCTGCGCTGGAGCTTCCGCCCGCTGCCCTTCATGCAGGAGTGCCGCGAGAAGTTCGGCGACAGCTTCAGCGTCAGGTTCATGGGCTTCGAGCGGCCGATGGTGATGGTCTCCGACCCGGCCGCGATCAAGGCGCTCTACACGGAGCGCTCGCACGGGCTGCCGCCTGGCCGCGAGGTCGTGCTGACCCCGGTCGTCGGCCCGCACTCGCTGCTCGTGATCGAGGGCGCCGACCACCTCGCCCACCGCAAGCTGATGCTGCCGCCCTTCCACGGTGAGCGGATGCGCTCCTACGAGCCGCTGCTCGAAGAGATCGTCGACCGCGAGATCGACTCCTGGCCGCTGGGCGAGGAGTTCGCGATCCACCCGCGCATGCAGGCGATCACGCTCGAGGCGATCCTGCGCGTCGTCTTCGGCGTCTCCGAGGGGCCGCGGCTGGAGCAGCTGCGAGGCATGCTGACCAGGCTGCTGGAGGAAACCGCCTCGCCTTTCGGCCAGCTGATCGGGCTTGCGAGCCGGCGCTTCGGCGGCCGCGGCCCATGGGCCAAATTCGAAGCCCAGCTGAGGGCGGTCGACGAGCTGCTCTACGCCGAGATCGCCGAGCACAGGGCCAGGGGCGGGTTCGAGGAGCGCGACGACATGCTCTCGCTGATGATGCAGGCCCGCTTCGAGGACGGCTCTGGGATGAGCGACGAGGACCTGCGCGACCAGCTGATGACGCTGCTGCTCGCCGGCCACGAGACGACGGCCACCGCCCTCGCCTGGACCTTCGACCTGCTGCTCCGCCATGCCGGCCCGCTGCAGCGCCTGCGCGACTCGCTCGAGCAGGGCGAGGACGAGTACCTGCGGGCGACGATCACCGAGTCGCTGCGGCTGCGGCCGGTGGTGCCGCTGGCGGGCCGCCGCCTCAGCGTCGACCTCGAGACCGATGACCTGCACCTGCCGGCGGGCACCGACGTGACCCCGGCGATCTGGCTTGCCCACACCCGCGCCGACGCCTACCCCGAGCCCTTCGCCTTCCGCCCCGAGCGCTTCCTCGACAGCCCGCCGGACACCTACACCTGGATCCCCTTCGGCGGCAGCATCCGCCGCTGCATCGGCGCCTCCTTCGCGGAGTTCGAGATGCGGATCGTCCTGCGCGAGGTGCTGACCCGCTGCGAGCTGCACAAGGCCAGCCCGGCGCCGGAGAAGGTCGGCCGCCGCAACATCACCCTCTCGCCAAAGGCCGGCACCCCGGTGGTCGTCACCGCCCGGCACCCGGCGCGCGAGCGCGAGCTCGTCGCGGCCTAGGCCTGCTGGGGAGCGCTCTGCGCCGCGGGGTGCTCCTTGGCCCAGCGCGCGATCGTGCTGGAGCCCGAGATCACCTCGCCGCCGTCGAGCACCAGGATCGGCACCTCGTTGGTGCCGCTCAGCTTCTTCACTTCGGCGCGGTCCTCATCGCGGCTGCCCCAGGTCCAGGGCATCAGCCGGTAGCCGCCGACCGTCTTCAGCTCGTACTCGTACCCGGCCTGGTCCAGCGCCTTGCCGGCCTTGCCACAGGGATGGGCAAACGCCGGCCCGTGAGTCTTCTGCCTGCAGGTGTAGAGGACCATTGCCGGGAAACCCTACCGACCGCCGGTCCCGATTCGGATGCTACGATCGTCGCACTATCGTAGAAATAGCGACACGTGACCTGCGGAACAAAACCGCTGATCTGCTCAAGCGCGTCGAGGCGGGCGAGAGCATGGTGATTACGGTCCGAGGTAAGCCGGTCGCCGATCTGGTTCCACACAAGAGCGAGCCTCGCTGGCTTACGCCTGCGGACGTGCTCGCGATTCGCAAAATCGCTGATCGCGATCCCACGTTCGGGGCTGACATAAGCCGCCTGACCGAAGGAACGACCGACGAATTGGGCCCGGTCTGGTGACGTCCAAGCGCCCCTCGGTTGGTCTGATCGACACATCCGTTCTGGTCGCTGCCGAGAAGGGTCGTCCGTTGCGAGAGGAGGCGCTTCCCGAACGTTCCGCTGTTTCGATCGTCACCGTTGCCGAGCTACGGGCCGGCGTGTTGGCGGCACCAGATATCGAAAGCCGGGATCGACGTATGACGACCCTCGAAGGGGTTGCCGGGGTCACCATTTTGCCGGTTGAAGCAAGGGCGGCCCGAGCCTGGGCGGCGATGCGTGCATACCTCGTGGCATCAGAGCGGCGAGTTGGTGTCAACGATCTATGGATAGCCGCGACGGCCGCAGCGCATGGGATGCCGGTACTCACCCAAGACGGCGACTTCGATGCTCTCTCGGGCGTTGAAGGCCTCACAGTGATCCCGGTCTAACCAGGCTCGGGCTCTCCTAGCCGCGCAGCGCTTCCAGCCGCTCGAAGACCTCGGGCAGGTGGGTGAGGTAGGCGCTGTAGTCGAAGACCGCGTCGAGGTCGAGGTCGGGAGTCGCCTCGGCCAGCAGGTCGCGGAACTCGGTGCCCGTGTCCCAGGCGCGCTGGGCGTTCTCCTGGACCAGGCGGTAGGCCTCGTCGCGGGTCAGGCCGGACTCGACCAGTGCGGTCAGAGCTCGCTGGCTGAAGAGGGCGCCGTGGGTGATGTCGAGGTTCTCGCGCATGCGGTCGGCGCGCACCGTCATCCCGGTCGCGACCCTGGTCGCCAGGTCCTGCATGTAGTCGAGCCCGATCGTCGCGTCCGGGAGGATCACCCGCTCGGCGCCGGAGTGCGAGATGTCGCGCTCGTGCCATAGGGCGACGTTCTCGGCGCCCGTCTGGGCGTAGCCGCGCAGGACGCGGGCCAGGCCCGTTATCCGCTCGGTGCGAATCGGGTTGCGCTTGTGCGGCATCGCCGAGGAGCCCTTCTGCTGGCCCGAGGCAAACGGCTCTTCGACCTCGCGCACCTCCGTGCGCTGCAGGTTGCGGACCTCGGTGGCGAAGCGCTCCAGCCCGGCGCCGGCGATCGCAATCGCCGAGGTGAGCACGGCGTGGCGGTCGCGCGGGATCACCTGCGTCGCGACGTCCTCGCGGCGCAGCCCGAGCCGCTCCATCACCCGCGCCTCGACAGTCGGCGGCACCGAGGCATAGGTGCCGACCGCGCCGGAGAGCTTGCCGAAGGCGAGCTGGTCGAAGGCGTCGGTGAGGCGGGCCAGGTTGCGGTCGGCCTCGAAGGCGAAGCCCGCGAGGCGCAGGCCAAAGGTGGTCGGCTCGGCGTGGACCCCGTGGGTGCGGCCGACGCAGAGCGTCTCGCGCTGCTCCAGCGCTCGCCCCACCAGCGCGTCGCGGTACGCGCGCGCGCCGGCCACAACGATCTCACCGACCTCGCGCAGCTGCACCGCGAGCGCCGTATCGAGAACGTCCGAAGACGTCAATCCGTAATGAATCCAGCGCCCATGCTCACCGACGCTCTCGGCCACCACATCCACGAACGCCGCCACGTCATGGTCGGTCACCTTCTCCCGCTCGTCGACCGCCTCGACCGTGAACGATGCGTTGGCCTTACATGCCTCGGCAGCCTCCTGCGGCACGACGCCCTCTTCGGCCCAAGCCTCCGTAGCCGCCAGCTCGACCTCGAGCCAGCACTCCAGCTTGCGCTGCGCCGACCAAGCTTCGCCAATCTCCGGCCGCGTGTATCTGGCTATCACCGAAAATCTCCCTCGCGCGGGTGGCGCCGTAGGGGGGACCGCCCCTGAGGACGCTTTAGCGACCGGAAGGGGCGGTGGGTCCCCTGCGGCGACAGGACCCGCGCGCCGGATGCATCCGTATCAGGCATTGATGATCCGCGCGGCCAAAATCCCCGCGTTCTTCGCCCCGTCGATCGCCACGCAGGCGACCGGGATGCCCGGCGGCATCTGCACCGCGGAGAGCAGCGCGTCGAGCCCGCCGAGGCTCTTGCCGAGGATCGGCACGCCGATCACCGGCAGGTCGCTGTGCGCGGCGGCGACGCCGGGCAGCGCCGCCGACATGCCGGCGCCGGCGATGATCACCTTCAGCCCTCTCATCCTCGCGTTGGTGCAGTACTCGCGCACCAGCTCGGGGTCGCGGTGGGCGCTCATCACCCGCACCTCGTAGCGGATGCCGACGTCGTGCAGGGCCGCTCCGGCCGGCTGCATCTTCGGCTTGTCGTTCTTCGAGCCCATGATGATCCCGACCAGCGGCTCGTCGACTTCGATCTCCTCGAACGCCTCCTCGACCGCCGGCATCGCGGTCGCGTCGGTGGGCTGGGGCTCCTCTGAGATCTCGCTCATCTCTACCTCTCTGGCTGGCTGGTTGGCGAAGGGACGACCGCTCGCGCGGCTATGTCGGACCGCATCCGCATTCCGGCGAACTCGATCCGGCTGGCCGCATCGTACGCGCGCTCACGCGCCTCGGCCGCGTCGGCGCCCAGGGCGGTCACGTTGAGCACGCGGCCGCCGGCGGTGACGATCTCGTCGTTGCGGAAGGCGGTGCCGGCGTGGGTGACCTCGGCGAGCTCGGCGGCCGCCTCGAGCCCCTGGATGACGTCGCCCTTCGAGGAGGACTCGGGGTAGCCGGCCGAGGCGAGCACGACCGTCACCGCCCACTCGGAGCTCCACGCCGGCTCGACCCCGGCGAGGCCGCCCGGCTCGCGCGCCGCGAGGCATAGGTCGACGAGGTCGGAGCGCAGTCGCGGCAGCACCGCCTGCGTCTCGGGATCGCCGAAGCGGACGTTGAACTCGAGCACGCTGGCGCCCGCCTCGCTCATCATCAGGCCGGCGTAGAGGACGCCGTGGAAGGGCCGCCCGCGCCGCGCCATCGCCGCGACGATCGGCCGGTGGACCGTCTCGACGATCTCCTCGACCATCGCCGGCTCACAGCCCGGCACCGGCGAGTAGCTGCCCATGCCGCCTGTGTTCGGCCCCTCGTCGCCGTCGAAGATCCGCTTGTAGTCCTGGGCCGGCGCCAGCGGGACCACGTTCTCGCCGTCGCAGAGTGCCAGCAGCGAGAGCTCTTCGCCCTCGAGGAAGTCCTCCAGCACGACGGTCGTCTCGCCGAAGCGCCGCTCTGTGAAGAAGACGCCGGCCGCCTCGCGCGCCTCGGCCTCGCTGGCGCAGACGATCACACCCTTGCCCGCCGCCAGGCCGTCGGCCTTGAGCACCGCCGGGTAGGAGGTGCGACCGAGCTCGGCAACGGCCTCCTCGTGGCTGCGCAGCAGCACGTGGCCGGCGGTCGGCACCCCCGCCTCGCGCATCAGCTCCTTGGCGAAGGCCTTCGAGCCCTCCAGCTCGGCCGCCGCGGTGCTCGGTCCGAAAGCTGGGACCCCGGCGTCCTCCAATGCGTCGGTCACGCCGGCGACGAGCGCCGCCTCGGGCCCGACGACGACGAGGTCGACGCTCCGCTCGCGTGCCGCGGCGACGATCGCCTCGACGTCATCGGCGGCGACCCCTGGCAGGCACTCGGCGTCGGCCGCGATGCCCGCGTTGCCGGGGGCGCAGAGAAGCTCGGGTGCGTGTGCGGAGCGGGCCAGGGCCCGCACGATCGCGTGCTCGCGACCCCCGCCTCCGACGACCAGGACCTTCAAGCTGACGGCCCCAGGACACCGCCATACGGCGTCCTCGGTCGCCCGAATAGCGCTGCTATTCGGGCTCCCTGCGTCCTTGTCTGGCGGCGCCTGGACCTCGTCACTACAGCGCGCCGGCCAGGTCGTCGGCGGACATCGCCGCCAGCGTCTGGCTGGTCATCGTCCCGCGCGAGCCGAGCTCGACCGAGACCTTGGCCATCGTCTTCTCGTCGGGCGCCTCGACCACGGTGACGAAGTCGTACTGGCCGAGCGTTGCGTACTGGGCCACCACCTTGGCGCCGATCTGCTCGACCTCTTTGTTGACCTCGGCGACCCGCGCGGGGTTGTTCTTCAGCGTTCGCACGCCCTCGGCGGTCAGGTTCGTAAGCATCACAAAGGTCGGCATCGCGGTCTCCTTTTCGGGCTGGGACTTCGAGCCTACGTTACCGCCGGAGAGGGGAGTCGGCAGACCCTCCCCTCTCTGATCGTCACGTTCAGTAGCCAGCCGGATGCCGGACCACGAAGCCTTCCGGGTAGGGAGGCTCGGCGTGCCAGCGAGGGCCGGTGCCCTGCGCGTCGCCGACCGTGTCCCAGCGCAGGCCGGCGATCACCGCGTAGGTGTGGGTCGGGCTCGCGTAGATCGTGATCCAGCGCCCCGGTCCCGGTTCTCCGTAGCTCTCCAGCGCGCCCGAGGTGAGCGGCGTGTCGAGCAGGCCGGCGCCGTAGAGGGCGAAGCTGACCGCGCCCGAGCAGTCGTACCCGGCCGAGTACCAGGAGCCGTGCCCGCCGCCCCAGACATACGGCGTGGTGGCGATCGAGTTGGCGGCCGAGATCGCCGCCTTGACCGCGGCCGGCGCATCCTGCGGGGCGCTGGCGAAGCCGCCCGAGAGCACCGCGGTCGGCCCCGGCGTTTCGAAGCCCGAGTCGAGCGGGGCGACGCGCCAGTCGACGTAGCCGACCTTGCAGCCGCCTTCTATTTCCTCGGCGCTGGCCAGGACCGCCTGCACGTACCACTCGGCCTGGTTGTGGGTGAAGAGGCCGGCGCGGAGGCTGCCCCGCGCCCAGATCATCCGCGCCAGGGTCGCCGCCGAGTCGGCCGGGTCGGCGTGGCGGATGTGCCCGTCTTCGTTCCCGTCGACCGCGTAGGTGGCCCACTCGCTCGGTTCCAGCCCCAGTGGCCCGCTCTGGCGCAGCTGCTCCACGCTCATGCCGCGCCCGAAGCTCGACTCCAGCCGCGCCACCGATGCCAGCGCCCAGACCCCGCGCTGGCCTAGTTCGTAGCGGCTGGCGGCGTCCTCGAATGCTTCCATGTACTCGTCGGGTATCCGGTCGCGCCAGGCCGGGGCGGGTTGGCATTCGAGCGTCTGCAGCTTCGGGGTCAGCGCCGAGGCGCCGCCCACGCCGCCGCCCAGGGATCCGTAGCAGGAGGCGTTGGCCAGCACCTCGGCCACGTACCAGTCGGCGTGGTTGTAGGCGAAGATCGCGTTGTAGGTGTCGGCCGGCATCCCCGCCGCCTGCAGGTAGCGGGCGGCGGCGAAGATCGCGTCTTCGGGGTTGTAGGGGTCGGCGACCCCGTCGCCGCTTGCATCGACGCCGTACGTTTCCCAGGTCGACGGCAGGAACTGCATCCAGCCGATCGCGCCGGCCGTGGAAGGACCCATGTTGCTGCCGAAGGCGCTCTCGATGCCGTTGATCGAGGCCAGCACCGCGGCGCCCTGGGGGCCGAGGCCATAGGCGTCGGCGGCCCGGTTGTAGACCGGGATCAGGATCGGCGGCACGCCGGAGGAGGCGCAGCTCGAGCTCGGGATCGAGGGGATGGCGAAGGCTTCGGTCGGAGTCGGCGGGGCCGGCACCGTGCCGGCCGCCGGCTCGGTTGGCTCGGCTTCGGGTTCGGCCGCCTTCTCGCCCACCGCGGTGCCGCCGCTCGGCTGCGGATTCGCCGGTGCCGGTTCGGGCGCGGCGAGCGTCTCGCCCTGTTCGAGCGGCGTGGTCGCAGAGGCGGAGAGCGGTTCGGCCGGCTGGGCGGGGACAGCGCTCGGAGACGCCGGCGCTTCCGCGGCTGAGGCAACCGGAGCGCTCAGGGCCGCGCCGACCGCGGCGACGGCCAGGGTGTTCCGCAGCCGCCCCATCAGCCGAGCACGTCCGTCACTTGCCACTCGCCGGTCTTCTGGTCGCGTTCCATGTCGATGCGGAGCTCGCTGGTCACTCCCACCCGCAGCAGCGAGACGCTCAGGGTGTAGGTGTCGCCGTGCCTCGGCCCGGGCACGATGTTCAGCACCTTGGCCCTCGGCACCTTCACGTTGGCCGGCAGCCGCGGCGGCCGCCGCAGCAGCCGGCGGGCGAGCAGCGGCGTCGCGGTCGAGGCGAAGGCGTCGCGGACATCGCCGTCGACCTGCCCGGTCTCGAAGTCGACGAAGGCGCCGGCGAAGCGGTGGGCGACCTCGGTCGCGGCGGGGCCGACTGCGACCACCTTGGTCGCCGTCCCGGCGCTGTCGTCGGATGAAGAGCTCGTCGCGGCCGCGGTCGTGGCCGGCGCGGTGGAGCCGGTCGCTTCCGCGGTTTCGCCGGCCGGCGGAGCCGACACGGCTTTCGAGGCGCCGGCGCTGTCAGCCTCAGACGGGGTGAAGTCGGGAGTGGCCCCGTGCAGGACCGGCGCCGCCTGCGCCAGGTCCTCCCGTGGTGCCGCCTGGGCTGCAGGCGCCGGCAGCGGCGTCGCCTGCCTGGCCTCGATCGCGGTCGTGCCGCCGCCACTGCCCGACGCCAGCACGAGTCCAAGCACGCCGGCGCCCGCGGCAACCACCGCCAGCGCCGTGACACCGCCGGCCCTGATGGCACCGTCCCAAGAGCCCGTGCGCCTCTCGAGCGGCCAGACCACACCGCGCTCGATCGCCCAGGCCGCCCGCTCGAACGGCCACTTGACGACGTCGAGCGCGCTGCGCAGCAGGCCGGCCCCGCCCCAAACGACCTTGTCCTCGACCGTCCAGGCGGCTTTGGCGAGCGAGGATCGCATCGTGGAGGAACTGTCGGGTCTACGTCGTCTGCGCATGAAAAGTCAGGTCCAGGAGCTTAATGTCGGATCCTGGTTCCCTTTCCTTAACACCACATAATGGGCCACGCTTCCCAGTTGCGCCTCAAGCGGCCACATCGGCCGCCGCCGAGGCGAACGAGAGCTCGCCCCCGGCGGCACTGACCCGCACCACGTCGCCTTCGCGGAACTCGCCCTCGAGCAGCTTCAGCGCCAGCTTGTCGACCAGCTGTTTCTGGATCACCCGCTTCAGCGGCCGGGCGCCGTATATGGGGTCGTAGCCGAGATTGCCGAGCAGGACTTGGGCGTCCTCGCTGAGCTCGACCTCGATGCCCCGCTCGCGCACGCGGCCGATCAGGAGGTCGACCTGGAGCTCGACGATGCGGCCGATGTCGGCCTTGGAAAGCCGGTGGAAGATCACCGTGTCGTCGATCCGGTTGAGGAACTCGGGCTTGAAGGTCGCCGCCAGCACCTCTTCGATCTGCTCGCGGATCTTCTCGTCGACCTGCTCGGCGACGATCCGGTCGCTGCCGACGTTGGAGGTCATGATCAGCACCGTGTTGGTGAAGGTGACCGTGCGCCCCTGGCCGTCGGTGAGGCGGCCGTCGTCCATGATCTGCAGCAGCGTGTTGAAGACGTCGGGGTGGGCCTTCTCGATCTCGTCGAGCAGGACCACCGCGTAGGGCCGTCGGCGCACCGCCTCGGTCAGCTGGCCGCCCTCCTCGTAGCCGACGTAGCCGGGCGGCGCGCCGATCAGCCGCGCCACCGTGTGCTTCTCCATGTACTCGGACATGTCGAGGCGGACGATCGCCTGCTCGGAGTCGAACATGAACTCGGCCAGCGCCTTGGCCAGCTCGGTCTTGCCGACCCCGGTCGGGCCGAGGAAGAGGAAGCTGCCAATCGGCCGGTTGGGGTCCGAGAGCCCGGCTCGGGAGCGGCGCAGCGCGTTGGAGACCGCCTCGATCGCTTCGTCCTGGCCGATCACCCGCTCGTGCAGGCGCTCCTCCATGTGGATCAGCTTCTCGACCTCGCCCTCCATCAGCCGGCTGACCGGGATCCCGGTCCATTTTGCGACCACCTCGGCGACGTCCTCCTCGGTCACCTCCTCGGTCAGCATCGTGCCGCCGCCCGCATGCAGCGCGGTCAGGCGCGCCTCCTGCTCCCCGACCGTCTTCTCCAGCTCGGGGATCTCGCCGTAGCGCAGCTTCGCCGCGCGCTCCAGGTCGGCGTCGCGCTCGGCCCGCTCGGCCTCGCGGCCGGCCTCCTCGAGCCGCGCCTTGGCCGCCTTGATCGAGTCGATCGCTTCCTTCTCGTTCTGCCAGCGCGCCTTCATCTCGCCGGAGCGCTCGCGCAGCTCGGCCAGCTCGGCCTCGATCGCCTCCAGCCGCGCCGCCGAGGCCTCGTCGCTCTCTTTCCTCAGCGCCTCGCGCTCGATCTCGAGCTGCTGGGCGCGCCGCTCGACCTCGTCGATCTCGGTCGGCACCGAGTCGATCTCGATCTTCAGCCGGGAGGCGGCCTCGTCGATCAGGTCGATCGCCTTGTCGGGCAGGAAGCGGTCGGCGATGTAGCGCTCGGAGAGCGTCGCGGCGGCGACGATCGCCGAGTCGGAGATGCGCACGCCGTGGTGGACCTCGTAGCGCTCCTTCAGTCCGCGCAGGATCGCGATCGTGTCGTCGATGCCGGGCTCGCTGACGAGCACCGGCTGGAAGCGCCGCTCCAGAGCCGCGTCTTTCTCGATGTGCTTGCGGTACTCGTCGAGGGTGGTGGCGCCGACCGCGCGCAGCTCGCCGCGCGCCAACATGGGCTTCAGCAGGTTGGCGGCGTCGACCGCCCCTTCCGCAGCGCCGGCCCCGACGATCGTGTGCAGCTCGTCGAGGAAGAGGACGATCTGGCCCTCGGCGTCCTGCACCTCGGTCAGCACCGCTTTCAGCCGCTCCTCGAACTCGCCGCGGTATTTCGAGCCGGCAAGCAGCGAGCCGATGTCGAGCGCGATCACGCGCCGGTCGCGCAGGCTCTCGGGCACGTCGGCGGCGACGATCCGCCGCGCCAGCCCCTCGACGATCGCGGTCTTGCCGACCCCGGGGTCGCCGATCAGCACCGGGTTGTTCTTGGTGCGGCGCGAGAGGACCTGGATCACGCGGCGGATCTCCTCGTCGCGGCCGATCACCGGGTCGAGCCTGCCCGCCTCGGCCTCGGCGGTCAGGTCGCGGCCGAATTTCTCCAGCGCCTGAACGCTGTCCTCGGGATTGGGCGACGTGACCTTGTGGGGGCCGCGCACCCCGGCGATCGCCTTCTCCAGCGAGGCGCGGTCGGGCAGCGCGTCGGCGACGTCGGAGCCAGACTCGGCCAGGGCTAGCAGCAGGTGCTCGGTCGAGATGTACTCGTCGCCCAGCTTCGCCATCTCCTTCTCCGCCTGCCGCAGGGTCTGCGCCAGCGCCGAGGACATGCGCGGGTCATCGCCGCCCTCGCTGAGGGTCGGCAGCCTCTCGATCGTCTCGTGCGCCCGGGCGCCGATCGTCGCCGGCTCGATTCCCAGCTTCTGCAGGATCGGCGCGACCAGCCCGTCTTCCTGGACCAGCAGCGAGACCAGCAGGTGCGCGGGAACGATCTCGGGGTTGCGGCGGGCCGCGGCCAACTGCTGGGCGGCGGCGACCGCTTCCTGGGACTTGACGGTGAACCTATCCGGCTGCATCGACCCCTCCTTCCAGTTCTCTCAGCCTGTGCTCCAGCGCCAGCACCCTCTGCACTCCCGCAAGGTTCAGGCCTTCGGCGGTCAGCTTCTGGATGCGCCGCAGCCGCTCGACGTCGCGCTGGGAGTAGAGGCGGGTGTTCTTCGGCGAGCGCTTCGGCTGGATCAGGCCGCGCGCCTCGTAGATCCGCAGCGTCTGCGGATGCATGTGGGCGAGCTCGGCCGCGACCGAGATCATGAAGACGCCGCGCTCCTCATCGATCCGCGTTTCGATTCGTTCGCGTCGGATGCTCATCCGACACCCCCGTTCCGGTGCGCTTTATGTGGGTATGGGCCGCAAAAGGCGCACCGGAAGGTCATCGGTGGCCCGCTTTTGCGAGTAGGTCGGCGCGGGGGTCGGAGCCGTTGAACGCCTCGGCCAGCTTCTCGGCCGCCTCCAGCTGCTCCTCGGTCAGGTCTTGCGGCATCTCGATCTCGAGCCGGTAGCGGATGTCGCCGTTGCCACGGCCCTTGGGCTTGGGCGCGCCCTCGCCGCGCAGCCGCTGGATCGTGCCGTGCCTGGTGCCGGCGCCGACCTTGATCTTCTTGGTCCCGTTCAGGGTCGGCACCTCGATCGTCGCGCCACGCAGCGCCTCGGCGATCGTGATCGGCACCGTCACCTCGAGGTTGCCGCCGTCGAGGCGCTTGAAGACCGGTGAGGCGGCGACCCTGGTGACGACGAAGAGATCGCCTGGCGGCCCGCCGCGCTGGCCGGCCTCGCCCTTGCCGGCGAGCCGGATGCGGGCGCCGTTCTTGACTCCGGCCGGGATCTTCACCTTGTAGCGCTTGGTCTGCTGCGTCAGGCCGGAGCCGCCGCAGGTGACGCAGGGATCCTCGATCACCTGGCCGGCGCCGCCGCACTGCGGGCAGGGCTGGCTGATCGAGAAGAAGCCCTGGCTCTGGGCGTCGATGCCGCGCCCTTCGCAGCGCGGGCAGGCGACCGGGCTGGTGCCGGGCTTGGCGCCGCTGCCGTGGCAGGTCGGGCAGCGTTCGGCCTTCGGCACGGTGACCTGCACCTGGGCGCCGTTGACCGCCTGGTCGAAGCTGAGCGCGATCTCGGTTTCGAGGTCCCGCCCGCGTTCGCCGCGCGGCTGTCCGCCGGCCCCGCCGCCGCGGCTGAAGATGTTGGAGAAGAGGTCGCTGAGGTCGCCGCCGAAGGCCCCGCCCGCGCCGCCGGGCCCGCCGGGGCCGAACGGACCGCCCCCCCCGCCGAAGCCGCCGAAGGCCCCGCCCGCGTCGTACTCCTTGCGCTTCTCGGGGTCGGAGAGGGTGTCGTAGGCGCCCTGGACCTGCTTGAACTTCTCCTCCGCCTGCGGGTCGTCGGGGTTGCGATCGGGGTGGTACTGGCGCACCAGCTTGCGGTGCGCCTTCTTGATCTCCTCGTCCGACGCCCCCTTCGAGACGCCGAGGACTTTGTAGAGGTCCTCAGCCACGCGCTACTCGCTCACCACCACGCGAGCCGGCCGGATCAGCTGCTCGCCGAGCCGGTAGCCCTTCTGCATCACCTCGACCACCGTGCCCGATTCGACCCCGCCGGCGGCGACCGTCGACAGCGCCTCGTGCCGCATCGGGTCGAATCTCTCCCCGCGCGGATCGACGGCCTCGACCCCGTTTCGGGCAAGCGAGTCCCGCAAGCTCCTGAAGACGAGCAGCACCCCATGGGCGAGCCCGTCCTCGGAATCGCCCTCTGGGTCCAGCCCAGCTGCCTGAATCGCCCGCTCGAGATCGTCCAGGACCGGCACGACCTCACGCAGGAGCTCCCCCTTGCCGCGCGCGGCAGCGGCCTGCGCCTCCGCGCTCATCCGCTTGCGGAAGTTCTCGAAGTCGGCCTTCGTCCGCTTCGCGAGTTCCAGATACTCGTCCCGCTCTCGCTTCGTGTCAGCCAGAAGCGCATCGAGATCGTGCTCGACCTGGTCCGACGCATCTCCCGCGGGAGGCGCGGTAGGGGGGACCGCCCCCGAGGACGCGTCAGCGACCGGAGGGGTCGGCGGGTCCCCTGCGCCGACGGGTCCCGCGGGCTGGTGCTCTTCGGTCCCTCGGCCGTCGGGCTGATCGTCCCTCACTTGTCGTCACCCTCATCGACCACCTCGGCGTCGACGACCTCCTCCTCGTCGGCGCTCGACCCCTCCTCGGAGGCCCCGTCGGCCGAGGCCGCCTCGGCCTGCGCCGCCGCGTAGATCTGCTCCGACACTTTCTGGAAGGCCGCCGTCAGCGCCTCGGTCTTGGCCGTGATCTCCTCGACGCTCTCGGACTCGAGCACCTCGCGCACGCCCTTGATCGCCGCCTCGATCTCCTCTTTCGCCGCGGCGTCGACTTTGTCGCCCAGCTCCTCGAGCTGTTTCTCGGACTGGTAGGCGGCGTTCTCGGCGAGGTTGCGCGCCTCGGCCAGGTCGCGCTGCTTTTTGTCCTCCTCGGCGTGCGCCTCGGCGTCGGAGACCATGCTCTGGATCTCCTCGTCGGAGAGGCCGGAGCCCGACTGGATCTCGATTTTCTGCTCCTTCTGGGTGCCGAGGTCCTTGGCGGCGACGTGGATGATGCCGTTGGCGTCGATGTCGAAGGTGACCTCGATCTGCGGCAGGCCGCGCGGCGCAGGCGGGATCCCGGTGAGCTGGAACTTGCCCAGGCTCTTGTTGCCGCTGGCCATCTCGCGCTCGCCCTGCAGGACGTGGATCTCGACCGAGGGCTGGTTGTCGTCGGCGGTCGAGAAGATCTCCGACTTCTTGGTCGGGATCGTCGTGTTGCGCTCGATCAGCTTCGTCATCACGCCGCCTTTGGTCTCGATGCCGAGGGTCAGCGGGGTGACGTCGAGCAGCAGCACGTCCTTGACGTCGCCGGCCAGCACGCCGGCCTGGATCGCGGCGCCGACGGCGACGACCTCGTCGGGGTTGACCCCCTGGTGCGGGTCCTTGCCGGTCAGCTCCTTGACCCGCTCGCGCACGGCGGGCATCCGGGTCATGCCGCCGACCAGGACGACGTGGTCGATCTCGGTGCCGGCGTCGCCCAGCGCCCGTTTCACCGGCCCGACGATGCGCTCGAGCAGCTCGCCCGTCAGCTCGTTCAGCTTCGAGCGGGTCAGCTTCATGTCGAGGTGCTTGGGCTGACCCTCGACCGCGGTGATGAAGGGCAGGTTGATCTGCGTCTCCTGCGCCGAGGAGAGCTCGATCTTCGCCTTCTCGGCCGCCTCGTAGAGGCGCTGCAGCGAGTTCTTGTCGGCGGCCAGGTCGACCCCCTGGTCGCGTTTGAACTCGGCGACCAGCCACTCGACGATCGCCTTGTCCCAGTTGTCGCCACCGAGGTGGTTGTCGCCGGCGGTCGCCTTCACCTCGAAGACGCCGTCGCCGATTTCGAGCACCGAGACGTCGAAGGTGCCGCCGCCGAGGTCGAAGACGAGGATCGTGTGGTCCGCCGTCTCCTTGTCGAGCCCGTAGGCGAGCGAGGCCGCCGTCGGCTCGTTGATGATCCGCTTCACCTCGAGCCCGGCGATTTTTCCGGCGTCCTTGGTCGCCTGGCGCTGGTCGTCGTTGAAGTAGGCGGGGACGGTGATCACCACGCCGTCGACGGTCTCGCCCAGCTTCGCTTCGGCATCGGCCTTCAGCTTCTGCAGGATCATCGCGCTGATCTCCGGCGGGCTGTACTGCTTGCCGCGCACGTCGACGCGCACGTCGCCGTTGGGGCCGGCCTCGACCTTGTAGGGGACGATCGTCTCCTCCTCTTTGACTTCGGCCTCCTTGCGCCCCATGAAGCGCTTGATCGAGAAGATCGTGTTCTCGGGGTTCATCACCGCCTGGCGCTTGGCGACGGTGCCGACCAGCCGGTCCCCGGACTCGGTGAAGGCGACCACCGACGGGGTGGTGCGCCCGCCCTCGGCATTCTCCAGCACGGTCGGCTCGCCGCCCTCCAGCACGGCGACGCAGGAGTTGGTCGTGCCAAGATCGATCCCGATCGTTTTACCCACTATCAAGTACCTCCGGTTCTATTTACGCGGCCTAAGAAATCTAAGCGGCAGTATGGCAGATCACCTACACGATGCAAATCATCGCTGCGTATAGTGGGTTGCGGGTATAGGAGGCGCCTCGACGACACCGATCTCGCTGACCGCGGATCGCCGACGAAGAGGAGACAACTTGAATCACGTTCGCGCAGCTATTCCGCGGATTGCCGCATCGCTGGCCGCTGTTCTGGCGCTTGCCCTGTTCCCGGCGCTCGCCGGCGCTCGCGCCGGCGACGACCACCCAACAGGGCACGAGGCGCACGGCCAAGCCAACGGCCATAAGGGACAGAAGAACGGCCAGGGCAAGTCGAAGGGCCGTGGCGGCGGCAAGGAACTCAACGTGATGACCCGCAACCTCTACCTCGGCGCCGACCTGGCGCCGGCGATCTCGGCCTCGGGCCTGACCGCGTTCACCGAAGCGACAGGCCAGATCCTGCGCGAAGTCACCGCGAACGACTTCCCGGTGCGCTCCCAGGGGCTCGCCGAAGAGATCCTCAAGAAGAAGCCCGACCTGGTCGGGCTGCAGGAGGCCGCGCTCTGGCGAACCGGCCCGCCCAGCCTCGAAGTCTTCCTCAACACCGGCGCCAAACCGGCGGCGCAAACCGTCCGCTACGACTACCTTGCCGAACTCCTCGCCCAGCTCAACAAAGGCAAGGGCAAGCCGCAGTACCGGGTCGCCGTCAGCCAGGACGAGTTCGACTTCGAAGCCCCGGCCAATGAGAACGGCGTCGCCGGCGACGGCCCCAACGGGGCGATTCCCAACGCAGAGATCAACGGCCGGCTGACGATGCGCGACGTGATCCTGGTCCGCAACGGGGCTGGCGTCACCTTCAAGCACCCGCAGGCCGGCCACTTCGCCAACCTTCTGCAGGTCACCGTCTCGGGCGTCAACCTGACGGTCACCCGCGGCTGGGTCGCGATCGACGCCAAGGTGCGGGGGAGCAAGCTCTTCCGCTTCGTCAACACCCACCTCGAGGCATTCGACCCGGCCACGCAGGTGCCCAGCATCCGCGCCCTGCAGGCGGGTGAGCTGGTGGCGGCGGGCGGGCCGGCCACGACCAGCCTGCCGGTCATCCTGCTCGGCGACCTCAACTCCGACGACGACACGGTCGAACCGGGGGATCAGCAGGCCTACCGCACCCTGCTCGGCGCCGGGATGCGGGAGCGCAGCACGAACAGCCCACTCGGCTGCTGCCTCAAATCGAGCCTGCTCGCGGTCGGCGCCGGCGGCAGCGTCGCCGACTTCAACCACCAGGTCGACCACGTGATGACCCGCGACCCGAAGGAAGTGAAGCTGAAAGCGTCCTACGTGACCGGCCGCCAGCCGGTGCGCGGCTTCTGGGACTCAGATCACGCCGGCCTCTACAGCGCCCTCTACTTCAGGCGCTAGAAGCTGCTGGCCCGCCGGCGGGGGTCAGCCCTCGCCGGCGGTCCGGGCGACGAATTCGGAGACTTCCTTGGCCTGCTCTTCGTTGAGGATGCCGCCGGGCATCCGGCCCGGCGTGGTACTGCTGTCGACGCCGTTTTCGACCGCGTTGAGAACACGGCCTTCGACCGATTTGATCGTCGAGGCGGCGGTCGCGCCTTCCGGAGGGCCGGCCGGCGCCAGCAGTTCGTCCAGGTCGGGCGCGTAGTTGCCGTCGGTCCCCGCCGCGTAGAGCGTGTGGCAGGTGCCGCAGTTGGTCTGGAAGAGGCTCTGGCCGGACTTGAGGTCCGCGGGCACGTCCTGGGCGCCCGTGGCGGCGTCGCCGTCCGATCGGAACGCGAGCCAGGGGATCAGGACCGCGAGGAAAACGACCAGCAGCCCGAAGACGATGAAGGTCTTTTTGCTCATTTGCGCCCGGCACGGTACCAGGGACACATCCGGCGCAGCGCGCACTCGCCGCAGCGCGGTTTCGGCCGGCAGACCTCGCGCCCGTGGCGGATCACGTTCATGTGCAGCTCGTAGGCGTCCAAGGGGTCGACCACGGCCATCATCTCGTCGTGGGCACGCTCGAACGTGGCCTTTTCGGGAAAGAGCCCGAGCCGGCCGCCCACCCGGTGGATGTGGACGTCGACGGGGATCTCGGGGATGCCCCAGGTGAACATCAGAACGCAGGCGGCCGTTTTGCGCCCGACGCCGGGCAGCGAGTCCAGATAGGCCATCGACTCCGCCGGCGGCGCCGTCTCGGTCCAGTCGAGGTCGGGATGCTCGCCGAGCTGCTCGAGGATCGCCTGGATCCGCGGCGCCTTCTGCTTGCCGAGGCCGCCGGGCCGGATCGCCTCCTCGACCTCGTCCACCCGTGCGTCGCGCACCTCCTCCCAGGTGGGGAAGCGCTCGCGCAGGGCCGCGAACGCCCGGTCGCGGTTGCGGTCGTTGGTGTGCTGAGAGAGCACCGTCTTGATCAGCTCGGCGATCGGGTGGCCGTGCGGCTCGTTGACCGGCTGCCCGTACATCTCCCGCAGGCGGTCGCGGATTGCGCGGACGCGGCGTCTCGGCGGTCGCTTCCAATCCATGCAGCGGACCCTAGCCAGGCATAGGGTTCCGGTCGTGGCCGCCACGATCGAAGAGGGGGAGTTGCGGGTCGACGGGGTGCGGGTCTTCTACCGCTACGTGCCGGGCGAGGGCACGCCGGTCGTCTACTGCCATGGCAACCCCACCCACGGCGAGGACTGGCTGCCGTTTCTCCAGCGCGGCGGGCCGGCGATCGCGATCGACATGCCCGGCTGGGGCCGCTCCGACCATCCCGACGCGGCCCGCTTCGACTACTCGATGTACGGGCTCTCGGCCTTCCTGGAGCGGTGCCTCACGGAGCTCGGCGTCGGTCGCCGCAAGCTGGTCGTCCACGACTGGGGCTGCCTGGCTCTGATCGGCGCCCAGCGCCGCCCGGACCTGATCGAGAAGCTCGTGGCGATGAACGCGGTGCCGTTGCTGCCCGGCTTCCGCTGGCACTGGGTGGCGCAGATCTGGCGCCGCCGCGGGCTCGGCGAGCTCGCCAACGCGACCGCCACGAGGTCGTCGATGGCGCTGACCCTGCGCCAGCTCTCGGGCGACCGCCGGCCGATGCCGGCGCCGTTCGTCGAGATGATCTGGCGCCACATGGATCGGGGAACCAACGACGCCACGCTCGCGCTCTATCGCCACGCCGACCCGAAGCGGCTGGCACTCGCCGGCAAGGATCTGGGCCGCCTGGCATGCCCTTCCCTGGTGCTCTGGGGCGCCAACGATCCCTTCCTCAAGCCCCGTTTCGCGGAGGCTTACGCTCGCGCCCTTCCGGGTTCGACGCTGAAGCTGGTCCCAGCCGCAGGCCACTGGCCGTGGATCGACGACGCCCGGGTCATAGACGACGTTCTGAGCTTTCTGAGCTAGCCACGCCGCGGCGCTTGTGCCCGTGGCCCGTTAACCGGGGAATTACAATTGGCTGTCTGTGTCTCGCGCCCTCGCTCGCATCGGAGAGAAGCTGCCCCAAGGCTGGGGCGACGCCGGACGCCAGCTGGGCATCCTCGTCCTCGTCGACGTCGCCTACGAGCTCGTGCGCGGCATCGCCGACGGCCAGCGCTCCGAGGCGATGGCCCACGGCCAGCAGGTGATCGATTTCGAGCGCTCGACCCACGCCCTCTTCGAGCCGAGCCTGCAGGCCTTCTTCCTGCCCGCGCACTGGCTGATCGACGTCGCCAACCAGCTGTACCTCAACGCCCAGTTCTCGATCGCGCTCGGCTTCCTGGTCTGGCTCTACCTCTTCCGCAACGAGTCCTATTACTTCGTCCGCAACATGTTCGTCGTCTCGATGGGCTTCGCCCTGGTCGGCTACACGCTCTACCCGACCGCGCCGCCGCGGATGTTCCCCGAACACGGCTTCGTCGACACGATCGTCGACTTCTCCAACGTCAACCACGACTCCTCGCTGGCCAAGGTCTTCATCAACCCCTATGCGGCGGTGCCGAGCATGCACTGCGCCTTCGCGGCGATGATCGGGGTCACCGGCGCCCGCGTCTGCCGCCACTGGTGGTCGAGGACCTGGTGGGCCTGCTGGCCGCTGCTGATCGCCTGGGTCGTGATCGTCACCGGCAACCACTACTGGGTCGACGTCGCCCTGGGCTGGATGGTCGCCGCCGCGTCGGCCCTCGTCGCCCAGCGCCTGCTCGCCCGCGCCCGCCCGCACGCCTGGGCCTGGCGCTCTGCCTCCCGCCCGCAAGAGGCGGAGGCCTGAGCCGCACGTTAGGCTCAGGCCGATGGATTCCTCGGCGCCTCCCCGGGCGCCTGGCGGTCGCCGCAACGGCCGTCAGGCCCGCAACGGCCAGGAGCTCCGCGCCTATGCCCGCGAGCGCCTGATCGAGTCGCGGCTGACCCCGAACGCGATCTCGGTCGCCGGCCTCGTCGGCAACCTGGTCGCCGCCGGTTTGGTGACCCAGCGCCTCTTCACCCTCGCCGGGATCGCCTTCGTCCTCGGCTCGGTGATGGACACGCTCGACGGCCGCTACTCGCGGATGTCGGGCAAGGGGACGCTGTTCGGCGCCTTCCTCGACTCGACCCTCGATCGGATCGAGGAGGGGATCGTGCTGGCTGCGGTGGCGGGCTACTTCGCCGCCAACGGCCAGGACTTCGCCGCCGCGATGTGCGTGGTCGCCGTGCTCGGCTCGCTGATGGTCTCCTACACCCGCGCCCGGGCCGAGGCGCTCGGGGTCGAGTGCAAGGTGGGGCTCGCTACGCGACCGGTGCGGGTAGTCATACTCTCCATCGGCTTGGTCTTCGCCAAGGGTGCCGGGATCGGCGATTTCGAACTGCTGGCGCCCTCGGTCTACCTGATCGCGGCGCTGACCATCGTCACCACGATCCAGCGTGTATGGCACGTAAGAAACGAGCTCTCCACCGAGGCGGCGCCCCCGCCCGACCTGTAACCAGCCGCGGGCCCAGGCGTACCTTGCCACTTAGCCCGATCGAGGAAGGACTTCGAATTTCATGAGCGACAGCAACGGAGCAAACGGCAGCAGCAACGGCGTCGGCCGCACGGACGAGAAGGTCCGCGTCGCGATCGTCGGCACCGGCAACTGCGCCAACTCCTTCATCCAGGGCGTCCAGTACTACAAGGACGCCGACCCCAGCGACGAAGTGCCGGGCCTGATGCACGTCGACCTCGGCGGCTACCACGTCCGCGACGTCGAGTTCGTCGCCGCCTTCGACATCGACTCCGAGAAGGTCGGCAAGGACCTCTCCGAGGCGATCTGGTCGGGCCAGAACGACACGATCAAGTTCGCCGACGTGCCCAACCTCGGGGTCAAGGTCGAGCGCGGGATGACCCTCGACGGCCTCGGCAAGTACCTCAAGGAGAAGATCACCAAGGCGCCGGGGGAAACCGCCGACGTCGTCGGCATCCTCAAGGAGACCAGGGCGGACGTGCTGGTCTGCTACCTGCCGGTCGGCTCCGAGGACGCGACCAAGTGGTACGTCGAGCAGGCGCTGAAGGCCGGCGTCGGCTTCGTCAACTGCCTGCCCGTCTTCATCGCCCGCGAGGACTACTGGGACAAGCGCTTCAAGGAGGCCGGCCTGCCGATCATCGGCGACGACATCAAGTCCCAGGTCGGGGCCACGATCGTCCACCGCCAGCTCGCCCGCCTCTTCCACGACCGCGGCGTCCGCGTCGAGCGCACCTCGCAGCTCAACGTCGGCGGCAACATGGACTTCTACAACATGCTCGAGCGCGAGCGGCTCGACTCGAAGAAGATCTCCAAGACCAACGCGGTCACCTCGATCATGGGGCACGAGCTGCCCGCCGAGGACGTCCACGTCGGTCCCTCCGACTACGTCGCCTGGCTGACCGATCGCAAGTGGGCGCACATCCGCCTCGAGGGCAAAGCCTTCGGCGACGTGCCGCTCAACGTCGAGCTGAAGCTCGAGGTCTGGGACTCGCCCAACTCGGCCGGGGTCGTGATCGACGCGGTGCGGCTGATCAAGCTGGCGCTCAACAACGGCATCGCCGGCCAGCTCGACGGGCCCTCCAGCTACCTGATGAAGTCGCCGCACAGCCAGCGCCCCGACGACGAGGCGCGTGAGCAGACCGAGGAGTTCATCGCCGCCAACGCGCGCGGCAAGGCGGCGGCTGCCCAGAAGCCAGGCGCGGCGACCGAGGCCTGAGACAAGAGCCGCCCGGGCGGCTCTTATGCTGCCCCCACGTGTCGGTTGAGCGCCTCTCGATAGTCCAGGTCACGCCCTACCGGCGCGGCACCCGGAACGCGGTCAACGAGTTCATCGAGCGCGTCTCCGAGCAGCTCGAGGGGCGCGGCCACCGGGTCCAGGTGGCCGGGATCGGCGACCAGGTCAAACGGCTGCTGCGCGCCAGCCCGGCGGACATAGTCCACGTCCACGAGCCCTACGCGCCGCGCGTCTCCTCCTCCGCCCTGCGCCATTCCTCGGCGCTCAACGTCGCCACCTTCCACCTGCCGCAGGAGCGGCTGCTCTCGACCCAGGTGGCGCGGCCGCTGGTCGAGATCTTCCTCGGCCGCCTCGACGCGCGCACCGTCACCAGCTCCGAGACCGGGCGCCTGCTGGAGCGCTACTTTCCCGCCTCCTACGAGCTGGTCGAGCCGGCCGGGCGGGAGCGCGAGTGGGCCGCCGTCGCCGCCGAGCTGGAGGCGATCTACCTGCGCCTCGTCGCCCGCCGCCACGACCCGGAGGGCGATCCGGAGGTGCGGCGGCGGATCGCCAGGCGCCCCCTGATCGAGGTCGACCTCCACATGCACACCGACCACTCGCCCGATTGCGCCACGCCGGTCGAGGTGCTGCTCGAGACCGCGCGCGACCGCGGCCTCGGCGCGATCGCGATCACCGACCACAATGAGGTCTCCGGAGCGCTGGAGGCGCGCCGGATCGCCGAGGGGATGGACGACCTCAAGGTGATCGTCGCCGAGGAGGTGAAGACCGCGGAGCAGGGCGAGGTGATCGGCCTCTTCCTCGAGGAGAAGATCCCACGCGGGATGACGATGGCGGAGACGATCGCGGCGATCCGCGAGCAGGGTGGGCTCGTCTACGTGCCGCACCCCTTCGACCGCTTCCACTCGGTCCCCGACTACGCGCACCTGCTCGACATCGTCGAGGAGGTCGACATCCTCGAGGTCTTCAACCCACGGGTGGCGCTGACCGCGTTCAACGAGGAGGCCGAACGCTTTGCCCACAAGTACCGGATCGTGCCGGGAGCCGGCTCCGACAGCCACGTCGCCCAGGGCCTGGGCAGCGTCCGGGTGCGGATCCACGATTTCGACGGGCCGGCCGAGTTCCTCGAGGCGATGCGGGACGCCGACATCACCCGCAAGCACAAGAACCTCGTCTACGTGCAGACGCTGAAGCTGCTGCAGACGGCGGGCCGGCCGAAGGCGCCGAAACGCAGCGTCCCGGACGCCAAGCCGGTGCGCGGCGGGCGGCAGCGGAAACGGCGCTCGGCGAGCAAGAGCTGATGCAGGCGCGGCACGCGAGAGGAGCCGAGGCGGCCTCGTCAAAGAGAGCGCCCAGCGTGCCGACGACCGACGACGAGATCAAGGAGAAGTACCTCGAGCGAGCGATCCGCGAGCTCAACCAGCTGAGCCACGAGCTGCAGGCCTGCCCGCACTGCCCGCGCGGCAAGCTGATGCCGGTGCTCGGCTCCGGCCATCCCCAGGCCGACGTCTTCATGCTCAAGCACGCGCCCGCCGCGGCGGAGATCGAAGAGGGCGTCGCCTTCTACGGCCGCGCCGGCAACGCCCTGATGAAGAGCTTCAAGCGGCTCGGCATCGACCCGATCGTCGTCTACGGGACCCTCTGCGTGAAGTGCCCGATCGCCGAGCCCGACCTGGCCGCCGAGCCGTGCCTGCACCGGGTCGTCGAAGAGATCGCGATCGTGCAGCCGAAGATCGTCGTCGTCATGGGCGAGCCGGCGCTGCGCGTCCTCAACAACCTCCAGATCCCCCTGTCCCGCGAGGTCGAGCCGCGTGAGGGCGAGGTCCAGGCCTTCACCCCGACCGTCGACGCGCTCTACACGCCGGACATCGACGAGTGTCTCGACGAAGAGGGGGCCAAGGCGCGCTTCTGGCGTTCGTTCCGGATGCTCGGGGACTGGTACAAGGACCTGCCTCCGTACTGACCTTGGGGCCTGACCCGGCAGGGGTTCCACTTAACTTTTTCGGTGGAGTTGCCGGGCTGGCGCCGCTAGCTCACGACGAAAAAGTACAAGACGTTCCACCCCTGCCGGGTCAGGCCTTATGCCCGAGTGGGGGCGGCGGCCTCGGCTAGGGCGAGCATCGGCTCGACTTTCGCGGAGGTTAGGCCGCGGACTACGACTGTGTCGAGGGCGGTGTAGGCGGCGAGGGACTTTTGGGCGGTGTCTGGGTCTGGGGCCGCAACGCCGACTGTGCCCTCTGGCTCGGCGAGGCGGGTGAAGTGGTTGCGGTAGCCGGCGTGGAGGTCGCGGTAGAAGGACTCCTCCTTGGCGAGGCGCTGGGCGGCGTCGGGGCCCACCGCGGTGCGGACGTAGCCGAAGACCGGGGGGGTCTCGCGATTTTCCTCCTGGGCTCCCGCCTCGACCTGGGTGCGGGCGCCGGCGGCGAACTCGGGGGTCATCCAGTTGAAGAAGGCGCCGTCGTAGGAGGCGCCGGCGAGGGCGCACATCTTCGGGCCCATCGCGGCGAGGACGAGGCGGACGCCGGGCAGGGCCTCGCGCAGCTCCGGCAGCGCCTCGCGCATCCGCGTCAGCGGCTTCTCCGAGAAGCCGCCTCCGACGCCGAGCCAGAGGCGGGAGGGGTCGAGACCGAGCCGCGCGACGTCGGCGGCGATCGCCTCCGGCGGCGTGCGGTCGAGCGCGATCACCGCGACGCCGAGATCGAGCTCCGGCGCCGCGGCGCCGAACTCCGCCAGCGTCTCCAGCCCCTTGGCGCCGGGATGGTCGTTGGACCAGATCGAGGCGTAGCCAAGCTCGGCGCAGCGCGCCGCCAGCGGCCGCGCCACCTCCGGGTCGAGCCCGGCCGCCACTCCAAAGCCTCGCCTCCGCCCGTCGCTCATCGAGCGCAGCCTATTGCCTGGCTTTCGCGTGCAAGTCGTGACGCTTTTCTAATCCCAGATCAACCACAGACAACAAGTTTCAGGCTAGCGTGGCATCATGGAGGCGATGGTTCAGGAATGGACAGACGGGCGGCTCGACGACCTCAGCGCGAGGGTCGACCGCGGCTTCGAAGAAGTCGATAGGCGGTTCGAGCAAGTGGACCGGCAGTTCGAGCAAGTCGATCGGCGGTTCGAGCAAGTGGACCGGCAGTTCGAGAAAGTGGAAAGCGAAGTGCGCAGCCTGCGCTTGGAGATGAAGGATGAATTTAAGTTGGTGCGCGCCGAATTCGGGCCGATTCGAGGCGAATTCAAGGCTGTGCGCGAGGAGATCAACGGCGTCCGCAATGAGATCAATGGCCTGCGCGGCGAGATGCGCGATGTTCAGCGGGCGATGATTTTCGGCTTCATCACGATGACCGGTGCCATCGTCACCGGCTTCATCGCTCTGGCGATCCAGGTCTAGCTGCCTACCTCTCGAGCAGCGCCACGCACTCGATGTGCGGGGTCTGGGGGAACATGTCGACCGGCTTCACCCGGCGCAGGGTGTAGCCCGCCTCGACCATCTGGGCGGCGTTCGGGGCGAGCGTGGTCGGGTTGCAGGAGACGTAGACGATCCGCTTCGCCTCGCACTCGAGCACGCGGCGGACGATCTTCTGCGAGAGGCCGGCGCGCGGCGGGTCGATGACGACCACGTCGGGCTTGCCGGCTTTCTCAATCAGCGGGCGGACGCCGGTGCGGGCGCTGCCGGCCATGAAGTGGGCGTTCTCGATCCTGTTCGCGGCGGCGTTTCGCTCCGCGTCGGCGATCGCCTCGGGGACGATCTCGAGGCCCCACACCTCACCCGCCCGCTTCGCCATCGTCAGGCCGATCGTGCCGATTCCGCAGTAGAGGTCGAAGAGCCGCTCGCTGCCGCTCAGCCCCGCGTACTCGGCGGCGATCGCGTAGAGCCGCTCGGCCATCTCGGTGTTGGTCTGGAAGAAGGCGCCGTGCGACATCTCCAGCTTCAGGTCGAAGAGCTCCTCGCGCAGCCGTTCGGCGCCGAGCGCACCGGTGGGGCCGTCGGTTCCGCCGCTGTCGCCCTCGATCGCCGTGTGCAGGTCGACGGGCGGTTTGGGGAACCGCGCCGCCGAGGTGACCAGGCGAGTCTGGATCTGCCCCGTGCGCCAGCCCTCGCGCACGATCAGGTTGCGCAGCACTCCCTCGCGTGCCCGTGCGTCGTAGGCGGGCACCGACTCCAGCCGCGCCCACTCGCGGACGGCGTTGCGCGCCGCATTGCCGCGCTCGGAGGCAAGGTGGCAGTCCTCGACGTCGACGACCAGGTCCCAGCGTCCGCGCGCGTGGAAGCCGAGGATCGGCTCGCCATCGCGCTCGCCGAAGGAGTACTCGAGCTTGTTGCGGTAGCGCCACCGCTCGAGCGCCGGCTCGATCTCCTCCAGCTCGAACCCGTCGAGACCGCCGATCCGCCGCAGCGCCTCGTCGACCTGCTCGCGCTTCTGGTTTAGCTGGCGCTCGTAGGCGAGCCCCTGCCAGGGCGCTCCGGGGCAGGGCTCCCCCCCGTGGACGCATACGTCGGCGACCCGCTCGGCGCTGGGCTGCAGCAGCTCGACGGTGCGTGCCTCGGCGAAGCGCTTCTTCGCTTTCGTTATCTCGACCCGCACTCGGTCGCCCGGCAGGGCGCCGGCGACGAAGACGACCAGTCCCTCGCTGCGCGCGACGCCGCGCCCGCCGAAGGCGAGCGAGTCGATCTCGACCTCGAGCTGCTCGCCCCGGCGCCGGCGCGATGCCGGCCTCTCACCGGTGGCGTGCTCCATCTAGGTCAGTTTCTTGCGCGCGCGCCGCGCCGCCTGGGTCGCCTGTTTGCGCACCGGCTCGGCCCGGCCGCCGACCTCGCGCCGCGCCTGCTTGACCAGCCGTTCCAGTTCCTTGAGCAGCGAATCGGTCTGCCGCCGGCCCTTTTTGACCAGTTCGGAGAGCATTTTCTCGGCGTCGCTGCGGGTCATACGGCCGCGTTTGACGGCGTCGTCGACGACCTCCTGCAGCCGGTCGCGGCTGACGGTGACGTTTCGTTCGAGGCTCTCGCGAAACTGCTCGACGCTCTTGTCGAGGCCGGTAGTGCCACCGCGCGAGGCTGCTTTTTTCGGCGCTTTGGCTTTCGCTTTTTTCGCTGGGGCCCGTTTCGGGGCCGGCTTTTTGGCAGCGGGTTTTTTCGCTTTGGCTTTCTTCGTCGCTTTGCCGGTGGACTGGTTTTTCGCCGCCATGATGTCTCGCCTCCTGGTCGTTTGTGCGGGACTTCCCGTCTGACTATCGCACTCCTGCCCGCAAGCCGCCGCCGCTGGCAATTTTGAAGCGCCCCTGCAGCGGAGCGTGGTCGGAGAGGCGAAGTCGCAGGCCGTTGTGGGAGACCTCCCGCTCCGGCGCCGGCCAGGGCCTGGGCTGGCGGACGATCTCGCAGCCGCGGGTGAGGATGTGGTCGATCATGTCGGGGTGGGTCGGCCCGGTGAGGCCGAAGCGAGCGCCCAGCGCCTCAAATACCTCCGGGTCCTCTCCGGGCCGCAGGTTGAGGTCGCCACCGAAGATCAATGGCGAATCGCCCGCCCACTCGACCGCGGCCTCCGCTCCGCGCAGGACGTCGACGGCCGCCAGCAACGGCCGGTCGTTGGTTGCGTGGAGGTTGGCGATGCAGAGGCCGTCGCCGGTGCGGGTGAGGGCCATCGCTCGCCGCTCCGGCCGGCCCTCGTGAATCGTCGTCTCACCCCGCCCGACGATTCGCCCGCCGCGCACGAGGGTCAGGTTCGAGCCGCCCTCGCCGGAGGCGATCAGGTCGGGGTTGCGGCGGGCGATGAAGCTGCGCAGGGCGCTCAGCGAGTTGCGCGAGGTCAGCACCCGGTGCCCCTCGGCGCCGCATGCCGCGGCCAGCGGAGCGGCGAAGCGCGGCGGGCACTCCTGCAGGAGGGCGATGTCCCATCCGGCGCCGGCGAGCATCGCGCCGAACTCGTCGGCGAGCTCGCGGTTGACCTGCACGTGCGTCTCACCGCGCTCCTCGGTTCCCAGCAGTCGCGAACGCCAGGTGAAGAGGGTGGGGTCGGGAGGGAAGTCGCGTCCGTGGAAGAGGTTCCAGCTGACGGCGGTGAATTCCACGGTCGTAGTATCCGCTGCTTGAAGCGGGACTTTCTCACCGGCGAAGAGCTGGGCGCCTTCGAGCTGGGCAAGCTGCTCGACCGAGCGGCCGCGCTGAAAGCAGGGCGCCGTGAGGGCGTCGGCGCCGACTCGCTGGCCCGTCGCAGCGTCGCCCTGATCTTCGAACGGCCCTCGACCCGCACCCGGGTCTCCTTCGAGGTCGGCGTGGCCGAGCTTGGCGCGACGCCGGTCGTGCTGCGTGAGACCGAGCTGCAGCTCTCGCGCGGCGAGTCGGTGGCGGACACGGCCCGGGTCTTCTCCCGCTACGTCGACGCGATCGTGATCCGCTCCGGCTCCCACGAGACGGTCGCCGAGCTTGCCGCGGCGGCCGACGTGCCGGTCGTCAACGCGCTGACGCCGCTGCACCACCCCTGCCAGGCGCTCGCCGACCTGCTCACCCTGCGCGAGCGCCACGGAGATCTCAACGGCCTGCGCCTCGCCTACGTCGGCGACGGCAACAACGTCGCCCGCTCGCTGGCGATCGCCGGTGAGCTGGCCGGGGTCGAGGTGGTCGTCGCGGCGCCGCCGGGCTACCAGCTCGAGCAGGGCCATGGGGTGAAGCTGACCGCCGACCCGCGCGATGCGGCCGCCGGCGCCGACGCGATCTACACCGACGTCTGGGTCAGCATGGGCGACGAGGCCGAGGCCGAGCGCCGGCGCGCCGACCTGGCTCCGTTCCGGGTCGACGCCGACCTGCTGGCGGCGGCCAAGGACGACGCCGTCGTCCTGCACTGCCTGCCCGCCCATCCCGGCGAGGAGATCGCCGCAGATGTGCTCTACGGCGAGCGCTCCGCCGTCTGGGACCAGGCCGAGAACCGGCTGCACGCTCAGAAGGCGCTGCTCGAGGCGCTGCTCGCCGGCTGAGCGATGTACCCCGAGCTGCATATCGGCCCGCTCACCCTGCAGACCTTCGGCCTGATGTTCGCGCTCGCCTTCCTCGCCGCGGGAGGCCTGGTCGCCAAGCGGCTGAATGAGATCGGCAAGCCGGTCGACTGGGCGTATGAGATCGGCTTCGCGGCGCTGCTCGGCGGCCTGGTCGGCTCGCGCCTCTACTTCGTCGTCCAGAACTTCGACAGCGTCAAGGACGACCTGATCGGCAACCTCTTCGGCGGCGCGGGACTGGTCTGGTACGGCGGCGCGATCGGCGGCGCCCTCGCCGTGCTTGCCTGGGCCTGGTACCGCGACTTCCTCGGCCTCGCCCTGCTCGATCTCGCCGCCCCGGCCCTGGCCCTCGGCTACGCGATCGGCCGCTGCGGATGCCAGCTCTCGGGCGACGGCGACTACGGCAAGCCGTGGAACGGGCCCTGGGCGATGTCCTACCCCGACGGCACCGTCCCGACCGACCGCACGGTGCACCCGACGCCCGTCTACGAGACCCTGGCGATGGGCCTCGGCGCTTGGTTTCTCTGGCAGCTGCGCGACCGGGTCCGGGCCGGGGCCCTCTTTGCGATCTACCTGCTCTACGCGGGGATCGAGCGCTTCCTGATCGAGTTCCTGCGCCGCAACGACCCGGTCGCCCTGGGCCTGACCAGCGCGCAGTGGGAGAGCCTGAGCATGATGCTCGCCGGCACCGTCTGGATCGTCGTCGTCCGGCGTCGACACGGTAGCCTTTCGCGCGTGGCCTCCACCGATCCAATCCAACCCGTAGCGGGGTTCTGAGCGTGGAAGCCCAGAAGGAAGGAGCGTTGCTGATGGCGAGTGCCGGCAAGATGGTCAGGCTGGCGACCGAGTCGATAGCGGCGGCGGGCTGCGAGCACCCCGAAGCCGATGCCAAGGCGCTGGTCGCAAAAGCTCTGGCGATGCGAGTCGAGGATTTAGAGAGGGACGGCACGACCGAGGTGACGCCGGAGGTTCGGACCGAAATCGAACGCCTCGTCGCCCGCCGCAGCGAGCGCGAGCCGCTCGAGTACATCATCGGCAGCGCCCGCTTCCGCGAGATCGAGGTCGCCGTCGACGAGCGGGTGCTGATCCCGCGCCGCGAGACCGAGCTGCTGGTCGCGATCGGCGTCGAGCTGGCTCGCGGCGCGCGCGTGCACGAGGTCGGCACCGGCTCGGGCGCGATCGCCCTGGCCCTGCTCGACGAGCGTCCCGACCTTCGGGTCACGGCCTCCGATCTCTCCGCCGAGGCGGCTGAGAAAGCCCGTGAGAACGCCGAGCGGCTCGGCATACCGCTCGAGGTCACGGTCGCGCACGGCATCCCGGACCACATCGAGGAAGTCGACCTGCTGATCGCCAACCTGCCCTACATCACCGGCACGTCGATCGACGAGCGCTCACCCGAGATCCGGCGCGAGCCGGAGATCGCGGTGCTGGGCGAGAGCGGCGCCGACGGTCTTGGCGTGATCCGCGACCTGATCGCCGAAACGCCGAGCGGCTGGCGGATGGCGCTCGAGCACGACACGCACCATGGCCCGGCGATGCGCGGGCTGCTGCGCGAGGCCGAGACGCGGACGGACTACCGCGGCGACGAGCGAGTGACGGTCGGCCTGGCGCCATGAGCGACTCGCCTGCGAGGGCCGAGCCCTCGCAGGGCTCAACCGAGAGCGTTCGGCGGGAGAAGCTCGAGCGGCTGCGTGCCGAAGGAATCGAGCCCTACCCGCGTGCCGGCTTCCCCGACCGCGACAAGATCTCGGCGATCCACGGGGCGCACGATCCGGCGCAGCTCGAGGAGGGCGAGCAGGCTGGGTTCTCCTATCGGATCGCCGGCCGCGTGGTCGGTCGTCGCGGCCACGGCAAGACGATCTTCCTCGACATCCGCGACCTGAGCGGGTCGATCCAGGCCTACGCCCGGGTCGACGCGATCGGCGAGGAGGCGTTCGGCCGGATCGACGCCCTCGACATCGGCGACCTGGTCGGCATCGAGGGCGACCTCTACGTGACCAAGCGCGGGCAGCTGGCGCTGGCGGTGCGCGAGTGCACGATGCTGGGCAAGGCCCTGCGCGACCCGCCCGACCTCTTCCACGGCATCTCCGACGTCGAGGTCCGCTACCGCCAGCGCGAGCTCGACCTGATGGCCAACGAGGGTTCGCGCGAGATCTTCGCGATGCGGGCGAAGCTGGTCGGGGCGATCCGCACCTACCTGAACGAGCGCGACTTCGTCGAGGTCGAAACGCCGATCCTGCAGACCCTCGCGGGCGGCGCCGCGGCTCGTCCCTTCACCACCCACCACCACGCGCTCAACCGCGAACTGTTCCTGCGCACCGCGACCGAGCTCTACCTGAAGCGGGCGATCGTCGGTGGCTTCGAGAACGTCTACGAGCTGAGCAGGTTCTTCCGCAACGAGGGTCTCTCGCCGAAACACAACCCCGAGTTCACGATGCTCGAGTGGTTCCTCAGCTGCGCCGGCTACGAGGGCGTGATGGACTTCGCCGAGCAGATGATCTCGACCGTGGTCGAGCGGGTGCTGGGGACGACCGTGATCGAGCGCGGCGGCCGCACGATCGACTTCAAGGCTCCCTGGAAGCGGATCACCCTGCGCGACGCGATCCTCGAGGAGACCGGCGTCGACATCCTCACCGCGGGCCGTGAGGAGCTGGTCGACCTGTTAGGGGAAGAGGTCGACCCGGATGCGGACTGGGACTGGATCGTCGACGGGATCCAGGGCAGGCTGATCGAGCCGAAGTTGATCCAACCCACCTTCCTCGTCGACCTGCCGCGCGAACTCTGGCCGACGGTGAAGCCGGTGCCCGAGCACCCCGACCGCCTGGGAGAGGCGTTCGACGGGGTGGTGGACGGGATGGAGATCATCGGCGGCGGCACCGACACCAACGACGCCGACATGCAGCGTGAGAGCTTCGTCCGGCAGCGCCACCGTCGGCACCCCGAGAGCGAGGAGGCGCCCTACCCGAGCGACGACGAGTTCGTGCGGGCGCTCGAATACGGGTCGCTGCCGGCGGGCGGCTCGGGCATCGGCATCGATCGCCTGACGATGATCCTCTCCGGCGCCGAGAACCTGCGCGACGTGATCCTCTTCCCCTCGATGCGCCCGGCCCAGGACGACTGACCGCCGACGGGACGAAATCCTCACATATAGGGCAGTTTCAGTCCCGTCGGCCCTAAAACGCGGAGCGCAGGAGGCCGCCGTCGATCGGGATGACGGTGCCGGTGAGGTAAGCGGCGCGGTCGGAGCAGAGGAAGGCGACGAGGTCTCCGTACTCCTCCGGGTGTCCAAGGCGCGCCGCTGGGACTTCCCGCATAGCTGCCTCTTCGGCGCCCTCGAGTGAGCCATTCGCGTCGGCGAGCCGCTCGGTGGCGAAGCGGCCGGTGGCGATCGTGTTGACCGTGATCCCGTCGGCGGCGACCTCACGCGAGAGAGTCTTGAGGAAGCCGACGGCGGCCATGCGGTGGGCATTGGAGAGGTTGAGGCCGGGGATCGGCTCGCGGGTGGAGCTGGAGCCGACGTTGACGATCCGCCCCCAGCCGCGCTCGCGCATTCCCGGCACGACTGCGCCGGCGAGCACACGGGGGGCGAGGACGAGCGAGCGGTAAGCCGCCTCCCACTCGTCGAGGTCATGGTCGAGGGCGCCGCCGAAGGGTGGGCCGCCGGTGTTGAGGACGAGGATCTCCACCGGGCCGAGCGCCGTGGCGACCTCGTCAGGAAGGGCGGCGAGCCGCTCGACGTCTGAGGCGTCGGCGACGAACGCCGCCGACGATGCGCCGATCTCCGCCGCTGCCTCGTCGAGCTTCTCCCGCGAGCGGCTGGCGATCGCCACCCGCGCCCCCTCCCTGGCCAGCGCCGCCGCGATCGCCCTGCCGATGCCGCGGCTGGCGCCCATCACCAGCGCCACCCGGTTCTCGAGGCCGAGGTTCACGGCCGCAGCTCGAGGCCGGTTTCGCGCTCGGAGACCTCCCAGAGCCGGTCGACAGCCCGCCCGAGGCCGAGTCGCCGCAGCACCGGCTTGCGCACCGGCGGACCGTTGCCGACGTAGAGCGGGCCGTAGAACTCACCGCTCCTGGCGCCCGGGTCGGTCGCCGCGCGCAGCTGCGAGAGCGCCCCCTCGGCGGGGGACATGCCGATGCTGCGGGCGAGCATCAGGAAGAAACGCTGGGAGAGGCCGCCGCCGGTCTCCTCGACACTGACCGCCTGCAGCTCGGTGTTGGAGAGGCCCGGGTGGGCGGAGAGGCTTGCGGTCGGCTTGCCCGCCTCGCCGAGCAACCGGTGCAGGCCGAGGGCGAAGTGGAAGTTGGCGAGCTTGGCCTGGTTGTAGGCGCGCCAGGGGCCGTAGCGCCCGTCCAGGTTGGGGTTGGCGGGGTCGACCGCCCTGCCGAGGTGGTGGGCGCTGCTGGTGACGGTGACGACCCGCGACCCCGGTGCCGCCAGCAGGGCGGGCAGCAGCCGCGCGGTGAGCGCGAAGTGGCCGAGGTGGTCGACGCCGAGCTGCATCTCGAAGCCGTCGGCGGTGCGGCGCTCGGGGATGCCCATCACGCCGGCGTTGTTGACGAGCAGGTCGATCGAGTCGTGGTCGGCGACGATCTCCTCGGCGGCCGACTTGACCGATTCGAGTGAGCCGAGGTCGAGCTCGACGATCCGCAGGTCGGCATCGGGCGCGCCCGCGCGGATCCGCTCCTCGGCATCCCTGGCACGCTCCTGGTTGCGGGCCGCGATCACGACGCTTGCCCCAGCGCCGGCCAGCGCCCGGGCCGTCTCCAGGCCGAGACCGCCGTTGGCCCCGGTCACGACCGCGGTGCGGCCCGTCTGGTCGGGGATGTCAGCAACTCCCCAGCTCACGCCCGCGCCCGCTTCGTCTTCGCGCTCATCCCGGCCGCAGGCTACCCGGGCGGGCGTCGCTCGCGCACAGATAGGCGAGCAGCGCGACCGCGACGAGCGCCCCCAGCCAGTGCAGCCCGATCAGCACGAAGAGCGCGCTGACGATCCCGGCGACCACCGCCCGCAGCAGCGTAGGAGGCGGCTCCAGCCCGACCACCCGGGCGGTGACCCAGGCGCAGCCAAGCCAGGCCAGCGGGCCGACCAGCCAACCCCAGCTCTCGAAGAACCCGTGCGAGAAGACGAAGGCCAGCAGGACGGAGAGAACGGCGACCGCGACCAGCTGCACCACCGCCACCCGCCAGAAGATCTCAAACCTCACGCAAGCCATTCTTCCATCTCGCCACCGGGTCTCGGGCCGAGCCGATGTGTTCCATAATCAGGATGAAGCCAGGGGCGGTTAGCTCAGCTGGGAGAGCACCTGTTTTACAAGCAGGAGGTCGATGGTTCGATCCCATCACCGCCCATCGCCAACCTGGATTAGCCGACCTTAACATCGTTTCGTGACACGTTCGGTATCTTGATGCTTCGGGAAAACGGGAGGGGAACTGAATGAAGAAGGTTGTTGCTGCAATCGGTCTTGTTTTGTGCGTCGCCGCGGCGACTGCCGCGGCGAGCACGTTCCACCAGCACCTGGTTGTCGGCAACCTGGTTCTCGACGCCGAAGGCGGTTTCTCTCCGGGCGCCCTGCCGAAGCACGAAAACGCGCCGATTACGATCCACGGAGGCGGCAAACTCTCCACCGTCTCCGGCGACCTTCCGCCCCTGATCGACACCTTCGTGCTCGAATTCGACAAGCACGGTGCGCTCGACACGACCGGCCTCCCGGTCTGCACGAAAGGCAAACTGATCGCCACCGACGTCGCCGCCGCCCGCCGCGCCTGCGGCGGCGCGATCGTCGGCGAAGGCTTCGGCCGCGCCGTGGTCAAGTTCCCCGAACAGGGCGCGATCAAGGTCGGCTCGCCGATCACCCTCTTCAACGGCCCGAAGAAGGGCGGCTTCGACACGATCCTCGCCCACGCTCACCTCGATTACCCCGGGCCGACCACCTTCATCGTCCCGGTCGTGATCGAAAAAATCCACCAGGGCGTCTACGGCTACCGGGTCAAAGTGAAAATCCCGAAGATCGCCGGCGGCTACGGCCATCCGCTCTCCGGCTCATCCGAAGTCGGCAAGAAATGGACCTACAAGGGCAAGAAGCACAGCTACGTCAACGCCCGCTGCGAAACCGGCCATTTCCAGGTTCGCGGCGAATTCAGCTTCAAAGCGGCGACCGAACCGACACCCGAGGAACTGGCGGCGGCCGGCACGCTCATCAAGGCGCACTTCTTCCTTCCCTGCAAAGTGCGGAAGTAGGGCGGGGGGATCAGTCAGATGACCAGGATCGGGAGCAGCCGCCGGAGGCTCCTGGTCCTGTGCCTTCCCGCGCTGGCGGCGCTGGCTCTGGTGGCGACGGCGGGCGCGGTGCGCAACGTCGACCGGGTCGAACTGCGGGCAGGCGACCTGATCATCATCGGCCACGGCGGCTTCCGGCCCGAAACGCTGCCCAGGCGCCACGACGCGCCGATCACGATCTACGGCGGCGGCAAACTCTCCACCGTCTCGGGGGAACTCCCGCCGATCCTCGAAACGCTGACCTTCGAATTCGACAAACACGGCCACGTCGACACCACCGGCCTCGAAGTCTGCACCGCCGGCAAACTGCAGGCGACCGACGTTCCCGCCGCCCGCCACAACTGCCCCAACGCGATCGTCGGCACGGGCTTCGGAACGGCGATCGTCAAGTTCCCCGAACAGGGACCGATCCCGGCCTCCTCGCCGATCACCCTCTTCAACGGGCCCAAGGTCCACGGCTTCGACAGCGTCCTCGCCCACGCCTACACGACGGTCCCGGTGGCAACCACCTTCATCGTCCCGGTCGTGATCGAAAAGATCCACAAGGGTGTCTACGGCTACCGGGTGAAGGCACGGATCCCGAAGATCGCCGGCGGCTACGGGCACCCGATCTCCGGTCACATCACCGTCGACCGCAAATGGACCTTCAAGGGCAAGAAACACAGCTACGTCAACGCCCGCTGCGAAACCGGCCGCCTGCAGGCGCGCGGAGAATTCAGCTTCAAGGACGGCACCTTCCTCAAGGGCACCTTCTTCCGGCCCTGCAAAGTGCGCTGACGCCGCATCGCCTCTTAACAAACCGTGCTGTGTGCGCAGCTATCGTGCGCGCAGGGGGAGGGGAGGGAGTCGATGCGGGAGAAGGTCTTTCTAGGAGCTGTGCTGGCCCTGCTGGCAGTTGTGGCGACCGCCGGCGCGGTCAAGAGCTCCGAACGGATTGAACTGCGCGCCGGCAACCTGATCGTCGTCGGCCACGGTGGCTTCCGGCCCGAAACGCTGCCCAAGCACCACGACGCGCCGATCGTCTTCTTCGGCGGCGGCAAGATCTCCACCGTCTCCGGCGAGGTTCCGCCGATCCTCGAAAAGATCGATTTCGAATACGACCGGCAGGGCTCGGTCGACACGACCGGGCTGGGCGTCTGCACCTACGGCAAGCTCGTCGCCACCGACGTGCCGGCCGCGCGCCGTGCCTGCGGAGACGCGATCGTCGGCAGGGGCACCGGCACGGCGGTCGTCACCTTCCCCGAACAGGCGCCGATTCCGACGACCTCGCCGATCACGATCTTCAACGGCCCGAAGAAGCACGGCCTCGACACCGTTTTGGTTCATGCCCACCTCGAAGTTCCGAGCCCCAGCACGATCCTCTTTCCGGTCGTGATCGAACGAATCCACAACGGCCTCTACGCCTACCGGACCCAGGTGAAGATCCCCGAGCTCGCCAACGGGTATGGGCATCCCGTCTCCGGCTTCATCAGGATCGGCCGCAAATGGACCTACAGGGGCGAGAGGCACAGCTACGTCAACGCCCGCTGCGAAACCGGTCGCCTGCAGCTGCACGGCAAGTTCAGGTTCAAAGACGGAACGCTTCTGGCCGGGACGTTCTTCAAGCAGTGCAAGGTCCGCGAATAGCCCTCAGCTGAGCTTTGCCAGCAGCCGCCGCCAGATCGATGGCGGCCGCGGCTGGGTTCGGCGCCACTCGTCCTCGGTGGGCAGGCGGCCGGCGCGGCGCTCCGCCAGGACGCACTCGGTGTGGGCGTGGCGGCGACGCCCGGCATCGCCTTCGGGGGCGATCAGCACGTGCTCGCTGAGCGCCGGCAGGTGGTTGCCGCAGAGCGGGCAGCGGTAGGTGGCCGGCTTGCGGTTCTGAGCCGGGCGCATCGACCACCAGAGGACCGGCTCGCGGGTGGCGGGCCGGCGGCGCGTCATCGCTCAGGCGCCGGCGTGCAGCTGCGGCGTGCGGGTGCCGCCCCGCTCCCGCTCGGTCCTGCTCACCACGTCGAAGAAGACGTCGTTGCGGCCGCGTCGCACGCGGCGCGGAAAGAGATGACGGGCACGCCGGTGGGACGCGGTCATCGCCCGGAAGCCGGCCTCGTGGGCGGCGCCCCAGCGAATGCCGAAGATCTCCCGCACGCGGGGCGGCAGGGTGCCCTTGATGATGTGGTTCTGGGCGACGATGTTGCCGCGCGCGGCCGCCGGCACCGGCTGCTCGAAGGCGACCAGCGGGGCCATCTCGAGGCCGTGCTCGGTCGCCTGCAGGTCCGGCGAGGAGAGCCGCTCCTCCCACCAGGCGCTGAACTCGCGGTAGCTGCCCGGCACCTCGCTTCGCGGCAGGCCGAAGAGCTCGCCGAAGCGCACGTAGTCCTGCCAGAGGCCCTCGCGCTCCTGCGGCGTCAGCGGCCGCACCATCGTCTCGTACATCGCCCGGCCCGAGTCGGCGATCACGGCCAGCGTCCACAGCATCAGCTCCGGGTCGAAGGCGGAGTAGGAGGCGCCGGCGGGGTGGACGCCGGCCGCCTCGGGCAGCGTGCCCTCGACCCGCTCGTGCAGGCGGTGGACGACGGCCAGCGCACGGTCGGCTTCCTCGCGGGTGCCGAGCAGGATCGTCTCCTGCATCTTCGCGGTGCGGGCGAGGCGCTGAAAGGGCCGGTCGGCGGCGCGCGTGCTCAGCATCGTGCCGGTGTAGGTGAGCGGCTCGAGCGCGCCGATCAGGAGCGCCCGCTGGCCGTAGAGGAGGCCGACCGAGCGCTCGCCGTGCACACGCCTGGCCACGGAGCGGCCTGGAGGGAAGTAGTACTCGGATCCTGGATTTGGGTACGGCACGGGTGCCGAAGATGCTACCCCGGCTCGCCGGCCTCCGAGGCCAGCGTCGCAACCGCACGCTCGAGCACGCCCGGGCCGGTTGGCTCCTCCAGCTCGTGGGCGGCGAAGATCTCATCGAGGTCCTCGCGGGTCAGCGTCTCGCGCTCCAGCGCGTTCGCGGCCAGGTCGTCGAGGCACTTGCGGTTGCTGGCGAGCAGGACGCGGGCCCGGCGGTAGGCCTCGCGCGCCAGCGTCATCGCGGCCAGGTCGACGTCGCGGCGGGTCCGGTCGGAGAGCGCGTAGTCGCCGGTCGGCAGCGCGATCGGCGGCGCGCCGTCGGCGTCGATCGCAACCCCCATGCCGAACTCCCCGACCATCTGCTTGCAGACCGCGTGCACGCGGGCCAGGTCGTCGACGGCGCCCGAGTAGGAGTCGCCCAGCACCTCCTCCTCGGCGGCGCGGCCGCCCAGCAGGGTGACGATCTCGTCGAGCAGCTCGTCGCGGGACTTGAGGTAGGTGTCCTCCTGTGGCGAGTGGCCGACGAAGCCGAGCGCCGGCCCGCGCGGGACGATGCTGAGGATCTCCGGCGGATCGAGGCCGAGCAGCCGGCGGCAGAGCGCGTGGCCGGCCTCGTGGTAGGCGACGATGCGGCGCTCCTTCTGGTTCAGGCGGCGGGCCTGCTGCGAGCCGACCGACTGGCGCAGCAGCGCCTCGTCGAGGTCCTCGCGCGCCATTGCCTTGCGCTCGGCGCGGCCGGCGATGATCGCCGCCTCGTTGAGCGCGTTGGCGAGCTGGGCGCCGGTCATCCCGGTGGTCTTGCGGGCGACGTCGGTCAGGTCGAGGTCGGGGCCGAGCGGCTTGCCCTTGGCGTGGGCGCGCAGGATCGCCTCGCGGCCGCTGCGGTCGGGCGGCGAGACCAGCACCTGGCGGTCGAAGCGGCCGGGGCGCAGCAGCGCGTGGTCGAGCTTGTCGACGTGGTTGGAGGCGGCGATGACGATCACCGTGCCGGGGTCGCGCTCGAACCCGTCGAGCTCGACCAGCAGCTGGTTGAGCGCCTGCTCGCGCTCGCTGGAGCCGCCATCGCCCCCACCTCCACTGCGCGCGCCCCCCACGGCGTCGAGCTCGTCGATGAAGATCACCGCACGGCCCGACTTGCGCGCCTCTTTGAACAGCCGCCTGATCCGGGCGGCACCCCTCCCGACGAACATCTCCACGAAGCTCGAGCCCGAGGCGGCGAAGAAGTCGACGCCGGCCTGGGCGGCCACGGCTCGCGCCAGCATCGTCTTGCCGGTCCCGGGAGGGCCGAAGAGCAGCACCCCGCGCGGCGGCTGTGCGCCGAGCGCGGCGAAGCGGTCCGGATCGCGCAGCCACTCGGCGACGTCCATCAGCTCGTCCTTGGCGGCGTCGACGCCCTGCACCTCGTCCCAGAGCACGGGCTCGGTGCGGCTTGCCTTCACCGTCTCGGGCTTGGTCGACCCCATCGTGGTCCGCATCAGCCTGAAGAAGACGAGCAGCAGGCCGGCCATGAAGACGACCCCGAAGACCGGGTACCAGTTGAAGAAGAATGTCTGAATTTCGGACGCCATCGCTAGAAGTAACGGGGCAGTCTGGGGGGAAAGCGCGCGCACGCCAATCGCATATGCGTCCAGCGCGCCGTTTTGGGCTAAAGCTCCCGCGGCCCGACGACGCCTGTCTGCAGGGCCTTCTGGGCGAGGGCGACGCGCTTGCGATTCTGGGGCAGGTCCTCCAGGTCGAGTCGCTCGAAGAGGGCGCGCATGTGGGTCTTGACCGCGTCGACGCTGAGATGGAGCTCGGCGGCGATCGCCTGGTTGGTGGGCGGCGTCGCGAACGCGGATCCGTCCTTGAATGGCCGGCAGAGGGCGATCAGGACGCGGCGCTGGCCCGGTGAGATCGTCGCCCCGACGGGCGTCTCGCTGGCGATCGCGGTCTCTTCGGGGGCGCCGCCGCCTCCGCCGGGGCGCCGGTAGAGGACCCTGGTGCGGCCGAAGCGCAGCGTCTCCCCGTCGCGCAGGCGGCGGCGGCCATGGACGCGCTCCTCGCCGACGAAGGAGCCATTGCGCGAGAGGCCGTCGTCGAGCAGCGTGCACTCGCCGCCGACTACCTCGAGCTGAGCGTGCAGGGTGGAGACCTCTCCGTCCCAGTCGAGCCGCAGGCCGGCTGCCTCGCCACGGCCGACCCAGAGCTCGGCCGTCCCCGCCTCGACGATGAGGATCCGCTGCTCTCCCTCGCCGTCGCGGAAGACGAGGAAGGGCCGCCCGCGGCGCTCAGCCTCGATCTGCGCCTTCAGCTCGGGGGCGCTCGTCTGACGTGGCTCGCCGCTCACAGTGGCTGATCCTACGAGCCGCCTCGTTCCGGTGCGCCTTTTGCTCCCTGTCGGCGCATAAGGCGCACCGGAAGCGGCGCCGGGGGGTGGGCGAGTCCACCCCTGGGGGTTCTGGGCGGGGGCCCGGTCGCGGGCGAAGCTGATCCCACACAGCAGCCAAGCACTTCCCAGACCCAAGGAGATTCCGATGACACGCAACGCCACCACCCGCAAGCTCATCCGTCGTCCCGGCCTCGCCGCCGCAGTCGCCTGCCTGGCGCTGGCGCTCGTCCCGGCCGCTGGCGTGGCCAAGGCGCCGGTCAAGTTCGGCGCCATGCTCAACTCGAAGGTGCAGCCCTCCAACTCGCTGCCCGGCCTCACCTGCAACGGCCCGGAAACCCCGCTCGAACCCTGCACGATGGTCCTCAACGACGCCTATGGCCGGCCAAACGGCGGTGAGCTCGCACCGAGGACCGGCACGATCAGGACAATCCGGGTGATCGCCGGCGGTCCCGGCAGCTTCCGCCTGATGGCGGTCAGGAGGATCAACGGGACCGATGCGATCGCCAAGCGCTACGGCCAGCGGATCGCCTATCGCGGTCAGATGGAATCGGCCGAAGAAGAAGGCGATTACAACGTCGAGTCCTTCCCGGTCGATATGAAGATCAAGAAGGGCGAGCAGCTGGCCCTGCGCGGCAGCATCACCTCGATGATCCGCTGCTCCTCGGGTGGCCCCAACACGTTGATCTACACCCCGCCGCTCTTCCTCGGCGGCTACTTCACCCCGGCCAGCAGCACGGACGGCTGCTGGCTCCTGATGGAGGCAGTCATCAAGTAGGCCGACCTCAGATCCCCCAGCGCACGAGGCCCGCTCCGGCGGGCCTCGCTGCGTTCAGGCGCGTTCGACCTGGGAGCCGCCGACGATCGCCTCGGTGCCGTCGTCGCCGAAGACGATCCAGGCCTTGTTGCCGCCGTCGTAGTCGGGCGCCCACAGCTTCAGCGTCGCGGGCCGGCCCCAGACGGTGACGTCCTCATCGCCGGTCTCGTCCTCGCCGCGCCAGATCCGCACGAAGGGGTTGCCCTCACGCTCCTCGCCGATCGTGGTCGGCTCGCGGTGGCCGGGATGGACGACGGTCTCCGGCGGCAGCTCCATCAACCGCATCACCGAGGCGCGCAGGTCGGCGAAGCCGCTCGCTCCCGGGGCCATCGTGCCGCCCACAGTGCCCTTGAAGAGGACGTCGGCGGTGAAGACGTCGCTGCCGTTGACGAGGAAGGCGAGGTGGCCGGCGGCGTGGCCCGGCGTGTGGATCGCTTCGATCTCGAGGCCGCCCGCGCTCAGCGTCTCGCCGTCGCCGATCGTCTCGGCGATCTCCTCGTCGAGCTCGGCGGCGGCCTCTGGGTGGGCGACCATCGGCACGCCACCCAGCTGCCGCTGCGCCTCGGCCAGGCCGGCGACGTGATCGAGGTGGGGGTGGGTGATGAGGATGTGGGTGATCTCGATCCCCTCGCGCTCCGCCCGCTCGAGCAGCGGTCCGACGTCGTCGTTGCCGTCGATCAGCACGCCGCCGCCGTCGCCGGCGACGAGGTAGGCGTTGGACAGCCACTGTGGGTTCTCGGTTCTCGCGATCATCATGTGGGGAGTATCGCGTCTGCCGCCGTGGGCGCAACGTCTTGTTCCTCGAATGAACCCACAGCACGTTGCATCCCGGGGCGCCTCCACACCGGGCGGGCCTGTGCTGGATTTCGACGAGCTCCGCCGCCGAACGCCCGTTGGCAGTTTCGGTACGTCAATGGTATGGCGGTTTCTTTTCCCACGGCCCAATGCCCGCTACGGTGTTTGCAGTTGACGTGAAGACAAGCTTCACCGCGGCGCCAGGGTTCCGCCCCGTCGTCTTCGCGATCACCTTCTTCGCAATGGCGCTCACCGCGTACATGCCAACCTCTGCCTGCGCGCTGCCGGATGGAGCCGGACAGGCAGGCGACCCCGGTTGCGCGATAACCGGAACCACGACTTGGTCGGCGCTGCCCAGCGTCGACCCTGCCCGCCCGCGTTGGTCGGCGCGGGGGGCAAGGATGCGGGGCGGCACAATGGTGAGCCGCGCGCTCCCGGCCGGCCGCCCCGCATCCGCTTGGCTTCCCGCCAAGACCGACGAGATAGATCCGGGTCCCGCTCCGTGAGCCGGCGCCCGGCGGGGGCGCTTGCGGGCATAGCCATGATCCTTCTCCTGGCGGCACCGGGAGGAGCTGCCGCCGGACGCCTCGACCCCGGCATCTCGCTCGAGGTGTCGCAGCCTGCTGCGGCACCGATGCGGGACGTCGTGTTGGGCGAGCCAGGTGCTGCGTCGGCGCGGGTATCGGCATCCGCGTCGGCGCAGCGCTACTCGATCGGCGACGGAAGCGGCGCGACGATTGCGGTCGAGGTCACCCCCGCCTGCGCCGCGTCCTGCGATGTGACCGACCCGCAGCGGGTCGCCAGCTTCATCGGCACGCTGATCCACGGTGCCGAGGTCAGCCTGCTCACGGTCCAGCTCGACACCGAATACCAGCTTGGCTTCGATTGCGGCTTCGGCGCCGAGGCGTGTTACTTCAGCGGCGACAACAAGATCGTGATCGGCGGCTATGAGGAAGCCGACGGCGAGGGCGCCAGCTTCGACTTCGTCCTCGCCCACGAGTACGGGCACCACGTCGCCCAGCACCGCGCGATGCCCACCCCTTTCGGCAGCGCGATCGACTGGGGGACCGAGCGCTGGGCGAGCCTCGAGGATGTCTGCCAAGGCAAGCGGCGCGGCCGCCTCTACCCGGGCGACGAGGGCACCCATTACTTCGAGGATCCCGGCGAGGCCTTCGCCGAGTCCTTTGCCCGCTACCGCTTCCCGGACCTCCCGGTTCCCTGGCGCTACGCGCCGGCGCTGAGGCCGAACGCGGCGTCGTTCCGCGCGCTCCGGGAAGACACGCTCAAGCCCTGGCGGGGGCGGACCAGCCTCGTGCTGTCCGGGCACGTACCGGCCAGGGGGGAGGGTGCAGCCGTCGAGTCCCTGCGCACGCCGCTCGACGGAACGGTCAGCCTGCGCCCAAACAGCCTGCGCAGGCACGGCTACGAGCTGGCCCTTCGTAGCCGTGCCGGCAGGCTGCTTCGCCGCACCGACCACGGCCTCGGATCCCAGCACCAGCTCGACTACACGGTCTGCGGCCAGTCCCGCCTGCGCCTCGTGATCACCTCAACCCGCGCCCAGGGCGGCCCCTTCCGGCTCCAAATCCAGCGACCCTGAAATACTTGCCAGCGGGCGGCCAGCCGTCCATCCCTCGGGGGCGTAGCTCAGTTGGTTAGAGCGCCGGCCTGTCACGCCGGAGGTCGCGGGTTCGAGTCCCGTCGCTCCCGTTCGGCGATCCGCATTCCAAGCGGCTTTGCGATGTTTTGACCTGGCTCGCACTTAGTGAGTGGGTACCAAGGTGGGTACCCATCGTGGGACCTGTGCTCGTAGAAGGAGCCTGGCACCCAGCGTTCTAGTAGGCGGCGGAATATGCTCGGCAGCTCCGTGTACGGGCCGGTCGACAATCGGGAACTCATGCTGTCTCGGACAGCGCTGTGCATGGAGGCTGTCGGCCGGTGAGTGGGGCCACGCCGTCATCCCTTCGTCTCTGGGCGGACAACCCGACCGCGCTCGACCTTCTTGGCTTCGCCGACATCGCCCAGCCGGTGCTCGAGGCTGTCGCTCGCGAGCGCCTTGACCCAGTCGCAGTCGGGGTCTTCGGCGATTGGGGTTCGGGCAAGACGACCGTGCTCGAGATCATCAACGCCGATCTCAAAGACAAGAAAGGCACCCTCGTCGTCTACACCCGCCCCTGGGAGTACGACCCAACGCTCGACGCTCGAGCGACCCTGATCACCGAGGTTCTCGAAACCCTCCGAGAAAGGGTGAAAGAAGACGAGACCGCATGGGACAAAACCAAAAACCGATTCGCCGAACTGGCCAAGCGGATCAAGTGGTCCAAGGCGATCACCCTGGCGGGGCGCTCCGCGGTGACCCTCACCCTTCCCGACCCCGAAAAGCTGATCGATCTCTTCGGCGCTGGGGAGGAGGTGGTCGATCCAACCCTGCAGGGCTTTAGGCATGAGTTCGCCGAGCTCATGGACGAGCTCGAGGGAATGGAGCGGGTCATCGTCCTCGTCGACGACCTCGATCGCTGCCTGCCTGAGACGGTGGTGATGACGCTCGAGGCGATCAAGCTCTTCCTCTCGGTCAAGAAGATGGCCTTCGTGATCGCCGCCGACGAGGCCCCCATCAAAGCGGCGATCGCACGCCACTTCGACCGCGACGAGCGCGGGGTGCGAATGGCCGCCGACTACCTGGAGAAGATCGTCCAGATCCCGGTCACCGTGCCAGCGTTGGGCGAGGGCGATACCGAGGCCTACCTCGCGATGATGCTCCTCGACCAGCACCTCGGCGGAGACGAGAAGGAACTGGCAAAGATTGCTGCCCACTGCACCGAGCGTCGACAAGCCGCAGAGGAGAACGTCCTCGAGGGCCTTGACAACTTGCCCGACGAGGCGGGGCCCGACCTGGCACTCGCGGCGGAGCTAGCGCCGGTCCTCTACCAGCGCTTGGCTGGCAACCCACGTCGGCTGAAGCGCTTCCTCAACGCCTTTTGGATTCGTGGAGACATCGCAGCCAGGCGGGGAATCGAGCTGGACCCACCGACGCTGGCGAAGCTGATGGTGCTTGAGCGGATTGAGGAGGACGCATTCGGCAAGCTGCTCGACTGGCTCGGCGAAGGAAAGCTGTCCGAGGAGCTGAAGCGGATCGAGGAGGCGGAGGAGGCAGAGGGCCCATTTTCCTGGTGGGCAAAGTTGCCGCCTAAGCTGGCCACCACCAACCTGGGTCCCTACCTGCGTCTGGCCGCCGCCTTGCGCCGCCGATCGGGACCCCGCGCCGATCTGCGCCCGGACCTAGCTGCGCTCCTCGTTGATCTCGCTTCCAGCTCATCCCCCGAGCGAAACGCAGCACTGAAACGGCTGGCCGAGCTACCCGATACGGACAAGCTGGTGATGGCGCGCGAAGTCGTGGATGCGATCCGCCGCGACTCGAGCTCTCAGGAGACGCTCGCTGAGGCCATCGCTCAGTTCCTCGCGGAGGGAGAGCTGGTTGAGGCAATTGCCGAGCGGCTGGCAAAGCTCGACGCATCTCGGATCGAGCCAGCACTAATCGTCACGATCAGCGAGGTGGGCCAGTCCCACGAGGCGATTGTTGCTGTGGTGAAGGAGTGGAGTAAGAGCATGGGGATCTCGGATATCTCGAAGAACGCGATCGAGACGAGCTTCGGAGGCGCCTGATGGGAACGATGGCGGGTTGGGGTGGTTGGGGAGGGAAGTGGAACAAAGTCCGTGACCTCTCGGAGGAGCTGGTCGACAAGATCGAGGACGCGGAGGAGAAAGACATCGGCGAGTTGGTCGACGCAGTACTCGACGTCCTTGATGGCGAAACCGAGGGCGAGCTGGCGGGAGAAGAGATACCGCGCGTACCGTTTCCAGTGCCGGGTGGCCCTTCATGGTCCCCTGGTCCACGACTGACTAGCGGGGGTGGCTCCGGAGACGGACCCAGTGGCGGAGGCGGCGGCGGTGGTGGCGGAGGCGGCGGTGGGGGGCGTGCTGGCGGCGCGCACTCGAGGGCACGAGCCGCAGGGGTCGGCGGCGCCGTCCTCGCGGCGGCGATGGCCCTCCGTGAGGAGGACGCAAAAACCCTTGAAGAGCTGGGCCTCGATCTCGACGAATTGCGCTCCTTCGGCGCCTTGCGGCGCAACAACGCGATCCTCAACGCCGTCGTCGGAGCCGATGGCGGCATTGAGGAGGCTGGGCTGCGCAGGGTGGGGGCGAGGGTTCTGACCGCGGTGCTCAAAGATGGTCTCGAAGCCGTCGAAGCCGTTCGCCTTTACATAGCCGAATATTGCTTTGAGGTTTGGGCGCTTGAGACCGGGGAGCGACTTCGGTCAGAACCCGATCGCGCGAAACCAACCAGCGACTTCGAACGGCAGCTTCGTGCGGCCTTGCGGGCCCGGGCAAAGCAGATCGCGGTTGAGCCCGCCTCCGGCGAGAACGATCTTCGAAAAGCGATCGAGCATTCGCTCAATTTGATGCGCGGCCTCAGTGAGGGGACCTGAAATGCATCGTCTCCGCCTCTCTGCCTCTGGCGGTGCACTGGAGTCGCTGCCAGTCGAGGATCTCCTTTGGCGTCCTGTGGGGCAGGTCTCCTCCGTTGACACCACGCTTGGGCCCCGGCTTGAGGGTCTCGGTGCGGTGCCAGACCTGAACGTCGACTTCGTCCGGCTCGCGGCGCTGGTTTTCTTCTGCGATCGCACGGTCAAACGTCCGCGGGATCTCCGGCGTGACTTCGAGCTCGAGGTGGCGGTTTCAGACCCAGGAGCCTGGTTGGCACAAACAAACCGGCTCTCAGCTCTCCTCTCGCTGCTCACTGGAGATGCTTGGACGCTCTACTTCGCAAAGCGGCGGCAGCCCCGCCTTGGTGAGATCATTGAACTTCCGGCGCACGACATCGCTTTGCTCTTCAGTGGTGGGTCCGATTCTGCGTGCGGTGCGATATCCGCAGTCGTTGAGAATCTGCGACCGCTCGCTGTTTCCCATGCAGATTGGGATGCGACAACCGGTGCTCAGAACCGAGTGATCGATGCAATTCAGGGCGAGGACGGTGCATTACTCGATCAAGTTCATTGGCGATTCGCAAAGAACGGGAACCAGGTTGGCTCGGGGACGAAGTTCGGTAATGAGCGCTCGCGGCGCAGTCGGTCGCTGCTGTTCCTTGCCATGGGAGCTGCGGTCAGTAGTGTCAGTGGCAAGCCGCTTTGGATCGCTGAGAACGGTTTCACTTCGTTGAACCCGCCGCTCGTTCCCGAGTCGGTTGGTGCTCTCTCCACGCGAACGACGCATCCGGCTCTGCTCAGAGGTGTCGCAGAACTGCTGACGGAGATCGGAGCCCCTTTGAACCTAAACAATAGGTTCGCTGAGCACACCAAGGGTGAGATGTTTGGGGAGGTTAAAAAGGCGCTAGGTGATGATCGAGCTGCCGCCATACTCGGTGCGTCCCACTCTTGCGGTAAACCGCCCCAGGGCGAGAAGCACATCTCTCCGGCGATGCATTGCGGCGTGTGTTACGGCTGCTTGGTGCGCCGCTCAGCATTCCTTGCATCCGAGCTGACAGACAGCACCCCGTACGCCGATCAGGAAGTTGCCAAAAGCAGGCGGAAGAATTATCTCTCGCCCAAGCGCATGGCTACGTATCGTGCTCTCGAGTACAGGCTTGAGGTCGGCTTTCAGGAGGAGGACATTCTTGACCTTGGTCTACCCGACGACGCCGATCTCGACGGCGCTCTCGACCTGATCCGGCGCGGGTTGACCGAGCTGGGTGCTGTCAAGATCGATTGATGCTGCCGGCAATTGACGCCCATGCTCATGTCGAGACCTCCGTCGCCACGAAAGAGCTATTTGAGCTGGATGCCCTTGTCCTTGCGGTGACGACGCGGGCCGAGGAATGGGCCGAGGCGGGCGATCGAGAAGACGAGATGACCATTTGGGGGATAGGTGTCCATCCCCTGCGACAAGCCGAGGTCGAGGGCTTTTCTACAAGCGCCTTTGAACAATCGGTTGCTCGCTCTCTTCTCGTCGGCGAGGTGGGGCTCGATCGCCAGACGCTTTCGGGCCGGTCGACAGCGGTCTTCGAGGAGATTCTCTCGGTTGTTGCTCAAACGCCCCGCCCGGTGACTATCCACAGCTCGGGGGCTGAGGGTGATGTTCTCCACGCTCTTGCCAGAACGCCGATTAAGGCTCCAATTCTGCATTGGTGGCGCGGCGGAGTGGCCGAGACAAAAGCCGCGATTGACCTTGGTTGCCACTTCTCGCTGAATGGTGCTCAGGCAGGAAATGAGCGGCTGCTGGAATCAATCCCTCCCAATCTTGTTCTCACCGAGACGGACTATCCCCACTCGCGCAAACGCGACCCCGATGCATCTCAACCGGCTGCGGTGAAAACGATCGAGGACGCGTTGATGGCTCGATGGGGAGCGGGTCAGTTCGAGCTGCGCCAGCGTCTATGGCGGAATGTGGCGGCTATCTTTGATCGCTGCGATCTCCTTGACGAGCTTCCGCCCACCGCGCAGGAGACGATCCTCGCTGTCGGGATTGACTAGGGAATTGAGTCGGTTCCTCGGGGGGGTACACTTTTCTCCATGTCAAAGCGCCCTTGGCCAGACATCCCCGACGAGCAGCGCTGGTCGCTTGAGTTGATGGAGGAGCGACTGGAGCGGACTGCGCAGCCGCCGCGAGAGCTTTCCGCGCGGGCTGAGGAGCTTCGCGCGCAGGCGGCGCAGACGGATATTGCTGGCTATCGCGATGCGGCCCTGGCGCTGGCTGATCGCTACGAGCAGGCGGCAGCGGCCCGTCTCGCTTCGGCTTAGTTCTACGACTCCAGCATCGAGCGCAGCCGGGTAGCGATTTCTCGCTGCCGATTGAGCAGCGGCCGGATGTCGGGTTCGATGTGTCGTAGATCCGCCTCCAGCTCCTTGAGGGTGTCCTCTGCGCCCTCGGGATCAAGCAGGCTTTGCTCGCCCCATTGAGCCGACAGCTGCCGGGCCCTCGTCGACAGGTCCGGCAGTTCCGCGGTCACGATGCGCGCCGACTCCTCGAGAAGGCGGGCTTGCTCGGGGTTGGCCCGGTCGCTCGCGATCAGCTCGCGCCGCATCTCGAAGATGGCCTCGTGGGCGATCATCGCCGCGCTGAGCAGGGCGTCGAGTCGCTTGATTGCCGGCGGGCGTTCGGGCATCCGGCCATCCTGCCGTAGCGGGCGGCGTAACCGCGCAGACAGGAAGCTGCGGTTAGACGAAGGCCCTCGTCAGCTTCGCCACGTCGTCGGGCCGGGGCTTTGAGTGCAGATAGCGCTCGGTCGTCGTCAGCTTCGAGTGGCCCATCATGTCCTTGACGGCGACGAGGTCGAACTGCTGGATCGCCAGGCTGCCGAAAGTGTGGCGTAGATCGTGAAAGCGCCGCACTCGTACGCCGGCCTGTTCTTGGGCGCGGATGAAGCGACTGCGGACGGCGGAGCGATCGAGCGGGGCGCCATCCGGTCGGCAGAAGACAAAGTCGGTGTGGCTCGTGAACCTCGGCCGCTCCCTCAGTCCTTGCAGTTCGGTGGCTGCTTGCTCGGCAAGCGGCACGGTGCGGGGGCGTCTTGACTTGGTGCTCGACTCCTCGCCGGCGGACATAGCGCGCGAGACGGTCAGGGCTCTGGCCTTGAAGTCGACGTCTGACCAGCGGAGGGCGAGGAGCTCACCCAACCGCAGCCCCGTGCAGGCGGCGACGATGAAGAGCGCGGCGTCCTGCTTGTTGATGCGCTGCCACTCGGCGTTCGTCTCCTCGGAGTAGCCGTGGGCGGGGCGAGTGCGGTGAAGGCTCGAGCGGGCAGCCTCGGCGATCGCCCTCAGTTCCTCTGGCTCGAAAGTCTCAATCGGGCGGGCGCCTTCTTCGGGGCGCTTCCTGGTCCCGGCGACCGGGTTGTCGCGCAGGGCGAAGACGTCGTTGCGCCTGGCGTGCTCGAAGATCGAGTGGAGCAGCTGACGATGGATGTTGACCGTGCGAGCGCTGACGTCCTCCCGGTCGATGCCGGCGAGGAAGCGCTGGATGTCCTGGGTCGAGATCGAGCGGAGCTTGCGGCCGGCGAACTCCCGCATGATCCGCGCCCCTCGCTGGCCTCGCTCTCCCGGACGGGGAGGAGCAAGGAGGTTCCGATAGCCCGCAAGGGTCGAGGGCTTGGCCCGCTTCTCGAATTCAAGATGTGCGAACCAGGCTTCGACGGCGTCCTCGAAGCGCGCCTCGCGTTTTGTCGGGGCGATCTGCTGCTCGGATTCGACCTCGGCGATCACCCTCGCCATCTCGCGGTAGGCAGCTCGCTCATCCAGATAGCCGCGGCATACCCGCCCTCGGCGCCTCTTCCAGCCACCGCCAGGATTCGGCTCCAGCCACGCCCGGCCCAGCCGGCGCTTGCGCTGTCGCTTCGTACCGTCGCGCCACTTCGCCTCGTAGAAGGGCGTTCCCTTGTGGGCGCGGACGATCAGGGCGCCCGTCTCGATCAGCTCCGTTTTCATCTTGGACCTCCGGTATCTCGATGCACTCGCCGTGGGTGATGTCCAAGCCGACGACGGTTTGCATCGGGTCATCGGATCTTGGAGCACGCGGGTACCAACCTGGGTACCTGCTTCGACACATCGAGGCTGCGCGAGACTGACGTTCCCTGATCCAGCGAGGCCCAAAAAGCGCCTAAATGCAGCTATTTAGAGACCTGTCACGCCGGAGGTCGCGGGTTCGAGTCCCGTCGCTCCCGTTCTGGGCACCGCAGAAGAGACTGAGCAGCGCCCGTCGACGCTCGGCGCGCCCTGCTCTTCGACCTCGGTGACACGCTGACGGTGGAGGAGCTGGCGGCAGCAGCTACCCTTTCTCGCCGCCGCGCAATTTGCTGTTGCCGAGCGTCGCCGCGTTCGGGTTTGGTGGGCGATCCAACAGGGGACTGGCCGATAAGAGACGGCGAACGTCCCGCAGGGCGGGCGCGGCTCAGCGCTCGTCGTCGAGGTAGTCGGGGCGCTCGTCGTCAGAGAGCACGAGGATGTCCACAGCTTCATCCGGACGGGTCGCGCGCCGGGCGGAAAAGTCCGGGCCCAAACCTTGCCCGAATCGGGGTACTCGTTGATCTCCGGGGCGAGCATCGTGTTGATGATCAGTACGCGCGCCGGCTGCTCGCCGCAGTTGTCGATCCGGTGCGCGCCGGTTCGGCCCGACGGGAAGGCAACCAGCTCGCCCTCCTCGAGCTGGCGCTCACCGTCCAGCGTGCGGAGGGTGGGCTGGCCGCACACGACTACCAGCAGCTCCTCGTTGGCATGATGGATATGAAGCGGAAAGCTCGAGCAGCCCGGCGGCAGCTCGAAAAGCGAGGCGCCTAGTCGATCCGAGCCCGCCGCCAAGTGAATGGAGGGCGGTCCTGCTCCTCATCCCAGTGCGGCTCGAAGACGTTGACCATGAGGGCGCAGTATGCACCAGCCTTGCTCGGTGCCGCCCAGTTGCGGCGGAGGGATCCGGACGGTAACTCAGCTCCGCGGCGCGTAGCGGTGGTGGAGGATGAGGACGTTGCCGTCGGGGTCGGCGAAGGTGGCCATGTGGCAGACGCCGCTGTCCAGGGTCTCGGCGAGAAAGGCGACGCCCTTCGACTCCAGCTCGGCCCGGGACGCTTCGACGTCCTCGACGTGGAAGGCGATCGGGTGGGTGCTGGGCTCGAACTCGCGGCCGATCGCGGCGGCGTCGAGGACCTGCAGGGTGAGGTTGCCGGTCTCGAACTCGCCGCCGGGGATTTTCCCGTAGTCGGCCGAATGCTCGAGGCCGAGCGTTCCACCGTAGAAGTCGACTGCGGCCGGGTAGTCCTTGACGAAGACGGTGGCGAAGTCGACGCCGGTGATCTCGATCGGTGTGGACACGGATTCCTCCTAGCTGGTATTCAAACCCTGTGGACTTGGGGGACGATACGAAGGCGGTGCTGCTGGCGGCGGCGCTGATGTTCCTCTGGGCGCTGCTGCTGGGGGTTATGAAGTTCCGCCAGATGGACGCCTCGGAGGAGGGGCTGGCGCATCCCTACACCGACATCGCGCACCGGGCGGCGCTGCTCTACAGCTTCGCGCTGCTGCTGGTCGCCACCTTCGTCGAGCTGAGCGGCTGGGGCGTGCTGGTCAACCTGCTCGCCGCCGGCGCGATGGCCTTTTACTTCTACGCCGCCGTCGCCGGGTACATGGTGCACGGCTGGAAGCGCGACACCGACAACCAGTTCCGCCGCCCGGTTCGCGGCACTCACTCCTTCATGATCAGCCTGATCGTCGCCGAGATCGGCGGCTGGCTGGTCCTGATCGCCGGCTTCCTCGACGCCCAGGTCTTCTAGCCCGAGACGACGCAGTCCTTGGCGTCGGTCATCTTCGTCGGCCCGGTGTTGGGGAAGGCTTCCAGCAGGGCGTCGGCGATCAGCCTGCCCCGGGCCGCGTAGCCTTCCGAGGTGAAGTGGATGCCGTCGGGGATGAACCACTGCTCCTTCACGTCCGCCGCCCAGTTGTAGATCCGCATGCTGGGATAGCTGTCGCAGGCGTCGAGCAGCGCTTCGTCCCAGGACTTCATGTTCGCCTCCGCGTAGGGGCCGTTGGGAACCAGTGACTTGACGTTGACCCACATCACCGGTTCGTCGCCGATCGTCGACATCATGCTGGCGATCCGGTCGTCGTAGGTGAAGGTCGAGCCGGCGGCCACATTGGCGGCCTCGTTGGTGCCCATCGCGATCACCCAGCACCCCCTGAACCCTTCGTTCTTCCACGCTTCGGCCACTTCCTGGGCGTTCGGTTCGCCTTCGAAGTTCTCGTAGATCGAGCGGGCGCCGGCCACCTCGAGGTGCGAGGTGGTGGCGCCGACCCGCGCGTACTGGGCGCTGATCAGCTGCCGCGGGTCCGGCAGGTATTCGGAGGAGACGAGGCCCTCGGAGGTCGAGTCGCCGATGTGAACGACCGCTTCGCAGGAGGTCGCCAGCGGCTTGCGCTTGACGTTCCTCGCGGTGATCGTCCTGGCCACGGTTTCGGCGCCGATCGCGCTGGAGCCGCTGGAGGCGCCGATCCCGGCCAGGCCGGCGACCGCGGCGAGGAGGACGGCGCCGCCGCCGCCGACCAGCGCCCAGGCTGGGCGCGAGAGCCGCTCGTGGCGCCAGCGCCCGGCTTTCCACTGCGCCCAGAGCCGGCCGAGAGCGCCGTGGCGGACCGGGTTCTCGACGTAGCGCCAGGAGAGCTCGGCCACCGCCCCGATCGCCAGCACCTGCAGGACGGCGCGCACGACGTTGGGCCCGTGGACCCCCTGCGGCGAGGTGAGCACGATGATCGGCAGGGTCCAGAGGTAGATCCCGTAGGAGCGTTCGCCGATCCAGCGCATCGGCCGGCAGCCGACGATCGGGCCCAGGCGCGAGGCGGGATGGGCGAAGGCGGCGACCGAGAGCGCGGTGCCCAGCGCCAGCACGCCGAACCCGCCCCGGTAGATGAAGGCCGAGAACTCGTTCGAGCGCCAGAACATCAGCCCTATCACGGCCAGCCCGGCCAGCCCCGCCGCGTCGATCGTCCGCTGAGCCTGCGGGGTCACCCGGCCGGTGAGGCTGCGGCTGGGCCAGACCATCGCCAGCGCCGCCCCGACCAGCAGCTCCAGAGCACGTGTGTCGGTTCCGTAGTAGACCCGCGACGGATCCAGCGAGGGGTGGTAGAGGATCGCCATCAGGATCGCCGAGCAGAGCGCTGCGACCAGGGCGACGGCGGCGAGGCGGGGACGCGGCCCGGCCTTGCGCCGCGCTTCCGGGACGAGGTGCAGCGCCGCCATCAGCAGGAAGGGCCAGACGATGTAGAACTGCTCCTCGACCGAGAGTGACCAGAGGTGGTTGAGCGGCGAGGGCGGCGCGAAGCGGGCGAAATAGGAGACGTGGTGGAAGATCAGCCACCAGTTGTTGAAGTAGCCGACCGCGCTGAGCTCGGCCATGCGGAAGTCCCCCGGCTGGTGGGGGCCGATCACGGTCACCCAGGCCATCACCACGATCAGCATCAGGAAGAGCCCCGGCAGCAGGCGGCGGGCGCGGGCCAGCCAGAAGGACTTCAGCTCGATCCCGCCCCGGTTGACCTGGTTGAGCAGGATGTCGGTGATCAGGTAGCCGCTGAGGGTGAAGAAGACGCCGACGCCGAGCAGGCCGCCTTCGGCCCAGCCGAATTTGAGGTGGTAGAGGACGACCCCGAGCACGGCGATCGCCCGCAGCCCGTCGAGGCCGGGCATGTACCGCTGTCCGCGCTTTACCGGTTCAGGCATCGTTTCCGAGCCGCAGAGTGAGGAGCACCAGCGCCGCGGCCAGGCTGGGCTGGCGCCGCGCCGCGACAGCGGCGACCGCGTGCGCCAGGCCGGCGGCGACAACGCCGGCGACCTCGGCCTCGCGCCGGGCCAGCTTCGTCGCCTGCGGCAGGTGGGGGGCGGAATCCAGCGCCGGCCGCCGTGGCGCGGTCGTCGCGATGCCGAGGCAGGCCCTGACCCCCTGCGCGATCAGCCGAGCGCGGAGGTCGGCGCCGGCGGCGATCGGGTGCAGGTCGTCAGACTGCATCAGCTCCGGGTGCGTTGCCTCGGCCGTCGCCCAGTCGGGAACCTGCGTGCCCGGCCGCGAAGCCGCGAAGGCTTCGACGACCCTGTTCTTGCCGCTGCTGTCGATGCCGTTCACGGTAAGGCCGTGGATGGTCGGCACCACCATGCAGCGGTCGCCGACCGTCGCCGCGACCTTTTCCAGGTTGCCGGCCAGGATCTGGGGATAGGCCGGGTTGTCGTTGGTGCCGGCGTCGAAGACGATCACCGACTGCGACGGGTCATAGCTTTCGCGGAAGAGGTCGTAGATCTGGAAGCTGTTGTAGCCACCGACCGCGTTGACGGTCAGGGGCACGCCGGGCAGGTACTTCTTCAGGTAGGGAGAGGTGAGCTCCTCGAGGCTGTCGCCCACCACCAGCACGCCTCCGTCCCCGCTGGCCCGAGCCGACGGAGCCATCAGGGCGAGAGCAAGCATCGCCGTCACGCTCGCGAGCTTGCGCACACTCGGCATCCGGCGAATTTCTACACTACGCCGATGCGGCTCAGCACGGCGACGGTCGGCATGCTGCTGGGCCTGGCGCTGGTCCTCAGCTCCTGTGGCGAGGACCGCAGCGCCGGCGCTCCGCCGGGCACGGCGAGCGCCCCGCCGCAGCGTCGACCGGCGTGCCGGGAGCAGCTGGGCGGCTTCCTCGGCTCGCTGTCGACCCTGCGCCGGCACCTGGCGCGCGGCCTCAGCTATGAGGAATACCTGCCGGCGGTGCGCCGGGTGCGGCTGGTCTACGACCGCGTCCCGGAGAAGAAGCTGAGTGCCGCCTGCCTGTTCCTCGCCGGCGGCCCAGCGGAGGGCGCCTTCAACCTCTACATAGACGCCGCCAACGCCTGGGGCAGCTGCCTGACGACCGCCAGCTGCAGCACGACCTCAGTAGAACCAAAGCTCCAGCGCCAGTGGGCCCGCGCCTCCGAAAAGCTCACAGGAGCGCAGCGCGCGATCAAGGGCCGGTCCCGGTAGGGGTGGAGCGTCTTGTGCTTTTCGGTCGTGAGCCTGCGGCGACAGCTCCAACCTCTGCACCCGAAAAGTTAAGCGGAGCCCCTACCGGGACCGGCCCTCGCCCTCGTCCCTGCGCGCGATGTAGATCGCCTTGGTGTGACTCTCGACGTCAAGCGGCTGCTTCGGGATGCCGTCGAGGCCGTGGCCGTAGACGTCGAGGCACTCGAGCCCGGCGCCCTCCAGCGCGGCGATCACCTCGGCTTCGGGGAAATGTCGCTGGCGGTGGGTGACGACGGCGGTCCCACCGTCTCCGGCCGTCATCTCGAGCCGCGATTCGCAGATCGAGCCCGGCGCCACGTCGGCGGCGGCCAGGCCGTTCCAGACCAGCCGCCGGCCGCTGCGCTCGACGACCGTGGTTTCGGCGAAGAAGGTGCGGTACGCGAGCAGCTCGTTGACGTCGAAGAGCAGCAACCCGGTCGGCGCCATGTTGCGGCGCATCCCGGTCAGCGCCCGTTCCAGCTCCTCGCGGCTGAGCAGGTAGTTGATCGCGTCATCGAGCGCCCAGACCAGGTCGAACTCGCCGAAGACGGGCAGCTCGAGCATGTCGGCGACGGCCAGGGCCACCTCCTCGCCGGCCTTCTCGCGGGCGAGCTCGATCATCGCCGGCGAGATGTCGCAGCCGGTCACCTGCCAGCCGCGCGGCAGCATCGGCAGGAAGCTCTTGCCGGTGCCGCAGGCAACGTCGAGCAGCCGCCTGCCCTGCAGGCCGCAGCGCTCCAAAACCACCAGGAGGTCGGTTATCCAGCCTTCGTAATCGTGGTGGGCGGTGAAGTCGTCATAGACGGGCGCCATCCCCTCGTAGGCGCGCTCGGCCCAGTCCGCCCCTGTCTGCGCTGCTCCCTTCACCTCCACGAATATGAGACCTGATGCACGATCAAGAAAGTTTCAGCGTTAAAATTCACCCGTTTGCTTTTAGAAGTAGTACGGTCGAGCAATCAACGTCTCGACTACTGGAAAATCAGGCTCGGACGACGGCTGGGAGTGGGAGGAGGCGCACCGTTTCTGCGTGCGCATGGCCTACTACTACTCCAAGAACCCGAACGAAGCCGAGGACATCGCCCAGGATGCCCTGCTGCGTGCCTGGCGCCGCCGCTCGACCCTCCGCGACGGGGCCCGGCGCGACGAGTGGCTCGGCACGATCGTCCGCAACGAGGCCTTCCGCCAGCGCACCCGGGTGCGGCCCGACCCGGTCGAGACGATCGAGACCCAGGAGGGCGAGGAGGACGAGAAGATCCTCGCGACCGTGGAGCGGGCCGACCTACACGCGGCGTTGAGGCGCCTCGACCCCCGCGACCGGGAGCTGATTCAGCTGCGCTACGACGAGGACCTGACCCAGGAGGCGATCGCGAGGCGCCTCGGGCTGCCCGACGGCACGGTGAAGGTGCGCCTGCACCGGGTGCGCCACCGGCTGCGCCAGGAGATGGGGGCGGCCGCGGCGAAGGCGCCGGCGCCTCACCGGGCCTCCGCGGCGCGGCGCATCTCCTCGGCCGCGGCGCTGGGCCCGATGTAGGGGACGAGCATCGCGAAGAGCAGGTCCGGCAGCAGCGCCGGCAGCTGCTCCGCTCGACCGGCCAGCAGCTCGTCGAAGATCAGGCCGGAGACCGCGCCCGCCGACATCAGCGAGATGTTCTCCGGCAGCTCCCGCCCATCGGAGAGCTCCCGCCCTTCCTCGAGGTACTCGGTGAAGCGGGCCACCGCGTTCCAGTGCAGCTGCCGCGCGTCGGCCCCGGCCGCGGCGACCTCGACCACCGCCGTCCGCGCCAGCTCGGGATCGACCGCGAACAGCTGCACGATCGTCGTCAGCCCCTTCTCCACCCGCTGCAGCCACGGTTCGGTGCCGTTGCAGTTGGCCACCACCTCCGCGAAGACCCGCTCGACCAGCATGTCGTACGCGGCCAGGAAGCACTCGTGCTTGTCCTCGAAGTGTTTGTAGAACGTGGTGCGGGAGGTGCCCGCCTCCTCGATTACGTCGGCAACCGAGGCCTCCTTGTACCCCTTGCTGCCTACTACGCGGATCATTGCCGCCAGGATGAGGTCACGCCGTGATTCGGATGCCATCGGCCAGTCCCAGGTAGGTTGAAAACTCCGGAGTACCTTCATCATAGCGACTCGGTGTACGGGTGCGTTTATCTACTCGCTTCGCCCGCCTCCCTGGCAGCCGCTTCTGGGCCGATATATGGCACCAGCGTGGCAAAAAGCACCTCGGAAAGCAAACTCGGCAGATCCTCCGCGCGTTCCTCAGCCAGCTCGTCCGAGATCAGCCCCGCGACCGCGCCGATCGCCATCCTGGAGGTGTTCGCCGGCAGGTTGCGACCGCCCGGGGCGAAGTCGCGGCCCTCGTCGAAGAACGGGGTCAGGCGCTGCAGGGCGGCCCGGTAGCGGCGCTGCGCGGCGGGACCGGCGGCGCCGACGTCGACCAGGGCCAGGCGGGCGACCTCGGGCTCGGCGGCGAGCGCCTCGAGCAGGGCGGCGAGACCGGCCCGGGCGCGCCGCGGCCAGCCCTCCTCGGTCTCATAGGCGGCGGCGACCCGGCGCACCAGCGCGTCGACCGCGCCATCGTAGGCGGCGAGGAAGCAGGCTTCCTTGTCCTCGAAGAGCTCGTAGAAGGTTGTGCGCGAGATGCCCGCCTCCCGGGTCAGGTCGGTGACGGTGGTCGCGCCGTAGCCCTTGGCGGCGACGACCCGCACCGCGGCTTCGAGCAGCCGCTCTCGCTGGGAGCGAGCGATCACCTCCGGCGGCAGCCGGTGGCGGCCGCGCGGCGGTCGCCAGCGCTCGCGTTTACCGCCTCCTGCCTGCGGCACGTCGCCTTAGCCGTCCACCCGTGGGATCGTCTTCTCCGCTTCGCGCGAGCATCGCAGCGCCTCCTCCTGGCCCAGGTAGGGCACGGTGGCGATGTAGACGATGTCGGGCAGCAGCTCGGGCAGGCGGGCAGAGTTGCCGGCGAGGATCTGGCCGACGATCAGCGACTCGGCGGCGGAGATCGCGGCGCGGCCGGCGCTCGAGGGGATGGCCACTTCCTCCACCGGGTCGTCGCGGCCGCGTTCGAGCAGCGACTGCAGCACGCGCTTGCCCGAGGCGTAGAGCTCGAACGCGCGGTCCCCCGAGGAGGCCGCCTCGACCAGCGCCATGCGGGCGAAGGTCGGGCGGCTCGCGAGCAGCTCGAGGAATGCGGCGGCGGCGTCGCGGACCATCGTCGCCCACGGCTTGTCAGGCGAGTAGACGGCAACGATGCGTCCCATCGCGTCGGCGAGCGAGAGCTCCATCGCCGCGTGGAAGCAGTCCTCCTTGTCCTTGAAGAGGTCGTAGAAGGTCGCGCGCGAGACCCCGGCGCCCTCGCAGACGTCGGCGATCGTGGTCGCGCCGTAGCCTTTCTTGGCGCAGCTGCGGGCCATCGAGTTGAGCAGCCGTTCGCGCTGCGAGTGCTCGACCAGCGGCTCGGGCAGTTTCTCCAGCCCGGCCGGAAGGCGCTCCTGCTCGATCACTTCAGGCAGGTCTCTGGGCGAATCGGGGGGTCTGTTGCCGTGGGATGCTGTCGGCGGCACGTAGGGCTCCTGGGGCAGACAACCGTGTTTAGGTAAACGCGATTGTACACCCCAAGGGCGCTCTGTGGACGATCTGGTACCGAATTAATAAAGCGCGCGATCCCTGGGGAAACGCCGGCGGGATGCCCTGAGGGTGGTGGCGCGACGGCGAGAGCCGCGGCTGCGGCGCGGCGACTGTACATGCGGGAGAGGGTTGCGGGCCGAACTTCAGACCGCTGTACAAGCAGGTCCGAGGCGGTCGCGGGGACCATCTATCCATGGAGCCCGCGATGCGGCAGATCGTTGCCTTCGGAGGCGGTGGCTTCTCGATGGAGTCGGGCAACCCCCTGCTCGACGACTACGTCCTGAGCCTCTGCCGGCGCGAGCGGCCGCGAATCTGCTTCCTGCCCTCGGCCAGCGGCGACGCCGACCACTATGTGGTCCGCTTCTACCGCGCCTTCCCAGCCGATCGCTGCGAGGCCAGCCACATCTCGCTCTTCCGGCGCGAGCAGGGCCCCGAGGACCTGCGCGCTCACCTCCTCTCCCAGGACCTGATCTACGTCGGCGGCGGCAGCGTCGTCAGCCTGCTCGGCGTCTGGCGCGCCCACGGGATCGACGCGATCCTGCGCGAAGCATGGGAAGCCGGCGTCGTCCTCTGCGGGCTCTCCGCCGGCTCGCTGTGCTGGTTCAGCGAGGCGATCAGCGGCTTCCACGGAGCGCCGCGGCGGGTCGAAGGCCTCGGCCTGCTGCCGTTCAGCAACTGCGTCCACTACGAGCCAGGATCCGACAACGGCCTCGCCTACCAGGGGATGCTGCGGGCGGGGATGCGAGCCGGTTACGCGGCCCAGGACGGCGCGGCGCTGCACTTCGTCGGCACCGAGCTGAGCGGGGTGGTCGCCTCGCGGCCGGCGGCGCGCGGCTACCGGCTCGACGCGGTCGGCGAACGGGTCGTCGAGATGCGGCTGGCGACCGCCTACCTGGGTGACTCAGCGGGGGCCTCGGTCACTCGCCTGCCGCGACCGTCGTCGACGTCGCTCTCGGCGGCCTGATGGTCAGCCGCATCCTCACCCTCGGCGGACACGACTTCACCTCCCGGCCGCCGGACCGCGCGGTCAGCGAGCTGATGCTCCGGCTGGCGACGGAGCGGGCAAGGGGCCGCCCGAAGATCTGCATCCTGCCCACCGCCAGCGGCGACACCTCCGAGCAGATCGGCCGCTTCTACGCGGCCTTCGGCGAGCGTCCCTGCGACCCCTCCGACCTCTCGCTCTTCCGCCTCGGCCGGCGGCCGATGGCGCTCCGCGACCACCTGCTCGAACAGGACCTGATCTACGTCGGCGGCGGCAGCATGGTCAACCTGCTCGCGGTCTGGGAGGCGCACGAACTGAGCGCGATCCTCAGCCTCGCCTGGCGCGAGGGAATCGTCCTCGCCGGTCAGAGCGCCGGCGCCATGTGCTGGTTCGAAGCTGGGATCACCAAGTCCTCCGGCCGTCCCGAGGCCGAGGCCGGCCTGGGCCTGATCGGCGGCAGCCTCTGCGTCCACTACAACAACGAGCCCGAGCGCCGCGCCGCCTACCTCGAGGCGGTCGGCAACGGCATGCCGGACGGCTACGGCCTCGACGACTACGCGGGCCTGATCTGGGAAGGCCCCGGCCCCCCCTCGGCGGTCACGGCCCGCCGCGGCGCCCGCGCCTACAGGGTCACGAGCTCCGAGACGGGAGTGGTGGAGTCGCCCCTCCCGGCCAGGTTCCTACCCGCGCCCGCGCCGGCGGCTCTCCGGGAGGACATCGCTGAGTTCCGAAGGATCAAAAGCATGCGCAAGCGGGCGGGGTGGCTGGGGTAGTCGGGCGCGGGGGGAGGGCACCCGTCCCTCCCAACGAACTCGGCTACTCGCCCATCCCCGCTGCGGGGGGAGCTGTGGGGTCGCCGCCGCCTTCGCCTGGGTTCTCGCGGGCGATGTAGTCCTCGGCGAGGAGGAGGTTGTCCTTGGAGCGCTCCACGACGTTCAGCAGGTCGCCCATCAGCGCGACCTCCTCGACCTGCTCCTTGACGAACCACTGCATGAACTGCTCGGCCCGGTAGTCCTTGACCTCGCGAGCGAGCTCGAAGAGGGCGAAGATCTCCTCGCCGACCCGCTTCTCCTGAGCGAGTGCCTTTTCAACCGGAGTGACGCCGTCCGAGTAGCTGGTCGCCTGGGATTTGATGTCCGGGATGTGGACCTCCTCGCCAACGTCGAGCAGGTACTGGACCATCATCATCGCGTGCTCACGCTCCTCCATCGCCTGCCGGTAGAAAAAGGCGGCAAGGCGGGGCAGCGTCTCCGCGTCGTAGTAAACGGCCATCCCCACGTACTGCTGCGAGGCCGCGAACTCGTTGGCGATCTGCTCGTTGAGGGCGTCGGCGAAGCTTTTCTCGGGCACAAGCCCTCCTTTTCGGCGGGTCTGCCCTGAACCTAGCTGAATCCCGAAGTTCGGTCGGCCGAAGTGACAGAGGTTGAGGGCTCCCCTCAACCTCTCACCCACCCACCTCGTCCCACTGAAACCCCGTTGAGGTCAGCTTCGGCTCCAGCGGGCTGACCGGCAGCCCCGGCTCCGGCTCCGCTTCGTTGTACCCCCGCGGCGCCGTGTCGTTGGGCGTGTCCGGGTGGAAGAGCGAGGCGAGGACCTGGATCTGGCCGCGGCCGACGCCCAGCTCCCACTGACCGCCGCCGTAGGCGCCTATGCCCTGCTCGGCGCAGTAGTCGTAGGTCTCGCATAGCTGCCGCAGGCCGCCGATCCGCGATGGCTTGACGTTGACCATCTTCGGCTTCCAGGGCAGCGCCTCGATGTCGGCGATCGAGTGGATCGGGGCGTCCCAGGTGAGGCGGTCGCGGACCGGCTCGAGCAGCGGCCGGGTCTCGTCGGTCACGTCGGGGTCCTCGAGCCAGGCGTCTGGGAAGGCCTCGATCAGCTTCGCGTAGAGCTCGGGGTCGGTTTCGACGTCGACCACGGTGCCCTTGTAGAAGCCCTTCAGGTCGAGCGAGTCGACGGCGCCGGTCTCGACCAGCGCGGCGATCAGCTCGTCGGTCCAGTCGTTGACCGGGTCGAGCTTGAAGCGCAGGCCGGGATAGCGATCGAGCTTCGCTCGCAGCGTCTCGATCTTCGAGGGCTCGTCCTCGCCCGGCGAGAGCCGCATCGAGGCGACGAACTCGACCGGGCGCGGCTCGCGGCCAAGGGCCTGGGCAAGGCCGGTGCCTGCCTGCCGCAGCGCCAGGTCGAGGGCCGCCGACTCGAAGGCCCAGCGGCGGTAGAGGCGGGAGACGTCGCGCTGCGGCTCGGCCGGGAAGGTGTCCAGCTCCGCCATCAGGCCGCAGAACTCGCCGAGGGTCGAGAAGCCTGTGATGTCAAGGGTCGGGCCGGCGCCCTGCAGGGCGATGTGGTCGACCGCGTCGTAGGTGACGTCCTCGCCGAGGCCGTCCTCGCCGTTGCCCCAGAGGTGGATGACGGTGGATAGGCGTTCGAAGCTGGGGAGGTGGAGCTCCAGGGGCTGGAGCTCGTAGCCCTCGATCTCCAGGGGGAGGTCGGCTAGGGCGTCGAAGGTCGGCATGAGTGGCCAGTCTAGGGGGAGGTGAGAGTGCCCCTCCCCGGGAGGCCGTTGCGCAGCTGGGCGCTGGTGGCGATTTGGGGTGTATTACCGGGAGCCTCCCGGGGAGGGGCACTCTCACCTCCTGCGACACTCGTCCCAGATGAAGCACGATGCTCACGGGTACTGGCTTGAGGAGGCTCCCGGTGTGGAGCTTGCTCCGGAGCTTGCAGGAGATGTGAGTGCCGATGTTCTTGTTATTGGGGGTGGCTATACGGGGATGTGGGCTGCCTGGCATGTCAAGCAGCTGGAGCCCGAGGCGGATGTGGTGCTTCTGGAGGCGGACCGGTGCGGGTTTGGGCCGAGTGGGCGGAATGGGGGGTTCTGCAACGTGATGTGGTTCTCGCTGCCGAGCATGCGGCGGCGGTGGGGGGATGCGAGGGCGCTGGCCGTGGCTCGGGCGGCTGAGGCATCTGGGCGTGGGGTCGGGGAGTTCTGCGCGGAGGAGGGGGTCGACGCCTGGTACCGGCGCGGGGGGTACCTGCAGGTCTCCACGACCGGGGCGCACGACGGCGCCTGGGCCGATGCGCTCGCCGCATGCGCGGAGCTGGGGGCAGGCGACGCCGCGGAAGCGCTCTCGCCCGAGCAGGTGGCGGATCGCTGCGCCTCGCCCGCCTTTCGCGGTGGGGTGCTCTACCCGGGCGCGGCGACCGTGCAGCCGGCGCGCCTTGCCCTGGGGCTGCGCGAGCGGCTGCGCGAGCGTGGCGTCGAGGTCCACGAGCGCTCGCCGGTGACCCGCCTCGCCGGGTCGTTGACCGGCGTGGAGGCGCGGACCGGCGGCGGCGTCGTCCGCGCCCGGACCGCCTTGCTCGCCGTCGGCTCGGCAGCGAAGGCCACCGGCGGGCCGTTGCGCGACCGGCTCACGATCGCCTCCTCGCACATCGTCCTCACCGAGCCGGTGCCGGAGCTGCTCGAGGAGATCGGCTGGACCGGCGGCGAGTGCATCACCGACAGCCGCGCGCTGATCGACTACTTCCGCACCACGCCGGACGGCCGCATCGCCTTCGGCTGGGGCGGCGGCCGGATCGCGATGGGGGCGCGGCTGCACGGACGCAGCGAGATGGACTCGCAGGTCATCGCCGAAGCCGCCGAGCATCTATGGGACTACTTCCCCGGCCTCGAGGGCCGGTCCCTCACCCACGCCTGGGGCGGCCCCATCGACGCCTCCCCCACCCACCTGCCGCTGGTCCTGCCGCTGCGTGGCAATCGCGCCTTCGCCGCGGCCGGCTACACCGGCAACGGCGTCGGCCCCTCCCACATGGTCGGCCGAACCCTCGCCTCCCTAGCTCTCGACCGTCGCGACGATCCCTCGACCCTCGCCTTCGTGGACCCAAGCCCCCCGAAAGTCCCCCCGGAGCCCTTCCACTGGATAGGCGGCGAAGCAATCCGCGCCGCCATCCAGCGCAAGGAGCAGGCCGAGCTGTCCAACCACCACCCGGACCCCCTCAGCTCCCTGATCTCGCGAATCCCGCATCTGATCGGCTTCCACATAGGCAGGTAGTCGCGCGCTGAGATGGGTGGTGGCTGTCCCTCTCCGTAAGGCTCCCGGTAATTCGCCCCAAAACGCCGCAGCGGCTCAGCTGCGCAACGGCCTTACGGAGAGGGACAGCCACCACCCTCCCCACCCACCCGACGACTCCCTACCGCTGCGCGGGAACCACCAGCACCGGCCGGTCCGCCAGGTGCAACAGCTTGTTCGGCGTCGACCCGAGGATCATGCCCTTCAGCGGGGGATCCCCATAGCTCCCGACGACGATCATCCGCGCATCGCGCCGCTCGGCCGCGTCGACGATCGCCTCCGAGGCCTTCATGGGCACCAGCTCGACCTCGACGCTGGCCCCCGCGGCCTCCGCCTGGTGCGTCGCCTCCTCCAGCACCTTCTTGCCCCGTTCTTCGATCGCCTCCTCGTGTTCGACGATCTCACCGCCCCAGAGGCCCGGTGGCGCGTAGCCGAAGACGACGACCACGTCGTCGCCCAGCGCCTTCGCCGTTTGCAGCCCCTCGGCGAGCGCCGCCCGGCTGCAGTCCGAGCCGTCGTAGCCGACCACTATCTGACCCATCTCAGGCTCCCCTCTCGTCGCGAGCTATCGGCACCGGCTCCAGCTGCGCTTCGCCCTCGAGGAATCCGGCCGGCGCCACCTCGGGCCGGCGTCGGAAGAAGCTCGGCACCGCGCGCCACTGGACGAACATCAGCAGCACGCCGAGGACGAGGAAGAACGCGGCGATCAGCAGCGGCGGGCCGATTCCGAACCAGGAGTTGCCCGATTCGGAGTTCGCCGGATCGGAGAGTTCGATCGCGTTCTTGATCAGCAGGTAGAAGAGGATCACGCCGCCGATCAGCGGGCCGAGACCGACGAAGAAGAAGTTCTTGGCGCTGCGGAAGAGCTCGCGCCGGTAGTAGATCGCGCAGGCGAAGCCGGTGAGGCCGATGTAGAAGGAGATCATCAGGCCCAGCGCCGCCAGCGAGTCGAAGAGGATGTCTTCGCTGACCAGCGTCAGGCCGACATACCAGACGATCGAGGCGATGCCCATCAGCACGGTCGAGATGTGCGGGGTGAGGAAGCGCGGATGGACCTTGCCGAGGCTCTTGGGCATCGCGTTCGCGCGCGCCATCGAGAGCGTCGTTCTAGCCGTCGGCAGGATCGTCGTCTGGGTCGATGCCGCCGCGGAGGAGAGCACGGCGATGATCAGGATCTTGTCCAGGGGCGAGCCGAAGACCTCGGTGCCCAGGGAGCTGAGCACGTCTTCCTGGTTTTCGACCAGCTGGTCGACGCCGGCGTAGGCCTGCGCGGCGACGGCGACGACGAGGTAGATGCCGAGCAGGATCAGGGTGCTGATCACGGTCGCCCGCCCGGGCGCCTCGCCGGGGTCTTCGGTCTCCTCGTTGACGGTCGCGGTCGTGTCCCAGCCCCAGTAGATGAAGACCGCGAGCAGCATGCCGGCGGAGATCTCGCTGGGGCTGAGGGTGAACGGGTTGATCCAGGAGAGGCTGGGGTGGATCGCCGCCGCTCCGGCGCTGCCGGAGTAGACCTTGATCAGGGCGACCACCGCGAATGCCGCGAGGGTGACGATCTCCGCCGCCAGCAGGCCGACCTGGGTGCGGGCGGAGAGCTCGATCCCGATCACGACGATCGCGGTCATGATCGCGATCCAGATCACTCCCACCGCGGTGACCGCCGCGGTCGATTCGGCCGCCGAGGTCCAGCTGAAGAGTTCGAAGGTGTAGAGGCCGGCGATCTGGGCCAGGTTCGCCATCACGATCACGTCGGCGACGACGATCGTCCAGCCGGCGATCCAGCCGAGCTGCGGGCCCATCGCCTTGGTCACCCAGGAGAAGCTCGTGCCGCAATCCGGGTCGGCCTTGTTCATGTAGTAGTAGCCGGCCGCGACGAGGAACATCGGGATGAAGCTGATCAGCAGGATGGCGGGCGACTGCAGGGCAACCGCAGCGGCGATGAAGCCGAGCGTGGCGGCGAGGCTGTAGCCCGGCGCCGTCGAGGCGACGCCGATCACGACGCTGGAGACGAACCCGATCGCGTTCTTCTTCAGGCCCTTCTCACCGCTGCTGGGGACCGGGGCAGTGGGAGCGCCTGCCCGGCCTGAGCCTGGAACGGCTGCGCTCTCCATCCTGTCTCCTTTCGTCGGGTCGCGCTGTCCGCAGCGACAGTGCGACGGTAGGCCCGGCAGACGCTTTGCACAAGTGGCAAATGTCCCAAAAGAGCGCCAGGTTCTTATACCCTTTGTACAAGTCTAGACCGGAGAATTGCCCAGCCGAACATTGCGATTGCGCTATACCAGTTCTAGCGTTGTCCACAGCGTCGAAGCCCACTAGGAGGAGAACGATATGGCCGTAGCGTCACGACCCGATTCCGACTCGGCGGTGGGCACCGACCTGCAGGAGATGGCCCGGCGCCACCTCTGGATGCACTTCTCGCGGATGGGCTCTTACGGCCCCGATCACGAGATCCCGATCATCGCCCGGGCCGACGGCTGCTACGTCTACGACGACCACGGCAAGCGCTACCTCGACGGTCTCTCCGGCCTCTTCTGCGTCAACGCCGGCCACGGGCGGACGGAGCTCGGAGAGGCGGCCGCGCGCCAGGCCGAGGAGCTCGACTTCTACACGCTCTGGAGCTACGCGCATCCGCGGGCGATCGAGCTCGCCGCGCGTCTCGCCGACCTCGCCCCCGGCGACCTCAACCGCGTCTTCTTCACCTCGGGTGGATCGGAGTCGGTCGAGTCGGCGCTGAAGCTCGCCCGCAACTACCACCGCCAGCTCGGCAAGGGCCAGAAGCACAAGGTGATCGCCCGCGAGATCGCCTACCACGGCACCACGCTGGGCGCCCTCTCCGCGACCGGGATCACCGAGCTGCGCTCGCAGTTCGAGCCGCTCACGCCCGGCGGCTGCCACGTCCCGAACACCAACCTCTACCGCTGGCCCGAGGATCGCCACCCGCTCTGGGCGGCGACCGCGATCGAGGAGCGGATCCAGTTCGAGGGCCCCGAGACCGTCGCCGCTGTGATCCTCGAGCCGGTGCAGAACGCCGGCGGCTGCTTCGTCCCTCCCGATGGCTACTTCGAGCGAGTGCGCGAGATCTGCGACCGCTACGACGTGCTGATGATCTCCGACGAGGTGATCTGCGCCTGGGGCCGGCTCGGTCACTACTTCGGCTGCGAGCGCTTCGGCTACGTCCCCGACATCGTCACCGTCGCCAAGGCGCTGACCTCCGCTTACGCGCCGATGGGTGCGGTGATCGCCTCCGACGCCGTCGCCGCGCCCTTCATGGATGGGGACGCCTCCTTCGCCCACGGCTTCACCTTCGCCGGCCACCCGCTTGCCGCGGCCGTGGCGATGGCCAACCTCGACATCTTCGAGCGGGAGGACCTCTGCGGGCACGTGCTCGCCAAGGAGGGCGAGTTCCGCCAGATGCTGGAGACGCTCCACGACATCCCGATCGTCGGCGACGTGCGCGGCGCTGGCTACTTTCAGGCGATCGAGCTGGTCAAGGACCGTGAGACGAAGGAGAGCTTCAGCGACGACGAGGCCGAGGACCTGCTGCGCGGCTTCCTCTCCGGCGAGCTCTACAAGCGCGGGCTGATCTGCCGCGCCGATGACCGCGGCGACCCTGTGGTGCAGCTGGCGCCGCCGCTGATCGCCGACACCGAGCAGTTCGAAGAGATCCACGACGTGCTGCACGGCGTCCTCACCGAGGCCTGGGAGCGGGTCCGGCGATAGGCGCTGCCGTGCTCACCGTTCAAAGCCTGCTCGACGAACTCGACCTGGAGCTCGTGGCGGGTGACGGCGCGGCCAAAGCGCCGGTGCGCTGGGTCCACATCTCCGAGCTCGAGGACCCGACGCCGTGGCTATCTGGCGGCGAGCTGATGCTGACCACCGGGATCCCGCTCAGCAGCGCCGCCAAGCAGCGCGCCTTCGTCAAGCTGCTCGCCGACAACAACCTGGCCGGGCTGGGATTCGGCACCGGCTTCAATCACGACAAGCTGCCCAAGGCGCTGGTCGAGGAGGCGCGCAAACGGGACTTCCCGCTCTTCGAGGTTCCCTACTCGACTCCGTTCATCGCGATCACGGAGAAGGCCTTCGCCCGCCTCGTCAACGAGCAGTACGAGGTCCTGCAGCGCGGCATCGCCGTCCAGCGCCGGCTCGAGCGGCTCGTCCTCGAAGAGCGCGGCCTGGAGGAGATCGTGGCGACGATCGCCTCCGCCGTGGGCGGCACCGTGGCGATCCTCGGCGGCCGCGGCGAGCGCCTTGCGGGGCGCGGCTTCCGCCGCCAGCTCTCTGCAGAGGCCGTGAAGGCGATACGCGAGGAAGCGCTCGCGCACACCGCCGACGGGCACGCGTTCGTGCCTTCGCACCCCGCGGTCGCCGGCCGCGCCCTCGCCCACCCGGTGATCTCGCCGGGTGGGGGCCCGCCGCAGGCTTGGGTCGTGATCGTGCGCGACTCGGGCGGGCTGGGAGATTTCGAGCGGCTGATCCTGCAGCAGGCCGTCGCTGTCGTCGCGCTGGAGCTGATGCGCCGCCGGGTCGCGCGTGAGACCGAGCGCCGCCTCGCCGGCGACGTGCTCGCCGGTGCGCTGGGCGGGCGGCTGGAGCCGTCCGAGCTGCGCCGGCGGCTGGAGCCGTTCGGCATCGGGGAGGAGGCGGCCGTGCTGGTCTTCGCCCTCGACGACCCCGCCGCGGCCGAGTCCGCCCTGGAGCGCGCGCTCGCCGCCGACGCCTGCCCGGCTGTCGTCGCTCCCCACGCCAGCGGTCGCCGCGAGCTTCTCTGCGCCGTCGTCGACGCCTCCGACCGCGACCCGGTCGACCTCGCGGCCGACGCCCGCAAGGCGCTGATGGTCGACCGCGGCAACGTCCGCGCCGCCGCCAGCCGCCCGGCGCCGCCGGAGAACCTGCGCCACTCCTTCCACGAGGCGCGCTGCGCCCTGGAGGCGACCGCGATCGGCAACGGCAGCGCCCCCGAGGTGGCGTCGTGGCGTGACCTCGGCGCCTTCACCCTCCTGCTCTCGATCCAGGACGACGAGGCGCTGAAGCTCTACTGCGACAGCGTCCTCGGCCCGATCGAGAACGGCGACGAGGAGTACGGCGGCGAGCTGCTGCGCTCGCTGGAGGCCTTCATCGAGCAGAACGGGCAGTGGGAGAAAGCGGCGCGCGAGGTCTACTGCCACCGCCACACGCTGCGCTACCGGATGCGCAAAGTCGAGGAGCTGACCGGTCGCGACCTCTCGCGCGCCCACGACCGGATCGAGTTCTGGCTGGCGCTGCGGGCGAGGGAGCTGGTGACATGAGGGTCGGAGTGCCGCGCGAGATCAAGCCGGACGAGTACCGGGTGGCGATCACACCGGCCGGCGTGCGCGAGATGGCCGAACACGGCCACGACGTTCTGATCGAGGCCGGCGCCGGCGAGGGCTCGGCGATCGCCGACGCCGAGTTCGAGGCTCAGGGCGCCCGCATCGTCCCCGACGCGGGCGCCGTCTTCGGCGAGGCCGAGATGGTCGTCAAGGTGAAGGAGCCGCAGCCGGTCGAGGTCGAGATGCTGCGCCCCGGACAGCTCCTCTTCACCTACCTGCACCTGGCGCCAGACCCGGAGCTGACCCGCGGACTCTGCGGCTCGGGCGCCACCTGCGTCGCCTATGAGACGGTCGAGGACGCGCGCGGCCGGCTGCCGCTGCTTGCGCCGATGAGCGAGATCGCCGGCAAGATCGCGACCCAGGCCGGCGCCTTCATGCTCGAGAAGCCGCTCGGCGGGCGCGGCATCCTGCTCGGCGGCGTGCCCGGCGTCGCGGCCGCCAACGTGATGGTCATCGGCGGCGGCGTGGTCGGCGCCAACGCGGCCTTCATCGCGATCGGGATGGAGGCCGACGTCTTCGTCTTCGACAAGTCGATCGACCGGCTGCGCGAGCTGGAGACCGCCTTTGCCGGGCGCTGCTCGACCGTTTACTCGACCACGCTCGCGGTCGAGGAGATGCTGCCGCGCGCCGACCTCGTGATCGGCGCCGTGCTCGTCCACGGCGCCCGCGCCCCGTTCGTCGTCCGCCGCGAGCAGCTGGCGCTGATGAAGCCCGGCGCCGTGCTGGTCGACGTCGCGATCGACCAGGGCGGCTGCTTTGAGACCTCGCGGCCGACGACGCATCAGGACCCGACCTTCGAGGTCGACGGGATCACCCACTACTGCGTGGCGAACATGCCCGGCGCGGTGCCGATCACCTCCACCCACGCGCTCACCAACGCGACCCTGCCCTACGCGATCGCCCTCGCCGACCTGGGCGTCGCCGGCGCGATCCGGCGCGACCCGGGCCTGCGGCCGGGCGTCAACGTCGCGGCCGGCGAGGTCACCCACCCCGGGGTCGCAGAAGGAGTCGGCATGGAGTGCGTCGCCGTGGAGGACGCCCTGAACCTGCAAACCACCAGCCGACGGGCCTGAAATGTCCCTATATAGAGGGAAATCGTCCCGTCGGCCCCAAATGCTTGGAGGCTGAATAGATGGCTACGGCGGAGAAGACACGGCTGAGGAACTTCATCGGCGGCAAGGCGGTCGACCCGGCCGAGGGTGGGGTGGAGGACGTGGTCAACCCCGCCACCGGCGAGGCGATCGCCGAGGCGCCGCTCTCGACCAAGCCCGACGTCGACGCCGCGGTCGCCGCGGCGAAGGCGGCCTTCCCTGCCTGGGCGGCGACCCCGCCCGGCGAAAGGGCGCGGGCGCTGCTGCGCATGGCCGACCTGATCGAGGAGCGCGGTGAGGAGATCGCCGATCTCGAGGCGGCCGACGCGGGCAAGCCGCGCAGCGCCGTGGCCGAGGACGAAGTGCCGGTGATGGCCGATCAGCTGCGCTTCTTCGCCGGCGCGGCGCGGACGATGGAGGGCCGCGCCGCCGGCGAGTACATGGAGGCGCGCACCTCCTTCGTCCGCCGCGAGCCGATCGGCGTCGTCGGCCAGATCACGCCCTGGAACTACCCGCTGATGATGGCGATCTGGAAGATCGGCCCGGCGCTCGCGGCCGGCAACACGGTCGTCCTCAAGCCGGCTGAGACGACGCCGCTGACGACGCTGCTCTTCGCCGAGTGGTGCGCCGAGATCCTGCCCGCCGGCGTCTTCAACGCGATCGGCGGCCACGGCGAGCCGGCCGGCGCCGAGCTCGTCACCCATCCCGACGTCGGCATGGTCTGCCTGACTGGATCGCCGCCGACCGGCAAGTGGATCGCCAAGGCCGCCGCCGACAGCCTCAAGCGGGTCCACCTCGAGCTCGGCGGCAAGGCCCCGGTGGTGATCTTCGACGACGCCGACATGGAGGCGGCGATGGAGACGATCGCCGGCACCGGCTACTACAACGCCGGCCAGGACTGCACCGCCGCCTGCCGCGTGCTCGCCGCCAAGGGCGTCTACGACGACGTCGTCAGCGGGCTGGCCGGCGAAGCCAAGGGCCTCGTCCTCGGCGACACGATGGCGTCTGAGACGACCCTGGGTCCGCTCAACTCCGCCCGCCAGCGCGAGCGGGTCGAGGGCTTCCTCGAGCGCAAGCCGGGCAACGCCGAGCTCGTCACCGGCGGGGTCGAGCCCGACCTGCCGGGCTTCTTCCTCGAGCCGGCCGTGGTGGCCGGCCTCGCGCAGGGCGACGAGATGGTCCAGAACGAGATCTTCGGCCCGGTGATCACCGTGCAGCCGTTCAGCGACGAGGAGACGGCGATCGAGTGGGCGAACGGAACCCGCTACGGCCTCGCCTCCTCCGTTTGGACCCGCGACGTCGGCCGCGCGATGCGGGTGGCCAACGCGCTCGAGTTCGGCTGCGTCTGGATCAACGACCACATCCCGCTCGTCTCCGAGATGCCGCACGGCGGCTTCAAGCAGTCCGGCTATGGCAAGGATCTTTCCGTGTACGCCCTCGAGGACTACACGGAGATAAAGCATGTGATGATCAACCTGGAATGAAAGCTGCCATCGCAGGGGTGGCGGTTGCCGCGCTGGTCTTCATCGCCGCGGCGCCCGCTGCCGAAGAAGAAGACGCGCGCTGCCACGGGCGGCGGGCGGCGATCGTCGGCACCGAAGGCGACGATCTGCTGCGCGGCACGCCGGAGCGCGACGTGATCTGGGGCGGCGGGGGCGACGACACGATCCTCGGCAGCCTCGGCAACGACCTGCTCTGCGGCGGCCCCGGCGCGGACCTCGTCCACGGCGGGCGCGGCAACGACGTCGCCGACGGCGGCGCCGGGGACGGCGACCGGGTGATCGGCGACCTCGGCGACGACCAGCTGATGGGCGGCCCCGGCGACCACGACGAGGTGGCGGGCAGCCTCGGCATCGACACGATCAACGGCGGCCCCGGCGACTTCGACCTGGTCCACGGCGACTATGGCTATGACCGCATGGACGGCGGCCCCGGGCAGGGCGACATCGCCTCCTTCGCCACCGACGTCGGCGCCGGCAAGGGCGGCGGCGGGGTCAAGGTCAACCTGGCCCGTCATCGGGCGCGCGGTGACGGCCACGATCGCCTCTTCCGCTTCGAGGACCTCGAAGGCTCGGCCTTCGGGGACATCCTGGTCGGCGACCGCAAGGCCAACGCGATCGAGGGCGGCGCCGGGGACGACACGATCCGCGGCGGCGGAGGCAGGGACGAACTGCTGGGCGGCGAGGGAACAGATCGCTGCAACGGCGCCAGAGGGCGCACCGTCTCCTGCGGGCGGGAAAAGAAGCCGTCTGCGTCGGCGTACGTGGAACTCGACCCGACACTGGATCAGGCCGCGGGCGGCGGCGGTGGGCTGCAGATCGTCGGCGGCGGCGGCAACGACCACTTCATCGTCGCGTTCGACGAAGCCACCTCCACCTTCGGGGTGACGGCGAGTGACGGCATCGCCCTTGGGCCGGGCTGCACCAGGGTCAGCGCCGAGCAGGCGAGCTGTCCCAGCGACGGCCCAGCCCGCTGGGTCATGGCCGATCTCGGCCCCGGTCGCGACAGCCTCACGGTGGAAGGCTCGCTCGCGGGCGCGCAGAACGTCCGCCTCGCCGGCGGGCTGGGTGACGACACGATCCGCGGCGGCGACGAGGACGACCTGATCGAGGGCGGCTACGGCGCCGACAAGCTCTACGGCGGCGCCGGCTCCGACGGCCTGATCGGCAGCCGGCCCGGCCCGACCTTCCTCTACGGCGGCCCCGATGGCGACCTGCTGGCCGCGGGCGGTGGCTGCGCCGGCGGCGCCCTGGTCGGCGGCCCCGGGCGCGACGACGCCTCGTTCGCCGAGACGCCCGAACACCCGGGGGTCCTGCACGTCTCCTTCCCGGCACATGCCGCCTGGATCGACGCGATCCCCGGCTGCCACAAAGTCCACCTCTCGCCCACCGACGAGGACATGGAGGGCTCCTTCGACTGGGACGTCCTCGTCGGCGACGGTCGTCCCAACGCGATCCTCGGCCAGCCGGGCGCCGACCGCTTCTACGGCGGCGGCGGAGAAGACGTGATCGACGCCCGCGACGGCGTCCGGGACTTCTCGATCCAGTGCGGCCGCGGCAGCGCCCCGAAGCCGGGGCGCCCGATCGTCGGCACCGCCACCGGCCGCGCCCTCACCGACCCCTTCGACCCCTCGCCGGCGCTCTGCGAAGTCGCCAAGCACGGCCACCCGGTGCCCGGGCTCGGGCACACGGACAATCCCTAGGGCGTCGCTGGTTTCGGCGGAATGCGAGCCTGCCACCGCTAGCCTCCGCTGGTTCTAAGGCGAAATGTATTGTCGGCATTCCTTTACCGTTCTAGTCAGATTTACTTGACTTAGCTGGCTCATTTGACATAGCCTCTCGATCGATAAGAGATCTCGTCAGTGGGGGAGGGGATGTCAGTTGGGGTTAGCCGGGGTCGCTGCGCCGAGTCGATTGCGCTGGATGGCGGTCTTTGCCGCGGTGCTCATCGCGGTCTCCGCAGCCCCGGTTTTCGCTGATCCTGCTGCCCCTTCTGGCGCCAAAGCAGCCCCGCCGCCGGCAGGAGAAGTTTCCGAAGCTCTTCTGGCACTGGAACGCGAAGAACGAGAACACGCCGAATGGCTCGATAGCCCAGAAGCCGCCAGTCTGCGCGACGCCTCTCGCGATGCCTATGGCCGCCTCCCCGCCGACCAGGCCCAGGCCCTCCTTCTCAAGTCCTTTCCCGCGCAGTTCAAGGCACTCAACGCAGACCCAGCCAGGGTGCTGAGTGATCTCGTAGTCGAAAAAGTCCTAGGTACTCACGGCGCTCTCGTCGCTGACGAAGGCGGCGAAAGCGCGGTCGTCGAATCCGCTGTCCCGGTAAAGAGCGCGCTCGGTGGCGAAGGCAACGAACCGGTGGACCTCGAGTTGGAGCGGCGCGACAGCAACTTTGAACCGCGGAACCCGCTGACCGAAGTCAAGCTGCCCGCCTCATCCGAAGACCCGATCCATCTACAGGGCGGCCTGGGAATCGCACTGCCGGCAAGCACCGATCGCCTTGCCCAGCGCCTGGGGGACGAAAACCTCTTCTATCCCGAAACCGAAACCGCGACCGACACCCTCGTTTCGCCCATCGGCTACGGCGTTGAGGTCTTCGAGCAGCTGCGTTCTCCCGAGAGCCCTGAGCAGTTTCGCTTCTCGCTCGATCTGCCAAAAGGAGCAACTCTGCGGACGACTGAACACGGTGGCGGCGAGGTTCTTTCCGCCTCCGGCGAGACGATTGAGACGACACCGCCGCCCTATGCAATCGATGCACAAGGAGCCGAAGTGCCGGTGAAGATGGGCATCGAGAGAGATTCGCTTGTCCTTGAAATCCAGCATCAGTCACGCGACATTGCCTACCCGGTCCTGCTCGACCCCCGGTTCGGCGACGGCAAAGAGTCCCCTCCGTTCCTCAGTGATTGGGGCGAATCCAATCCGGGCGGATACGCTCTCTCCAGGAGCGGTTCGAGTTTGGTGGCCATCTCACAGGGCTGGCACAAATACGGTGCCAACACCTATGGACAGTGGACGTACACCGCTCCTGGGAGTACGGCCTACATCGAAGAACTGTGGTCCGGACCTAACTACTTCTACGTCAACAAATGCTATACGGCTGAGCCGCACGGCTATATCGGGGTCTTCAACGTCAACAATTGGAGCTACAACGGCCACATCGGGTTCTACTCCGGTGGCGACATCGTCAATTCGTACTACAGCACCGGCAACTCCGGTACTGGCGGGAATCGATATGCCAATGTAGGCGTAGGAGTCGGCAGTTCATCCGTTGAACTCAAATGCGCTCACGAGTTCTACGTCGGGGGCATAACCGTCAAGGAGAACGATCCCGAGTCCCCGACGATCAACTCCGTGAGCGGCGTTCCCACTGGCTGGTTCGGACCTACGAGTCCCTCCGCCAAAATCATTGCTTCTGATCCGGGTTTCGGTTTGGCCACCCTCTCGATTTACGACGGCCTTGTCACGAACTACGACTATGTGGGCAATTGCACGGGTCTGACCGGCAATCGTTGTCCGGGTTGGCGCGAATGGACGATCACCCCGCCTTACGTTGAGGGTGAACGTACGCTCAAGGTCACCGCGGAAGACGCGACGGGCAAGAGCACAGAATGGCCACCGGTCACGACCAAGTACGACGCGAGCACGCCCCACATCGAGTTGGACGGCCAACTTGCCACCGTGGTCGAAGCAGCAGAAGCCAAAGAAGAAAAAACCGAAGAGGAGCAGCTCGCTGAGCTCAAGCTACCTGTCTACAACCTCAGGATCGAAGCCATCGACGGCAGCAGTGGCGAATCGAAAACCAAGCAATCGGGCGTCAAAGACATCGAAGTCCGCGTCGACGGCATCAAACAGGAAGTCCCGTGGAGTGCCCAGAGCTGTCCGGCTAGCAGCTGCAAAATGGAAGAGACCTACCAGCTGAAACTGGTTGGGCTTACGGCGGGCGTGCACGAGCTGAAGGTTCTCGCTACCGACCAGCTCGGGCTCACAGGCGAACGCGAACTCGAATTCGAATACTTCCCCGCCACCGGGATGAAGGACGAATACGTGATGCAGCACTTCCCGCTGCCCAACGGAGACGGCGACGAATCCGAAGAAGAAAATCCGATTCGGCCCGAACTCGCCGTCAACGTCGCCACCGGCAACCTCCTCTACCGCCAGCGCGATGTCGAAATAAGCGGCCCCTCGGTAGACCTGGAAGTCGAACGCTTCTACAACTCCCAGCTTCCTGGCGAAGAGGACACCGAGTGGGGCAAGGGGTGGACGCTGGCTCAGACCCCTGAGCTTGAACCTGAAGCGGTTAAAGAAGAAGTGCCAAGCAAAGCCTCGATGGTGAGAACCAGCGGCGTGCTGGAGAGCGCCGTTGGGCTGCCGACCAAAGTAGGCGGCACGCAGTTTGACAAGAAGCTGGGGGCGCTCGTCACCAAGGAGCCCGACGGCGGTTACGAAGTAGCCGACGAAAGCGGCGAAACGGACACCGCGCTCGCCTTCGACGAATCCGGCAAGGTCACCGAGCTGCGCACTTCCGGATACGCCAAAGTCGACTACTCCTACGCTGGGGGCGAGCTCTCAGAAATCGCGGTCGACGACCCGGCCAGCACGGGCCTGGCGCCCGAGGAAGGCCCAGAACCCGAGAAGACCCCCGTCTACGCGGGTTCGATCGGCTCCTCGGGCTCAGGCAACGGCCAGTTCGGCTACCCGCAGGGCATCGCCACCGATACCCAGGGAAACATCTATGTCGCCGACACCACCAACAACCGCATCGAGAAGTTCGACGCCAAAGGCAAATATCTGGGCAAATTCGGCTCCAGCGGGTCGGGCAACGGCCAGTTCAACAGTCCACGCGCCGTCGCGGCAGGCCCGGGGGGCGATGTCTACGTCGCCGATTGGGGCAACCGGCGGATCGAGAAATTCAGCCCCGCTGGCGAATACCTTGGGAAATTCGGTTCCCAGGGTTCGGGCAACGGGCAGTTCTCAAGTGGCATCGGCGGCATCGCGGTCGATTCTGCCGGCAACGTGTGGGCCTCTGATTACGCAGGCCACCGGCTCGAGAAGTTCAGCCCGAGCGGCGAATACCTGAGCCAGATCGCAGACGCCCACCTCAGCCAGCCCCAGGGCCTGGCGATTGACCCAAGTGGGAACCTCTGGGTCGTCGACCTCGGCTACGAACGCCTGATGAAGTTCAACCCGGCCGGGGAATACGTCGCGACGATCGGCGAAGGCCAGCTCTACGGCCCACAGGGCATCGCGACCGACGCCGAAGGCGATATCTGGGTCGTCGACTCCGAAGACAACCGCGTGGTCGAGTTCGACCCGAGCGGCAACCTGATCGCCGAATTCGGCGAGTTGGGCTCGGGCTCTGGCCAGTTCGAAGAACCGACCGGCCTGGCGATCGAGCCAAACGGCGATTTCCTCGTCGTTGATCCCAACCACCACCGGGTGCAGAAGTGGATCACCCAGGCCGCACCTGCGATTTCCTCAGAGGGGGCCAGCGGGGTCGCCGAAACGACCGCGACCCTGAACGCCACCGTTGATCCGCGCGGCCTCGATGCCCACTACAGCTTCGAGTACGGAATCACCACCTCCTACGGAGCCAGCGCTCCCGCCGTGCCCAAAGACATCGGCTCGGGCGCCGAAGGCATCGAAGTCAGCGAGTCCCTCAAAGGGCTGAAACCGTGGGCGATCTATCACTACCGGGTCCTCGCCACGAACTCCGAAGGCACGACCTACGGAGAAGACAGGGAATTCACGACCCTGGGCTCATGGACCCTCGAATCCCCGCCCAGCCCCAAAGCAGCCGACATCAGCTACCTGAGCGACGTCTCCTGCCCCTCGACCACGGCCTGCCTCGCCGTCGGGCGCTCCTCGGCCAACGAAGGCGAGGGCCTGGGGGAGGCCTGGAACGGCGAAGAATGGAGCCTCGTCAGCTACAGCACCAAAGGCCGCAACCCGATCGACGTCTCCTGCCCCACCACCACGGTCTGCTGGGCAGTCGGAACCCAGGGCCCGGCAAATGAAGTCCTGGTCGAACGCTACGACTATTACGAAGAAGAAGAAGAAGAAAGCTACTGGTCCGGCTACGCCTACACCAAATACAAACCGGTGGTCCCCTCCGGCGCCTCCAACCTGCACCTGAACGCGATCTCCTGCACCGCAGCCTCGGAATGCACCGCGGTCGGCTACTACGAAAAAGAAGGCAAAAAGCGAGACCTCGCCGAGCGCCTCACATCCTCGGGGTGGAGCGTCCAGAGCACGCCGGCCCTCTCGGGGGCGGTGCTCGAAGACGTCTCCTGCACCGCCGCCAACAGCTGCACCGCAGTCGGCTATGAGTCCTCGAGCAGCTGGCAGCGCGATTTCCTCGCCGAGCGCTGGAACGGCAGCGAATGGAGCACCCTCAGCACGCCGGCGCCTCCCCTGACCGAAGGCTGGGAGGAATACGAAGAAGAAGAAGGATGGGAATACGGCGAACTCACCTCGGTCTCCTGCGCCAGCGCCACCAGCTGCCTTGCCACCGGCTCCTACCGAAACATCGAATGGGAACAATCCGCCCTCGCCCTCGCCTACGGGGGCAGCGAATTCACCCTCACCACCCTGCCCAAACTGAGCCCCGGCTCGACCCTGGAATCCGTCTCCTGCGCGACCTCCACCTCCTGCATCTCCACCGGCCACAACGCCACCGGCGGCGCCGCCCTCGCCCTCGCCTATGACGGAGCCAAATGGGCAACCCAGTCCTCGCTCACGCCAAAAGGCAAAACCGCCTGGCTTGCCGGCGTCTCCTGCTCCAAAGCCTCCGTTTGCACCGCGGTCGGCAAGAGCGAAGGCGGCGGGGAAACGGCGACCCTGGCGGAGCGGGTCGGGGGCTCTTGGACCCTCGAAACCCCGCCCAGCCCCAAAGCCGCCGACATCAGCTACCTGAGCGACGTCTCCTGCCCCTCGACCACGGCCTGCCTCGCCGTCGGGCGCTCCTCGGCCAACGAAGGCGAGGGCCTGGGGGAGGCCTGGAACGGCGAAGAATGGAGCCTCGTCAGCTACAGCACCAAAGGCCGCAACCCGATCGACGTCTCCTGCCCCACCACCACGGTCTGCTGGGCAGTCGGAACCCAGGGCCCGGCAAATGAAGTCCTGGTCGAACGCTACGACTATTACGAAGAAGAAGAAGAAGAAAGCTACTGGTCCGGCTACGCCTACACCAAATACAAACCGGTGGTCCCCTCCGGCGCCTCCAACCTGCACCTGAACGCGATCTCCTGCACCGCAGCCTCGGAATGCACCGCGGTCGGCTACTACGAAAAAGAAGGCAAAAAGCGAGACCTCGCCGAGCGCCTCACATCCTCGGGGTGGAGCGTCCAGAGCACGCCGGCCCTCTCGGGGGCGGTGCTCGAAGACGTCTCCTGCACCGCCGCCAACAGCTGCACCGCAGTCGGCTATGAGTCCTCGAGCAGCTGGCAGCGCGATTTCCTCGCCGAGCGCTGGAACGGCAGCGAATGGAGCACCCTCAGCACGCCGGCGCCTCCCCTGACCGAAGGCTGGGAGGAATACGAAGAAGAAGAAGGATGGGAATACGGCGAACTCACCTCGGTCTCCTGCGCCAGCGCCACCAGCTGCCTTGCCACCGGCTCCTACCGAAACATCGAATGGGAACAATCCGCCCTCGCCCTCGCCTACGGGGGCAGCGAATTCACCCTCACCACCCTGCCCAAACTGAGCCCCGGCTCGACCCTGGAATCCGTCTCCTGCGCGACCTCCACCTCCTGCATCTCCACCGGCCACAACGCCACCGGCGGCGCCGCCCTCGCCCTCGCCTATGACGGAGCCAAATGGGCAACCCAGTCCTCGCTCACGCCAAAAGGCAAAACCGCCTGGCTTGCCGGCGTCTCCTGCTCCAAAGCCTCCGTTTGCACCGCGGTCGGCAAGAGCGAAGGCGGCGGGGAAACGGCGACCCTGGCGGAGCGGGTCGAAGCCCACAACCAAGATGCCAGCACCGGATCGGCAAGCGGCGTAACCCGCGAAGCAGCGACCCTTAACGCCACCGTCAACCCCCACAGCCTCGATACCCACTACAGCTTCCAATACGGCTTCACAAGGGCATATGGGTCCTCCACCGCTTCCAAAGACGTCGGCTCGGGGATTCAAGACGTCGCGGTCAGCGCCTCGATCTCAGGTTTGGAATCCAGCCGCCTCTACCACTACCGAGTCGTTGCCACCAGCGAAATCGGCACGACTTACGGCGAGGACCGCACATTCACCACGCCGCCCCCCGTGTTCGCCTTCGACATCGGTGGCGGGGAAGGCGAAGGCCAGCTCTCAGAACCCGGCGGAGTCGCCACGGACGTGGCCGCCAACGCCTACGTCGCAGATACAGGCAACCACAGGGTCGCCAAGTTCAGCCCCACGGGCAAATACCTGAGCCAGTTCGGCGAAGCGGGCTCGGGCAACGGCCAATTCGGCGAAGGCATCGGCCCGATCGCCATCGGCCCCGACGGCACGATCTACGTCGCCGACCCGAGCAACCGCCGCGTGCAGCGCTTCGACGCCACCGGCGCCTACCTGGGCCAGTTCGGCAAAGAAGGCGCTGGCAACGGCCAGTTCGGCTCGACGATCGGCGGCATCGCCGTCGATCAGGCCGGCGTGGTCTGGGTCTCTGACTCCGCCAACCACCGCGTCGAGCGCTTCAATGCCAAAGGCGAATACCTCGGCAAACTGGGCTCCGAAGGCGCTGGCAACGGCCAGTTCGCCAGCCCACGCGCGATCGCCATCGACCCCGCCGGCAATGCCTGGGTGGTCGACCTCGGCCACGAACGCCTCGAGGAGTTCAACTCGGGCGGCTACTACCTGCGACAGGCAGCCAGTGCCGGAAAAGCCAACGGTCAACTCACGAATCCCGCCGGTGTTGCCACCGACGCCGCGGGCAACCTCTGGGTGGTCGATGCCGGCAACGCCCGGCTCGAGGAGTTCAACACCAAAGGCCAGTACCTGAGCCAATTCAAAGGTGCCGAAGAAGGCGAAAGCCAGCTAAGCGAACCGGGGAGCCTCGCGATCGACCCCCAGGGCAGCCTCTTGATTGCCGATAGCGCCAGCGGCCAGGTCCAGAAGTGGTTCATCCAGCGAAGCGACGCAAGCGGAGAAGACGAATCCGAGACCGAAGACGACCCCAAGGTCGAAGTCGAGACCCCGGAAGGCCTTGTCGAAAGCGTCGAAGGAGATGAGGCGGGCCAGATCGGCTATGAGCACGAGGGCCAGATGCTCACAGCGGTGTCGGCGCCACAGGGTGAAACGGAATACGACTATGACTCCAAAGAACGCCTCACCACAGTTACTCTGCCCAACGGCACCTGGGGCAAAGTGACCTACGACTCCTTTGGCCGGGTCAAATCAGTGGCTGTGTCGGTAGAAGGAAAAGAAGCTGAAACCACCTATTTCGAATACCAAGAGGAACCGAGCCGCCGGACCACGGTCACGCCCGAAGAAGAACCGGCGGTCACCTACGAGATCGGCGAAGACGGATCGGTCGTCAAGTGGTGGACCGCCAAAGTCCCCCCAGAAATCAAACCGCCGACCGGCAGCCTCTACAACCAGCGGGTAGAAGTCCATCCCGAAGCGATCAACGCCGGCGATCAGAACCTAACCGTCAAAGCCTACGACCCCGAAGGCATTGAATCGATCCAGATCGTCGCTAATGGCAATCAGTTGGTTACGGAAAAGACCTGCGAACAGGACTGGGAAAAAGCAGGAATAGAGTGCCAGGAAGAAACAAAGGAAATGGTCACCGAGACCGAAAACTGGCCGCCGGGCATTCTTCAGCTAGAAGTCATTGTCACCGACCGACTCAACCAAGCGTCGAGCGTGCGCTTCTCAGACAACATCCCCTACACTCCCGCCCCTAGCCCTGAAGAAGGGGGACCACCGAAGTTCAACGAAACGCTGAAGTTCCGCGAAGAATTCGGCCTGGATCTCGACCTCAAAGGCAACGAACTCGCAGTCAACGAACGAATCTTTGAACTAATAGCTGCCTGGAACAGTCCCAACACATACCTTGGAGAGGTGGCGCGGGCGACGGATGAGCGCTGGGGCAGCCCGCTAAGGGTGGCCGATGCCGCTGAGATGGAATATCGCGAGGGGTATGTGGCCACCATCGGTCGGATGCTGGAGGAATGGGGACCGACTGAAAGGGCCAGTACATATGCGGGCTATTCCGTCGATAATCCGTCCGGCGGAATCATAGAAATTGGGTTCACCAGCGAACCCGCAGCCAATCTTGCTGCCTTTGAGGAAGAGATGCACCCGCCAGCGCAAGATCGCCTGGACTCCTCCTTGGCTCCTCTTGGACTATCGGCCGTGGCGTTGGTTGAAAAGGAAGAAGCGATATCGGTGGCCATTGAAGCTAGCGAAGCTCTGCAGTCGATGGTCACGGAATTTTGGGTCGAATACGAGGGAGATGTCGTCAAGGTTGGAACAACTGACCCATCACAGGTATCTGCACTTCTTGCCGGAGCCTTGGGCAGTCTCAACGGAATTGATGTCATCTACCAACCAGCCCGCTCCGAATACTCGTCAGGAAGAAACCGGACAACTGGGAGGATGCTGGCAGGAGACAGAATTCTCAATAAACAGGGGCCAATTGGTTGTACGGCTGGCTTCGGCGCATTTGAACAGCGCCAAAAGAAGTCCAACGGGGAAACTATTGTCGCTCCGTTCTTCCTTACTTCTGGTCATTGCTATGCGGTTGGAATCGCCGTGTGGCGCAGTCCCTTCGTTGGTACGGGAGGTATGGAGAAATGGGACAGAGTTGGAGAAGTTACCCGTAGTGCTTTTGAACAGGGGGTGGGAATCATCGACGCCGAGGCAATTCGGCTCGAAAGCGCCGGCATCGCCCCACGGCATATTTTTGGCCGCAACGGTAATCGCCCAAAGTTCGCCGATCCGGTCGTCGCACGTCGCGGCCAGGAGCTCTGTTTCTCAGGGGCCTATACGGCCGGAGTGCGATGCGGTGAAGTGGTCGGAATCCGGAAGCAAATGTATACCGAGGGGTCCCGACCTGCGGGTAGCGTACAGATCGCCGCACCCAATGTGGCAGGGGACAGCGGGGCACCCGTGTGGGATCCGAAGACTGGTGCCGCCGTAGGCATACTGCGTGGACGACAAGGAAAGTACACCTGGGTTCAACCACTGCTAAATACGCCGAACAATCACGGCGACGCATATGTAGGTGCGCTACAGGCGGCCAAAATGTTTGATCTGCATCTCATGACGGGAGACTAAGCTAGATGAATGCGCGGGCCACAACGAAACTCGGATGGGTCGTCGGTATTCTGCTGGTCATAGCCGTGTTGCTTGGCTGCAGTTCCGGCAGTGACAAAGTCAAGGAGTCAAGGCACTCCGTCAATCAGCGTACGGTGGCGCTGCGGCCCGTCCACTGGAAGATCATTGGAGAGCCTTCCGGGAGAACCCTTCGTATAGGTAGCGATGTCGGCTATTGCGATGGATCGCCAATGCCGCGTATTAAGCGAGTTCGGATTGTGGAGCGTGCCAAGAAGGTGTTGCTAACTGCCATGCTCACAACCTCCGCGCGCCCTACCGACGTTGCTTGCGCGGGTGTGCGTCTTGGCGTCGACAAGACAGTTAGGCTAGAACGAGTTGTGGCTGGTCGCGCAGTATATGACGCAAGTTTCTATCCCCCAAGGAAACGTTGGCCTCACTGAGGTCACAACGGCCTCTGGCTTGCCAGTCCGCGCATGAGCCCTAGGAGAAATGATGACTGTGACGGCGACAAGGCTACTGGCGAGGCTCGCGACGGTGTTGACGATAGCAGTGGCTGGGTTGATCTGGCCTGCGGACGTCGGAGCGAAGGCAGGCGGTGAATGTTGTCGCGCCCACGAAGTTCGGGCATACAGCCCACCGCTAAAGGGAATGCGAAACGTACCGGTACCTCCGTACGGAAATAGGAGAGTTCTCGATATAGGTGGCGTCGAACGTCTACCTATTGGTGCCGGTAACCTTGTGGCGGGTGAGGGCCAGGTCGGCTGTTATTTCGATGGGGCCGGCATTCAAGGCGAAGAATTGGGTGGAACGTGTTAACGCGACTAACGAGTGTGAGTCGCGAGGGTCGGGTGAGGAGAGTGCCTCGTGTTCGAAGCCAGGCCGTTGACAGAGTGGGGCCTGTCAAAGCTAAGCCTTGGATTTAAGGTCAATGGAGCCCCCAGCCTGTATCGCACTGATATCTCAATCAGTGAGCGCAATGGACGGCGACTGGCACATGTTGCTGACTACTTTCGTGTGATGAGACGAAGAGTAGATGCCCGGCTTAGCGTCCGAAAACCAAGCTATCGGGCCGGCGAGACCCTTTTGATGCGACTCGAAAACCCCGGAACTGTTCCGAGTTGGTTTGGATATTTACGCTCGGCATCTGGTCAGGATCGTCCTGGACAGCCAGTTCTGCTCTCCCGTCAGGTTGGCCGCTAGTGGGCTTGGGGCTGGGGGCGAGTTGGAGCAATTCCTGCGAAAGCTTCTGACTCCCAGAGGATATGCCGTCTGGTAGATACCGCGTTGGCAAGCACTTTGGAACCAGGCTGGTCGGGGCCACTGCACACGGGGTATACGCGGTGTTCGATGTGGAGGAATGATCCCGAGATAGGAAGGCCAAAGCAGCTGAAGTACCGAAGATTGGTCCCCGGCGCTGTCAGCGCCCGCGGCCGTCGCCGTTGGCGACCGCGCAGGCCTCTTCGGGCCCGACGAACGGGGCGAGGGTGACGTAGGCGGCGAGCGGGGCGATCTCCGGCATGGTCTCGGCGCCCGCCCGTTTCACCTGGTCGTAGATCAGCGAGTAGATCGCGCCCCCGATCGCCTCGCCGGCGATCGGGCTGGCGCCGGGATTGCGCTCGAAGCCCGGTGCCAGAAGAGCCTCCATGCCCTCGATGATCTGGTCGCGCTGCGCCAGCGCCCGCTTGCCCGCGGCGTAGATGTCAACCGCGCCCAGCGTCGTGTACTCGGGCTCCGCCGCGGCGAAGGCGAACATCGAGCCCAGCGCCGAGCGGATCGCGTGCGGCCAGTCGCTGCCGCGCCGGAAGGCGGGCAGCGTCGTCGCCAGCATCTGCGCCGAGCCGCTGTCGATCGCGGCCAGCATCGCCTCCTCCCGGTCGGGGAAGTGGGCGTAGAAGGTGGAGAGGGATATCGAGGCCTTGGCGGCGACGTCGCCCACCGTCATCTCCGGGTAGCCCTTCTCGGCGACGACGGCGGCGAGGGCTCGGAGGATTCGCTCGGCCTGGTCGTAGCCCTCGGTGCGGTTGGCGGTGGCGGGCAGGCGGGTGCGCGGCCGCCGCAGCGGCTGCGGAGGGGTCCGGTATGAGACCGCCCAATCGAACAGGTGCGGCGCCAGCTCGAGCAGCTCCGCCTCTTCTCCCCTGTAGAGGCGGGTGTGCATCACCTTGCGCAGGCCGCCGACGATCGCGCGCACGACCTCCGGCGGCATCCCCTCGCTGCCGGGGATCTCGTCGAGGGTCGCGGCGACGAAGGCCTGGAAGGTGTCGATCGCACGGTCGACCGCTTCGATCGCGAGAGGGCCGGCGGCGAAGATCTCGACGAAGCACATCCGCGCCGCGGCGGGCTGTTCGACGATCCGGGTGAGCAGCGAGTCGAGCACGCGCCTGCCCCGTTCGGCCCCGTGCGGCCGCCCCCCGTCCTCGACTATCCCGCGGACGGTCGGCTCGAGGAACGCGTCGACGGCCGCGAGCAGGCAGTCCTGCTTGTCGCGAAAATGGGCGTAGAAGGCGCTGCGCGAGACACCGGACAGGTCGAGCAGGTCCTCGACCCGCGTCGCCTCGTAGCCCTTTTCGGCGACGACCGCGACCAGCGCCGCGAATAGCCGCTCGCGCTGGTTGCGCGCGACCTCCTCGGCCGGCAGCCGCTGGCCCGGTCGCAGCTTGCGATCGCGCAGCGTCCCCGCATCCCCCCACGGCGTCCTCACCATCGCGGCCGGACGATATCCGGCCGCCTCGTCGCTTCCAGGTTTTGTCGGTGCGCCAGGAACGGGAAAGATGGTACGCCCGATTCTTTTGGAACGCAAGTGTTCTATACCAATCGAGAGACCTATTTCAGCCTTGTACAAGGAAAAATGGGAGAAAATAGCCATGGTTTCTGTGCCTGGTGGCGAATTGGCATTGACTTTCTAGTAGGGCTATGTTTTTATGTCTGCAGCGATCGCAAGACGCAGCGGCGCCGGATTCCCTGCCGGCGACCCCCCTGCCGCCGGTTCCCCTTCCGGCGGCGACCGACAAACATTGGCCCGGGCAGGCGCCTCCCTCGCCAGCCCGGGCCGTTTGTTTCGCGCGTGAACTAGGCTTGGAGCATGGCCCGGAGCCCGAATCAGGACGAGGCGGCGGCGATCGCGGCGGCAGTCGAGCGTTTCGTCGCCGAGACGGCGCCGGCGAGTCAAGACCAGGCGGAGGCGATTGGCCCGTGGCAGCGGGCTGCGCTGCTCGAAGGAGTGAGCGCCAAGGGCACTGTCAAGGATTCAGAAGGAGGAGCGAGATGGCTGTCGTGAAGATCATCGAGCTGGTCGGAAGCTCGAAAACCTCAACCGACGACGCGGCGCGGCAGGCGCTGGCCCAGGCGCAGGGCACGCTGCGCAACATCCGCGCGGTCGACATCGTCTCTACCGGGATCCGCGGCGAGAACCTCGACGAATACCGAGCGCATGTGCGGGTCGCGTTCCTGATCGAGGGGACCGACGTCGACTGACGCGGCGGGGGCCGTCGGGACCCCTCCCCAAAACGCTCGGCAGGAGCCTCGCTGGAGTGCTTTTGGGAGGGGTCCCGACGGCCCTTCTCAGGACGTCGCTAGATTCCGGCTCATGAGCGATCAGATACGTGAGGTTTCGCGCGAGGAGGCTGAGAAGCTTGTCGCAGACGGGGCGCAGCTCGTGGATGTGCGGGCTGAGCACGAGTGGGGCATGGGGCGGATTGCCGGGGCAAAGCATCTGCCGCTGGCGGAGCTTTCGGAGCGCGTCGATGAGCTTGATAGAGACCGGCCCGTCGTTCTCTACTGCCGCGGCGGCAACCGCTCGGCGATGGCCGCCGAGGCACTGGCGGCCGAGGGGTTCGATGCCTCGAAGCTGACCGAGGGGATCGTCGGCTGGGCCGAGGCGGGGTTGCCGCTCGAGCCGGAGGGCGGCGAGGTGGCCGAGTCGGGGGAGGCCGCGTCGATTCTCCACGCCCGCAGGCGACTGCCTCCAGAGCTGACCGAGAGCTAAATACCCTAATCCCTGTCAGGTTTTGCTATTTTCCACTCCGTGGAGGTAGCCGTCGACCAGCAGAAGGAGCAGCGGGGCAAGGGCCGCACCGGCACGCTCGAGAACCCCGAGCGCTACGAGAACGTCCCGGGCCACATCATCCCGATCATCGAGCGCGAGTTCGACGACTTCGACAACGAAGCCGAGACCTTCCTCGCCGGCAAGATCCCCGAGGACGAGTTCATCGGCTTCCGCCTCAAGCAGGGCGTCTACGGCCAGCGCCAGCCGGACGTGCAGATGGTGCGCGTCAAGCTTCCCTTCGGCGGCGTCACGCCGGAGCAGATGGAGGCCTTCGCCGACGTGGTCGAGAAGTGGGCCCCGCTCGACAAGGGCCACATCACCACTCGCCAGAACGTCCAGATCCACCATGTGCCGCTGCGCGACATGGAGGCGCTGATCCGCGAAATCTCCGCGGCGGGGCTCTCCTCGCGCGAGGGCTGCGGCAACACGGTGCGCAACGTCACCGGCGATCCCTGGGCCGGCGTCGCCCCCGACGAGATCTTCGACCCGACCCCGTATGCCGGCGCCTACGCCCGCTACTTCGTCCGCCACCCGACGACGCAGCTGATGCCGCGCAAGATCAAGACCGCCTTCACCGGCTCCGACGAGGACCGGGCGATCACCGGGATCCACGACGTCGCCTTCATCTCGCGCGAACGCGACGGGGTGCGCGGCTTCGAGGTCCGGGTCGGCGGCGGCACCTCGATCATGGCCCGCGTCGCGCCGACTCTCTATGACTTCGTCGAGGCCGACAACGGCGACTACCTCAAGGTCTCCGAGGCCGTGCTGCGCATCTTCGACCGCCAGGAGTGGCTGCGCGCCAACCGCGCCCGGGCCCGGATCAAGGTCCTGATCGACAAGATCGGCATCGACGCCTTCCGCGAGCAGGTCGACGAGGAGCTCGAGGGCGACTGGGTCGCCGAACGGGACTTCGACGCCGAGCTGGTCGAGCGCCTGCGCTTCGACGACGACGAGCAGGCAAACGCCCCGGCCCGGCCGCCGGCGCCCGCCTCGCCCAACGGCGACCGGTCCGAGTTCGACCGCTTCGTCGAAGGAAACGTCCAGGCGCAGCGCCAGGAGGGCTTCTCGGCGGTCGAGGTGAAGATCTACCGCGGCGACCTGACGCCGGAGCAGTTCCGCGGCCTGGCCGCGATCATGCGCGAGTTCACCGGCGGCTACGCGCGTAGCACCGTGCAGCAGAACCTGGTCCTGCGCTGGGTCCGCGACGAGGCGCTCTACGACGTCTGGCAGCGGCTGACCGAGCTCGGCCTCGGCGAGGCCGGCGCGCGCGAGATCACCGACGTGGTCAGCTGCCCGGGCACCGACAGCTGCAAGATGGGCATCACCAGCTCGATGGGCCTCAACCAGGCGATCAAAGAGCGGCTCGAGGCGATGGACATCCGCGATGGGCTGACCCGCAAGATCCACGTGAAGATGAGCGGCTGCCCGAACGGGTGCAGCCAGCACCACATCGCCAACATCGGCTTCTATGGCGCCTCGCTGAAGGTCGGCGCGCGCCAGGTCCCCGCCTACATCCCGCACATCGGCGGCAACTACGAGGGCGGCGAGGTCGTCTTCGGCACGCGGCTGAAGTCGCGCCTGCCCGCCAAGCGGGTGCCCGAGGCGGTCGAGCGCTGGGTCCGCATGTACGAGGCCGAGCGCTCGGGCGAGGCCGAGGAGTTCAACGCCTTCGCCGAGCGGATCGGCGCCGGTCGCTTCGAAGAAGAGGTCAAGGAGCTGACGATGCCGGCCGAGTTCAGCCTCGAGACGATGCAGCAGTTCATCGACTGGAACCGCTCCAGCCCCTACAAGGTCGAGAGGGGCGAGGGCGAGTGCGCGATATGAACCCGATCGCCGAGCCGCCGACGATCTCCGACCCGGAGGCGATTGCCGCCGGGCTCGAGGACCGCACCGCCGAGCAGGCGGTGGAATGGATGTTCGAGACCTTCGGCGAGAGCCACTACATCGCCTGCTCGTTCCAGAAAACGAGCTCGGTGACCGCCCACCTGGCGAGCAAGGTCAACCCGCAGGCGCGCTTCTTCTACCTCGACACCGACGTGCTCTTCCCCGAGACCTACGAGACGCGCGACCGGCTAGCCGAGGCGCTGGGGGTCCAGTTCGACCGCTTCCACAACCTGACCCTCGAGGAGCAGGCGGCCAAGCACGGCGACGAGCTCTGGAACCGCGATCCCGACGCCTGCTGCGGTTTGCGCAAGGTCGAGCCGATGCGCCGGGCACTCTCTTCCGTAGACTGCTGGCTCGCCGGCGTCCGCCGCGAGGACTCAGCCAGCCGGGCGAAGACCCCCAAGTTCGGCTGGGACAAGCGCTTCGAGCTGTGGAAGCTCAACCCGCTCGCGGACTGGACCGAGCGCGATGTCTGGAACTACATCCATGAGCACGATCTTCCGTACAACCCGCTCCACGACCACGGCTACCCGTCGATCGGCTGCACGCACTGCACCAAGCCGGTCGGCCCCGGGGGATCTCCCCGCGACGGCCGCTGGGCGGGACTCGAAAAGTCCGAGTGCGGGATCAACTAGCGGCGCCACGCGCCCCCTATAACCCTCCCCCGACCGATTGGTGAGATTCAACGCATGAGCGAGACGATGACTGAGCTTTCCCTGACACTTGACGAGCGCCACACCGCCGACTTCGAGATGATCGGCAACGGTGGCTTCGCGCCGCTGACCGGCTTCCAGGGCTCCGCCGACTGGGAGCGCGTCTGTTCTGAGATGCGCACCGCCGACGGCGAGTACTGGCCGATTCCGATCACCCTGGCGACCGACCTCGAGTGCGAGGTCGGCGACGTCGTCTCGCTCTCCAGCGACGAAGGCAAGCCGCTCGGCCGGATCACGGTCGAGGAGATCTGGGAGCGCGATGCCAGGAGCGAGGCGGAGCGCGTCTACGGCACGACCGACGAGGCCCACCCGGGCGTCGCCGCGATCTACGAGGAGGGCAGCCGCTGCATCGCCGGCCCGATCGAGGTCGACGCGCTGCCGGATCACGAGGAGGCGTTCATGCGCCGCTACAAGACGCCGGCCGAGCACAAGGCCGACTTCGAGGCGCGCGGCTGGAAGAAGATCGTCGCCTTCCAGACCCGCAACCCGATCCACCGCGCCCACGAGTATCTGACCAAGGCGGCGCTGGAGACCTGCGACGGCCTCTTCATCCACCCGCTGATCGGCAAGACCAAGGCCGGCGACATCCCCGCCGACGTGCGGATGCGCTGCTACGAGGTGCTGATGGAGAACTACTACCCCAATGACCGGGTGGTGCTGGGCGTGAAGCCGGCGAAGATGCACTACGCCGGCCCGCGCGAGGCGGTCCTGCACGCGATCGTCCGCCGCAACTACGGCGCCACGCACTTCATCGTCGGCCGCGACCACGCCGGCGCCGGCGACTACTACGGCACCTACGACGCGCAGAAGATCTTCGACACGATCGACATCGACGAGCTCGGCATCGAGCCGCTGATGTTCGAGCACACCTTCTGGTGCAACGAGTGCGAGGGGCTTGCCTCGAACAAGACCTGCCCGCATGACCAAGAGGCGCACCTGTTCCTCTCCGGAACCAAGGTCCGCGAGATGCTCGGCAACGGCGAAAGGCCGCCGCACGAGTTCTCCCGCGACGAGGTCGCCGACATCCTGATCGACGCTTACAAGGAGGACTGAACGAGCATGGCTGGCGAGAAGGGCTTCACCCTCTGGTTCACCGGACTCTCCGGTGCCGGCAAGACGACCATTTCACGGCTGCTGGAGGGCCACCTGCGCGAGCGCGGCTCGAAGCTGGAGATCCTCGACGGCGACGTCGTGCGCGAAAACCTCTCCAAGGGCCTCGGCTTCTCCAAGGAGGACCGCGACACCAACATCCGGCGGATCGCGTTCGTCGCCGACCTGCTCAGCCGCAACGGCGTGCCGGTGATCACCGCGGCGATCTCCCCCTACGCCGGGATCCGCGCCGAGGCGCGCGAGCTGATGGGCGACCGCTTCATCGAGGTCTACGTCAAGGCCTCGGTCGACACCTGCGCCGAGCGTGACGTCAAGGGGCTCTACGCCAAGGCGTTCGCGGGCGAGATCAAGGAATTCACGGGCGTGTCCGACCCCTACGAGGCGCCGGACAACCCCGAGGTCACCTGCGACACCGAAGGCGAAACGGCCGAGGAGTCGGCGCAGAAGCTGATCGAGTACCTCGAGTCGCGGGAGCTGATCCCGGCGGCTGTGGCAGCTGCCTAGCTTTTGGCTCTTTGAAGCGTGGGAGGGGCCGGTATTCCCTCTCCGGACACATCTCGCCTATGGCTCGATGTTGAGTGTCCGGAGAGGGAATACCGGCCCCTCTTTCGCGTTCCAAGGTGAATCGAGCTTTTGGAGCGCCCCGCCCCTCTTCACGTTCTGGAGAGAGCCAAGCTTCACGACCGAGAAGCATCCACGGTCCATCGAATTGAGCTTGTGCAGGGTCCGGGGACTGGCTCCCGGGACACTCAACACGAGCCATAGCGAAGTGTGTCCCGGGAGCCAGTCCCCGGACCCCCACCGCTAAGGCTTCGCCGGGACCCGCGGCTCGCCGAGGCCGTAGGTCTCGTAGTCCCCGAACTTGGAGAAGGTCTTGTGGGTCGGGCCGTGGTAGTCCGAGGAGGCCGTCGGGGTGAGGCTCAGCTCGTCGCAGAGGCGCAGGAGGTGTTCGGTCTGCTCCTGGGTGTGCGGCGGGTAGTAGGCCTCGACCCCGTCGGGTCGCAGTGAGCGGATCAGGTCGTCGACCTCGTCTGGGTCCTCGATGTCCCAGTAGGGATGGGCGATCACCGCGGTCCCGCCGGCCTCGTGGATCAGGGCGATGGCCTGCTCCGCGGTTGGCCAGCGGCGCGGGACGAAGGCCTTGGCGCCGGGCACGAGGTACTCCTCGAAGAACGGGCCGAGGTCGCCGGTGGCGCCCGCCGCGCGGGCGATGTGGGGGCGGCCGATCGAGAGGGCGTCGCCGGCCTCCGCGATCGCGTCCTCGAGCTTCACTTCGAAGCCCCATTTGCGCAGCCGCTCGATGATCTCCTCGGCGCGGCTCACCCTTTCCCTCTGGGCCCGCTCGCAGGCGGGGGCGATCGTCTCCAGGTCGACCCAGTAGCCGCAGACGTGCAGGTCTTCGGCGTACTCGTGCACGCACGACATCTCGATCGCCGGCACCAGCTCGACGCCGAGGCTCGCCGCGGCCGCGGCCGCCTCCGGCACTCCCGCGACCGCGTCGTGGTCGGTCAGCGCCAGCGTCGTCACCCCCGCCTCGTAGGCCTGGGCGACGACTTCAGCGGGCAGCAGCTGCCCGTCGGAGACCGTCGAATGCGACTGAAGCTCGATCAGCATGCTGGCAGCCTAGTTGGCCGGAAGTTAAGGACCCGCCCTCCCTCCTCCCGCATAATTAGACTGCGCCGCCGTGTTCCAGAAAGTCCTCATTGCCAACCGCGGCGAGATCGCGATCCGCGTCGCTCGGACGCTGAAGGAGATGGGCATCGCCTCGGTCGCCGTGTACTCGGAGATCGACCGCGACGCGCCGCACGTGCGCGAGGCCGACGAGGCCTTCCTGATCGGCCCCGCCGTCCCGGCCGAGAGCTATCTGAACATCCTCAAGATCATCGACACCGCCAAGGAGGCCGGCGCGGAAGCGATCCATCCGGGCTACGGCTTCCTCGCCGAGAACGCCGACTTCGCCCGCGCCTGCGCCGAGGCCGGGATCGTCTTCATCGGGCCGCCGCCGGAGGCGATCGAAGCGATGGGCTCGAAGACGAAGGCGCGCGAGATCATGGCCGAGGCCGGGGTGCCGATCGTCCCCGGCTCGACCGAGGTCGCCAAGGACCTCGACGACGCTCGCAGGCAGGCCGAGGAAGCCGGCTACCCGGTTGCCTGCAAGGCGGCCGGCGGCGGTGGCGGCAAGGGCTTCCGCGTGGCGATGACGCCCGACGATCTGCAGGAGGCCTTCGAGGGCTCGGCCCGCGAAGGCGAGAAGTTCTTCTCCGACGCTCGCGTCTACGTCGAGCGCTACCTCGAGGACCCGCGCCACGTCGAGGTCCAGGTGCTCGCCGACGGGCACGGCAACGTGATCCACATCGGCGAGCGCGACTGCTCGGTTCAGCGGCGCCACCAGAAGGTGATCGAGGAGGCCCCGGGCCCCCACGTCGATGCCGAGATGCGCGAGCGGATCGGCAAGATCGCCACCGACGCGGCCGCCGCGGTCGGCTACCGGGGCGCCGGCACGATCGAGGGGATGCAGGTCGGCGACGAGTACTTCTTCCTCGAGATGAACACCCGCGTCCAGGTCGAGCACTGCGTGACCGAGATGGTCAGCGGCATCGACATCGTTCGCGAGCAGGTCCTGGTCGCGGCCGGCGAGCCGCTCTCGGTCGCTCAGGAGGACGTCAGCCTGCGTGGCTGGTCGATCGAGTGCAGGATCAACGCCGAGGCCGCGCACAAGAAGTTCGCTCCCGCGCCCGGCGCGATCACCACCTACCGCGAGCCGGCCGGCCCCGGCGTCCGCGTCGACTCGGGCGTGGAAGCCGGTTCCGAGGTGACGCCGATGTACGACCCGATGGTGGCCAAGCTGATCGTCTGGGACGTCGATCGCGAGCACGCGACGCGCCGCATGCTGCGTGCGCTCGACGAGTACGAGGTCGGCGGCCTGACCACGCTGATCCCCTTCCACAAGGCACTGCTCGCCAGCGAGCAGTGGGTGAAGGGCGAGACCTGCCGCGATCTGATGGAGGACCGCGAGTGGCTGAAGACGACGGCGCCGGCGGAGGCCGCGCCGCCTGCGGAGGTTGCCGAGGGCGCCGAGCTCGTCGCCCGCGACTACAAGGTCGAGGTCTCGGGCAAGCTCTTCGAGGTCAAGGTTCTGGGCGAGGCCGTCGCCGGCGGCGGCGCCCCCGCGGCCGGCGGCAAGCGCCCGCCGAAACGCGAGCGCAAGGAGGGCGCCGGCGGCGGCGCCTCGAGCGAGTCGCTGCCCTCGCCGCTGCAGGGAACCGTGTTCAAGGTTGCCGTGGAGAAGGGCGCCGTGGTGGCCGAGGGCGACCTGATCTGCGTGATCGAGGCGATGAAGATGGAGAACGAGATCGTCGCCCACCGGGACGGCAAGGTCGAGGAGCTGAACGTCACCGAGGGCGCCTCGGTTTCCAGCGGCGACGTCCTCGCAGTGATCAAGTAGCGAGCGGCCGACTCAGCGTTTCTGCTGCTTCTGCTTCTGGCTTTCCCGCCGTTCCTTCTTCTTCTGACGGATCAGCAGCTGCCGTTCCTTGCGCGTCAGCGGGATTTCCGACGCTTCTTCGCGGCAGGTCCGGCCGACGCAGTCCTCGAGCCGGTTGAGCAGCTCCCGGTGGAGGAAGTTACGGACCGGGAAGTAGTTGGGGATGCGGACGATGTTGTTGAGCTCGTCGGGGTCCTTTTCGAGGTCGTATAGCTCCTTCTCGCCGTCCGGCCAGGCGATGTACTTGTAGGGGCCGAGGCGGATTCCCTCGTAGTCCTTGGGCGGAGCCAGGATCGAGGCGGTGGCGCCGCTTCGTTTGCGGTTCGGCGAACGGCTCTGGTCGCCCGGTTCGGCGATCGCCCCGGCGGCGTCGACGTCGTCGGTCTCGACGAAGGACTCGAAGAGGAACGGACGCAGGGTGCGCAGTTCGGGGTCCTGGGCGAAGGGCATCACCGAGCGCCCGTCGAGGCTCTTGTCAGCTTCGACGCCGGCGAGTTCGAGCACGGTCGGGGCGACGTCGATGTTGCCGACCAGCTCGTTCGTTTCGGTGCCGGGCGGGATGTGCGGGCCGCGGATCAGGAAGGGCATGTGGGTGGCGGGCTCGTAGGCGAGGAACTTGCCGCCGATCAGTCGGTGCTCGCCGAAGAAGAAGCCGTTGTCGGAGGTGAAGATCACGTAGGTGTTGCGCAGCCGGTGCAGCGAGCCGAGCGTGTCGATCAGCAGCTTCACGCCGTCGTCGACCGAGCGCTCCGCCTCGAGCTGCTTGTCCCAGTAGACGCGGTAGGTGTGGATGTCCGAGAGCGAGAGGTAGGGCGCTTCGCGGATGAAGCGGGGCTTGTCGGTGACGTTGCCCTCGTCGAACCCCTGGCCGCGATTGTGGGGAAGCGGCGCGCCCTTGAACCAGTCGTAGTGGCGGGGCGCCGGCTCAGGCCCGGCGGGGTGGCGAAAGTCGCCGTGCGGCGCCGTGTAGTCGAGCTGCAGGTAGAAGGGCTGTTCGGGCGAGGTTTCCCGGATTCCCTGAATGGCGAAGTTGGTCAGCGTGTCGGTCTCGTAGTAGCAGGGCAGCCCGTTGAGCGGCGCGAACGGGCAGCCGATGTCGTCGCGGACGCCGTACTCGCGCGGTTCCCAGGTTCCCGAGTCACCGTAGGGCCCTTCGATCGTGCCGTTGTTGTTCAGCGTGTAGCCGTAGTAGTAGTGGTCGGTGTCGGCCTTGAGCACGGTGTGCCAGTCGCTCCAGCCGGGGGGCACCGTGGTCCCGTTGTCGTACGGTTCGTCGCCGTAGCCGTTGAGGAACTTGCCGACGTGGATCGTGCGGTAGCCGGCGCCCTGCAGCCAGGTCGCGAGGTTGTGGGTGTAGGCGGCGCGGAAGGAGAAGCCGAAGTAGCCACCGTTTGGCTGCACGTTGCCCTTGACGCCGTCGTTGTGGGCGTAGCGGCCGGTCAGCAGGCTGACCCTGGAGGGGCAGCAGAGTGGGTAGGAGACGTAGTAGTTGTTGAAGGTGGCGCCCCGCTTGGCGATCAGGTTGAGCGTGTTCGGCATCGCCTGCAGCTTCGGCTGGCCGAAGCTCGCGTAGAGCCCGTCGAGGGTCTGGTCGTCGGTCTGGATGACGACGAAGCTGGGCGGCTGCGATGTCGCAGCCGCCGCGCTGGAACCGCGAGGGGCGCCGACGGCGAGCAGGCAGAGCATCGCCAGAAGCCCCGCGGCCATGGCGAGGCGGGCGCAGCGGTATGCCCTGCTTTGTCTCTCTCGGTGCATGGATAGACGGCCGGCGGCCCGACCTAAGGGTCGAAACAACCTCCGGCGCTTAAGTTGCGAAACGCTAGAGATCGCTCAGGACGCGCCGAGCTTTTTGGCGGCGTCGCGGAAGTTCTTCACGGTGGCGCTGGGCGCCTTGCGGCCTTCGAGCTTCTCGTCGTGGCGGTTGACCCAGATGACCGGCACGTTCATCTTCAGCAGCGGGGCCACGTCGTTGGTGTAGTTGCAGCCGATGTGGAGCCAGCCTTTCTTGCCGCCGATGCGGCGGGCGGCCTCTTTGAAGTGGACCGGGTCCGGCTTGTAGCTGCGCACCTGCTGGGCGGTGACGACTAGGTCGAGTTCGGTGCGCAGGTGCCGCCGCGAGATGCCGAGCATTTTGTCGTCGATGTTGGAGACGATGCCGATCTCGTAGCGTTTGCCGAGGCGGTCCATCGCCGCGTTGGCCTCGCGGAACGGCAGCCAGTAGGCGACGCTGTCGGGCAGGAACTGGGCCCGCGAGGGCTCGATTTCCCAGCCCAACTCGCCACCGACCTTGACGATCGTGCGGCGCAGCACCTCGGCGTAGAGCTCGTAGGAGCCGGCCATGATTTCCGCCTGGACCTCCATGAAGCGGGCCAGGAAGGGCTCCTCCTCGAAGCTGAAGCCATCTTTCGCCGCCTCTTTCTTGCAGGCGTCGATGATGCCTTTCTCCCAGTCGATCAGGGTCCCGTAGCAATCGGCGGTCACCCATTTGATGTTTTTCAGAGCTGGGAGTGGCATGGCGGCGGCGCATTATGCCAATCGCCTCGAAGGCAGGCGGCGCGGCACTCGATTTGTCGGATAGGCTGCCGCCCCGCGCCAGCGCGGCGCGCCTCCCAAATGGACCTCCTCGAGTATCAGGGCAAGCAGCTTTTCGCCAAGCACGGCATCGCCGTGCCGAGCGGCGAGGTCGCGGCGACGGTCGACGACGCGGTCGCCGCGGCGGAGCGGATCGGCTACCCCTGCGCGATCAAGGCCCAGGTCCTGATCGGCGGCCGCGGCAAGGCGGGCGGGATCAAGATCGCCCAGGATGCCGGCGAGGCGCGCGCCTACGCCGACGCGATCCTCGGCATGGACATCGTCGGACCGCATGGCGAGGGCCCGTTCCGGGTCGACCAGGTCTGGATCGAGGGCGGCTCGGACATCGCCTCGGAGTACTACGCCTCGGTCATCCTCGACCGCGGCGAGAAGAAGCTGCTGGCGATGGTCTCCGCCAAGGGCGGCATGGACATCGAGGCGGTCGCCGCAGAGGACCCGGACGCGCTGGTCAAGCGGCACATCGATCCGACGCGGCCCTTCGACGCCGCCGCGGCGCGGCCGATCGTCGACGCCGCCGGCCTCGACGATGACGTGCGCGACTCGGCCGCCGAGGTGCTGGCCAGGCTGGCCGCGGTCGCCGCCGAGGAGGACGCGACCCTGATCGAGGTCAACCCGCTGATCGTCACCGCCGATCGCGATGTGGTCGCGCTCGACGCCAAGGTGACGATCGACGGCAACGCGATCTACCGGCACCAGGACCTGGCCGAGATCGCCGACACCGCCGACGACCCGCAGGAGGCGATGGCGAAGGAGAAGGGCCTCACCTACGTCAAGCTCGACGGCAACGTCGGCATCCTCGCCAACGGCGCCGGGCTCTGCATGTCGACGCTGGACGTCGTCGCCCAGGCGGGCGGCGCGCCGGCAAACTTCCTCGACGCCGGCGGCGGCTCCAAGGCGGAGGCGATCGTCGACGCCCTGACCGTGATCACCTCCGATGCGAAGGTCACGGCGATCCTCTTCAACATCTTCGGCGGCATCACCCGCTGCGACGAGATCGCCAAGGGGATCGTCACCGCCTCGCAGCAGATGAGCCTGCAGCTGCCGCTGGTCGTGCGACTCGACGGGACCAACTCCGAGGAGGGGCTGAAGATCCTCGCCGAGGCGGACCTGGCCAACCTGCATCAGGAGACGACGATGCTCGACGCGGCCCGCCGCGTGGTCGAGCTGGCGGGGGCGAGCGGCTGATGTCGATCATCGTCGACAGCGAGACCAAGCTGGTCGTCTCCGGCCTGACCGGCCGCGAGGGCTCCTTCCACGGCCTGCGCAACCGCGCCTACGGCACCGACCTCGTCGCCGGGGTCACTCCGGGCAAGGGCGGCCAGGACGTCGAGGGCGTTCCCGTCTTCGACTCGATCAAGGAGTCGGTCGAGGAGGCCGGCGCCAACACATCGATGATCTTCGTGCCGGCGCGCTTCGCGGCGCCCGCCATCGACGAGGCAATCGAGTCCGGCGTGCAGACGGTGATCGCGATCACCGAGGGCATCCCGGTGCTCGACATGCTGAAGACCTACTGGAAGGCGAAGGAGGCCGGGGTGCGGCTGATCGGGCCGAACTGCCCCGGCGTGCTCTCGCCCGGCAAGGCCAACGTCGGCATCATCCCGGCCCAGTTCTTCGACCCCGGCAAGATCGGCGTCGTCTCCAAGTCGGGCACGCTGACCTACCAGATCGGCAACGAGCTGAAGCAGGCGGGCGAGGGCAACTCCTCGATCGTCGGCATCGGCGGCGACCCGATCATCGGCTCCGACTTCATCGACATCCTCAAGCTGTACGAGGCCGACCCGGAGACCGAGCTGATCGTGATGGTCGGCGAGATCGGCGGCGACGCCGAGGAGCGGGCGGCCGAGTTCATCGCGGCGGAGATCTCCAAGCCGGTGGTCGCCTACATCGCCGGCTTCACGGCGCCCCCCGGCAAGCAGATGGGCCACGCCGGCGCGATCATCTCCGGCTCCTCCGGGACGGCACAGGCCAAGAAGGACGCGCTCGAAGCGAAGGGCGTGAGGGTCGGCGAAAGCCCGACCGAGACGGCGAAGATCGCCGTCGAAGTCCTGCGCAGTTCCTAGCTCAGACGGCGGGCAGGGGCGTGCTTGACCGCAGCAGCGCACGAAGCTCCTGAGCCACTGAAGCGCCGTCCGTCTTGAGTCGTCTATGGGTGATGCGGACTATTCGGTAGCCCGCCACCTGGAGTGACGTGTCGCGGGCTCGGTCGCGCTCGAAGGCGGCGCGGTGGCGGTGGAATTCCCAGCTGTCGAGCTCGGCGGCGAGGCGCTCGCGGGACCAGAGGGCGTCGACCTCATAGCCGAGGACGGTCGTGTTGAACGAAGGGGTGGGCAGATGATGAGCGCGGCAGAAGGCTGCGAAGTCATCCTCGAGGGGTGAGCGGGTGAACGTCGCGGCGCGTGCCCCCGCCAGCAGGCGGCGAATCGGTTTCAGGGCCCTGCGGCCGTAACCTCGTTCGCAGACCTCCTCGATCGCCGTCAGTTGCAGGAGGCTCAGGCGGTCTGCCTCCTCCCACGCGGATTCCAGGCGCTTCAGGCTCGTGAATTCAGCCAGGTCAAACAGCGTGCGAGCGACCGTTGTGATCGGCAGACCGCCGCGCACGGCGCGATCCTCGGGGTGCAGGCGTCCGCGATGGATAAAGATCCCCTCGCGACGGCGGACGCCCTGACGTCCCGTCGGGGCGGTGACGTCGACAAGCGGCGAGCGCTGGCGGGCCAGTCCCCAAAGTGCCGCCGCGCTGCGATGACTCAACAGCGCTCCCTCCCCGTATGCCAGGACGGCTGCCCATCGGCGCCCAGCCTCGCCGATACGCGGATATCCAACCGCGAAGACCTCTCGATGAAGCGCGTGGAGCCGCCCGCTGTCGAGCCATTCCTCAAGAGTCCGCACCGCCATCCCCAGCTCGGTCAACTGCCTCCGCCCGACAACGCCGTGCTGTCGCTCGGCCAGCCGCGCAATTTCCCATCCCAGTCCGGCGTGTCTGAGCTTTCCCACGATATGTCGTGGTTAAGCTCAGACACGCCCTGGGTTCTCCCCCTTGGGTGAGGAAATCGGCGGAACGGGCGCGTTGCTAGGGTCGTGGGGACGATGGCTGGAGACACGATTTCGTTTGCTCGAGGAGCACCCAGCGCGGACATTCTGCCGCGAGACGCTGTGCGGGACGCGGCGGCTGTGGCGCTGGCTGAGGACTGGGAAAAGGCACTTTCCTACGGGACCGGGATCGGGCATCCGGGGCTCTGCGAGTGGATCGCCGAGCGGCACGGGGGGCTCGACGCCGGCCAGGTGATGGTCGCCAACGGCTCGCTCGAGGCCGGCTGGATGCTGTTCGAGCACCTGCTCGAGCCGGGCGACCGGGTCGTGGTCGAGCAGCCGACGTATGACCGCACGCTGCTGATGCTGCGGCGGCTCGGGGTGGAGCTCGTGCCGGTGCGGCTCGAGGACGACGGGCTGGACGTCGCGCAGCTGGAGGCGGCGCTGGCCGAGGGTCCGATCAAGCTCGCCCACGTCATCCCCAACTTCCACAACCCGGCCGGTTGCACGCTCTCGGCCGCGAAGCGGGTGCGGCTGGTGGAGCTCTCTGCCGAGCACGGCTTCTGGATCTTCGAGGACGACCCCTACCGCGAGCTGCCCTTCGAGGGCGAGGCGCTGGAGACGATGCTCGCGATCGACCGCGCCGATCGCGTCGTCCACGCCTCCTCCTTCTCCAAGACCGTCAGCCCCGGGGTGCGAGTCGGCTATCTGGCCGGCCCTGCGGCGGAGATCGCGCAGCTGGCCAAGCGCGCCAACGAGACCTACATCTCGCCCAACATGCTGGCCGAGGCCGTCGTGCTCGAGCTCTGCAAATCCGGCGGCCTCGACCGCAACATCGAGTTCGTCAAAGGCGCGCTGCGCGAGCGGCGCGACGCGCTGGTCGGGGCGCTGCGCGAGCAGATTCCCGAGGCTGAGTTCGTCATCCCCGGCGGCGGCTATTTCCTCTGGCTCGATCTCGCCGAGGGAACCGACACGAGCGCCCTGCTCGCCGAGGCCAAGGGCGAGGGCGTCGCCTTCGTCGCCGGGCCCGACTTCATGATCGAGGGCGGCGTCAACAGCCTTCGCCTCTCCTTCGCCAGCGTGCCGCCGGAGCGAATTCCGGAGGGCGTGGGGCGCATCGCCCGGGCGCTCGAGCGCGTCCGCGCCGGCTCGCCCGCCTAGCTCCTTCCTCTTGCGCTGATCCGGCTCGGCCGCGGCCGCGTAGTTGGTGGGCGAACCCACCCCGCAACCGAGGAGGAAGCATGGCCGTTGCCAACAGAGAGAGCGCGCTCGCACGGGTCGCGGCCGACCCGGTCTCGCGCCGCAAGCTGCTTGCCGTGACCGGCGGCTCGACCGCCCTGGCGGCCTTCCTCGCCGCCTGTGGCAGCGACGGCGACTCGACCATGACGACGGGCGCAGCTGCCGGCGGCAAGAGCGGCACCGAGAAGTTCGGCAAGGGCGACGTCGGCATCCTCAACTACGCCCTCACGCTCGAGTACCTGGAGACCGCCTTCTACGAAGACGTCGCCAAGAGCGGCCTCTTCAGGGGCTCCGATCTGGAGACCATCCGCAAGTTCGGCAGCGAGGAGGCCGAACACGTCTCGGCGCTGACCGGCTTCGTCAAGCAGATGGGCGGCACGCCCGCTCCGGCGCCGAAGACCGAATTTCCACTGAAGAGCGCCAGGTCGGTGCTCGAACTGGCGGCGACCGTGGAGAACCTCGGCGCCGCTGCCTACCTAGGTCAGGCGCCGTACATCAAGGGCGCCTCGGTGCTCGCCGCGGCGCTCTCGATCCACAGCGTCGAGGGGCGCCACGCGGCCGCGCTCAACACGCTGCTGGGCGACTCGATCGTCCCGGATGGGGCCTTCGCCAAACCTGCCGGCGCGGCCGAAGTCCTCAAGTCCGTCGAACCCTTCATCGTCGGCTGAGCCGGCGCCCGGAGCGAAAGGAGAACGAGATGAGTGACCAGACACTGGCCCAGCCCGAGCTCGCCGCCGTCCAGGTCGACGTGAACGACAGCGAGGACCTCTCCCGCGGCGAGGTGATCCTCAAGGGAGCGCTGGCGGCGGGCGCCGTCTACGGCGCGGCGATGGTCGGCCCTTTCGTCGGCCGGGCGCTGGCCATGGCGGGGGGTGGCGACGTCGGCATCCTCAACTTCGCCCTCACGCTCGAGTACCTCGAGTCGGCCTTCTACCGCGAGGCCAAGACGAGGGCGAAGGCGAGCGGCGACCTGAAGAAGCTGATCGCGCTGGTCGGCCGGGACGAGGACGAACATGTGGGAGCCCTGACCGAAACGATCAAGAAGCTCGGCGGCAGGCCGGTGGCCGAGCCGAAGTTCGACTTCCCCTACTCCGGCACCGCCGGCTTCCTGAAGCTGGCGCAGACGTTCGAGGACACCGGGGTCAGCGCCTACAACGGCGCCGCGCCGCAGATCAAGTCGGCTGAAGTGCTGGAAGCGGCCGGCTCGATCGTCCAGGTCGAGGCCCGGCACGCCGCGGCGATCCGCCTGCAGAACGGGACCGAGCCGGCGCCACTGGCGTTCGACCCGTCGCTGCCCAAGGCTAAGGTGCTGAAGGCGGTCGAACCGTTCATCGCGTAGGCCGGTTGGGGCAAGGCGTTCGAGCCAGATGAGGATGCGAGCAGGCAAAGCCGAGCGCCTCGCCGACGAGGAGCTGATGCCGCTGATCGGCGAACAGGACCCCGGCGCCTTCGAGGTCTTCTTCGACCGCCATGGCGGTGTCGCCTACTCGCTCGCCTACCGGATCGTCGGCGAGCGGGGGGCGGCCGAAGACGTCACCCAGGAGGCGTTCATCTCGGTCTGGCGCAGCGGCGCCCGCTACGACGCGGCGCGCGGCAGCGTCCGCACCTGGATGCTGGGGATCGTCCGCAACCGGGCGATCGACGCCCTGCGCAGCAGAGCGGGACGGGCGGCGAAGCTCGATTTCGACGACGACTCGATCCTCGAGCACCGCCCGGCCGCTGAGCTGACCGATGCCGAGGCGCTGCGGCGCGAGACCGCGCACGAGGTGCGAGGCGCGCTCGACGGGCTGCCGGGCGAGCAGGCGAAGGTGATCGAGCTCGCCTACTTCGGCGGCTTCAGCCACTCGGAGATCGCCTCGATGCTGGAGGTGCCGCTGGGCACGGTCAAGGGAAGGATGCGGCTTGGCTTGGAGAAGGTTCGCGGAGAGCTAGCGGAGGGACTTGCATGAACGAGATCGAGCACGACCGCTGGCGCGACGAGCTGGCCGCGTACCTCCTGGGCGCCCTGGAGCCCGGTGAGTCTGCGGAGCTGGAGCGCCACGTCGCCGGGTGTGGGGAGTGCCGGCAGGAGCTGGACTGGCTGCGGCCGGCCGTGCAGCTGCTGCCCGAGTCGGTGGAGCGGCACGAGCCGCCGGCGCGGCTGCGCCGGCGGCTGTTCGAGCAGGTGCGCGAAGAGGCGGGAACCACCCGGCCGAGCTGGGGCTTTCACAGCCTGCGCGGCCGCTGGCCCGGCGGTCTGGCTCTGCGCCCCGTGGCTGGGTTGGCGGCGCTGATTCTGATCGTGGCCAGCGGCGCCCTCTACGCTGCGGGCGGAGGATCCGGCGGGGGTGGGGCAGGTGGAGCGACCACGGTGGCGGTCGGCCACGCTCCCGGCGTGACCGCGCAGGTGGTGAGAGAGGACGGCTCCGGGACGCTGCGCCTGGCAAACCTGCGCCAGCTGCCGCGCGACGAGGTCCTCCAGGCCTGGGTGCGGCGCGGGCAGCGGGTCGTCTCCGCGAAAGCCCTCTTCGTCCCCAACCCCGACGGCACCGCGACGGCGACCATCGACGACATGCAGGGCGTCAGCGCGGTGATGGTGACGGCCGAGCCGCGCGGGGGCAGCGTTCAGCCGACCAGCGCGCCGATAGTCAGCGTCCCCATTCCCAATTGAGACGACGAAATCAAGCCTGAAGCCTGGCAAGGACGCAGGGAGCCCAGCGTGCTCTGCATGTAAGCGACCGGGGACGCCGCCAGGCGCCGATTGCGTCGTCTCAGCGGCCGTAGCGGTCGCCGCCGCCGGAGAGAACGAGTTGATCCGGGATCGTCGCCCGCGGCGGCGGTGCCGGGTCGGCGCGGACCGAGACGGTCTCGGCGACGCTGCGCGAGACCCGGTGGCTGCCCTCGCCGGAGACGATCGTCACGCCCTCTTCGCCGGAGCTCTCGACCGTGCCCTCCAGCCCCGGGCGCAGCCCCGCGTCCTTGAGGTAGTGGAGGAGCTCCTCGGCCTCGTTCTCGAAGCGCAGCACGACGACTCTGGCGCCCGGCTCGACGTCCGCGAGCAGCGAGCCCTGCTCGCGGATGCCCTCGACGATCGGGTGGCCGTGCGGGCAGGTGGTCGCGTCGCCGATCGCGGCACGCATCCGCTCCTCGAGCACGGGCGACATCGCGTGCTCGATCCGCTCGGCCTCCTCGTGCACCTCGTCCCAGGGGATGCCCAGCACGTCGGTGAGGAAGCGCTCGATCATCCGGTGGCGCCGGACGATATGGCTGGCGTGCTCACGCCCGGACTCGGTGAATTCGAGTGACTTGTCCGGCTTGCGCTCGACGTAGCCGTCCCCGACCAGGCGGCCGATCATCTCGTGCACGGTGGGAGGGGAGAGCTGCATGGCGCGGGCGATGTTGGCGCCGGTCATCGGCAGGCCGGCCTCCTCGAGCCAGAACATGATCTCCAGGTACTCCTGCTCGGCGACGGTCGCGGTCTCCTGCGACAAAACCTTGCTCCTTCCGGTCGAGAGTCGGGACTCGGCCGATACTAGAGGCTGGCGGGCGTCCGTCAGTGGCGCGATTCGCACCCGGGCGCCGCGGATAGGCTTCGCCCGTGGAGTCGATGGGAGGGAAACGCGAAGGGTTCGACTGGCGGGGCGCTGCGCCGGAGCTGCGGCGGCTGGGCAACGGCGGCTCGCCGCCAGGAGACGCGCCGAAGAAGGACGTCCAGCTGGCGACCCAGGACGGCGTCCGCCGCGAGCTGATCGCCGGTGTCCGGATTCGGGAGGCACGGACGATTCCTGACGACCGCGGCACCGTCTGCGTCGCCTACGACCCGCGCTGGGGCTTCAGCGACGAGCCGATGGTCTACGCCTACGAGGTGACCATCCGCCCCGGCGCCGTGAAGGGCTGGATCCTGCACGAGACATACGACGACAGGCTCTTCCTCGCCGCCGGAACCGTCAGGTGGGTGCTCTTCGACGATCGCCCGGGCTCGGCCACGCGAGGCCGCGTCAACGAGCTCTTCTTCGACCAGCACGGCCGCGGCCTGCTGCGCATCCCGCGCGGCGTCTGGCACGCGGTGCAGAACGTCGGCTCGGTCGATTCGCGCATGGTCAATTTCCCCACCGAGCCCTACGACTACGAGAGCCCGGACAAGACGCGCCTGCCGCTCGACACCGACCGCATCCCGTACCGCTTCGAGCCCTGAGCGCGCCGTGCGCGGAGTGGCATCACGGCGCCGATTGGGGGGAGTCGCACGGGCGGCGCTCAGCGCGGTGCGACCGGCGCCGCCCCTGTGCGACCCGCCCCTGGTCAGCGTCGTCACCGCCACCTACAACTGGTCCGAGGTGCTGCGATTGGCGATCCGCTCGGTCCGTGCGCAGAGCTACCCACGCTGGGAGCTGATCGTCGTCGGCGACTGCTGCAGCGACGATTCCGGCACGGTGGTCGAGTCCTTCGCGGACCCCCGCATCCGCTGGCACAACCGGGACCGCAATGCGGGTAGCCAATCGCTGCCGAACAACGACGGCATCGGGCTCGCCCGCGGCGAGCTGATCGCCTACCTCGGGCACGACGACCTCTGGGCCCCGGATCACCTGACGCGGCTCGTCGCCGCCCAGCGCGGCGCCGGCGTCGACGTCGCCTTCTCGCTCGCCGAGGTGATCGGCCCTCCCGGCAGCGGGATGAGGAACATCTCCGGCTTCAAGCCGGATGGCTACCGCGGCGGTCACCTCCCGCCGAGCGCGATCCTGCACAGGCGCGAGCTGGCCAAGCGGATCGGCGGTTGGCGCGACCACCGTGAGATCGAGCTGCCTCCCGACACCGAGTTCCTCGAGAGAGCGCTCGAGTCGGGTGCCTCCTTTGCCTGCTCCTGGGCGCTGACCGCCTTCAAGCTGCCGTCGGCGATGCGCCGCGACTCCTACGTCGAGCGCCCCTCGCACGAGCAGGAGGGGCTGACGCGGCGGATGGAGACCGAGCGGGCCTTCCAGCTGCGCGAGCTGCTGCGGGCGGTCGCCAGTCGCGCCAGGCACCCGCGCCGCGACCCCAATCGCTTCGCGCCGCAGGTCGGCCCGGAGGCGGGCAAGGGCGCCTACGTGCGCGAGGCGCGGCGAATCCGCGGCCTCGACCCCTAGCTAGCGGCGCTCGACCAGGGTCGAGATGACCGCCTCGTAGAAGCCGTCGCCCATCGCCCCCTCGGTGACCGTGGCGTTGTCCCAGGCGGCGAGGGCGGCGCGCAGGCCGGGGTCCCGCTCGGGCCCGTTGGCGACGACGAAGAAGCGGCCGACGGCGGCGGCGACCTCGAGGTCCTCGACCGAGTCGCCGACGGCGATGCACTCGGCCGGGTCGTAGCCGCGAGCGGCCGCGTGCGCTGCAACGGCGCCGGCCTTGCTGACCGGCTTGGGCACGAGGTGGTAGGCGTGGGTGGGGCCCTCGATGGCGGGCATCTCGCGGCCGATCGCGCCGTTGTCGAGAAGGCGCAGGTCGTCGTGTCCCTCGGCCTCCAGCAGCCGGTTGGCCTCCTCGACCTCGACCTTGCCGCGGAAGAGGTGGGAGAGGATGCGCCCGGTGTGCCAGGGGGCGTGGTACTCGAGCCGCCCCTCGAAGTGGGCGAAGAGCAGCTTCGGGATGCCGCGCTGCTCGATCTTCTCGTAGACCGTGCCGTCCTCGTCGGGGGCCATGTCGCCGGTCAGCAGCGTCGTCTCGCCCTCGATCGCGAAGGCGCAGCCGGCCTCGTAGATGTAGGAGGACTGGCCCATCAGCCGGGCCGCCTCGTGCACCTGCGGCTCGCGCCGTCCCGACATGATCACCACCTCGACCCCGGCTCGGTGACAGGCCTCGAGGCCGCGCGCCTGGGCCAGCGAGAAGCCGCCCTCCGCATCGCGGAAGAGCGAGCTGCCCCTGCCGAGCAGGGTGCCATCGAGGTCGGTGTAGACGCAACTCAGGCCCAAGGCGTCGGTTACCGTAGCGACCATGGGCGGGGGCGGACGGACAGGGGCTGTTGCGACGCTGGCCGCGCTGGCCGCCTTGCTGGCGGTTCCGGCGACCGGCGGCGCCTCGGTCGGCAAGTTCGGGATGGCTGTGCAGCCCGACGGCAGGATCGTCGTCGCCGGTGGGGCTGGGATCGCGATCGGGCACGGGCGAGGCAAGGAGGCCGGCGCCGTGGCCCGGTACATGCCCGACGGCAAGCTCGATCGGAGCTTCGGCCGCAACGGCGTCGCGATCGTCCTCACTCACACCGACTTCACCGATCCGATGCAGCCCTTCACGGCGGTCGCCCTGCAGCCGGACGGGCGCATCCTCGTCACCTCGCCGGTCGGCGAGCTCTCGCGCCTGCTGCCGGACGGGCAGCTCGATCCCGGCTTCGGGGTTGGAGGCGTCGCCCCGGCGAGCACGATCTCGGCCTACTACCCGACCTCAGTGGCGGTCCTGCCGGACGGCTCGATCCTGGTCGGCGGCACGACCGGCTACCTGAACGACCCCAGCGAACACCTCTACGGCCGCCTCTACCGCTACACGCCGAACGGCAAGCGGAGCAGGTGGGTCGGCTCGATGAGCCCTTCCACGGGAACCGACGACCCGAAATCGGCGATGAGTGGCTTCCTGGTCGAGCCGAGGGGGCGCGCGATCGCCGCCGGCGCCGTCGGGCCGCGGGCGCCGCTGCCGCCCCGGGAACACCTGGCCCTGGCGCGGCTGTTCACCACGCCGCCGCGGCTCGTCGACGAGCAGGACCGTCCCGATCCCAGCTTCGCCGCGGGCGCCGGCCTGGTCTCGTCCGGCTTCTTCCCCGACAGCCCCCTGCCCGAATCGGCGAACGCGCTGGCCTGGGACCGCGGCAAGGTGCTCGTCGCCGGGCAGGCGCTGGGCGCCATGCTGCTCACCCGCTACGGCCGCAACGGCACCCTGGACCACGGCTTCGGCCACGGCGGGGCGACCGTGACCGGTGTCCACGGCCCGGCGCCCGACAGCGCCAACGCGGTCGCGGTCCAGCCCAGCGGCCGGATCGTCGTCGCCGGCGCCACCGGTCACCCCTGCCCGGCGGGCGAATGCGCAGGGCTGGCGCTGGCCCGCTACACGGCGAAGGGCCGGCTCGACCGCGGCTTCGGCAATGACGGGGTCGTCAGCCCCCGGGCCGCCGCCGGAGGCCAGGCGCCGCCGGTCACCGAAGTCGCCTATGGCGTCGCCAACCAGCCCGGGGAAGGGATTCTCGTCGGCGGCCTGCTCAGCGGCCCCGGCAGGACCCGGTTCTTCCTGCGGCGCTACCTGCCCAGCGGCAAGCCGGACGGGACGTTCGGCGACGCCGGCCGGGTGACGACTCTGCCGCTCCGGGTCGCCCGCCAGCGCGGATGAGCGCCGGCGGCGGCTGGGCGTAAGCTCGTCGCCGATGGGGCACTGGACACTCGCTGACCGAGATCTCGACCTGTCCCGGCCGGTTGCGGCCGGGATCGTCAACGTAACCGCCGACTCGATGTTCGAGGGGGCGCGGAGCGGCACTCCGGAGCAGGCCGTCGCCGACGGGCTGGCGCTGGTCGGGGCCGGCTTCGAGATGCTCGACGTCGGCGCCGTGGCGGCGAAAAGCGGGCCTCCGGTGCCGCCCGAGGTCGAGGCCGCGGCGCTGGTGCCGGCGATCGAAGGGCTGACCGGCGCGGGGGTGCCGGTGTCCGCCGACACCTTCTCGGTCGAGGTGGCCCGGGCGGCGCTGGACGCGGGCGCGCAGGCGATAAACGACATCTCCGGCGGCGGGGAGGAGATGTTCGAGCTGGTCGCCGAGCGCGGCTGCGGATACGTGCTGATGCACATCGAGGGCCCGCCGCGGGTCGACCGGCCGCCGCGCCGCTACGACGACGTCGTCGATCACATGAGGTCCTGGCTGGGGGGGCGAATCGAGGTCGCCCGTGGCCTTGGGGTGAGCGAGGAGCAGATCGCGATCGACCCGGGACTCGACTTCGACCTGACCACCGAGCAGGACCTCGAGATCCTGCGCCGGCTGCCGGAGCTGGGCGCGCTCGGCCTGCCGCTCTACGTCTCGCTCTCGCGCAAGGACTTCATCGGGGCCGTGCTGGCCGGATCGTGGGAGGGGAGGCTGCCGGCCGGCGAGCGCGAGTGGGGGACGGTCGCCGCGGTGGCGCTGGCGGTGCGAGGCGGCGCCGACGTCCTGCGCATCCACGACCGCTCGTCCCTGCAGGCGATGCGAGTAGCCGGCCGCATCGCCGGGGTCGACGGGACGAATTCCCTCGATATGGGGACATTTCCGTCCCGTCGGCCGGGTTGGAGTTGATGGCGCGCTCGTTGTTGGAGACGCCTTGGGCGGTCGCGCTCGATCCGGCGCGCCGCGACGGCCGCATCGTCGCCGAGGCGAGCGAGGAGGCGCGTGAGGCGAAGACGGTTGCGCTGCCGCGCTCGCTCGACCCCGACCTCGTCAAGGCGCTGAAACGGGCCGGGGTCGAGCGGCTCTACTCGCACCAGCGGGCGGCGCTGGAGGCGGCTGCGGTCTCCAACCTCGTGATCACCAGCGGCACCGCCTCGGGCAAGAGCCTCGCCTTCAACCTGCCGGTGCTGGACGGGATAGCCGGGGACCCCAAGCGCCGCGCCCTCTACCTCTACCCGACCAAGGCGCTGGCCCAGGACCAGGCCCGCGGCCTCGCCGCGCTGCGCCCGCCGAACCTGCGCGAGGCGATCTACGACGGGGACACGCCGCGCGAAGAGCGCCCTGCGATCCGCCGCCGCAGCAACCTCGTCCTCACCAACCCCGACATGCTGCACGTCGGCGTCCTGCCCAACCACAAGAGCTGGGGCGATTTCCTCGCCAACCTCGGCTGGGTCGTCGTCGACGAGGCGCACACCTACCGCGGCGTCTTCGGCTCCCACGTCGCCAACGTGCTGCGGCGCCTGCGCCGGGTGGCGCGCGCCTACGGCTCGGAGCCGCGCTTCCTGCTCGCCTCGGCGACGATCGCCAACCCGGTCGGCCTCGCCGAGGAGCTGGTCGGGACGCCGTTCGAGCTGATCGACGACGACGGCGCGCCGCGCAGCGGGCGCGAGATCGCGATGTGGAACCCGCCGCTGATCGACAAGGCGACCGGGACGCGGCGCTCGGCGCTCGGCGAGGCCGCCGACCTGCTCGCCGAGCTCGTCAGCCACGGCGTGCGGACCATCTGCTTCCTCAAGAGCCGGCGCGGGATCGAGCTGATCCAGCGCTTCGCCCGCGAGTCGCTGGAGGCCCGCGGCCGTCCCGAGCTGGCGGCGCGGATCGCGCCCTACCGCGGCGGGTACACCCCGCAGCAGCGGCGAGAGATCGAGGCGCGGCTATCGGCCGGGGAGCTGCTCGCCGTCGTCGCCACCGACGCGCTGGAGCTGGGCATCGACATCGGCGAGCTCGACGCGGCGATCTGCGTCACCTTCCCGGGCACCGTCGCCAGCCTGCGCCAGATGTGGGGACGAGCCGGGCGCCGGCGGCGCGGGCTCGCCGTCTACGTCGCCGGCCAGGACGCGCTCGACCAGTTCTTCTGCCGCCACCCGGACGAGTTCATCGGGCGGCCTGTGGAGGCGGCGATCCTCGATCACGAGAGCGAGCAGATCGCGGCCCGGCACATGATCGCGGCGGCCTACGAGCTGCCGCTGGACGAGGGGGACTCGGAGGTCTTCGGGCCCGGATGGCGCGAGCGGTGCGAGCGCCTGGTCGGCGCCGGGCAGCTGCGCCGGGCCGGCGGCCGGACGCTGCCGCGCAGCAGCGAGTTCGTCGCCGCCAAGATCCCGCTGCGCTCGGCCTCGGCCGACTCGGTCGCGGTGATCGAGCGCGATTCGGGCGAGATGCTCGGCCTGGTCGAGGCCGAGCGCGCCTTCACCACGATCCATCCCGGCGCGATCTACCTCCACCTCGGCCGCTCCTATGAGGTCGAGCAGCTCGATATCGCCGGCGGCAGGGCGGTCGTCTCGCGCTTCGACGGCGACTGGTACACGCGGCCGAAGAAGGAGACCGAGATCTACATCGAGCGGTTGCGGGAGCAGCGCTCGACCTCCGGGGTGGAGCTGCATTTCGGCGAGGTCTCTGTGACCGAGCAGGTGATCGCCTACCAGCGAGTGTCCATCGCCGACCAGGAGCCCTTCGACATCGTCGCCCTCGAGCTTCCCGAGCAGCAGTTCGCGACCCAGGCGCTCTGGTACGTGCTGCCGGACCGGCTGAGCGGGGCGCTGCCCCCCGATGTCCTGCTCGGCGCCCTGCACGCGACCGAGCACGGTCAGATCGCGGTGCTGCCGCTGATCGCGATGTGCGACCGCTGGGACATCGGCGGCCTCTCGACCAACGTCCACTTCCAGACCGGCCGCCCGACGATCTTCGTCTATGACGGCCACCCGGGCGGGGTCGGCATCACCCTGCGCGGCTTCGAGCAGTTCGAGCGCCTGCTCGGCGACGCGGAGAGGCTGATCGCCGAGTGCCCCTGCGAGTCCGGCTGCCCCTCCTGCGTGCAGAGCCCCAAGTGCGGCAACCTCAACGAACCGCTGCACAAGGCGGGGGCGCTCGAGCTGATGCGGTCGATGAAAGACTGCGGCCCATGAGCAGGGGGCCGCAGGTGGCTGTGATCGGTGGGGCCGATTGCGAGCCCGGATCGGAGGCCGCGCAGCTGGCCGAGGAAGTGGGGCGGCAGCTGGCCGGGGCCGGCGTGGGCCTGGTCTGCGGCGGTCTGACCGGAGTGATGGAGGCCGCCTGCCGCGGCGCCGCGGAGGCCGGTGGGGTGGCGATCGGCATCGTCCCCGGCAACGACGTCGGCGAAGCGAACCCGTTCTGCACCCATGTGGTCGCCGCCGGCACCGGCCACGCCCGCAACCTCTCCGTCGTCTCCTCGGGCGCCGCGGTGATCGCGATCGGCGGCGAATGGGGAACGCTCTCGGAGATCGGCTTCGCACGGGCGCTCGGCCGCCCGGTGATCGCGCTTCGCAGCTGGAGGATGAGCGGCCGCGAGCTGATGGAGGACGCGCCGGGCGTCGTTCCCGCCGAGTCGGCCCGCGAGGCCGTCGGGCTGGCGCTCGAGTCCCTCTGACGACCGCAACCGACGTCAGGGCCAGAGCTGGCGCAGGGCGAGGATCGCGAAGGCGTGGGACCAGGCAAGCGGCGTGGTTGAGGTCGGTACGCCGGTGCGGGAGTCGACCCGCTCGGGCAGCAGGCCCGCCGGGGTCGCGTCGCGGCGCAGCGCGGCCATGAGGCGGAGCGCGGCGCGCCGTTCGCCGAGCGCGGCGAGGCTCCAGGCCGTCCAGGCCGTCGGCGCCGTCCAGGGGTCGTCTCCGCCGCCCCAGTCCCCGGAGGGAAGTAGCCCGTAGCGGCTGGCCCCGGCGGCCAGGCGCAGCAGGGTGCGGCGGGCGAGCGGGTAGAGCGAGGGGTGGGGGAACGGTCGGACCGCCCAAGCAGCGGCCGTGTCGAGGCCGGAATCGTCGGCGCTCCGCACGAGCCCCGCTTCCCCCGGCCGACGGGACGATTTCCATCTATATGGGTGGATTTGAGGCCCGTCGGCGGGGGTTGAGGCGAGGGCGTTGGCCAGGTAGTCGCCCGGGTTGCCCTCCTGGTAATCGGCCCGGTTGCGCCAGGGTTGGGACGGGACGGCGGCGCGGACTCCGGCTGCGCGAGCGGCGGCGGCGACCCAGCCGGCGGCGTCGCCCTGCGCGGCCCGGCCCCCCACCGGGCTGCCGTCCGGGTGGAACCGGGCGGCCGCGGCGAGGTCCAGGCCGAGGAGGAAGTCGACGATCCGGCGAGCCTCGCCGCGATAGCCGGCCGCGGCGAGCGCGATCGCGACCGCGCCCGCGTCGCGCGGCCAAACGTAGGCCCAGCCCTCGCGAGCGCCGGCGATGACCGCCCCGGTGCGCTCGTCAGTGAGGCCGTGCAGGACCAGCAGCGACCGCTCGTACATGCGCCGGGCCCAGCCGGGGGCGGCCGCCCCGAGCGGCTCGGCGCGTGCCAGCCAGCGAGGGTCGGGGCCCGCGACGCCCGGCTCGCCGAGCGAGCGGACGGTCACGACCCGCTCCGTCCCGAACCTCTCGACGCTCCGCAGCGCGTTCGGCTTTGCCAGGTAGCGCAGCCGGACCGAGTCGGTCGACGACCCCCCGGAAGCGAGCACCGCGCCGACCGCAAGCAGCACCGCCAAGCCCACCGCTGCCCGCAGCCATTTCACCGGCCGAATGCAATCAGCCTCGCGGCCCCCCGGTCGCTAGCCTTCGCACTTGCGCAGCGCCAAGCGCAGCCCCAGGCGAGGTAGCTCAGTTGGTAGAGCACACGACTGAAAATCGTGGTGTCGTGGGTTCGATTCCCACCCTCGCCATTTCCGGGGATCGTGTTAGCGGAAGGGTTGTGCCTTGGCCGAGATCAAGGGTTCGGCTCGCGCGGGTGCTTCGCGATGTCCCTGCGGGGGTAGTGGTGACCCGTGGGAGAGCTGCTCGCCATCTACCTCAACGACCACCTGGCTGGAGCGACCTTGGGGGTCGAGCTGGCCCGCCGGTTGCGGGGGAGCAATGAGGACGATCCGGATTTCGGGCCGGTGCTGACTGAGGTCTGCGCCGAGATCGAGGCCGACCGCGAGACGCTCAAGGCGGTCATGGACCGGCTGGAGGTGGGTCAGAGCAGGTTCAAACCGCTCGTGGCCGCCCTCGGTGAGCGACTCGGCCGGCTGAAGCCGAACGGCCGGCTTTGGGGCTACTCGCCGCTGAGCCGCCTCGATGAGCTGGAGCTGCTGCAGATCGGCGTGGCCGGCAAGCGCCGGCTGTGGCGGGCGCTGGAGCGCACCCATGCGGACGACCTGCCGCGCTTCGACTTCGGCGGCTTGGCCGAGCGGGCGACCGGGCAGCTGAGGGATCTCGAGGCGCTGCACCTCAAGGCCGCTGTCCTGGCCCTTTAGCTCTGCAGCGAGGGGCCGTCGGCGCTAGCGGTGCGCTTTGCGGGGCCTGGAGCCGAGCCTGAGATCGACGATGCCGTCGGCGGACCTCGCGCCCGCCGAGGGGCTCGACGACTTGACGACGAGGGGCCGTCGCCTTTTGCCTTTGTGCCGTTTCGGCCTGTGGACCGTGCCGAGCTTGCAGCCGGCCGCTGCCAACGCCGTCCTTGCCTGCGCCAGCTTCTTGCCGGCAAGCTTCGGGACGGTGCAGGCGGGGCCTGGGAGCTGCGGCGGCGGCACGACCTTGCCTTTCTGGTCGAGCCAGATGCCTCCCGGCCCTTCGATGTGTTCCTCGACGACTCCGCAGACCTGGACGTCCGCCGAGTCCCCGGAATCGACCGGTGTCGCGCTCATGTCGGACCATTCGCCGGCGATCGCGCCCGGCCCGGCGAGCCCCGCGCTGAACGGCGATCCGGGGTGCGGGACTCTCCCTCCGCTCCCCGCGGTCGAGAGCGTCAGTTCCCCCGGGGTCGAGACGGTGCATTCCTCTCCGTTGGCGGTCAGGGTGCCGCCCGCCGTGCCCGTCAGGGTGAGCGCGCCGGTCGCCTCGGTGAAGCTTCCCGTGATGATCCCGATTTCGAATTCGACCGTGACGTCGGCGCTGACGGGCGTTTCGATGTGCGTGTTGAACGCCGGGACCTGCAGCTCGCCTCCCGTGATCGAACCGCTTCCCGGATCGATCTGGGCCGCGAGCGGCGCGGTATCGGGCGCCTGGAACATAGGCGCGTCGGTGAGCTGGTCGCCGACGTTGGCGCGGTCTTCGGTGAACGTCATCGAGAGCGGCGCTGCGCTGGCCGCCGAGGCGCAAAGGCCCAGCGCCAAGAGCGCGACAAGCGCGATCTTCCCCGCAACCCGCATGGCTCCAGGATAGGACAACCAACCGGCCGTGGCTACCCGCCGCAGCCGCCCGGCCAGCGGTTGGCGACCTGTGGGGCGCCGCGGGCGGCGGTGATAGCCGGGGTGGTGGCGGTGGCAACCGCGTCGGTGGTGCGGATCGATGCGCGCAGGGCCGTGGCCTGCGGCGTGGGCGCGCTCGCCGTGGCTCGCCTGGGCCCGGCGAAGGGGTGCTGGGCGGCGTGGACGAGGCGGATCAGCGAACGGGGCCCACCGTAGGCGCGCAGGGTCCGCTCCAGCGAGTAGATCGGCAGCTCATCGGCGCCGAGCGTCGCGGCAAGGCGCACGTCGTGGAGAAGGCTCGGGAGGCGGCGGTAGCTGCCCCGGCCGGCGCTGCCGAGGCTCACCTGCCCGGCGTCGCCGAACTCGCGGCGCGCGGAGCGCAGATAGGAGGAGACGATGCCGCCGCCCGGGTCGTGCCCGGCGTAGTAGGCGAAGACGCTGCGGTAGGCCTGGACGAAGACCGCGTCCCAGGGCGCGTCGGGAAGGACGAACTGCGACGCGTCCTGGAGGGCGAGCCGGCCATCGCGGGTGTCGTCGAGCGCGATCGGGGACGGGGCCGTGACGATGGCGACGTCGTGGCGCGCCCCCCAGCGCTGGATGCGCTCGTACCCCTGCCAGGCCCGGCACTGGCTGGCGGGGTCGATCGCGCCCTGCAGCAGCGGCGTGAGCCCGGTTGCGCTGCCGAGCAGGATCGACGACTGCGCCTCGAAGGGCGTGCGCAGGGGCGGCTCGGGATCGAGGGCGAGGCCCTGCAGGCGCACTCGCTTCTCCCGCGCCCAGCCGGCGAGGGCCCTGACCGCGTCGAGCTGCTCGCCCGCCGACCCCTCCCAGGCCCAGTAGCCGTCGCTGTAGGGGATCAGGACCCATCCCCAGACCGGCACGCCGAGCCGGTTGGCCTTGCGGACGATCGCCAGCCCGTCGTGGCGCTGGGGCCTGCCGGCCGGGACCGGGCCGAAGTCCCGCCGGTAGCGGAGATTGAAGTAGAGCGGGATCCGGTAGCGGCTGAGCACCTCCCACAGGGCCGGCGTGTAGGCGCTGGTGTCGCGCCTCTTCCAGTAGGTGGCGGGATTGCTCCAGTCGGTGCCGGGCACCGCCTCGCCCGCCCAGAAGCCGATCGTCGGCGAGAGGTTCTGAGCGGCCGGCCCGAGCGGCTGCCCGGAGGCGAGTCCACCCCCCGCGAGGGCGGTCCGCGGCGCCAGCAGCGCCAGTGCGGCGAGGGCCGCGATCACGGTTGCGGCGCGCAGCCGCCTCGCTCCCGCGCCCCACGCTGACCCTGCTGCGTCCGAGCGCGTCATCCCGGAACGATCCTAGTCGCGCCGAGGCCGGCCGCCGGGCGGGCGGCGCGGTCGAAGTCCCCGGCTAAATACGGATGTGACCCCATCGATGCGGAGCCATCATCGAACCGATGCCCCCGCCAACCAAACACGCGATGCCGGCCGCGGATGCGGCCTGGCTGCACATGGATCGCGACACCAACCCGATGGTCGTCAACTCGCTCTCGCTGCTCGGCGGGGTCCCCGCGCACGAGGTGATCGTCGAGCTGCTCGAGGAGCGGCTGGTGCGGCGCTTCCCGCGCTTTCGCCAGCGGGTGGTCGACTCGCTGGGCCGCCGCCCCGCCTTCGAGGACGATCCCAGCTTCGACCTCGAGGCGCACCTGCACCGGCGCGCCCTGCCAGCGCCCGGCGACCGGGCGGCACTGGAGGAGCTGGTCGGAGATCTGGTCACGGCGCCGCTCGATCCCAATGGGCCGCTCTGGCGCATCCACCTGATCGAGGGCTACGAAGGGGACCGGGCCGCGGCGCTCTGGCGCATCCACCACTGCATCGCCGACGGGATCGCCCTCTCCCAGGTGCTGCTCTCGGTCACCGACGAGGCCGACCCGGAGCTCGGCCCGCCCGCCGGAGAGGGGGGAAGCGCGCTGCATCGCGTCGCCAGCCTCCCCGGAGAGGCGCTGGCCGCCGGCCGCCGCCTCGGCGGCGCGGCCGTCCACGAGGGGATGGAGACGCTCGCCCATCCCGACCACCTGCGCGAGCTGGCCGGCGCCGCGCTGCGCGAGGCATCGACCGTGGCGAAGCTGCTCGGGGCTCCACCCGATGCCGAGACCAGCCTGCGAGCCCCGCTCGCAGGCGTCCGGCGCGTCGCCTGGTCACAACCGTTCTCGCTCGCGGAGATCAAGGACGCGGGCCACCGCAGGAGGGTGACGATCAACGACATCCTGCTCACGGCGCTTGCAGCGGCGTTGCGCGAGACGCTCGGCGCCGCCGACGAGCTGCCGGAGGAGATCCACGCGATGGTGCCCTTCAACCTGCGCTCGCCCGACGAGCCCGTGCCGGCCGAGCTCGGCAACGACTTCGCCCTGATCCTGCTCGAGCTGCCGCTGGGGGACGTCGGCCCGGCCGAGCGGCTGCGCGAGGTCAACAGCCGCATGGAGGCGATCAAGCGCTCCAACGAGGCGCCGATCGCCTACGGCCTGGTCGGCGCGATCGGCCTCACGCCGCCCTGGGTCGAGGACCGGCTGATCGGCTTCTTCACCGAGAAGGCGAGCCTCGTGGTGACCAACGTGCCCGGGCCGAGGGAGCGGCTCAGCTTCGCCGGGGTGCCGGTCGAGGGGGTGCTCGTCTGGGCGCCCTGCTCGGGCAGCCTCGGGATGACGGTGAGCATCTTCAGCTACGCCGGCGAGGTGACGGTCGGCTTCATGGTCGACACCGCCCTGCTCTCCGGCCCGGGGCCACTCGCACGCGCCTACGAGCGGGAGCTGGAGCGCCTGCTCGGCTGAGGTGCCGCTAAGGTCGGCCCGATGCGCACCGCGGTGATAACCGGGGCCTCGAGCGGGATCGGCGCCGCCACCGCGCGGGCCCTCGCCGGCGAGGGCTACCGCACGGTCCTGGCCGCGCGGCGGCTCGACCGGCTCGAGGCGCTTGCCGAGGAGATCGGCGGCGAGCCGGTCGCGCTCGACGTCGCCGACCCGGACTCGGTCGCGGCGCTCTCCGGCCGGGTCGACTCCTGCGACGTCCTCGTCAACAACGCCGGCGGCGCGCTCGGCCTCGAGCCGGTCGCCGAGGCGGACGAGGCGCAGTGGCTGGCGATGTACGAGTCGAACGTGCTTGGGACCATGCGGATGACGCGGGCGCTGCTGCCGAAGCTGGTCGCCTCCGGCGACGGCCACGTGGTCGGCGTCACCAGCATCGCGGCGATCGAGCCCTATCGCGGCGGCGCCGGGTACAACGCCGCCAAGCACGCCCAGCGGGCGATGCTGCGGGTCCTGCGCCAGGAGCTGCTCGGTCAGCCGGTGCGGGTCACCGAGATCGTGCCGGGCATGGTCGAGACCGAGTTCTCCGTGGTCCGCTTCGGCGGCGACGAGGAGGCCGCCGCCCGCGTCTACGCCGGGATGGAGCCGCTGCGCGCCGAGGACGTCGCCGAGTGCATCCGCTGGGCGCTGGCCCAGCCCGCGCACGTCAACGTCGACGAGATAGTCGTCCGCCCACGCGACCAGGCGACGGCGACGGACGTGCACCGGCGCTAGGCGCCGGCGAGAAGGGCGCGCTCCTGTTTCAGGAAGCGCAGCATGTCGGCCCGTCCCAGCGCCGCGCAGTCCCTGAGGCGCGCGCGATCGTTGGTCGTGCGGTTGACGAGGCGCTCGAGGCTGGACGGGCGCAGCGTCCACGTCCTGCGCGGCATCGCCCGGTGCTCGGTTTCCAGCCGCTCCATCGTCGCGTTGTAGTCCTCGTCGGCCGCGCAGATCTTTTCCTGGACCCTCTCCGACTGCCCCGGCGAGAAGGCCCTGACTATGCGCCGGTAGGCCCAGCCATGGTGGGGCTTCCGGTAGCCCGCCTCGCGGGTCAGCAGCACGACAACCTGCTTCGTCCTGGCGAAGGCCTCGCCGAGCGGCACCAGGTCCGCGACCCCGCCATCGACGAAGCTACGTTCGCCGATCGGGACCTTGCGGTTGTAGAGACCGGGAAGGGCGGCGGTTGCGCGGAACAGCTCGTATATGTCGACGCCGGGAACCCGGTTGGAGATCGTCGTCGCCTCGGCGGACTGGGCGTCGGTGAGAACCGTGAGCAGCGGCGCGGGCGCCGCGCGCATCGCGTCTTCGTCGAGCGGGTGGCGGTGCTTCAGCACGTCGTCCACGAGGAAGTCGATGTCGACGATCTTCCAGAACCGCCTCAAGGAGACGAACTCGCGGCCGGCAAGCTCCTCGTAGTAGATGGAGAGGCTCTCCTCGGCCTGGCCAGCGAGGAAATACGCCCCGTTGATCGCGCCGGCGCTGCTGCCGATCACGTAGGAGAAGGCGTCACGCATGCCTAACTCCTCGAGCACCCGTAGCGCCGCCATCGAGTAGACGCCGCGCAGGCCGCCTCCCTGTATGACGAGCGCCGGCCTGTCGTGAGCCGCCGGGTCCTCGGCAAGCGTTCGCAGGTAATGACCGAGGGAGCCCTCCGAGTCGGGGGCGGTGGGCTTTGCCGCCCTATGCCTCAGCATGTGCAAGGCGCACCGGATTCGGTCGGCCAATCAGCCCGAGCAGCTGTGACACCCCACTGCGGCTGACGTGCCGCGGGGTGAGGATCAGGCACCAGTAGGTCATCAGGGCGGAGGCGAGCAGGTTGAACGCCAGCCATGTACCCAGCGGGTCGCCTTCCTGAACATAGGTGAAGCTGACATAGAGGTTGATCGCGCCCACCACGCCGACGAAGATGATATTGCCGAGGGTCGTCATCCCGAATTCGCTGAGGCGTCCCCGCGCCGATTGGTTCAGGTTGGGTCTGCGTGAGAGCCAGAGCAGCTTGCCGGCGAAGGCGAGGCCTCCGGTTGCGATCCCGATGAGCCAGGCGAACGGCACGACGATGCCGAGCAGGGTGGAGAAGATCAGATTGAGGACGATGAAGACGGAGAAGGCGTGCGCGGCCGGCGACTCTTTCAGGTTGATCAGCACGCGATCGTAGAAGAGGGAGACGTAGAGGATCCAGGCGGCGTATGGGGTGAGAATCAAGATGTAGGTGGAATCGAGCAAGGAGCCCGCCACCGGATGGGCCAGCGAGGGACCGATCGTGCAGTCGACTCCGAAGTAGAAGAGGCGCACGGTCATCACGACCAGGAGCGTGAAGATGGCGATCAGGCCCCAGCGGATGCGCCCCTGCTGAGCCCGCTGCTCGGCGCTTAAGACCACGTCGTTGTGCTCCCCGCCGGCGCCGATGTAGGCGAAGATGTTGTCGCGCTCTATGGGGTGCAGTTCCGTGCCGCTCTTGCTGTTGAACCATTCGGCGAGGAAATCGTGTGACAGTTCGTAGGTGCCGCCGTGGGATGCGATGAGGCCGTGGTCGATCAGGTAGCCGCCGGCGCTGGTCACCGCCTCGTCCCGCTCGAAGAGGCTGGCGCGAATGTCGTGCAGCGGTGTCTGGTCGCGGAATCGCGTCTTCAGGGAGAGCGCGCAGAGGATCTTCATGCACAGGCTGGGCCGCGCGGCGCCGTTGAGGATCATCTTGAAGTAGGCGTCTATGGCGCCCGTTTCGCCACCCAGCTCACTGTCGAAGAAGTCGAGGTCGAACGGGTCGCCCTTGTTGATCCGGCTCTCGATGAACGCCCCCACGATCTGAACCTTGAGCGGGGACAGCCTGCCGGCCGTGCCCAGGCGCCCGAGGACCTCGGCTGCGAGGTCCTCGTCTTTGAGGACCCGGTCGAGCGAGGCGAGCATCCCCTTGCGCATCGTGCTCGCGCTCCGAACCTTGGGGCCCTGTATGTCGCACGCCCTGCCGGGTGAGGGAATCAGGTCGCCGAGGAAGCTCAACTCGTAGTACCACTCGCTCCGCAGGCTCAGCACCACCTGACAGTTCGGCATGTCCCTCACCTTGAGCAGGATCGCGCGGAGCCACTCCTGATTTGCATTGCGCGCAGCCGCGGACTTGAGAACGACGTGGGCAAGCCACTGCTCGAACTGATCGAGGACGATCACAGTGTCAGCGTCGAGCTCGGATTCCGGTATGAGCGATTCCAGGTGTGTGCCCAGCTCCTCGTAGCCGTCGGACACGACCGTGTACTCGGTGTCCTTTCGCAAGCGGTGGATCTGCTCGCGCACCATGATCTCCATCAGCACCGACTTGCCGACGCCGCTGGCGCCGACGACCACCGGCAGCGCGGGCCTGGATTCCAGAATCGCTTCCACGACCCTCTGGGTGTCGGTGGGCCGGCGCCACACCGATTTGGCATCCAGCTCGCCAAACGGGTGGAACACGTTGATTTCGGGAAGCCGCTCCGGCCGGTGGCGCCGCAGCAGGAGCCAGAAGACGACCAGCGTGACGAAGAAGAGGAAGCCGGCGGCCTCGACGCTCAGCCAGTCCTGTTCGGCAAATGCCTTGACCATCACCAGGACCGTGCCGATCGCGGTCAGCGCCAGCGCGGACCACGCGACCAGGTCAAGGCCCTCCGAGGACGTGAATGGCGGTCGTTTCTCGGGCTTTCGCGTGTTCAAAACAGTGTGAAAACTACAAGTTCCCACACTGGTACGGCACGAGACCCAGAGTCGGCCGGGGGTCCGCTCAGGCGCCGGCGAGGAACCCGTCGGGCTCCGGCACCACCGTGCTGACCAGCTCGCCGACCCGCTCGACCTCGACCCGGACGACGTCGCCGACGTGCAGCACGTTCTCGCGGATCGGCTTGCGGCCGATGCCGACGCCGGCCGGGGTGCCGGTGGCGATCACATCGCCGGGCTCCAGGGTGAAGGCTTCGGAGAGGTGGGAGACCTGCTGGAAGCAGTCGAAGACCATCTCGGCGGTGCTCGCGTCCTGGCGCAGGGCGTCGTTGACGTGACAGCGGATGCGCAGGTCCTGGGGGTCGCCGATCTCCTCCGGCGTCACAAGCCAGGGGCCGAGCGGGCCGTGCGTGTCGAAGGACTTGCCGATCGTCATCGTCTGCGCCCGTCCCTGCCAGTCGCGGACGCTGAGGTCGTTGGCGCAGGTGTAGCCGGCGATCACCTCGTGGGCGCGCTCGACCGGGACGTGGCGGCAGCGGCGGCCGATGACCAGCGCCAGCTCGGCCTCGTAGTCGAGCAGGGTGGAGACCTTCGGCATGTGCACCTCGGCGCCGGGGCCGACGACGCAGCTGACCTGCTTGTTGAAGAAGACCGGCACCTCGGGCGCCTCCATCCCCATCTCGGCGATGTGATCGGCGTAGTTGAGGGCGATCGCCAGGTACTTGCGCGGCAGCGCGGGCGCGAGCAGGCGCACCTCGCCGAGCGGCAGGCGCGGCGCATCGGCGGCGAGCCGCTCGACGTCTCCGCGGCCGGCCACGGCGAGCGCCGCGGCCGGTTCGGCAGGCAGACCCGATTCCGAGAGGTCGGCGACCTCCTCTCCCTCGACGACCCCGAGGGCGGGCGCCTCGGAATCCGCGGCGAAACGGCAGAGCCTCATCGCGGCGGACTTTGCCACACACCGCCGCACCACGCGCTGACTTCGCCTTCAGTTCCGCATATCGGCAACAAATGCGAAGTCAGTCGTTCAGCTCGTCGATCAGCTCGACCACCCGCCGCTCGATCTCTTCGCGGGTGGCGCGGACCTCGTCGAGCGGCCGGCCCTTGGGGTCCTCGAGCTCCCAGTCGAGGTAGCGCACGCCGGGCACGTAGGGGCACTTGTCCCCGCAGCCCATCGTCACGACGACGTCGGCCCACTCGGCATCGGCCTGGGAGAGCAGGTGCGGCACGCGGCCGGCGAGGTCGAGGCCGAGCTCCCGCATCGCCTCGACCACCTCGGGGTGGACGCGCTCGCCGGGTTCGGTGCCGGCGGAGCGCGCCTCGTGGCTGTCCGCCGCCGCGCGCGCGAAGAGCGCCTCGCTCATCTGCGAGCGCCCGGCGTTGTGGAGGCAGACGAAGAGGACGCGTGCCATCAGCCCGGATGCTCCCCCCTGACCAGCTGGTAGGCGAGCGCTCCGAGCGCCGCGCCGGCGACCGGGGCGACGATGTAGATCCAGAGGTCGTGCAGCTGGCCGGAGACGAGGGCGGGGCCGGCCGAGCGGGCCGGGTTCATCGAGGCGCCGGTGATCGCCCCGCCGAAGAGGGCGTCGAGGCCGACCGTGCCGCCGATCGCGATCGCGGCGCCGGCGCCGACCGCGCGCGTGTCGGTGGCGACGGCCATGATCACGAACATCAGGAAGGCGGTTAGCACCGCCTCGTAGACGATGGCGCTGCCGGCGCCGACCGAGGGCAGCGTCGTGCCGAGATCGGCAGGCTGGCTCGGCCAGACCGCGAGCAGCAGCGCCGCCGCGGCGAGCGCGCCGAGCAGCTGGGCGGCTATGTAGGCGAGCGCCTCGCGGCGCGGGAAATGGCGGGTGAGCGCGAAGGCGAGGGTCACGGCGGGGTTGAGGTGGGCGCCGGAGAGGTGACCGGTCGCGTAGACCATCGCCATGATCACCAGGCCGAAGACGAGGGAGACGCCGACCGCGCCAAGGGTGCCGGCGTGCACGGTGTCGGTGACGATCGCCCCGCAGCCGGCGAAGACGAGGGCGAAGGCGCCGAAGGCCTCGGCGGCGGCGCGGCGGGGGAGATCGGGGCGGCCGTCCATCGGCGCTCAGCAGCAGGCGGCCGACGCCGCGTCCCGGTCGGCGGGAACGGCGACCCGCGCCGGCACCGAGAAGACCTCGCGCACCGCGTCGAGCGCCCCCGGCACGAGGCTGAAGTAGCTGTAGGTCCCGCGCCCCTCGCGCGCGATCACTCCGGCCTCGACCAGCTGCTTGAGGTGGTAGCTGACGGTGCCCTGGGAGAGGCCGAGCAGCGGCTGCACCTCGCAGACGCAGACCGGCTCGCCCCCCGCCCGCAGCAGCAGGTTGACGATCCGCAGCCGGTGCCGATCGGCGAGCGCCTTCAGCACCGCCTCAAGCTCAGCCGCCCGCCCGCGGTCCAGCGATGAGCCGGCAAGCGGGGTGCAGCACTCGATCACGGGAAGGTCGGTCACCGGCGGCAGCGTAGCAGCATTCATCGATGAATCTCGATGAATGTGCGGAGCGGAACCCGTGCCCGCTAATCTCCCCGGTCGAGCGATGGGGCTCGCTCCTTCATAAGCGCGGTCGATCCGCTGACGGTCCCTGCTACGTCCAACGACGTTGATAGGAGACCCGCACGTTGCGAGCCACCAGATTCGACATTCGCCGCCTAGCGGCCATCTACGTGGGCGGGGTGCTGGGAGCGCTGGCCCGTGTCGGCTTGGCGCAGGCGACTCCGCACGGTCCCGGCGGCTGGCCCTGGGGCACGTTCGCGGTCAACATGGCCGGCGCCCTCCTGCTCGGCTACTTCTTCGCCCGGCTGCAGGACCACCCCGAGGACAACCTCGCCCACCCCTTCCTGACCACCGGCATCTGCGGAACGCTGACCACCTTCTCCACTCTGCAGCTGGAGCTGTTCGAAATGGTCGACGCCGGCCACCTCACCCTGGCCAGCGCCTACGTCGCCGCGACGCTCGCCCTGGGCTTCCTCTGCGTGCGCGCGGGGATCGCGCTGGAGCGCCACCGCGGGGAGGTCGCGGCGTGACCGCGGTCGGCTGGATCGCGGTCGGGCTGCTCGGCGGCGCGGCGGCCGCGGCCCGCTTCCTGATCGACTCGGCCCTCGCCGCCCGCTCCGACCACCCCTTCCCGCTCGGCCTGCTGGCGATCAACCTGGCCGGCACCCTCGCGCTCGGCTTCGTCGCCGGCGTCGCCCTCGAAGGAGAGGCCCTGATCGTCGTCGCCGGCGGGGGCATCGGCTCCTTCACCACCTTCTCCACCTGGATGCTCGATTCGCACCAGCTCGCCGACGCCGGCCACGCGCACCTCGTCTGGCTCAACCTCGGCCTCTCCCTGCTCGCCGGCTTCGCCGCGATCGCCGCCGGCCACTGGCTCGGCACGGCGCTGTAGCCGTCCGCCTTCGTCTCTACTTTGGATCCCGGATGGAGCAGCAGGCTCTCACCGAGACACTGATCGCGGCCAGGGTGCCGCTCGGCGAGCTGGAGGACGGGCAGCGGGTCGGCGGGGTGTACGCGATCCGCGAGCGGGAGCTGCGCCGCAAGCGCAACGGCGAGCCCTGGCTGCGGGTGCTGCTCGGCGACGCCAGCGGCAGCTGCGAGGCCGTCTCCTGGGAGGACGCCGAAGAGCTCTACGCGTTGGCCACGCCGGGTACCCCGGTCCATGTCTCCGGCCACTTCGAGGTCAGCGATCGGTGGGGCTCGAAGATCAAGCTGACCGGGCTGCGCGAGGCGGCGGCCGACGAGTACCGCTCCGAGGACCTGGCCGCCGAGTCCGAGGTCTCCTTCGAGCGCCTCGAGAGCGACCTGCGCGAGCTGCTGGCGACCGTGCAGGACCGCCAGCTCCGCTACCTGCTCGAGCGCTTCTTCGGCGAGGACTCCGAGATCTGGGCCCGCTTCCGCGACGCGCCGGCGGCCAAGGTCTACCACCAGGCCTACCGCCACGGCCTGCTCGAGCACACCGTCTCGGTCGCCCAGGCTGTCAGCGCCGCAGCCGCCTTCTTCCCGGGCATCGACCGCGACGTCGCCGTCGCCGGCGCCCTCCTGCACGACATCGGCAAGACCGAGGCCTACAACGACGACCCGCTGGCGATCGACCTCACCGACGCCGGCCGCCTGCAGGGCGAGATCCCGCTCGGCTATTACAAGGTGCGCCGCCAGATCGAGGAGATCCCAGGCTTCGATCCCGACCTCGCCCAGGCCGTCCTTCACATCATCCTCGCCCACCACGGCTCGCTCGAACATGGGTCGCCGGTCGTCCCCGCCACCCGCGAGGCCGTCCTCGTCCACATGATCGACAACCTCGGCGGCCGCCTCGGCAGCTTCGACCGCCTCGAGCGCCAGCTGCCGGCGGGCGAGTCCTGGTCCGGCTTCGACCGGGCGCTCTCCGGCTCGGCCTACTTCGGCCAGCGGGCTGCCTAGAACTTCCGCGTGCAGCGCTGAATCCGCTGCACGTCCCCGCCGGCCCGGCCGATGCACCTGATCACCCGCTTGGGGCGCGCCTCGGTCGCCTTGACCGCGTCGTTGGCCGAGTCGAGCAGCGGCTTGGCGACGAGCAGATAGGCGAGGACGAGGACTCCGGCGAGGACCACAAGCCGCAGAATGCCCGAAGTCAAGCCGCGGAAGAGGGTGCGCAGGAGGAACACGGAGGCGGTCGCACACTATCCTGCGAGCCGTGGCAAAGGACACCGAGAAGCTGATCCGTCAGCTCTCGCTGATCTCGTTCCTGATGGCTCAGGGGAGGCCGGTTTCGGCGCTCGAGATCAAGCGCGAGGTTGAGGGCTACAGCGACATGAACGACGACGCCTTCGCGCGGCGCTTCTACGCGGACCGAGCCGAGCTCGAGAGCCTCGGCATCCAGCTCGGGGTCGAGAAGCCGGGCGAGGGCTTCTTCGAGGCGGAGCTCTACTCGCTGCCGCCGGAGAACTTCTACCTCGACGCGATCGAGTTCTCCGACGACGAGCTGGCGGCGTTGAGCACCGCGCTGATGCTGCTGTCCGAGGGGGAATTCGCCTACGCCGAGCCGCTGCGCCTCGCCCTGCAGCAGGTCGCCTGGGGCCACCCGAACCCGCTCGAGGAGGGCGGCCGGGCGCCGGTCGAGATGGCGATGACCGCCTCCGCCGGGGGCCGCGACCTCTCCCAGCGCCTCTCCAAGATCGAGACCGCGATCTCCCGCCGCAAGACGATCGAGTTCACCTACTACACGATGGAGCGCGACGAGACGGAGAAGCGCAAGGTCGACCCGTACCACCTCGTCTTCCGCGGCGGCCAGTTCTACCTGATCGGGCACGCGCACGAGCGCGAGGCGGTGCGCGTCTTCCGGCTCTCGCGGATCCAGGGCAAGGTCGGCTACGCCTCCAAGGCCGAGCACGACTTTTCCCCGCCGGAGGACTTCGACCGCCGCGACTACGGCCAGCGCGCCGACTGGCAGCTTGGCGAGATCCAGGGCACGGCGAGGATCTTCGTCCGCGACCGGATCGCCTGGCTGGTGGAGCGGGACTTCGGCGGCTTCGGCACGCTGCGCCCGGCGAAGAAGTCCGACGGCGCCCCCGGCAAGGGGACGGTCTTCGAGACCGACTATGCCTCGCCGCGGGAGCTGATCGCCTGGGTGCTGCGCTGGCGCCAGAACGTTCAGGTGCTGGGCCCGGACGTGCTGCGTGAGGAAGCGGAGAGCCGGCTCGGCCTGCTCCACGACCGCCACGAGAACGGCTTCGAGCCGGCTGAGATCGTCGACCGGCCGCTGCGCGAGGCGCCCAAGCGGACCCGCTCCAACGGCCGCGGCGAGTCGGCGATCCGGCCCGAGCGCTTCGCCCGCCTGGTCACCCTCGCCGGCCTGCTGATCGACTCCGCCAAGCGCACCGAGCGGCTCGGCGTCGCCGACCTGCGCCGCCGGCTCGAGCTGACCGACGAGGAGCTGCAGGAGGACATCGACCTGCTCAACGTCGTCAACTTCGGCGGTGGCACCTACGTCCTCTACGCCGAAATCGTCGGCGACGAGATCGAGGTGGATACGGAGCCCTACGGCGACAACTTCGCCCGACCGGCGCGCCTGCTGCCGCTCGAGGCGAAGGCCCTGGTCGCCGCGATCGACCTCTTCGGCGAACACCTGCCGCAGACCGGCCTGCAGAGCGCCCGCGCCAAGATCGTCACTGCGCTCGGCCACGACCCCTCCGAGGAGGGCCTGGAGATCGCCGCCGGCAGCGGTGGCGACGCCGAGGTCGCCCGCGTCGTCAACGAGGCGATCGGCTCCAGCCGCGTGCTCGACCTCCAGTACTACAAGGAGAACGAGGACCAGTTCACCAAACGCGCGGTCGAGCCCTACCGGCTGGAGAACGGGCGCGAGGGCTGGTACGTCGAGTGCTACGACCTGACCAAAGACGGGATCCGTCACTTCAAGCTCGACCGGGTCAAGGAGGCGACGCTCTCCAAGCAGACCTTCGAGCCGCGCCCCGAGGTCGAGGAGCTGGCCGGGGTCGAGGGCTGGATGACCCACGGCGAGGTGCCGACCGCCCACGTCGCCCGCGTCTGGGTCTCTCCCGAGCGCGCCCGCTGGCTGCGCGAGGAGCGCACCGTGGTCGAGGAGCTGGCCGACGGCGCCGTCGTCGTCGAGCTGCCCTACGCGGGCACCTCCTGGCTGGTGCGCGAGATCCTGCGCGGCGCCGGCGACCTGGTCGTGCTCGAGCCCGAGGACGCGCGCGCCGCGATCGCCAAGGAACTCGGCGGGTAGCCCATCCCGGTTGGGGTTCCACTTAACTTTTTTTGAAGACAGTCGGTGGCCGTCTGAGGATGCCCGCGCAAAAAACGTACAAGACGTTCCACCCCTACCGGGATGGGCTCTGACGTGACTCGCGCGCCCGGACACCCTGAGATTTTGCGGCTTACCGCTCCCAACCCGGGGCCGATGACGCTGGCCGGGACGAACACATACCTGTACGGGTCGGGGCCCTGCCTGGTGATCGACCCGGGGCCGGACGACACCGGGCACCTCGAGGCGATCCGCGCCGCCGCCGAGCCGCGCGGCGGGGTCGGGGCCGTCCTGCTGACCCACAGCCACGGCGACCATGCCGACGGGGCCGGCCGGCTCGGGGTCGAGACGATCGCGCCCGGCGACGGCGAGGAGCACGGAGGCCTGCGCGCTGTCGCCACCCCGGGGCACGCCCCCGACCACGTCTGCCTGATCACCGCCGACCGGGTCTGCTTCAGCGGCGACCTCGTCCTCGGCGAGGGCTCGACCTTCGTCCCGCCCGACGGCGGCTCGCTCTCCGCCTACATGGACTCTTTGCGTCGCATGCAGGCCGAGCCGATCGAGCTGATCTGTCCCGGCCACGGCCCTTGGATCGAGGACCCGGCGGCGAAGCTGGCCGAGTACGTCGAGCACCGCGAGATGCGCGAGCGCCGCCTGCTCGCTGCGCTCGAACGCGGCGAGCGTTCCCGCGAGAAGTTGCTCTCCGAGGCCTGGGACGACGTCCCGGCGCCGATGCGCCCGGCGGCGGCGATCGTCATGCAGGCCCACCTCGACAAGCTCGAATCCGAAGCACGCTTCGCCGGGGACCTGTCCCCCTAGCTAAAGGATATGGCAGAGATGATCGAGGGCTAGGACGGCCTGGTCAAGCGCAAGGATCTCTATTCGGACTGCGTCTCGCTCCTGCGCCAGGCCAGGCTGCTGGACTGAGCGAGCCGGCCCTAGTTGACCCGCCCACACACGTTGTGAACGCCTGAGAGGCATCCGGACCCTCCAAGAGGCTTGTGGTTCTGACGCCCAAGCCAAGGAGGACCCGGATGATGGTTCACGCTAACGCTGCTCTCGGACCAGCGGGCAGGCGCGCGCTGGTGCGGGCGATCGAGTCTGCGTGGCGCCGGCAATGGCCCACCGCTGGTGGCATCGCTGGCGTCTGGCCGACGCGGAGCAGCGGAGCTCTGGGGAGTGGCTGCTCGACCGCTCCTCGCGGCCTCATCGCCAGCCACGCCGACTTTCGATTGCCGAAGAGGCTCTGTGACCGGCCCCTTTCATCGGTCCACCCCGAGTGAGAGTCCGGGGTTGATTGGGACGCTCGTGTTGCCGATTTGCTGCCAGCTGGCAGCAAATCGGGCGGGAGCCATCATGCCAAGCGCCGAGTGGGGATGGTTGACGTTGTAGTCGGTGCGCCAGTCCTCGGCGAGTACCTGGGCCTCGACCAGAGAGGTGAACACCTCGACGTTCAGCAGTTCGTCGCGCAGACGAGAGTTGAAGGACTCCACGTAGGCGTTCTGCCAGGGCGAGCCGGGCTCGATGTAGGCGGTGTCCGTGGAGCCGCGTCGGCACCATTTCGCGCAGCACCGCCGCAGTCAGCTCCGGGCCGTTGTCGGAGCGGATGTTGGCCGGAACGCCACGTTCGGCGGCGAGGCGCTCCAGGACCGCGACGGTCTCCTCTGCGTTGATCGTGCGATCGACTTCGATCGCCAGGGCCTCGCGGGTGAACTCGTCGACGACGTTTAGGAACGTCAGCTCACGGCCGTCCTCGGTGGGCATGCAGACCGCTCGGCGCCTCCGGGACGGGCTCAGAAGTTTCCCTTGGCGATCTCCTTGTAGGCGCGGATGTCGAGCGTCTGGTCGGCCACGATCTGCTTGAGCTCGCGGTTCTCCTCTCGAGCTCCTTCAGCCGCTTGGCATCGTCTGCCTTCATGCCGCCGTACTGGTTGCGCCAGCGGTGCAGGGTCTGCTCGGAGACCTCCAGGGCCTTTGCGGCTTCTCCTGCCGTCTTGTCCTCCGAGAGCATCTGCTCCGCGGTACGCAGCTTGCGGATGATCTGTTTGGGGCTGTGCCTTTGCCTCTTCACCTGCTTCGGTCCTCCTTTGCCCATTGTCGCGGGCGGGAAGGACTCTCAAGCAGGGCGGACCGATTTCAGGGGGTCGGGCCACTACTACAACCGGCGTCGCCCGCACAGCTCATTGGGAGACCGGCCACCGATCAGTCGCGTTCACAACGTCCGTGGGGAGGACACCTAGCCGGCGTATTGGGGCTCGACGCCTACGACATCGGCTTTACCGTCGCCGGTGACGTCCGCGACAGACATCCGGAACGGTTCGCCCATCGAGACCATGCTCGTTGCGGTCCACGCGAAGCTAGAGCCGGAGCTGCTGCCGAGCATGTAGCGATACCTGCCATTGCCTTCCGGCTCGGCGCCCACGATGTCGGCTCTTCCGTCTTTGTTGACGTCGCCGACCGCAATCTTCGTCGGAGGCGTCATGCCGATCAGGTTCGAGACTTTCGGCGAGTTGAAATTGGAGCCGCTGCTTGTCGCGTATATGTAGCGGGCTTTGCCGCCAGCTTCGTTCTCGACGGCAACGATGTCGCCCTTGCCATCATTGTTGATGTCGCCAAGCGCCAACTTCTGCGGTTGGCTCATTCCACTGAGGCTCGTAAAGCCCCAGGTGAAAGTGGTAGATCCACCACTGACGCCAAGCATGTAGCGGTAGTAGCCGTCTGGCTGTTTCTCGGTCGCGACGATGTCGGCCTTGCCGTCGCCGGTGACATCGCCAAGAGCGAGCTGCGTCGGTTCGCTCATGCCGTTCAGGTTGGTGCTGTACCAGGTGAAATTCGAGCTACTGCTGATGCCGAGCTTGTAGTTGTACTGTCCGCTCGCCTGTTTCTCGGTCGCGACGATGTCGGCCTTGCCGTCGCCGGTGACATCGCCCAACGCCATCATTGCGGGCTGGGTCATTCCGACCAGGCTCGTGCCGGACCAGCCGAAGTAAGACGTCGCGCTGCTGCCGAGCATGTAGCGATAGGTGCTGCCCGATCCTTCCACTTCGGCACTGACGACGTCGGCCTTGCCGTCCCCGGTGACGTCCTTGATCGCCATCGCCTGCGGCTGCGCCATCGTGATCAGGCTCGTGGCGCCCCAGGTGAAACTCGAACCGGCGCTGGTGCCGAGTACATAGCGATAGCGAGGCAACGGCCCGGCGACAGAGCCGCCCAGGTTCTCGGTGCCCCATTTACCCGAGTTGGCGCCGCCCACTTCCCACCAGTCGTGACCGAGAGTGCCGGTCGTCGTCCGGAAGAAGACGTTGATGCCGCCGTCCTTGTCGACCTCGGCTTCAGGTTCGCCGGCCAGCGCGCCGCCCAGCGTGTCGCTGCCCCAGCTGGTGTCCGTCGGCGCCATCCAGCGGTGGCCGAGGGTGCCTGAGGGAGTGCGGTAGAAGACGTGGACGACCTTGTCCTTGTCGACGATCGCGTGCGGGTCAGCGGCGACAGAGCCGCCTAGGTTCTCGGTGCCCCAGGTGTTGCCGCCCACTTCCCACCAGTCGTGACCGAGAGTGCCGGTCGTCGTCCGGAAGAAGACGTTGATGCCGCCGTCCTTGTCGACCTCGGCTTCAGGTTCGCCGGCTACCGAGCCGCCCAGCGTGTCGCTGCCCCAGCTGGTGTCCGTCGGCGCCATCCAGCGGTGGCCGAGGGTGCCTGAGGGGGTGCGGTAGAAGACGTGGACGACCTTGTCCTTGTCGACGATCGCGTGCGGGTCAGCGGCGACAGAGCCGCCCAGGTTCTCGGTGCCCCAGGTGTTGCTGCCCGCTTCCAGCCAGTCGTGACCGAGAGTGCCGGTCGTCGTCCGGAAGAAGACGTTGATGCCGCCGTCCTTGTCGACCTCGGCTTCAGGTTCGCCGGCCAGCGCGCCGCCAAGGGTGTTGCTGTTCCAGCTGGTGTCCGTCGGCGCCATCCAGCGGTGGCCGAGGGTGCCTGAGGGGGTGCGGTAGAAGACATGGACTGTCTTGTCGCAGTCCACCACTGCGCGCGGGCGCGGCCCGATTCGGGTATCGGTTTGCGAGCTGCCAGCGCATCCTGACCCAACCGCGCCGCCCAGATCCTCGCTACCCCATTTGGTCCCTCCCACTTCCCACCAGTCGTGACCGAGGGTGCCGCCGAACTTGCGGAAGAAGACGTTGATGCCACCGTCCCTGTCGACTACGGCTATCGGCTCGCCGGCGATTGGGCCGCCGAGGCTGTCGCTGCCCCAGCTGGTGTCCGTCGGCGCCATCCAGCGGTGGCCTATTCCGTTGTTGGGAGTGCGGTAGAAGACGTGGACGACCTTGTCCTTGTCGACGATCGCGTGCGGGTCGGCGGCGACGGAGCCTCCGAGATCCTCGGTATTCCAGTGCCCGGAGTTGGCGCCTCCCACTTCCCACCAGTCGTGACCGAGGGTGCCGCCGAACTTGCGGAAGAAGACGTTGATGCCACCGTCCCTGTCGACTACGGCTATCGGCTCGCCGGCGATTGGGCCGCCGAGGCTGTCGCTGCCCCAGCTGGTGTCCGTCGGCGCCATCCAGCGGTGACCTATTCCGTTGTTGGGAGTGCGGTAGAAGACGTGGACGACCTTGTCCTTGTCGACGATCGCGTGCGGGTCGGTCGCAACCGCCCCACCCAGATCCTCGCTACCCCATTTGGTCCCGCCGGCTTCCCACCAGTCGTGGCCTAGGGTTCCTTTTGGCGTGCGATAGAAGACGTTGATCCCACCGTCCTTGTCGACCACGGCCTCCGGTTCGCCGGCTACCGAGCCGCCCAGCGTGTCGCTGCCCCAGCTGGTGTCCGTCGGCGCCATCCAGCGGTGGCCGAGTCCGCCTTTGGGAGTGCGGTAGAAGACGTGGACGATCTTGTCGCAGTCGACAATCGGACGTGGCCCTGACGCCTCTTCGTCCGAATTGAAGCTTCCTGTGTAGCAGGTCGAGAAGCTGACCTCGTTGCCTTCTTCAACTTCCCCGTCCTGATTTTCGGCAAACAGCCGCACGTAATACGTAGTGTTCGGGGTAAGTCCTGAAATCGCTTTACTCACGTCTATCGACGCAGATCCCGCGATCATGGTCGCCGACGTTTCGTTGGGGTACCCCCCTGCACCCTGCGAAGGATTTGTACCGTATGCGAACCAGTAACTGGTCGTCGGTTCGTCTGTATCGAGAAATCCGTTCAGCGTCGACGTGTTGGTGTAGATGTTGGATGCTTGCGCGGTCTTCGGGTACATCGCGCGCTTGATGTAAATCGTGACTCCGTTGCCATCGCTTCCGGCATAGTCGTCATCGCACTGGTGGATTTCTTCCGTGTTCCCCCAGTCTTCAGCTTTGATTTCGTGCTTGTTCTCAAAGGCCTGTCTGAGTTCGTGACGGCCCCTGTCGAAACCACTGTCCTTGTTCTGATTGATGTGCCCGCCCTCGTCGACGGCGTGATTTCCGTTTACGGAAATCCACCCGAACGGCGTTGGCAGATCCAGGCTAACGGGCAGTCCTTTGCACCCAAGGTTTGTGCCGAACCCCAGGGCTCCCAGGTCTATACCGGGAATCTGCGGATCGACGGAGACAACGAAGTCCTCGTGGTGTGGCGTACCGACAGTCTTGACTTCATTAGGCGCTGGGTTTTCGTCCGCACTTCCGTCTACGAACCACAGCCGCACATGGGTTCGACTGTTCGCCCATTTGCCCGACGCGCTGGCGTTGGCGCCGTCTGTGTACTTGCAGTCGTAGCTGCCGTCGGGCTGATGAATCTTCAGTCCCTGCGGCGCATAGTTTTCGGTGTAATGCCAGCCATCGTCATCGTCGCCCGTTTCGAAAATAATCGATCTTGAAACGTTGGAGACCCCCGCTCGTAGCCCTCGGAACAACACTCCAACCGGATCGATTGCGTGGTCTTCGCAACCGGAGTATTGGGCGGACGGTCCTTCTTTTCCCACGATCGTGTCGGCACCGGCATTGGGGGCCGTGAAAAGAAGCGTGGCGATTGCCGCGAGCAAGGCCGCGATGCCAATTCGGGTAGACATGGATCTCATGACTGACATTGCAGCTCCCCTCGCGTTGCTCCGTCACTTGGCGCTGCAAGATGCTCGTCGGGCTTCCCCTTGAGCTCCTCCGCGCTGGTGGCCGGTGGCTCTCCTGTCGGCTGGGATCTGAGCTGAGCCAGCGCCCGCTTGGCCAGATCCGGGTGTTCGGTGAAGATCACGATCGTCGAAGATCCGGTGTAGACCTCGATTCGGGGCCCGAATTCGAAGAGGATTTCGACTACCTCCGCCCCGCCGATGCTTGGCAGCTCCTTGTAGGGCATCGGCTTGCCTTCGAAGGCGTAGTCGGCGAGGGCACGCTCGCAGGCGGGCCAGGTCTGGATCTGAAGGGGCGGCGCGCAGTCGCTGGCGGCGCCGTCGATTATGCAATAGCCATATATGTAGTTAGTGAAGTTCGCAGGCGGTTCGTCGACCGGTGTGGTGCCGCCGCAGCGCCGCGTGAAGTCGGCCAACGGCAGTCCGGCTACCGAGGGCCCGGCAGAGAAGATGTCGAAATTGATCGGATCCTTGGGGCCGGTGCAGGGAAGGGCGTCGTGCCTAAGGACCCGCTCGTGCGTAGTGACCCAATCCATTCGACCTCGGCGTTGGGCAGAAGTGACATCAACAGCAGACTTGGCCGAGGAGGAACCGCTTGTCTGATCCATAGCGAGGGCGGTCGCCACTACGACAAGGAGGGCGCCACCACAACCAAGCGCTATGCGCACGCCGAGCTTCCTGGTCATCTGGGCCTTCCCCGGTGTCTCCCCCCCATGACCATGAGGCCCGGACACTAAAGGCTGGGAAGGCGGAGCATCGCAACCATGTGGGAGGTTCAACTCTCCTCAATCAACCAATTTGGACGATCCTCCCTGTTGAGCTACTAAGTACCGGGTAGCGGCCGCCTATGAGGCGTCCAATCCCCTAGATGATTGATTCCACGCCGCCAGGCGTGGAAGGGCCTTTGGCCAGGAGGCATAGGGCAACAGGTCAAAGTCGACGGTGTCTATTCGCACCTTCGACCCAAGGAGGGCCACGATGCTCGCCGACCTCGACCTGCTGCTCACTGCGGTGTTCTGCGCCGCCGACGATCTCCTTCCCGAAGGACAGAAGAACGCCCGTCGAAATCTGACCGACGCGGAGGTCGCCACCCTCTGCGTCGCCCAGGCCGCGATGGGCATCGGCTCCGACCGCGAGTTCCTCGCCGTCGCCGAGCGCCGCCTCGGTGACCTGTTCCCGAAGCTGCCTCGCCAGCCTGGCTTTCACAAGCGCCGGCGGCGGTTGACCGAGACGATCGAGTGGCTGATCGGCGTCTTTGCCGATGACTGCCCCGGTCACGAGGACTCGGTCGTCCTCTTGGACTCCACGCCGGTGGAGTGCGGGCGCTCGGTGGAGACCGTGCGGCGCTCGGAGCTCGCTGACGCCTGCGGCTATGGCTAGTGCCGCTCGCACTCTCGCTGGTTTTGGGGGATGCGCCTGCACCTGTGCTGCGCTCCCAACGGCACTCCCAGGGCCTCGATCCTGGCCCCAGCCGACCAGCCCGAGCGCGAGGTCGCCCTGCGCCTGCTGCCCCAGGCACTGCGCGGCGGCGAGCAGATCGTCTGCGACAAGGGCTACACGGGACGGGAGTTCGCCGCCGAGGTCGAGGCTCGCTTTGCGGCGGAGATCCTGCGGCCCAACCGCAAGGACGAGCCCGAAGGCTCAGTGCGCCTATCGACGATCCGCTGGCGCAGAGGAGCGAGGTGCAGGCTCGGCTTCGGGCTCGTCCTTGCGACGCGGCCGCACCGCCGTTGTGCCCAGGGCGGCGGCGTCCCTTCGAAGTCGGCGCCGGCGTACCCCTCGTCGCTGAGGACGGCGATGGGGCCGCTGGCGGTTGACCCGCTCAAGCAGCCGCAGGCAGACCTCCCGCTCGCCTTCATTGGGAGAGGTCAGCGCCATCGCTCGGGAGTGCCGTCGGGAGCCATCAGGGTGTGCAGGCGAAAGCCCCAGTAGTAGCGGCTGCGGCTGGCGCAGTAGCCGTAGTTGGCAGCATCCGAGAGCGTCCCGCCGAGGCTGCTTTCCCCGGCGCGCTTGACTGTCTCGCGCGAGCGGGCGCACTTACCGGGGTGGAGTGCGCCCGCAGCAGATCGTCGTGGTAGCTGCCGGTGCGCACCGGAACACGCTAACCCGTCCTGGCTGACTGGCCAGTATGGTTGGTTGGACCATGAGTGGCGGGCGAACGGTACGGACGGGGTTGCTGGCTGGCGCGGCTGGGACCGGGCTCGCGGCCGCCGCCGCGGCTGCGGCCTGGCACTGGCTGGCGCGGCGGCCGCTGCCCAAGCAGAAGGGGACGATCGCGCTCGCCGGGCTGGACGGGCCGGTCAGTGTCCGCCGCGATCGCTGGGGCGTGCCGCACATCGCCGCCGAGCAGGCGCGCGACCTCTGGTTTGCCGAGGGCTTCTGCCACGGCCAGGACCGGCTCTGGCAGCTCGATTTCTACCGCCGAGTCGTCTGCGGCCGAGTGTCGGAGATGGCTGGGCCGGAGGGATTGCCGATCGACCGCCTGATGCGCACGCTGGGGATTCGGCGCACGGCGGAGCGCGAGGCGGCAAGCCTCGACGCCGAGCTGCTCGCCCTGCTCGAGCGCTTCTGCGAGGGCGTCAACGCGGCGGCCGCCGATGCGAAAGCGATGCCCTTCGAGATGCAGCTGCTGCGCCTCGAGTGGAAACCCTGGCGCCCGGCCGACATCCTCAGCCTCGGCAAGCTGCTCGCCTTCGGCCTCTCGACCAACTGGGAGCGGGAGCTGCTGCGGGCCGACATGGTGCGCGCCCTGGGCGATGAGCTGGCGGCGAAGCTCGACCCCGGCTATCCCGCCGACAACCCGGTCGTCACCCAGGAGGCGTGGTCCGGCGACGGCCTCTCGATCGTCGAGCAGATCGACGCCGTGCGCCGCTCGATCGGCCTTGCGGCCGAGGCCAGCGGCTCCAACAACTGGGCCGTCTCGGGCAGGCTCAGCGCCAGCGGCTCGCCCGTGATCGCCGGCGACCCGCACCTGCCGCCGAGCATGCCCGGCATCTGGTACCAGGTCGGCCTCACGCTCGGGGATCGCTTCGTCCGCGGCGCCTCGCTGCCGGGCATGCCGGGCGTCTACATGGGCCAGAACAACGACGTCTGCTGGACCTTCACCAACGTGATGGCCGACGTCGAGGACCTCTTCATCGAGCGTCTCGACGGCGATCGCTACCTCTTCGAGGACGAGTGGCGCCCGCTCGAGATCGTGCGCGAGGAGATCCCGGTCAAGGGGCGCGGCGAGCCCGAGGTGCTCGAGGTGCGCAGGACCCACCACGGCCCGATCGTCAACGCCGCGCTCGGCGCCGACGAAGCCGAGCCGCTGGCTCTGCGCTGGCAGACGCTCGACCAGCCGACCGCCTTCCCCGGCATGTTCGAGCTGCACCGGATCCGTTCCGGGCCCGAGCTCGTCGCCAGCCTCGTCGAGCACAGCTCACCCGCCTCGAACTTGATCTGGGCCGACCGCCACGGCTCGATCGGCTACAAGCTGATCGGCCGCCTGCCGCTGCGCCGCGGGGGCTGCCCCGACCTGCCCAAGCCGGGGTGGACCGGCGAGTTCGAGTGGGAGGGGACGATCCCCTACGAGGAGCTGCCGGAGACGGTCGACCCCGAGAGCGGCTTCCTCGTCACCGCCAACAACCGCATCGTCGGCGACGAGTACCCGCACCACATCACCAGCGAGTGGCTCGACGGCTTCCGCGCCGAGCGCATCGAGCAGCTGCTCCGGGCCAGCGACGAGCACGACATCGAGGGCTTCGAGGCGATGCAGTCCGACAACCTCTCGCTGCCCGGCATCGAGGCGGCGCGGCGCCTGGGTCGCCTGACGCCGGCGGGCCAGCGCGAGCTGAGCGCGATCGAGCGCTTGCGCAGCTGGGACGGCCGGCTCGACCCCGACTCGATCGCCGGCACGATCTACCAGGCCTTCCTGCTGCGCCTGGCGCGCGAGGTGGCCCGCGCCGCGATCGGAGACCGCGACCTCAGCGAGCGCTGGCTCGACCGCGCCGACAACGGCTTCACCCCGCACGTCACCTCTCCCTGGCGCTGGCACTCGCACCTGATGAAGCTCTGGGAGGAGGGCGACGAGGAGCTGATCGGCCGCCCCTGGGACGAGCTGGTGCTGGAGGCGCTGGGCGGAGCTCTCGACGACCTCGGCGACCGCTTCGGCCCCGACCCCGAGGCCTGGCGCTGGGGCCACGTGCACGAGATGGAGTTCCCGCACCCGCTCGGCGAGGCGAACCCCCTACTGCGGCGCCTGCTCAACCGCAGCCTCAAAGCCGGCGGCGCCCAGGAGACCGTGAGCCAGATCGCCTACGACCCGAACAACCCCTACAAGGCGGTCTGGGCGCCGAGCTGGCGGATGGTCGCCGAACCGTCCGCCCCCGAGCGCTCGCGCTGGCAGATGTTCACCGGCCAGTCGGGCCATCCGGCCAGCCCCCACTACGACGACCTGCAGGCCGACTGGCTCGAGGGCCGCACACAGCCGATGGCCGGCGAAGGCCCCTGGCGCGAGCTCGACCTTATCCCCGCCTGAACGGCCGGCCGACCACCCCGAACTGCATCAAATTCCCTATCTCCTGGAGGGGGAATTTGATGCAGTTCGGCCTGTTCGGGGCCGAAACGTTTGGCGACTGCAATGGTTGGACGGGTATGCGCCTGCTTCGTCCAGCCGTCGCAGCCCTGGTGCTGCTCGGGCTCCTTGCCGCGCCCGCCGCCGCGCGGACCGTCCATTTCGGCGGCCGCGCGGTCGAGGCGCCCTCCGGATGGCCCGTCTACCGCCTCGCCCAGCATCCGCGCCTGTGCGTGCGCCTCGATCGCCGTGCCGTCTACCTGGGAAGGCCCGGCGCCAACCAGCGCTGCCCCTCGGGCCTGATCGGGCGGCGGCGGGCGATCCTGGTCGAACCGGGTGCGGCGGCGCCCCGCGGCCGGGCGACGGCCAGCGCCCTGGCGCCGCCCACCCCCGAACCGGTCTCGGGCGGCTCCGACGAGTTCACCGGACTCGGCTTCGATGCCTGCTCGGCGCCTTCCTCGCGGGTCATGACCGCCTGGGCGGCGTCTCCCTACCGCGCGATCGGCGTCTACATCGGCGGCGTCAACCGGGCGTGCTCGCAGCCCAACCTTACCCCGGCCTGGGTTGGCGAACAGGTCGCCGACGGCTGGCACCTGATCCCGACCTACGTCGGCCTGCAGGCGCCGACCGGCAGCTGCAGCAGCTGCGCCGAGCTCAGCCTCAGCTCAACCAAGGCCGCGGCGCAGGGAGAAGAAGCAGCCGAGGACGCGGTCGAAGACGCGCGCGCCGCCGGCATGGGCCCGGGCAGCCCGATCTACTTCGACATGGAGGCCTACACGCGCACCACGAGCGCCACCGCGGCGACGCTCACTTTCCTCTCCGCCTGGACGACCCAGCTCCACGCCCTCGGCTACGTCTCCGGCGTATACAGCTCCAGCTCCTCGGGGATCGCCGACCTGGGCCGCGCGGTCGGCTCCACCTACGTCCTCCCGGACAACGTCTGGACGGCGAACTGGAACGGGGCCCGCAACGTCCTCGACCCCTACCTGCCGGCCAGCTCCTGGGCCTCGCACCAGCGCATCCACCAGTACCAGGGCGGCCACAACGAGTCCTACGGCCTGATGACGATCAACATCGACAGTAACTACGTCGAAGGCGCCACGGTCGGCGCCGGCGTCGCCCGCCCGGCGCTGCCGCCGCTCACCGTCGGGCACGTCAAGCCCGCCGCGGGGACGGTCAGCGTCTGGGTCCGCTGCGGCTGGCCCGAAGGCGAAGAATGCCCGGGCAGGATCGTGCTCCGCACCCAGGCCAGGCTCCCGCTGGGTGCCGCCCGCGGCAGCGGCCGGGTCGTGCGGATCGCGGTCAGCAAGCGGCTCTTCCACCTGGCTGGCGGCAAGTCCCACACCTTCCGCGTCGCGCTCAACTCGCGCGGCCGGCCGCTCTTCGAGCGGCGCGGCTTCCTCAAGACCCAGATGCTGGTCGCGATCCCCGGCTCCCGCACGACCCGCGCGGTGCAGCTCAGGCGCGTTCGCTAGCCGCGGGCGCCCAATCCTCGGTCTCGCCGGCGACCCCTTCGACCAGCTCGACGATCGGCGCCGGCGCCTTCTGCGGCGAGCCGCTGTCAAAAGGGGGCTGCGGGTCGTACTCCAGCCCGAGCTGGATCGCCTGGGCGACCTCGGGGCTGACCTCGCGGCTGACGAGGTGGAGCGCCATGTCGATCCCGGCGGTGACGCCGGCCGCGGTGAGCAGCTTGCCGTCCTCGACGTAGCGCCCGCCGACCGGGTCGGCGCCGTATTCGGCGAGCCGGTCGAGGAAGAGCCAGTTGGAGGTGGCCCGCTTGCCCTCGAGCAGGCCCGCGGCGCCGAGCACCAGTGAGCCGGTGCAGACCGAGGTGGTCCACTTCGACCCGGCGTCGATCCGGCGAACCCACTCGAGCACCCGCTCGTCCTGGAGCAGCGGCCGGTTGCCTTCGCCGCCGGGGACGAGGAGGATGTCCGCCTCGCCGACTTCGTCCAGCGAGTAGTCGGCGCTGAGGCCGAGCGCGCCGCTGTCGGTGCGGATCGGTCCCTTCTCGGGAGCGATGAACTTGACCTCCCAGCCGGGGACGGAGCGCAGCACCTCGTAAGGGCCGATCGCGTCGAGGGCGGTGAGCTTCTGGAAGATGAGGATGGCTATCTGCATGGCCTCAGGATCGCGACGATCGGACCGCGCGTCGAGTGGCAGGATTGCCAATATCCGCTAGATTTCTGCCATGCACCGTGTGGTCGCACTCTGCGTCGACGGCGTGGTCGCCTTCGACCTCGCCGTGCCCGCGCAGGCGTTCATGCTGGCGGCGCGGCTGGGCGGTGAGCCGCTGTACGAGTTCTCGGCCTGCTCGCCGGGCGGAGAGGAGCTGACCACGACAACGGGCTTCAGCCTGAGGCCGCAGGCCGACCTCGACGCCCTGGAGACCGCCGACACCGTCGTCGTGCCGGCCTACCTCGACGTCTTCGCGCCACCGCCCGCGGCGGCGGTTGAGGCCCTGCGCGCCGCCGCCGAGCGCGGCGCCCGCGTCCTCTCCGTCTGCACCGGTGCCTTCGCCCTCGCCCACGCGGGCCTGCTCGACGGGCGCCAGGCGACGACGCACTGGGCCTTCGCCGGCGAGCTGGCGAGCCGCTTTCCCACGGTCGAGGTCGATGCCGCGGCGCTCTACGTCGACGAAGGCGAGGTGATGACCTCGGCCGGGCTGAGCGCCGGCATCGACCTCTGCCTGCACGCGATCCGGGTCGACTGCGGCGCCGCGGTGGGTGAGCGCGTCGCCCGCTACATGGTCGCCGCACCGCACCGCGAGGGCGGTCAGGCGCAGTTCATCGAACGCCCCGAGCCGAGGCTGGAGGGGGCCGCCGGCTCACTCGAGCCGACCCGCCGCTGGGCGGCCGAACGGCTCGAGCAGCCACTTGACGTCGCCGCGATGTCGCGCCACGCCGGGTTCAGCCCGCGCACCTTTGCCCGCCGCTTCCGCGAGGAGACCGGCACGACGCCGTTGCAGTGGCTGCTCGCCCAGCGCGTGCTCGAGGCGCGCCGCCTGCTCGAGGAGAGCGACCTGCCGGTCGACGCGATCGCCTGGCGCGCCGGCTTCGGCACCGCCGCCTCGCTGCGCGATCACTTCCGCCGCGCGACGGCGACCACGCCGACGGCCTACCGCCGCTCCTTCAGGCCGCTGGCGGCCGCCTAGTCCCAGGTCGCGAGCGGCAGGTGCTCAAGGATGGTGCGGTCGGCGGTGACAAGCGGCGCGTCGGCGACGATGGCGTGCGCGGAGATCAACCGGTCGAACGGGTCCCGGGTCCATGAGAGGCCCATCGCGGAGTCGATCAGCGCCGGCAGGGACGCGTCCGCAACCTCCAGCCCGATGCTCTTGCGCAGCGCCGCGAGCATCGTCGGCACCGGGTCCCGAGCCCTGCCGATTTCGTGCATGTAGGCCAGCTCCAGCGCAACGAGTGGGGAGACGCAGGCCGGGCCCTTCCCAATCAGAGCCCGGGCACGCTTCGGGATCCGCTCCGACAGCCCGGCGTACAACCAGAGAGCCACATGTGTGTCAATTAGGGTCAGGGTTCCACTCCGAGGACCAGTCCATATGGATCAGCTCGTCGGGGTCGCCGACGATCGCGCCCTCGCGGCGCGGCAGCCGCTCCCAGATCGACCGCTCCTCCTTGGGCGCGATCACCAGGACCTTGCCGTTGCGCTCGATCTCCAGCGGCTGGCCGGTCTCCAGGACCTCGTCCAGCAGCCGGTAGACGTTGGCGCGCAGTTTCGAGGCGGTGATGGCCAAAGCGGTTCTCCCTATCAGCGTACGTACGTAATCTCTATGAGACGTACGTACGTTAGCACTGGGGACAGTGGGGGAGGCGATCTGTGTTTGGGCAGCCATCGACGACGACGCTACGGATCGCCGATTGACGCGTGGCGCGCGGAATCGAACAATTTCGTGACGAGGGTCGCTCGAAGTCCCGCCCGTCCGTAGAGTCCCGGTCCGTGTGCCGGCGCGACCAGATCAAGCTCAGCGAGGAGGAGCTGGGGGAGCTGCTCGCCGGCGAGCGCGTGGCGGTCGTCTCCAGCCTCGGGCCGCGCGGCTGGCCGCACTCGATGCCGATGTGGTTCGTGCCCCGCGACGGCGAGATCTGGATCTGGACCTACGCCAAGTCGCAGAAGGTGCGCAACCTCGAACGCGACCCGCGGGCCACGGTCCTGGTCGAGACCGGCCACGAGTACGGTGAGCTGCGCGGCGCGATGATCGAGGCCGAGGCGAAGATCCACCGCGACTTCGAGACCGTCCTCGGCTTCGCCGAGGACCTGACCCTGCGCTACGCCGAGGGGATCTCCTCGGTCGAGGGCGACGCCAAGGCGGCACTGGAGGCCCAGGCCCCCAAGCGGGTCGCGATCCACTTCAAGCCGGTCCGCGTCGCGACCTGGGATCACCGCAAGCTGGGTGGGACCTACTGACCCGTTAACGTCTTGCCGCCACAAAGGCCGCCCGGGCGTGTTAGGAAGTGACCGGAACGCCCCGCCGTCCCCAAACGCCACGAGTGAGACACCTCAAGACCACGATCCTGCCGCTGGCCCTCGCCGCCGCCCTGCTCGCCCCGGCCGCGACGCAGGCGCTGCCGCCCACCTTCTTCGGCATCGGCCCGCAGACCGGCTTGACCGACACCGACGTCGCCTACATGAAGGCCGGCGGCATCGGCACGGTGCGCTGGCCGATCGGCTGGCCCTCGGTTCAGCCGAAGGCAAACGGGGACTATGACTGGAGCAGCGTCGATCCCGCCGTCGCGACTGCGGCCCGGCGCGGCCTGACGATCCTGCCCTTCCTCTACGCCACGCCACGCTGGATCGCCGCCAAGCCGACCACCCTGCCGGTCGACAGCGCCCGTGCCCGCAACGCCTGGTCGGCGTTCGTCAAGGCCGCGGTGGCCCGCTATGGGCCGGAAGGCAGCTTCTGGGCCGAACACGATCCCGCCGTGGCGGCGATCAACGACGTCGTTCCGATCCCACGGCCGCTGCCGATCCGCACCTGGCAGGTCTGGAACGAGGCTAACTTCTTCTACTTCGCCTTCCCGGTCTCCACCTCGCGCTACGCCAAATTGCTGAAGCTCGCCCACGGCGCGATCAAGTCCGTGGACCCGACCGCGAAGGTCGTCCTCTCCGGCCTCTTCGGCAATCCCGACCAGGGGGGGAGGTTCGGCATGGACGCCGCCAAGTTCCTCGCCGCCCTCTACCGCACGCCGGGGGTCAAGGCCGACTTCGACGGGGTCGCCCTGCACCCGTACGCCTTCCACGTCGAAGACCTCGAAGACCTGGTCGAGGAAGTGCGGGAAGTGGTGGTCGAAAACCACGATGCCGCCACCGGCCTGTACCTCACCGAGATGGGCTGGGGGTCGCAGAACGACCCCAACGTCGTCGCCTTCGAGCAGGGCATGCAGGGACAGGCCCGCGAACTGCGCAAGGCCTACCGCTACCTGATCGGCAACCGCGGCGCGCTCAACCTGAAGGCCACCTACTGGTTCTCCTGGAAGGACATCCAGGGGGACTGCAACTTCTGCGACTCGGTCGGCCTCTTCCGCGAAGGGGAGGCCTTCAGGCCGAAGCCTGCCTGGCGCGCCTTCGTCGGCTTCACCGGCGGCCGCGCCCGGCCGTAGCCGTGCCGCGCCGGGGAACCGGCGCCGGCGGGGGCGTTCCTCGGCGGGCTCGCCTGCGAATAGCATCGCGGCCATGTCCGCTCCCCCGGCACAGGGCCCCGCCTGGCTGATCCTGCCGACGTACAACGAGGCCGGCAACATCGAGCGGTTCGTGCGGGCGGTGCGGCAGGTTCTGCCCGACTCGGCGCGGATCCTGGTCGTCGACGACAGCTCGCCCGACGGCACCGGTGAGATCGCCGACCGGCTGGCGGCCGAGGACCCCTCCGTCGACGTCCTGCACCGGCCGAGCAAGGAAGGCCTCGGCCCGGCCTATATCGCCGGCTTCCGCCATGCGCTCGGCGAGGGCGCCGGCCTGGTCCTCGAGATGGATTCCGACTTCTCCCACGACCCCTCCCACCTGCCCGCGCTGCTGGCGGCCGCCGAGCGCGCCGACCTGGCGATCGGTTCCCGCTACGTGGCCGGCGGCGGCGTCGCGGACTGGGGCGCGCTGCGGCGGGCGATAAGCCGCGGCGGCAGCAGCTACGCGCGCCTGGTGCTTGGCCTCGGGGTGCGGGACCTGACCGGGGGCTTCAAGTGCTTCCGGCGCCAGGTGCTGGAGGCCATCGACCTCGACTCGATCGAATCGCGTGGATACGCATTTCAGGTGGAGATGACCTACCGCGCGATCGAGCGCGGCTTCAGCGTGGTCGAGGTGCCGATCGTCTTCCGCGACCGCCAGGTGGGCAGCTCGAAGATCGACGGCTCCGTGATCGCCGAGGCGATCTGGCGGGTGCCAATGCTGCGCCTTTCCAAGAAATAAGTTCTCGCGGTTCTCAGCTGGACCGGCTGGATTTCTTCAGCCTGCCATCGCGGTGGTAGTCGCCCCGGCTCAGGTGGTGCTCGAGGAAGACGTAGAGCACGATGAAGAGGTAGCGGCTGCCCATCTCGTTGAGCGAGAGCTTGGAGACGCCCGCCTTGCGGTTGGTCCAGGAGATCGGCACGACGCCGTAGCTGTAGCCCCGGACCACGGCCTTCAGCGGCAGCTCCACGGTGAGGTTGAAGTGGTTGGAGAGGAACGGCCGCAGGTTTTCGATCACCTCGCGGCGGTAGGCCTTGAAGGCGTTGGTGGTGTCGTTGTAGTGGTGGCGGAAGAGGACCCGGATGCCCCAGTTGACGATCCGGTTCATGATCAGCTTCGAGCGCGGGTAGTCGATCACCCGCGAGCCCTGCATGAAGCGGGAGCCGAAGGCGCACTCGTAGCCCTCTTCGAGCAGCCGCTGGTAGGCGACCAGGTCCTCGGGGCTGTCGGAGCCGTCGGCCATCACGATCGCCACCGCGTCGCCCTCGAAGGCGTCGAGCCCGGCCCGCACGGCGAAGCCGAAGCCGTTGCGGAACGGGGAGCGGAGGCAGCGGACCTGGGGATGGCGCTCCCCGAGCCCGTCGACCACCGCCGCGGTGCCGTCGGTGCTGGAGTCGTCGACGACGATCACCTCGTGCTCGATCCCCTCGCGCGAGAGCGCCGCGACGATGCCCTCGACGGTCTCGGCGACCGTCTCCTCCTCGTTGTGGGCTGGGATGACGACCGAGAGCTTCATGCCGGGGCGGAAGCCCAGCGCTCGGCGTTGGCCTCGTGGATCTCGCGCAGGATCTGCTCCAGGTCCCGCTTCGGGCGCCAGCCGTCGTACTGCGAGCCGAACTCGTCGAGGTCGCTGATCCACCAGCGGTGATCGCCGATCCGCGCCTCGTCGCTCATCTCCCAGCGCAGCTCGCGGCCGGCGATCCGCTCGCAGAGCGCGATCGCCTCCAGCATCGAGCAGGCGTTCTCGCGGCCACCGCCGATGTTGTAGACGGCGGCCGGCTTCGGGTCGGCGTGGAAGAGCAGGAAGGCGTCGACGAGGTCGGCGCTGTGCACGTTGTCGCGCACCTGCTTGCCCTCGTAGCCGAAGACGGTGTACCTGTCGCCGGTGACGGTGCACTTCATCAGGTAGGCGAGGAAGCCGTGCAGCTGGGCGCCGGCGTGGTTGGGGCCGGTGAGGCAGCCGCCGCGGAAGCAGACCGTGGGCATCTCGAAGTAGCGGCCGTACTCCTGCACCAGCAGGTCTGCCGCCGCCTTCGAGGCGCCGAAGAGCGAGTGCAGCGTGGAGTCGATCGACATCGTCGTGTCGATGCCGGGGAAGTAGGGGTGGTCCTCGGGCAGCTCCAGCCGGGTCTCGAGCTCGACCAGCGGCAGCCTGTTCGGCGTGTCGCCGTAGACCTTGTTTGTCGAGGTGAAGACGAAGGTCGCCTCGGGGCAATGCGCGCGGGTCGCCTCGAGCAGGTTGAGGGTGCCGTTGGCGTTGATGCCGAAGTCCGCCTGCGGGTCGCTTGCCGCCCAGTCGTGGGAGGGCTGGGCGGCGGTGTGGACGACCAGCTCGATCTCCTTGCCGGCCGCGGCGAAGACACGGTCGATGCCGTCGGCGTCGCGGATGTCGAGGTCGGCGGTGCGGAAGGAAGCGAGTTCGCGGTTGAGCCGCTCGGTCACCGGGGCGGTGGACGCCTCGGGCCCGAAGAGGACGGCGCGGGTGTCGTTCTCGATCCCGATCACGTCATAGCCGGCCTCGACCAGCCGCCTCGCCGACTCGGAGCCGATCAGGCCCCCGGATCCTGTGACTATCGCCTTCGGCATCGCTTTCGTCGCCCCCTTCGCCTAGCGCCCGAACCCCAGTGCGGCGCGCAGCTCGTCCTCGTGTTCGGCCGACCAGTCAAGCAGGTCGGCGAGCACGTCGCGCGGCGCGCGGCGGGGGCGCCACGAGGTCAGCGAGCGCAGGTGCGCGCAGTCGCTGAGGTAGACGGGGACGTCGCCGGGACGGTTCTCGGGCTCGACCCCGATCGGCACCTCGTTGCCGGTCAGCTCGCGGCAGAGGGCGGTCGTCTCCAGCAGCGAGAGGCTTCCCTCGCGGCCGCCGCCGACGTTGGCCACCGCGCCGCTCCAGCGCTCCGGGTCGCCGAGCTGCTCGTCGACCAGGTCGACCAGGTCGTCGACGTGGAGCAGGTCGCGCACCTGCTTGCCCGAGCCGCCGTAGCCGATGTAGCTGAGCGGGCGGCCGAAGCGGTGGCTGAGCAGCCACCAGGAGAAGACGCCCTGGTCGACCTTGCCCATCTGCCAGGGGCCGGCGATCACGCCGCAGCGGTCGACGACCGCGCGCAGCCCGAAGGCGTCGGCGTACTCCTCGATCAGGTGCTCCGCGGCGAGCTTGGTGGCGCCGTAGAGGGTGCGGGCGCCGGCCATCGGGAAGCCCTCCGAGATCCCCTCCGGGCCGGCGCCGGGGACCGGCTGCCCGGCGGCCAGCTCGAAGCGCGTCTCGGCCTCCTCCAGGGCCAGCTCGAGCTGCGGCGCCACCGGGTAGACGCGGCTGGTCGAGAGGAAGACGAGGAAGGCGTTCTCGGCTCGCGCCCGCTCCAGGCAGTTGAAGGCGCCGAGCAGGTTGGTCTGCACCGAGTAGGAGGCGTCGGCGAAGCCGGCCAGGACCGAGGGCTCGGCCGAGCACTCGACCATCGCCTCGAAGGGCCCGGCCGCGGCCAGGTCGGCGGGCTCTCGCACGTCGCCGTGGACGAACTCGACCCCGGCCTCGCGCAGCCGCGGCAGGTTCAGCTCGGAGCCGCGCCGCATCAGGTTGTCGAGCGCGACCAGCTCCCAGTCCGGATGACGCTCGGCGAGCGCGACGGAGAGGTTGCCGCCGACGAAGCCGGCACCGCCGGTGACCAGAATCCGCACGGCCGCACTATATGTTGCGCGCCCGGTGAGTGAAGAGGGCTCCAAGCCGCAGGACCAGCGCCTGTTCCGCACCGTGCGGGAGTGGGCGTCGTCCCACCCGACCGCATGCGCGGTCGCCCTCTACGCGCTAATCGCGGCCGCGGTGGCCGCATACTTCGCTCTCTCCAACCAGTTCGGCAGCGGCGACGACGAGGGCGTCGCCCTGGCCGGGAGATGGCGCTCGACTCGATCCTCTGCCCGGCGGCGAACAACGCGGTCTCTACCACCGCCAGGCCGCGCTCCCGTTCCCGGGCGCCACCCTCCTGCATCCGCCCGACGAGCAGGGCGCCGAATACGTCCAGCTGGTCAGCCTCCTGCACTCGCACCGCTGCACGACCTTCATCGGCTACCCGAACGTCAACAGCCTCTACCTGTGGTCGGGGATCGCGCCCCCCAAGCCAAGCGCGCCGGGCGCCTGGGTGGCGGTCATGGACAGCGACGAACAGCAGCGGGTGGTCGACGAGATGCGCGCCACGCCGAGGCCCTGCGCGATCCGCAAGGACCCGCTGGCCGACGCTTGGCTGCAGGGCACGCCGCCGCCAGACGCGCCCCTGGTCAACTACATCTTCGACGAGTTCGAACAGGTGGACACCGTCGACGAATGGGCTTTTCTGCTGCCCAAGCGCAACCGCACGCTCAGTAGCGGCTGAAGCGGCATTCGTCTTCGCCGAGGCTCATCGGCAGGCAGTGCTGGTTGCCGCTCGGAGGGCGCAGCGGGCCGCGGCGCAGGCGGGCTGGGGCCGAGGCCCCGCAGACGGAGACGCCGGCTGGGCTGACGATCCGGGCGTGCCAGGGGACCCGGCTGTGGTCGGCGGCGATCGCCAGCAGAGCGGGATAGGTGACGGACTGTTCCGGCGCCTGGTCGTAGCCCGAGGCGTAGCGGCGCAGCCTGATCGCGGCGAACGTGCCGTCGACGGGACGGATGAGGATGCCGCTTGGCGGGACGAGCACGCTGAGCGGCGTGTGCGGTCTGCCGACCAGGCACGAGCCGCGCGTGACCGGCCGCCGGAACCCCGGGTCCGTGCGGGGCGGGCCCCCGGTCGGGCCGGTGCCGCGGGGCGCGATGACGAACCGCGCCGGCGCCCCGGCGGCGAGCACTTGGTCGGCGGCGCTGCGCCCCGGTTCTCCGAGGCCGGCGATGTCGGGGGCACCGGTCGGCGACTCGCCGTACTTCTCGACCGAGTTGAGGAACCAGCCGGGCGTCATGTGCGCCATGTCGGGCAGCGGTTCGAGCACCATGTTGGGGGCGATCGTGCGGCGCGTCAGCTCGATCGCCGCGGTGCGTCCGTGGATGTACTGGGAGACCGAGCGCCAGTAGTCGCCTTCCTGGACCAGGAGCTTGGCGCTGAAGATGAGGGAGAGGCCGACGGCGAGCGCCAGCCCGGCGAGCTTCCAGCCGCGGAAGAAGCGCGGCAGGTACTTGCCGCGAACGATCTCGAGCGCGGCGATGAGGATGAAGAGGGCGCTCGCGTAGACGTAGCGCGGCGCGTAGGGGTTGCCGCCGTCGGCCCGGCCGAGCGCGATGATCGCCCAGGAGACGACCGGCAGCGCCACGATCGCCACCAGCCGCGGCGTGATCCGCGGCCTCGTCTTCAGCGCGAAGGCGCCCAGCGCGGCGAGCGCGAGCAGGCCCGCGAGGCCGCCGATCGTGCGCGGATGGCCTGTCTCGGAGCCGATTCCGGTCAGGGCGCTGACGCCGGCGGTCGCCGAGTCGAGCACGAACTCGGGCGCGGCGCGCAGGTTGGCGGCGGTGAACTCCGAGGAGCCGTGGCCGGTGTACCAGGCGACGTAGGTGATCGCCGGGATGGCCACGATCCAGAGGTCGCGCCAGCGCTCCCGGGAGAGAAGCAGCCAGATGCCCGCGCAGACGAGGAAGAAGAGGCCGTCGCTGGAGAACCAGATCGAGGCGGTCAGCGCCGCGCAGGCGCCCGCCTTCGCGGCGGTGCCGACCCGGTCGAGCAGGATCAGCACCGCCATGCCGCAGGCGAGCGAGCCGACCACCCCGATCTCGGTCGGCCAGAGCAGGTTGTCCGAGCCGGCTCCCATCAGCAGCAGGGGCGATGTGGCGAGCAGCGCCACCCAGTCGCCGACCCGTTCGCGGGCGAAGACGAAGAAGAGGGCCGCCAGCGCCACGTCGAGGCCCAGCAGCGCCAGCCGGAAGGCCCCGTAGTGGGGACCGGCGATCGCCGGGATCAGCTTGAAGGCCGCCACCAGCAGCGCCGAGAGGTGCTCGTTGTGGGGGACGAGGAAGACGTCCGCGTTGAACCCTCCGCGGTAGAGGAAGAGGTCCCAGTCGTCGCCGCGGAAGACGGTTTCCCGGCCGACCCAGAGGACGAATGCGGCGGAGGCAAGCAGCAGCACGGCGAGCAGCGCCCACGGCAGCCAGCGGGGCGTTCGGTTGGCTGCTGGGGATCCGCTCTCTTGCACGCTCTGGACCGGCGCCGGACGCCGACCGACTCGATTACCCTGTCGCCGCGCCCCGCCGAGTGTTGGGGGCGGACGATATTCGATCTCACCGGGGGGACTGGCGGTGTCCGACACTTCGATCTGGCGGCAGGGGCGGCTCGCCGACCCGCGCGTCCGGATCGCCGTCGTCACCGCGCTCTTCGCCGCGACGGCGGTCGCGACCTGGATCGTCGCCTACCCGAAGATGTTCGCCGGCTTCGCCTCCTACGACGACGAGGGCTACCTGCTGATCTCGCTCAAGTCGTTCCTCGCCCACGGCTCGCTCTACGACGACGTCTTCAGCCAGTACGGACCCTTCTACTACGAGGCCTGGGGTGGGCTCTTCTCGCTTTTCGGCATCTCGGTGACTCACGACGCCGGCAGGTTCGCGACGCTGGCCGCCTGGGTCTACTCGAGCCTAGCCCTGGGCGTCTCGACCTACCGGATCACGCGCAGCGCCTGGCTCGGGATCGCCGTGCAGATGGGCGCCTTCGCCGGCCTCGGCGCGATGACCCAGGAGCCGATGCACCCGGGTGGCCTGATCGCCGCCCTGCTCGCCTCGATCGTGCTGATCTCGACCGGCCTCGGAGCGCGGTCGGCGCCGCGGGTCGCGGCGCTGCTCGGGGCGGCCGTCGCCGCGCTGATCCTGGTCAAGATCAACGTCGGCGCCTTCGCGCTGATCTCGCTGGCCCTGGTATGCGCCACCCTCTACGCGCCGATCGCGGGCCGCGCCTGGCTGAGGCTCGGGGTCGGCGCCGTCTTCGTCGCCGTCCCGGTGCTGCTGATGGCGGGCAAGCTGGACCAGGAATGGGCCCAGCACTACGCCGCCCACGTCGCGATCGCGGCGCTCGCGCTGGTGGCCGTCCTCGCCGCCCGGCGGGACGAGCCCTGGCGCCCGAGCCTGGAGCTGCGCTGGCTCGTCGCCGGCCTGGCCGGCGCCGCGCTCGCGATCGGCCTCGTCATCGTCATCGCCGGCACCAGCGTTGGCGGCCTCTACGACGGCGTCATCGGCCAGCCGCTGCGCCAGCCGGATGCGTTCTCGATCCCGCTCCAGCTTCCCGGCGGCATCCTCGCCATCGACGCGGCGGCGCTGGTCGCGGCGCTCGCCTACGCCGGCGTCGAGCGCTACCGCCCGGCGCTGGCCGGAGCCGCCTGGTGGCAGGCGCTGATCTCCGCGGCCTGCCTCCTGGTCGGCCTCGAGCTGATCCTGGCGACGATCGGCTGGGCGGTCCCCTTCGACGAAGCGGCATCGCGCTACGCCGGCTTTCCGCTCAGCATGCTGGCCTTCGCCTGGGTGGCCCTGGTCCGGCCGCACGGGGTGCGCTTCGAGCGCGCCGCCGAGTTCGGCGCGCTCTTCCTGCCGGCGCTCGCCGTCCTCCAGGGGCTGCACGCCTATCCCGTGGCCGGCAGCCAGGTCGGCTGGGCGAGCTTCCTGCTCGTTCCGGTGGGCGCCATCTGCGTCGCCAGCGGCGCTCGCGGCCTGCTTCGGACGCCGCTGCCGGCCCGGCCGCTGGTCGCGCTCGGCGCCCTGGGGGGCGCCATCCTGCTCCTCTTCCTCGCCAACCAGACGCTGCGCCGGCCCTATGACGACGCCAAGGTCCTGCTCGACGGCTGGGCCCCGCTCGGGCTCGAAGGCGCCGGCCGCCTGCGTCTCTTCCCCGAAGAAGCGCAGACATACCGCGAAGTCGTCGGCGCCGTGAACCGCGACTGCTCTCAGTTCGAGATGCTGCCGGGGATGAACAGCTTCTACCTCTGGAGCGGCCAGGAACCTCCCACCGGCTTCAACGCGACCGGCTGGATGACGCTCTTCAGTGCCGACCTGCAGCGCAAAGTGGTCAGGCGGCTCGAGCCGATCCGCGGCCTCTGCTTGCTGCGCAACCGGACGATCGAGGCGCAATGGACCGGGGGCGCCTCGCCGGAAGGCCCGCTCGTCGCCTTCCTCGGCAGCGGCTTCAAGCCGCTTGCGAGCTTCGGCGACTACGAACTGCTGAAGCGCACCGGCGAAGGGCGGGGCGGCCGGTGAAGACCTGGATCGTGGCGCCGGTCTACCGGGACGTCGAGTCCTTCTTGCTGCTGCGCGAGCGCATCCGGCTGGTGCTCGAGCGCGGCGGCGCCGACCCGGGGCCGATCCACTTCGTCGTCCTCGACGACACGGCCGGCCAGGACCCCCAGATCGCGACCGTGCGGGCCTGCGAGGACGTGACCGTTCTGCAGCCGCCGTTCAACCTCGGCCACCAGCGGGCGATCGTCTACGCGCTGCGCAAGACGCTGCCCAAGATCGGCGACGACGACACCGTGATCACGCTCGACTCCGACGGCGAGGACCGCCCCGAGGACCTTCCCCGCATGCTGGCGCCGCTGGCGGAGCGGCCCAGCGAGGACCAGCGGATCGTCCTCGCCCTGCGCACCAAACGCCACGAGCCGCTCCTCTTCAAGCTGATGTACCGGCTGTTCCGGCTGCTCTTCCGGGCGCTGACGGGGACGACCGTGCAGACCGGCAACTTCGCGACGATGCCCGGCGCGGTCGCCAAGCGGGTCGTCCTGCATCCCACCTTCGACCTCGCCTACTCCTCGACGATCCTCGCCCTCGACCTGCCGATCGAGTACGTGCCCTGCGAACGGGGCGAGCGCTACGCGGGCAAGTCGAAGATGACCTACGGCAAGCTGGCGATGCACGGCGTGCGGATGCTGATGCCGTTCACCGACCGGATCGCGATCCGCGCCCTCTTCCTCTTCGCCGCGACCCTAGCCCTCGGAATCGGCCTGGCCGCCGTGATGGCGCTCGTGGCCCTGCTCGGCTCCGGCGCCGCTCCCGCCTGGGCCGCCTACGCTGGGATCGGCGCCGCGGTCGTCTCCCTGGTGGCGCTGGCCAACTTCGTCACCCTCTTCGTCCTCTTCTCCCAGACCCGGGCCGTCTCGCTCGCCAGCATCGAGGAACTGTCCGCGGACCTGCGCGACGCCGATGGTGGCGCGGGCGAGCCCGGCGGCGCCGCGTAGCTCCTCCCGCGCGAGCAGGGCCTGCAGCGCGAGCCAGACGGCGCCGGTCACGGCGAGCCTCGAGGCGAGCCCCGCCAGGTCGTCGCCGGCCGGCAGCAGATAGCCCGCCGCGGCCGCCACGGCGCCGATCGCAAGCCCCCTGCCGATCGGGACCAGGGCCGCTCGCATGGGCCGGTCGGCGCCGGCCGCCAGGATCGCGGTCGCGGCGAGCGAGGAGGCCAGCATCGCGACGCCGACCCAGGCGCTGCCGAGCGAGGTCAGTGCCAGGGCGGAGGCCAGGGCGATCGCCGTCGCCGAGCCGGCGACCGAGGCGATCGGGGCGGCCGGCCGCCCCTCGGCGAAGGCGAGGCTGACCATCGCCGCCCCGGCGCTGGAGCTGAGCAGCATCCCAGGCGAGGCGATCAGGACGATGTCGACGATCGGCAGCCAGCGGTCGCCGAGGACGACAGAGACGAGCGCATGCGAGGCGCCCGCCACCAGCGCCAGCGGCAGTCCGGCAAGCATCGCCGAGAGGATCGCGGCCCGTGCCGCGCGCGGCGGCCTCTCGCGCGGGGAGCGCGAGAGGACCGGGAAGGTGACCCGCTGCAGGGCGGAGGCGAGGGCTGTCGGGAAGGAGAAGAGCCGGCCGGCCATCGCGTAGAAGCCGGCGAGGGTCGGCCCGCCGATGGCCGTGATCAGGGTGACGAAGCCGAGTTCCCTGCCCAGCGCCAGCACCCGGAAGAGGCTGACCCTGGCGCCGAAGCCGGCCAGCCGGCGGATCTGATCGAGGTCGATCGCAAAGCCGCCGGCGGTGCTCTGTAGCGAGCGCGCCACCATTGCCCCAACCAGGGCGGCGGCGGGGATCGCCCCGGCCAGGCTGTAGGCGCCGAGGCCGGCGATCGCGGCCAGCAGGGCGAAGGCGTTGAAGGTCAGCGTCTCACCGGTCTCGACGATCGCCACCCGGCCGAACTTGAGGTGGCGCTCGAGCAGGACCATCGGCACGGCCCGCACGGCGTAGATCGGTACCGCGATCGCCGCCACCGCGGTCACTTCGACCGCGCCGCTCTCGAGGCCGAGGGCCGGCAGGAGCCCGAAGCCGATCGCGACGGCGAGCGCGCTGAAGGCCACCCCGCCGAGGACGAGGAAGCTCCTCACCGCGGTCTGCTGGCGGGGCGTCGGATCGTCGGGCTGGCGGATCAGGGAAGCGGTCATCCCCAGGTCGGTGGCGGCCTGCACGACGCCCTGGACGGTGGCGGCCACGGCGAACAGCCCGTAGTCGGCGGGCGACAGAAGCCGGGCGAGGGCGATCGTGACCGCCGCCGTGAGCAGCTGCAGGCCGAGCGTGCGGCCGACCAGGATGCTCACCCCGCGGGCGGCGACCACCGAGCTGTCGGGCCGCGCCTCAGCCATCGTCCCGGTGCGGCGCGGCGCCCCGCGCCCGGACCGCCCGCGAGACCCTCAGCAGCGGCCGGGCGGCCGGCGCCAGCCGCTCGTGGTGCTTGCCGATGTAGCGCTCCAGCGAGGCGAGCCGCATCGCCTGCGCCGTCCTCTTGCCTATCTGGTCGAATGACCCGGCGCCGCGGTGCTCGACCGTGGCCGAGCCGACGACGAGGTTGCGCCAGCCGCCGTCGTCGAGGCGTTTGGCGAGGTCGACGTCGTCATACCAGAGGAAGTAGCCCTCGTCGAAGCCGCCGATCTCCTCCCAGAGCGCGCGGCGCATGACGAAGCAGGCCCCGGAGACCTGCTCGATCCGTGCGGTCTCCCCGGGCCGCGGCGGCTCTGACCTGCGGCGACCGGCGGAGCCGACCAGCGGTCGCGCCAGCAGAGCCAGGGGCCCTGGCAGCCCCGCGTGGTAGTGGTCGGTGCCGCCCTCGTAGACCGGGCCGACCATCCCGGCATCGGGCTCGGCGAGCGCGACCTCCGCCAGCCGGGCGAGGGCGTCGGGGCGGGGGGCGAGGTCGGCGTTGCTGACGCAGACCAGCTCGCCGTCCCCGTCACGCAGTCCGAGGTTGGCGGCGGCCCCGTAGCCGAGGTTGCGCTCGGGGAGCAGCAGTCGGGCGGAGCGCTCGTTCGCCTCCACCAGCCGCCGCCGCTCTTCCGGCCGCGAGTCGTTGTCGACGATCGTCACCCGTGCGCTCACCCCGCCCGAGGCCGAGAAGGCGGCCGCGGCGCGCAGGGCCGCCGAGGCTGTGTTCCAGTTGACGATCGCTACGTCGACGGCCGGCTGCAGAGAATCACCGCTGAGGGCTCTGGGGCGGGCACGTGGCGATCTTATGCATCGCCGGAACGCGGTAGATAGCCACGCCGCGATCCTTCCTGGCTGGGCCCGGGAGGGTGGACAGCAGCGGCGCCGCCTCGCGCGCGACCGCGGTCGGGGCAACGACGCCGTCGACCTGCTTCGCTGCCAGGAAGGCGCGCAGTTCGCGACCGTCGGAGCGCCGGTAATCCTCAGCTCGCAGGCGGCCAACGATGGGCCAGCAGGCGAAGTTGTCCGGGACGGTCCCTGAGACGTAGCCGCCCGGCATCGCGTAGGCCATCCCGGTGTTCGCCTGCCAGTAGAGGTTGTTGCCGTTGCCGGCCTCGTTGTAGGGGAGGACCAGCAGGTTCGGCCGGTCATTGAACAGCACCCTGTCGCCACTCTCGAAGAACTGGGGCAGGGGCCGCCGCGTGGCCCAGATCGACGCTCCGTAGTGCGGCGGGCGGGGATCGATCGCGCCCGGGTCGGGGAGTATCGAGATCAGGCCGAGACCGACCAGCGCCCACTTGGCCAGCGAGTGCCGGCCGCCTGTGGAGAGCCAGAGCGCGAGCCCAATTGCCAGAGCCAGCCAGGCGTAGACGACGATCCGCTCGGGCAGCACGTACTTGGTGATCGGCAGGTGGAGCAGCGGTGTCCAGGGAAGCCGCACGAAGGTCGCCGTGCCAAGCAGGTTGAGCCGCGGGCCGAGTGCGGCGATCAGCGCTATCCCAAAGACGCCGGTGAGCAGCAGCGCGACCCTGTCTCGGCGCCGTTGCCAGGCGAAGAGGGCAAAGGCGAACAGCAGCGGGATGCCGAAGTAGGTCCCGTTCTCGGCCAGGTTGCCGGTGAACCTTTCGCCGATCGAGCTCAGCGCGGCGCCACCCAACGTGATCCGCGTTGGGATCACCAGGTTGAGCGGGTCGGCTGAGTAGATGGTCGGCTCGATGTGGCTCAGCGTCTGGTTGGCGGTCAGGATTGGCACCAAGTAGGGCGATACGATCAGCCCGGTGAGCAGGTAGGCGAACAGGGCGAGCTTCGCTGTCCCGAGCAGAGCCACACGACGTTCGGGCAGCAGCGCATAGGCGAGGACCAGGGTCGGGAAGCCGACCAACGTCATCGTCAGCAGTACCTCGCTTGAGTTGAGGAACTGGAAGACGAGCACGGCTGTAAGGGCGGCGACGAAGGACTTGGCGGAGATGGTCTGTTGCTGATGGCGCAGGAACAGGTACGCGGCAAGCGGCACCATCGCCATCAGGGAGATGTACGGATGACCGAGGGAGTGGCCGAGGACGTAGGTGGAGAAGCCAAAGATGTAGCCGCCGCAGAGACTGGGCCAGTGGTGCGCGCCCGCTGTCCTGCAGAGCAGGTAAGCGGCCCAGCCATTAACGGCTGGGGCGAGGATCATGAGCACGTTGTAGGAGACGAGCGGCCCGGCCAGCTGGGTCAGTGGTGCCATCACGGCGCTGGGAGACGCAAGTGAGGTGATCAGCGGTGTGTCAAAGCCTTCTGGCGCGTAGGCAACGGCCGTGTGGAGTGGATTGAGCCCGTCGAGGATCGACTGCGGCCACCACTTCAGATCCCAGAGAAAAAGCGGGGGGTCTGGCCCGTAACCGACTGCCGTCGAGTCAAAATGCGCGTAAGTCCCGTGGCCGATCAGGATTGCGGACGCGATCAGATAGAGCAGAAAGGCAAGCGTCGCGGGTCTGCGCAGCGGTCCGCTGGTCTGCATTGCGGTCATTGGGAGCACGTTGCTGGGACCGGGGCCGGTCGCTGTTGTTTGGGGACGGGGATTACCACCATGCCGCCTATATGCCTCCTCGGGCTTTTGAGTTGATCCAGCAGGGGCGCGGCGGCGCGTGCTGTGGTCGGAAGGGCCAGGACGAGGTCGACTTCCTTCACCGAGAGGAAGTTGAGGAATTCCTGGGGGTCCGAATCGGGATAGCCTTCTCGCCGCAGTAGTTCGACCAGTGGCCAGCAGGTGAACTCATCGGGAAGTGTGCCCGAGACATAGCCGCCGGGCATTGAGTACGCCATGCCTGTGTTCGCCTGCCAGTAGGTGCTCTCGGCATCTCCGGCCTCGTTATATGGGAGGACGAGGAGGTTGGGGTGGCCCTGAAAGAGGCGGCGGTCACCGCTCTTGAAGAGATCGGGCAGGGGGCGCTTCTCGGCCCATAGTCCGGCGCCCCAGTGGCCCGGTTCCGGGTCGATGGCCCTGGGATCGGGAAGCAGGAACGCCAGTCCGACCAGGACCAGGGCCCAGCTTGCAGGGCGCATGCGGTTCGCCGAAGAGAGCCAGAGAGCGACGATAACCGCCAGGGCCAGCCAGGCAAACATCATCATCCTCAGCGGCAGCACGTAGCGCGTGAGAGGAAGGTCCATCATCAGTTCCCAAGGCAGCGGAGGCCCGACATCCCCGCCGAGCACCGTGAGTCGGGGCCCGAACGAGGCGACGACCGCGATGGTGAACGTGGCGAGCAAAAGCAGCGCCCGGCGCTCGCGGCCGTGCTGCCACGCGTAGAGGGCCAGCACGATCAGCATCGGGATTCCGAGGTAAGCCCCGTTCTCGATCATGTTTCCGGTGAACTTGCTGCTGAGCGAGTAGAAGTGGGCTCCGCCGAGGCTGAGGCGGGTTGGGATCACCAAGTTGACGGGATCGGTGAGACCGGCCGTGGGGTGGATGTGATTGAAGGACTGATGCGAAGTGAGAAACGAGATCAGGTATGGAGAGACGACGACAGCCATCAGGACATAGGCCAGCGTGGTCAACTGTGCGACCTCGAAGAGCTCCTTGCGCTCGGTGGGGAAGAGAGCCATCGCGAGGGAAAAGACGACGACCCCGGCCAATGCCATCGTCAGGAATACCTCGGTGGAAGTGAAAAACTGGAATGCGAGTACAGCGCCCAGGCAGGGGACGAAGGCGCGCGAGGAGATGGTTTTCTGTTGCCGACGAAGCACGAGGTATGCGGCTAGGGGCACCATTGCCACCATGGATAGGTTTGGATGGCCGAGCGTCTGCGCCAGGACGTAGCTGGAAAACCCGAACACATACCCGCCAACGATGCTTGGCCACGCCCGTGCCCCGGCGACTCGACACAGGAGATATGCGGCCCATCCGTTGACCGCGGGGATGAGGATCGCGAGGACGTTGTAGGAGATGAGTGGCCCGGCGAGCAAGGTAACCGGTGCCATCGCCAGGGCTGGGGCGGCGATCGACGTGATCAACGTCGTGTTGAATCCTTCAGGGGCGAAGATGACGTCCGAGTGGAGAAGGCTGTGCCCATCGAGGATCGTCCGAGGCAGCCACTCGAGGGACCACATGAAAAGCGACGGGTCCGTCCCATAGCCAACGGACATCGAGCCAAAGTGTGCATACGTGCCGTGGCCGACCAGGACCAACGACATGAGCAGGTAGATGGCGAAGGCGCCCATCGCCAATTGCCACGGCGGTCGGCGTTGGGCCATCACTATCTCTTCCTGTCCGCTCGCAGCTGGAGCCGCTGGGTCACTGCGAGTTCGGCTAGACCACTATCGGGCGCCTGCAGCGGGGGCAGCCCTCGTCCCGCCCGCCAGCCTCGAAGTCTTCCCCGGATGCCCCTTGTCGTGTGACTGCGCAGCACCTGTCCCGCGCAGATCATCGACTCGCAGAGGACAGCACGCGCCGCCGGCCCTGGCTTGGACAGCACGCCATAGCGCCGCATCAGGTAGCCCCGGCTCCAGCCCGTCCGTTCGAACTTCGCTCCGCTGCGGCTGCCGAGGGTCGCCGAAAAGGCATGCAGGGCCCGGGCGTTGGGCGCGAGCGCACAGCGGTAGCCCGCCTCGCGCATTCGCAGCGCAAGGTCGACGTCCTCGTAGTAGACGAAGATCCGCTCGTCAAAGCCGCCAACGTTCTCGAATGCCTCATGGCGGAGAAGCGCCGCCCCGCCGGTCGGGCCCAGTGGGGCGGGGGCGTCGTTCAGCGCCTCCAGCTTCGCTCCATGCAGGTAGTCGAAGGCCATCAGGGTGTCGCCCTCGACCATCACGCCGGCCGAGTCGATCAACTCGGGTGCATCGCGCTGAACCAGCACGGCAGCGACCAAGTCGATGCCGTCGACCAGTCCACCCAGCAGCGAGTCGATGAAGCCGGGCTGGCACTCGACGTCGTTGTTGAGGAAGATCAGCGGGTCTCCCGGCGCCTCCCTGACGGCGAGGTTCAGCGCCCGCCCGAAACCGATGTTCTCCTCCAGGGCGATCAGCTCAACCTCCGGGAAGCGCTCGGTCAGGATCGCCACCGAGTCGTCCTCGGAGCCGTTGTCGACGACAACGACCCTGGTGTCGCCAAAAGGCTTGAGGCTCTCCAAGGTCATCGCCAGCATCTCGCCCCCATTGAGATTGGGGATGTAGACGGTGGGGTTCATGGTTGAAGCGGCGAGTCTCCTCGGGCAGCCAGCAATGAGCGGCCACTGTCGCGGAGCCAATGGAGTGCTGGCACCAGGCTCAGCGCCGAGACGATAGTCGTGAGCGCGAGCAGAGGCAGGCTGCTTGGGTCGACGGCGAGGGCCGCGATGGCCACCGCGACGGGAGCATTCGCCTTGACAATCTCGCGCAGCCGGCCAGCACCGAGCGCATGCGAGATGAGCCAGGCGGCGCCGACCGCTGACTGGACCGTGGTCGCGATTGCTGGTCCGATCAGGCCGACCGTGGGTATCAATGCTATGTCGATGGCTATGTTGAGCGCCACGCAGACGATGCTCACCCTGGCAATCAGCGGGCTCTCGTCTGCTGCGATCAGGGCGGAGACGACGGCAAGGTAGGCAGCGAGGAAGGACGCTCCGACGAGCAGGATCATCAATGGCTGGGCGCTGTCGGTGAAGCTCGAGCCGAAGACCGCGGCGAGCGCGGGCGCGGCAATCACCGCGCCGAACCCGATCAGCGAGGCCCAAACCCTGATTCCCATCAGCATCGTCTCCCGTGGCAGTTGCTCGGCGAGCGGGATCCCGGCGTGATGCGACTTGGCATGGCGGGGGAGCGTGGCGACGATCCAGAGTGAGGCGAGCTGCAGCGCGAACGTGTAGACCTGGTAGGCAAGCGAGTAGATCCCCACGTCGGCGTCGGGTTTGAAGGCTGCCAGCAGATAGATGTCGATCCAGGCGACGCCATAGCTGGCCGCGTTGACGATGCCCATCGCGCCGATTGTCTTCAGCACCGTCCGCCAGTCGAGCGAGAGGTCGGGGCCGTCGCCGAACAGATCCTCACGCTTGACGAGAGTCAGGTAGGCGATTCCGCTAGCCGCTACGGCCGCGGCGGCAAGGGTTCCCTCCGCCAGGCGGACCGTGATCGTCGAAGCGAAGACGATTGCGAGCAGGATCGCGAGGGTCAGCACCCTCTCGCCGGTCTGCACCGTTGCGATCTCTCGCATCCTGCTTTCCGCCTGGAAGACCCCGTAAAGGCCCTGGAAGCTGACCAGGGCCGCCGCGTAAATGGAGAGCATCAGCAGCACCGCGGCGCTGGGGGCGAGGATCTTCCAGGCAAGCGGCAAGGCCAGCACCAGGCAGGCGAGCGTTCCGATCGCCGCGAGGTGGATCGCGGGGCGGAAGATCTCCGCCACCCGGCGCCCGCGGTTTGCGAGGATCGGGATGGCAAGGAACGGCCAGGAGCCAGCCAGCGAGGCCACCCCGAGCCCGAAGGCCATGAAGAGCGAGAGCTCGCCGAACCCATGTGGGCCCAGCGAGTGGGTGAGCAGGATGGTCACCGCCAGGTAGGCCAGGGAGCGCCCGGCGTAGCCGGCCCACAGCCAGGAAACGTCCGCCAACAACCGCCTGGACACGATGTCTAGCGGCGGTTCTCGTCGATTGCGGCGGAGCGGACCCCCATCGTCATCGGCTCATTGTGAAGGTAGCCCCGGCTACCCGGGGTCCCCACCCTTGTCTTCCTCTTGTCTAGCATGGCCGCCCATGGATGCGGAGAGCCGTTCGGGAAGTCTGGTTTCCACCTTGCGCGGATGGCGATTGGCCCTGCGCCTTGGGCCGGCGCTTCGCAGTCATCCTCCCGACATCCTCCAGACCTACCCGGACCTTGTCAGGCATCCGGACGTGGAGCGAGTGGACGGGGGATGGTCCTACAAAGGCGGGTTCTACCCCGACTACCTTCACATGGGGGGAGCGAGCCACCAGATTGCATCGGTGGCTTTGAAGCACTGCGTTGGCCGGGGCGCCGATATCGGGGCCGGCCTTTGGCCGCTGCCAGGCGCGATGCCGGTCGATATTTGGCGGGGTCCCGGAGCCCAGCGATCACTCGATGATTTCAAGACGGGCGAGTTGGACTACGTCTTCAGCTCTCATTGCCTTGAGCACATCGATGACTGGCGGGGAGCGCTGAAGAGCTGGACGGAGCTGGTCCGCCCGGGCGGGACGGTCTTTCTTTATCTGCCGCATCCGGAGTGCGCTATCTGGGAGCCGGGATCCGCGTTTGTCGGCGATGCGCACGTATGGGCTCCATCGCCTCCCGTCATCAAGGAAGTGCTTGAGGAGCTCGGATTTGCGATCGATGCTTGTGATGACGGCCCAGATCACTACATGAGCTTCTACGTTTGCGCGAAGAAGGGCTAGTTCCCAGCGCGGTTTGAGCCGAGCCTCGTTGCCGCAAGCGCACGCGCTGTGCCTTCCAGAACCTCAGTGATTGGGACTGCTTCGATGCAATGCGCTTCCGGAGACTCACAGCCTGTCGCGCAGTCTGGCGATGCGGGATGCCCGGGGCGAAGCACGATAGCCGTAGTCCCATAGGGTCCAAACCGCTCCGGTGAGTTGGGGTGCTCAGGGTCTCCCCCCAGCGGATGGCACGAGGTCTCCACTATGGGCAGCCCGGCCGCCGCTGCGATGTGGAGGAGTCCGGAGTCGTTGCCGACGAACAATCCGCACTCGGCCACCAGCGCAGCACTCACGCGCAAGGACAGCTGACCGACCGCATCGAGGATGGGCGCTTGCGATCGTGCTGCGATTTCGTCCGCGGCTGCGCGCTCGGCGGGGCCACCGACCAGTACCGCGATTGCGTTGTGGTCCTGATTCAGGCGCTCGGCTACCTGCGCGAAGCGCGCAGCGGGCCAGCATCGTTTCGGATGACCGGCTCCAACTCCGAGCGCCACCGGCAGACGGCCTCCTGCTTGGATGAGGATGCTCCGAGCGGCATCCCTGTCCTCGTCTGCGAGCCAGAGCTCGAGATCGCGATTGACGACGGGAACTTCGCTGGCTTCGAGCAGCGCGAGCAGTCGATCGACCTCATGCCGGCTGGCTCCTCGAGCCGGCATGACCGGATCGGTCAGCAGGCAGTCGTAGCCGTGGTTCCGCAACTCCTTGCTGGGCACCACGTGCTCCGAGTACCCGATTCGTCTTGTCGCGCCGGAGTTCAGCATCAGGAAGGTGGCCCCCAGCTCGTCGAGGTCGAAACGGGTGTTCCAGGCGGACTCGAACTCGCCAGCGAGCTCAGATCGAGCGAATCTCCGGGCGCGCAGCAGGCCGGAAAGGGCACCGGCGACTCGAGTTCGCCTCGCATCGAAGCTGTGTACGCGGCTCGCGTACGGACAGAGCTCGGCAATACCGTGGACGCCAGGCTTGACGACCAAGACGAGGTCCTGGCCTTGATTGGCGGCGGCCCTTCCCAGCTCGCGGATGAATGGACTGGTGAGGACGAGGTCGCCGATATCCCCGAGCTGAACGACCAGCAGGGCTCCATTTTCAGGACGACTGGATCGACCCGCGATTCGCCCGATGGCACAGGCAAGAGCTCCGCTCGAGTAGAAGAGCGCGCGACTCGCCAGGTCCCGGTCGCGTTTAGGACTCGGCCGCGGATCTGGCCGACTCATCGCTCCGCTCCGTGAATGCTTTCCGCAGCTCCTCCTGGGTGATCCGCGCGACGCCGACTTGCTGGACGGCCTCGGCGGCCGCCACGTTGGCGAGGTGCACGGCGATCGGGATCGCGACTCCCGCCGCCATCGCGACCACTAGGGCGGCGGCTACGGTGTCCCCGGCTCCGGTGACGTCATGGACTCGGTGGGCTATGGCCGGAACATCGAGTCGCTGGCCCGTGGCCGAATGGAGGGTCATGCCCGCCTCGCCCCGGGTGATCAATAGGTCCGATCCGGGCAGGATCTCGCTGAGGCGGTTGGCAACCATGTCCATCTCCGTATCCCCGGAGAGCCCCGCGGCCAGGCGCGCCTCGGCCTCGTTGGGAGTGATCAGGGTCGCGTTCAGGTATTTCTCGAAGCTGGCTCCCTTGGGGTCGACCACCACCGGCAGACCGCGCTCTTGGGCCGCACCTATGACCCGCTGCGCCACCTCTTCGGAGACCGACCCCTTCGCGTAGTCCGAGATCAGCACCGCGTCCGCATCGCTCAATAGAGAATCGACTGCGCCAAGCAGCTCGGCTTCCACCTCGGCCGGCAGCCCTCCCGATTTCTCGGCGTCTATCCGTGCGACCTGATGCGATCCCGCCATCACGCGGGTCTTCGCCGTGGTCGGCCGGTCCGGGCAAGCGATCAAGTGAGGATGCACACCGCTTGCGTCGATCAGCTCACCCAAGTCGCGTCCGGCCTCGTCGTCGCCAACCACCGCTAGAAGCGTCGCGTCGACGCCCATCCCGACAACGTTGGCGGCGGTGTTGGCGGCGCCTCCGGGGCTGGCGCTGCGCTCACGCTCGCGAACGACCGGAACCGGGGCCTCGGGCGAGATCCTGGTGGCCGTTCCCCAGACGTATCGGTCGAGCATCGCGTCGCCGACTACCAGGATGCTCTGACCGCCAAGGAGGTCGAGGGCGGCGCGGATCTCTGCATCGGGCATTGGGCTCATTGAACGGTTGGTGCCAGCAGGGCGACGACCTCATCCCAACTCGATGCTCGCCAGGTTGGTTGCGAGGACGCTGACTCGGCCCCGCCAAAGAGGATCGTGCTGCAACCGGACGCCGTGCCAGCTTCGATGTCGCTGGGCTTGTCGCCGATCAGGACGCAACCGTCGAGGGAGAGTCTGAGCTCGCGCCTGGCCCTGTCGATCAGGCCAGTGGCCGGCTTGCGGCATTCGCAGCCGTCGTCTGGAGCATGAGGGCAGTAATAGGCCCCGTCGAGCTGAGCACCGGCTTCTGCGAGAAGTTCCGAGGTTCGCTCATGCACGCGCTCGAGGTCAGCCATGGTGAACAGGCCACGGCCGACTCCCGACTGATTCGAGACGATCACGGCGGCGAGCCCGGACTCGCGCAGTCGCCGGATGCCCTCGGCTGCTCCTGCGATCAGGCGCACACTTCCAGGGTCGCTTGGGTATCCGACGTCCTCGATCACCGTGCCATCCCGATCCAGGAACACGGCACGGCGCTCTGGGTCAGGAGGCATTTCCGTCTAGCTTTGTGCGCTGGAGGAGACTTGAGGTGGAGGAGCCGGGCGTGAGGTCGAGGATCTCCACCCGCCCACCGTACGCGCGGACCGTTTCGGTCTCCGGCAGAGCATCCTCGCCAGCGCCCGCATAGTCGCCACCCTTGCAATGGATGTCCGGCTGAAGTTCGCGCAGGATCTCGATCGGAGTCGCCTCGGAGAAGATCGTGACCGCGTCGACGGCCTTCAGCGCCGCCACGATCTCGGCCCGCTCGAGTTCGGGAACGACCGGACGCTCCGGACCCTTGAGCTCCCTGACGCTCGCGTCGGAATTGATGCCCACGATCAACACCTCGCCGAGCGCGCGAGCCTGTTCGAGGAAGCGCACATGACCGATGTGAAGCAGATCGAAGCAACCGTTGGTCCATACCGTCCTGGCGCCGGTCCGGCGCCATCCCTCGCGAGCCTCCAACAGCGATCTTCGGTCAAGCACCCGCTTGACGCCGGCGGGCTCCGGTTCGTCACCACCCTCCAGGCTTGCATCGATGATCTCGCACAGGGCATGTATGACCGAAAGGTGGATCTCTTGAACGCGAGCCGTCTGCGGCGAGTCGACCGCGATGACCAGATCCGCCAGACCCGCGAGATGCCCGCCGTCGCCTCCGGTTAGCGCAATCGTCCGAATTCCGTTGGAGGTGGCGCTTCGGACGGCCTCCACAACGTTGGCCGAGTTACCGCTCGTGCTGATCGCAAGCAGGATGTCTCCCGGATTTCCGAGCGCCTCGAGCTGCCGTGAGAACACCGCGGCGAAGTCGTAGTCATTGGCGATCGCGGTCACGGATGCTGGGTTGTCCACAAGGGCTATGGCCGGAGCGGGGCGACGCTCGCGCCTGAAGCGTCCAACCAGCTCGGCTGCGAGATGCTGTGCATCCGCCGCGCTCCCGCCATTGCCGGCTATCAGCAGCTTTCGGTTGCTGGCCAGAGCGTCGGCGATCATCCTCGCTGCGATCGCCACGGTTGGAGCGAGTTGCTGGGAAGAGCGAGACATGACATCTGCGCTTTCCCGCAGCTCCGCCGAGACCCGCGTCTCAACGTCTGCGTTTGCTCCGTTCACGATGGATTGCGCGCGACTATCGAGCGAACCTCGCCCGGGGTCGGCAGCAGGCTCGAGCGAACTCGGTACCGAAGATAGAGAGCGACCGCGACCGCGATGTTCGTCTTTGGCCGAACCCGGTCGCGATAGTCCCTCCAACTCACAGGAAATGCAATGCGTATGTCCTTGAAGCCAGCCTCCCGGAGAGCCTGGACGTAGTCAGACTTTCGCAGGGCTGTCTCCTCGACGCCGTATTGAACGAACACGTTCTCCCTTCTAAGAGTCTCGAGATCCCGGGCTCTGCGGATAGTAGGCTCGTCGCTGCATATCAGCGCCCCTCCCGGCCTGATAACTCGCCTCACCTCGCGAAGGACCGGAACCAGTGGCTCCAGATGATGCAGAACGGCCCTGCATACCACGGCATCGAAACTGTCTTCTTGAAGATCCTCGACTCCGCCAGCTGATATTTCGAAGTCCAGTGCAGTGGCAGTGCGCATCGTTTCGGCTGCGCCGGTGCCACAGACGGGCGACCTGTTTGGCTCGCAGAGGGTGGCCTGAAAGCCTTCGAGGCTCAGGGTGCCAGTAACCAGCCCTCTGCCTCCACCGAAGTCGAGGACACGGCTTCCGGAGGCCACGTTGGCGTCGCGAAGCAAACGCAGCAGTCGTGCCGCATGCTCGCTATTGCGGAAGCGCTCAAGGGCCAGGGCTGAGTCCTCCTCCAGGAATGCCGACTCGATTGCCTTTCGGAGGGCGGGGTCCTTGCGGCCTTCTACAACCGCACGCTCATAGGCGAGATCCTGATCCTGATCGGGGCCTGCTGAAGTCACCGCCTGAAAGCTACCGATTGCCTAGGGACGCTGGCCACGGGCATGGCCCTGGCGCATTGGCACAACCACTAGGATGCCGCCGGTGCTTGATCAAGGCGGGTCGTCCACCGGCATAGCTGCCGCGCGCGAGGGGGTTGCGGCGCTCAGGGCGTATGCGTGGCTGGTAGTCCTCCTCACGGTGGCGGGGATCGTTGTCGGCTTCGTGGTCAGCGGCGCCAGCCCGGAACCGAAATATCGCGCCTGGATAACGGGCGAGGCGCTTGGCGCCAACACCTCAGTGACGGATCTCGGCATCTCGACCCCTCCCGGGCCGCAGGCGGCTGACTTCCTCGGCGATGGAATCGTCGCACGCGTCCGGGCCGCCACCGGTCAGAGCTACGACTGGGTGATCGAACATCTGGATCTCGAACAGCCGCCCGACGGAGGGCCGAACCCGCCGATCGCACTCGTCGCAAGGGACGCCACCGAAGCGAAGGCCCGTGCCCTCCTCGCTACCTGGATGACCGCGATCCACGCCGCTCGCGGCCACTACGTCAGCGGCGTGCTGATCCGCGGCGAACACGGCCTGCGCAAGAGCCTCGATCGCGCCGCCAACCGAGCCGAACCGGCGACCCAGCAGGCGATCGTCGAGTTGCTGGCGCGGATGCAGGCGCTGCGGGCGACGCTCGACGTCGATTACACGATCACGGCGAAGCCGAGACCCTTCGAAGAACCGCGGGCCTCGCGGGCGCGGGGAACGTTGACCGGCGCCATCGGCGGCGCCATCGTCGGGCTGGCGCTCGCTCTGCTCCTGCCCCTGCTGGGCGGGCGGCTGCGCACCGCCGAGGGCGCCTCGGCCGCGCTCGGGGTCGAGCTTCTAGCCGACCTGCGGTCGCCGGACGCGATTCCCAGCGCCGAACACGCTCGCGAGCGGCTGCGCTCACGGGAGGAGGGCGGTGCGCCCGCGGAGCTGCTGCTGGTTCCCTGCGGCACGCTCGGCCCGAGCGCGGCCGAGACCGTCTCTTCGGCCCTGGGCAAGGGGGTCGAGACCCGGATCGCCGGTGCCCTCGGGCAGCAGGGGCTGCTCGAGGATCTGGCGCGGGCTGGCGCCTGGGCGGTCGTCGTCAGCCCCGGCGCCGTACACAGGAGCGAGGCGGCGGCCCTGCGGGCGGAGCTGACCGGCGTCGGCACGGCTCCGGCCGGGCTGTTCGTCGTCTGATCAGCGCTGGCGCGCCAGCGCCCGCCGGTAGTACTCGAGCGTCTGCTCGGCGATCGTCTGCGGGTCGAAGAGCTCCAGCGCCCGGGCCCGCCCGCGGCGGCCTATCTCGTCGGCGCGCCCGCGGTCCGCGAGGACCCACTCGACCGCGGCTGCAAGCTCCTCCGGCTCGCCGGTCTGCGTGAGGACGGCGTCCTCGCGGTCGTGGAGCAGCTCACCGAAGCCGACCCCAAAGGTCACGGTGGGCCGCCCGGTGAGCAGGTAGTCGTGGACCTTGGCCGGCAGTCGCAGCCGGTTGAAGTCGGTCGGCGAGCCCGGCTGGACCAGGGCGGCCGCCTCCGCCATCAGCGACTGCAGATCGGACGGCTGCTCGAGGAAGCCGAGGAAATGGACCCGCTCGGCGCCCACTCCGGTCATCGCGCGCAGCTGGTCGAGGTCGTAGCGGGGAGCGATGCGGCCGGTGTGGACCAGGTGGGCGCCGGGGTCGGCCTCGGCGATCCGGGCGAAGGCGCGCAGGAGGACCTCCAGGTCGGGGAACTGGGCGCGGTAGACGCTGCCGGTATAGAGGACCAGCGATCCGACCTCGGGCAAGCCGAGGCGCGCCCGCAATCCGGCCTGGGGACGCGGCGGGTCCTGATGCGGGATCGCCGGCAGGATGCTCTCGCACTCGATCCCGTAGCGCTCGCTCACCGCCTCGGCGAGGGTCGGGACGATCGCGTCGAAGCCGGCCGCGCGGGCGACCATCCGCCGGTAGAGCAGTGGGTGCTTGTAGGGCCAGAGCTTCGGGAAGAGCGTGCCCGCGGCCAGCATCGCGGGGCGGCCGAGGCGTCCCTTCAGGCCCGACCCGCCGGCCTCCTTGGCGAGCGACTCGTCGTCGTCGGCGAAGCGGACGCAGAGGGCGGCTCCGGCGCGGCGGCTGAGCTGCAGCGAGGCGGAGAGCGGCGCTGTCCGAGGCTCATAGCAGTGGACGAGATCGGGGCCGAACCGCTCAACCAGCGAACGGGTCCGCCGGTCGACGAGCGGGCCGCTGAACCCGTAGTCGTGGACCTCGACCGGGGACCCCCCGTCGGTGGCGAAGCGCAGCGTCTCGGGGTTGCCCTCGATCAGCACCATGCAGCGGTGGCCGGCGTCGGTCAGCGCCTCGGCGAGCCGCAGGGTCTGACGGGCCCCCGGCGCCTGGAAGTCGGCGAGGCAGACGAGCAGGACGTTCATCTGCGCAGCGGCGCCGCTATGCGGTTCCGGCCGCCGCACGGAGGCGCTCTTCCTGCACGGCGAGCACCCGGCCGAGACCCTCGTCGATCGAGATCGCCGGCTCCCAGCCGAGCTTCTCGCGGGCGGTCTCGACGTCGGCGTAGCGGGCGTGGACGCCGACAGGGCCCTCTCCGGTCCCCTTCACCTCAGGCTCGTAGCCGGCGAGCCGCGCGTAGGTGGAGGCGACCTCGAGGAACGTCGTCGCCTTGCCGCTGCCGATGTTGATTCCGGAGCCGTCCTCGATCCGGTCGATCGCCAGCCGCATCGCGGCGATGCAGTCGTCGATGTGGACGAAGTCGCGGCTCTGCTGGCCCGTGCCCCAGACGACGAGCGGGTCCTCCCGCGCCGCCGCGCGCGCAGCGATCGCCGGCACCGGGTAGGTGGTGTCCTGTTCCTCGCCGTAGCCCGAGAACGGCCGCACGCAGCAGGCCGGCACGCCGTCGCGCTGGGAGAGCAGGTGGGTGAGGAACTCGCCGGTGAGCTTGCTCCAGCCGTAGGTCAGGTCGGGCATCCCGATCTTCGCGCCGGGGATGTCGATGAAGGACTCGCGAAGCGGCACCGAGCCGTCCTCGCCCTGCAGGTCGATCGGGTAGGCGGCGCTGGAGCTGGCGTAGAGCAGTCGCCCGATCGCGCCGGTCTTCGACGCCCACATGAAGAAGACGCTGTCGATCGCCAGGTCGAGCCCGACGACCAGCGGCTCTTCCTCGATCTTCTTGCGGCCGCCGACGATCGAGGCGAGGTGGTAGGCCTCGGCGAACTTCGGCCACTCGATCGCGTCGCCGGCCGCGCTCGCCCCAACTCCGATCGAGGGGCCGAGCAGGGAGATCACGTCGGCCTCGAAGAAGCGCACGGTCTGCGAGCCGGCGGTGTACATGCGCGGCCGCTCGCCCGAGCCGCTGGCGCCTGGCAGCATCGCCGGCAGCCAGCCGTCCGGGTGCTTGCCGGTGGAGAGGTCGTCGACGAGCCAGAGCTCTCCGAAGTCCGCGAGCAGGCTGCGGACGAGGTTGCGGCCGACGAAGCCGCACGCGCCGGTGATCAGGACAGGGCCCCGCGACCCGTTGGCACCGCTCGACATAGCGCGCCAGTCTAGGCGACGCCGGAGGTGTCCGGAGCGCGTGGCGGGTTGAGGTCGCAGCAGCGCGAGAGCAGGCCGACGACGATGCCACCCATCAGCGCGATGCGCGGGTTGGTGAAGGCCAGCAGCACGAAGGGCGGCGCGCAGACCGCGAGCGAGTACATCAGCCAGCGGGCCGACCCGCCGGCGCTGCGCCAGGACCTGAAGATGCGCCGGCCGAGCAGGCCGGCGGCGCCGATGATCAGGCCGATCCCGAGCAGGCCGAACTTGTAGGCCCAGTCGAGGCCGTAGACGTGCCAGCCGAGGCGCGTGAGGGCGTTCTCGTCGCTGCCGAAGGCGGCGATGTCGACGGGCGACCGGACCTCGGAGCGCCAGAGCACGCCGATCCCGCGGCCCGTGATCCACTCGGTGCCGTTGACGTTGCGGCCAAAGTTGAGCAGCTCCGACTTGCGCTGGCTGCTGGAGGCGTCGTTGGAGTGCAGCAGGCTCGAGCTCGCCGTGTAGCGGACCTGGTGGAGGAGCGGGCGGCCCGGCCCGGCGGCGACGGCGAGCGCGGCGATCATCAGCAGCGCGCCGGCGCTGAGCAGGAGCCGCCGGGTGCCGATCGCGAGCGAGCGGACGACGACGGCCGCCCCGATCATCAGCACGGCGCCGCGGCGCAGGGAGAGCAGGTTGACGACGAAGACCGCGGCGGTGCCGAGCACTGCCCAGATCGACTGCCAGAGCGTCAGCCGGCCGTCGACGAGGGCTCCCCAGGCGAGCGCGACGGGCAGCATCAGCAGCAGCCCGTCCTCGGTGATCAGCAGCGCCGAGCGGTGCAGGATCGTGGTGAACCCGGTTTCTCCCGTCAGCCCGTAGGTGACGACCAGCTGCAGGGCCCGCACGGCGATCACGGCGGCGAGCGCCAGGGTGAACCTGCGCAGCGCGTCCGCATCGCGGATGCAGCGGGTGACGACCACATAGCCGGCCACGAGCAGGGCGACACGCTCGAGGTCGGCCTGGAAGTAGCGGATTTCGCCGGCGCTCCCCGGCAGCGCGACCGCCTGCAGCGCAAGCAGGCTGAGGACGAGGACGATCAGAGGCTGGTCGAAGCTGGTCGACTTGGGCCGCGCGACCAGCAGTCGGACCACCCAGGCCACGGCCAGCAGCGCGATCGCCAGCTCGAACGGGTTGGCGGGGCCGATCCGCAGCGACCACATGTTGGTGTATTTGGGGCTGGTGAGAGCGGCGACTGTCGGCGGCGCCGCCGGAAAGAACGCCGCCAGCAGCAGGATCGCCAGCCCGATCTCCTCGAGGTGGTCGAAGACGAAGCCGGCAGCGCGCGAGAGCTCGAACGAGCGCGGCAAGGCGAGGCCCGATGCCGGAGGCGCGGCTGCAGGCTCTGTACTCGTCCGGGCTGATCGCAAGTCGCAGGCCAGACTATTGGCTGGAACCCGGTTCAGCCGGCCGGTCTCCGACTGAGCGCAGAACTATCTCGTCTCCGTCGCCGCGGCCGCTGGTGGCGATGGCCTGAATGCGGAGGCGGGGGTGACGGCGAGATACCAACGATCGGGTCTGCGAATCGAAGTCAAGCGTCACCTTGCGCGTACGGTCGGTCGGAATGGCATAGCGCCGCTCGGACAGCGTGAGCCAGCTCGCCGCGCCATCGGGGCCGTGGGCCTTGACGCGCAGGCGGAGCACCCCCCGGCAGATGTCCCTTGCCTTCCCTCCCTTGCAGGCGAGCCTCGTTCGGGCTCGCCGGAAGCCAGCCATGACATGGACCGTCCCGAGTTTGACTGCCAGCGGTTCCAGTGCGATCCGGCCAATCTTGGGAGGCTTTTTGTTCATCATCTGGGTTCCTCCGCCCCCTTCGAAATTTCCCGTCAAAGCCGAGTACCACAAGGTGCCTTCCGGCCCAGGCGCGATTCTCACGGGGTAGGTTTCGCCTTTGGGCGGGAAGCGGAATCGTCCGACCACGAGATGGACAGGGTTGATCCAGCCCAGCGATCCGGTTCTGCTCTCTGAGAACCACAGCCTGCCGTCGCCCCCCGGCGCGATGTTTCTCGGGGCCGGCTTCATTTCCCCCGGGTTCCCGGTGTCGTACACCGGGAACAGCCTGATCCGCCCGCTGGTGGTAATCCGCCCAACTGCGCCCTTTTCCGGGACTGTGAACCAGAGATTCCCGTCTGAGCCGAGCGCGATGTCGCCCGCTTCGTACGGTGCGCCTGGAATCGAATACTCCGTAACCTGGCCATTGGATGTGAGTCGTCCAATTCGCCCGCCCGTCTCCGTGAACCACACATTCCCATCGTGACCGTAGGCAACCGCCTCGGCCTGGTTGCCCGATCCCAGTCGGAACCTTGTGATGGTCCCGTCCATGTCGACCCAGCCCACGCTGCTCCCCTCGCTGAATGCCAGGTGTTCGCCTGGCCCAGCTGCGATCGACAGCGGCCACGTCTCTCGCTCCGAGAGCGGGAACTCGGTGACCTGACCGGCAGGCGTCACCCGCGCGACGGTGCCGATGACCCCAGTGACAGGGAGATCCGATTGGGCGATCCAGATATTGCCGTCGGCTCCAACGGCAATGTCCGAGACCGGAAGCTGAAAGGTGGGAGTGGGGAATTCCGTGAAGTCGCCGGTCGGGGTGATCCGCAGAACCCGGTCGACTCCGCCCATCCACATATTGCCGTCCGGACCAGCAGCGATTGGTCCCGCCTGGCCTACTTGGAACTCGACCACCCTGGTGACTGCGGCGCTTGCCGCAGCCGGTGGAACAAGAAACAGGAGTGCGGCGATCATGCCGATTGAGACCGGTTTTCCCGCGAGCTTCAACGACGGACCCCTTCCCATGAGTATTCGGAGATGCTTCGTGCAGCGGAACACGATGCATACAGAAAAGTCGCGCAATGAGCCGCCCGCGTGCCGCGATCCAGCGACGATAGCCTTCCGCCGGTGCAAGACCTCAAGGGCCTGATCCTCTCCGGCGGGGCCGGCACGCGCCTGCGGCCGATCACGCATACCTCGGCCAAGCAGCTGGTGCCGGTCGCCAACAAGCCCGTGCTCTTCTACGGGATCGAGGCGCTGGTCGATGCCGGCGTAACCGAGATCGGGATCATCATCGCCCCGGAGACCGGCGACGAGATCCGCGAGGCCGCCGGCGACGGCTCCGCCTTCGGTGCCGAGATCACCTACATCGTCCAGGACAAGCCCGCCGGGCTCGCCCACGCGGTGCTGACCGCGGAGGAGTTCATCGGCGGCTCGCCCTTCGTCATGTACCTCGGCGACAACCTGCTCGCCGACGGGCTGCGCGGCCTGGTCGCCACCTTCCGCGCCGAGGAACCGGATGCGCTGATCCTGCTCACCCCCGTCGAGGACCCGCAGTCCTACGGCGTTGCCGAGCTCGACGGCGAGCGGATCGTGCGCCTGATCGAGAAGCCGAAGGACCCGCCCTCGAACCTCGCCCTGGTCGGCGTCTACCTCTTCGCCCCGCCGATCTTCGAGGCGGCTCGCGCCCTGGAGCCCTCCTGGCGGGGCGAGCTGGAGATCACCGAGGCGATCCAGAGCCTGATCGAGGAGGGCAAGGCCGTCAGGTCCGAGGTGGTCAGCGGCTGGTGGAAGGACACCGGCCAGCTCGCCGACATGCTCGAGGCCAACCGGCTCGTGCTCGAGGAGATCGAGGCCCGGATCGACGGCGAGGTCGACGAGGGCTCGCGGGTCGAGGGCCGCGTCGTCGTCGAGGCGGGCGCCGTGGTCAAGGACTCGGTCGTGCGCGGCCCGGCCGTGATCGGCGCCGGGGCGAGGATCGAGAGCGCCTACGTCGGCCCCTACACCTCGATCGGCGACGAGGTCTGCATCCGCCGCTCCGAAGTCGAGCACTCGATCATCCTCACCGGCTCCGTGGTCGAGGACCTCGGCACCCGCATGGAGGCGAGCCTGCTCGGCCGCGAAGTCAAGCTGACCCGCAGCGACGGCATGCCCAAGACCCTGCGCATGCTGGTCGGCGACAAGTCCGAGATCAAGATCATCTAGCCGATGCAAGACCTTTGGGCGACGACCGTTGTTTAGGCCTTAGATGAAGGTCCTCGTTACAGGCGCCGCCGGAATGCTCGGTCGCGACGTGATGCTCGCGGCGGGCAACGCCGGCCATGACGTGATCGGGTTCGGCCACACCGAGCTCGACGTCACCGATGCGGGCACGCTGTCGGCCAAGTTCGACCTCGAGCGGCCCGACGTGGTGATCAACTGCGCCGCCTGGACCGACGTCGACGGGGCGGAGGAGTCCGAGGAGGCGGCGATGGCCGTCAACGGCAAAGCCGCCGGGCAGGTGGCCGCCGCCGCCGCCGCGGTCGGCGCGTCGGTCGTCTACGTCTCCAGCGACTACGTCTTCGACGGCGCCAAGGGCGCGCCCTACGTCGAGACCGACCAGCCGGCGCCGCTCTCGGCCTACGGCCGCACCAAGCTGGCCGGCGAGGAGGCGACCGCTGCCGCCAACAAGCGCCACTTCGTCGTCCGCTCCTCCTGGCTCTTCGGCATCGGCGGCTCCAACTTCGTCGAGACGATGCTGCGGCTCGCCTCGACCCAGAACGAGGTGCTGGTCGTCCGCGACCAGGTCGGCTCGCCGACGTACACCTGGCACCTCGCCTACGGGATCGTCCGCCTGATCGAGGGGATCGAGTTCGGCATCCACCACATGGCCGCGGGCGGCGCCTGCTCCTGGTACGACTTCGCCCGCGAGATATTCGACCAGGCCAAAGTCGAGTGCCGGGTCCTCTCCGCGACCACCGACATGCTTGGACGACCCGCACCCCGCCCCGCCTACTCGGCCCTCGCCAGCCAGCGCGAGCACGCGATCGAGCTCCCGGTCTGGACCGACGGCCTCGCCGCCTACCTCTCGCAGCGCTCGGCCGAGCACGAGGCCGCCGCATGAAGCTGCTCGTCACCGGCGCCGCCGGCTTCATCGGCTCCACCTACGTGCGCCTCGTCTCCGGCGAGCACGAGGTGCGGGTGCTCGACAAGCTCACCTACGCCGGCCGTCGCGAGAACCTGCCGGAGGGGACCGAGCTGGTCGAGGGCGCGATCGAGGATCCCAAGGTCGTGCGCGAGGCGATGGAGGGCTGCGACGCGGTCGTCAACTTCGCCGCCGAGTCCCACGTCGACCGCTCGATCGACGATCAGGACGCCTTCGCTCGCACCCACGTGATCGGCACCGGCACCCTGCTCGACGCCGCCCGCGAGCTCGGCGTCGGCCGCTACCTGCAGGTCTCCACCGACGAGGTCTACGGCTCGATCGAGTCGGGCTCGTTCACCGAGACCTCGCCGCTCGACCCCTCCTCGCCCTACTCGGCGACCAAGGCAGCCGGCGACCTGCTGGTCACCGCCCACGTCCACACCTACGGCATCGACGCCTCGATCGTGCGGGGCTCCAACAACTACGGCCCGCGCCAGTACCCCGAGAAGCTGATCCCGCTGATCACGCTCAACGCCCTGCACGGCGACCCGCTGCCGGTCTACGGCGACGGCAGGCAGGTCCGCAACTGGCTCTACGTCGAGGACTTCTGCAGCGGCATCCACACGGTGCTCGGCAAGGGCAAGGCGGGCGAGGCCTACAACGTCGGCGGTCCCGACGAGTGCGAGAACATCGAGGTGGTCAAGCGGGTGATCGAGCTGACCGGCGAAGACGAGTCGCTGATCGAGTACGTCGCCGATCGCCCCGGCCACGACCGCCGCTACTCGCTCTCCTCGGCCAAGCTGAAGGAGCAGCTGGGCTGGGAGGCCCAGGTCCACTTCGCCGAGGGGCTGGAGAAGACGGTCGCCTGGTACCGCGACAACGAGGAGTGGTGGGGCCCGATCCGCTCCGGCGAATACCGCGAGTACTACGAAAAGCAGTACGGCCGGGCGCTCGGCTGATGCTGCGGCGCCTGGAGACGAAGCTCGAGGGGGTCGTCCTGCTCGAGCCGACGGTCCACGGCGACGAGCGCGGCTTCATGGTCGAGACCTACCGCCGCGACCTCTGGGCCGAGCACGGGGTCGGGGTCGAGTTCGTCCAGCACAACCACTCGCGCTCCTCACAGGGCACCCTGCGCGGCCTGCACTTCCAGACCGAGCCGGGCCAGGCGAAGCTGGTCCGCTGCCCGCGCGGCCGCATCTTCGACGTCGCCGTCGACCTGCGGCGCGACTCGCCCACCTACGGCCAGTGGGAGGGCCACGTCCTCGACGACGAGGCCCACCGCCAGCTCTTCGTCCCGGTCGGCTTCGGCCACGGCTTCGCCGTGCTCAGCGAGGTGGCCGACGTCACCTACCTCTGCTCGAGCACCTACGACCCGGCGACCGAGTCCGGCATCGCCTGGGACGACCCCGGCGTCGGGGTCGAGTGGCCGGTGGAGCACCCACTGCTCTCAGAGCGGGACAAGGCCGCGCCGACCCTCGCCGAAGTCGGCGAGACGCTGCCCTTCTAGTCGCACGCGCTCCGTCGTGACATTGGCGCGGTATTGGCACATTTGTCGTGCCACGCGTGCGTTCGGGCCTGCAACGCTCGGCCCATGACAAGACTCGCAGCAGCCACAGCCATAGACATGTCCGCCACATGGCCTAATGTGGTCCACATGTCCAAGATGATCCAGATCCGCGATGTCCCCGACGAGGTCCACAGGACGCTAAAGGTCCGCGCAGCCGCGGAGGGCCTCTCGCTCTCCGACTACATCAAGCGCGACCTCGAAGAGCTCGCCAGGCAGGCCACGATCGAGGACGTCTTCGCCAGTGTTCGTGCCCGAGGGCCTTCCGGCCTCACCACCGAGGAGATCGTCGCCAGCATTCGAGCATCCCGCGGCGAGTAGCTGGCGATGGCCGTCATAGACGCATCGGTCGTCGTCGCCTTTTTGGTCAGCACCGAGCATGCCCCTTGGGCCGGCGCACGCCTCTCGGATGGTGGCGCCAGCCGAGCTCTCTGGGTCCCTCACCTGATCGATGCTGAGGTGGGGCAGGCACTGCGCCGAGAAGTTGCTGCCGGTCGGTTGGGCAAGGACACGGCGGACGCCGCGCTGCAGGATCTCGTGAGATTGCCGTTTCGACGCATAGCTCACACGGACTTGCTTCCCCGCGCCTGGGAGCTTCGTCACAACATCAGCTTCTATGACGCTCTATACGTCGCCCTCGCTGAGATCCTCGACGTTCCATTGGCCACCCTCGATCGCCGCCTCGCCAAAGCTGCCACGGATGCGACGGAGGTCGAGGTCCAGACCGTGCCCTAACGTCCGCGCGCCGCGGTGATCGCCAGGCTGGTCGCCAGCTTGGCGCCGATCCCGGCGTAGACAGCGGCGTTGAGGAGTGGGTTGTGCTCGGGGGCGTCGAAGCGGCGGTAGAAGCGGCCCATGCCGCGGTGGAAGGCGATCTCCTGTTTGGGGGCGCGGCGCCTGCCACTGGAGCCGCCCTTGACGTGCAGGGCGACGCCGGCCGGCTCGTAGAAGACCTTCCAGCCCGCCTGCCAGAAGCGGCGGCACCAGTCGAGGTCCTCCATGTAGAGCCAGTAGCCCTCGTCGAGCAGGCCGACCTCGCGCACCGCCTCGGCCCGGCAGAGCATGAAGGCGCCGTTGACGGCGTCGACCTCGCCGGGGTCGTCGTCGCCGAGGTGCGTCGCCCGGTACTGGCTCAGCGACTCGCCGGCGTCCTCGCCCCGGCCGACGCCGGTGAAGTGGGCGAGGGCGCTGAGCGGGGTCGGGAAGGAGCGCTTGCAGGCGTGGTCGAGCTCCCCCGACTCGGTCACCAGCTTGCAGCCGACCATGCCGATCCGCTCGTCGGAGCGCAACCGCGCCAGCGAGGCGTCCAGCGTGCCCGCGTAGACCTCGGTGTCGGGATTGAGCAGCAGCACCGCCGCCGCCTCGTCCTCGCGCAGGACGACGTTGTTGGCAGCGGAGAAGCCGATGTTCTCGCGGCGGATGAGGCGCACAGCGCCGAACTCGCGCTCGACCATGTCCGGCGTCGAGTCGGTGCTGCCGCTGTCGACCACGGTCACCCGCATCGTGCCGCTCGCCGGATGCTCCTCCAGCGAGCGCAGGCAGCGGCGCAGCAGCGCTTCGGCGCCGTGGCTGACGATGACGACCTCGAGGTCGAGCGGGGTGGGCATCGCCGGATTCTCTAGTAAGCGCCTTCGCCGCGGACGATTGCCCGCGGCGTGCGCAAGAGGATCGCCAGGTCGCCGGCGACCGAGAGGTTGTCGAGGTAGTCGCGCTCCATCGCCAGCCGCTCCTCGAAGGTGAGGTCGCCGCGGCCGTAGACCTGCATCGGCCCGGTCAGGCCGGGCTTGACGGCGAGCCGGGCGCGCTGGCGCTCGTCGTAGAGCGCAACCACGGCCTCCTCCTCGGGCCGTGGCCCGACCAGCGACATGTCGGACCTGAGCACGTTGATCAGCTGCGGCAGCTCGTCGAGGCTGGTGCGGCGCAGGAACCGCCCGGCGCGGGTGATGCGCGGGTCGTCGACGATCTTGAAGGCCGGCTCCTCGAGCTTCTCCAGATCGACCAGCTCGGCCAGACGCTCCTCGGCGTCGGTGACCATCGTGCGGAACTTCAGCATCGTGAAGGGCACGCCTTTCTTTCCGGCGCGCTTCTGGCGGAAGAAGACCGGTGTGCCCGAGTCGACCACGATCAGGGCGGCGATCAGCACCAACAGGGGGGAGAGCAGGGCCAGCATCAGCCCGGAGACGGCGATGTCGAGCCCCCGCTTCATCGCCAGGGTCGAGCGCGGCGGGTCGGAGAAGCGGAAGTCGAGCACCGGCAGCTCGGCCAGGCGGTTGAGCTCGATCCCGGGGCCGAGCAGGCCGTAGTGCTTGGGCAGGAAGGTGAGGCCGAGCCCGGCCGCCTTGCACTCCTCGATCAGGTGCTCGGCGTCGCGGTCGCTGAGCTCCTCCTGCTCGGCGACGACGACCCGCTCGACGTTGTTCTCGCGCGCCACGTGCGAGATCTCCTCGATCGAGCCGAGCCGCGGCAGCGAGGCGCGCCGGTCCTTGTCGCGCGGTGTCGAGAGGTAGCCGACCAGCTGCAGGCGCGCCTCGGGGTGGGTCGCGATTCGCCGCGCCACCACGTCGGAGATCGCCGCCGGCCCGATCACGATCCCGATCGCGACCCCGGTCGTGCGGTGCCAGGCGAAGCGCAGCACCCCCCGTGCGACGAAGCAGGCCAGCGCGGCGCCGGTCCCGACGATGATCGCGCTCTTGGCAGAGAGGGCGCCGGCGGGGCTGAGCCAGAGCAGGCCGTCGAGGACGATCGTTCCGAGGGCGCTGGCGGAGATCAGCGAGGGAAGCTCGTCGAGCGTGCTGTGGCGGATGCGGCGGTGGTCGTTGTCGTAGAGCCCGTGCAGCTTGATCACCAGGATCCAGGCGGGGATGAAGAGGGCCGCCCAGAAGAGCTTCGCGACGTCGGTCGTCGAGGTCGCGGCGGTGGCGACGCAGAGCGCGGCGAAGATCGCGATCCAGTCGCCGGTCGCGAGCAGGCGACGCAGCAGGGCGCCGCGCCGCCGCGAGCCGCGCGGCCCGGTCAGGCCGAGCCGGGTCGCGACCTCGGTCGGCTCGGGACCGGCTCCGGGCCCAGCCGTCACCTCGCGGTCCCTGGTTGCCTTTGCGCTCATCAGCAGGCCCATTCCTCGTTTTGCAGGCAGCTGCCGAGCGGGTTGAGGTCGCGCGCCTTCTCGAGGTCGGCGAGCGCCGCTTCTTCGTCGCCCGCCTCGTGCTCGACCCGCGAGCGCAGGTAGTACCACTGCCAGTTGCGGTCCTCGCGCTCGATCGCGTGGCCGAAGTGGACGATCGCGGCTTCGTATTCCCCCTGGCGCTCGGCCAGCAGGCCGAGCTGCACGTATGGAGAGGCGGCGAAGGGCTCGATCGAGCGGGCTGTGCTGGCGTGGTTGACAGCCGAGGCGTAGTCGCCGCGGGCGGCAGCCGCCTGGCTCGAGTCGATCTCGCGTTCGACCAGCAACGGCCCGACCAGGGCGATCGCGGAGACCCAGGCGAGCACCAGCGCGGTCACGGTAAGGCCAAAGCGCCGCCCCTCAGACGCAGTCGGGTCGCGCCGCGGGTCGGCTGCGATCTGGGCGCAGCGGGCGGCGACGACGACCCCGGCGGCGAGGAAGAACATCGCCCCGAGGCCGGCGATTTCCCAGAACCAGTCGAAGGCGGCGCCGACGGCGAAGGCGAGCATCACGGCCAGCAGCGCCGCGTAGCGGTCGCGCAGCGGTTCGGGCGCTGCGCGCCAGACGGCGAAGGCGCACCAGAGCAGCGTGCCGATCAGGCCGAGGACGAGCAGGCCGCCGACCGCGCCGAGCTCCGTGAAGGCCTCGAGGTAGACGGAGTGGGCGTCGTGGACGGGCATTTCGATCGAGCGGTGCTGCTCCCAGGAGAACTGGTAGGTGCCCGCTCCATGCCCGAGGACCGGCTTTTCGCCGAAGCCGTCGATCGCGACCCGCCAGAAGTCGTGGCGGCCGGCGCCGGAAAGGTCGGCGAAGTGCTGCTTGGGGTCTTCGGGGAACTGGATGTCGGAGCTGGAGAACTGGTCCCAGGCGCGCCCGCCGACCGCCGCGACGACGACGATCGCCACCGCCGCGGCGGCCAGCGCCACGCCTTTGAGCACGACCGGGTTGCGGGAGACGGCGAGCGCTTTGCCGCTCAGCGCGCCCTCGCGGCGCTCCTCCCAGCGCAGGCCGGCGAACAGCGCGAGGGACAGGGCGATGCCGCCGAGCAGGATGAGCAGAACGGTGACGCCCTGGTCGACGACGGCGCCGTTGGCGAGGTTGTCGGCGAGGCTGTGCCTGGCCTGCACGGCGAGCACCGCCGGCAGCGCACCCAGCGCCCCGATCGCCAGCGTCGCGAAGAGCCAGAGCCGGTCCCGCGACATGGCGAGGAGGCAGCCGCAGGCGATCAGCAGCGCCAGCAGGCCGCCGCGCGAGTAGGTGAAGTAGAGGGTCAGAAGCAGAGCGGGGATCGCCGCGACCGACAGCCAGCGAAGCGCGGTGGAAGCCGCCCGGCGGCTCATCCAGAGCAGCATCGCGACGCCGATGCCCGCCATCGCGCCGTTCGCGTTCCAGTATCCGAGCGGGTAGCGCAGGCGCGGACCCGTGCCCAGGGAGTCGGTGACGTTCATCACATGGGGCAGCAGGCGGCTGCCCAGGCCGAGCACGGCGACGAGCGCGGCGGCAATCGCAAGACCTTCAGCGAAACGTTGACGCCTTTCGTCGGTTTGGGCGATCAGGAACGCGGCAAGGAAGAACCCGAGGTAGACCAGGATCCGGTCTGCCTCGATGAAGCTCAGCTCAACCGAACCCGACCAGAGGGATGACATTGCACAGAGAAGCGACAGACCGACGATCAGTCCGCCTGCCCAGAAGAGCGGCCGCTCGAGCTTTGCTCCCGCTGCCGCACCGAAGACCAGCAGGGCGACCACAACCAGCCACGCGGCGAGGCCGCCAATGTGACGAGTGCTCACATCGAAGCCGCCTCCAGCCACGGCCAGGCCGACCACCAGCGCGACGGGCGCAAGCAACGCCGCTGTTTGGTCTAACCTTCCGCGCCATGGTTTTCGGGACGCGCCATCCCTCGGCCCCGCGTGCGGGCCGCCCTGCGGTTCTGTTGATGTCAGTGGTTGCTCTGCTGGCACTGCTCTGCTTTCCCGTTCTAGCTCACGCCGAAGATTCGAGCGGCGTGCAGTACTCGGATGCCATCCCTAAGGCCGAAGGCGAAAACACACCCTCGCAGCATCCGCATAAGCAAACCCAGGCAAAGTCGTCGAGTACCGATCAGAACGGCGGAGCGTCCGCTCCGTCCGACTCGGACAAGACGACCTCCAAGACTTCTGGCGATTCTTCTGAAAACGAATCATCTTCGACTGGTGGGGCGACGGCGGGCAATGGCGGCGGTTCCGGGCAGGGTAGCCCAGGCGCCGGCTCCACCGGCTCCGATCGGAGCCCGGTGCAGCACAACGGCCAGAGCGCCGTCAACGCGGCGCCCAAGCCCACGAGCGATGGCGGCTCTTCGCCGCTGGTCCCGATCCTGATCGCGATCCTCGCTCTGGCGGCGATCTCGGTTGGCGCGGTGATGTACAGGCAGCGCCGCCAGCGGCGCGGGCCGGGCACCGGAACAGCGTCGCCGAAGGCGAGCTGACCATGCCGCAGGATCGGATGCGCCCGCTTGGGCAGACGCGTGCCTGGATTGCGGCCCTGGCGATCGCCGTGGTCGCCTGTGCGGCCACGGCGCAGTCGGCCCTGGCGCTGCCGGGGGACTTCTGGGGCGTCTCGCCGCAGGCGATACCGAGCCCCGAACAGTTCCAGCGCCTTCGCGCGGGCGGCGTCGACAGCGTCCGGATCCCGGTTGGCTGGAGCGCCGTCCAGCCAACCAGTGGAGGCGTCCCGGACTTCTCCAGCATCGACCCGCTGGTGGCCGGCGCGGCCGCGGCCGGGATCGACGTGCTGCCCTTCGTCTACGGGGCGCCGTCCTGGGCGGTCCCCTCGGCGGTGGTTCCCGGCTCGCACGGAGGCTCCACCGCGCCGAAGACCCTGCCGGTCAAAAGCGGCAAGCAGCGCAGCGCCTGGACCAATTTCCTCAAGCTCGTCGTCGCCCGCTATGGGCCCGGCGGCACTTTCTGGGCAGCCAACCCGAGCCTGCTGGAACGCCCGCTCCGCACCTGGCAGATCTGGAACGAGCAGAACTTCAAGTACTTCGTCGTGCGCCCGAACCCGGCCGACTACGGCAAGCTCGTGAACATCTCCTACAGCGCGATCCGCAGCGTCGACCCCGGCGCGAAGCTGATCCTCGGCGGCATGTTCGCCGAACCGCGGGAGGCCCAGTACAAGAGCAAGCCGCCGCAGGCCTACTTCGCCACCGACTTCCTCGACCAGCTCTACCGCACCACGCCGGGGATCAAGAGCAAGTTCGTCGGCGTCGCCCTGCACCCGTATACCGCGGAATACCAGCGCCTCGCACCGGACATCGAAGACTTCCGCCAGGTCCTCGAGGAGAACCACGACGGCGGCAAGGGCCTCTGGATCACCGAGATCGGCTGGAGCTCGGAACCGGCCTCTCGCGGCGATTCCTTCGCCAAAGGTCCGTCCGGCCAGGTGACCCAGCTGAAAGGCGCCTTCAACCTCTTCAAGCACAAGCAGGCGAAGTGGAAGCTGAAACGGATCTACTGGTTCTCGGTCGACGACGAGCCGGGCGCCTGCAACTTCTGCGGCGGCTCGGGCCTCTTCGGCGAAGGCTTCGTGCCGAAGAAGTCGTGGCTTGCCTACGTGAAGTTCGCCGGCGGCCGTCCCTGATCCGTCGCGCGAGCTAGGCGCTGCGTAAGATCGGTGGATTGGCCACCGATGCGAATAAGAGCGCGGAATCCGATCCGCTGGCCCCGTTCAGCGCCCCCGTGCGGCGCTGGTTCGAGGCATCCTTCGAGGGGCCGACGCCTGCCCAGGCGGGCGGCTGGGCGGCGATCTCGGGCGGCGCCAACGCGCTGATCTGCGCCCCCACCGGCTCCGGCAAGACCCTGGCCAGCTTCCTCTGGGGGATCGACCGCCTTGCCCGGATGCCGGAGCTGGGGCAGGGCGTGCGCCTCGTCTACGTCTCGCCGCTGAAGGCGCTCTCCTACGACATCGAGCGCAACCTGCGCGCGCCGCTGCGCGGCATCGGCGCCGACATCTCGGTCGGCCTGCGCTCCGGGGACACGCCGCAGTCCGAGCGGCGGGCAATGCGCAAAGCACCGCCCGACATCCTGATCACGACCCCCGAGTCGCTCTACCTGATGCTCTCCTCGGGAGCGCGGGAGATCCTCACCGGGGTCGAAGCGGTGATCGTCGACGAGATCCATGCGGTGGCGCAGTCCAAGCGAGGGTCGCACCTGGCGCTGACCTTGGAGCGGTTGGAGCATCTGGTCAGGGACCATGCGCGTCAGGCGGCGGGTCCTGTCGGGGCAGGGGACCCACCTCCCCCTCCGGTAGCTAAAGCGTCCTCGGGGGCGGTCCCCCCTGCAGCGCCACCCGCGGGAGATGCGGCTGGCCTCCAACGAATTGGTCTCTCCGCCACGCAGCGCCCGCTTGAGCGGATAGCTCGGTTCTTGGTTGGGCCGAAGCGGGAGTGCGAGATCGTCGATGCCGGGGTGGCCAAGGAGCTCGACCTGGAGATCGTCGTCCCGGTCGAGGACATGGCCGATCCCGGAGCGGCTTCTTACCCAAGCTCCGACGGCCATCCCCCCGAGGGCGAGCCCCTGGTCCACGTCCGTTCGATCTGGCCCGCGATCTACCCAAAGCTTCTCGAGCTCGTCCGCGAGCACACGTCCACCATCATCTTCGTCAACAACCGGCGTGCGGCAGAGCGCTTGGCCAAGCGCCTCAACGAGCTCAACCTGGACGAACCAGTCGGAGAGCTTCCCGCGACCGAGCAGCTCGGCCAAGACGCGCTTCGGGCGTCTTCCGATTCCGCCTCTCCGGCGGGTGGCGGCGCAGGGGGGACCACCCCTGAGGACGCTTTAGCGACCGGAAGGGGTGGTGGGTCCCCTGCGCCGACAGGACCCGCCGGCGGGGAGCCCATCGTCGAGATCGCTCGCGCCCACCACGGCTCCCTGAGTCACGAGGAGCGCACCGTGGTCGAGGAGATGCTCAAGTCCGGCCAGCTCCCCTGCCTGGTCGCGACGTCGTCGCTGGAGCTGGGCATCGACATGGGCGCCGTCGACCTCGTGATCCAGGTCGAGTCGCCGAAGTCGGTCAGCCGCGGCCTGCAGCGCGTCGGCCGCGCCGGCCACTCGCTGGGCGAGGTCTCACGCGGCCGCATCTTCCCCAAGTTCCGCGCCGACCTGCTCGAGTGCGCGGTCGTCGCCCGCCGCATGCGCGAAGGCGCGATCGAGGAGACGGTGATCCCGCAGAACCCACTCGACGTGCTCGCCCAGCACCTGGTCGCGATGGCCTCGCTCGACGAGTGGGAGGTCGACGAGGTCGAGCGGCTCGTCACCGCCTCGGAGCCCTTCCACGAGCTCTCCCGCGAGCAGCTCGAGAACGTGCTCGACATGCTCGACGGGCGCTATCCGTCGGACCGCTTCGCGGAGCTGCGGCCGCGGATCGTCTGGGATCGCACCGAGGGCACGATGCACGGCCGCAAAGGCGCCCGCCAGCTGGTCGTCACCAACGCCGGCACGATCCCCGACCGCGGCCTCTACGGCGTCCACCTGCCGGACGGCCGCCGGGTCGGCGAGCTCGACGAGGAGATGGTCTACGAGGCGCGCCCGGGCCAGACGTTCCTGCTGGGCGCCACGACCTGGCGGATCGAGGAGATCACCCGCGACCGGGTCATCGTCACCCCGGCGCCCGGGGTGCCCGGCGCCGTCCCCTTCTGGAAGGGCGACGGGATCGGCCGCCCCGCCGAGCTGGGACGGGCGATCGGCGCCTTCGCCCGCGAGGCGGTCTCGCGCGAGCCGAAGGAGCTTGCCGCCGAGTACGACCTCGACCGGCGCGCCGCCGAGAACCTCGTCGCCTACCTGCGTGAGCAGCAGGCGGCGACCCGCGTCGTCCCTTCCGACGAGACGATCGTGGTCGAGCGCTTCCGCGACGAGATCGGCGACTGGCGCCTCTGCATCCTCTCGCCCTACGGCGGCCGCGTCCACGCCGCCTGGGGCCTGGCCCTGGCGGCCAAGATCCGCTCCGAGCGGGACCTGGAGGCCGACGCGATCTGGTCCGACGACGGGATCGTCATCCACCTCCCCGACGCCGACGAGCCGCCGCCGGCCGACCTCGTCCTGATCGAGCCCGACGAGCTGGAGGACCTGGTCGTCGGCGAGCTCTCCGGCTCGGCGCTCTTCGGCTCCCACTTCCGCGAGAACGCCGCGCGCTCGCTCCTGATCCCGCGGGCCTATCCCGGCAAGCGCACGCCGCTCTGGCAGCAGCGGCTGAAGGCGCAGAGCCTGCTCGAGGTGGCGCGGGACTTCCCCCGCTTCCCGGTCGTGCTGGAGACCTACCGCGAGGTGCTGCGCGACGTGCTCGACCTGCCCTCGCTCGGCGAGCTGCTGCGGGATCTGCAGTCGCGCAAGCTGAGCCTGGTCGAGGTCGAGACGGCGACCGCATCGCCATTTGCCTCCTCGCTGCTCTTCGACTACGTCGCCACCTACATGTACGAGGGGGACACTCCCAACGCCGAGCGGCGGGCGGCGGCGCTGGCGCTCGACCGCGACCTGCTGCGCGAGCTGCTCGGCCAGGAGGAGCTGCGCGAGCTGATCGACCCCGAGGCGCTGGTCGAGGTCGAGGAACAGCTACAGCACCGCACCGAGGCGGGCCGGGCCGGCGACCGCGATGCCCTGCAGCAGGTGCTGCGCCACCTCGGCGACCTGACCGCGGCCGAGTGCGAGGAGCGCGTCGCCGAGGGCTACTCGGCCGCGTCGATGCTGGAGAAGCTGGTCGCCGAGCGCCGCGTCGCCCCGGTCCGGGTCAACGGCGAGGAGCGCTACATCGCCGGAGAGCAGGCCGGCCTCTACCGCGACGCGCTCGGCGTGCCCTCGCCCGCCGGCCTTCCCGAGAGCTTCCTCGCCGAGCAGCCCGATCCGCTCCTCGCCCTCGTGCGCCGCTATGCCCGCACCCACGGGCCCTTCCCGACCGCCCAGCTCGCGGCGCGCTACGGGGTCGACCCGACGCCCGCCCTGCGGGAGCTGGAGCGCTCCGGCGCGCTGGTCCGCGGCGAGCTGCTGCCAGGCGGCACCGAGCGCGAGTGGTGCGACACCGACGTGCTGCGCCGCGTGCGCCGCGCCAGCCTCGCCCACCTGCGGCGGGAGGTCGAGCCCGCCGGCCGGGATCGCTTCGCCCGCTTCCTGCCCAGCTGGCAGAACGTCGACGCCCACCGCGCGGCCGGCGCCGGACCGGACCGGCTGCGCGAGGCACTGGTCCCGCTGCAGGGCGTCGCGCTGACCCCGAAGGTCTGGGAGGCGGACGTCCTGCCCCGCCGGCTGGGCGCCTACTCGCAGGCCTGGCTCGACGAACTCTGCACCAGCGGCGAGGTGGTCTGGATAGGCGCCGGCGCCCGCGGGCGCAGCGACGGCCGCGTCGCCCTCTACTTCCGCGACGACGTCCGCCTCGCCGGCCCGCCGCCGGCCAACGCGAAGCTGGAGCGGCCCGAGGGTGAGGTCCATGACGCGATCCGCGAGCGGCTCGCCGCCGGGCCGGACTTCTGGCTCGACCTGCTCGCCGATCTCGACCACCCGGTCGAGGAGCTGCACACTGCCCTCTGGGACCTTGCCTGGGCGGGCGAGGTGACCAATGACGCCTTCGCCCCGCTGCGCCAACCGCGCCTGCGCGCCGCGCCGCCGACCGAGCAGCGCGGCCGCCGCTTCGCCCGCCGCCGCGCGTCCGGGGCCGCGGTGCAGGGGCGCTGGTCGCTGACCGCGGCGCTCTTCGCCAATGCCCCGGCGGCCGGCCCCCGGCTGCGCGCCCAGGCCGAGCTGATGCTGGAGCGCTACGGAATCGTCACCCGCGAGTCGGTGCTCGCCGAGGGCATCCCGGGCGGCTTCGCCAGCGTCTACGCCGAGCTCGGCAACCTGGAGCTGCTCGGCACCGCTCGCCGCGGCTACTTCGTCGAGGGCCTGGGCGGCGCCCAGTTCGCCCTGCCGGGCGCGGTCGAGCGCCTGCGCTCCCTCCCCTACGAGGACGGCTCCTTTCTGCTCCTCGCCGCCACCGACCCGGCCAGCCCCTACGGCGCCTCGCTGCCCTGGCCGAAACCGCCGAGCGGCCGCCGCCCCGCCCGCGCCCCGGGCGCCCACGTCCTGATGCGCGACGGCGCTCCCGTCCTCTACGTGGAGCGCGGCGGCCGCGGCATCGTCCGTCTGACGGAGCTGAGCGAGGAGGAGCTGGCCGCGGCGATCGCCGCCCTCGCCGAGGCGGTAACGGCCGGCCGCCTTCCCAAGCTCGCGATAGAGAAGCTCGACGGCGACCCGGTGATCGGCTCCGGCCAGGAGGACGCCCTGCTCGACGCCGGCTTCAGCCGCGGCCCGCGGAAGCTGACCCTCGCGGCCCGCTGAGCCGCGGACCCCCGGCGTGGCGGCGGCCGGTGGGATAATCGACCGCATGGAGGATCTCCAGGTGGGGCAGGGCCCTGTCGAGCTGCTGCGCAGCGTGCCGCTCTTCTCCGACCTCGAGGAGGGGGAGCTGGAGCGCTTCTCGCGGGTTGCGGTCGGCCGCTCGTTTCCGGCGGGGACGCGCGTCTTCCACGAGGGCGACCATTCCGACGCCTGCTACATCGTCCGCGACGGCAGCTTCCGGGTCACTCGCGAGCACTCCGACGGGCGGGCGATCACGCTTGCCACGCTCGGGCCCGGCGACATCTTCGGCGAGCTGGCGATGCTCGACGGCGAGGTGCGCTCGGCCAGCGTCGAGGCCCTGACCGACGGCGAGCTGCTCGCCCTGCCGGCCGGCGAGGTGCGGGCTCTGCTCGCCCGCCACCCCGAGATCACCGTGAAGCTGATCGCGGCGCTGGTGCGGCGCCTGCGCAGCGCCAACGAGCGGATCTCCCGCCAGTCCTTCCAGACCGTGCCCAGCCGCGTCGCCGGCGTCCTCTCGCAGCTGGTCGCCGAGGAGTCGCCCCACGCCGGCGCCGGCAGCGAGGTGACGATCCACATGAACCAGGCCGACCTGGCTCAGCTGGCCGGGACCTCGCGGGAGAGCGTCAGCCGCTTCCTCGCCGACCTCGAGCGGGGCGGCATCGTGCAGCCGGGTCGCGGCCGCGTCACGGTGCTGGCGCCGGAGAAGCTGCGCAACTACATCTTCTGAGCGCCGTCGTGCCGCTCAGCAGCTGTTCGGCTGGGGATCGGAGGGATCGCGGCCGGCGTCGTCGTTGCCGGCGCCGCAGTCGATCGCCTTGTCGCGCTGTCCGTCGATCGCTTCGATCGAGTCGTTGCCGCCCTTGCCGATGAAGGTGTCGGCGCCGAGGTGGCCGAAGAGGCTGTTGGCGCCGTTGTCGCCGACCAGCACGTCGGGGCCGTCGGAGCCCTCGAGGTCCTCGTTGTCGCCGAGCACGTGGTCCGGGCTGCCGCAGCCGGGCGGGCCGCCGCTGCCGTTCAGCTCGACGCGCATCGGCGCGTTCGAGCGGCCGTAGGAGACCGTGTCCTCCCCCGGCCCGCCGCTGTAGTTGTGGCCCTGGCAGACCACGACCGAGGAGACGAGGAGGTCGTTGCCCGGCCCGCCGCTGAGCTGGTCGGCCCCCGGATCGGCGTAGAGGACGTCGCTGCCGGCATTGCCGATCAGCGTGTCGTTGCCGCTGTCGGGCCCGTTGTAGTTCTCGCCCGCTTCCAGCACGTCGTCGCCGACGCCGCCGCTCAGCGTGTCGTTGCCGGCGTTCCCGTTGGCCCGCGCTTTGACCCCGGCGGGAACGCTTTCGCTGATGTTGATCGAGTCGTCGCCGGCGCCGCCGGTGATCACGAGCAGGCCGGTCGCGGTGGTGGTCGGGCAGGCGACCGAGGCGATCAGGCTGCTCGAGGTCGCCGACTGGCAGCCTTCGCCCGAGACGATCGGGCCGCTTTCGGTGACCGTCCAGGTCCCGTTGCCGAAGTAGACGTGGATGTCGTTGGCGCGGCTGTCGCCCTGCACGATCAGGCTGCTGCCGTCGAGGCCCTGGTTGAGGATCACGAAGGTGCCGTTCCCCGGCGGGTTCTCTTCGACGCCGCAGGAGTGCTCGGTGGCGAAGTCGTCGCATTCGTCGGTGCCCGCGCCGCCGAACGCTTCGTCGCCGCCGCCCATGCCGTTTAGGTCGTCGTCGCCGGGACCGCCGTCGAGCCGGTTGGCTTCGGTGTTGCCGACGATGTCGTCGCCCTGCGGCGATCCGACCACGTCCTCGAAGCCGGTCAGGGTGTCGTGGCCGTCGCCTTTGGAGCGTCCGGAGGAAAGGTCGACGATCACCCCGCTGCGCGTCGCGCTGGCGTAGGAGACGATGTCGAGGATGCCGGGGCCGCCGTCGAGCCCGTCTTCGCCGCTGTCGCCGCGGACCACGTCCCCGTCGCCTTCGCCGCCATTGGCGGTGTCGCTGCCGGCGCCGCCGAAGACGAAGTCGGTGCCCGGGCCGCCTTCGAGGTCGGGATCGTCGCCGGGGCCGCCTTCGAGCAGGTCGTTCCCCTCCCCGCCGTCGACCTTGTCGTTGCCCTTGTCGCCGAAGAGCCTGTCGTTGCCGCTGCCGCCGATCTCTTCGTCGCTGCCCTTGTCGCCGTTGACGTAGTCGTCGCCTCCGCCGCCGAGCAGCTTGTCCGGGCCTTTGACGCCGAGCAGCGAGTCGTTGCCCGGTCCGCCGGCGAGGTTGTCCTTGCCCTGGGCGCCGAGCAGCGAGTCGTCTCCGCTGCCACCTTCGATGCGGTCGGAGCCTGTGTCGCCCGCAAGCCTGTCGTCGCCACCTTCGCCATAGAGCTTGTCGAAGCCATGGCCGCCGTGGATCGTGTCGTCGCCCGGCCCGCCGCAGATCCTGTCGTTGCCGTTGGGCCCGCCGCTGATCTTGTCGTCGCCTCCGCCGCCGTAGATCACGTCGCTCGCTTTCTTGCCGACGATCACGTCGTTGCCGGCGGTGCCGACGATCGTCGCGTGCCGGCCATGGCAGGTCGCTGCCCGAGCGCCGGCGGCGAGGGTGAGCAGCAGGATCGCCGCGCAGGCGAATGCCGCGAGAATGCGCGCTGGGTTACGGGTGTCCGCGGACCTGGCCACATTCCCCCATCGGCGCGTCTGCCGCCGACCTACAGTCCTGGTCCGACAAAGGTCCAGAAGTTGGTAGCGGGCCTGGTTCAGATACGCTCGCCACGCCATGCGCGGCGGCATCTACGTACTCAACTTCTACTCCCCGGTCTTCGTCGACCAGCTCAAGCGCGCCCGCAAGACGGCGACGATCCGGCTCGGCGACAAGAGCAACAAGTACGAGCGCGGCCAGGTCGTCTGGATCACCGTCGGCTTCCGTCACAGCCCGCGCGAGAAGATCTTCACCGCGGTGATCGACGACGTCGAGGTGAAGCGGATCTCCGAGCTCTCGCCCCGCGACATCGAGCACGACAACCCCGAGTTCCGTCGCCTCGAGGACGAGATCAACTTCCTCGAACAGATCTACGGCCGCCCGGTGGCGCCCGACGAAACGGTCACCGTGATCCGCTTCTCGCAGATCGTCGAGCCTCCGGGGGCGCATTTCGGCAACGGAGAGACGCCCCGCCACAACTGATCGTCCCGCCTTCCCCGTCCGTATCCAGATCCGTGGCCGACTACTCCTTCCTCACGACCTGGCTCCTCGATGCGCCCCGCGAGCGGGTCTGGGAGGCGATCTACGACCAGGCGAGCTGGCCGCAGTGGTGGCGCGGGGTCGAGGAGGCCGAGGAGGTCCGGCCCGGGGAGGACGGCGGCGTCGGCACGGTGGCGCGCATGGTCTGGAAGAGTCTGCTGCCCTACCGGGTCGAGTTCGAGGTGACGACGACGAAGATCGAGCGCTTCCACCTGCTCGAGGGCGACGCGGTCGGTGAGCTGAGCGGCGTCGGCCGCTGGCGGCTCTACGAGCAGGATGGTGTCACCGCGGTCCTCTACGAGTGGAACGTGGCGACCAGCAAGGCCTGGATGAACCTCCTCGCCCCGTTCGCGCGGCCCGTCTTCGAGTGGAACCACGACTGGGTCATGGCCCGCGGCGGCGAGGGAATCGCCCGCCTCCTGGGCTGTCGGCTGCTCGCCAGCGGCTGAGGTGCCGCCGATCGGCGCGCCTCGCTATCTTTCCGGGTCGCTGGCACTCTCACACCGAGAGTGCCAATCCCAGTTCGAACTTCTGAACCACCCCTGACCCATATATGGAGGTATACGGATGAAGCTGAAGCCCCTCGGGGACCGGCTGATCGTGAAGCCGATCGAAGAGGAGGAGACGACCGCGAGCGGAATCGTCCTCCCCGACACGGCCAAGGAGAAGCCCCAGAAGGGCAAGGTCGTCGCCGTTGGCGACGGCGCGATCAACGAGGACGGCACGCGCCGCCCGCTGGACGTGAGCGAGGGCGATGAGGTCCTCTACTCCAAGTACGGCGGCACCGAGGTCACCGTCGAGGATGAGGAACTGCTCGTTTTGCGCGAGTCGGATGTCCTCGCCAAGCTCGGCTGACCACCGCCAACCACGGACTTAGAAGAACCAAGGAGGACTGAAATCAGATGGCTCATAAGGAGCTGAAGTTCAGCGAGGAGGCAAGGGGGGCCCTGCAGGCCGGCGTCGACGCAGTCGCCGACGCGGTCAAGGTCACCCTCGGCCCGAAGGGTCGCTACGTCGTGCTCGACAAGAAGTTCGGCGCGCCGACGATCACCAATGACGGCGTCACCATCGCCCGCGAGGTCGAGGTCGAGGACGTCTTCGAGAACCAGGGCGCCCAGCTCGTCCGCGAGGTCGCCACGGCGACCAACGACGTCGCCGGCGACGGCACCACGACGGCGACGCTGCTGGCCCAGATCATCGTCCGTCAGGGACTCAAGAACGTCGCCGCCGGCGCCAACCCGCTGGCCCTGCGCCGCGGGATCGAGAAGGCCGTCGAAGACGTGGTGGAGACCCTGCGCGAGAAGCAGTCCAAGGAGGTCGCGGGCAAGGAGCAGATCGCCCGCGTCGCCGCCATCTCCGCCGGTGACGACGAGATCGGCAACGTGATCGCCGACGCGATCGAGAAGGTCGGCAAGGACGGCGTGGTCAACGTCGAGGAAGGCCAGACCTTCGGCATGGAGCTGGAGTTCACCGAGGGGATGCAGTTCGACAAGGGCTACATCTCGCCGTACATGGTCACCGACCAGGACCGCATGGAGGCGGTGCTGGAGGACCCCTACGTCCTCATCGCCAACCAGAAAATCGGCTCCGTGCGGGACATCCTGCCGGTGCTCGAGCAGGTGATGCAGGGTGGCAAGCCGCTGCTGATCGTCGCCGAGGACGTCGAGGGCGAGTGCCTCGCGACCCTCGTCGTCAACAAGCTGCGCGGCACCTTCACCGGCGTCGCCGTCAAGGCTCCGGGCTTCGGCGACCGCCGCAAGCGGATGCTCGAGGACATCGCGATCCTGACCGGCGGTGAGGTGATCACCGAGGAGATGGGCCTCAAACTCGAGAACACCCAGATCTCCCAGCTCGGCAAAGCCCGCCGCGTCGTCATCTCCAAGGACACGACGACGATCATCGACGGCGCCGGCGACGCCGAGGACATCAAGGGCCGGATCAACCAGATCAAAAACGAGGTCGAGAACACCGACTCCGACTTCGATCGCGAGAAGCTCCAGGAGCGGCTCGCGAAGCTGGCCGGCGGTGTCGCGGTCGTCAAGGTCGGCGCCGCCACCGAGACCGAGATGAAGGAGAAGAAGCACCGCGTCGAGGACGCCCTGCAGGCGACCCGCGCCGCGCTCGAGGAGGGCGTCGTGCCCGGTGGTGGCGTGGCCCTGCTCAACGCGCAGGCCAGCCTCGACCCGGACAAGCTCTCCGATCCCGACGAGGCGACAGGTGCCCGGATCGTCTTCCGGGCGCTCGAGGAGCCGGTCCGCCAGATCGCCGAGAACTCCGGCGAGGAGGGCTCGGTCGTGGTCAACAAGGTGCGCGAGCTGAAGGCCGGCGAAGGCCTCAACGCGGCCACCGGCGAGTACGGCGACCTGATCGCCGCCGGCGTCATCGACCCGACCAAGGTGACCCGCTCGGCACTGGAGAACGCAGCCTCGATCGCGAAGAACATCCTCGTCACCGAGGCCGTGATCGCCGAGCCGCCCGAGAAGGAAGGCGCCGGTGGCGGCATGCCAGGCGGCATGCCGGACATGGGCGGCATGATGTAACCACGCCTTCGGGCGTACCCTCGCCTCAACAGGCGAGTGACTTTGACGAGAGGCCCGGCAATCGCCGGGCCTCTCGCTTATTTGGCCCTGGTGGTTTTCGGCGGTGGCGGCGGCAGCGGGGGGAGGGTGCCGGCGTTGTATTCGGCGTACTGGAGGAAGGTTTCGCGGCGCAGCTTGAGGCGCAGGGTGTTGGTCGTGCGGGGGTAGAGGCGCAGGTCGTAGGGGTTGGCGCCGGGGCCGAAGCCGTTGTAATAGACGAACATGCGCACACGCGGGTGTTTGACCGTCCAGGCGACCAGCTGCTTGACGAAGCGCGGTTCGTCTTTGCCGGAGACCGCCCACTCGGTGATCGCCATCGGCTTGCCCTTCCACTGCTTGCCCGCGTAGAAGCGGTTGAGGTCTTTCCAGACCGGATATTCGGAGTAGAAGTCGGTGCCCGCCCAGTCGACCCAGCGGGCGCCGGGCCAGAAGTTGCCGGGGAAGTTGCCCTTCACCCGCGGCGAGCCGCCCGGCAGGGGGCTCCAGACGATGCTCACCGGCGCTGCCGGCAGTTCGGTCGGGTTCGGTCCTTTGGTGCGGTTGAGCGGCGGCAGGCCGATTTCCGCGAGCGTCGCGTTGATCCCTTCCAGGGTCTGGCCGCCGCGGACGATCGCGACGATCCGGCGGAACGCCTGCTTGTACCAGCCGGTGGTGTGTTCGCCGCCCTTCTGGGTGCCGTCGCAGTTGACCGCCGACCAGGCGTTGAGGCACCGGTTTGGCTCGCCCAGCGGCCTGATGTAGGCGAGCAGGCCTCGTTTCGCGAAGAAGTCATTGAGCTGCAGCAGGTAGTCGTCGCCCGCGCCGAGGGCGATCTGCTCCGGCGTGATCAGCTCGCCGAGGGACTGGTCGTCGACCGTGGAGATCGCCAGGACGGGTCGGGTCCCGGTTTCGCGCCAGCGTTCGTAGGCCTGGTTGAGGCTGTTTCCCCAGGGATGGAAGGTCTCCAGCAGCGCCGGGTGCTTGACGAGCAGGTCGGTGAATTCGCTGAACTGCTGCGTCGACCCCTGGTCGCTGACGCCGAAGAGAACGCCGGGCTTGGGTGGGACGAGGGTCAGCGCCCGGGCTTGCCCTGCCAGCAGCGCCGCCAGCACGACGGCGAGCACTGCTGTCCGCTTAATCGTCCTCCAGAACATCGTCCATCCTTCTTGGCTGTACTCCCAGCTCCTCCGCGTCGGCGGTGCCGCGCTCGCTGAGCATCGCGACCTCCATCAGCTCCGCCTCCTCCCAAGTTGCGAACACGGCCTCGCCGAAAACGGAGCGGACCGCGATCAGGCCGGCCCGGACCAGGGGCAGGGGCAGGTGGACGAGCGGCCGCGGCCGGCCGGCGACCCGGCTGACCAGGTCCGACATCTCGTCGTAGCTGAGCCGCTGCGGTCCGGCGAGCTCGTAGCGCTGCCGGTCGCCCCCGGCCAGGGCCGCGACCACGCAGCGGGCGGCGTCCTCCGCCCAGATCGGCTCGAAGCGTGCCTGGCCGGCGCCGGAGACCGGCAGCACCGGCAGGAAGGAGAAGCGGCGCAGGAGCGTCACCCACGGGTCGGAGCGGTCGTAGACGATCGAGGGGGCGAAGATCGTCGTTTGCAACGGCGAGGAAGCGACGGCTCGCTCCGCCAGCCACTTGGCGCGGAAGAAGCGCGTGCGCTGGGCCTCCGAGGCGTTGAGCGCGCTGAAGAAGACGAAGCGCCGCACGCCGCTGCGCTCGGCGGCGCGCAGGAGCCGCACGCTGGCCAGGCCGTTGAGCTCCTCGATCCGGTGCGGGGGCTGGTCGCGGATGGTCGCCGCCAGGTGCACCACCGTGTCGACGCCGCGGAGCGCCTGGCGCAGCAGATATGGGTCGGACATCTCGCCGAGGTCGCCGAGCGCGATCTGCACGTCGACCCGGCGATCGCCGAGGCGGCGCGGCTCGCGGACCAGGCAGCGCACGTCCTCGCCGCTTTCCAGCAGCAGCGGCAGCAGCCGCGATCCAACGCTTCCGGTTGCCCCCGTCAGCAGCAGCATCGAGGGTTCGATGCTAGTGGGGCAGCGCCGGGCGCCGCGCAATCCCTAAAATACGGGCTCGCCCTTCGGCGGGGGCAAGGAGCCTCCGTCCGCACCGAAACGACGACCCAGGAGAAGCCCTCGTAATGACCTACGTCATCGCCGAGCCGTGCATTGGCCAGAAGGACAACTCGTGCGTCGAGGTCTGTCCCGTCGACTGCATCCACCCGACGCCGGACGAGCCCGACTACGACTCGGTCGAGATGCTCTACATCGACCCGGACGAGTGCATCGACTGCGACGCCTGCGTGGAGGCGTGCCCGGTTGACGCCTGCTTCGCCGAGGACCAGCTCCCAGCCGAGTGGGCCAAGTACGCGGAGATCAACGCCAACTACTACAAGAGCAAGGCTTCTGCCTAATTGTTTTCCGCTTGCTCAGGCGGTTTGCGAGCAAGCACCGGCCGTAGCTTCTCGTCGTAGCCATGGTTAGGCCCCATCCCGTGGGTCAACGACATCCCTGGTCGCGTTCTACCGAGCTGGACGGTCCGCGGCGCCAGGGTGCGGCTTGACCGCGTGAAACCACGCATGGTGTTGCATACTGCCCGCTCATGGCTAACGTCTTTGAGCCGAACTGGGATGAAGCTCAGGATCGGCCGCCGTTCTCCTGGCGGCGAGCCCGGCTTGGCCGGCAAGCGGGCTCAGATCGACTCGGCGCATCGGCGTTCGAGCTTCCGCCCGGCTCCTCCAGCTTCCCGCTCCACATCCACCATGCCAACGAGGAGCTCCTGGTGGTCATCTCCGGCCAGCCCACGCTCCGCACGCTGGACGGTGAGCGACAGCTTGAAGAAGGCGAGTTGGTCGCCTTCCCGCCTGGCCGCAGCGGCGCCCACCGGATCGACAACCGCGGTGAGCAGCCGGTACGCGTGCTGATCGTCAGCACGATGATCGCGCCGGAGATCAACGAGTTCCCCGACTCGGGCAAGGTTTGGGCGCGGACCCTCCCACCGGGTGCTCCGCGATCCGAGGAGGCGGTGGACATCCTCGTGCGTCCGGGGGACGAGCGTGCCGACTACTTCGATGGCGAGGCATAGCGGCGAGCGTCCACCGAGACGGGGCCAAACAATTGATGCAAGAGCAAGAGCGCGGCCTGACCCGCCGCGGGCTGCGGGACTTCGAACGGGCGGCCAATTGGCCGCCCGTTCTCGTTTCGGCTCAGGCGGTGGCCCCGGCCAGGGTCTGGGGGGAGACGAGGCTGTCGCCCGGCGGCCGCCCGGCGCGGCTGCGCTCGAATGCCATCGCCGCGACGACGGTCGATTTGCCCTCCTCGCTCGACTCGAGCAGGCGGGCGACGCTGCGCGCCTCTATCTCCTCGACCCGCGCGTAGGACTCGGCCTGCAGGTCGGCCACTTCGCGGCGACCCTCGGCGTCGAGGTTGAGCGAGCGCCAGCTCATCCAGACGTCGTCGTCGGAATCCATCTTCTGGGACGAGAGAGCCGAGAGCCCCTCGGCCATGATCGCCTGCAGGATCAGGGCCGCGAACTCGCGTTTGGTCTCGGGCGGCAGGTCACGCGCTTCCTCATCGCTGATGAAGGGCCGCTCCACCGCTCGGTAGAAGTGCTCGGTTGCGCCGCGCCGCTGGGCTGTGCCGACGAACTCGATGCAGCCGGAGTCGACCAGTTCTTTGATGTGGTGCCCGACCTTGCTGACGCCCTCGTCGATTAACTTGGCGATTTCATTGGGACTCGCTGTCCCTTCGTTCAGGATCGAGAGCGCCTCGATCCTGATCCGGTGGCCCACGGCGTAGGCCACCGCCTCCTCAATGCTTCTCGTCTGCCCCGTAGTAGTAGCCAACGATGATCTCCTCCAGTCACGAATGATTAAGTGGTAAGGCGCGCCGGAGAATAGGGAGTTTCTGGGCTGAGCGCCAGCCACGATAAGGCATCGCTCATTACTTAAGAGTTTCTTAGTATTTACCCCCGATGCGGCGACCAGTCGAAGGGGGGTGAGCAGGGATGACGATCAGCAAGGCGAGCGCGGTTCTACCGAGCGTGCAGGTTTTCAAGCACAACTAGAGGCCGAAACGGCCTGGATTACTGAACGACTGGCAGTGGCGTGCCGCCAACAGGTGGCGGTTCCGCCACTGTCGGAACCGCCTGCAGGACCGGCAGCTCCTGCGGAGTGGAGGCGACGATGCCGCGGGCCGCGTGGCGGATTGCCTGGGCGGCGGGCGAGTCGGGCTCGGCCGTGACCAGAGGGGTGCCGGCGTCGGCATGCTCGCGCAGCGCCTCTGAGATCGGCACCTTGCCGAGCAGAGGAATGTCGAGCTCATCGGCGAGCAGCTGGCCGCCGCCCTCGCCGAAGATCGTGAAGCGCTCGCCCTCGGGTGTGGTGAAGCCGGACATGTTCTCGATCGCGCCGAGCAGCTCCAGGTCGAACTTCTTGGCCATCTCGGCGCCGCGCTTCGCCACCGACTGCGCCGCGGGCTGCGGCGTCGTGACGATCACGAACTTGGCCTGAGGCAGCAGCTGGGCCAGCGTCATCGAGACGTCGCCGGTCCCCGGCGGCAAGTCGAGCAGCAGGTACTCCAGCTCCCCCCAGGCGACGTCCTCGAGGAACTGCTGGATCGCCTTGTGAAGCATCGGGCCGCGCCAGACCACGGCGGAGTTCTCCTCGACGAAGAAGCCGATCGACATCACCTTCACCCCGCCGGCAGCTTCCAGAGGCAGGATCTTGCGCTCGGCGTTCACCTCCGGCTTGCTGTTGACGCCGAGCATGCGGGGGATCGAGTAGCCGTATACGTCGCAATCGAGGGCACCGGCGGCGTGGCCTTCGGCGGACAGCGCCGCCGCCAGGTTGGCGGTCATCGTCGACTTGCCGACGCCGCCCTTGCCCGAGGCGACGCAGATCACGTTCTTGACCTGCGCGAGCGCGCCGGCGGGCAGCTTGCCGCGGCCGAGCGTCTGCTGGAGCTGCGATTTCTCCTCGTCGGAGAGGACGTCGAAGCCGACCGCGACCTCGGTGACCCCGTCCAGCTCGGAGACCTGCTTGGCGACCGCCTGTTCGAAGTGGGAGCGGATCGGGCAGCCGGCGGTGGTCAGCGAGACGACGACCTCGACCCGGCCCCCGTCCTTGACCTCGATCGAGCGCACCATCCCCAGCTCGACTATCGAGCGTCGCAGCTCGGGGTCGATCACGGCGCGCAGCTTCTCGGTGATCTGATCCTGGGTCGGCAGTGCCATCGGAGCCATTCTCGCAAAGGCGCCCCGGCGGCACGGCCCGGTCCTCTGCGTCCCCCCGAGGGGGGCGAGTTTTCGCCTCGCTGGCCTTAGCCCCCCACGTGTTGTCGATCGGAGGAGGGTTCATGTCGGGTACGCGGGGTGGAATCGGGCGCATCGTCGCGATGGGCGTAGGACTTGCCCTGGCGCTTCTGCTGCTGGCGGCCAAGGAGGCGACGGCGGGCAAGTACGCGGTGGCGCAGTGCGGCTGGTACGTCGGCGCCGACGCGAGCTGGGCGGACACGACGGGCGGGGCCAAGTTCCGCCAGGACGGCTGGTGCGTGCCGCCCCCCGGTCAGGACCCGTTCGACGGCGCCCACCTGAAGAGCTTCACCCGCGACGGGCAGGGAACCGTCTCCGGCACCCGGTTTGCGCGCTGGCGCTGGGAGGCTCCGGCGGGTACCGGCATCGCCCAGGTCCGGGGCACCTGGTGGCACGCTCTCCACGACGGGATGGAGCAGCGCATCGGAGTGGGCACCTGGAACGGCGGCTTCGACGCCTTCGCCTCGGCGGCGGATACGGACACGGCGCCACGCGAGTTCATGGCGGGGTTCAACCCGGCCCAGCCGGCGCTCGAGGATCGCCTGCTCTGCGCCAGGGTGGAGAGCAAGTGGTGCAGCCTCGATGCCGGCTCCTGGTCGGCGATCCGGGCGCTGACGATCACCGTCCAGGACGACCAGCCGCCGGCCGCCGCGGTCGGTGGGGAGATCGCCGGAGGCGGTTGGCGCCGCGGCGCCCAGGGGATCGGCTTCTGGGGCAGCGACGTGGGCGCGGGCGTCCGCTACGGCGAGACCTCGGTCGACGGGGCGCGCGTGAACCTCACCGAGTACGGCTGTGCGAAGACGCTGATCGGCGGCGAGTGGCGGGCCACCCAGATGAGGCCGTGCAGCCTTGGCGTTTCCGGCGGCGCGACGCTCGACACGACCCGCGTCAGCGACGGTCCCCACAGCCTCCATCACTGTGTGACCGATTTCGCCGGCAACGTCGCCTGCAGCCCGGATCAGACCTTCCGCGTCGACAACAATCCCCCCGCGCATCCCCGCAACCCGGCGCTGGCCGGCGGCGACAGCTGGCGGCGCAGCGACGACTTCGACCTCTCCTGGACGAATCCCGACCAGGGAGTAGCCAGCTCGATCGGCGGCGCCTCGTGGCGGATCGAGGGGCCGAGCGGCTACGACAGCGGCGCCAAGTACGTGCCCGGGCACGACCTCGCCGCCCTGCAAGACCTCTTCGTCCCGCACGCCGGCGTCTACTCGCTCAGCGTCTGGCTGCGCGACGAGGCGGGCAACGAGGCGCCCGCGGCAGCGGCCGCGGTTCCGCTGCGCTTCGACGACGTGCCGCCTGGCGTGGCCTTCGATCTGGCCGGCGAAGGGGATGAGGTGCCGGACCAGATCCGCGCCCAGGTCACCGACGCCCACTCCGGGGCCGTCGGCGGCGAGATCGAGTGCCGCCGTCTCGACGGTCAGCAGTGGACCGAGCTGCCGGCGAAGTTCCAGGCCGGCGATGCCGGGAGTGGCCAGCTCGTCTCCCGCCTGCCGGCCGACCTCGGTCCCGGCACCTACGTCTTTCGGGCCGAAGCGGTCGACGGAGCCGGGAACGCGGCCTCGACCACACGACGCGCCGACGGCACCCAGATGACCGTGCGCAAGACCGCGCGGGAAGCGACCGCGGCGGTCAGGCGGGCCGAGCCGGTGCGGGGCAAGACGCGGATCTTCGCCAGCTTGCGCTGGCGCTCCCGTCACGGCACCGAGCTGACGGTGCCGTTCCGGGCCGGGGCGAGGCTCGGCGGGAGGCTCGTCGACGCCGACGGCGTCGGGCTCGCCGGCCAAACGCTGCGGATCGTCTCGCGGCCCTCTCGCGGGGCGCTGCGGCGGGCGCGTGTCGACTCGGTCGTGACCGGATCCCACGGCGGCTTCCGGCTCGAGCTCGCCGCCGGCACCTCGCGCCGGATCGCGGTCAGCTTTGCGGGCGAGGCGAGGCTGGACGGCTCCAGCCGGGCGCCGCTGACGTTGCGGGTGCGGGCCGGAGTCGATCTGCGGGTCGCTCCCACCTCCCTCGCCACCGGTCAGGCCGTGCGCTTCGCCGGGCGAGTGCGCACTCTGGGGGCGCCGCTGCCGCGGCGTGGAAAGCTGATCGCGATCCAGTACTACGAGTCGGCCGCGAATCGCTGGCGGCCGGTCCTGGTAACCCGAAGCGACCACGGTGGCCGCTTCCGCGCCGGCTATCGCTTCCGCTACATCAGCGGCACGGCTCGGATCCGCCTGCGCGCCGTCGTCCTTGCCGAGGACCGCTGGCCGTATGCCCCGGGCACCTCCCGTCCGGTCACGGTTCGGGTGACCGGATGAGGACTGCCATCGGCTAGGGTTGGCGGCCATGTCGCAGGCAACTCTCCACACCAGCGCTGGGGCGATCGTTCTCGAGCTGCACGACGAGGACGCGCCGAAAACGGTCGAGAACTTCCGCAAGCTCTCCGCGGACCGCTTCTACGACGAACTCGTGTTCCACCGGGTGATCCCGGACTTCATGATCCAGGGCGGCTGCCCCGAGGGCACCGGTCGCGGCGGTCCGGGCTACACCTTCGAGGACGAGTTCAACCAGCACAAGATCGTGCGTGGAGCTCTTGCGATGGCCAACGCGGGCCCCAACACCAACGGCTCGCAGTTCTTCATCGTCACCACCGAGTCGGCTCCGTGGCTCGATGGCAAGCACACCGTCTTCGGGCGGGTGATCGAGGGGATGGACGCGGTCGACGCGATCGAGTCGGTCGAGACCGACGCCTCCGACCGACCGCTCGAGCCGCAGGCGATCGAACGCGTTGAGCTCGGCGAGTAGCCGGCGGCTCACTCAGCGAATTTCGACCAGAACTCCAGCCAGCCCCGCTCGCTGAAGATGCCGGCCTCGAGGGCGAGGCGCGGCCCGGGTGGCATGACCTCCGCCGCGTTGCGCTCGATCTCTTCGTATTCGGCCAGCTTGCGCTCGTGAGCCGGGAGCTGGACCCGCGCCATCGCCCTCGGATCGCCCCCGAAGAAGACCTTCAGCAAGCCCAGGTCACGCAGCTCCATCATTTCCGTGCTCGGCTCGGACCGCCACTCGTTCAGCGCCTCTAGCCCGCGCTTGGTCATCTTGTAATGCCTACGCCGCCGGCCTCCCTCTTCGCGCCGCTCCTCCAGGAGCCCGGCCGCGGCCAGGCGCTCCGGCTCGGTGTAGAGCTGGGCGTGAGGGATCGACCAGAAGTCGGCGAGGCTGACCGCGACCATGCGCTTGAGGTCATACGGCGTCGCCTCCCCTGCCGCCTCCAGCAGGCCGAGGACGATGTAGGAGGTGGGGGTTAGGCGGATCTCGCTTGACATCTGCTGGGGATCAATGCTATCTCTTAGACCGTCTACTTTGGACGATCACACTCTGGAGGCCAATCAGATGACCCTCGCCGACGCGCAGACCGTATCTCGCCCCGCCTACGCGGGCGGCCTCGAAACCCTGGAGTCGGAGGTTGAGCTCGATTCCCTCGCGGTGGAGGGGGAGATTCCCGAGTGGCTCAGCGGAAGCCTGCTGCGCAACGGCCCGGCGAAGTTCGAGGTGGGCGAGCGCCAGCTCGCGAGCTGGCTCGACGGCTACTCGATGCTGCACCGCTTCTCGTTCGGCGGTGGGAGCGTCTCCTACGCCAATCGCTTCCTGCGCAGCAAGTCCTACCGCGCGGCGGAGGAAGGGCGCATCCCCTACATGGGCTTTGCCACCGACCCCTGCCGCTCGATCTTCAAGCGTGCGGCGTCGCTGTTCCGCCCCAGGATCACCGACAACTGCAACGTCAGCCTGACCCGGCTCGGCGACGAATACGTCGCGATGACCGAGACGCCCTTGCCGATCGCCTTCGACCCCGAGACGCTCGAGACCCTCGGCGTCTCCTTCAAGCCGCCGGGCGGCCACGCCACGGCCCACCCGCACCACGACCCCGAGCGCGATGAGCTGATCGCCTATGCCACGCACTTCGGCCCGCGCTGCGAGTACCGGATCTTCGCCCAGCGCGACCGCAGGACCCAGCGCCAGATCGGCTCGATGCCGGTCAGGGAGCCCTCCTACATGCACAGCTTCGCGATGACCGAGCGCTACGCGGTCCTCGTCGCCTTCCCCTTCGTGGTCAATCCGCTTCAGCTCCTCACCGGCGCCGGCTCCTTCATCGAGAACTACCGCTGGAAGCCGGAGCTGGGGACGCAGGTGATCGTCTTCGATCGCGAGGACGGCACGCTGCGCGGCGTATATGAGGCCGAGCCCTGCTTCGCGTTCCACCACGTCAACGCCTTCGAGCGTGGGGGAGAGCTGGTGCTGGACATGGCCGCGTATGAGAGCGCCGAGGTGATCGACTCGCTTTTCCTCGGCCACCTGCGCGATCCAGAGGGCCCGATCGCGCCGTCGGCGCAGCTGCTGCGCTACCGGATCGATCTGGACCGTGGACGGGTGGCGGAGGAAGCCCTCGCCGACCGCCACCTCGAGCTGCCGCGGATCGACTACGGGGAGCGGAACGGCCGTCCCTACCGCTACGTGTACGGGGTCGGGGCGCCCGGTCCGGGCGAGGAGTACGACTTTCTCGATCGCCTGGTCAAGATCGACGTCACGACCGGGGCGAGGGAGGAATGGCGGGAGCCGGGCGCCTATCCCGGCGAGCCGGTCTTCGTCCCGGCTCCTCGGTCCGACCGGGCCGAGGACGACGGGGTCCTGCTCTCGGTCGTCTTCGATGCGCGGGGCACCTCCTATTTGTTGGTGCTGGACGCCGCGGGCCTCGAGGAGCTAGGCCGGGCCCGGGTCCCCCACCGCATCCCGTTCGGGTTTCACGGTGAGTACTTCAGCTGATTGACCGTGCCCGAAGCGCACGTCGGGGAGCACCCGGGACAGCCAGCCCGGCATGTACCAGGCGGCTCGCCCCGCCAGCCGCAGGGACACCGGCAGCAGCAGCAGCCTGACCAGGAAGGCGTCGAGCAGGACGGCGACGCCGAGGATCACGCCCATCTCCTTCGGTGGCAGCGGCCCGGAGAGGGCGAACGTGAAGAAGACGGCGACCATCACGGCGCCGGCGGCGAGGATCACGCGGCCGGAGTGGGCGAGGCCGCCGACCATCGCCTCGCGGGCGTCGCCCGTCGCCTCCCAGTGCTCGCGCGCCGAGGAGAGCAGGAAGACGGTGTAGTCCATCGCGATCGCGAAGATCATCGCGAAGAAGAAGATCGGCCCCCAGGCGTCGAGGAAGCCCTGCGATTCGAAGCCGAGCAGGCCGGAGAGGTGGCCGTCCTGGAAGATCAGCGTGGCGACGCCGAATGCGGCGGCGGTCGACAGGAGGTTGGCCAGCACGCCGATCGCCGCCAGCAGAGGCGCCTGGAAGGCGACCAGCAGGAGCAGGAAGCCGAGGCCGAGGACGACGCCGATCGCCAGCGGCGTCTTCGCGCTCAGCGCCGCTTCGAGGTCGTGGTTTTCAGCCGCCGGCCCACCGACCAGAACGGACGCCGGCAGCTCGGTGCGCAGCCGGTCGACGGTCGCTCCGTACGCCGTCGTCGAGGGGCCGCTGGTGGGGACCGCTTCGATCAGGTCGGAGCCGCTCGCTCCGGGTTGGGGAGGCACGGTGGCGGCGATGCCGGGGTCCGCGCTCAGCACGGCCTCGGTCCGGCTGGCCCGCTCGCGCGGAGCCAGCACCTGCAGTGCGCCCGGCGCCCCCGGGCCGAAGGCCGCGGTCACCTGCCGGTAGCCGACCCGCGAGTGGTCGCCGCCGGGCACGACCTTGATCGAGGGCATCCCGGTGCGCAGGTTGAGGATCGGCAGCGCCAGGAGCACCAGCGCGACGAGGGCAAGGCCGCCGAAGGCAACCGGCCGGCGCCAGAGCAGCTCGCCCCAGCGGGCGAAGCGAGCCGAGCGATGGTCGCCGCTGTGCGCCCATGGAAGGGACAGCCTGTCGACCCGCCGGCCGAGCTTCGCCAGCACCGCGGGCAGCAGGGTCAGCGTCGCCGCCAGCATGAAGACGACCGAGATCATGATCCCCAGCGCAACCGAGCGGAAGGCCGGGCTCGGCACCAGCATCACCGCGGCGAGCGAGGTGAGGACCGTGATGCCGGAGAAGAGGACGGCCTTGCCGGCGGTGTCCATCGTCTCGCCGACGGCAGCATTGGGGGCGTGCTCCTGGCCGAAGAGCGCGTTGCGGAAGCGCATGACGACGAAGAGCGCGTAGTCGATGCCCAGCGCCAGGGCGAACATCAAGGCGAAGTTCATCGACCAGATCGATATCGGCGAGATCAGCGTGCCCAGATAGAGGACGCCGGCGGAGGCGATCAGGCCGGCGATCGTCAGCAGCAGGGGCAGGCCGGCGGCGACAAGGGAGCCGAAGGCGAGGACGAGGATCGCCATGGTGACCGGCCAGGAGAGCAGCTCGGACTTCAGCATCGCTTCGCGGTTGGCTTCGTTGAAGTCCGACCACATGCCGGCGGCGCCGGTCAGGTTGGCTTCCACCCCTGGCGCCGCTGCGGTGGAGATCTCGGCCTTGAGGTCGCCGGCGGCGGCGACCATGCCGTTCGGGTCCCTAGCGGCGCCGGCGCGGATCACGGCGGTGTGCCCGTCGCGGGAGATGGAGAGGCCGGGGCGCGGGGCGTCGACGGTGCTCACCGCCGGGTCGGCGGCGAGGATCCGCTCGGCGCGGCGGACGGTGGCGCGAAAGGGCGGGGAGGAGGCGGTCAGCCGTTGCGAGTGGACGGCGACCTGCAGCGAGTAGGCGCCGGCGCCGCGGAAGGCGCGGTCGACCTGCTGGCGCACCCGCACCGACTCCGAGCCGTTTGCCTGCCAGCCGGCGCCGGAGAGGGCCGTCTCCACCCGCGGTGCCAGCACGCCGAGCCCGACCGCGATCACCGCCCAGCTGAGAAAGATCCATCGCCGCCGCTCGGCGGAAAAGCGTCCCAGGCGTCCGATCGGTCCCAGCTGAGTCACCGGCTATGCTCCTTTTGTCAGTTTACAGATTAACAACTTAACAGTTGTGAAACGGTAAGATAGCAGAATGATGCAGAGCCCACTGCAGCCCGATGCCGCGGAGATGGTCGCCGGCCGCTTCCGCGCCCTTGCCGATCCGACGCGGCTGCGCATCCTCGACCAGCTCCGTCGCCATGCGGAGCTCTCCGTCGGGGAGCTGACCGAGGCGCTTGGCTCCTCACAGCAGAACGTCTCCAAGCACCTCGGGGCGTTGCGGGCGGAGGGTTTCGTCGCTCGCCGCAAGGAGGGGACGAGCTCCCGCTACCGGATCGCGGACCCCTCGGTGCTCGAGCTCTGCGACCAGCTCTGCGCGGCGATGGAATCCCAGCTCGCCGAGCTCGGCTCGGTGCTAGCCGGCTGAGCCCTGGCCGCCGTCGCGCTGCTCGCGCCGGCGGCGGAGCGCATCTCCGGGGCGCCAGAGGCTGACCAGGCCGGCGACCAGGGTGACGAGGAAGATCTGGCCGGCCATCATCTCCAGGCCGGAGATGAGGCGGCCCGGCTGGCCACCCGGCACGAGGTTCCCATAGCCGGTCGTGGTCAGGGTCGTGTAGCTGAAGAAGAGGAAGTCGGAGCTGGCCGGGTGCGGGTGGCCTTCGAAGAACGCGCCGCCCTGGACCCGCTCGATCACGCCGTAGAGGAAGGTGAAGAGGATGCCGAGCACGGCGTAGACGCTGAGCGCGCCGAGGATCGTGCGCGAGCCGACTTCCGGGGACATGACGACCCGGCGCAGGACCGCCGCCATCGCCACGGCGAGCAGCGAGACCTGGATCACGGTGGCCACGTTGAGCCAGGTGCGGTCGTCGGCCGCGGCGCCGACCGCGGCGAGGAGCACGGTCAGGACCGAGAGCACCAGGACGACGCGAACGAATCGAGCCCGCGCGTGCGAGCTGGTCAGCGCCACCACGGAGGTGGCGCTTGTCGCCAGGGTCAGCACGACCGAGGTCCAGCCCCGGTTCTCGAGCAGCGAGGCCAGGGTGTAGGTGATGAGCACGAGCGCAAAGACCAGGCCGAAGGCATCGCTGGCTCGCTCGGCTCGGCCCACCCACCGCTCACGCCTGCGCTCCCGACGCGATGCAGTGTCCATCCCCGCACGTTCGGCCACCGCCACGCGTTTCCTGCTCGAAGCCCGGGCCGCGCGACTTGTGGAACAGTCTCCGCCCAGTGTTCCGGAAGAAGAGAAGAGGCCTCGGGGGAAACGCGACTCAGCCGGCAGGCATTTCGCGCCGGATCGAGGCGCTCGCTCGTGAGTACGAGCTGCTTCGCGAGGACGATCGGTCATACCCCGCGGTGATGGTCGCGATGGCGAGCGCCGCGGCCCTGGTCGGCGGGACGAGCGTCTTCTTCCTCCTCCAGGGCTGCGGGGTCGAAGCGACCTCCTCATGCACCCGGTATCCGGACCAGATCTACGCCCTGCTTCCGGCGCCGTCCGTGGTGGTCACCGCGCTCCTCGTCCAGCAGGCCGTGGTCGCGACCATCCGGGGGCGCCTGCTCCTGGCGATAGAGGCGGCACTGTCGATCGACCTGCGGGAGACCTTTCCGCTGGGCTCGGGGGACGTGCCGATCTACTCGACCTACCACCTCCAGCAGCAGATGCACCACGAGGCCCGCGGGGCGGCCCTCTGGACGATCATGTTCCTGCTGCCGCTGGTTCTGCTGGTGGGCCTCATCTACTACAGCGGGCTGCAGCTCGCCGGACCCGCCCAGTGGGTCTTCTACGGCGGCTATGCGTTCCTGGTCCTGCTGATCGCCTGGACCGGACTCCCGGTGCTGCGCGGCTACCGAGCCCTCGATTCGCTTCTCTCCGACTACGTGCAGCAGCGCCGCGCCGAAGGCCTCTTCCGGATCTAGCGGAGAGCGGCCCAGGGCGACCTGCCCTACGGTGGGAGGCTCAGCCACCATCCAGTACGTTGGGCCGTGTGGATCTACGACGCTCGGATCGGCTGAAGCTCGTGGTTGTTCTGACTGGGGGGATGGTGTTGTCACTCGCCCTTGTTGCCGTCTTGGTCAAGTGGGCACCGGAATGGCTTGCATCTACGAGTGAACTTTCGCCAGCTGATCGCGCGGCCGAGGTGGGACGGGTCCGCACGGCCCTGCTCGCCATCGTGGCCGGCAGCATCGCCGTCGTGGGCGCTGTCTATACGGCTAAGACATTCGCGCTCAACCGACAGGGTCAGATCACCGAGCGGTTCACGCGGGCAACTGACCAACTCGGCAGCGCGCAGATCGATGTGCGACTGGGTGGAATCTACGCCTTTGAGCGCATAGCGCGCGAGTCTGCGGTGGACTATCCGGCAGTTGTGGAGATTCTCACCGGGTTCTTGCGTGAGCACAGCAAGCGTCCAAAGGTTAGCGACGCCGACGCATTTCCTCTCCCCACGGATACTCAAGCCGCACTATCGGTCGTAGCCCAGCTACAGCTTGAGTACGACGCGCCAAGGCCGCTCGACCTGGGCGGAGCCGACCTTCGCCATGGAAACTTTCACAAGACGAAGTTGCAAGGCGCCTCTTTGGGAAATGCCAACCTAAGCAACGCAGACCTTCGCGAAACCGATCTTCGTGGCGCAAGTCTGGCGAACATCAGAGCCACATCTACGCAATTCAAAGGAGCGAACCTCAGCGGCGCGAGCCTCATTGCGGCTGATCTCGAATGGGCCCAGCTTGACGCCGTGAATCTGCAAAACGCCAATCTCTTTGCCGCCTCTATCTATGAGACGACCAACCTCGCACAGGCCGACCTTCGGGGCACGGATTTCAGCTACGTCGACCTAAAGGACATAGACCTCAGCGAAGCTATCTACGACGAGACCACTGTCTGGCCTGACGGATTCGAGCCGACCGCATCTGGCGAAGGCACCGCCTATGAGATCTAGGCAGAGCAAGCACGATTTCGCCCTATAAGCGGAGGGGGAGGGATTCGAACCCTCGAGACGCCGTTAGACGCCTGCCGGTTTTCAAGACCGGTGCATTCAACCGCTCTGCCACCCCTCCGGGGAGTACGCGATTCGTCGATGCTAGACGTAGCGGCTGAGGACTGGGATCGCTCTAGATGATTGTATTGTCTGCAATGCGTCGATTGATTCTTCTCGCCTCCGCGATGGTCTTCTTCGACGTCGCCTTTTTCTCGGCCATCGCGCCGCTGCTGCCGGACTACGTCTCCGAGCTTGGACTGAGCAAGGCGCAGGCCGGGGTCCTCTCCGCTTCCTATGCCGCCGGCACCCTGATCGCCTCCTTGCCGGCCGGGCTGCTCGCTGCGCGGGTCGGTCCCCGGCGCACGGTTATCGGCGGACTGCTGCTGCTCGGCTTCTCCAGCGTCGCCTTCGGCTTCGCCCAGCAGTTCATCGTGCTCGACGCCGCCCGCCTGGTCCAGGGCGGGGCTGGCGCTCTGATCTGGTCTGGCGCGCTGACCTGGCTGATCAGCGCCACCCCGGCCGACCGGCGCGGCTCGGTGATCGGCACCGCTCTGGGCACGGCTGTGGCCGGCGCCCTGCTCGGGCCGGCGCTTGGCGCGCTGGCGGCCGGAATCGGCACCGAACCGGTCTTCAGCGCCGTGCTCGGCGTGGCAATCGTCCTGGCGGTGATCGCGGCGCGCACGCCCGAGCCTGAGATGCCCGAGTCGCAGAACCTGCGCGACGTCGCCGAGACCATCTTCAGCCGGCCGATCCTCATCGCGACCGCATTCGTCGCCATCCCCTCGGTGATGTTCGGCGCGGTCGACGTGCTGGCGCCGCTGCAGATCGCCGATCTTGGCGGGGGCCATGTGCTGATCGCCGGCGGCTTCATCGCCGGGGCGGCGCTCGAGGGTGTGCTGGCCCCGATCACCGGTCGTTACTCGGACCGGGCGGGGCGCCGCCTGCCGTTCATGGTCGGCCTGACGATCTGCGCCGTGGCGATGGCGGCGATCGCGATCGGCCAGACGATGGGGATCGTGATGGCGGGCCTGATGCTCACCTCGCTTGGCGGCGGCATCTGCTTCACGCCGGCGCTGACCATGCTCTCCGAGGAGGCCGAGTCGAGCCGTCTTCACCAGGGCTTCGCCGCCGGCCTCTCCAACATGGCGTGGGCGGCCGGGCAGGTAATCGGCGGCCTGGCGGGGGGCGCCGCAGCCAGTGTCGCCGGCAACGCGGCGCCGAGCCTGGCGATCATCGTCCTGCTGCTCGTCACCGTCCTCTACTCGTTCCACGCGCTGGGTGCGCCTCCGGTGCGCGCCGCCGAGAGCTGATCCGGTTTAGGCTGCCGCCACGATGTCCGCTGGCGGTGGCGATCGGGGAAGCGGCTTAGCCTGGAGCAACTGGGCTGGGGATCAGGTCTGCACGCCGTTCGAGCGGCTGCGGCCGGCAGGACGCGCGGAGCTGGCCGAGGCGGTGGCCGCCGCCGCGGCAGCGGGGCGCAAGGTCAGCGTCGCAGCCAGCGGCCACTCCTTCACCGAGGCGGCGATGACCGACGGCGGCACGATGCTGGATGCCGGTGCGCTCAGCGGCGTGATCGACGCCGACCGCGCCTCCGGGCTGGTCAAGGTCGGCGGCGGCACCGTGCTCGCCGACCTCAACGAGGAGCTGAGCCGGCTCGGGCTGGCGATGGAGAACCTCGGCGACATCGACCGGCAGACGATCGCCGGCGCGATCTCGACCGGCACCCACGGCACGGGGGCCAGGCTTCGCAACATCTCCTCCCAGGTCGAGGGGATGGAGCTGGTCCTCGGCGATGGGGCGGTGCGTGAGCTGACGGCCGCCGGTGAGCCCGAGCTGCTGCGGGCGGCCCGGGTCGGGATCGGCGCGCTCGGCGCGATCTCGGCGGTGACCCTGCGCTGCCTGCCCGCCTTCACCCTTCACCGCGTCGACAGCCCGGCCCCGCGCGAGGAGGTCCTCGATGCCTTCCAGGAGCGCGCCGACGCCAACGACCACTTCGAGCTCTTCACCTTTCCCTACGCCGATTCGGCCCTCGTCCTGGAGCGCAACCGCACCGACGAGCCGCCTCGCCCGCGCGGCCGCGCCGCTGCCTTCCTCAACGACATCGTGCTCGAGAACTGGGCGCTGGAGGCGATCTCGGCTGCGGGCAAGGCGCTGCCCCGCGCGATCCCGTCCTTCTCCCGGTTCGCGGCCTGGCTCGCGTCGGGCAGCGTCGCCACCGACCGCAGCGACCGGATCTTCGCCAACGAGCGCCGGGTGCGCTTCACCGAGATGGAGTACGGGGTGCCGCGCGAGCACGGGCCGGAGGCGGTCCGCCGGGTGGTCGAGTGGGTGCGCTCGAACCGGTACCCGGTCTTCTTCCCGATCGAGATGCGGGTGACGGCCGCCGACGACGCGCTGCTCAGCCCCTCGCACGAGCGCGACACGATCTACATCGCCGTGCACCAGTACCGCGGCATGGAGTGGCGCCCCTACTTCGAAGCGGTCGAGTCGATCATGAACGAGTACGGCGGCCGTCCTCACTGGGGCAAGCGCCACTTCCAGACCGCCGCCACCCTGGCCGAACGCTACCCGCGCTGGACCGAGTTCCAGGCGGCGCGCGACGAGCTCGACCCGAACCGCGTCTTCACCAACGAGTACGCCGAGCGCGTCCTCGGACCCTAGAGGAAGGTCTTGCCCTCGCCGCGGTAGGTGGGAACCTCGTCGACGATCTCGTCGCCTTCGACCAGGTGGAGGACGTCGAAGCGCTCGCAGAGCTCGCCGGCCTTGGCGTGACGCATGTAGACGCGGTCGCCGATCCGCAGGTCGCGGGCTGGCGGGCCGCTGAGCGGGGTCTGCACCTCGCCGGCGCCCTCCTCGCCGTCGAGCTCGAGCCCGGCTGGTAGCCAGGGGGAGGGAAGCCGGGCCGTGTCGCCGCTGCCCGACGCCAGGTAGCCGCCGCCGAGAGCGGTGGCGACCCCGGGGGCCGGCTTGCGCACGATCGGCAGGGCGAAGCCGGCGGCGGGGGTGAGGGTGAAGCGGCTGTAGGCATCGAAGAGGGTGGGGGCGTAGAAGCCCGAGCCGGCGGCGATCTCGGTGACGGCGTCCTCGGCACCGGTCAGCTCGAGGCTGCCGGTGCCGCCGCCGTTCACTATCTCCAGCTCGGTGAGCTCGCGGATCGCGGCGACGACCGCGGCCCTTCGTTCAGCCAGCTCCGCCGCCGAGCGACGCTGCATCGCGCGGATCGCCGCGCCGCGCATGCGCCGGCCGGGCGGTTGGTCGCCGACCCCGGCGATCTGGCCCTCGTAGGCCATCAGCGCGGCAAGCTCGACCTGTGGGCGCCGCTCGATCTCGCGCACGAGCGCGACCGCCTGCTCGGCCGTGTGCACGGGCGAGCGTTTCGGCCCGACCTTGAGTCGCCCGCCCATGGCCCACCAGCCGGCGTCGAGGTCGATGCAGACGCGAACCGGCGCCGCCCCCGCCCCCAGCACCGACTCGATCGCGTCGAGGTGCTCGGCGCAGTCGACCATCACGATCGGCGCCCCGCCTGGGTTGGCGACCGAGCGCAGCGCCAGCTCGCCGAGCGCGGCCGCGTCGGCTGTGGGATAGGCGAGCAGGAGGTTCTCGAAGCCGGCCTCGGCCAGCCAGAGCGTCTCCGGCAGGGTGAAGGTCATCAGCCCCGCATAGCGCTCGTCACGCGCCAGGATCCGCTCCAGCAATGCCCGGCAGCGCACGGACTTGCTCGCCACCCGGATCGGCTTCCCCGCCGCCCGCGCCAGCATCGCGTCCGAGTTCGACCACATCGCGTCGAGGTCGACGAAGGCAAACGGAGCCTCGACCTCCTCGAAGATCGCCTCGAACCCCGCATGCGAGCGGCCGGACACGACCACGAGACTAACCGCAGCGGGCGAGGGAACGGAGAGGGAGGGATTCGAACCCTCGAGAGAGCTTGCGCCCCCTACTCGCTTAGCAGGCGAGTGCCTTCAGCCACTCGGCCACCTCTCCGGGCAAGGGCTCGATTGTAAGAGCTTCTATGCCCGGCGCGAGCGCAGGACCACTCGGCCGCCGCGGGACGGGATCATCGTCACGTTGCGGTGCAGGGCCCGCTCGGGCTCGGGCTCGGCGGCCTCGAGGTCGAGGCGGCGGGCCGTCGCCTCGAGCACGACCCGCATCTCGGCCATCGCCAGGGCGGCGCCGAGGCAGCGGCGAATGCCGCCGCCGAAGGGGATCCACTCATACGTCCCGGGTTTGCGGCCGAGCCAGCGCTCGGGGCGGAACTCGAACGGTTCGGGGTAGAGGTCCTCGCGGTGGTGGACGAGGAGGATGCTCATCCCGATCGCGCTGCCCGCGCGGGTCGCGTAGTCACCCAGCTGCCAGGGCACTGTCACCCGGCGGCCGATGAAGGGGACGACGGGGCGGGAGCGCATGCTCTCGATGATCGTCGCCTCGACCTGCTCCTCGCTGCCCTCGCCGCCGCGGACCGCTTCGCGCAGCGCCTCGTGCGCCGCCGGGTTGCGGACCAGCCGCTCCCAGGCCCAGGAAAGCGAGTTGGCGGTCGTCTCGTGGCCGGCGAGGACCAGGGTGAGCAGCTCGTCGCGGACTTCCTTGTCGTCCATCGCCTCGCCCTCCTCGGTGCGCGCCTGCAGCAGCAGGGAGAGGATGTCGCGCCGCTCGCCGAGGCCCTCGTCGGCGCGCCGGGCGCGGATCACCGCGTAGGTCGGGCGGTCGAGCAGCTCGACGCCGAGCTTGGTGACGCCGACCGCCTCTTCGCGGTTGATGTTGATCAGTTCGCCGACCTGGGCCAGGGGCGAGGTCGAGGCGGCCACCAGGCGCTTGATCGTGAACCGCATCCGGCCCTCGGGGCTGTTGGGCTGCGGCTTGCCCTCGATGCCGAAGATCCCGGCCATGATCACGTCGAGCGTGATCGCCTGCATGCGCGGGGCCAGGGCGAAGGGGCGGTTGAGCGGCCAGCGGTCGATCTCGCGTTCGGTCGCGGTGGCGATCATCTCGGTGTAGCGCTCGATCGCCTCGCCGTGGAAGGGGGGCAGCAGCAGCTTGCGCTGGCGCATGTGGCGCGGCCCGACCGAGGTCAGCACCGAGCCGGTGCCGAGGATCGGCCGCAGCGGCGACTCGCCCGTCAGCGATGGCGCCTGCTCGGGCTTTGCCGTGAAAAGTGAGCGCACGTGGTCGGGGTGGGAGGTGACAACCGGGCCGCCGGGCAGGGTCGAGCGCATGCGGAAGACGTCGCCGTGGCGGCGCTGGGCGCCGAAGACGAACTGGATCTGGCGCTGGCTGAAGCGCAGCACCTGCGAGGCGCGTGAGAGCGGGATGACCGGGGGCTCGGGGAGCGCCGCGGCTTCCTCCGCCTCGATCGGGCCGGCCGGCGAGGGCGGCGCTTCGCCGACGAGGTCGGGGAAGGCCGGTTTTTCCTCGGTGCCTGCGGGGCGCTCGGCGACGGGGCTGCTCACACCGGCAATGTTACGTGGATCGGTGTAAAGGTTGGGCGCTTTCTGTGCGACATTGGTCACGCTCTACAGTCCTAGGCATGCAGCGGGGCAGGCGCACGAAGATCATCGCCACGGTCGGGCCGGCCAGCTGGGACGCCGACGTGCTGAGCCGGCTGATCGAGGCCGGCGCCGACGTCCTCCGCCTCAACTTCTCCCACGCCGACCGCGATCGCCACGCCCGTACAGTCGAGTCGATCCGCGCCGCCGCCGAGCGCGTCGGCCGCGAGGTCGCGGTGCTCGGCGACCTGCCCGGGCCGAAGCTGCGGATCGGCGAGCTGCGCGGCGACGTCGCCGAGCTGGAGACCGGCATGCACGTGAAGCTGACCCCGCAGGAGGTCGAGGGGGACCGGGAGACGATCCCGGTCACCTGGCCCGGCGTCACCTCCCTGCGCGAGGACGAGCCGGTCTACCTCGCCGACGGCTCGATCCGGCTGCGCGTGCGCGGCGCCGAGGACGGCGGCGTCGACTGCGAGGTCGAGGTCGGCGGCACGCTCTCCTCCCACAAGGGCATGAACGTGCCAGGGGTGAGCAGCCCGGCGGCGACCGCCGGCGACCTCGGCTGGGTCGAGTTCGCGGTCGAGCATGGGGTCGACCTGCTGGCGATCTCCTTCGTCTCGACCGCGGCGGACCTCGAGCCGGTGATCGAGCGGCTGCGCGCGCTCGGCTCCGACATCCCGCTGATCGCCAAGATCGAGAAGCAGCAGGCGGCGGAGAACGCCGAGGAAATCGTCGCCGCGGCGCCCGGCGGGATCATGGTCGCCCGCGGCGACCTCGGCATCGAGCTGCCGCTCGCCCGCGTCCCGGTGGTGCAGAAGAAGCTGATCCGGGCGGCGGGCCGCCATTCCAAGCCGGCGATCACGGCGACCCAGATGCTCGCTTCGATGGTGATCGCGCGGCGCCCGACCCGGGCCGAGGTGACCGACGTCGCCAACGCGATCTACGACGGCACCGACGCGGTGATGCTCTCCGAGGAGACCGCGGTCGGCCAGAACCCGGTCGAGGCGGTGCGGGTGATGGACCAGATCGCCCGCGCCACCGAGCCCGACCTGCCCTACGGCGAGTGGCTCTTCGGCCGCACCGACCAGGCGACCCAGGACGTCGCCGACTCCGTCGCCCAGGGGGCGGTCGGGGCCGTCTACCGGCTCGGCCTCTCGGCGCTCGTGGTGCCGACGACCAGCGGCCGCACGGCGCGGCTGGTCTCCGCCCACCGTCCCAAAGTGCCCGTGCTGGCGGTCTCGCCGCGGATCGAGACCGTGCGCCGCCTCAACCTGCTCTTCGGCGTGACCGCGGTGCTCCAGGAGCAGGAGGCCGACGTCCGCGCATTGCTGCACGACTGCGCCAAGCTCGCCGCCGAGAACGGGATCGCCGCCTCGGGCGACCTGATCGCGATCACCGCCGGTTTGCCCGAGCAGGAGCTGGGGACCAACCTCTTCGAGGTCCACCGCGTCCCCTGAGGCGCGCTAGGTTCCACCCGTGTCCATCCGACTCGAACGGGACCGGGCCGGCCTCGCGGTCGCCACGCTCGACAGCCCGCCGCTCAACCTCTTCGACCGCGAGATGTTCGAGTCCCTGCAGGCGACGATCGAGGCGGTCGAGGCCGATCTGCCGCGGGCGCTCCTCTTCCGGGCGGAGGGCCGTGCCGTCTCCGGAGGGGTCAACGTCGCCGAGTTCGACGGGCTGACGCCGGAGCGGGCGAGCGACCTCTGGGACCGGCTGATCGGCGCGGTCGAGCGGGTCGAAGCGCTGCCGCTGCCGGTTGTCTTCGCCGCCCACGCGCTGACCCTGACCGCCGCCTTCGAGCTGGCGCTCGGCTGCGACCTGATCCTCGCCGCGCGCTCGGCCAGGTTCGGCCTGGTCGAGAAAGTCGTCGGCCTGACCCCGTCGATGGGTGGCACGCAGCGGCTGGCGGAGCGGGCGGGCAGCGGGCGCGCTCGGGAGCTGGTGATGACCGGCGAGCTGTTCGGCGCCGAGCAGCTCGCCGGCTGGGGCGTGGTCAACCGCGTCTTCGACGACGAGGGCTTCGACGAGCAGGCGCGCGCCTTCGCCGTCGAGCTGGCGGCTGGGCCGACGAAGGCCCACGCGATGACGAAGCTGGTCCTGCGCCGCTTCCGCGAGGGCGGCATCCCCGCGGCGGACGAGGCGATCCGCACCGAGGCGGGGGATCTCTTCGCAACTGAGGACCTGCAGCGCGCCGTCAAGACCTTCCTCGAGCACGGCGGCCCCGGCCACGCGGAGTTCGAGGGCCGCTGAGGGGCTTCCGGTGCGCCTTTTGCACCCCATGCGTGGATAAAGCGCACCGGAACGGGATAGGGTTGCCGCGATGACCGACTTCGACGCGATCGCCCAGGGGATGAGCCAGGCGGTGCCCTTCGCGGGCTATTTGGGCCTCGAGATCACCAGCGTCGCTGCGGGTGAGGCGACCGTGGTCCTGCCCGAGCGCGCCGAGCTGACCAACCACGTCGGCTCCCAGCACGCCGGCGCCCTCTTCACGGCCGCCGAGACGGCATCGGGGGCGGCCTTCGTGGGTGCCTTCGCCGAGCGCATGGGAGATGTCACCCCGCTCGCCCGCAACGCCGAGATCTCCTACGAAAAGATCGCCAGAGGCCCGATCGAGGCGAGCGCCAAGCTCGGCGTCCCAGCGGACGAGGCCCTGGCAGCCCTTGACGCCGACGGCAAGGTCGTCTTCCCCTGCGAGATAGAGCTGACCGACGCCGAAGGCCAGCGAGTGGCCACAGCCACGGTCCAGTGGCACGTGCGGCTGAACAAGCCCGCCGAAGCCGAACCAGCCTAACCGCGCCCGCAAATCCCTAGAATCGCCCCTCCGGGCACCAAGCCCGCATCCCGCGCCAGTAGCTCAGTTGGATAGAGCGTCGGTCTACGAAACCGAAGGTCACAGGTTCGAATCCTGTCTGGCGCGCTCCCCGTTGTTCCGTGGGGTGGCGTGCATTGCCCCGTGATGAGCAGATCGCGGGTTCGCTGCGGGGTCGCGCTCGGCGGCGCTCCGGCCCCGGGGCCCCCTGAGCATCGAGCGTCGCGGCCCGTAGGGCGCCGCTGGCGATCTCGACCTCCTTCTCGATATGCCGAAGTCGCAGCTTGTTCGACCTGATCGCGCTGTCCGATGAGCTGGAGCAGGGTCTGGGGTCGAGGTAGGCCTCGTCACGAGCCCGGATCGTTGCCCTGCATGCGTGATCGCATTCGATTCGTTGGCAAGGCAGCTGCTGCGCGCTCTGGGAAACGGACGGCAGTCTTGAGCGTCGCCACCTTATTCTAGGGTCACACCATGGTCATGGCAGGAGATGCCAGCAGCATCAATGCGGCGGGCATCGCACTGGCTGCTGGCTCTGCTCTTGGCGGTGCGTTCTGTGGTGCTGTCGTCGGGCAATTCCTGGCCGCCCGAAGTGCACGGCGCCAGGCCCAGCTCATCCGGGCGAACGCGCTGGTCGATGAGTACCATAGCCCCAGCTTCATACTTCATCGCGGAGTGGTCTACTGCATCCCCGAAATTCTGCCCACGCGTGGTGACCCTGACTTCGAGAACGCGTGGGATCGCATAGCGCTGGGATTTGCCGATCCAGGTCTTTACAGACGAGACGAGCTTTCGGATTGGTGGGAGGGAGAGGTTCGAGACGGCGACCTCACCGATCATCAGCACCTGGGAATCTATGTTGGCTTCGTCGTACGCTTGGCCCAGCTCCTCGAAGACGCAAAGGGCGACCCTCATATCGATGCTGCGCTGGTCGCGCTTCGCATCGAAGGCATTCGGTATGACAGCGAGGCTCTGATCGACTTTGCAGACGCACTTGACCGTCTGGCGATTAAAAAGAAGGCGGCGAACGATGGCCTGAGGACCGCGTATATACGTCGAGCCGTGAAGTGGGCCGAGGGATAGGGACCCGTTAGCGCTATTTCTGCTTATGAATTAGCAAAAGCGGGATGACGGTTGGGGTCGGCGTAATCTTCATTGTGGCCCTCGCTCCTGTTCGAGAGTCGAATTGTCGCAAGCGTTTGACAGTCATCAGGTCTTTGCATGACCTGTGTTTTTTGACATCGCAGGCAGTATTTTACAGCGATCTGACTCAAGCGACCAGAACCCGGCTCTTCCCAGTAGAGTCCACACGATGTTTGGGGATCATCCACCGGGATTTGGCAGTCAGCATCCGTGGCAGGATCCGCTGGCGCCGCAGGACCTGTTCAATCCTCGGCCTGATGCGGAGCTGGCGATGGCTGGTGGGTTGGCCCCCAGTCCGCAGGAGTTCCCCTTCACCCCCGAGGGCCGGGCGCAGTACTACGATGCCGTTCGGTCGTCCGCCCGCCAGATGCAGATGGAGCAGATGATGCATATGACCCTTGCTGTTCAGGCGGACGAAGGGGCGAGGATGACCGCAGCCTCGGCCGCACACAGGGAGCGAGTGGCCTTTCTCCTGCTCTGTCCATGAGCGGCGCCAGGTGGGAATACGCGTCTGTCGTCTGGGAGCAGAGGCTCCAGAAAGTCACGAAGAGCGACTCGAGGTACGAGAGAATCCCGTTCCAGACTCGTGAGGAAGCGAGACTCAATGACTGGCGATTTCTCTGGTGGAAGATAGAAACGATCTTCGTTTGGCTTCCCGGCGCAGTCGAGGCAGAGGAGCGCATCTCATGGGAAACAGGTGACGAGAAGGCCAGGGTGCGAGTGCACGACGTGTACAACGAGCTCGGGGCCGACGGCTGGGAGATGATCGAAAGCGGCGTGAGGAGCTCCGCGATGGGCCCGGGCTTTGGGCGGGACACGACCAGCTTTCCGGTCCGAACCACGGCGTGGTTCAAGCGGCCCGCTCGTGCATCCCAGTCTTGAGGTTTCGCCGTCGAACGATCCGCCGTCGGGATGCCCGCCCATTGAGCTGGTGCTCCCCCGCCGCAGTGCACCCGGCCGGGCTATTTGGACCCTAAAGGTATTCTCATTTACAAATGGTCAAGCCAATCCAATCGATGCAGGGGCGGCCTAAGCAGACCGCCGCGGTTTCCCTGGCTGGGATTGGGGAGCTCGATCGGGAGAGTGACGTGCCGCTCTACTTTCAGCTGGCCGCGGCCCTTAAGGTCATGTTGGAGGTCGGGGGTTGGGAGGCGGGGGCTCGCTTTGCCTCCGAACGGGAGCTCGAAGAAGAGTTCGAAGTCTCGCGGGCGGTGATCAGGCCGGCGCTCGATTTGCTCGTCGGGGACGGGGCGATCATCCGGGTCAAGGGGTCGGGGGCCTACGTCGCTCCCCCGCGGCGCGAAGTTCGGGTGGCCGGGCTGGTACGCCTGTCGCTCGAACGCCGTGCCGATCTCGCGATCACCGTGCTGAGCGCGCGGGAACGGCTGCCCGACCGCACCGTGTCGCACTTTCTCGGGATCGAGGACTGGCAGACGCCGGTCGCGCACATCACAGCGGTCGCGGACGTCGGCGAGCCGTCGGTCGTCCTCATCGACTCCTTCACCACCGTCGCCCATGTCCCCTGGCTGCTTCCGATCGCGCGGGCGCGGGAGAGCGGCGCGCCGCTGCCGGAGCCCGGCGAGCTCGACCTGACCCGCGCCACGGTCTCGGTCGAGCACACCTTCTTCGGCGAGTGGGGATCGTCCCAGGTCGGCGCCACGGCGGGCGAGCCGGCGCTGATGGGACGCTTCGTCCAGTTCGGCCAGCCCGAGGGGCTGGCGAAGGAGCGCCCGCTCGAGTTCGCCCGCCTCGTCTACCGCGCGGACGGCGCTCAGCTCGCCTTCGAGCTGAGCTGACCCGCCCGTGACGGAGCTGGGCCAGAACCTGATCGACGCTCTCGCCCTCGGCAGCCTCTACGCGCTGATCGCGATCGGCATCACCCTCGTCTACACCGTGATGGGGATGATGAACTTCGCCCACGGCGAGTTCATCATGCTCGCCGCCTACGCCCTGTACGTCTTCGCCGGGCTGCCGTTCGGCGCGGCGCTCGCCGCCGCCCTTCTGACCGGGATCGCGATCGCGCTGCTTGCCGAGCGCGTCGCCTTCCGACCGGTGCGCAGCGCCGACCTCTCGGCCCAGCTCGTCACCTCGCTTGCAGTGGCGGCGATCCTCCAGAACGTCGTCACCGCGACGGTCGACGCCCGTGCCCAGTCGGTCGAAACGCCGGCCGTGCTCAGCGAATCGACCAGCATCGGCAGCATCTCGGTGCCGAACCTCGAGTTCGTCACCCTGGCGCTGACTGCGATCGTCCTCGGCGGTCTCGGATGGCTCCTCTACCGGACCCGCACCGGGCTGGCGATGCGGGCGGCGGCGGAGAACTTCGACATGGCGCGCCTGCTCGGCGTCCGCGCCGACCGGGTGATCGCGATCGCCTTCGCGATCAGCGGCGCCCTCGCCGCCGCGGTCGGCGTGCTGATCGTCATGCAGACCGGCCAGGTGACGCCGACGATGGGCCTCACGCCCGTCCTGGTCGGCTTCGTCGCCGTGGTGATCGGCGGCTTCGGCCGGATGGTCGGCGCCGTCGTCGGCGGCCTGCTGCTCGGGATCCTCTCCTCCCTGCTCGGCGTCTACCTGCCCGAGGGGCTGGTGCCGTTCCGCGATGCGATCGTCTTCACCTTCCCCGTGCTGATCCTGATCGTCAGGCCGCACGGCCTGCTCGGCGGGGAGATCGGGAAGGCCCGCGTGTGAGCGCCGCGCGATTCCGCTCGCGCCCATCCGCGGTCGCCTCGCTGCTGGTGCCGCTGGCCCTGATCGCGATCGTCGCCCTGGCGGGCGCCGACGGCACGCCGGCCTTCCAGGGCACGGTCACCCTGATCCTCTGCAACCTGATCGTCGTCATCGGCCTTCAGGTCTTCGTCGGCAACAGCGGCGTCTACTCGTTCGGGCAGCTCGGATTCGCTACGGCCGGCGCCTACGTGGCGGCTTTCCTCACCCTGCCGGCGGCCTTTGCCCTGCTGCAGACGCCCGGCCTGCCGCACTTCATCGTCGACGCCCACCTCGGCTCGTTCCCCTCAACGCTGATCGCCGCGGCGGTCTCCGGCCTGCTCGCGATGGCGATCGGCCTGCCGCTGATGCGCACCTCCACCCTCGCTATCCCGATCTCCACCTTCGCCTTCCTGATCGTCGCCTATAACGTCGTCGCCAACTGGGATCGGATCACCGGTGGCAGCAGCGGGCTGGTCAGCATCCCGACGACGACCGGCGTCGAATCGGCGGCCCTCTGGGCCGGCGCCGCCGTCATCGCCGCGCTCGCCTACAAATGGTCGGCCAGCGGATACCGGTTGCAGGCGACGCGCGAGGACGAGGTGGCGGCGCGCTCGATCGGGGTCGGCGTGATGAGGGAGCGCCTGATCGCTTTCGGCCTCAGCGGGATGCTGTGTGGGGTCGGCGGCGCGCTGGCGGTGCACCAGTCCGGCGTTCTCAACCCCACCACCTTCTACTTCGGCGCGACCGTGACGACGATGACGATGCTGGTCGTCGGCGGCGCCCGCAGCGTCTTCGGGGCCGTGATCGGGGCAATCGCGATCTCGACGGTCAACGAACTGCTGCGCGGGGTCGAGAACGGCGCCAGCCTGTTTGGCTCGATCTCGATCGGCGAAGCCCCCGGCCTGGCCGCGATCGGCCTCGGCCTGATCCTGCTGGCGACGATGATCGCGATGCCGAACGGGCTGAGCGACGGCCGCGAGGCAGGCGAGCTGCGCTGGCTGCGCCGGCTGGGATCGAAGGGCGCCGTGCCGCCGCCCCGAGCCCACGGGCCCGGGCTCGCCGCCATCCCGCCGCGCGATCGGTCCGCGAAAGGCGCCCTGCGTGCCGAGCGGGTCTCGGTCGCCTTCGCCGGCCTGCGGGTCCTCAAAGAGGTCGACCTCTCGCTCGAGCCCGGCGAGGCGCTGGGGCTGATCGGCCCGAACGGAGCCGGCAAGACGACCCTCGTCAACGTCCTCAGCGGGTTTCAGGCGCCCGATTCGGGCAGCGTCTGGCTCGACGGTGTCGACGTGACCGGCCGCACGCCGGCGCGCCTCGCCCACGATGGCCTGGGGCGCACCTTCCAGGCGGCGCTCCCGTTTCCGCACCTGAGTGGGCTGGAGAGCGTCGCCGTCGGCGCGATGGGCATGGGTATCGGCCGGCGGCGTGCGGTGGAGGTCGCCGCCATCGTGCTCGGTCGCCTCAACCTGCTCGATCGGTCCACGCAGCCGGCGGGCTCCCTGCCGCCCGGAAGCCAGCGCCTGCTCGGGATTGCCCGGGCGCTGGCGATCCAGCCCCGCTACCTGCTGCTCGACGAGCCGGCCGCCGGGCTGAACGAAGCCGAATGCGCGGAGCTGGTCGCGATCCTCCGCAACGTGCTGAAGGACTTCGGCTGCGGGATCATGCTGATCGAGCACGACATGAGCATCGTCATGGAGCTCTGCTCCCGGGTGCAGGTGCTCGATGACGGCATGACGCTGCGGGTGGGGACTCCGGATGAGGTCCAGGCCGACCCCGCCGTCGTCCAGTCCTATCTCGGCAGCTCCTTCCTGGCGGCCGCCGATGCTTGAGCTGCGCGGGGTCCGCGCCTGCTACGGGCGCATCGAGGTCGTGCACGGCGTCGATCTGAGCGTTGGCAGGGGAGAAGCGGTCGGGATGATCGGGCCGAACGGGGCGGGCAAGAGCTCGATCCTGCGCTCGATCGTCGGCCTGGTCCGGCCGACCGCCGGGGCGGTCGTGTTCGAAGGCCGGGACCTGACCGGGCTGCCGCCGGAGCAGATCGTCCGCCTGGGCCTGGCGCTTGTGCCCGAGGGCCGGCACGTCTTCAAGACCCTCACGGTCGAGGAGAACCTGCGGCTCGGCGCCGGCGGCAACGACAGCGGCGCCCGGATGGAGGAGACGCTCGAGCGCTTCCCGGTCCTTCGCGAGCGTGCCCGCCAGTGCGCCGACCGCCTCTCGGGCGGAGAGCAGCAGCAGCTGGCGATCGCCCGCGCCCTGCTCGGCAGGCCGAAGCTGCTGATCCTCGACGAGCCCTCGCTCGGCCTCGCGCCGAAGACGATCGACGTCATCTACGAGCTGCTCCAGGGCCTTCGCGACGAAGGGGTGACGATGCTGCTGGTCGAGCAGAACGCCGCCCGCACGATCGAGTTCTCCGATCGCTGCGTCGTGCTCAGCACCGGCAAGGTGCGCGCCCAGGGATCGCGCGGCGCGCTGCAGCGCAACCCCGATGTCCTGCGCGCCTATCTCGGCAAGCAGCCGTGAATAGAATGGAATCCCAAAATAATCGTGAGGAGCTGTGATGTTTGACGACCAGGCACGAGGAGCGCCGACCAGCGAGGACGTCGCGCTCGCCCTGCGCCGCTGCTGGCAGCCGGTCGCGAGGCTCGAGGACCTGAAGCACGGCCCGCGCCGGGCCGTGCTCCTCGGCGAGGCGCTGGCCGTCTTCCTCACCGAGAGCGGCAAGGCGGCCGTGGTCGCCGACCGCTGCGCCCACCGCGGCGCTTCGCTCTCGATGGGCAAGGTCGAAGGCAACTCGATCCAGTGCCCCTACCACGGCTGGGAGTGGGACGGGGAGGGTGGCGCCTGCACCCGCATTCCCTCGCTGCCCGATCAGGACCAGATCCCGCCCCGCGCCCGCATCCCGGCCTTCCCGGTGCGTGAGCACTGGGGCCTCGTCTGGACGGCGCTGGAGGAGCCGCTCGGCGAGCCGCCGACCCTGCCCTGGTTCGACGATGAGAAGTGGACCTGGGGCCACGGCGCGCCCTTCGAGCTCCCGGTCTCCTTCGGGATCATGATCGAGAACTTCCGCGACGTCTCCCACTTCGCCTTCGTCCATCAGGCGACCCTGGGCGCCATGCCCGAGGTGATCGAGCCGCTCAAGCCGGAGAGCGATGGGCTGGCGGTGACGCTCCGCCGGAAGGTGGAGTGGGGCGAGGACGCGTCGGCCGTCTGGGGTGCTCTGCGGGAAATGCACTACCACGTGGTCGCGCCCAACTTCGTCTCGACTCGGATCCTCACCGAGGACGGCGAGCGCTGCCTGCTCCACGCCGCCCGTGCGATCAGCTCGACGGAGTCGGCGCACTACTGGATCGAGGGCGGCCTGGAGAACTTCGACGAGAGCGATCTCGAGAGCCTGATCGCCTACGACTGGCGCATCTACTCGGAGGACCTGCCGATCATCTCCGCGGTCCAGCCCGCCGAGCTGCCGCTCGACCCGAATGCCGACGTGAACACGCTCGCCGACCGGTTCACGCTCGCCTACCGGGCGGCGTTCCGCGAGTTCGTCGATCGCGCTCTCGCCGCGCGCCCGCTCGCCTAGCCGCCGTATTCGGGGAGAAACCGCGGCTTGACCTTCGCCGCCAGCACCGGCTTGCCGGTGGTGTACGAGTAGATCGGCCAGGTTCGGATCGGGTGGTGGTCGGTCCTCGTGTAGGCGAGCGTGCCGACGACCGTCCTGTGGGGCGTGGCTTCGAGCGCATCGGCAAGGACGTCGCCGTCGACGCTGTGCGTTTCCCGGATCGCGTCGAGGATCAGCTGTCCGCCCGCGTATGCCCCCAGGAGGGAGCTCGAGACGTCGGTATCCACCCCGGCGCGTTTGAGCTTCTCGAACAACCTCGCGGTTTCCTCGCTGGGCGGGTCATAGGAGGAGCCGTTGGAGGTGGCGTAGATGTCCATGGTGCTCGGAATGCCCTTCAGCCAGAAGGTGCCGTCGAAGCCTCCCGGCCCGATGATCGGAACGTCGATTCCGGCGGCGCGGATCTGCTTGATCGCCGAGGCGCCGCCCGGCGGGTAGGAGCACATGGCCACGGCGTCGGCGTTTGAGCCGCGCAGCTGGCTCACCTGGCTGGCGACCGACTCGTCGCTGTTCTCGAAGTCGACCGAGCCGGCGATCGTGCCGCCGAGGTGTTCCCAGGTCTGCTGGAAGCCGGAGCAGTACGCCCTGCCGAAGATGATCGAGGTGTCGCGGAACAGGAACGGGTGCGCGATGCCGCGATCGCGCAGGAACGAGGCGCCGGAGCTCGCCTCGCTGAGCAGGCTGGGGTATGAGCTGAAGGAGAGGCGCCCGGTGGTCGGCGGTCCGAACCCGGGTTCGTTGGCGATGGAGACGTTCAGCTCGTCGTGCTCTTCGGCGAGCGGGGCGCCCGCCGCCGCGTTCAGCGCCTCGCCGCTGAAGACGAGGACGTCGGCCCCGTCTTCGATCACCTTCTGCACCGCCAGCACCGCCTGCTGGGGGTCCGAACGAGTGTCGGCATGAACGATCCTGATCCTGTGGCCGTCGATCCCGCCGCGGGCGTTGGTTTCCTCGACCAGCTGTTCGACCGCGGCAAAGGTTGAGTCGTAGGGCGCCATATAGCCGGTTTTGGCTATCGCGGCGCCAATCACGATCTCCTTCGGCAGGCCCGCAGACGGGCCCCCGGCCGATTCGTCGCTGCCGCCGCAGCCGCCCACGAGTACGAGCATCAGCCCCAGGAGGACGAGAACCGGCTTGGCTGACACGGGCCTCAGCCGCCGTATTCGGGGATGAAGCGCGGCTTGATTTCGGTCACCAGCTTCGGCTTGCCGCTCGCGTAGGAGTAGATCGGCCAGGTCCGGGTCGTGTAGTGGTCGTCCTTGGTGTAGGCGACCTTGCCGACGACCGTCTTGTGAGGCTTGGCTTCCAGCGCCGCGGCCAGGACGTTCCCGTCGACGCTGCCGGTTTCCCTGATCGCGTCGATGATCAGCTGCCCGCCCGCGTATGTCGCCAGCAGGCCGCTCGAGACGTCGGTGTCCACACCGGCCCGCTCGAGGCTCTTGAACAGCTGCGCCGTTTCCTCGTTGGCGGGGTCGTAGGCCGAGCCGTTCATGCTGGCGTAGACGTTCTTCAGGCTCGGGATGCCCTTCACCCAGAAGGTGCCGTCGAAGGCGCTGGGCCCGAGAATCGGGACTTCGATGTGGGCGGCCCGGATCTGCTTTATCGCCGCGGCGCCGCCGGGCGGGTAGGAGCACATGAAGACCGCATCGGCGCCGGAGCCGCGCAGCTGGCTGACCTGGCTGGCGACCGACTCGTCGCTGTTCTCGAAGTCGACCGAGCCGGCGATCGTGCCCCCGAGGTGTTCCCAGCTCTGCTGAAAGGCGGAGCACCCTGCCTTGCCGTAGATGATCGACGTATCGCGGAAGAGGAATGGATGCCGGATGCCCCTCTCGTGCAGGAACGTGGCGTCCGCGCTCGTCTCGCTGAGCAGGCTCGGGTTCGAGCTGAAGGAAAGCCGGCCCGTGGTCGGCGGCCCGAAGCCGGGCTCGTTGACGATCGAGAAGTTCAGCTTGTCGTTTTCCTCGGCGAGCGGGGCGCCGGCCGCCGCGGTCAGCGCCTCACCGCTGAAGAAGAGGACGTCGGCGCCCTCTTCGATCACCTTCTGCACGGCAAGCACCGCCTGCTGGGGATCGGAGCGGGTGTCGGCCTGGACCACGCGCACCCGGTGGCCGTCGATCCCGCCGCGGGCGTTTGTTTCCTCGACCAGCTGTTCGACCGCTGCGAAGGTGGCGTCGTAGGGCTCGAGGTAGCCGGTCTTGGCGATCGCGGCACCGATGGTTATCTCCTTGGGCAGGCCCACGGAGGGCGATTCGCTCGTGCTGCTGTTGCCGCAGCCAGCCAGGCTGGTCAGCGCGCATGCCAGCAGGGCGAGGAGCGGCACTGCCAAGAGACGCCGAATGTTCAGCTGACGCGCGCTCCCGGACAATGCCAAGAGAATACCTGAGCAACATAAAGCGCCCGAAGCGAAGGTGCGGCGCCGAGCCCGACCGTTCGCTACGGGGCGACGAAGGTGTCCGGCTCGGGGCCGATCCGAGCGCCGCTGTCGAGGTCGCCGATCGCCGCCAGCTGACGGTCGGAGAGCTCGAAGTCGAAGATGTCGATGTTCTCGCGAATCCGCTCCGACGTGATCGACTTGGGGATGACGACGTTGCCGATCTCCAGGTGCCAGCGCAGGATCACCTGAGCCGGCGTCTTGCCACGGCTTTCGGCCATCCGCACGATCGTCCCGTTGCCGAGCGCGTCCCCCTGCGCCAGCGGGCTCCAGGCCTCGGTCGCAACCCCGTGCTCGGCGTGCCAGCCCCGCAGGCGAGCCTGTTGAAAGAGGGGGTGCAGCTCGATCTGGTTGACCGTGGGCCGGGTTTCCGTCTCCCGCTCCAGCAGCTCGAGGTCCTCGATCCGGAAGTTGGATACGCCGATCGTGCGGGCCGCCTCCTCGCCGTGGATCCGTTCGAAGGCGCGCCAGGTTTCGATGAACCGGCCCTCGGTCGGGACCGGCCAGTGGATCAGGTAGAGGTCGACGTGATCGAGGCCGAGCCGGTCGAGGCTAGCCTCGAAGGCCGACAGGGTCGAGTCATGGCCTTGCCATGAGTTCCAGAGCTTGGTGGTGACGAAGTAGTCCTCGCGCGGCAGGCCCGAGGCAGCGAGCGCCGCGCCCACCTCCTTCTCGTTGCCGTAGGCGGCCGCCGTGTCGATGTGCCTGTAGCCGGCCTCGAGCGCCATCTCCACGGTCATCTGGGTCTTGGCCGGCGGCACCTGGAAGACGCCAAGGCCGAGCTGCGGTATCTCGATGCCATCATGGAGCCGGAGGCTTGGCACGGTTGCCTGGGCCGTGTTCATTGTTGTCATGATAGCTCCAATTCTGTCATGAGTAGTAAAAATGTCGAGAGCAATTTGCCGGAATTCGGTACCCGCAATCCGCCGCCAGCGGTTAGGCTTCGTCTCGATGCCAGTCAAGCTCCATCGCTGCTCCACCATGTGGGTGAAGATCGACGCTCATCCCTGCTGGAAAGTGCAGAAGGCGCTGGATGAGCAGGGCATCGAGTACGAGCTGGTGAAGGGCCCGTTGCGGCCCGGCAAGAGGGAACGGCTCGAGCAGCTCTCCGGGCAGCGCAAGTACCCGGCGATCGAGTTCGAGGACGGCCGTGTCTACCGCGAGGAATCGAAGGACATGGCGGCGCGGATCCGGGCCGGGAAGCTCTTCAACGCCGACGCCGCTTAGGCGGCGACCGGAGCCGGCTGACGGTCGGTCAGGACCGCGGTGGCGCCGCCGGACGGCGTGACCGTGATGTTGCGGCGGCGCGCAACCTCGGCGCCTCCCGCGGAGGGATCGACGGTGCACTCGGCGAGCGCCCTGCTGAGGACGACCTTCATCTCCAGCATCGCGAAGCTCGCGCCGAGGCAGCGGCGGCGACCGCCGCCGAACGGGATCCAGGTGTAGGTGCCCGGCGACTCGTCGAGGAAGCGCTCGGGGCGGAACGCATCGGGCTCGGGGTAGATCTCGGGGTCGTGATGGATCAGGTAGGCATTGGGGACGAGGCTGCAGCCGGGTGGGTATGTCCAGCCGCCCGCCTCGAAGGGCTTGACGACGAGGCGCGGGGCCGAGTTCGGCAGCACCGGCCGGGTTCGCAGCGTCTCCTGGATCGTCGCCGTCAGGTAGGCGTCGTCCCCCGAGTCGATCTCATCGGTCAGCCGTGCCAGCGTCGCCGGGTCGCGGGCGAGGCGCTCGAAGGCCCAGGCCAGGGTGGAGGCGGTCGTCTCGTGTCCGGCGACCAGCAGGGTCAGCAGCTCGTCGCGGATCTCCTGCTCGCTCATTGGCGAGCCGTCCTCGTGCCGCGCCTCGAGCAGCATCGCCAGCACGTCGTTGCCATCGCCCGCAGCCGCCCGCCGCTCGCCGATCAGCGCGAAGAGCAGCTCGTCGACCTCTTCCTGCATGCGTATGAACTTCGCGAACGGACCCGCTCGTTCGAGCGCCCGCGCGGCGACGCTGTCCTTCGGCGGCGCCATCAGGCTGATCGGCTTGTCGCCGAAGCTGAGCATCGCCTGCAGCCGCTTGCGCAGCGCGTCGAAGCGCGCCCCGGGGTCGAGGCCGAAGACCGCGCGGAGGATGATCTTCAGGGTCAGGTCCTGCATGTGGGGGTGCAGCTCGACCGGCGTCTCCCTGGGCAGGGCAGCGAGCTCCTCGGCGGCGACCTCCTCCATCAGGCCGGTCAGGCGCTCCATCCGCTCGCCGTGGAAGGCGGGCAGCATCAGCTTGCGCTGCTCCATGTGCGCGCCTTCGTCGAGCAGGATCACCGAGTTCGAGCCGACGACCGGTTCGAGCACGCGGGCGCCCTCTCCGGGTCGCAACACGTCGGGCGGCGCGGTGAAGACCCGCTTCACCTCCTCCGGATCGGCAAGCATCACGAAGGGAGGCGCAAGCGGCAGCCGGATCGTGAAGCGCTTGCCGTAGCGCTGACGGCACTGGCGCAGGTAGGCGAACGGGCGCGTCCAGAACCCGACCATCTGGATCGCCGGGGGGTAGGGAGGACCGGGCGGTAGGCCTGCTGGTCTCATGCGCGGCTGCCGATTATCGCACTCCCTCGATACTTTGGCGGCAATCAAACGAGCTGAAGGGGTCGTGATGGAGCAGCTGCGCGGCAGGACGGCACTGGTGACCGGGGCCTCGGGCGGGATCGGGCGGGAGATCGCTCGCCGCCTTGCCCACGAGGGGATGGGCGTTGTCCTCAGCGGCCGGCGCGAGGACGCGCTCGCCGAGGCCGTCGGGGAGCTGCGCGGGCTGGGCGCGAAGGCCGAGGCGGTGCCGGCCGACCTCGGCGACCTCGACCGGATCGACCCGCTGGTCGAGCGCAGCGAGGCGGCTCTCGGCCCGATCGACCTGCTCGTCAACAACGCGGGCGTCGAGACGGTGGGCGCCTTCACTGCGTACAGCCGCGAGCAGCTGAGCTCGATGGTCGACGTCAACCTGACAGCGCCGCTGCTGCTCACCCACCGCGTCGTGCCCGGCATGCTCGATCGCGGCCGCGGGCACGTCGTCTTCATCTCATCGCTGGCCGGCAAGGTCGGCCCGGCCTACAACGAGCCCTACGCGGCGACCAAGGCCGGCCTGATCGGCCTCAACCAGTCGCTGCGGGCCGAGTACACCAAGTCGCCAATCGGGTTCTCCGTCGTCTGTCCCGGCTTCGTCGCCGGCGACGGCATGTACCAGCGGATGGTCGAAGAAGGGGTCAGCTCCAACCGCCTGCTGGGCGAGACCACCCTCGCCAAGATCGCCGAGCGCGTGGTCGATGCCGTCAAGGGAGACCGTCCCGAGGTGGTCGAGAGCGGCTCCCCGATACGCCCCCTGCTCGCCCTCGGCCAGCTCTCGCCGCGTCTCGTCGAGCGGCTGGTGGAGATGTTCGGCGGCACCGAGATCTTCCGCCGCACCGCCGCGGCCCGCGGCCGCCTCGACTGAGTGCCGCAAGCGCCGGCTTCCTGGTTGCGGCAGACTCCATGGTGTGTCGAAGCTCCGCTTCCAGATCTCGGTCTCGCTCGACGGCTACGTCGCCGGTCCCAACCCGAGCGAGGAGCAGCCGCTCGGCGAAGGCGGAGAGCAGCTTCACGATTGGGTGGTCAAGCTGGCCGCTTGGCGGGAGCCGCACGGTCGGGAGGGCGGTGAGGTCAACGCCAGCAGCCCCGTGTTCGAAGCGGGACTGGCCAACGTCGGCGCGACGATCATGGGTCGCAACATGTTTGGCGGCGGGCCCGGTCCGTGGAGCGAGCCGGCGTGGGACGGCTGGTGGGGCGACGATCCTCCCTTCCGTCATCCGGTCTTCGTCCTCACCCATCATGAGCGCGAACCGCTCGAGAAGGAGGGCGGCACCTCGTTCACCTTCGTCACCGACGGGATCGAGTCGGCGCTCGCGCAGGCGACGGAGGCCGCCGGTGGGAAGGACGTGGCGCTCGGCGGCGGCGCCGAGGTCGCCCAGCAGTACCTCGCCGCCGGGCTGATCGACGAGCTGCTGCTCAACGTCGTGCCGGTGCTGCTCGGCGGCGGCACGCGGCTGTTCGACGGTCCCGTCGGCGCCAGCCTGGAGCAGGTCGAGGCGATCGAGGCGCCGGGCGTCGCCCACCTCCGGTACCGCGCGGTGCGCTAGACCTCGATCCAGGTCCCCTTCGGGCCGAGGTTGCGGACCGGCGTCTCGCCGATACGGCTCTCGCAGCCCCAGGACTCGTGGATATGGCCGCAGACCGTCAGGCGCGGCGCCTTCTCCTCGATCGCGCCGAGCAGGGCGGCGCTGCCGAAGTGGTCGCCGGAGCCGTTGGCGTCGCAATGCCCCCGCGGGGGCGAGTGCAGGACGAGGATCGCTCCCCTCGGGCAGGCGGACAGCATCGCGGCGGCGGCCTCGTCGTCGAGGTCGAAGCTCCAGTCCCAGGGGGTGACGGGCACGCCCGCTCCGAGGCCGAAGAACTCCGCCCCGGCGATCGTCGCGCCCTCTCCGTGCAGCACGGTTGCCGCGCTCCAGCCGGCGGCGGCCTCGCGCAGCGCGGCGTCGGTCTCGTTGTTGCCGGGCACCAGCACGGTCGGGGTCTCGATCGCGGCCAGGGCCCCGATCGTCTCGGACAGGCCCTCGTGCACCGAGGCGAAGTCGCCGGCGCCGATCACCACGTCCGCCTGCGCCGACATCGCCACCAGCTCGGCCGCCTGGTCGAGGTCGCGGTGCAGATCGCTGAACGCGAGCAATTTCACCGGCTGAAAGTTAGCTGGCACGCATGGGACTCGTCACGAACCTTGCAGACGAAAAGTTTCACATCCGCTAGATTCAGCGCACCCCAGATGCGATTTTGCGCCCTAGGGTGGACGCCATGGAGGCGGTGAGGAAGATGTGGAGCGACGATCGGCTGGACGCAATGAACGACCGGATCGACGAGCGGTTCGACCGGGTCGATCAGCGCTTTGACCTGGTCGATCGGCGGCTTGACGGACTCGACGCCGACCTGCGCGGCTTGCGCACGGAGATCAAGGTCGAATCGACCTCGCTGCGCCGTGAGATGCAGGCTGAATTCAGGGCTGTGCGCGGCGAGATGAAAGCCGAGTCAGTTGCGCTCCGCGGCGAGATGAAAGCCGAGTCAGTTGCGCTCCGCGGCGAGATGAAAGCCGAGTCGACTTCGCTGCGCGAAGAGATGCACCTGCGATTCGATCGTCTCGATGCCCGCCTCGATGGGCTGCAGCGGACGATGCTGCTCTTTTCCGGAAGCATCACCGTTGCCCTGCTCGGCGTTCTCGTCACGCACGCATAGGGGTTCCTACGCCTCGGCGGCAGCCGTCCGGCGCGGCAGCCGCTCGCGCCACCGCCTCGCCGGTTCCTGCTCGGCCCGCGCCTCGAGGTCGAAGTAGAGAAGGGTGCGGCCGAGGGCGACGTAGGGGACGAGCAGGGCGAAGACGACCGAGCCGATCACGTTGATCCAGAGCAGCGAGAGGCTGGTGAAGATCAGGGCAAAGCCCAGCACCGGACCGGCGGCGATGCTGAGCAGCCAGAAGAAGCCGAGAGCGCGCACTGTGCGCCACCAGCGGCCGCGCACCGCGGCGGAGCTGCCGCGGAAGGCGTCGCGGACCCCCCTGTCCTCGATCAGGATCTCCTGCTGGACGAACTGCCAGCAGACGAACTTGTAGATGGCGTATGGGATGCCGATCACGGTGATGAAGAGCCCAAGGGTGGCGAGCGGCACCAGCAGCTGACCGCCGGCGACCCGCCAGAAGCGGCGCAGCATCCCCCGCCAGGAGTCGGCGAAGCCCATCTGGCCGGTATCGGCGAGGAGTCGCACGGCGAAGATCGCCACGGCCGCGACGATCCCGCCGGCGATCGGCTGGCCCAGCGATTCGATCGAGTCGGCGAGGGCCAGGTGGGCGCCGGAGCGACCGGCGGCGCCGTCGACGCCGCGCTGCCCGGCAGCGAGCGCGGCGAGGCCGCGGACCGCGCCGACCAGCGCCAGCGCGCTCAGGCCGATCGGCGCCATCGTTCGCCAGTGCCGCCCGTACAGCTGCCGCGCGGCCCGCACCAGCTGCCCGAAGGCGCGGCGCCGGCGCAGCTGGGTGAGGTCGACCGGGCCCCACCTGGTCACGCCGACGAAGAGCGCCAGGAGCAGGATCGGGAGCGCGATCATCGCGATCGCCGCCGCCCGCGACCGTGACTCGACGTTGATCACGTCGGAGACGGCGGACACCGCGCCGCAGAACGCCCCGGTCACGGCGGGGCCGGCGAGCGAGCCGCCCGGGAGGCGCGGGCTGGTCGTGCGCTGCTCCTCCATCCAGGTGAGCGGTTCCAGCCACTGCGACTTGGTCAGCGGCCCGGTCGGCCCGTTGTTGAAGCCCTTCTCCTTCTGCCCCCAGTGGCCGAAGTAGGTGAGCCAGCGGAAGCGGCCGGTCGTTGTCGGGAAGGTCGGCACCGGCACCGGCCGCGGATCGACCCGGCGCAGCGGCTCGCTGGTGTTGTCGCAGCCGACCCCTGAGCCGCCCTGGCCGTTCTCGACGTAGACGGTCGAGTCGTAGAAGGTCGCGTGCGAGCCCGCCGCCGGGTAGACGACCGGGTGCGTCCCGTCCTTCTCCACCTTGCTGTCGTCCCACCCGGCCCGCTCGCCGCCGGCGTGCTGGAAGAGCACGATTTCGCTCGGCCCGGTGAGCAGCGCCTGGCGCGGCGTCCGGGCTTCGAAGGCGATCTGCATCCCCTCCCAGTCGCCCTCGTGCAGGTCGTTGAACTGGTTGAAGTACCAGAAGAACCAGTACTGGACGGCGAGGCCGGGGCGGCCGGCCTGGCGGGCGATGTGGGCGTAGGTGGTCGGCGGCGCTTTGCCTTCGCGCTTCAGATTGGCGAAGTCGCGCGCGTAGACGCAGGTGTCGCCAAGCGGGTCGCCGGGCAGCTCGAGGTGGTAGGAGCTGTCGAGGCCCGCGACGTCGGCGGCCGTCGGCGCGCGCTTCACGAGCTTCTCGCTGCCGTCTTCTTCGGCCCGCAGGAGCTTCACCGCCGGGTTGCCGAGGACGGTGGAGACGCTGGTCGGCTCGTACTGCTCAGCCGAGGTTTCGCACGGCGGGTCCTGCTCTTCGCGCAGCATCGCGATCGGCGCGTAGGTGGCGATCAGGCGCTGGGCGGGATCGCTGAGGTCAGGTTGCCGCGCGCCGGCCACCGATGGCAGGGCGAGCAGCGCCAGGGTCGCGATCGTCGGTGCGAGGCGCCGCGGCCGGACTGTCACCCCAGCCAAAGTACCAGCGTCAGCTGGGGTCGGCCAGGGGTTCGGAGCCGCCCGGCTCCTCCGCGACTTCCTCGACCTTGCCCGCCGGCATCGTCGCCAGCGAGACGACGAAGGCCACCGCCATCACGCCGGCCATCGCGTAGAAGACCGTGCGCGAGGCGAGCGCGAAATCGTGCTGGACGGCGGCGAAGAGATTCTGGGCGTGGCCGCCGGCGACTTCGGCGAAGCCTTCGCTGCTGCTGGAGCTGCCCTGGCTGATCGAGTCGGCGATCTGATCGGCCTGCGCCTTCGGCACACCCTGGGCGCCGAGCGTCGACTCCAGGTTCGACTTGTTCTCGAGGATCAGGATCGTGCCCAGCACCGCCATGCCGAGGCTGGAGCCGAAGTTGCGCACCGTCTGCGTGATCCCGGTCGCCTCGCCGTAATGGCTGGCCGGCAGCCGATTGAGGGCATCGGTGTTGGCCGGGCCGAGGACGAGCCCGACGCCCGCCCCGGTGAGCACGATCCAGTACCACTGCGAGCTGACCGATAGGTCCGGCATCGAGTGCGCCCAGAGCGCGAAGCCGACGGCGGAGAGCGCGCAGCCGAGCACGACCGACGGCCGCGCCCCGACCCGGTCGAGGATCCGGCCGCCCCACTGCGACGCGATCGCGAAGCCGGCGAAGAAGATCAGCAGGTAGAGGCCGGTTTCCGAGGCGCTTTCGCCGAGCGAGATCTGCGCGTACATGCTGGCGAAGAAGAAGAGCGGGACGAAGGGGATCATCAGCAGGAAGAGGACCGCGTTGTCGACCGCGAAGGCGCGGTTTTCGAAGATCCGGACCCGGATCAGCGGGTTCTCGACGCGCAGCTCGTAGAGGACGAAGGCGGCGAGCAGGGCGAGGCCGGCGGCGATGCAGATCCAGGTGACCGGGCTGCCCCAGCCCCAGACGCTGGACTGCTGCAGCCCCAGCACCGCGAGGCCCATGCCACCGGAGACGAGCAACGTCCCGCGGTAGTCGAGCGGCGCCGGGTGCTTGTGCTCTGCGGGCTTGGCGATCGCGGTGAGGATCAGGGCGATGACCGCGACCGGGATGTTGACCCAGAAGATCGCCCGCCAGCTGACCTCGACCAGGTAGCCGCCTGCCAGCGGCCCGATCGAGGTGAGCCCGCCGGTGACGGCGAAGAAGATCGCCAGCGCGCGGCCGCGCTCGCGGACCGGGAAGGCGCCGAGCACGATCGCCAGCGCCGCCGGGAACATGATCGCCGCGCCGGCCCCCTGGATCACGCGGAAGGTGACGATCCATGCCTCGTCGAGGCTGCCGGTCGGGGTGGCCCCGCAGAGGGCGGAGGCGGTGGCGAAGACGATCACGCCGAGCACGACCATGCGCCGGTGGCCGGCGATGTCGGCGAGCCGGCCGCCGAAGGCGAAGAGGGCCGAGAGCGAGAGCAGGTACCCGTTGACGATCCACTGCACGCCGGTCGAGGAGAGCGAGAGGTCTTCCTGAAGGCTCGGCACGGCGATCGCGACGATCGTCATGTCGATGAAGGTCATCGCGACGGCGAAGATCATCGCCGCGAGGACCAGCTTCTTGCTGCCTTCCATATCCCTCCCGTTTGCCGCCAGCCCGCCGAATCCTCCCGGTTCGATAGGCTCGCGCGGCAGATGCCGGACGTATTTTGGATCGGACTCGTTCTCGCCGCCGCCGTCTTCCTGATCGGCGTTTTCGCGGGCGCTCGCTCACGCACCACGAGCCTTGCCACGGGAGCGGCGATGGGCGCCTATATCGGCGTGATGCTGGCCTTCCCGCTGCTCGCGATCGGTCTCGCGACCAGCTAGGAATTCTGGGCTGGGGGCTGAATCCCACCCTGTGGTGGGAAAGCGGCCGTCCGTCAGCGCCCGCAGCCTGCGGGTCGCGAACGCGGTTGCGGCGACGGCGTTCCTGATCGGCGGCTCGCTCTTCGCTCTGGGCGCGGCGCTGGCCCAGGCGGGCGCCGAGTTCACCCTCTGCGCGTCGATCTACCTCGTCGGCGGCGTCTTCTTCAGCACCGGTGGCTATGTCTCGGTCGTGCAGGTTGTGAACGAGCCCAGCGGCGGGCTCGTGGAAGCGGGCCTCACCAGCTGGCGCTGGTGGTCCCGCGAGCCGCGCCGCCTGCAGTGGCTGAGCGCCGTGGCGCTCTTCGCCGGCACCATCGTCTTCGCGATCAACCTGGTCGACTCGTTCATCGAGGGCCTCGGTCCGGCGGGGGTGGACCGGCTCGTCTGGGGGCCCGACATGGTGGGCTGCGCGCTCTTCCTCGTCTCAGGCCACCTGGCGATGGCCGGCATCTCCGGCGGCTTCTGGCGCGTCTGGCGGCGACGCGACCTGGGCTGGTGGATCGTCGCCGTCAACCAGCTCGGCTCGGTCCTCTTCATGGTCTCCGCCGTCGCCTCCTTCGTCCGCCCTTCGACCGGCGACGCGCTGGCGACCGGGATCGCCAACTGGGGCACGCTGACCGGCGCCCTCTGCTTCGCCGTCGCCGGGCTGATGCAGGAGTTCGAGCACCCGCTCGGCCCGCGCCGCCGCCGCGATCAGCCGTCCGCGGACTGAGGCCGGCGGACAGCGTGGCGGCCCTCGCCGTAGAGGCGCGTCTCGTAGCCGATCATCGCCCAGAGCGGGACGTTGACGACCGCGAGGGCGACGAGGGCGGGGACCTGGGTCGCCACCGGGACGAGGATCAGCAGCACGATCGCCAGGCCGAGGCGCTGGCGGTTGATCGTGTGCACGTGGCGGTAGCGGAAGGCGGCAAGGCCGAGCAGGTAGACGGCCACCCCGCCGAGCAGGGCGAAGGCCGGAACCGCGTGCAGGTCGTCGCCGAAGTGGCCGATCGTCGTCTTCAGGCCGAGGGCGGCGAGCACGATGCCGGCGACCATGATCAGGTGCAGGTAGGAGTAGGAGTCGCGCGCCATCTCGTTCTGCACCTTGCCGGCCTCCGCCTCGGCGAGACGGCGGGCGGAGACGATCGCGACGATGTCGAAGTAGATCCACCACATCGCCGCGGTGAGCGCGACGCCGAGAACGGCAGCGGTGCCGATGCCGAGCGTGAGCTCGTGGGAGGCGCCGACGCCGATCGCGACGATGCTCTCGCCGAGGGCGATGATCACGATCAGCCCGTGGCGCTCGGCGAAGTGCCCCGGAACCAGCTTCCAGCCCTCCGAGCCGAAGAAGTACGGGCCGCCCATGTCGAGGAAGAGGGCGAGTGCCCAGAGCGCGCCCTGGGCGAGGCCGTCGAAGAGCGAGGCGGCGGCGAGCAGGGCGACCGCCACCGTGGTGCTGACGGCGAGGCCCAGCACCGAGTGACGCAGCCCGTCGTCCTCGGGGCTGGCCAGCATGAAGAGGGCGATGTGGGCGGTCCGCACCACGCCGTAGATCAGCGCGAAGGCCAGGGCCAGGCCGCCGAAGGCTTCCGGCACGCAGAGCGAGACGAGCAGCAGCGCCGCCATCGCACCGAACATGACCAGGCGCACCGCGCCCTCCTCGGGGTCGAGGACGCTGGTCAGCCAGGCGTAGCCGACCCAAGCCCACCAGAGCATGCCGAGCACGAGCAGGCCCTGGGCCAGGCCCGACCAGGTCGGGTGATGCGACATCAGCGCCGTGCACTGGGTGATCGCGAGGACGAAGACGAGGTCGAAGAAGAGCTCCAGCGGCGTCACCCGCTCGCCTTCGCGCAGCGAGGCGCCGAAGCGAGAGCGAGTCTGGTCCGCGGCGGCAGCCATCGCCGCATTGTTCCCGTTCCGGTGCGCCTTATGCGCCCCTGGGGCGCATAAGGCGCACCGGAAGCGCGGTCAGCCGTCTTCGGCGGCGTACTGGGCGAGCAGTCGCTCCTCCTCGTCCCGCTTGGGGAAGGCGAAGAAGACGAGGGCGGCGCCAAGCAGGATCGCGACGATGCCGGCGCTGTAGGCCCAGGCGTCCCCCTGCAGGAAGGAGGTCTTGGCGGCGGCGATGATCTGTTCGCTGTGGTGCGGGTACTGGGAGGCGAGGTCGGCGGCGCTGGAGAAGGACTTGGTCAGCTCGCCTTCGACGTTTTCGGTGACCCTGGCCGATTCCCCGGAGGAGGCGATGGCGGCGCTGGCGGCGGCTGCGTAGCCGGCGGTGAGCAGGGCGCCGAAGATCGATTGCATGATCGCGCCGCCGAGGTCCCGCTGCAGGTCCGCCGTCCCCGAGGCCATCCCGGCCCGCTTGACCGGCACCGAGCCGGTCAGCGAATGAGAGGCGGGGGTGCCGGCGAAGCCGACGCCGATGCCGATGAAGGCGTAGCCGAGGCCGACCTTCCAGTATTCGATGTTGTCTTTCCAGAGCAGCAGCATGGTGAGGAAGCCGAGCACGCAGAAGACGTAGCCGACCAGCAGGGTGAAGCGGGCGCCGCGCGCCTCGACCAGCTTCGCCGAGCGCGGGGCGACGATCACCATCAGCAGCGCCGCCGGGAGGATCGCCAGGCCCGAGTCGAGGGTCGAGTAGTCGAGCACGTTCTGGAGGAACTGCTGGCCGATGAACATCGCCCCCATCAGCGAGCCGAAGACGATGATCCCGGCGCAGGCGGCGACCCAGAAGATCCGGCGCTTCGCGACCTCGAGGTCATACAGCGGCGAGCGGGCGCGGCGCTGGCGCAGGACGAAGGCGGCCGTCGCGGCCAGGGCGACGATGCCGAGGCCGATTGCCAGCGCTCCCTTGCCCGGCACCGGCGCCAGGTTGATCCCCAGGACCAGGGCGGCTACGAGCAGGATGGAGAGGATGCCGCCGAGGTTGTCGACCGGCTCCGTGGTCTCGTTGACGTGGGCGGGGACATAGCGCCAGGCGAGGTAGAGCGCCAGGGTCGCGAGCGGCAGGGTGACCAGGAAGACCGAGCCCCATTCGAATTGCTCGAGCAGGGCGCCGGAGAGCAGCGGCCCGAGCGAGGCGATCGCACCGCCGATCGCCGACCAGAGCGCGATCGAGCGGGTGCGGTCGTTGCCCGACCACAGCGCGGTGATCAGCGCCAGCGTGGTCGGAAAGGCCATGCCGGCGGCGATGCCGCCGATCACGCGGGCGGCGAAGAGGACGCCGATCGAGGGGGCGAAGCCGGCCAGCAACGAGGCCGGTATCGAGATTCCCATGCCGAGCAGCAGCATCATCTTGCGCCCGTAGCGGTCGCCGAGCGCGCCCAGGTAGAGCACCGAGGTGGCCAGGCCGAGCGAGTAGCCGACGGCGACCAGGTTGAGCGTCGTCTGTCCGGCGTTGAAGTCCTTGCCGATGTCGGGCAGCGCCACGTTGGCGACGGCGAGGTTGAGGTTGGCCACGGCCGCGACCAGGATCAGCGCGCTGAGGACGAGTCCGGCGCGCTTGGGGCTGCTCGACTCCATCTGGATAAGAACCTATCCCAGCATGACGGCGGTCACGTGCGCTGCCCGTCGCGCCTGAGAGGATTGGCGAGATGGCGGAGGAGCGCAAGCGGCCCGAGGCGCCGCGCAGCGAGAAAGTCCTGCCCGGCGTCTGGCGCCTGCGCCTTGCGCTGCCCTGGCCGGGGGTCCCGCACGGCAACGTCTGGGCGGTCGAGTCCGACGGCGGCATCGTCCTCTTCGACACCGGGATCGGCGGCAAGGGGCGGATGCGGCAGTTCGACCTCGCCCTCGGCCAGGCCGGGTTCGGCCTCGAGGACGTGCGCCTGCTGGTCTGCACCCACTCGCACACCGATCACTACGGCCTGGCGGCGCCGATCGTCGAGGGCGCCGGCTGCGAGCTCTGGATGCACCCCGCATGGGAGCACGTCCGACTGCTCGCCGACGATCCGGCTGCGGCGCTCGAGCAGCGGCTCGAGGTGGCCCGCCAGAGCGGCGTGCCGATGGCCGGTCTCGAACGCTACCGCGAGGCCCGCAAGGACGATGACGACAACGGCATCGACGCGATCGTCGAGCCCGACCGCGACCTGCTGCCCGGGGTCGAGGTGGAGACCGACCTCGGCGCCTGGCAGGTCCACGAGACCCCCGGCCACGCGCCCTCGCACGTCGTCCTCCACCAGCCCGAGCGCAAGCTGATGATCTCCGGCGACCACCTCCTCGGCCGCACGGTGCTCTTCTTCGATCACGGCCACAGCCCCGACCCGGTCGGCGAGTTCCTCGCCAGCCTCGACCGGGTCGAGCCGCTGGAGGTCGATCTCTGCCTGCCGGGCCACGGCCGCCCGTTCCGCGACCCGCAGGCGAAGATCGCAGAGGCGCGGCGGCAGGTCGCCGAGCTGCTCGGCAAGACCCGCGACGCCCTCGGGGAGGGGGAGCGGACCGGGTTCGAGATCGTCGCCGAGATCGTCGGGGCCGAGAACGTCAACACGCCGGTCAGCGCTTGGGTGCTGCAGATCGTCCTCTCCTGCCTCGACCACATGGCGATCCTGGGCGAGGTCGAGAAGGTCGACGGCAGCGATCCGCAGCGGTGGCGACTGGCCTCGTAGGTGGGGGGAGGGCCGGGCACTCCTCCCGGCTCAACTTTTTTCGAAGGGATGGGGAGGGCTGGCGCCTCGCGGGCATGCCCGAAAGAAGTGCTAGCCGCCGGGAGGGGCACCCGGCCCTCCCTATAGCCTTCGCGGTCGTGGCCAGCTTCACTTTCACTCGCGAGATCGGCGCGCCTCCCGAGACTGTGTTCGAGGTGCTTACCGACCATGCTCGGTACTCCGAGCTGACGCCGTTGCGGAAGTCCGAGCTCGAGCGGGTCGGCGAGGGGGATCCGAATGGGGTTGGGGCTATCAGGAAGCTCACAGCTGTCGGGCCGGCTATGCGGGAGGAAGTGATCGCCTTCGATCGTCCCAGCCGCTTCTCCTACACGGTGCTCTCCGGCCTGCCGGTGCGGGATCACGTTGGGACGGTCGAGCTGGCCGAGGACGGGGGCGGGACGAAGATGGTCTACGCGGTGCGGACGCAGCCGACCTGGCCCGTGGTCGGCCCGGTCGTCGTCGCCGCGGTCAAGCAGGCGATCAAGGGGTTGATCGACGGGGTCGCCACCGAGTCAGAGCGGCGCGCCGCGGCCGGAGGCTGAGCCGGCGCGGATGAGCCCGCGCGTGGAGGAGAAGGAGCTGCGCCGCTGAGCGGCTCGCTGAAAACCTTGCTCGCCGGCCTCTGGGCGCAGGTGGAGCACTTCTGGCATAACCGTCGCCACATCGCGATCGGATTGCTGGTCGCCGCGGTGCTCGTGGTCGCCGGCGCCAGCTACCTCGCCTACCAGCTGCTCAAGCGCCCGGCCGACGTCCACAACCCGAACGCGACCTTCGTCCCGCAGAAGCCGCCGAAGCCACAGCGCAAGACGGTCAACTGGCCGATCTTCGGCCTCGACCCGGCCCGCACCCGCTACCTGCCGGCGAAGGGCATCAAGCCGCCCTTCCGCAAGCTCTGGCGCTACACCGAGCGGCCGCTGCTCGAGTTCCCGCCGGTCTACGTGGGGGGGAAGCTCTACGCGGTCAACAACAACGGCACCGCCTTCGCCCTCGACGCCGAGACGGGCAAGGTGCTCTGGGAACGCAGCATCGGCCGGCTCAACGCCTCCTCGCCCGCCTACTCGAGGCACCGCCTCTACATCGTCAACCTCGTTCCCGGCCACATCGTCAAGCTCGACGCGAAGACGGGGAAGATCATCTGGAAGCGCTCGCTGCCGGGGCGGGCGGAGTCCTCGCCGGTGGTGATCGGCCGCACCCTCTACTTCGGCTGCGAAGACGGCAGGCTCTACGCGATGAGCACCGGCCACGGCCACGTGCGCTGGGCGACCAGCCTCGGCGGCCCGATCAAGGCCGCGCCCGCCTACTACGGCGGGACGCTCTACGTCGGCGACTACGGCGGCTACATGAACGCGGTCGACGCCAAGACCGGCGCGATCAAGTGGCAGACGTCCTCGCTGGGCCAGGGCTTCGGCACCTCGGGCCAGTTCTACTCGACCCCCGCCGTCGCCTTCGGCCGCGTCTACGCAGGCAACAACGACGACCGCGTCTACAGCTTCGACCTCAGCGACGGCGCCCTCGCCTGGAGCTACTCGACCGGCGGCTACGCCTACTCGGGCCCGACCGTGGCCACGACCCGCCACAGCCCGCCGACGGTATACATCGGCTCCTTCGACGGCAACGTCTACGCGCTCGACGCCAGGGACGGCAGCGTGCGCTGGAGCCGCTCGGCGGGCGGCCAGGTCGTCGGCTCGCTCTCGGCGATCGGCGACATCGTCTACGTCGCCGAGTTCACCAACAACGCCACCAACGGCTTCATGATGAAGAGCGGCCGCAGGGTCTTCCACTACAGCCGCGGCACCTACTCGCCGGTGATCTCCGACGGCCGCCGCATCTACCTGACCGGCTACTCGAGCATCACCGCCCTGCAGCCTTACAAGCTCAAGCGGGCCGTCGCTCCGGCGATCGTCGCCCCAAAGGCGAAGCCGCGCCCTGCGAAGGGCCGAGCGGACCGAACTGCATCAAATTCCCACTCTGGGAGATAGGAAATTTGATGCAGTTCGCGGTCAGGGCCTGGGGGCGAGGCCGCCCGGCGGGGGCGGCGGGGCCAGGGGCGGGTTGGGCGCGAAGGGCGGGAAGGCCTTGTGGTGCAGGGCGTTGCTGAGCACGCCGAGGCTGGCCGGGTAGTTCTGGATCCGGTAGGAGCTGGCCGAGCCGAAGTCCTGGTAATAGATCAGCATCTTGCAGCGCGGGTGACGCCTGACCCAGACCATCAGCTGCCGCATGTAGGCGGGATCGTCGCCGCTCGAGACGCCGAACTCGGGGATCGAGAAGGGCTTGCCATCGAAGCGGTTGTAGAGGCCGGTCAACGCTTTCCAGTCCTGGTTGTCGGAGTAGAAGTCGGTGCCGACCCAGTCGACGTATTCGTCGCCGGGATAGAAGTATTTGGGGCGGTTGCGCGGGGTCGTCGGCGAGCCGGCCGGCAGCGTGCTCCAAAGGACCGCGATCGGCGCCTTGGGCAAGCCACCGGCGTGTCCCTGCAGGGGGGGCAGCCCGGCCTTCGCCAGCCGCGCGTCGATCGCGCTGTGCCCGCCGCCCCCATGCAGGATCACGTCGATGCGGCGGAAGGCGAGGCGGTACCAGCGCGGCTTGTGGGCGGCGTCGCGCAGGTTGCCGGCGCAGTCGTAGGAGGCATAGACGTTGAGGCAGCGGTTCGGCTCGCCCAGCGGTCGCACGTATGCGGGCATCTCCTTCGCCCAGAAGAGCTTGTTGAGCCGGATCAGGTACTCGTCGCCGTAGCCCTGGGCGATCGACCGCGGGCTGATCAGCTCGTGCCCGTCGGCCGGGTCGGCGGTGGTGATGTGCAGCACCGGCCGCGCCCGCGCCGTCTGCCAGCGTTCGATCGACTCGGGAAAGTCCGATCCCCAGGTGCGGAAGCTCTCGATCAGCGCCGGATGCTTGCTCAGCGCGGTGCTGAACTGGCCGAAATCGGCCGGGTCGCCGGTGTCGCTGACGCCGAAGAAGATCTTCTTGCCGTGCGGCAGCAGCGCGCCGCCGCTCGCCGTCGCCGGTATCGCGAGCATGAGGATGGCGCCGATCAGGGCCGCCAGGGCAGGTCGTCTTCGCAGGAGCATGATCCGAGGGGGATTCGACTGGCGGGACGCTTCTCCCTTCCCGCCGGTGGGCCGGAATCGGAGGCGTTGTGACACCGGTCCGCCGACGGGAAGTGTTACAGCCGAAACACTTCCCGCCGGCTAACGGACCGGCGTGGCAGCGACTATGCGCAGCACGTCGGGCGCATGCTTGGCGATGAAGCCGGGGCCGACGCCGCGGATCGCGAGCAGGCTCGCCTCGTCGCTGGGTCTCGATGCCGCGATCGCCGCCAGCGTCGTGTTGTGAGCGATCGTGAAGGCCGGCTTGCCGTCCGCCGCCTGCAGCCGCCAGGCCTTGAGCGCCTCGAAGAGGGGCGCGTCGCCCTCGCCGAGCTCGGGCGGTGGGGCTGCCGGGGCCTTGGCCCGCTGCGGCGCCCGCACCGCGATCGTCTCGGGGTCGGGCAGCCAGCCGTCGGGGTCGCAGACGTCGCAGCAGCGGCCCAGCGGCCGGCCGGCCTCGTGGTCGCCAAAGTGGTCGAGGACGCTGCGGCGCCGGCAGCGCTCGCCGTAGATGAAGGCCTTGATCGTGCGGTAGTCCCGCCAGCCGCGCTCGCGGGCGATCGTCAGCTCGGGATCGCGCTGCTCGATGAAGCGGACCAGCCGCCCGAGGTCGGCCTTCATCGCCAGCAGGACCGCTCGTGCCGGCTCTCCGTCGCGGCCGCCGCGTCCCGCCTCCTGGTAGTAGGCCTCGAGGCTGGTCGGGATCGCCATGTGCCAGACCGAGCGCACGTTGGCCTTGTCGACCCCCATGCCGAAGGCGTTGGTGGCGACGATCACTTCCGCCTCGCCCGCCATGAAGCGGCGCTGCGTCGTCGTCCGCTCCTCGGCCTCCATCCCGGCGTGGTAGCCGAGCGCGCGCAGGCCGGAGGCGCGCAGCGCCTGCGCCACCTCGTCGGTGTCGCGCCGCGTGCCGCAGTAGACGATCGCCGGCCGGTTCGCGGGGTCGGCCAGGCCGGTTTCGAGCAGCGCCATCCGCCGCGCCTTCGACCCCTTGCCCTCGAGCTTGACCACGTCGAAGGAGAGGTTGGGGCGGTCGAATCCGGAACGCACCTGCAGCGGCTCGCGCAGGCCGAAGCGGGAGACGATCTCGGCTGCCACCGCCTTGGTCGCCGTCGCCGTGCAGGCCATCACCGTCGGCCGCCCGAGCCGCTCGGCGATCTCCGGCAGGCGCAGGTAGTCGGGCCGGAAGTCGTGCCCCCACTCCGAGACGCAGTGCGCCTCGTCGACCGCCATCAGGTCGATTCGCCGCTGCGAGAGCGCATCGAGGAAGACGTGCGAGGCGAAGCGCTCCGGCGAGCAGTAGACGATCCGGGCGGCGCCGCTGCGGACCTGCCCAAGGGCGGCGCTCGCCGCCTCCGGGCTCATACCCGACGAGATCATCGCCACCGGGTGCCCGGCCGCGGTCAGCCGCCGCCACTGGTCGTTCATCAGCGCGATCAGCGGGCTGACCACGATCGTCAGGTCCTCGGTTGCAAGTCCCGGCAGCTGGTAGCAGAGGCTCTTGCCGCCGCCCGTCGGCATCACGATCAGCGAGTCGCGCCCGTCGAGGGCGGCCTCGACCGCCTCGCGCTGCCCGGGCCGCCAGCTCTCGAAGCCAAGCTCGCCGAGAAGCTGGTCGGCCCTGTTTTCGGTCGCAACGCTCATTGCGACCAGGCTATGGGTCTCAGCTGACGATCTGGGCCGGAACCTGTGACAGCTCCTCGGCGAGAGCGTCAATTTCCTGCGCCAGCTTGCGGGTGTCGGCCTTGCTCAGCTCGGTGTAGGGGACGAACCCGTCGCCGCGCCGGTAGGGCTTCAGCGCTGCGTAGACGTCTTCGAAGCTCGCTTCGATTTCCCTGGCCAGCTTCGGGTCCTTCTTCGAGAGCAGCGGCTCGACCGCTTCGAATGCCGCCTCCGCGCCTTCGACGTTGGCCTCGAAGTCGACCAGGTCGACGTGCGAGTAGCGCTCCTCCTCGCCGGTGATCTTCGAGGCGGAGACCTCGCCGAGCAGCTCGTTGGCGCCGTTGGCGATCTGCACCGCCTGCAGCTCGACGTTCCTCACCTTGGCCCGGAGCTCTTCGACGTCGGCGAGCAGCTGTTCGGCGACCGGGGCCATGCCGTCGGTGGTGTTTGCGACCCAGAGCGCTTTCTCGATCCGGTGAAACCCGCCGAATTCATTCGGCGGGATGTCATTGGCGCGGGCGTCGATGCGGGGATCGAGGCCGCCGAAGGACTCGGCCACCGGCTCGATCCGCTCGTAGGGGATGCGGGCGGCCGGGTAGAGGGACCTGGCCTTCGCCGCTTCGCCGGCGACGACCGCCGCGACGAAGGGCTCGGTGGTGGCGACCAGCTCAGCGGTGTTCCGCTCGAGGTGCTTGCGGTAGTGCGCGATGGCGGCTTCCACTTCCGGGCTGCTCCTGGCCTGCAGCTCACCGCTGACGGTGAGCGTTCCCCGCTCGTCGTCGCCGCCTGGGCAGTAGAGGGTGTACTGGCCCTTCTCGAGGGTGAGCGAGAAGCTGCCCGAGAGACCGTCGGAGAGGTTCTCGACCTCACCCAGGATCGTTTCGCCGTCGAGCACCTCGAACTCGCTCACGTTCGAGGTGCCGGCGTTTTCGACATCGAAGGTGATCGGCCCGGCCGGCGCCTTCGCCGAGTTCGGCTCGCACCCGGCGTCGGTCAGCTGGAAGGCCATCTTCTTGGACCCCGCGGGGGCCTCGTCGCCGGAGCCGCAGCCGGCGGCGAGGAGGGCAAGCAGGCTGAGGCCGGCGGCGATCGGCAGTGTGCGAAAGGCGATGCGACTCATTGGCTGGGATGCTCCTTGCTCGGTTTCTGGGACGAGAGTTAGGGCACCCTAACAAAGACCGACGAATTCAGTCGGATTATCGAGCCAAGCGGCGGGGGATCAGCCGAGCAGCGTTTCGCCGACGTAACCGCCGGGTCGCGCCCCCGGGGGGACGGCGAAGACGGCGCTGCCGACGTGCTTGATGTACTCGTTGAGCGCGTCGGAGGAGCCGAGCCGCCGCTGGATCGCGACGAACTGACGCTCCGGGTTGCGCTGGAAGCAGATGAAGAAGAGGCCGGCTTCGAGCTCGCCGAGGCTCTCGTCGACGCCGTCGGTGAAGGAGTAGCCGCGGCGCAGGATCCGCTCGCCGCCGTTGGCCGAGGCGGACGCCAGCCGCACGTGGGAGTCGACCGGGATCGCCGGCTTGCCGCCCTCTTCCGCCTCGAGGTCGAGCGGTTCGAACTCCTCGCTGCCGCCGAGCGGCGCCCCCCGGTACTTGTCGCGGCCGATCGTCTGCTCCTGGTCGCCGAGCGAAGAGCGGTCCCAGATCTCGAGCAGCATGCGGATGCGGCGGGTGACCAGGTAGCTGCCATCGCGCATCCAAGCTGGCCCTTCGCTCCCGACCCAGACGAAGCGGTCCATCGCCTCGCCGTCCTCGGCCTTGATGTTGGCGGTGCCGTCCTTGAAGCCCATCAGGTTGCGCGGCGTCTCCTGGCTGCGGCTGGTGCTGGCGGTGCGGCCGAAGCCGAGCTGGGACCAGCGCATCACCACCGCGCCGCGGCCGATGCGGGCCAGGTTGCGGATCGCGTGGAAGGCGACCTGGGGATCGTCCGAGCAGGCCTGCACGCAGAGGTCGCCGCCGCTTTCGGCCTCGTTCAGCTCGTCGGCGGGGAGCGGCGGGATGTCGCGCAGCGCCGCCGGGCGCTTGCCTCCCAGGCCAAGGCCACGTCGCTCGAAGAGGCTCGGGCCGAAGCCGAAGGTGACCGTGAGCCGCGAGGGCAGCAGGCCGACCGTCTCGCCGGTGTCGTCCGGCGGGGCGAGCTGGACGCCGTTGGCGTCGCCGACCATCTGGCCTGCGGTCATCTCGGCCGCGGCTGCCGACCACTCCCGCAGCAGGTCGCGCAGGATGGAGGGACTCGGGTCGACCAGGTCGAAGGCGGCGAAGTGGAGGCGGTCCTGCGCGGGGGTCGCGATCCCAGCCTGGTGCTCGCCATAGAAGGGGACGGAGCCGGTGCCGTCGCTGGCCTCCGTCTTCTCGCTGCCGACCAGGTAGCCGGCGGCGCCGCCCAGTCCGATTCCGGCGGCTCCGACCCCGGCCGAGGCCAGCAACCGCCGCCGCGTCAGCTCGCTCATCGCCGCCGCGTCGCGCTCAGGCCGGGCTCTCGGCCGGCGCCGTGCGCCCCGAGCGCGAAGGGGCCGGCGCCCGCCGCACCCGCAGCCGATCGGGCCAGAGCACGTAGAGAGCCATCGGCACCGCGTAGAGCAGGTAGATCGCCGCCTCGCCGACGGTCGGGGTCGGCTGCAGGCCGAGCATCCCCGTCAGCAGCGAGCCGGAGACCGTCCCCGGCTGAACCAGCCAGGTGAGGTCGATGGCCTGGCCCTGCAGGGTGTTGAACCAGCCCGCCTCGTGCGCTGTGTGCAGCGAGGTCGAGAGCAGGCCGGCGGCGACGAAGACGAGGATCAGGCCGGTGACCCGGAAGAAGCGGGTGAGGTTGATGCGAACGCCGCCGCGGTAGATGCCGAGCCCGATCGCGACCGCGGCGAGCAGGCCGATCACGGCGCCGGCGCCGGCCGCGGTCGTATCGCTGGAGTCCTGGAAGGCGGCGAGCAGGAAGACGGAGGTCTCGAAGCCCTCGCGCAGGACGGCGAGGAAGGCCATCCCGACAAGCGCCATCGTCGAGCCGCTGGCGAGGGCGCTGGCGGCGTTGCCTTCGAGCACCTTTTTGATCCCGCGCGCGTTGCGGCGCATCCAGATGATCATGTAGGTGACCGCGGAGACCGCGATCAGGCCGATCACCGTCTCCAGCCCCTCCTGCTCGCGCTGGGGGAGCTGCTGGCCGACCACGCGCAGGATCACCGCGATGCCGATGCACAGCGCGACCGCGATCGCGACGCCCGCCCACATCTGGCGGATCGCGTCGCGGCGGCCCTCCTTGACCAGGAAGGCGGCGATGATGCCGACGATCAGCGATGCCTCGACCCCCTCACGCAGAGCGATGACAAGGGTGGGGATCATTCGGCGGCGCGCTCCTTCTAACTCGGGGTGTTCCTGCGGGCCGCAGCGAGTTAGGCGACCCTAATGCGAGCTAAAAACCTAGCACGCCGTCAGGCATAGCGTCCGCCGACCATGGTAGCCAGGGCTCGAGCCACTGGGAGATGCCGCGGGTCAGATCGCTGGCCTGCTTCGGTCCCCAGGTGCCCGGCTCGTAAGGGTGGACCGGCCCGGGCTCGTCGAGCAGGGGCTGCACGATGCGCCAGGTCTCCTCGACCGCGTCCTCGCGGGTGAAGAGCTGGCGGTCGCCGGCGAGCGCGTCGCCGAGCAGGCGCTCATAGGGCTCGGGGTCCTGGCCCGGCACTTTCTCGAAGAGGACCTCGAGGTCGGCCGGCTCGAAGGCCTCCACGCCGGCCTGCTTGGCGAAGAGGCGGATGCGGGCGCCCGGCCGCGGCTCGATCCGCACGGTCAGCTGGTTCGGCTCCGGCAGCTTGCCCGGCCCGACACCGAGCTTCGGCGGCCGCTTGAAGACGACGTTCACCTCCGAGGCCTTGACCGGCAGGTACTTGCCCGCGCGGATGAAGAAGGGAACTCCGCTCCAGCGCCAGTTGTCGATCGCCAGCTCCACGGCGGCGAAGGTCTCGGTGGTCGAGCCCGGGGCGACGTCGGCGACCTCGAGGAAGCCCTTGTACTGGCCGCGCACATAGCGGCTCGGGTCGGCGGCGCGCACCGCCTTGAAGAGCTCGAGCTTCTTGTCGCGCACCGAGTCGGGCTGGTTGCCGGCGGGCGGCTCCATCGCGATCAGGGAGAGCACCTGCAGGGCGTGGTTCTGGATCACGTCGCGCATCGCGCCGACCGCGTCGTAGAAGCGGCCGCGGTCCTCGACCCCGAAGTCCTCGGCGATCGTCACCTGCACGTGGGAGACGTGCTCGCGGTTCCAGACCGGCTCCAGCAGCGAGTTTGCGAAGCGCAGGTAGGAGATGTCCATCACCGGCTCCTTGCCGAGGTAATGGTCGATGCGCAGGATCTGCTGCTCGCGCAGCACCTCGTGCAGCCCGTCGTTGAGCTCGCGGGCGGACTCGGAGTCGTGGCCGAAGGGCTTCTCGATCACGACGCGCGCATTGGCGGCGATGCCCGCTGCGCCGAGGCCCTTGACCACGGTCAGGAAGAGCGAGGGGGGCACCTCGAGGTAGAAGACGGGCTGCTTTGCATCGCCGATGGCCTCGGCGAGCCGTTCGAAGGTGCCGGCATCGGCGTAGTCGCCCTGGATGTAGGTGAGCCGGGCGGTGAGCCGCGCGACCACCTCCTCGTCGGGGCTCTTGACCGTGTGGGCGATCGCCCCAGCGGCGTGCTCGCGCAGCTGGTCGGTCGTCCATTCGTCGATGGCGACGCCGACGATCGGGCATTCGAGCTTGCCGCGCGCCTCCAGCCGGTAGAGGGCGTGGAAGGTCATCTTCTTCGCCAGGTCGCCGCTGATCCCGAAAATGGTCAGCACGTCGGCCGCTTCGTCGCTGCGCTTTGCCTTGGCGTGGGCCATCGATCCCGGAGGCTATCCGCTGATCGTGCGGGCCAGGTGGAACCCGCCCCGCTAGGGTTACCCCTCGTGGAGCTGGGAATGGTCGGCCTCGGTCGCATGGGCGCCAACATGGCGCGCCGCCTGATGCGCGACGGGCACCGGATCGTCGCCTACGACGTCAACCCCGACGCCGTCTCCGAGCTGGCCGGCGAGGGCGCGGACGGCGCCTCCTCGCTGCAGGAGCTGGCCTCGAAGCTGAGCGCGCCGCGCTCGGTCTGGGTGATGGTCCCGGCCGGTGAGATCACCGAGAAGACGATCGCCGACGTCGCCGCCGTGCTCGAGCCCGGCGACGCGATCGTCGACGGCGGCAACTCCTACTACCGCGACGACATCCGCCGCGCCGGCATGCTGGCGGAGCGCAGCATCGACTTCGTCGACTGCGGAACCAGCGGCGGGGTCTTCGGCCTCGACCGCGGCTACTGCCTGATGATCGGCGGGCCCGACGGCGCCGTGCGGCGGCTCGACCCGGTCTTCGCCACGCTGGCGCCCGGGGTCGAGTCGGCCGAGCGCACGCCGGGGCGCACCGGCGACCCCGGTCCCGCCGAGAACGGCTACCTGCACTGCGGCGCCAACGGCGCCGGGCACTTCGTGAAGATGGTCCACAACGGGATCGAGTACGGGGTGATGGCCGCCTACGCCGAGGGCCTCAACATCCTCAAGAACGCCAACGCCGGCAAGGTCCAGCGCGAGGCCGACGCCGAGACCGCGCCGCTGGAGCAGCCCGAGTACTACCAGTACGACCTCGACCTCCCCGAGGTCGCCGAGGTCTGGCGCCGTGGCAGCGTGATCGGCTCCTGGCTGCTCGACCTGACCGCGGCGGCGATGCAGGAATCGTCTGACCTGTCCGAGTTCGCCGGTCGCGTCTCGGACTCCGGCGAGGGCCGCTGGACCTCGATTGCCGCGATCGACGAGGGGGTGCCGGCGCCGGTGCTCACCACCGCGCTGTACGAGCGCTTCGCGTCGCGCGGCCTCGACGATTTCGCCGACAAGGTGCTCTCGGCGATGCGCAAGCAGTTCGGCGGCCACGACGAGAAGCCCTCCTAGGCGGCGAGGATGGGCATCGATCTCGAGGTCTGCGCCGACGAAAAGGCGGCGGCGCGGCGTGCCGCCGAGCTGATCGCCGCGATTGGCGCCGACGCGGCGGCGCAGCGCGGCTCCTTCTCGCTGGCGATGAGCGGCGGCCGCAGCCCCTGGGCGATGCTGGCGATGCTGGGCGAGGACGATTCGATGCCCTGGGCCGAGACCGAGCTGTTCCAGGTCGACGAGCGGATCGCCTCGCCGGGGAGCGAGGACCGCAACCTCACCCACATGGTGCTCGGGCTCTCGATGGGCCACCAGTCGGCGCTGCGGCCGATGCCCGTCACCCAGCGTGACCTCGCGGCGGCGGCGCGCGAGTACGAAGGCTCGCTGCCGGAGCGCTTCGAGTGCGTGCACCTCGGCCTCGGTCCCGACGGCCACACCGCTTCGCTCGTCCCCGGCGACCCGGTCCTCGACGTGAGCGACCGCCGTGTCGCCCTGACCGAGACCGAGTACCAGGGCCATCGCCGAATGACGCTCACCTATCCCGCCCTCGCCGAGGCGCGCAGGGTCGTCTGGCTCGTCACCGGCCCCGACAAGGTGGACGCCCTCTCCAAGCTGCTCGAGGGCGACGCCTCGATCCCGGCCGGCCGGGTCGAGAACGACGAGACGATGGTCGTGATCGCCGACGAGGCCGCCGCGCCTTAGGTCGGGCTGTCGTGGGGACCAAGCCGCTTTTGCCGCGGGTTCCCCTGACATTGTTAGCGAATTCGCTAACATATTCCTATGTCAGTCGCTCCCAGCGCCTCGCTTACCGAGCAGATAAGAGCGCAAAGCGGCCTCAGCCAGGCTGAGTTGAGCCGGCGGGCAGGCTTGCCCCGCTCCGTCGTCAACGCCTACCTGAAAGGGAGCCGGGAGCCGGGGGTGGACACGCTCGCCCGCCTGGCCGCGGCGGGCGGGTTTGAGCTGCGGCTGGGTCGCCGCAAGCCGCCGGTGGACGCCGAGCGGGCCGGGCGGATCCTCGTTCAGGTGCTCGAGCTGGCCGAGGCGCTGCCCTTCCGCCCACGGCCCGAGTTGGGCTACCCGCGGCTCGCGGATCGCCTTGGCGCCAAGAAGTTGGCGGCTTGAGCGAGCTGGTCGAAAAGCTCTTCGCGATCCACGACTCGCTCACCGAGGCGAGCATCGCGCATGCGTTCGGCGGCGCGATCGCTCTCGCCTACTGCACCGAGGAACCGCGGGGCACTCGCGATCTCGACGTCAACATATTTGTCGACGCCTCCAAGGCCGCGCCTACGCTTTCCCACATGCCACCGGGTGTGAAGGTCGGCGGGGAGGACATCGCCAAGGTCGAGAGCGACGGGCAGGCACGGCTCGACTGGGACGGGACTCCGGTGGACGTCTTCCTCAACAACCTTCCCCTGCACCAGGCGGTGGCCACCGCGGTCGTCTGGGTGCCCCTTGCCGGCCGCGAGGTGCCGGTCCTCGACTGCGCCTCGCTGGCGATCTTCAAGGCGTTCTTCGATCGCACCAAGGACTGGGCAGACCTGGAGACCATCGCGCAGGCGACGCCGGAGGACATCGACGCCGCGGCAGCGACGATCTCCGAGCTCGTCGGTCCTGACGATCCGGCGGTAAAGCGCCTCGAGAGCCTGATTCCTCTCGACGTCGGGTCCTGGCGCCGGTAGCCGGGGCGCTAGGCCGTTTCCAGTGAGACCGCGTGGTTGGCGACGATCGTCCCGTGGGGGTCCCACTTGCGCTTGACCTCGGCGAGGCGGGCGCAGACCTCGGGCGGCAGGATCGCGTCCGCGTCGCAGGAGCGCTCGGTGAAGTTGTAGTAGGAGCCGTCTCCCGCCCAGGGCCGCATCGTCTCCTCGATCCGCTTCAGGTGCTGCGGGATCGCCTCGCCCAGCTCAGGGGTCATCGGCATCCCGACGCTGTACATCACGAAGTCCGTATCGAGGTGTGTGAGGGCGCCGCCGTCGGGGTCGGGGCGGCCGAGGGCGCCGCCGATGTGGCGCAGCTCGCTGAGCAGCAGCGGCGAGCCCGACCCCGGTCCGGCGAGGCCGGCGAAGGCGTCGATCGCCTCGTCGGGCAGCTCCCGGACCGTCATCCCTTCGCCGATGCCGGGCACCGGCTGCTCGGGGTCCATGTGGATGCGGCAGAGGCCGGCGGCGGGGATCTGGCCCCAGGTGTCCATGATCGTCTCGCCCAGCTCGCGCAGCGGCGCGACGATCGCCTCGCCCTCCTCCTGGCCGCCGATGCAGGCGCCGTCGATCGTCAGCAGCGGCCGGCCGCGGATCGGCTCCGGGACGTCCGGTATCGGCGGCGGGGTGATGAAGCGGACCACGGAGGTGACGTCGTCGGAGACGCCCGCCGCCCAGTCGCGGTAGGCGCGGACCGCGTCGCCGCCGAGCTCGGCCGGGAAGACGAGCGCGCCGGCGTAGATCTCGGCGATCGGCACCAGGCTCAGGCGCAGGGCGGTGACGATCGCGTAGCCGCCTCCGCCCCCGCGAAGCGCCCAGAAGAGGTCCGGGTCCCTCTCCGCGTCGACGGTCTTCGCTTCCCCCGCCGCGGTGACGAGCTCGATCGCCCGCACCCGGTTGCAGGCGAAGCCGTAGCGGCGGCCGAGCCAGCTGAGGCCGCCGCCGAGCGTGTAGCCGGTGACGCCCACGTCGGGCGAGGAGCCGGGCATCGAGCTGAGGCCGTGGGCGCCGGCGGCGTCGCTGAGCTCGGCGACGAGCACGCCGGCCTCGACGCGGGCCGTCTGCCCCTCCGGATCGACCTCGACGCCCCGCATGCGCTCGGTCTTGAGCAGGATCGTCCCCTCCAGCGGGGCGAGCGCGGCGGCGCCGTGCCCGGTCCCCTGTCCGGCGACCCTGAGGCCGTTCTCGGCGGCGAAGCGAACCACCTCGGCGACGTCGCCGGCGTCCTCGGCGAAGGCGACCGCCTCGGGCTGCTGGTCCGCGATCAGGTTCCAGGCCGTCCGCGCCTGGTCCCAGTCGGAATCGCTCTGGGTGGCGATGCGGCCGGCGATCGCCAGCCCGGTGAAGTCAGTCATGCGTGGGGTCTCCTATCTAGGTGAGCGTCATGCGTTCGACGGCGCCCGCGGCCCCCACCAGCACCGCGCTCACCATATCCGGCGGGAAGAGGCCGTGGGCGGCGACGCCCGGATCTGCCTCGAGCCGGGCAGCGAGGGCGGCGGGGTCGCCGATCTCACCGCGGTAGTCGGCGATCGCGCCGCCGTCGGGGCTGGGCGGGACCTCGCGCAGCTCGACCTCGGGACCGAACCGCTCCAGGGTCGAGGCGACGCCGAAGGCGAAGAGCTCGAGCGGCACGGGGGCGCTGAGCGAGTCGACCGGCTTGGTCGAGTCGGCGATCACGACGAAGCGCTCAGCCGCCGCGGCGACGATCTTCTCGCGCAGGTGGGCGCCGCCGCCGCCCTTGATCAGCCAGCCGTCGGGGGTCACCTGGTCGGTGCCGTCGATGGCGATGTCGAGGCGCCGCAGCTGGCTGAACTCCTCCACCGGTATCCCCAGCTCGCGTGCCTGCGCCTCGGTCGCGACCGAGGTCGCGACGCAGCGGATCCCGCTCAGGCCACGGGCGGCGATCGCCGGCAGCAGGTGGGCGACGGTCGAGCCGGTGCCCAGGCCGACCGTCATCCCGTTCTCGACAAGCTCCGCCGCCGCCTCGGCCGCGATCCGCTTCTCCTCGTCGGCCTCGCTCACGGCGCCGCACTCTATCCGCCTCCCTCCCGCTGACCTCGCCTTTGGTTCCGCATAGCGAACATAAAGACAAAGTCAGCGGGGAGATCGATCTATGCTCGCGGCGATGGATGCGCGGATCTGGCTCACGGGCGGCGACGGCAAGCCGCGCTCGGTGGCGATCGGCGACGGCAGCATGGTGATCGGGCGGGACCCCGAGGCCGACGTTCAGATCGACGATGAGGCGGTCTCCTGGAACCACCTGGAGATCGAGCGCCGGGGCGGGGTGCTGATGGCGACCGACCTGGACAGCCGCAACGGAACGGCGCTGAACGGCGAGCCGCTCGATCGGCCGCGGCGGCTGCGCGATGGGGACACGCTGATCGTCGGCGGCCACCGGCTGGAAGTGTCGGACCCGATCCCGGGCCGGGCGGGGGGCACCATCGCGGCCACAGGCGGCACCGTCGCCCTCAACGAAGACGAGCGCGCGACCGCAATGGCCCTCGTCGCCCCATACAGGGAAGAGGGAGCTTTCGCCGGTCGTCCGGCGACCCGCGCCGAGCTGGCCGAAGCCCTCCACATCAGCGAGCGCACCGCCCAACGCCGCCTCGACGCGCTAGCCACCAAGCTCTCCATCCCTGGGCAAGCTGGGCGCGATAGGCCGCGCCTCATAGCTGCCCGCATCCTCGAACTGGGCCTCGACCGCACCTGAGCCCCGACCGTGGCCCGGGCCACGCCAAACGTGGCCCGGTTCGCGACTCGGGTGTCGTTTTCACGCACGCCCCATGAGCGGAGCATCGGTTGGGCAAACGCAACCCACCCGAAAGGGGAGTCCAATGCTCAACCGTTCGATCAAGTTCCTGCTCACCGTCCTCGCCCTCGCGCTGCTGCCCGCCGGGAGCGCAGTCGCCGCCGGTCACTCGGGGGCCGTCGTCTTCTCACGGGCGATCGTCACCACCGAAAAAACAGCCGGTGGCGAGGTCGAAAAAGCCGAAGGGGGCCTCTACGCGGCGCGCGACGGCCGCCTCAACCAGCTGACCGAAGACCCGACCGATGGCGAACCCGACTTCTCCGCCGACGGGCGCAAGATCGCCTTCGTCCGCAGCGGTGACGTCTGGGCGATGCGGGCCGACGGCACCGGCCAGCACAAGCTGACATCCGGCCCGGAGGTCGACAGCCGGCCGCAGTTCGATCCCGACGGCCACTATGTCGTCTTCCAGCGGGCCGCCGCGAAAGGCAGCCCGCGCGACCTCTACCGGGTGAACCTCGGAGGCAGCGCTCGTCCGCTCGCGAGCGGCGCGGGCGACGAGCACGAAGCGTCGTTCTCGCCGGACGGGAAGACGGTCGTCTTCGTCCGCAGCCTCGCCGAGACCGGCGGTGGCTTTGCCGACGACATCTACTCGGTGCGGCCGTCCGGCGCCGGCCTGGCCCGGCTGACCAAGACCGGGCACATCGACGAGTTCTCGCCTCGCTACTTCAAGGGCGGGATCGTCTTCAGCCGCGGCCAGAGCGGAGACGGGCCGGGCGCCTACGCCGACATCTTCACCATGCGCGGCAACGGCGCCAAGGTGAAGGTGCTGGTCGCCGGTGCGGGCTCCTCCTTCGTCGAAGACGTCGCCCCGGCGGCGCAGCTGCTGCTCTTCCGCCGCGACCAGGGCCTCTGGGTGCAGAAGATCGGCCCGGGGCGCGCGCACAAGCTGAGCGAGGTCGCGGACGGGTCCAAGACGAACTCGGTGTTCTCCTCCGACGGCCGCAAGGTCGCCGCCTTCATCGCCACCAAAGAAGCCGACGTCCTCTCGGCCATCGACGTCGCCAGCCGCCGCAGCGCGCAGCTCGCCGAAGGCTTCGAGCTGGAAAGCGGCGCGGCCGCGACGACGATCGGCTCCGTGATGACCTGGCAGCCGGTGCGGCACTAGGACTCCCCTCCGGCCGCCGGCGCGAAGGGCCCCTCCGGGTGGAGGGGCCCTTCGTCGTTGCGCGTCTGTATAACCGCCGCGTGGGAGACCCCGCCATCGGCTCGACCCTCGCCGGCTACCGGATCGAGTCGCTGATCGCGCGCGGCGGCATGGGCGTCGTCTATCGCGCCACGCAGGTGGCGCTGGAGCGGCCGGTCGCGCTCAAGGTGATCGCCGGGGACCTGGCCGGCGACGAGGGTTTCCGCCGCCGCTTCCTCACCGAGTCGCGCCTCGCCGCGAAGCTCGACCACCCCAGCGTCGTCCCGGTCTACGACGCCCGCGAGGAAGACGGCGAGCTGATCGTCGCCATGCGCCTGGTCGAGGGCGGCGACCTGCGCAAGCTGATCGACCGCGAGGGGCCGCTGGAGCCGGCGCGGGCGATAGGGCTGCTCGGCCAGGTCGCGGAAGCGCTCGACGCGGCCCACGCGGCGGGCATCGTCCACCGCGACGTCAAGCCGCACAACGTCCTGGTCGAGGGCGAGCGCGCCTATCTCTCGGACTTCGGCCTCGCCAAGGCATACGTGGAGACCGGGCCGGGCAGCGGCGCCTCGATCGTCGGCACGGTCGAGTACATGGCGCCGGAGCAGTGGCGCGGCGAGCGGGTCGGGCCCGCCGCCGACGTCTACGCGCTCGGCTGCGTCCTCTACGAGGCGCTGACCGGGATCGTTCCCTACGCCCGCAAGGAGGCGGACGCCGAGCCGGAGCTGCCCCGGGGGATGGAGGCTGTGATCGAGCGCGCCGTGTCCAAGGACCCCGCCGACCGCTACGCGAGCGCCGGCGCCCTGATCGAGGCTGCGCGCCAGTGCCAGGGCGACACTCCCGCCGTGACGCTGGTGCTCAGCCAGCGGCCCGACAGGCCAACCCGCCGGCTCCGCGGGGGCGATGCCGACGCGGTGGGCCTCAGCCGCTGGCGCCGGCCGATCGCTGGCGCCTTTCTCTTCTGGTTCCTGGGGGGTCTCACCGCTGTGATTGCGTTGGTCACCCTCGTCGTGCAGCCCTTCAATGGCGACGGGGTCTCCGTCTCCACCCCAGTGGCCGTCGCCGACCCTCCGCTGCGCCTCGCGGTCGGCCCGAGGACCGTCTGGGTGACGAGCGCCACCGATGGCACCCTCTCCGGAGTCGATCCCGAGTCCCTTCGGGTGACCTCGAAGCTGCCGCTCGAAAAGGGTGTCTCGGGTGTGACGATCGGCGCCGGCTCGGTCTGGGTCTCGAGCCCGCGCGCCGGCACGGTCCTGCGTATCGACCGGGAGAAGGGCGTGACTGCTCGACTCGCGGTCGGGGGTCGTCCGGGCGCGATCGTCTCGGGGGGCGGTCGGGTCTGGGTCGCCGACGAGGAGGGCGGCGGCGTCACCGCGATCGACGCCAAGGGGGCGCAGATCGTCAGGCGCGGGTTGGCGCCCCACGTGGCCCCCCTGCGCCTCGCGGTCGGCGCCGGCGGGCTCTGGGTCAGCAGCGCCTCGACCGGCACCGTGCGCCGCATCGATCTCGGCACGCTGGCCGTCGGCGCGCCGATCCTCGCCGGCCGCGGTCCCGCCGGGGTGACGGTCGGGCACGGTCTCGTCTGGGTCGCCAACAGCCGCGGCAGCACGGTGACCCGGGTCGATCCCGCGACCCACTCGATTCTCGGCGACCCGGTGGCGGTCGGCGAGCAACCGGGCGGGATCGACGCCGGCACCAGCGCTGTCTGGGTCGCCAGCGCCGCCGACGATTCCATTGCCCGCCTTGACCTATCCAGCGGCGACCCGGTCGGCGGTCCGATCGGCGTGGGCCCGGAGCCGGGCGCCGTGGTCGTCGGCGGCGAAGCCGTTTGGGTGGCTAACAACGGCGACGGCACGGTCACCCGTATCGAGCCTTGACTCGGGCCGGCTCCGGCAGGGGTGGAACGTCTTGTACTTTTTCGTCGTGAGCTTGAGGCGCCAGCCCGGCAACTCTCCACCGAAAAAGTTAAGTGGAACCCCTGCCGGAGCCGGCCCCCGCTTAGGATCGCCCCAGTGACCGACCGCGACATAGACCAGCTCGCGATCGACACGATCCGCACCCTCTCGATCGACGCGATCCAGAAGGCCAGCTCGGGACACCCGGGCACGCCGATGGCGCTCGCCCCGCTCGCCTACACGCTCTGGCAGCGCTTCCTGCGCTTCGACCCCGAGGACCCGATCTGGCCCGGGCGCGACCGCTTCGTGCTTTCCGCCGGCCACGCCTCGATGCTGCTCTACTCGCTCCTTCACCTGGCGGGGGTGAAGGCGGTCGACCCCGACTACGAGGTGGTCGGCGAGCCCTCGGTCTCGCTGAGGGACATCGAAAGCTTCCGCCAGCTCGACTCGCGCGCTCCCGGCCACCCCGAGTACCGCTGGACCTCTGGGGTGGAGACGACCACCGGCCCGCTCGGCCAGGGGGTCGCCACCTCGGTCGGGATGGCGATCGCCTCCAAGTGGCAGGGGGCCCGCTACGGCGCCGAGCTCTTCGACTTCGACGTCTACGCGATCGCCGGCGACGGCTGCCTGATGGAGGGCGTCTCCGGCGAAGCCGCCTCGCTCGCCGGGCACCTCAAGCTCGACAACCTCTGCTGGGTCTACGACAACAACCACATCACGATCGACGGCAAGACCCACCTCGCCTACGACGACGACGTCGCCGCCCGCTTCATGGGCTACGGCTGGAACGTCACCCGCGTCGGCGACGCCAACGACACCGACCTGATCGCGACCGCCTTCGAGGAGTTCAGGGGCGAGCGGGACCGGCCGACCCTGATCGTCGTCGACAGCCACATCGGCTACGGCTCGCCGCACAAGGTCGACACCTCCGCCGCCCACGGCGAACCGCTGGGTGAGGAGGAGGTCCGCGAGACCAAGCGCGCCTACGGCTGGCCCGAGGACGCCCAGTTCCTCGTCCCCGACGGGGTGCGCGAGCGCTTCGCCGAGGGAGTCGGCAGGCGCGGTGCCGAGCTGCGCGCTGTGTGGGAGAGCAGGCTGGCGGAGTGCGCGCAGGCCAATCCGGCCCTCGCCGCCGAGATCGACGCGCAGCAGAAGCGCGAGCTGCCGGACGGCTGGGACACCGCCATCCCCAGCTTCGATCCCGACGAGAAGGGAATCGCCACCCGCAAGGCGTCCCAGAAGGTCGAGAACGCGATCGGCGAGCGCCTGCCCTGGCTGCTCGCCGGCTCGGCCGACCTCACCGACTCGACCTCGGTGCGCCTCGAGCTCGACGGCGCCGCGGACTTCGAGCCCGGCGCCTACGACGGCCGCCAGCTCCACTTCGGCATCCGCGAGCACGAGTCGGCGGCGATCTGCAACGGCCTCTCGCTCTCGAAGCTGCGGCCGCTCTGGTCGACCTACCTGACCTTCTCCGACTACGCGCGGCCGGCTCTCCGGCTCTCGGCCCTGATGGAGCTGCCGGTGATCCACGTCTTCACCCACGATTCGATCGGCCTCGGCGAGGACGGCCCGACCCACCAGCCGGTCGAGCAGCTCGCCTCGCTGCGGGCGGTCCCCGGCCTCGACGTGATCCGCCCGGCCGACGCCAACGAGGTCGCCGAGGCCTGGCGGGTGGCGCTCGACCGCACTCACCAGCCGGTCGCCCTGGTCCTCACCCGCCAGAACGTGCCCGTCTTCGACCGCTCCCGCTGCGGCTCGGCCGAGGGGCTGCGCCGCGGCGCCTACGTGCTCGCCGACGCCGAGGGCGGCGATCCCGAGCTGATCCTGATCGCCACCGGCAGCGAGGTCGCCCTCGCCCTCGCCGCCCACGAGGAGCTGGGCGCCGGCGGAATCCGCTCGCGCGTGGTCAGCATGCCCTGCTGCGAGCTCTTCGACCGCCAGGACGAGGCCTACCGCGACGAGATCCTGCCGCCGAGCGTCAGCGCCCGCGTCTCGGTCGAGGAGGCCTCGACCATGGGCTGGGATCGCTACGTTGGAACCGATGGCGTGAAGATCGGGATGCACACGTTTGGCACCTCGGCGCCGCTGAAAGACGTCCAAACCAAGTTCGGCTTCACCCCCGACCGGGTGGCCGAAGCCGCAAAGGAGCTGCTCTCATGAAGCCGACCGCGAAGTTGCACGAGGCGGGCCAGAGCCTCTGGCTCGACAACATCACCCGCACGATGCTGGCCGACGGCACGCTGGAGGGCTACATCAGGGACCTCTCGGTCACCGGCCTCACCTCGAACCCGACGATCTTCGACAAGGCGATCTCCGGCGGCGACGCCTACGACGAGCAGATCGCCGAGCTGAGCGCCAGCGACGTGACCGAGGAGGGAATCGGCGCGACCCCCACCGAGCGGATCTTCTTCGAGCTGGCCCTCGCCGACCTGCGCGACGCGACCAACCTCTTCCGCGGCGTCCACGAGCGCACCAGCGGCCTCGACGGCTTCTGCTCGCTCGAGGTCTCGCCGCTGATCGCCGACGACGCCGAGGCGACGATCGAGGAGGCCGCAGCCCTGCACGCGAAGGCCGAGCGCGACAACCTCTTCATCAAGATTCCCGGCACCGAGGCCGGCCTGACGGCGATCGAGGAGTCGATCTTCGCCGGCATCCCGGTCAACGTCACGCTGCTCTTCGACGCCGAGCAATACCTGGCCGCGGCCGACGCCTACATGAAGGGGATCGAGCGGCGGATAGAGGCCGGGCTCAGCGCCGAGGTCGCCTCCGTCGCCTCGATCTTCATGAGCCGCTGGGACGTCGCCGTCTCCGGCGAAGCTCCCGACGGGCTGCACAACCGGCTCGGCCTGGCGATCGGCTTCCAGGCCTACCGCGCCTACCGCGAGCTGCTCGACTCGCCGCGGGCGCAGCGGCTGATGAACGAGGGCGCCCGGCCGCAGCGCCTGCTCTGGGCGAGCACCGGCACCAAGGACCCTGACGCCTCCGACACCCTCTACATCGAGGGCTTCGCCTCGCCCTTCACGGTCAACACGATGCCCGAGCCGACCCTGCACGCCTTCGCCGATCACGGCGAGGTCGGCGAGCTGGTCCCCGCAGACGGCGGCGACTGCGACCGGGTGCTGGCGGAATTCGGCGACGCCGGCATCGATGTGGGCGCGCTTGCCAAGCGGCTGCAGGAAGAGGGCAAGGACGCCTTCGCGAAGTCGTGGGACGAGATGCTGAAGACGATCGAGTCGCAGGCCGGGGCGCGCGCGTGAGCTTCCAGTGCGCCTTTTGCACCTCAGGGGTGCATAAAGCGCACCGGAAGGAGGGATGATGGGCGGCGGACCGAGTCTCAGGCAGCGGCCCGCCTGGCAGGCGCTCGAGCGGCACTTTGCCCAGATCGAGGGCGAGCACCTGCGTGACCTCTTCGCCGCCGACCCCCAGCGCGGCGAGCGCCTCGTCGCCGATGGCGCCGGCCTGCACCTCGACTTCTCCAAGAACCGGATCAGCGACGAGACGGTGATGCTGCTCGGCCAGCTCGCCCGCGAGTGCGGGGTCGAGGAGCGCCGCGAAGCGATGTTCGCCGGCGAGCACATCAACGTCTCCGAGGACCGCGCCGTGCTGCACGTGGCGCTGCGCATGCCGCGCGGGCGCTCGCTGGTCGTCGACGGCGTCGACGTGGTCAAGGAGGTGCACGAGACGCTTGACCGTATGAGCGCCTTCGCCGAGCGGGTCCGCTCCGGCGCGTGGACGGGCCACACCGGGAAGTCGATCCGCAACGTCGTCAACGTCGGCATCGGCGGCTCCGACCTCGGCCCGGTTATGGCTTACGAGGCGCTGCGCCACTGCTCGCGCCGCGAGATGACCTTCCGCTTCGTCTCCAACGTCGACGGCACCGACTTCGCCGAGGCGACCCGCGACCTCGACCCCGAGGAGACCCTCTTCGTGATCTCCTCGAAGACCTTCACCACGCTGGAGACGATGACCAACGCCGGCACCGCCCGCGAGTGGTCGCTGGCCGGGCTCGGCGGCGATGAGTCCGCGGTCGCCAAGCACTTCGTCGCCGTCTCGACCAACGCCGGCGAGGTGGCCAAGTTCGGCATCGACGTCGAGAACATGTTCGGCTTCTGGGAGTGGGTGGGGGGCCGCTACTCGATGGACTCGGCGATCGGGCTCTCGACGATGCTGGCGATCGGCCCGGCGCGCTTCGAGGAGATGCTGGCCGGCTTCCACGCGATGGACGAGCACTTCCGCGAGGCGCCGCCGGCCGAGAACCTGCCGATGCTTATGGGTCTGCTCAGCGTCTGGTACGGCGACTTCTTCGGCGCCCAGACCTGCGGCGTCTTCCCCTACGACCAGTACCTGCACCGCTTCCCGGCCTACCTGCAGCAGCTGACGATGGAGTCCAACGGCAAGCACGTCACCGTCGACGGCGCCCGCGTCGACTACGACACCGGGGCGATCTTCTGGGGTGAGCCCGGGACCAACGGCCAGCACAGCTTCTACCAGCTGATCCACCAGGGCACCCGGCTGATCCCCTGCGACTTCATCGGCTTCTTCCACTCCAACAACCCGCTCGGCCGCCACCACGACCTGCTGATGTCGAACGTCTTCGCCCAGGGCGAGGCGCTCGCCTTCGGCAAGACGCCCGAGCAGGTGCGTGCCGAGGGCACGCCGGAGGCCGTCGTCCCGCACCGCGTGATGGAGGGCAACCGCCCCTCCAACACGATCCTCGCCGAGCGGCTCGATCCGCACACGCTCGGCTCACTGGTCGCCCTCTACGAGCACAGCACCTTCACCCAGGGGGCCGTGTGGGGAATCGACTCCTTCGACCAGTGGGGGGTGGAGCTCGGCAAGGCGCTCGCTGTGGCGATCATCCCTGAGCTCGAGGCCGAGGAGGAGCCGCGGCTCGCCCACGACAGCTCGACCAACGCCCTGATCCGCCGTTACCGAAGCGCCCGCCGCGGCCAGTAGGCTCGTTCGCATGCTCTCGCTCGACCCGCTGCCGCTGGCGGCGTCGGCATCGAACCTGCTCGCCGCGCGTGAGCAGATGGCCTTCACCCTCGCCTTCCACATCGTCCTCTCCTGCCTCGGCGTGGCCCTGCCGGCGACGATCCTGCTCGCCAACTACCTGGGCCTCAAGCGCAGCGACGACGACGCGATAGAGCTGGCCCGGCGCTGGTCGAAGGCGATGGCCGTGACCTTCGCCGTCGGCGCCGTCACCGGCACCGTGCTCAGCTTCGAGTTCGGCCTGCTCTGGCCGCGCTTCATGGATCGCTTCGGCGCCGCCTTCGGAATCGCCTTCGCGATCGAGGGGATCTTCTTCTTCCTCGAGGCGATCTTCCTCGCGATCTACATCTACGGCTGGAAGCGGCTCGGCGGCTGGGCTCACTTCTGGTCCGGCGTGCCGATGGTGATCACCGGGATCGGCGGCGCCTTCGCCGTCGTCGCCGCCAACTCGTGGATGAACCAGCCGCAGGGCTTCACCCTCGACGCCGCCGGCAAGGTCGTCGACACCAGCCCGCTGAAGGTCCTCTTCAACCCGGCTACCGGCTACGAGGTCCCGCATATGATTCTCGCCGCCTACATGGTGGTCGGCTTCCTGGTCGCTTCGATCTACGCGGCCGGCATGCTGAAGGGGCGCCGCGACCGCCTGCACCGGCTCGGCCTGCTGATCCCGCTGACGATCGCCTGCATCGCCACCCCGATCCAGCTCTTCGTCGGCGACACCGCGGCGCGCGAAGTGGCCGACCACCAGCCGGCCAAGTTCGCCGGCATGGAGTGCATCCAGAAGACAGGCACCCACCAGACCGAGTACGTCGGCGGCATCTGCACGAGCAGCGGCGTCAAGGGGGCGATCCCGATCCCCGACCTCGACTCGTTCCTGGTCGGCTTCAGCGCCGACACCAAGGTGATCGGCCTGGAGGACATCCCGGCAGACGAACGCCCGCCGGCCAACACCATGCTGCACCTGGCCTTCGACGCGATGGTCGGGATCGGCAGCGCCCTGCTCCTGCTCGGCGTCTGGCTCGCGTTCTCCTGGTGGCGTCGTCGCGACATCCCGGCGACGCCCTGGTTCCTGCGCGCGGTGTCTGTCTCGGGCGCCGGCGCGATCCTCGCCCTCTGGTGCGGATGGATAGTCACAGAGGTCGGTCGCCAGCCTTGGATCGTGCAGGGCTACATGCGCACCTCCGAAGCGGTCACCGACGCCGGCGGCCTCTGGTTCGCGTTCGCGCTCGTCCTCGTCGTCTACGCGGCGATCGGGACGATCGCGATCCTCGTTCTGCGCGCGATGTCGCGGCGCTGGCGCGAGGGCGCAAGCGAGCCCGACGGCACCCCCTACGCCCCCACGACCGAGGGCCGATGGGCCTAAACCGTCCAAATATCGGACGGTTTAGGCCCATCGGCGGCGGGGTGGTGGGTCGGTGACGCGGGCCGATGTCTGCGCGGCGATCCTCTGGGTCGGGGTGACCTTCTACGCGCTCTTCGGCGGCGCCGACTTCGGCGCCGGGTTCTGGGACCTCGTCGCCGGTGGCGCCGAGCGCGGGGAGCGCCCCCGAGCGACCATCCAGCGTTCGCTGACGCCCGTCTGGGAGGCCAACCACGTCTGGTTGATCTTCATCCTCGTCGTCCTTTGGACCGCCTTTCCACCCGCCTTCAGCGCGGTGATGACGACCCTCTACGTGCCGATTGCGCTGGCCGCGCTGGGCATCGTCCTGCGCGGCTCCGGCTTTGCCTTCCGCAAGTCGATCGTCGGCCTCGCGGGGCGCCGCGCGGCCGGCGCGACATTCGCTCTCTCCTCGGTGCTGACCCCGTTCTTCATGGGCGCGGTTGCCGGCGCGGTTGCGGCGGGCAACGTGCCGGGCGAGGGCTACGGGCCGGCCTTCTCCAGCTGGCTGCAGCCGCTGCCGCTGCTGACCGGGGCGATGTTCGTCGCCAGCGGCGCCTACCTCTCCGCCGTCTTCCTCGTCGGCGACGCGCGCCGAGGCGGCGACGAGGAGATGCAGCGGTACTTCGCCCGCCGCGCGCTGGCCGCCGCGGCCGCCGCAGGCATCGCCGCCATCCTCGGCCTGGTCGAGCTCCACGCCGAAGCCCGCTACATCTTCGACCGCCTAACAAGCGAGGGCCTCCCCCTAATAGCCCTCTCGGCCATCTGCGGCACCGCCGTCCTAACCACGCTCCTCAGGCCGACGGGACTGAAATCGACCCATATAGATGGAAATAGTCCCGTCGGCGGGAAGTTGCTGCGGCCGCTCGCGGCGGGGGCTGTGGTTTCGGTGATTTGGGGTTGGGGGGTCGCTCAGTTCCCCTACCTGATCCCGACCTCGCTGAAGATCACCCAGTCGGCCGCCCCGCCCGACACCCTCTCGACCGTGATCGTCGTCTTCATCGTCGCCGCGATTCTCGTCCTGCCCGCCCTCGGCCTGCTCTACTGGCTCTCGCAGAAGGAGCTGCTGGGTGAGTGAGGCGGGCGCGATCCGCGCCGTCCTCTTCGACATCGACGGGACGCTGCTGGTCACCGGCGGCGCCGGTGCCGTTGCCTGGCAGCGCGCCTTCGAGGAGCTGCACGGGATCGAGGCCGACATCGCCGAGCACACCGAGGCCGGCATGACCGACCCCGAGATCGCCGCGATCGTCTTCCGCCAGGTGATCGGCCGCGAGGGCACCCAGGAAGAGCGCTCGAAAGCGATCGGCTGCTACCTCAAGCACCTCCCCGACGCGGTCGCCGAGTCGGCGGGCTACCGGGTCATGCCCGGCATCGAGGAGCTGTTGCCCCGCCTGATCGAGGAGGGGGTGCTGCTCGGCCTCGTCACCGGCAACATCGAGGCGGCGGCCCACATCAAGCTCGCCCGCGCTCGCCTCAACCGCTTCTTCAGCTTCGGCGGCTACGGCTCCGATTCCGCCGATCGCACCGAGGTCACCAGGGCGGCGCTCCGGCGCGGTGCCCTCGTCTCCGGCGGCACGCTGGCCGGCGGCGCCTGCCTCGCCGTCGGCGACACGCCGCGCGACGTCGCGGCAGGCCACGGCGCCGGCATCGCGGTGATCGGGGTCGCGACCGGCAGCTACGGCGTCGAGCAGCTGCGCGACGCGGGTGCCGATTACCCGCTCGCATCGGTCGAGCGCGGCTTCCCGCTCTAGGTCGGAGCCCCGGCCTTTATTCACATCTTTGGCAAAAACCCTTGCCGCCGGGGCGAGCGCTTCGTAGCCTGAACGACCGCTCTCGGGTGGGGGAAACGGATATCTCCCGAGACCTATGCGCAGGGGACGGCGTGGCCTTACACGAACGCAGGGCATTGGGACTACTGCTGGCGCTTTCGGCTCTCTTCTCGTTCGCCGCTCCAACCCAGGGCACGCTCGCCGCGGAACCTGCCACGCCCAGCTTCACGATCCAGATGCTCGACGCCGAAGGTCACCCTGAGAGCCGCGCCGGTGCCCACCCCGACAAGCTCCTGATCGCCTTCTCGCTGAACGAAGAAGGCGCCTCGGTGAGGGACCTCGAAATCGAGCTGCCGCCGGGCCTGGGCGGGAGCTCGTCTGCGGTTCCGCTCTGCCCGAGGTCGGTCTACGAAAGCGAAGACGAATGCCCGCCCGAGTCCCAGGTGGGCAGGCTCGAAGTGGCGGTTTCGGGTGGGTCGAGCCTCACCCTGCCGCTCTTCCAGGTCGAGCCTCGTCCGGGTGAAGTCCTGGCGATCGGATCCAAACCCTCCGTCAGCGTGCCGCTCACCGCCAAGGTCCGCCCCGATGACTTCGGCATCACCCTGACTGGAGAAGAGCTTCCGCCTGGAGCGATCGGCGAAGGCGAGATGGAACTGTGGGGCGTGCCCGCCGACCACCAAGCCGGAACATCGATTCCGCGCCGGCCCTTCCTGACGATGCCGACGACCTGCGGGCCGGTCGTCTTCGGCTTCCGCATCCGCACCTGGGCGGAAGGCGCGCAGCAGATCAGCTCCAGCGGCGATACGGGCGCGGCGCTGGGTGGCTGCGAAGAGCTGAGCTTCGAACCGGAGCTGGGTTTCAGCTTGAGCGCTCCGGTCGCCGACGCGCCAACCGGCCTGGCTCTCGAGCTGAACGTTCCGGGCGAAGCCGAAGGGAGCGAACGCGCGCCGGCCGAGGCGAAGAGCGCGACCGTCGAGTTCCCCGTCGGGGTCGGAATCTCCCCGGGGGGCGCCGAAGGTCTCGTTGCCTGCACGGACGCGCAGCTCGGACTGGGGAACGGCGGCCCGGCTCACTGTCCGGAGCAGGCGAAGATCGGCAGCGCCGAACTCGTCTCCGATGCCCTCGGCGGACCGCTTGCAGGGGCGATCTACATGGGCGCCGAACGGCCCGGCGAACGGGTGCGCTCGTTTCTGGTCGTCCCGGGGCCGGGGATCACCTTCAAGTTCGTCAGCACGGTGCGCGGCGACCCCGCGAACGGGCGGCTCTCGACGGTGATGGAGGACCTGCCCCAGGTTCCGGTCCGGCGCATCGGCCTCAGCTTCGACGGCGGCCCCCGGGCACTGTTCGCGTCGCCGCTGAGCTGCGGCCGCGCCAGCGCCAGCGCGACCTTCGAGCCCTACGGCGGCGGTCCCCCGGTGGAGTCGTCGGTGCCGCTGACGATCGCGCCGGCGACCAGGGGCGCGGGGTGCTCCGCGCCGCCGTTCTCCCCGGAGCTGCTGTTCGAGAGCTCGAGCCACCGTGCGGGGCAGCCGACGACGATCTCGACGACCCTCCGCCGTCGCGCGGGTGAACAGCTTCCACGCGCCTTCTCCACCACCCTTCCCGCTGGGCTCAGCGCCGAGCTCGGACAGGTCCAGCCCTGCACGAGCGCCGCCGCGACGATCGCGAGCTGCCCTCTCGGGAGTCGGGTCGGCAGCGCCACGGCGGCGATTGGCTCAGGGCCGAGCCCGGCCGTCCTGCACGGCGACGCCTATCTCACCGGGCCGTACGGCCACGCTCCGTTCGGGCTCCTGACGCGGTTCTCGGGTCGGGTCGGCCCGCTTGACCTGGGCACGATCGCGACCCGCTCCGCGCTCGAGCTGAACCGCCGGACCGGCAGGCTCACGGTGTCCACCGCCGGCATTCCGGACCGGGTCGACGGATTCCCGGTGCGCTTCCAGAGCATCGGGCTGCAGATGGACCGGCCGGGCTTCGTGCGCAATCCAACCTCGTGCGCCGCTAAGGCCACCGAAGCCTCGCTCGAATCGCAGAGTGGGGCGGTGGCGACCTCGGTCGGCTCGCTCGAGCTGCATGGATGCGGCAGGCTGGGCTTCAAGCCGCGGATCCGGCTTGCCCTCGTGGGTCGCAGCGAGCTTCGCGAGCACGGAACGCCAGCGCTGCGCGTGGCGACCCGGCTGCGCCGCCGCGATGCCGGCCTGCGCTCGATGAGGCTGACCCTGCCGCCCTTGCTGAAGCTGGGCACCGGCGGCCTCAAGGTGCTCTGCTCCCGTCCGGACGCAGAAAAGGGAAGGTGTCCGGCCGACGCCCGGGTCGGCTCAGCCCAGGCCCGCACGCCGCTGCTGAGCACTCCGTTGCGCGGCGGGATCTACATGGCACAGCCGCGTGGCGACGGTCTCCCCGACATGTGGATCGCGCTCGCCGGCTCGGGCCTGCGGATCGATCTGAAGAGCAGCTCGGCGCGAGTCCGGGGAGGAAGCTATGTCACCAGACTTTCCGGCCTGCCCGATACGCCGCTCTCGACCTTCACCATGCGACTGGGCGGCGACTCGCAGATCATCTCGCTGCGGGCCGATCCCTGCGCCCCAACCGAGGCGCGGCGAGCGGTCTCGCGGATCGCGGCCGTCGGCCAGAACGGCAGCCGGCGCTCGTTCCGCGCCCGGATCGTGGCTGACTGCCCGGTGCCGCGCCGGTGAGCTCGGTCGGCTCCACCGTCGTCGCGGGGATCGCCAGGCTGGCGGCGAGGCGCCCGCGCCTGGTCGTGACCGTCTGGGTGGTCGCGATCGGCCTGCTCGCGATGGCCGGGCGCAACCTCGAGCAAGATCTCGGCACGCACGCGATCTTCATCAAGGGCAGTCAGACCGCGCGCGCCCACGAAATCTCGGTGCGCGAGTTCGGCACCGACTACGGCATCATCGTCCTGCTCCGCGGTCCCGAGGGCGAGGTCGAAGCACAGGGCCGGGCACTCGCCACCCGCCTCACGTCGATGCCGCACTCGCTGGTGATGTCCCCCTGGGTGGGTGGCTCGGCGAGGGTCGACGGCCTCGGTCCTCGCCCCGGGGTTGGCGCGCTGCTGGTCCGGGTCCTCGGCAGCAGCGATGACCAGCTTTCCGGATTGCTTCCGCCGGTTCAGCGCCGGATAGACGCGACGGTGCACGATCCGGTCAGGGTCAGCCTTGCGGGCCCGCCGGTGCTCGTCCAGTCGATACGAGACGCCAGCGCCAAGACCTCGGCGCTCGGCGACATGATCGCCGTGCCGGTTCTGCTCTTCGTCCTGCTCTTCGTCTTCCGCTCCGTGCTTGCCGCGATCATCCCGCTGGTCGTCGGCGGCTGCGTCGTCGGCGCCACCCGCGGCATCGTCGCGATGCTCGACGGCACGGTGCAGTTCGACTTCCTGGTCATCGGGTTGATCGCGATGATGGGACTGGCGCTCGGGGTCGACTACTCGCTGCTGGTCGTGTCCCGCTTCCGCGAAGAGCGCGACGGGGCCGATTCGGAACAGGCGGTGGAAGCGACGGTCAGAGCGGCGGCGCGATCCATCCTGCCTGCTGGCAGCGCGCTGCTGCTGGCGATGGTCCTTGCCCAGATCCTGCTTCCGTCGGTCCTGATCCAGTCGGTGGGGGTCGCGCTGATCGTCGCCACGACGCTGAGCATGCTCTCGGCGATATGCGTCGTGCCGGCGCTGCTGATGCTGCTCCGCAACCACCTCGACCGCTGGTCGCTGCCCAGCCGCGCCGCCGCCGGGGGGATGCGCCTGCGCTGGTCACGCCGCGTCATCGCCCGCCCCGGCGCGGTGATGGCGATCGTCGTCGGCCTGCTCGCGTTGGCCGGCTTGGCGTTCAACCTCGACTCCGGGGTTGGCAGCATCGCCATGCTCCCCTCGGGAGACCCCGGTCGCCAGGGGCAGGAAGACGTGGAAGAGGCGCTCGGGCCCGGTTGGGCGACGCCGATGGAAGTGGTCGTCGACGGGCACGGCAGCCCGATCACCTCCGCTCCTCGGCTGAACGCGATCGCGACCTTCCAGCGCCATCTCGAAGACGATCCGGGTGTTGCCTCGATCACCGGGTTGACGCGGGTGGTGCAGGCGAGCCGCAAGCTCAACACGATCGAAGGGCGCCTCGCCGCGCAGGAAAGGGGGCTGAACCGACTCCAGACGGGAATCTCGCGAATCGGCGAGGGCTCGGAGAAGACGGCTGACGGGCTGGCGAGGGGAGCATCCGGCAGCGGCGAACTGGGCGCTGGAATCGCCGCCACGAATGCTGCCGCGGCCGGAATCGCCGGCGGCCTGGAGCGGACGAGCAGCGGCTCGAGCCGGCTGGCCACCGGCCTCGGCCGGGCCAGCGAAGGAAGCGGCAAGCTCGCCCAGGGCACGACGAAGGCAAGTGGTGGAGTAGGCAGGCTTGCCGAGGGATTGAGCAAGGCGGAGGAAGAAACCGGTGAAATCCGCGGCACCGCCCGGCTCTTCAAGAACGCGATGCGCTCCGGCAACGCCGATCTCGGCGAGCTGCACGGGCCGCTCCAATCCACCGAAGCTCAGCTCAGCTCGGCGCTCGCCTCGCTGCGCAGGATGAGCACCGGCCGCGCCGATCCCGAATACGCCGCCGCCCTCGCCGCCGTGGAAGAAGCCGGTCGACGCCTCTCCGGTGTGGATCCGGACAGTGGCGAACCGGTCGATCCGCCCTATGCCGGCGTTGCCGACGGCATCGAACGCGCCGAAGGCGAGTTCGGGGTCGGCCTGTACCTGGCCGAAAAGCTCGACCGCAACGGCAAGCAGGCGACGGAGGGGATCGGCAAGCTGGCGCAGAGCTCGCGCAAGCTCGACCGCGGGCTGCGCGAACTTGCCGCCTCCAGCCAGCAGGTTTCCGAAGGGGTTGGGGCGCTCTCCAGCAACGGTCAGCGGCTCTCGCCGGCGCTGCGGCGCCTGAGCGACGGAGCGCAGCGGCTCGTGGGCGGGCTCGGTTTGCTCGAAACCGGCGCCGGACAGCTCGCCGGGGGGCTTGGGCAGATCGCCTCGAAGTCCCGCGCGCTGCCGCGCGCGCTGCGCCGCATCGGCAGCGGCCTCGAAAGCCGAGACGGGAACGGGTCGACGCTTGAGCAGGTGCACCGCACCTCACCGGGGATCTTCCACTCGGCCTACTTCGTCCTCGCCAGCCTCGACGGCAGCCGCTCGGGCCAGAGGGCACAGCTGGGCTCGCTGATCAACCTCAATCGTGGCGGCAGCGATGCCCGCCTGCTGATCATTCCCCGCGACCACGCCAACACGGATGCGGCCCGTGAGACGGTCGAACGAATCGAAGCCGACGGCGCAGAGCTGGCGCGGAAGACCGGCACCGAGGTGGTCGTCGGCGGGGTCGCGCCGGGCAACATCGACCTGAATGAGGTGCTGCGGGCTCAGGCCCCCTGGATGCGGATCGTGCTCTCGCTGATCAGCCTGCTGGTGCTCATCCCGGTGCTTCGGTCGCTGACGATCCCGATCCTCGCCGCCCTGATCAACCTGATCACGGTCAGCGCCAGCTTCGGGGTGATGTCCCTGCTCTTCAACGACTCCCTGCTCGGCGGGCCGGGGTACATCGACACGTCGATCGTGCCGGCGATCATCATCGTCATGTTCGGCCTGGCGATCGACTACGAGGTCTTCATCTTCGCTCGCATTCGCGAGGAATACCTGCGCACCGGCTCGACCAGGGCAGCCGTCACCGGCGGGCTCGAGCGGACCGGGCCGGTGGTCACCGGCGCGGCCGTGATCATGATCCTGATCTTTGTCGCCTTCTCGATCACGGCTCTGGTCTCGGTTCGCAACTTCGCGGTCGGGCAGGCGATCGGCATCTTCATCGACGCCTTCATCGTGCGGCTGATCGTCGTGCCGGCGCTGATGCTCTGGCTCGGCGAGCGTTGCTGGTGGTGCCCGCGCTGGCTCGACCGGCTGCTGCCGGGCGGCGCCTCAGCCGAAGACGGAGCTGACGCTCTCGCGCACGGCCGGGGCTAGGCGGAAACGGACGGCGGGCCGTCCCGAGGTTTCCCCGTCGCTCACCCCGGGGCGGGACTCGATCACGCTGACCGCCTCGAGGGCCTCGAGGTGCCGGCGCAGAGTCTGGTAGCTGGCGGGACTGCGGTCGGCCAGCTCGGAAGCGCTGGCGTCGCTGACCTGGCTCAGGGTGCGGAGGATCTGCAGCCGCACCGGGTCGGCGACGACATCGAGCCAGTGCGAGCGGGACCCCGTCCCCGACACCGCTGCTGCTGATGCGCCCACTGCCGAACCCTCCCGAGATCGTCAACCGCTCCCAGAAAAACTAGCCCGTTTATGTCGGTTTCGGACGTAGCTTCGGTTAAGCCCGGCCGGCGGAACGCCTCAGCCGAGGGAGCAGCGTGCCTGGTAGATCGAGAGGAAGCCGGATTCGAAGCCGCGCCGGGCCATGCGCAGGTAGAGGCGCCAGACCCGAACCCGTTCGGGGCCGGCGAGGCGGACGGCGTCGTCGAGGCTCTGGTCGAGGCGGCGCGCCCAGTGGCGCAGGGTCTCGGCGTAGTCGGCGCCGAACTCCTCGACGTGGCGGGTGAGGAAGCCGGCCCGCTCGAGCGCGAGCAGCACTCGCGAGAGGTGCAGCGGTTCGGCATCGGGGAAGACGTAGCGCTCCGAGAACGGGCCGGCCTCGGGATCGGTGTGGCGCAGGCGAGCGATTCCGTGGTTGAGCAACCTCCCGCCCGGCTCGAGCAGCCCGGCCAGGGTGCGCGCGTAGACGTCTATCTGCGCCTCGCCGACGTGCTCGACCATGCCGATGCTGGCGATCGCGTCGAAGCGCTCGCCGCTCGCCGCCAGGTCGCGGTAGTCCATCACCCGGATCTCGACCCGGTCGGCGACGCCGGCGGCTTTGGCTCGCTGGCGGGCGCGCTCGGCCTGTGGTGGGGAGAGGGTGATGCCGAGCACGCTGGCGCCGTGCCTGGTTGCCGCCCAGAGCGGGAAGCTGCCCCAGCCGCAGCCGACGTCGAGCACGCGGTCGCCCTCCTCCAGCGCCAGCTTGCGGGCGACCATCTCCAGCTTCTCCTCCTGCGCCGCCTCCAGGGTCTCCGCCCCGCGCGAGAAGACCGCGCAGCTGTAGGTCATCGAGTCGTCGAGGAAGAGCGAGAAGAACTCGTTGGAGACGTCGTAGTGGTGGCGCACCGCCTCGGCGTCGCGCTCCTTGCTGTGCCGGTGGCCGCTCGGGCGCAGCTCGGCGGCGGGCCGCCGCGGCGGCCGGGTCAGGCCCGCGGCCCGCACCGCGCCGAGCAGCAGGCGCGCCTTGTCGCCGCCCTCCAGCGCCGGGGGCTGCCAGCTGTCGAGCAGCTCGATCACGGCGTCGATGTCGTTGACCTCGATCTCGCCGCTGACGTAGGCGCGGCCGAGCCCGAGCTGGCCGGGGGCGCGCAGCACGTGGGCGGCGGCCCGCGGCGAGCGCACGTAGAAGGTCGGGCCGTCGCCGTTGCTCGCCGGCAGGCGGGTGCCGTCCCAGAACTCGACCGTGAAGGGCCGCTCGGGGATGCGCGCCTCGATCTCACGACGCAGTGGAGCGGTGCTGGCAAACGGCATCGGAGTGGGACGATATCGGTGCGCGTCGAGGTCTGAGCCGGACACTTTCGGTTTTCTTGTCCAGCCGAGGCGTATCATCGCCGCGCATGTCAGCAAGCGGTCTACTCCCCTCAGACATCCAGCCGGTCGCCAACGAGACCCGCGACCGGATCATCACCGGCTTGGTCACGCTGGTCCCGTTCGTCGCCATCGGCCTCGCCGGGTGGCAGGTCTGGGGCAAGGCGCTGCACTGGAGCGACGTCTTCCTCTTCTGCGGCATGTACCTGCTGACCGGGCTGGGGATCACGGTCGGCTTCCATCGCCACCTCACCCACCGCAGCTTCAAGGCGAAGACGTGGCTGCACGGCCTGCTCGGCATACTCGGCTCGGCGGCGATCGAGGGCCCGGTGATCTCCTGGGTCGCCGACCATCGCAAGCACCACGCGTTCTCCGACGAAGAGGGGGACCCGCACAGCCCTCACGTCGATCACGGCCAGGGCCTCGGCGGCGCCATGCGCGGCCTCTTCCACGCCCACATGGGCTGGCTCTTCATCCACACCCAGCGGGGCAACAAGGAACGCTTTGCGCCCGACCTGCTCAAAGACCCGGTGATCTCCTGGGTTGACCGCACCTTCCTGCTCTGGGCCATCGGCGGACTCCTGCTTCCCTTCGCACTGGGCTGGGCGATCGGCGGCACCCTCTTCGCCGGCTTGACCGGCCTGCTCTGGGGCGGCCTCGTCCGCGTCTTCGTCCTCCACCACTTCACCTACAGCATCAACTCGCTCTGCCACGTGTTCGGCAACCGCGACTATGAGACCACGGACGAGTCGCGCAACCTGGCGCTGATCGCGATCCCCACCTTCGGCGAGGCCTGGCACAACAACCACCACGCCTTCCCCACCTCTGCCACCCACGGCCTGGGCCGCTGGCAGATCGACATCTCGGCGCTGGTGATCGATTCGCTGGAGAAGCTGGGCCTGGTCTGGGACGTCGTGCGCCCAGCCCCGGAGCGCCTGGCGGCGAAGGCCGCGTCCTCCTAGTTAGGGCGCTTCTTCGGCCTCGTACCAGTCGAGCCAGTGGCCGCAGGCCTGCGCCAGCGGCACGATGCGGTGCCGGCGTGCCGGCACCGCGACCAGCTCGCCGAGGTCCGCCTTGCCGGTGTAGCCGCTCAGGCGCTGCAGGGTGCTCGCGCCCGCGGCGGCGATCGTGAACCGGATCGGCCGGCCGCCGCTGCGGATCTCGCCGGCCGGCCAGAACTGGCCGTTGTTGGCGAGGCTGATCGTGTTCGGGCGCTGACCGTCGAGCGCAGCGGGCAGCGGCAGGTTCAGTCCCGGTGCCGAGAGGGTGAGGCCGAACGGGGAGAAGTACTGCAGCGAGAGCCGCCAGCGCCCCGCCGGCAGGCGCAGTGACTGCGACGCCGTCTCGCCGGTTTCCAGCACCGGCTCGGGGCTCCAGCGCCCCTTGCCGCCCACCACCGCAGCGGGGAAGAGAGAGGCCCGGCCAGGGTTGGAGAGGAGGATGCGGATCTCCGGCGAGGCGCAGCTCGCGTGCGCCGCGGGCTCGGTCCCCTCGAGCAGCACGTGGCGGTTCGGCGGCGGCGCCCCCGTCCGCTTCCAGAGGATGTAGGAGGGCGTGGCGGCTACGCGCCTGAACCCGCTCGGGGCTTCGCTGTTCCAGGCCGCCCGCCCGGTGACGACGTAGGGGAAGCGGTTCAGGGTGCCTCGAGAGAAGGAGTCGAAGTCGATCGGGCTGTACGCGTCACCCGTGTCGAAGGGCTTTTCCGGGCTGGGGGAGACGTCGGCATCGGGGAACTCGACCAGCGGCACGTGCGTGTCGGCGCCCGTCAGCTCGTAGGCCGCGTAGCGGTCCTGGCCGGCGTAGAGCACCGGTTCGCCGTGCACGACCGGGATGAAGGCCTGCAGCTCGGATCCGTGCCCGGGCGGGCCGATCGGGGCGTCGCGCAGCACCAGCAGGCTCGAGTAGGCGGCCCCGGCGACGAAGGCGACCGCCAGGCCGGCCCAGGCGAGTCGCAGCGCAGACCTCTGGCCGAGCTCGAAGAGGAGGGGGCGGATCGCGACGAGCATCGCCAGCGGCGCCGCGATCATCAGCGCCTTCGCCTGGGAGTACTCCCCGCTCGACGCGAGCGCGGCGACGTAGAGGACGGCGCAGGCGAGGAGCGCGATCGGCACGGCGAGCTCGCGGCGGCGCAGCCACCAGATCGCGCCGAGCAGAATCGCGAGCCCGGCCACCGCAGTGGCCAGCCCGGTCAGCTGGGCGCCGCCGACCGCGTTCAGCCGGTAGTTCGACGCCGGCCAGATCCCGAGCGCCTCGGCCGGCGATACCGGCCCGTAGGTGTTCGTCCCCGCCACCCGGTTGAAGCCGTGGACGAAGGCGAAGGGGCCGACGACCGTGAGCACGGCGAGCAGGATCAGGGTGCCCAGGACCAGCAGCGTGGCGGGCCGGCGCAGGGTGCGCAGCAGCGATCGAGGCGCAAGTGCGCGGCGCACCTCCGGGGCGCTTGCGCCCCAGAGGGCCACGATCGCGACCGGCCAGGCAAGCCCGGCGAAGCTGTAGGAGAAGAAGATGCCGCCGACCAGCGCCAGCGGCGTCAGCACCCAGAGGGCGGACGTGGGGCCCGCAGCGGGAAGCAGCGGCTCGGCCTCGTTCCGGCGCCGGTCGAGGCCGTGGAGGAAGAGGGCGAAGGCGAGCACGAAGAGCGCCTCGCCGGTCTCCTTGAAGGCGCCCTGGGCGAAGTAGGAGGCGCCGAGGTAGGAGATCGCGACGAGCGCCGCGGCGAGGGCGCGGCGGGCGGGCCCGAGGTCGCTCAGCGCGGCCAGCGACGTCAGAGCGGTGAGGATCCCGATCGCGAAGATCTCGCCGACGAAGGCCTGGCCGAGGCCGATTCCCGGCAGGGCCGCGGTCGCCGCGGCAAGCGCGTGCGGCCCGAGCGGGTAGCCGGCTTCCGGGGCCGGGCCGAGCCCGCTGCGCAGCCACTCGGCCCATGCGAGGTGAAGGCCGAGGTCGTTGTTGAAGCCGACCCCGACGATCCCCCAGCGGCCGCTCACGGCGAAGGGGATGGAGAGGACGAGGGCGACGAGCAGGCCGATCGTGAGCGCCTCGCGCAGCGGCGGACCATCGTCCCGCGCCGTACGTTGGCGCCAGAGCAGCGCCGCCGCGACGAGCACCAGGGCGAGCACGCCCAGGGTCGCGCTCGTCGCGTGCCCGGGCGCGCGCGCGAGGAAGCCGGCGACCGTGAGCAGGGTCGCGAACCCGACGCCGGGCGCCAGCCAGGCCTGCGACCTCGTGCCGCCCGCGAGGGCGAGGACCGCGCGGCCCACAAGCAGCGAGGCGGCGCAGATCAGCGCCGCCGAGGCGTAGGTCCCGATCATCAGGGGCGGAAACTATGGCAGCGGGGGGCGGCGGCGCTGCCTCGGCTCAATACTTCTCCGCCGCTCTCTCCAGGGTCGCCCTCAGGTTCTCGCCCCGCAGCGGCTCCGCGTGGCCGGCGCAGACGACGGACGGCTCCAGCGCCGCCAGCCTGCGCACCGACTCCTTCGCCTTGGCGTGGTCCCAGCCCCAGGCCGGGTGCGGAACGCTCGCCTCCCCGGCGGGGAGGTGCCGGCCCATCCTGGTCGAGTCGATCAGGTAGACGACGTCGCTGACCAGCGCCACCCGGTCGCTCTCCCGCCAGAGCCCGATCAGCCCCGGCGCGTGTCCGGGGAAGTGGAGGACGCGGAAGCCGGCCACCTCGTCGCCCTCGGCGACCGTGCCGTCGATCTTCACCGCGCCGCCGTCCCAGCGCCGCAGCAGCATCGGGTAGAGCCAGCGGGCGGGGGCCGGCAGCGCCGAGATTTCCAGATAAGGCCACTGCACGGCGTCGCTTTCCGCTTCACGCACCTCGTCGGGGTGGCAGTGGACCGGGGCGTCGAGGAACGGGGCTGTGCCGCGGTGGTCGGGGTGGGCGTGCCCGAGGACGATCCGCTTCAGCCCGCCCAGCTGCTCGCCCGCCGCCCGCACCTTCTTCGTCATCGTCCTGGTGCCTGCGTCGAACTGCACCACGCCGCCTTCGTCCTCGAGGAAGTAGACGTTCATCGAGCGGCGCGTGTCTCCCCGCAGCAGCCAGACCCCCTTGGCGACCTCCTCCATGATGAGATCAGCCTAATGCCCACCATCTGGAAAGTCGGGATGGCGATCCTGGTCGCCTGCCTGCTGGCCTCGATCGCGATCGCGATCGTCCGCCTCGCCACCACGCCGACCGAAATCCTCGGCGACGGCTTCCGCGGCCTTCCCGTTCACGCCCACAGGGCGCGTTAGTATCGGCCGCGTTCGGCGACCGAAGCCAAGGAGGCGGCGTGTTCACTCGCATCGTTGTTGGAACCGATGGGTCGGATAGCGCCGGGGAGGCGGTGCGCCAGGCCGTCGACCTGGCCAAGCTGGCCAGCGCCCAGCTCAGCATCGTCAGCGCCTACGGGTCGGTGCCGAAGCACCGCGTCGAGGGCGAGCAGCTCGACGCCCCGGCCGACGTCCAGTACGAGATCGGCCCACGCGAGGACGTCAACCTCGTCCTTGACGCCGCTGCGGCGGCGGCGCGCAAAGAGGGGGTGGAGGTGCAGACTCACCCGGTCGAGGGTGAGCCCGCCGACGCGATCCTCAACGTCGCCGAAGAGACCAAAGCCGACCTGATCGTGGTCGGCAACAAGGGGATGACCGGCGCCCGCCGCTTCCTGCTCGGCAGCGTCCCCAACAACGTCTCACACCACGCGCCCTGCTCGGTGATCATCGTCCGGACGACTTAGAGACGCTCGCGGGCGCCGTCGCCGCGGCGGCGTCGATCAGGCCGGCGCCCTGGCGGACCGCCGGGAGGCCGAGGTCGCGAGCGGTCTGTCGCAGGCGCCGGGTGACCGCGGCGACCTTGCCCTTCTTCTTCGCCTTCGGATCGAGCGTGCCGCTGGCGAGGACCATCGCGGCGACGCCGGTCACGTGAGCCGAAGCCATCGAGGTCCCGGCGAAGCTGGCCGGCTCGCCGAAGCTGCGGGGTTTGCCCTCTTGAAATGTCACCTGGTAGATCGGCCCCGCCGAGATCGAGGGGCAGCCGGCGATCGGTTCGCCGCCGCCGGGGGCGAGCACGTCGACGTCTTCTCCGGCCAGCGAGTAGTCGCCGAGGCAGCCGCCCTCGGTGCTGCCGCCGACGCCGATCACATGCGGGCTTGTCGCGGGCGGCGCGACGCATCCCTCCGAGCCGAGGTTGCCGACCGAGGCGACCGCGACGACGCCCTCGCGGTAGGCCTGGCGCAGTGCTTCGTCCACCCCCGGCACGCTCCGTTCGCAGCCGAAGTTGAAGCTCATGTTGATCGCGTCGGCGCCGTGGGCGACCGCGAAGCGGATTCCCCGGGCGATGTCGCTTGCCCGGCCCCGGCCGTGCTTGTCCAGCACCCTCACCGGCATCAGCTTCGCCCGGTAGGCGAGCCCGGTCAGGCCGATGCCGTTGTTGGTCTTCTCGGCGATCGTGCCGGCCACGTGGGTGCCGTGGCCGTTTTCGTCCAGCGGCAGCTTGTCGCCTTCGACGAAGTCGTAGCCTTCGACGAACTGGCCCGAGGTGAAGTCCGGGCTGCGCCGAAATTGCGCGCCCTTTGCGCGGTAGGCGATTCCGGTGTCCAGCACCGCGACCGTGATCCCCTGCGCTCCCGGCCGCCCGGCGGCGGTCAGGTTCGTCCAGGCCCCAGGCGCGTCGATCCCACCGGCTGAGATCGGCAGCAATGGCGTCGCCGTGCCTTCCCAGGGGAGGAAGTTCCACTGTTTCGACACCCAGCCGCCGGGCGGGCCGGGCGTTCCGGTGATCGGGCCGGGGTCGTTGGGGATCTCACCCGTAGCTTCGGGGGCGGCCGAAGCAGTTGCAACGTAGTCGGGCGCCGCGTAGGCGACCCGCGGGCTGCGACGCAGGGCCGCGGCCGCGGCCCGAACGCCGACGCTCGCGGGCAGCGAAACCGCGCGGGTCGCGCCCCCGCCGGTGAGCTTGACCACCAGCCGATGGGGGGCGAAGCCGTGGGCCAGCCCGATCCGGGTTGCGGCAGGGGCGGGCGCGCTCGCGAGGAGAAGGGCGGCGAGCAGGGTCGCGACGGCGGTCGGGAGGCGTCGGTTCATCTTGCGTCTGCGCTCGCGGATTCCCTGCAATCGGACGAGCCATCCCCTAACACCGGCCCGCCGACGAAGTTGTAGTCGCACATACTCCCGTATGCATGCGGACCGGAGCGTCGATCGAGGCCGACGAGCGGATGATGGCGCTGGCGATCGAGCGCGCCCGGGAAGCCGAGGCCCACGGCGACGTGCCGATCGGCGCCGTCATCGCCCGCGACGGCGAGCCCCTTGCCGGCGCCGGCAACGAGCGCGAGCTGCGCGCCGATCCAACCGCCCACGCCGAGATCCTCGCGATCCGCGCCGCCGCCGAGGCGCTCGGCGGCTGGCGGCTGCCGGGCACGACCCTCTACGTCACCCTCGAGCCCTGCGCGATGTGCGCCGGCGCGATCGTCCTCGCCCGCATCCCCGCGGTCGTCTTCGGCGCCGCCGACCCCAAGGCCGGCGCGGCGGGCAGCGTCCTCGACGTCCTCGCCGAGCCGGCCCTCAACCACCGCCCGGAGGTGGGGGGTGGGGTGTTGGAGGCCGAGTGCGCGGCGCTCCTGACCGAGTTCTTCGCCGCACGACGGCACTCCGCCTGATAGGGCAAGCATGGCAAGGACGCAGGGAGCGCAGCGTGCTCTGCACGTAAGCGACCGAGGACGCCGCTAGGCGCCGCCCCATCAGGCGCAGCGGAGAGGGTGGGATTCGAACCCACGAGGCGGGTTAACCCCGCCCACGCGATTTCCAGTCGCGCTCCTTAAGCCACTCGGACACCTCTCCGTGAGTCGTTCAAGGGTATTGCTTCGGCCCCGGCGCTCGCCTACGCGACAGCCGCCTGGGCCGCGGGCGCCGGCAGGGCCTTGCGCGCCGGCATCGGCAGCGGCAGGACGATCGCCTCCCGCTCGCGGTTGGGCGCGGTGGCGGGGCGGCGGCCGCGCAGGCGCTCGTGGCTGCAGACCACGTAGCACCACTCCATCAGGTGCATGCGGGAGACGGGGTCGATTTCGGTGATCGTCGCGCCGACGAGGTGGCTTCCCTCGGCCTCGCGGCAGGAGCGCACCTCGACCTGGGCCGCAACGTCGTGGGCGACGCCGGCGGCATCCTGGAGTTCGAGCAGCACCGCCGGCTTGGCGCCGATCTCCAGCGGCGCGTCGAGCACCAGCCCGACCCCGGCGGCGCTCGCGTCGATCAGGCGGCCGGTGACGTGCCCGTCTTCGGAGTAGCACTGGGCCGGGGCATCGCCCTCGAAGCGGTAGACGACGCGGCGCTGCTGGCGGCGCCCGACCGCGAGCAGGGTCCGCCCGATCCGGCGCATCTCGACCAGGCCGAGCAGCGGCACGACGACGGCGGCCACCCCCGGCAGGTCGGGCAGCGGCCCGGCGCCGGCCAGGTCGAGCAGCCGCAGCACGGTCCCGGTGCCGAGCACGACCGCGCAGAGCACGACCAGGTGGAGCTTGCGCACGGCCTCGATCCCGCCGCCGCCCGTGCCCTGCTTCGGCGTCACCTTGAAGGCGGTGTGGCCCGGCAGCACCGCGCAGCGCAGCGCCCGCGTGTAGATCTCCATCGTTAGCAGCTCATAGTGAGCGGTCTCGCCGATCTTCATGAAGCCGCGGGCAAGCGCCGCGCCGGCGCCGAGGTTGAGCGTCACGTAGGGGAGCCAGAGGGCGACCAGGGCGACGACGCTGATCTTCATCGGCAGCTCGCCCGTCCACAGCACCAGGCCGAGGGTCGCCAGCAGCAGCAGGCGCATCGGCGGCGCCAGGTAGGCGGCGAGGCTGGCGAAGTAGGAGAGCCGCTGCAGCGGCCGCAGCTCGCGGGCGCGCAGGGGGGACTCGGGCAGCGTGAAGACGGCGAGGTTGCCGCGCGCCCAGCGGTCGCGCTGCAGCAGGTAGCCGTCGAGGTCGTGCGGCGCCAGTCCCTGCACAAGCACCTCGTCGTGGTAGCGGCTCTCCCAGCCGTGGCGCTGCAGGCGGATCGTCGTGTGGAAGTCCTCGGCGATCGTCTCGGTGGCGACGCCGCCGATCTCGCGCAGGGCGCCGCGGTGGATCAGCGCCGCCGAGCCGCACCAGTAGGCGGCGCCGTGGCGGTCCTTGCCTGGGCAGACGACGCGGTAGAAGAGCGACTGCTCGTGGCGGCCGACCGCGTAGTGCTGGGCGGAGTCGTGGTTGAAGAAGTCGTGCGGGCTCTGCACCAGGGCCATGCGCTCGTCGTCGAAGTAGCCGACCATCGCGTCGAGCGCGTCGGGCATCGGCACGTGGTCGGCGTCGAGCATCAGCACCAGCTCGCCCTCGGTCCGCTCCAGAGCGGCGTTGATGTTGCCCGCCTTGGCGTGCGAGTTGTCGGGTCGGGTCAGGTAGCGGGCGCCGGCCAGCTTGGCGAGCTCCTCCATGTCGGGCCGCCGCCCGTCGTCGAGCAGGTAGGTGGTGTGCGGGTAGGTCAGCGCCCGGCACCCGGCCAGGGTCGCGGCGACCACCTCGGTCGGCTCGTCATAGGTGCAGACGTAGACGTCGACGCTGCGGCCCGGCGTCGCGTCCGGGCGCACCGCGGGCCGGCGCGACCACGAGAACCAGGCCAGCGTCCCCAGCGCCCAGATCCCGTAGATCTCGGTCACCAGCAGCATTCCGTAGGCGACCGGGCTCGCCCCTTCGCCGCTCCACCCGATGCGCCAGGTCAGGTAGCCGACGCCCCAGAGCAGCGCGCAGATCGCCAGAGAGCGCAGCAGCAGCGGATGGCGGTCGAAGAACCGCCCCAGACGGGTCTGCTCGTTGCTTTGCACGCACCTCGCATCGGCGCGGACGGTGCGATTCTTGAGCCGCGAGACGCCGCCGCCACGCCCGATCGGCGCCCCTTCGTAGAATCAGCCCCGGCTATGTCCCGGAGGGGTGCCGGAGTGGTTGAACGGGGCAGTCTCGAAAACTGTTGGCGTCGCAAGGCGCTCGTGGGTTCGAATCCCACCCCCTCCGCTTCGCCCGCTTGGGCTGGCTTAACGATCCCCTAAGCTGGCGATCCCTTACGCACCGGGCTGTGTTTGGGAAGATGCGAAACTTGGGAAATGGGACAGAGAGGAAGGTTTCCGGTGGGGAAGAAGAGCTTTGCAGCACTGAGTGCGTTCGTCTTGACCGTCGCGATGATGGCGGCGCCGTTTGCCGAGGCGGCTGAAGTCACGCGCGACAGCTACAAGGAAGCGGTCGAACCGATCTGCAAGACCAACGTGCAGGCCAACGAACGCATCCTCAAAGGCGTCAAAGGCGAAGTCAAGGCGGGCAAGCTGAAGCCGGCGGCCGCGAAGTTCAGCAAGGCAGCCGAAGCCCTGCACAAGGCGATCGGCAAGCTCAAGGCCGTGCCGCAGCCGACGGCGGACGAAGCCCGGCTCGCCAAATGGCTGAAGTACATCGAAGAAGAGGAAGGCTTCTTCATCAAGATCGCCAAGAAGCTGAAGGCGGGCGACAAGAACGGCGCGACGGCGATGCAGATCCGCCTCTCGCACACCGCCAGCCAGGCCAACAACACGGTCCTGCCGTTCGAATTCAAATACTGCCGGGTCGAACCCTCGAAGTTCAGCTAGGCCGGAGCCTCGCCAGGGCCTGGGCTCAGCTAGCCTAGGCTCTGGCAGCGACCCGCCCAGGTAGCTCAGTTGGTAGAGCACTTCCATGGTAAGGAAGGGGTCACGAGTTCGAGTCTCGTCCTGGGCTTTTCCCGGGTTCCCAGGCGTCGACCCGACCGGCAAGCAGACTGATTCGGCCGAGCGTTAGGCTGCCGCGCAGTGGACTTCGCCCTGACTGACGAGCAGGAGGATTTCGTCGACGCGATCCGGCGCTACTGCGACCACGAGTGCGGCACGCCGGACCAGCGCGAGCGTCTCACCGACGGCTATCGCGACCACCACAACGCGACGATCTACAAGGAGATGGCCGAGCTGGGCTGGCTCGGGGTGACGATCCCCGAGGAGTACGGCGGCTCGGGCGGGACGATGCTCGACGCCTGCATCTTCATGGAGGAGACCTCGCGGGCACTGGCCCCGATCGGCGGCTACGCGACGACGCTGATCGTCGCGGGCGCTACCAAGCGGTTCGGCACCGAGGAGCAGAAGGAGGAGATCCTCGGCGGCATCGCCGACGGAGCCGTCGAGGCGATCGCGATGACCGAGCCCGAGGCCGGTTCCGACGTCGGCGCACTCAGCACCTTCGCCGAGAGCGTCGACGGCGGCTACGTGCTCAACGGCCAGAAGGTCTTCTGCTCGAACGCCCATATCGCCGACCACGTCCTCGTCGTCTGCCGCACCACCCGCTCGGCCAACAAGCACGAGGGCATGACGATGATCTGGGTCCCGCGGGAGACCGAGGGCCTCGAGGTGGTCCCGATCGACACGATGGGCGGCCGCGACACCAACCACCTCTACTTCACCGACGTCGAGGCGCCCGCCGACGCCGTCCTCGGCCGGGTCGACCAGGCCTGGACGCAGCTGATGGCCGGTCTCAACGTCGAGCGCCTGATCCTCGCGGCGACGATGCTGGGCATCGCCCAGCGGGTCTTCGACGACCTGATCGTCTACGTCAAAGAACGCGAGCAGTTCGACCGCCCGATCGGCTCCTTCCAGGCCCTGCAGCACCGGATCGCCGACATGGCGACCGACATCGAGGCGGCCCGCCTGATGACCCGCTGGGTGGCGACCCTGACCGACGAGGACCCCGACCGCATGCTTCCCCGCGAGGCCTCGATGGTCAAGCTCTTCGTCACCGAGGTGACCAAGAAAGCGGCTCTCGAAGGCATGCAGATGATGGGCGGCTACGGCTACGCCTCCGAGTACGACATGGAGCGCCTGGTCCGCACCTCGCTGGTCTCGACCATCTATGGCGGCACCTCCGAGATCCAGCGCAACATCATCGCCAAGACGTTCGGGCTCTAAGACCGGCATACTTCCTGGGGCAGGAGGTAAGAGCGCCCGTAGCTCAGTGGTCAACGGGGTTTTAACGAGCCCCAAAGAGCGTCGGTCTTTCAAGCCGAAGGTCGAGAGTTCGATTCTCTCCGGGCGCATTCCGTTGCTTTCCATGCGGCGCCGTGCTTTTCCCGTCGCAAGAGCCGCCGTTTGCGCTGGTTCCTCTCGAAGTGCCGTTCGGCGCCCGTCTGAGGTGGTCCTGGCCGTCTGCGATCTGGCTTCGAAGGAGTTGCTCGGAGTGTCTTGTGGGTCTGGGCGTGGGAGGCGTTAGGACTGCAAGGGCAACCCCGGAAACAACCTCGCTCGCCCTCGCAAGCGGGCCGGTATCCCAAGAGGAGCTGCGTTGGCCCTCCTCGCTTCACCGCACTGAGATCAGCCAGTTGAAACGCGGCTTGCGGATGGCACGAGCAGACACGCTTGAAGTTCGCCGGGGCGCGCTGGAAGTTCCCGTGGATGACTTGTACGCCGGTCTGACTTGGGCGCCGGAGGACATGCGGCGTGGTCGCTTCGTGGAGGACGGCGGGAAATTGGCATCGTTGCCCGATGTTGAAAGTTTCGGTCAATCGAGGAAGTTGTATCGGGGTATGTCCAACGAACCGTTCTTAGGGCGGCCCTTCAGTGCTGGAAGTTCTGTCAGCTCGACGGAGTGGCTGCGGTGAAGCGGGGGAGATGGTGGTGGCGGTATGTGGTGGTCGCACCTATCGCGACACTTGGTGCTCTTGTCGCGCCAAGTGGTGCGTTTGGAGCCAGTCTGAGCGCTTCCCTCGCAGAAGCTGAAGCGAGCGCGGCTAGCGCAGAAAGCGAAATCTCCACTGCGCGGACGGAACTCTCTCGCGCCGTCGCTCGCTACCGGGTCGCCTCCACGCAGGCCGCTCCGGCTCGAAGGGGGGCGCAAGCTGCGCGAGGCGAAGTGCAAGCACTCGAAGCAACGACCTCTGCGGAACGCCGCGACGCCAGGGAGCGGATCGCAGCGATCGAAGGCGACCATCGTCGTGAAGTCGAGGACCATGACGATGAGGTCCAGGCTGGTATTGGTCTTGGCTTGGCCGTTGCAGTTGCCGCAATGCTCCTTCTCGGGTGGGGTTGGTTCCGGGCAAGCGCCGCGGTCGCGTGGCTCGTCGCCCAGCGAATCAATCAGGCGGTTGCCCTCTGTTTGGGCTCAGGTCTCTTCGTCTTGTTGGTCGGAGCCGCCTTGTCCGATGTAGACGGGGTAGTCGGAGTGTTTGGTGTTCTCTTGTTCGTGCTCGGCCCCATACTTGCGGCGGCGTTCCTACTCGCCAGGCACTCCGCGCAGGTGCAGGCTGGTCGTGGGCGGCCGCTGTGCGGGCGGGAACGCCTGCCCACCACGTTGACTACAAGCCTCGCCGCAGTATTTGGTGCCCTATCCCTGATCCTCTTCGCTGGAGCGCTTTTCTCGGATGCCCCTCGGCCGACCAGCATCGGTGCGGCTTTGAAGGCAGCGGCAAGTGGCGTTGTTGCCTCGCAAGCTAAGGGCGAACTCGCCAAGGCCGAAGCGAAAGCAGACGCCCTGACGCACCGTGCAGCCGGCTTGACAGCTGCGCAGAGCGCCGCACAAGGAGCGTTGCGGCGCGCTCGTGGCGGGATGTCCTCTGCGCGGTCTCGGCTTATCGCCGCCCGGGGCGACGCGCGCCGGTACGCCCAGCGAATTGAGATTGCTGAAAGGCGCGAAGCCCGTCAGCTCGAATGGGAAGAAGAACGGGCGTTGGTTGCTGCAAAAGAAGAAGGCGAATTCGCAGAAGAAGAAGGCGGTGGTTGTGACCCCAACTACTCCGGCTGCGTGCCGGATACCGGATATGACGTCGACTGCGCCGAAGTCGGTGGTCCCGTCGAAGTGATCGGTACCGATGTCGATGGCCTTGATGCTGACGGCGACGGGATCGGCTGCGAGTCCTGATATGGGGATGAGCTTCAAGGTCGCTCCGGGAGTGCGCATCCGCGCATCCAGTCGTGGCATCAGCGCCGGCGTCGGGCCACGCGCTGCCCGCGTCCACGTAGGCACACGCGGGGTCGGGGTATCCACCGGCATTGGACCCCTTTCGGCATACTCGCACGTCGGTGGGGGTCGTAAGGCCACCCAATCATCGGCGACCACCCGTCCTGCCAATCGTGGTCCGACGAAGGCCTCGATCAAGGCCCACGAACGTGAGCTGCACGAGGCCGAGCGCCAAGCCGACCAAGAACGGCTCGCTGCAATCGAACGCAATCTTGTCTCCGTGCACACCCAGTCATTCCCTGCCGCAGCGCGTCTGGAGCTGCCGCCCCCGGATGATGTCGATCCTGATCCGATCAAGGTAGATCTAGAAGAGAAAGCCGGAATCCCGGAACTCGTCGCTTCTACGGGGGGCGGAGAGGAACTGCCTATCGCTGCGGTGCCTGAGCGTGTCGACCGTTACGCGTTGATGCGGGAGCACCGGCGTCGCCGGCGAGACGGCATTCCGATCTGGCGAGTTCGAGACCGGATCGACGCCGCGATGCTTGCTGACCGCGAGGCTGAGCAGGCGGCTGTGGTTGAGACCGAGCGGCGTGCTGAGACCCGGCGCGCAGAGCAGAACCGCCTCGACGATCTTTGGGCTCGACTGGGCCAGGCCCGCACTCGGGTCGCGGACGAGCTGACCTTGGCGGTCGCGGCAGAGAAGGAGCGCCGTGAAGCCGAGAGTCGATCGGAGCAGGCCAAGCTCGATGAAGAGTGGGAGTGTCTGCGACGCAATGACCCCGCAGTAACAATCACGGCGCTTGAGCAGGCTTTTGCCGACAACGAGGCGCCTGCAGCCCCGATTGACTGCGAGAGAGAGCGCGTGACAGTGGCGATGGAGTTCCCTTTGCCCGAGGCGATCGTCCCCGAGCGAAAACCCGCTCGGACGCCGACCGGCCGCGCCACGCTGAAGAAGCGGACCAAGACCGAGATCCACACGCTCTATCTACAGGCGCTGGGAAGCAATGTCCTTGCCACGGTCAAGGAGACCTTCGCTGTGGCGCCGGGTACGCAGATAGTCCAGATCCTGGTTATCCGTCGGGAGACAGATGGCAAACAGGCGAATCAATGGGTCGCCATATACGTCGGCGAGTTTGACCGGGGTCACTACGAAAGCGCGAGTGCATCACGCGATCCCGCGGAGACCTTGCGCAGTGCGCCCGAGGCGACATTGAGGCTGAAGGGGCAGGGCCAGGAGGTGTTCCCTCTCGATTTGACTAAGCGAGACGATTTGGCCGCGGTGCTCGATCAGGTCGCGAGTGGCCTGAGCGCGTAGTGCACGAGGCGGGGTCGCTGGCTGCCGTGTCGCTGTTCCGCGAAGTCGCCTTCTCCATCCTGGGTCCCCGTGAGTAGCGAAAAGGCAATCTGGGAAGCCGACTACGATTCCAGGCCATGCAGGCAGTCGACGAGACCCTGATTGCTGAGGCGGGTCGCCGCTTGGCCGCGGCTGCCCCTGATTCCCAGGTGATCCTGTTCGGCTCTCACGCCCGTGGCGAGGCCAGCGGCCACAGCGACATAGACTTTCTGGTGGTCGAGCCAGAGGTCGCCAACGAGGCGGAAGAGTCGGTGCGCCTCCATCGCACCCTGCGCGACCTACGCGTGCCGGCTGATGTCATCGTCGTCAGTCGCGAGTACGCCAACCGCTGGCGTGAGGTGCGTGGCGGGCTTGTCCATGCCGCCCTGTCCCAGGGTCGGGTTCTCGCCGGATGAGCACGCCGGATCTGCCCGGCGATCTTCTCGCCCTTGCTCAGGAGGACCTTGCCGCTGCCGAGGCGCTGGATAGAGCGGAACGAGTTTCAGATGCACCGGTGGGATTTCATGCCCAGCAGGCCGTGGAGAAGGCGCTGAAGGCGGCGATCGCGAATCGCGATCAAGGCTTTCCCTTCACGCATGACATTGGGCTTCTGATGCAGCTTTGCCAAGACGCCGGGCTCAAGCTGCCTGCTGGCCTGACAGAGGCCGATCGTCTAACGCCTTATGCAGCGGCTATCCGCTACGGCCTCGGCGATCCGGGTGCAGTGCCAACCCCCGATGCTTTGCGTTGGGCTGCGCTTGCCATCGAGTGGGTGGAATCTGAGATTCGCTCAGATTCCTAGTCGCATCTCGGTCGCATCGCCGCCGTGATCCCGCTCGCTGTGCGAAGGTCCCTCAGCCTCCGAAAGGCGGCGAACCCACGCCATGCTCTTTCAAGCCGAAGGTCGAGAGTTCGATTCTCTCCGGGCGCATCAGGGAGCGCCGGTCCTACCATTGATCTATGGCGGATCTACGGTCTCGCAGCATTGAACAAGCCGCGAAGGAGTCCCGTGAAGACATCGCGCGCATCGCGGCCGCGCATGGTGCCAGCAATGTGAGGGTGTTCGGCTCCGCAGGTCGTGGTCAGGCGAGGCAGGGGAGCGACCTCGATCTTTTGGTTGAGATGTCCGAAGGGCGCAACTTGCTCGACCTGATAGCGCTCTTCAATGACTTGGAGGACGCACTAGGAATCGAGGTCGATGTTCTGACCGAGGGCAGCTTGTCTCCTTACATGCGGGAGCGAATCCTTGACGAGGCGGTTGCGCTCTGAAGGACGAGCGAGTTCGCATGATCCTGGATGGCAGCGATTCGTGCCTGTCGACTGCAGCGCTGAGCATGCCCTCATCCCTTTTTGGGCCTTGACTTTCGCTCTCTTCCCGCGAGTAGTGTCGATTGGTACGGGAATTTAGGCTGAAAGGGGCTTTAGTGAATCCGCTCAATTACTCGCTTGGCGAAATGAAAAAGACAATCGTCTCGCTGATCTTCCTCGTCGCGGCCGTGGTCGGCCTGTTCGTGGCCATGGATCCGAACTTCGTTCAGGCCTGCGTCTCGCTGGTCGGTGCGATCTTCGCCGTGCTCGGGGTGTTCTCGGCGAAGAACCACAACGTCGAAGACCTGCAGAAGGCGCTCGAACAGCTGAAGGGGACGGCGCTTGTCGTGGTCGGCTACTTCACGGTTGTGCCGACGACGACCGCCGAGCGGATCACGGCGATCGTCGGTGGGCTGGTCAGCGTCATCGCGGTCTACTGGGCGTCCAACGCGGGCGAAAACGAAGAAGAAGGAGCAGAAGCGCCCGTGGCCGCGGCCCAGCCGGCGGCGGCGAATCCGGGGGGCTGAGCGCCGCCGCTGAGGCTCGCTCCCGATCCGGCTGGGAGCGAGCCGCGCAGGTCTCTTCGAGCGGCCCGCCCCGGCTCGTCCTGAGCGCTATCCTTCGCTCAGCCTCGCGCTTCGGCCCGGGGTTTTTCCTTGTAACGGCGCGTAAGCAATCGAGGGAGCAAATGGCTCGCGGAGATGTCCGCATTGCGGTGACGCTGGCTTGCGAAGACTGCAAGCGGCGCAACTATCAGACGAACAAGTCTCGGCGAAACACGCCGGACCGGATCGAGATGCGCAAGTTCTGTCGCTGGTGCGGCAAGCACACGGCGCACAAGGAGACACGCTAGGCCAATGGCCAAGAGCCGTGCACAGCGCAAGGCCGAGCGCCGGGCTCGCGAAGAACAGGAGCGCAAGCGCATCGGCGCCGAGCGCACCGCCGAGTCCCATGCTCAGCACGACACGCAGGTCCCCATCTCCGGTGAGATCGCCGAGATAGAAGCGGTCGAGGCCGGCATCGCCGTTGGCGCCTCCGAGGCTCAGCTGGAGACGCCCGACGCGCCGAAGGGCCCGTCGCGCGCCGAACGACGCGCCGAAGCCAAGGCGCTGAAGGAAAGCGAAAAGCGCCAGCGCTCCGAGCAGAAGCGCCGCGAGAGCGAGCAGCTCGCCAAGAAGCAGAAACAGGCGCAGGCAGAACGCCAGCGCGGCGGCGTGATCGGCTTCCTCGCCTCCTGCTGGGCCGAGCTGAAGAAGGTCCAGTGGCCCGACCGCGACACCCTGGTCCAGGCCACCGCCGTCACAATCATCTTCGTCGCCGTCGCCGCGACATATCTGGGCGCGCTCGACGCGGCGTTCAGCTTCCTGGTCAAGCAGATCCTCTAAACGGGTCTCCGAACAAAGGCTTCCAAACGATGTATCGCTGGTACGTGATCAACACCTACTCCGGGCACGAGAACAAGGTCAAGCACAACCTCGAGCACCGGGTTCAGACGATGAGTCAGAACCGCAACGTGCGCCAGGTCGTCGTGCCGACCGAGCAGGTGATGGAGCTCGGCAAAGACGGCCAGAAAGAACCGAAGGAGAAGCGCACGATGCCCGGCTACGTGCTGGTCAACATGGAGATGACCGATGACGCCTGGGGCCTGGTCAAGAACACCCCTGGCGTGACCGGCTTCGTCGGCTCGCGCAACAAGCCCGTGCCGCTCTCCAAACCGGAGGTTGACCGCCTCCTGCACCGCGAGACCGCCGAGCGGCCCCGCACCCAGGCGCAGTTCTCCATCGGCGAGTCGGTCAAGGTCGTCTCCGGCCCGCTCTCCGATTTCTCCGGCGAGATCGCCGAGATCAACGAGGACGCGGCCAAACTCAAGGTGCTGGTCTCGATCTTCGGCCGGGAGACCCCGGTCGAGGTCGGATACGACCAAGTCAAGAAGATCTAGCCCGAGCCGCTACCCTCCCCGATCCCGATGGCGAAAAAAGTCCTCACACAGATCAAGCTGCAGATCTCGGCAGGCTCGGCCAACCCCGCCCCTCCGGTGGGTCCGGCCCTGGGCCAGCACGGGGTCAACATCATGGAGTTCTGCAAGGCGTTCAACGCCCAGACCCAGTCCGAGGGCGGCACGATCATCCCGGTCGAGATCACCGTCTACGAGGACCGCTCCTTCACCTTCATCACCAAGACGCCTCCGGCCGCGGTGCTGATCAAGGAGGCGATCGGGATCAAGAAGGGCTCGGGCGAGCCCCACGTCAACAAGGTGGGGACGATCTCGATGGACCAGGTCCGCCAGATCGCCGAGCGCAAGATGCCCGACCTCAACGCCAACGACCTCGACGCCGCCTCGAAGATCATCGCCGGCACCGCCCGCTCGATGGGCGTCGACGTCAAGTAGGAGACCCCATGGCCCACGGCAAGCGCTACCGCAAACAGCTCGACAAGGTCCAGCGCGAGCATGCCTACCCGCCGGCGGAGGCGATCGGCCTGCTCAAGGAGACGGCCAGCGCCAACTTCGACGAGACGGTGGAGCTGCACGTCCTGCTCGGCGTCAACGTCCGCCACGCGGAGGAGCAGCTGCGCGGCACGCTCGCCCTGCCCCACGGCCTCGGCAAGGACGTGACGATCGCCGTCTTCGCCCAGGGCCAGCAGGCCCGTGACGCCGAAGCGGCCGGAGCCGACTTCGTCGGCGGCGACGATCTCGCCAAGAAAGTCGAGGAGGAGGGCTGGACCGACTTCGACGTGGCGATCGCGACTCCGCAGATGATGGGCACGGTCGGCAAGCTCGGCCGCGTTCTCGGCCCCCAGGGCAAGATGCCCAACCCGAAGGTGGGCACCGTCACCGACGACATCGAGAAGGCGGTCACCGAGTCCAAGGCCGGCAAGGTCGAATACCGCACCGATCGCCAGGCGATCGTCCACATGGCGATCGGCAAGGCCAGCCTCGAGTCCGAGAAGCTGCTCGACAACTTCAGCGCCGTGATGGAAGAGATCATCCGCGCCAAGCCCTCCGCCGCCAAAGGCCGCTACATCGTCTCCTGCACCGTGAGCACGACGATGGGCCCCGGCATCCGCGTCGACGCATCGAAGGTCGGCGAGCGCGACGAGGCCGTCGCGGCGCCCCAGGCTGCAGAGGAGCCGGCGGTCGCCTAAACTCCGCCGCCGCGCTTTACCCGAGACCACCGGCCGGGCCTGGCCCGTAAGTCCAGTGCAGGTGAACACATGAACCGAGACGAAAAGGCACAAGCCATTGAGGAGATCGCCGCCGACATCACGGCGTCAGAGGCGATCTTCGCGGTCGACTACCGGGGTATCAGCGTCCCCCAGGCGGCCGAGCTGCGCAGCAAGCTGCGCGAGGCCGACGCCAGCTTCCGAATCGTCAAGAACCGCCTGACGAAAATCGCCGCCGACAAAGCCGGCGAGGGGGAGCTTCTAAACGCACTGCTGCAGGGCCCGACCGCGCTGACCTTCGTCCGCGGCGACACCGCTCAGGCGGCCAAGGCGATCACCGGCTTCAACAAAGAGCACAACGTGCTCACCTTCAAGGGCGGCTTCATGGACGGCGCCAGCCTCGATGAGGACGCCTTCCAGGCGATCTCGAGGCTTCCGGGGCGCGATGTCCTCAACGGCCAGCTCGCCGGCGTCGTCGCCAGCCCGCTGACCGGCCTGGTCCGCGGCCTCGGCTCGATGATCCAGGGCCTGGCCCTTCAGCTCGGCCAGATCGCCGAGAAGGGCCTCGTCGCCGGAGACGCGCCGGCCGCCGAGCCCGAGCCGCAGGCCGCCGAGCCCGAGGCTCCCGCTGCCGAGCCCGACGAGGCTGCGGCTGAGGCCGAGGAGACCCCCGCCGCCGAGGCCGAGAGCGATGAGACTGCATCCGCACCTGCCGAGGACGAGGCTGCGGAGGGCGCCGAGGGCGATGCCCCCGGCGAGGACGAGACTTCTGAAACTGACGACGCGAGCAAGGAAGAGGAGTAGATGGCTACCAAGGTTTCAACAGAGGACTGGATCGAGGAGCTGAAGAGCATCTCCGTGCTCGAGCTCTCCGAGCGCATCAAGGCCCTGGAGGAGGAGTTCGGCGTTTCGGCCACGGCCGTCGCCGCGGCTGCCCCGGCCGCCGCCGGCGCCCCCGCCGGAGACGGCGACGGCGGTGGCGACGAAGCCTCCACCGTGGATGTCGTGCTGACCGAGGTCGGCGGCCAGAAGGTGCCGGTGATCAAGGTCGTCCGCGCCGCCACGGGCCTCGGGCTGAAAGAGGCCAAGGCGATGGTGGACGAGGCGCCGAAGGCGATCAAGGAGGGTGTCGAGCGCGAGGAGGCCGACAAGCTGAAGGCCGAGCTCGAGGAGGCCGGCGCCACCGTCGAGCTCAAGTAAAACTCGCATCGACCGCGGTTGGAACCCAGGCAGGGAGCCAATCTCGCGGCAGAGCGCGGCCGTGTGTTATTTTTCGCGGTCGCGCCCAGTTGTGTCCCCTGCCCCATATCTGCGCTGTACCTAACGTCCCTCTGACCTTCTGAGGAGTCGCCCGTCTTGGCACGTTCGAACGCTGCCCCCGTAACCCGCAGGAGTTTTTCCCGACTACAGAACCCCCTCGAAGTCCCCCATCTGATCGATATCCAGCGTCGCTCCTTCGAAGAGCTGACGGATCCGAAGAAGGGTGGGCTGCGAGAGACGATTGACGACATATCCCCGATTGAGGACTACACGGGGAACCTCGCCATCGTCTTTGGCGAGTTCAAATTCGAGGAGCCGCCGCACACGATCGAGGAGTGCCGCGAGAAGGACATGACCTACTCGCGCCCGCTCTCCGCGACCGTCGCCTTCCAGAACAAGGAGACGGGCGAGATCCGCGAGCAGGCCGTCTTCATGGGCGATTTCCCGTGGATGACCGACCGCGGCACCTTCATCATCAACGGCACCGAGCGTGTCGTCGTCACCCAGCTGGTGCGCTCGCCCGGCGCCTACGTGATGGCGCCCAAGGACGCCGAGAAGCAGGTCTTCATCGCCAACCTGATGCCGGCCCGCGGCTCCTGGCTCGAGCTCGAGATCGACAAAAAAGGCAAGGTCTTCGTCCGCATCGACCGCAAGCGCAAGCTTCCGGTGACGGTGCTGCTTCGCGCTATGGGCTACGTCGAGGACGAGAAGCTCCTCGACATGTTCGACAACTCGATCTACATGCGGCACACGATCGAGGCCGACACCGAAGCGACCCGCACCGAGGAGGGCGCCCTGATCGAGCTGTTCAAGAAGCAGCGCCCCGGCGAGCCGCCCTCGGTGGACGCCGCCCGCAACCTGCTCGAGCAGCTCTTCTTCGACCCCAAGCGCTACGACCTGACGCGGGTCGGCCGCTACAAGCTGAACGCGCGGCTCGACCTCGACATCGACCTCGACACCCGGGTCCTGACCCACGACGACATCATCGCCCTGGTCAAGGAGCTGGTCAGCCTCCCGAAGCTGCTCGGCATCCCTGAGGAGGTCGACGAGGAGAACCCGATCAAGGACTACGCGGCTGAGGCGATCACCTACCCCCGCGAGCCCGTCAACGAGCATCTCGACGAGTACGAGCACTTCGGCAACCGGCGCCTGCGCACGGTCGGCGAGTTGATCCAGGAGGCCTTCCGCATCGGCCTCTACCGGATGGAGCGCGTCGTCCGCGAGCGGCTCACCACCGAAGACTCGGATGCGATCACGCCGCAGACGATCATCAACATCCGCCCTGTCGTGGCGGCGATGAAGGAGTTCTTCGGCTCCTCGCAGCTCTCGCAGTTCATGGACCAGACCAACTCCCTGGCCGGGCTGACGCACCGGCGCCGCCTCTCGGCGCTCGGCGCCGGCGGCCTGACCCGGGAGCGCGCCCCGATCGAGGTCCGCGACGTCCACCCGACTCACTACGGGCGCATGTGCCCGATCGAGACGCCGGAGGGTCCGAACATCGGCCTGATCGGCTCGCTCTCCTCCTACGCGGAGGTCTCCGAGCACGGCTTCGTCACGACCCCCTACCGGGTGGTCAAGGACGGCGTCGTCACCGAGGAGATCGTCCATCTCGACGCCACCCAGGAGGAGGAAAAGGTGATCGCCCAGGCGAACGCCGAGGTCGATCCCGCGACGAGCAAGCTGAAGGGCCCGCAGGTCCTGGTCCGCGCCGCGGACCAGGAGTACTCGACCGCCGCCCCCAAGGAAGTCGATCTGATGGACGTCTCGCCGACCCAGATCTGGTCGGTGGCGACGGCGCTGATCCCCTTCCTCGAGCACGACGACGCCAACCGGGCGCTGATGGGCTCCAACATGCAGCGCCAGGCGGTGCCGTTGTTGAAGCCGGACCCGCCGCTGATCGGCACCGGCATGGAGCGCCGCGCCGCCGTCGACACCGGCGACGTGATCCTCGCCGAGTCCGACGGCGAGATCGCCCACGTCGACTCGGAGCGGATCGTGGTCAACCACGGAGTCAAGAAAGCCGAGTACCAGCTGCACAAGTTCATGCGCTCCAACCAGGGCACGATCATCCACCAGCGCCCGATCGTGAAGAGCGGGCAGAAGGTGAAGAAGGGCGACGTGCTCGCCGACGGCTCCTCGACCGGCGGCGGTGAGATCGCCCTGGGCAAGAACTGCCTGGTCGCCTTCATGTCCTGGGAGGGCTACAACTTCGAGGACGCGATCATCCTCTCCGAGCGCCTGGTCAAGGACGACGAGCTCACCTCGATCCACATCGAGGAGTACGAGATCGACGCCCGCACGACCAAGCTCGGCGACGAGGAGATCACCCGCGACATCCCCAACCGCTCCGAGGAGAGCCTGCGCAACCTCGACGAGCGCGGCATCGTCCGCGTCGGCGCCGAGGTTGTCTCCGGCGACCTCCTGGTCGGCAAGGTGACGCCCAAGGGCGAGACCGAGCTGACCGCGGAGGAGAAGCTGATCCGCGCGATCTTCAAGGAGAAGGCGCGCGAGGTCCGCGACACCTCGCTCAAGGTTCCCCACGGCGAGGGTGGCGTCGTCATCGACGTGCTCACCTTCAGCCGCGACGACGGCGACGACCTCGCCGCCGGCGTCAACGACCTGGTCCGCGTCTTCGTCGCGACGAAGCGCAAGATCGCCGAGGGCGACAAGCTCGCCGGCCGTCACGGCAACAAGGGTGTGATCTCGAAGATCGTGCCCGAGGAGGACATGCCCCACCTCGCCGACGGCACCCCGGTGGACGTGATCCTCAACCCCCTCGGCGTCCCGAGCCGGATGAACATCGGCCAGATCCTCGAGACGCACCTCGGCTGGGTTGCGGCCAACGGCTGGTACGACGATGGCTCCGAGGCATACAAGCAGGCCCACTCCGACGATGGCGACGGTCGCGTCTACGTGGCGACCTCGGTCTTCGACGGCGCAAGCGTCGAGGACGTCGACAACGCCCTGGTCAGCTGGTCCGACGAGAATGCCGAGCGCGGCATCGACCTCGGGATCGACAAGAGCGAGCGCCCCGGCGCCCGCGCTGCCGGCAGCGCCCAGCTCTACAACGGCCGCACCGGCGAGCCGTACGAGGGCAAGGTCACGGTCGGCTACATGTACATCCTCAAGCTGCTGCACCTGGTCGACGACAAGATCCACGCCCGCTCGACCGGGCCGTACTCGCTCGTCACCCAGCAGCCGCTGGGCGGCAAGGCGCAGTTCGGCGGCCAGCGCTTCGGCGAGATGGAGGTCTGGGCCCTGGAGGCCTACGGCGCTGCCTACACGCTGCAGGAGATGCTCACGGTCAAGTCCGACGACACGGTCGGCCGGGTCAAGGCCTACGAGGCGATCGTCAAGGGGGAGAACATCCCCGAGCCGTCGATCCCGGAGTCCTTCAAAGTCCTGCTGAAGGAGATCCAGAGCCTCTCGCTCGACGCCAACGTCGTCTCCGAAGGTGGAGACGTCGAGATCGCCGAGGAGGACGACGACCTGCTCAAGGCCGCCGAGGAGCTCGGCATGGACCTCACCGGGGTCCGCGCCGACGCCGCCAACGGAGGCAGCAGCGCTGCCGACGAGCAGGAGGAGCAGGTGGTCGCCGAGGGCGAGGGCGGCACCGGTGGCGCAGAGACAGAGACCGAGACAGAGGCCGAAGAGGCGAAGGTGGAGGACTGATGATCGACATCAACAATTTCGACGCAATTGAGATCGGCCTCGCGTCGTCGAAGAAGATCCGCTCCTGGAGCTGGGGCGAGGTCACCAAGCCGGAGACGATCAACTACCGCACGCTGAAGCCCGAGAAAGACGGGCTCTTCTGCGAGCGCATCTTCGGTCCGACCAAGGACTGGGAGTGCTACTGCGGCAAGTACAAGCGGGTCCGCTACAAGGGGATCGTCTGCGAGCGCTGCGGCGTCGAGGTGACCCGCTCCAAGGTGCGCCGCGAGCGCATGGGGCACGTCGACCTGGCCGCGCCCGTCTCTCACATCTGGTTCTTCAAGGGCGTCCCGAGCCGGATCGGCTACCTGATCGACATGGCTCCGAAGGAGCTCGAGAAGGTCCTCTACTTCGCCGCTTCGATGATCACCTGGGTCGATGTCGAGGCCCGCGACAAGGACCTCGGCACGCTCGAGAAAGAAGTCAAAAAAGTCACCGACTCCTACGAGGCGGAACGCCAGAAGCGGACCCAGGAGCTGAGCGAGGCGCTGGAGCGCCGGATCAAGTACCTCGAGGACGGCACCCAGACCAAGTTCGACGACGACGACCACATCTGGGCCGACTCGCTGAAGCTGACCGCTGCCCAGCTGCGCAAGCTCAAGGACGACGAGCGCGCGAAAATGATCAAAGAGCTGCGCAAGACCTTCGAGGCGGAGATCTCCGACACCGAGGCCTACATCGACGAGGCGATCGAGCGGATGGCCGAAGTCTGGAAGATCTTCACCGAGATGAAGCCGAAGGACGTCGTCAATGACGAGACGGTCTTCCGCGAGCTCAAGGACCGCTTCGGCTCGCCGTTCGGCTGGGGTGAGTACTTCCGCGGCAGCATGGGCGCCGAGGCGGTGCGCGATCTGCTCGAACAGGTCGACCTCGAGGCCGAGTGCGAGGAACTGGAGCAGGTGATCAACAGCTCCAAGGGCCAGAAACAGGCTCGCGCCGTGAAGCGGCTCAAGGTCGCTTCCGCCTTCCTCAACTCCGAGAACAAGCCGGACTGGATGATCCTCGACTGCGTGCCGGTGATCCCGCCGGAGCTGCGCCCGATGGTCCAGCTCGACGGCGGCCGCTTCGCCACCTCGGACCTCAACGACCTCTACCGGCGCGTGATCAACCGCAACAACCGGCTCAAGCGCCTGCTCGATCTGGGTGCGCCCGAGATCATCGTCAACAACGAGAAGCGCATGCTGCAGGAGGCGGTCGACGCCCTCTTCGACAACGGCCGCCGCGGCCGCCCGGTGACGGGTCCCGGCAACCGTCCGCTGAAGTCGCTCTCCGACATGCTCAAGGGCAAGCAGGGCCGCTTCCGCCAGAACCTGCTCGGCAAGCGCGTCGACTACTCCGGCCGTTCGGTGATCGTCTCCGGCCCGAGCCTCAGGCTGCACCAGTGCGGCCTGCCGAAGCTCATGGCGCTGGAGCTCTTCAAGCCGTTCATCATGGCCCAGCTGGTCGAGCGCAAGGCCGTGCAGAACATCAAGGCGGCCAAGAAGATGGTCGAGTCGATGATCCCCGAGGTCTGGGACGTGCTCGAGGAAGTCATCCACGAGCACCCGGTGCTGCTCAACCGCGCGCCGACCCTGCACCGCCTCGGCATCCAGGCCTTCGAGCCGGTGCTGGTCGAGGGCAAGGCGATCCAGGTCCACCCGCTCGTCTGCCACGCCTTCAACGCCGACTTCGACGGCGACCAGATGGCCGTCCATGTGCCGCTATCCGCCGAGGCCCAGGCCGAGGCGCGGATCCTGATGCTCTCGGCGAACAACATCCTCTCGCCGGCTCACGGCGCGCCGCTGGCGACGCCGACCCAGGACATGGTGCTCGGCATCTACTACCTCACCTACGGTCCCGATGCCGAGAAGCTGGCCAAGATCGACGAGGAGCTCAAGGCGGGCAAGGGCGGCAAGCTCAACGGCTCCGCGCCGAAGACCTTCCGCTCCTCGCAGGAGGCCGAGCTCGTCTACGAGAACGGCGGCTGCAAGCTGCACGACCAGGCCGAGTACCGACGGGCCGGGCGCGGGCACTTCCTGACCACGGTGGGGCGGATCATCTTCAACGAGAAGATCGAGCGCGCCCTTGCCGATGCGCTCGGCGAGGACTTCGATCCCGACCAGTTCGAGTTCGTCAACTTCTCGCTGAAGAAGAAGAACATCAACGAGATGGTCTCCGACCTGGTCGAGGCCTACGGCGCCCCGGCCGTCTCGCAGGTGCTCGACGCGTTCAAGGACCTCGGCTTCCACTACGCCAGCCAGGCGGGAATCACCGTCTCCAAGAACAACGTCGTCTCGCCGCCGGACAAGGAGCAGATCCTCGAACGCTACGAGAAGCAGACCACCGAGATCCAGGGCCAGTACGACGACGGCTACATCACCGCCGAGGAGCGCCACGAGGCGGTCACGTCGCACTGGAACAACGCCACCGACGAGGTCGCGAAAGCGATGGAGGACAACCTCGACGAGCTGAACCCGATCTTCATGATGGCCAACTCGGGCGCTCGCGGCTCCTTCAAGCAGATCCGCCAGCTGGCGGGAATGCGCGGCCTGATGGCCAATCCGAAGGGCGAAATCATCGAGCGGCCGATCAAGGCCAACTTCATGGAGGGTCTCTCGGTCCTCGAGTACTTCATCTCCACGCACGGCGCCCGAAAGGGACTCGCCGACACGGCGCTGCGCACGGCCGACTCGGGTTACCTGACCCGGCGCCTGGTCGACGTCGCCCAGGACGTGATCGTCCGCGAGGAGGACTGCAAAACCAAAGACCACATCGAGATGGCGATCCGCAAGGACGACAACTCGCTCAACGACAACCTCGTTGGCCGCCTGGCGGCGAAGAAATTCGAGACCAAGCGCGGTCGCGAGCTGCTCAAGCGCAACCAGGAGATCACCCTGGAGGACGTCGAGGCGATCGCCGAGGCGTTCGAAGACGAGGAGGTCAAGGTCCCGGTCCGCTCGGCGCTCAAGTGCGACGCCGACTCGGGCGTGTGTCGCTCCTGCTACGGGATCTCACCGGCCACCGGCTTCATGGTCGACATCGGCGACGCGGTGGGGATCATCGCCGCCCAGTCGATCGGCGAGCCCGGCACGCAGCTGACCATGCGGACCTTCCACACCGGCGGTGTCGCCGGCCAGGACATCACCCAGGGCCTGCCGCGCATCGTCGAGCTCTTCGAGGCGCGCAAACCGAAGGGTCTGGCGCAGATGGCGGAGGCGGAGGGCAAGGTCTCCGTCGAAGAAACCGACAAAGCGCTGAAAGTCATCGTCACCGAGTCCAGCGGCGAGGAGCACGCCTACAGCTTCCCGCCACGGACCCGCCTGCACGTGACCGACGGCGAGAAGGTCGAGGTCGGCCAGCAGCTCAACGAGGGCTCGCTCTACCCGGCCGACCTGCTCTCGATCCGCGGCCGCACCGACGTCGAGCTCTACCTGGTGGCCGAGGTGCAGAAGGTCTACCGCGCCCAGGGCGTCGACATCAACGACAAGCACATCGAGCTGATCGCCCGCCAGATGCTGAAGAAGGTGCGGATCGAGTCGAAGGGCTCGACCAGCCTGCTGCCCGGCCAGCTCGAAGACCGCGGTGCGCTGAAGCGGCTCAACAAGAAGACGAAGGAAGACGGCGGCACGCCGGCCAAGGCCGAGGAGGTCATCCTCGGAATCACCAAGGCATCGCTGGCCACCGAGTCCTTCCTCTCCGCCGCCTCCTTCCAGGAGACGACGAAGGTCCTCACCGATGCCGCGCTGGAGGGCAAGCGAGACAAACTCGTCGGCCTCAAGGAGAACGTGATCATCGGCAAGCTGATCCCGGCCGCCACCGGCCTCAAGCACTACCGCACGCTCGCTGTCGAGCCGGCGGTGCCGATCGAGCCGCCCAACGAGGACGGCCTGCTCGACGAGGAAGAGCTGGCGGCTGAGCTTGGGCTCGACGACGGCGAGGCCGTCGAGAGCTTTGGGCCCTCGTTTGCCGAGGAGCTCGAGGAGCTGGCGCAGGAGATCGAGCAGACCTCTGAGGAGAAGTCGCCCGGGCAGTCTTAGTAGGTGGGGCGGGCGGGTGGGTTGCCCCTCCCCGGAAGGCCGTTGCGCAGCTGAGTCGCTTGCAGCGCTTCGGAAGCGCTTACCGGGAGCCGTCCGAGGAGGGGCAACCCACCCGCTTCGCAGCCTGCGCGACTGCGAGCGGCGAGCTTCCTCGTAGCCGAACGCGAAAGCGGCCCGGGAGACCCGGGCCGCTTTCGGTGCTTCTCTCGTGGGGTGTAACGCTTAGTTGCTGCTGCCGCCGGTTAGGCAGTAGGCGAACACCGTCAGGGTGCTGGCTGAGCCGTTGTTGTTTTTGGCCTGGTAGAGCCAGCCGTTGCCGCTGCGGAGCGAGGAGGTCATCTCGACTCCGAAGTTGGCGGGCTGGGCGCCGCCGCTGATCACGGTGGTGCCGGCCGGGCAGTTGACGGAGACGCCGGTGCTGACGCCGGCCGCGATCCCGGTGCTGTTGGTCACCTGGATGATCGGGCCGAGCTCGGAGGCGCGGACCGAGCCGGCCTGCAGCTCGCTCGAGCCGACCGAGTCGGGGCCGAGGTCGTTGGCCGTGAGCGACTGGTCGGCGACCTCTGAGGAGGTGACCGAGGCAGGGCCCAGGTCCTGAGCCGTGAGGCTGTCCGGGGCGACGTCGGAGGACTCGACGCCGTTTTCGGCGATCTCGGTCGTGTCGACCGCGTCGGGGGCGATCTTGCCGGCGGCGACCGCGTTGTCGCGGATGTCGACCGTGCGGATCGTGCCGTCGACGATCTGCGGTGAGCGCACCGTGTTCTTGCCGACGCCGGCGGCGATGGCGCTGCCGGTGAGGGCGGCGAACAGGGCGATGCAGGCGATCACGAGGGCGGGGCTGGGGCGGAACTTGCTCTTGGTGGTCATCGGGGGCTCCTTTCGTTTGGTTGTCAATCCCGATGGCCACAGCTTCGGGTCGATTGGGCCTTCGCTCTACGGACCCAAGGGGTGGTGTTGACCACCCCTGGCCAGACGGCCAGTCGGATAGATTCCGCTCTGTGAAGCCCGCTCAGAAGGTCTGTGTGATCGGTGCCGGGTCCTCCGGAATCACCGCCTGCCAGGTGCTGAATGCCCGAGGAATTCCCTTCGACTGCTTCGAGAAGGGGTCGGAGGTCGGCGGCAACTGGCGCTATGAAAACGACAACGAGATGTCGTCGACCTACCGCTCGCTGCACATCAACACCTCGCGCGGGCTGATGGCCTACCGGACCTTCCCGATGCCCGACGACTATCCGGACTACCCCAGTCATTTCCAGATTGCCCGCTACTTCGACGACTACGTCGACCACTTCGCCCTGCGCGAGAGGATTCGCTTCCGCACCGAGGTGAAGAGCGTGGAGCCGGCCGAGGGCGAGTGGGAGGTCACGGTCGAGGATCGCGCCGGTGGCCGCGAGACGCACCGCTACCGTGCCGTCCTGGTCGCCAATGGCCATCACTGGGACCCGCGCTGGCCCGAGCCTCCCTATCCCGGCTCGGGCGAGTTCGAGGGCGAGCAGATGCACGTCCATCACTACCGCGAGCCGGAGATCCTCGAGGGGAAGCGCGTTCTGGTGCTGGGGATCGGCAACTCGGCCACCGACGTTGCGGTCGAGGCGTCTCGCATTGCCGAGCGGACCTTTCTAGCGATGCGCCGCGGCGCCTACGTGATGCCCAAGTACATGAACGGGAAACCCACGGACGAGGCGGCGTCGAAGCTGCTGACGATGATGCCGCTGCCGGTGCAGCGCTTCGTGCTGAGCAGGATGCTGGGCCTCACGGCCGGCGACATGACCGCATACGGCCTTCCCCGTCCCGACCACAAGCTGCTCGAGGCTCACCCGACCGTCTCGGCCGAGCTGCTCTCCCGCCTCGGCCACGGCGACATCGAGGTCAAGCCCAACATCGAGCGCTTTGCCGGTGGTCGCAGGGTCCGTTTCACCGACGGCAGCGAGGAGGAGGTCGACCTGGTCGTCTACTGCACCGGTTACCGGATCACCTTCCCCTTCTTCGACGAGGGGTTGGTCTCGGCCGCCGACAATCGCCTGCCTCTTTACCGGCGGGTGGTCTCGGTCGAGCACCCGGGCCTCTACTTCATCGGCTTCATTCAGCCGCTCGGGGCGATCATGCCCCTGGCCGAGGCGCAGGCGGAGTGGGTGGGGGACCTGCTCGGTGGGCGCGGCACGCTGCCGTCGCCGCGGGAGATGCAGGCCGAGATCGCAAGCGAGGAAGCGAAGATGCGGAGGCGTTACGTCGCCTCCAAGCGTCACACGATCCAGGTCGACTTCCAGCCTTATCTGCGTCAGATCAGGCGCGAGCGGAAGCAGGCCGCTCAGCGGGTCTGATGGTGGTGGGCGGGGGAGGACGCAGGGTGCCCCTCCCTCTTGCTGGGTTTTCCGCCTGAAGAGGCGCTCGCCGTCCGAGGTTGGGGGTGCGGGCGGAAAACAGGACGCCGCTGCGCGGGAGGGGCACCCTGCCTCCTCCTCGCGGCGCCGCCGTGGGGATCCCGCCGTGGGCCGCGTGGAAGCTTTGGCTCCGGGTTCCAGCGTTTGAAGCCACCGTCGGAATCCTCCCCGGCGATCTCAGGCTCTGGTTCTCGGCTCGCCCACCAGACCAGCCAGAGTGCGCCGAAGACCGGGATCTTCAGCACGACGAGGAGAAAGAAGATTGGCCAGAACCCCTCCACGGGGCTCAGTGTAGAGACACGGCCCAGCGGCGCAGCGCCTCGACGTGCGCCTCCTCCAGGCCGAGGTGGGTCTCGGTCGGGACCAGCAGCGTCGGCTGCTCGCGCCGCTCGGCCCACTCGAAGCAGCTCTCGTCGAAGTTGTCGTCGATCCAGGCCAGCGCCCGCCCGCTCGCGTACTCGTCCAGCGGCCCCAGCTTCCAGTGCGCCGCCCCCGCCCGCACTGCGCCGTCGAAGGTCACGTGCGGCAGCTCCGGCAGGCCCAGCAACCCGGGCAGGTAGAAGTTGGCTTTGTCCTCCCATCCGCTGGCCCAGGCAAGCTCAAAGTGCTCGCTCAGCCGCACCAACCGCTCCCCAGCCGGCAGCGAGATCAGATGCGGCACCCCATCCACCAGCTCAAGCTTCGTAAAAGCCCGATCCGGCTTCTCCTCGCTGCCGAAGAGACTGATGACGCCGTCGATGTCAATTGCCAGGATCGGCTTGCTCATGCGTGCAGTCTCTGCGGCTGGTGAAGGGGTGCGGGGAACCCCTCGAACTGGCGGATACTCAAATTGACGGTCTAATTAGACCGGCAATTGTCAGGGCGAGGGGTTCCCCGCACCCCTCAACTACCAGCGATAGTGGGCGAACGCCTTGTTCGCCTGAGCCATGCGGTAAATGTCGTCCTTGCGCTTCCAGGCGCTGCCCTGCTGCTGGGTGGCGTCAAGGATCTCGCCGGCAAGCCGCTCGGCCATCGAGTACTCGCGCCGGTTGCGGGCGTAGTCGACCATCCAGCGGATGGCCAGCGTGCGGGCCCGCCGTGCGGGCACCTCGACCGGCACCTGGTAGGTGGCGCCGCCGACGCGGCGGGAGCGGACCTCGAGCACCGGGGTCAGCTGCTTGATCGCCGCCTCGAGGGTCTCGATCGCGTCCTCGCCGGAGCGCTCGCCGACCAGGGCGAGGGCGTCGTAGACGATCCGCTCGGCAAGCTGCTTCTTGCCGTCGCTCATCACCTTGTTGATCAGCTGCTGGACGAGCCGGTTGCGAAAGCGCGCGTCGGGCTCGACCGGGCGGATCTGTGCAGCGGAGCGGCGGGGCACTAGGAAGCCTTGACGCCGTAGCGGGAGCGTGCTTGCTTGCGGTCGGAGACGCCGGCCGCGTCGAGCGTGCCGCGCACGACCTTGTAGCGCACGCCCGGCAGATCCTTGACGCGACCACCCCTGACCAGGACCACGGAGTGCTCCTGCAGGTTGTGGCCCTCGCCCGGGATGTAGGTGGTGACCTCCATCCCGTTCGTGAGCCGCACGCGGGCGATCTTGCGCAGCGCGGAGTTCGGCTTCTTCGGCGTCACGGTTGCGACGCGGGTGCAGACGCCTCGCCGTTGCGGCGCGGCAACTGCCTTCTTGCGGCCCTGGGACGACTTGAGTCCCGGCGTCGCCGTCTTCTTCTTCGGGCGCTTGCGGCCCTTCCTGACAAGTTGATTGGTATTCGGCACGGCCGCGCATAGTAGAGCAGACCGCCAATGACCAGCCCCGTCGCTGCCGCGAGCTGCGCGTAGAAGCCGCTCTCGAGCACCGCCGTCGCCCCCGAAAAGCGCGATGCCAGCACGCCCTCGTCGAGTCCGGCGGGCAGGTCGACGAGCATGATCACGGCGATGCTGAGCAGTCCCAGGGCGACGACGACGCGGCCCAGCCCGCGCCGCCGCGGGCTCAGCGCCGCCACCGCCGCGGCAGCCGCCAGGAGGGCGAGCGGGATCAGCAGGAAGGAGTGGGCGTCGACCGGGGTGCGGGCGCCGGCGGTCGGCGGCGCCGCCTCGAGGCCGGCGTAGCCCGGCTGGCCGAGCTCGACGCTGCGGTAGGTGACGAACTGGGCGACGACGAGGCAGGCGGCCGCGGCGAGCACGACCGCGCAGTTCGCCCGCTGCGGGGTGAGGGCGGCGCTGGCGCGGGTCGCGGCGCGCGTCGCCGCAGCGGTGGCGCGGAGCAGGACCCGTTCGGCGCGCGAGAAGCCGCGCAGGGTCAGCACCCCGACTGGCCGCACGCGCCTGCCGGTCGCCTTTCCGGCGCGGACTGCCGTCGCGCGCAGCCGGCGTGCCCAGCGAGCCAGCCGGGGACGCAGCTTCTCGATCGCGGCGATCGCCGCGCGATCGGCTCGGCGGGTGCCTTTGACGGCCAGCGCGGGCGCCGCGCCGATGCGCCGCCGCGCCGCTGCTATCATCGCGCGTCGCTCAGGCAGTCTTTTCGAAGTCCGTTTCGAAGTTCGTTTCGCCGGGCCCGCGAGGGCCTTTTTCATGCGCCGATCTCGGCCCTTGCCAGATCGTTTGCGTTTGTCCCGTCCCCGTTTCACATCCAAACCCTTACCTTAGGAACACATGGCACGTAGCTTTCCCCTAGAGAAGACGCGCAATATCGGGATCATGGCGCACATCGACGCCGGTAAGACGACGACCACCGAGCGCATCCTCTACTACACCGGCCGCACCCACAAGATGGGCGAGGTGCACGAGGGCGCCGCGGTGATGGACTGGATGGAGCAGGAGCAGGAGCGCGGCATCACGATCACCTCGGCCGCGACCGCCTGCGAGTGGAAGGGCCACCGGATCAACATCATCGACACGCCCGGCCACGTCGACTTCACGGTCGAGGTCGAGCGCAGCCTGCGCGTCCTCGATGGCGCGATCGCCGTCTTCGACGCCGTCGCCGGGGTCGAGCCCCAATCCGAGACGGTCTGGCGCCAGGCCGACAAGTACCGCGTGCCGCGCTTCGCCTACATCAACAAGATGGACCGCACCGGCGCCGACTTCTTCAACTCCGTGCAGACGATGAAAGACCGGCTCGGGGCCAACCCGCTGCCGATCCAGCTGCCGATCGGCAGCGAGGACAACTTCAAGGGCGTCGTCGACCTGATCGAGATGAAAGGGCTGATCTGGACCGACGAGCTGGGCGCCGAGTACGAGACCGTCGACGTTCCCGACGATCTCAAGGACCAGGCCGAGGAATACCGCACCCAGCTGATCGAGGCCTGCGCCGACTACGACGACGAGCTGATGGAGGCCTACCTGGCCGAGGAGGAGATTCCCCACGAGCGGATCGCCAAGTCCCTTCACCGGGCCTGCCTCGACACCAAGGTGACCCCGGTCCTCTGCGGCACCTCGTTCAAGAACAAGGGGGTGCAGCCCCTGCTCGACGCGATCGTCGAGCTGCTGCCCTCGCCGCTGGAGGTGCCGCCGGTCACCGGCGTCGTCCCCGCCGGCAAGGGCCAGGCCGAAGACGTCGAGGACGAGCGACCCGCTTCAGACGACGCGCCCTTCGCCGCTCTCGCCTTCAAGGTGATGACCGACCCCTACGTCGGCAAGCTCACTTACTTCCGCGTCTACTCCGGCAAGCTGGAGAAAGGCGGCCGCGTCCTCAACGTCAAGACCGGTCGCACCGAGCGCATCGGCCGGCTGCTGATGATGCACGCCAACAGCCGCGAGGAGATCGACGAGTGCTGCGCGGGTGACATCTGCGCCGGCGTCGGCCTCAAAGAAACCGGCACCGGCGACACTCTCGCCGCCCCCGACGCGCCGATTGCCCTGGAGAGCATCGAATTCCCCGAGACCGTGATCGCGGTCGCGATCGAGCCGAAAACCAAGGCCGACCAGGAGAAGATGGGCAACGCCCTGCAGCGGCTCGGCGAGGAGGACCCGACCTTCCGGATCGAATCCGACGAGGAAACCGGCCAGACCTTGATTCACGGCATGGGCGAGCTTCACCTCGAGGTGATCGTCGACCGAATGCTGCGCGAGTTCAAAGTCGAGGCCAACGTCGGCAAGCCGCAGGTCGCCTACCGCGAGACGATCCGCAAGGAGGTCAAGAAGGTCGAGGCCCGCTTCGTCCGCCAGACCGGCGGCCGCGGCCAGTTCGGCCACGTCGTGATCAACGTCGAGCCGGCGCCCGGCGAGGGCTTCGAGTTCGTCAACAAAATCAAGGGCGGCGTGATCCCCGGCGAGTTCATCGGCCCGGCCGAGCAGGGGATGAAAGAGGCCCTGGAGAACGGCGTCAAGGCCGGCTACCCGATGGTCGACGTCAAGGTCGAACTGGTCGACGGCTCCTTCCACGACGTCGACTCCTCGGAGATGGCCTTCAAAATCGCCGGCTCGATGGCGATCCAGGATGCCGCCCGCAAGGCGAACCCGGTCCTGCTCGAGCCCGTGATGGCGGTCGAGGTCGTCACGCCCGAGGACTTCCTCGGCGACGTGATCGGCGATCTCTCGCGGCGCCGCGGCAAGGTTCAGGGACAGGATCAGCGCGGCAATGCCCTGGCCGTCCAGGCCTTCGTGCCGCTCGGCGAGATGTTCGGTTACGCCACGGAACTTCGCTCCATGACACAGGGGCGCGCCACCTACACGATGCAATTCGAGCGCTACGAAGAGGTCCCCTCGAGCATCGCCGAGGAGATAGTCGAGCATCGTTCGGGCGAGCCGGTTGGTGCGACCTCGTGACCGGAACCGGACCGCATCGAGCTTCTAGCTATATTTCCCAGGTTCGCCCGCAGGCAGCACTGGCTGCCCTGCGCGACAACGCCCCTCAGACTTAATCAGCCAAACCAGACAGAACCCGACTTCGAAAGGTAGAACGGAGAGAGATGTCAAAGGAGAAGTTCGAGCGCGATAAGCCGCATGTGAACGTCGGCACGATCGGTCATATCGACCACGGTAAGACGACGCTGACGGCCGCGATCACCACGACGCTCGCCACCAAAGGCGACGCCGAGGCGAAGAGCTTCGCCGAGATCGACAACGCTCCCGAGGAGAAGGAGCGCGGGATCACGATCGCGACCTCTCACGTCGAGTACCAGACGGAGAACAGGCACTACGCCCACGTCGACTGCCCGGGCCACGCCGACTACGTGAAGAACATGATCACGGGGGCCGCGCAGATGGATGGCGCGATCCTGGTCGTCTCGGCCGCCGACGGCGTCATGCCGCAGACCCGCGAGCACATCCTGCTTGCCCGTCAGGTCAACGTCCCGCACGTGGTCGTCTTCCTCAACAAGGTCGACCAGGTCGACGACGAGGAACTGATCGAGCTCGTCGAGGAGGAGGTCAAGGACCTTCTCAACGAGTACGACTTCCCCGGCGACGAGACGCCGATCGTCAAGGGCTCGGCGCTGAAGGCGCTCGAGGGCGACGAGGAGGCCCAGAAGGCGATCTTCGAGCTCGCCGAAGCGCTCGACTCCTACATCCCCGAGCCCGTGCGCGAGCTCGACAAGCCCTTCCTGATGCCGATCGAGGACATCTTCTCGATCACCGGCCGCGGCACGGTCGCCACCGGCCGTGTCGAGCAGGGCATCGTCAACACCGGCGACGAGGTTGAGATCGTCGGGATCAAGGACACCACGACCACGGTCGTCACCGGGGTCGAGATGTTCCGCAAGCTGCTCGATCAGGGCCAGGCCGGCGACAACATCGGCGCCCTGCTGCGCGGCACCAAGCGCGAGGAGATCGAGCGCGGCCAGGTGCTCTGCAAGCCCGGCTCGATCACCCCGCACACCAAGTTCAAGGCCGAGGTCTACTGCCTGAAGAAGGAGGAGGGCGGCCGTCACACTCCCTTCTTCTCCGGCTACCGACCCCAGTTCTACTTCCGGACCACCGACGTGACCGGGATCGCCAACCTCCCCGAGGGGACCGAGATGGTGATGCCGGGCGACAACGTCGAGATGACGATCGAGCTGATTCAGCCGATCGCGATGGACCAGGGCCTGCGCTTCGCCATCCGCGAGGGTGGCCGGACCGTCGGCTCGGGGGTCGTCGCCGAGATCATCGAGTAGGCGATTCACACGGGGCGGGCCGTGGGCCCGCCCTTTTGCTGCCCAGGGGCAGCGAGACAACTGCAAAGGACATACGACCGGGGCGGCGCCCCACCAAATGGGGCCCCGCCCTTTATGCGCGGTAAGACGCGCGGGAAAGACAAGACAAGTTCAAAGTGGCAGCTATAGCGGCACAGAAAATTCGGATCCGGCTCAAGGCGTACGACCATGACGCCATAGACCGGGCTGCCCGCGAGATCGTCGAGACCGCGGAGCGCACCGGCGCCAGCGTCTCCGGTCCCGTGCCGCTGCCCACCGAGAAGAACGTCTACTGCGTGATCCGCTCCCCGTTCAAGGACAAGGACTCGCGCGAGCACTTCGAGATGCGCACCCACAAGCGCCTGATCGACATCCTCCAGCCTTCGCCGAAAACGGTCGACTCGTTGCAGCGCCTGGACTCGCTGCCGGCTGGCGTCGACATCGAGATCCGCCTCTAGCGATGGCCGCGATCCTTGGAAAGAAGCTCGGGATGACGCAGGTCTTCGGCGAGGACGGGACCGTGACCCCGGTCACCGTGATCGAGGCCGGGCCCTGCAAGGTGACTGCCGTGCGCGAGCCCGAGCGCGACGGCTACGCCGCCGTGCAGCTGGCCTTCGGCGAGACCAAGCAGGGCAAGCTCAGCAAGGCCGAGGAAGGGCACCTGAAGAAGGCCGGCGCGGCGCCGATGCGGCACCTGGTCGAGTTCCGCGACGAGGATCTCGGCGCCGAGGAGGGCCCGAAGATCGGCGATGACGTCACCGTCGCCCTGTTTGAGGCCGGGCAGAAGGTGAAGGTCTCGGGCATCTCGATCGGCAAGGGCTTCCAGGGTGGGATCAAGCGTCACAACTTCAGCCGCGGCCCTGTCAGCCACGGCTCGCACAACGTGCGCGCCCCGGGCTCGATCGGCGCCAGCACCTTCCCCGCCCGCGTCTTCAAGGGCATGCGCATGCCCGGGCAGATGGGCAACAAGCGGACCACCCAGAAGGGCCTCACGGTCGCCCAGGTCGACGCCGAGAAGAACCTGCTGCTGATCAAGGGGTCGGTTCCGGGCTCGCGCAACGCGATGGTCGAGGTGAGGACCGATGGCTAGCGCCAAAGCCCCCGTGCTCGGCAAGACGACCAAAGCGGACCTGCCGAAAGGGCTCTTCGACGAGCCCTTCCACCACTCGCTGGTCGACGAGGCGGCGCGCGCCGACCTCGCCTCGCGCCGCCAGGGCTCGGCCTCGACCCGGACCCGCGGCGAGGTGGCGATGACCGGCGCCAAGGCCTGGCGCCAGAAGGGCACCGGCCGCGCCCGCGTCGGCGCGCTCAGCGCGCCCAGCCGCTTCGGCGGCGGCGTCGCGTTCGGCCCCAAGCCTCGTCACTACACGGTCAAGGTCAATCGCAAGGCGCGCCGCAAGGCGCTGCGCTCGGCCCTCTCGGTTCACGCCGAGCGCGGCAGCGTGGCGCTTCTCGACGCCGCGACCTTCGAGACGCCCTCCACCAAGAATGCCGCTCAGGCCCTCGACAAATGGGGCGAGAAGCGCTCGACCCTGATCGTCCTGGCGCCGGAAGAGGTGGGCGCGGCGAAGAGCTTCCGCAACATCGAGCGCGTCCAGGTCGCCGAGGTCAGCGCCCTGGGGGTTGCCGACGTGATCGGCGCCGCCTCGCTGGTGGTCTCCGAAGGCGCGCTGGAGAAGCTGCAGGAGAGGCTCGGCTGATGGACGCGCGCACGGTGATCATCCACCCGGTCGTCTCCGAGAAGAGCTACGCGCTGATCGGCGAGGGCAAGTACACCTTCCGCGTCGACGATCGCGCCCACAAGACCCAGATCGCCCACGCGATCGAGGAGATCTTCGACGTCAAGGTCGCCGCGGTCCGCACCTCCAAGGTGCGGCCCAAGCCGAAGCGCCGCGGCCTCAGCATGGGCAAGTCGCGCGCCTGGAAGAAGGCCGTCGTCCAGCTCGTCCCCGGCGACCGGATCGAGCTCTTCGAGGGCGCAGAGACCGCATAGGGAAAACAGGGATGCCAAACAGGAAGACAAAACCGACGAGTCCCGGCCGCCGCTTCGCGACGTACCCGTTGCGCGAGCAGCTGACCGCCTCGACCCCGGAACGCAAGCTCACCGAGGGCCTGCGCAAGTCCGGCGGCCGCAACGCGAACGGGCGGGTCACCTCCCGTCACCGCGGCGGGGGCGCAAAGCGGCGCTACCGCCAGATCGACTTCAAGCGCCTCAAGGACGGCGTTCCCGCCAAGGTCGCGACGATCGAGTACGACCCGAACCGGAGTTGCTACATCGCCCTTCTGCACTACGCCGACGGCGCCAAGAGCTACATCCTCGCCCCGGCGCAGATCGCGGTCGGCGACGAGGTCCAGTCCGGGCCCGGCGCCGACATCCGGCCCGGCAACGCCCTCGCCCTCGGCGAGATGCCGACCGGCACGATCGTCCACAACGTCGAGCTGACCCCCGGCCAGGGCGGCAAGCTCGGCCGCTCGGCCGGCACCTCGATCCAGCTTGCGGCGAAGGAGGGTCAGATGGTCACCCTGCGCCTGCCCTCCTCGGAGATGCGCCTGGTGCGGGCCGAGTGCCGCGCAACCGTCGGCGTCCTCTCCAACGCCGAGCACCAGAACATGAAGATCGGAAAGGCGGGCCGGAACCGCCACAAGGGCAAGCGGCCGCAGACCCGCGGCGTGGCGATGAACCCCGTCGACCACCCGCACGGCGGCGGCGAGGCCCACCACACGCCCGGCGGGCACCCGGTGACCCCGTGGGGGAAGCCGACGCTCGGCTACCGCACCCGCAAGAAGGGCAAGCAGTCCGATCGCTACATCGTGCGCGGCCGCCGGCGCGGAAAGAAGAAGAGGTAGACGATGGGACGCTCGACGAAAAAGGGCCCGTGGGTGGAGGCGGCGCTGATGAAGCGGATCAGCGCGATGAACGAGTCCGGCCAGAAGCAGATGCTGAAGACCTGGTCGCGCAGCTCGACCGTCTTCCCCGACATGGTCGGCCACACGATCGCGGTCCACGACGGCCGCAAGCACGTCCCCGTCTTCATCTCCGAGTCGATGGTCGGCCACAAGCTCGGCGAGTTCGCGCCGACCCGCACCTTCCGATCCCACTCCGGCACGGGCAAGGGTGATTAGCGTGGCAGCCCCGATCGTCGTCCGCGCCAGCTCCCGCTACGTCCGCATCGCTCCCCGCAAGGCGCGGCTGATCGCGGATCAGGTCCGCGGCCTGCACATCGAGCAGGCCCGGGCGCTGCTGGAGTTCTCGCCGCGCGGCGCCGCTCAGGACATCCGCAAGCTGATCGAGTCGGCCGCCGCCAACGCGGAGAACAACCACGACCTGATCGCCGACGAGATGCGGATTGCAGAGATCACCGTCGACGAAGGCCCGACGCTGAAGCGCTTCCGGCCGCGGGCCCAGGGGCGAGCGACCCCGATCCACAAGCGAACCAGCCACATCGCCGTGGCACTGAGCCCGGAAGACGAGGACTAGGGACATGGGACAGAAGATCCACCCGGGCGGCTTCCGCGTCGGCTACATCCAGGACTGGAAGTCGAACTGGTTCGAGGAGAAAGACTTCTCCGACGTCCTCAATGAGGACCTGAAAATCCGCGAACACATCGAAAACAAGCTCGCCCACGCCGGTCTTTCCAACATCACGATCGAGCGCCACGGCGAGATCGCGGTGGACATCCACACCGCGCGCCCCGGCATCGTGATCGGCAAGTCGGGGAGCGAAGTCGACGCCCTGCGCAAGGACCTGCACAAGCTGACCGGCAAACCGGTCAAGGTCAACATCCGTGAGGTGAAGCGTCCCGAGCTCGACGCCAAGCTGGTCGCCCAGTCGATCGCCGAGCAGCTGCAGAACCGGGTCGCCTTCCGGCGCGCGATGAAACGCGCCCTGACCTCGGCGATGCGCTCCGGCGCCAAGGGCGTGAAGGTGCAGGTCTCGGGTCGCCTCGGCGGTGCCGAGATGGCCCGCACCGAGGGCTACTCCGACGGCCGCGTGCCGCTGCACACGCTGCGCGCAAACATCGACTACGGGTTCTTCGAGGCACGCACGACGACCGGCCGGATCGGCGTCAAGTGCTGGATCAACAAGGGCGAAGTGATGCCCGAGGGCTTCCGTTCCGACCAGCTCACCGACGAGGACGCCGGGCCGCAGGGCGGCCAGCGCGGCGGGCGTCCCGGCGGGGATCGCGGTCGCGGCGGCGACCGGGGCGGGCGTCCCGGCGGCGGTCGCGGCGGTCCGGGCGGCGGTCGTGGCGGCCAGGGCGGCGGCCGCGGCGGTCCAGGCGGCCAGCGTGGAGGCGGTCGCTGATGCTGATGCCGAAGCGGGTCAAGCACCGCAAGCAGATGCGCGGCCGGATGCGCGGCAACACCAAGGGCGGCAGCACCGTCGCCTTCGGCGAGTACGGGCTGAAGACCCTCGAGCGGGGATGGATCACCAACCGCCAGATCGAGGCCGCCCGTGTGGCGATGACCCGCAAGATCAAACGTGGCGGCAAGGTCTGGATCAACGTCTTCCCCGACAAGCCCTACACGAAGAAGCCGGCCGAGACCCGGATGGGCTCCGGCAAGGGCAACCCGGAGGGCTGGGTCGCGGTGATCAAGCCGGGCAAGGTCATGTTCGAGCTCGCCGGCGTGCCAGAGGACCTGGCGCGCGAGGCGCTGCGCCTGGCCGGGCACAAGCTTCCGGTGAAGACGAAATTCGTGATGCGCGAGGGGGCTGAGGGACAGTGAAGGCCGCCGAGGTGCATGACCTCAAAGACGACGAGCTGGTCGCGAAGCTGATCGAAGCCAAGGAAGAGAAGTTCAACCTGCGCTTCCGCCAGGCGACCGGCGAGTTGGAGAACACGGCCCGGGTTGGGATGGCCAGGCGGGACGTGGCGCGGCTGCTGACCGTGGCGCGCCAGCGGGGGATCGACGTTGAGAAAGAGCTGAAGAGATGAGCGACGACGAGCAGAAAAAAGACGAGACGACCGAGGCCCCTGAGCAAGCTCAGGAGGAGACCGCGGCCGAGGAGGCTCCGGCGGCTGAGGAGACCCCTGCCGCCGAGGAGGCGCCGGCCGAGGAGGCCGCTGCTGAGGAGCCCGCCGAGGCCGAGGCCGCCCCGGCTGCCCAAGAGTCCGCCCCGGCGGAAGAGGCTGCTGAGCCCAATCCCGAGGACGATCTGCCCTGGAAGGAGCGGCGCCGGCTGCAGCGCTCTCGCGAGCCGCACAAGCCCGGTCCCGCGCTCACTCCGGAGGAAAGGGCCGCCAAGCGTGCCGAGCAGCGGAAGCGGAAGGCGGAGTCGCGGCGCAAGGAACGGTCCGCCGCAAAGAAGGACAGGACCGCCGGCACCGGCACGCCGGTCGCCGAGAGCGATTCCGTCGCGGCCAAGGTCCGGCAGGGGATCGTCGTCTCCAACAAGGCGGAGAAATCGATCACGGTGCGGATCGACATCGCCCGCCGTCACCCGACTTACGAAAAGGTCGTGCGCCGCTCGCGCACGCTGCACGCTCACGACGAGCGCAACGAGGCCGGCGAGGGCGACATCGTGCGGGTGGTCGAGACGCGGCCGCTCTCGAAGACCAAGCGCTGGCGCCTGGTCGAGGTCCTGGAGAAGGCCAAGTGATCCAGCAGGAGTCGAGACTGAAGGTCGCCGACAACTCCGGCGCCCGCGAGATCCTCTGCATCCGCGTCAGGGGCGGATCGCACCGCCGCTACGCCGGCGTCGGCGACGTGATCACGGCGACGGTCAAACAGGCGAGCCCGCAGGGTGGCGTGCGCAAAGGCGAGGTCGTCCAGGCCGTGGTCGTGCGCACCAAGAAGCAGCTCGGCCGCCCCGACGGCACCTACATCTCCTTCGACGAAAACGCCGCGGTGCTGATCGACCCGGCCAGCAACAACCCGCGCGGCACCCGCATCTTCGGCCCGGTGGCCCGCGAGCTGCGCGACAGGAACTTCATGAAAATCATCTCGCTCGCACCCGAGGTTCTCTGATGGCCAAGGGCATGCGCATCCGCAAAGACGACCAGGTGATGGTCATCGGCGGCAAGGACGCCGGCAAGACCGGCCGGGTGATTCGCACCGAGCCGAAGAAGGACCGCGTCTACGTCGAGCACCTCAACATGGTCAAGCGGCACGAACGGCCGCGCTCCGTGCAGGACGCCCAGAAGGGCGGGCCGGTCGGCGGCATCGTCGAGAAGGAGGGGCCGATCCACGTCTCCAACGTGATGCTGCTCGACCCCAAAGACAACAAGCGCACCCGAGTCGGCGTTCGCCGCGACAAAGGCGGCAAGCGCGAGCGGTTCGCGAAGCGCAGCGGGGCGACGTTCTGATGGAGGCGACGACGGTGCAATCCCAGGCAGTTCCGCCGCCGCGCCTGCGCGAGCGCTACGAGCAGGAGGTGATGCCGGCGCTGACCGCCAAGTTCGGGTACACGACGCCGATGCAGGCGCCGCGCCTGCAGAAGATCACGCTCAACATGGGCCTCGGCGAGGCTAAGCAGAACGCGAAGATGCTGGAAGCCGCACAGGCGCAGCTGGCGACGATCGCCGGCCAAGCCCCCAGTGTGCGCCGCGCCCGCAAGTCGATCGCTTCCTTCAAGGTGCGCGAGGGCATGCCGGTCGGCCTCTCGGTGACCTTGCGCCGCGCCCGCATGTGGGAGTTCCTCGACCGGCTCTGCTCGATCGCGGTGCCGCGCATCCGCGACTTCCGCGGCCTCAACCCACGCTCCTTCGACGGCCGGGGCAACTACTCGATGGGCGTCAAGGAGCAGCTGATCTTCCCGGAAATCGACTACGACTCGATCGACGAGGTGCGCGGCCTGGACGTGACGATCACGACCAGCGCGGCGACCGACGAGGAGGCCTTCGAGCTGCTGCTCGGGCTCGGCATGCCCTTCGCCAAAGAGGGGCGGCCGGGCAAACCGGACGCCGACGCCGAGGCGCAGGAAGCCGCCGAGGAGGAGAAGCGCAAGGAGGAGGCTCGCCAGCGCGCGGAGGCCGAGCAGGCCGCGCTGGAGCAGCTGAAGGAGGAGAACCCGGAGGCTTACGAAAAGCCCGAGGCGCCCGAGGAGGGCGAGGGCGGAGAGGCCGCCGAGGAGAGCGACCAGGAGGCCGAGAGCGCGTCCGGCGAGGAGAATCAGGAGAATGGCTAAGACTTCTCTGAAGGTGAAGCAGGGCCGCAAGGCCAAGTTCAAGTCCCGCGAGTACAACCGCTGCCGCCGCTGTGGCCGGCCGCGCGCCTACTACCGCAAGTTCGGCCTCTGCAGGATCTGCCTGCGCGAGGCCGCGCACGAGGGGTACATCCCCGGCATGACCAAGTCCAGCTGGTAACGAAGACACGAGAACCGAAGAAAAATGCTTACCGACCCGATAGCCGACTACCTGACCCGGATCCGCAACGCGCTTGGCTCCGGCCACGACGCGGTGGAGATCCCCGCCTCGCGGCTGAAGATGGAGATGTCGCGGATCCTCAAGGAGCAGGGCTACATCCTCGATTTCGCCAAGAAGCCAGCGACCATCGGCGAGGCGATCGAGATCCGCCTCAAGTACACCGAGGACCGGCGCCCGGTGATCGCCGGGCTGGAGCGGGTCTCCCGCCCCGGCCGCAGGCGCTACGTCGACCACAAGCAGGTGCCCCGCGTGTACGGCGGCACCGGCACCGCGATCGTCAGCACCTCGGTCGGCGTGATGACCGGACACGAAGCCAAGTCCAAGGGCGTTGGCGGCGAGGTCGTCGCCTACGTCTGGTGATTCCACGATGAGCCGGATCGGAAGAAAGCCCGTTGTCGTTCCCGACGCCGTGACCGTCGAGTTCGCCCCTGGCCGGGTCTCCGTCAAGGGCCCCAAGGGGGAGCTCGCCCAGGTGCTGTCCGCCGACATGAAGGTCGAGCAGGCCGACGGCGTGCTGACCGTGGAGCGGCCGACCGACCGCGGCGAGCACCGCGCCCTGCACGGGCTGACCCGGAGCCTGATCGCCAACATGGTCGAGGGCGTCACCGAGGGCTTCGAGAAGCGCCTGGAGATCCAGGGCGTCGGCTACCGCGCCCAGCTGAAGGGCAAGAACCTGGAGCTGGCGCTCGGCTACTCGCACCCGGTCGCGATCGAGGCGCCCGACGGCATCGAGTTCGAGGTGCCGCAGCCGACCGAGATCATCGTCCGCGGCATCGACAAGCAGCTGGTCGGCCAGGTCGCCGCCGACATCCGCAAGCGCCGCCCGCCCGAGCCGTACAAGGGCAAGGGAATCCGCTACCGCGGCGAGCACGTGATGCGCAAGGTGGGTAAGCGCGCATGACGGTCATCACCAAGAGGCAGGCGCGCCTGCGCCGTCGCCGCCGCGTGCGTGCGCGGATCACCGGCACCGCCGAGCGTCCCCGCCTGTCCGTCTACCGCTCCAATCGCGGCGTCTTCGCTCAGCTCATCGACGATCGCAAAGGCCACACGCTTGCCGCGGTCAACTGGATCGAGCCGGAGCTGCGCAAGCTTTCCGCCTCCGAGCAGGCGAAACGCGCCGGCGAGCTGCTCGCCGAGCGTGCCAAGGCGGCCGGCGTCGAGACCTGCGTCTTCGACCGCGGCGGCTACCAGTACCACGGCCGGGTCAAGGCCCTGGCCGACGGAGCGCGAGAGGGGGGACTGGTCTTCTAGCGCCTTTCGCTACCTTGGACCGCTGCCATGAAGGGAATGGACACAACGAACATCGAGACGGTCAGCCCGCGTGGGCTCGACCTGCAGGAGCGCGTGATCGAGATCAACCGCGTCGCCAAGGTCGTCAAGGGCGGCCGGCGCTTCTCCTTCACCGCCCTGGTCGCCGTCGGCGACGAAGAGGGCGTGGTCGGGATCGGCTACGGCAAGGCCCGAGAGGTCCCGCTGGCGATCCAGAAGGGCGTCGAGAACGCCCGCAAGGACTTGATTCGCATCCCCAAATACGGGCAGACGATCACCCACAAGATCATCGGCCGCTACGGCGCCGGCCACGTCGTCCTGCGACCGGCCAGCCCCGGTACGGGCGTGATCGCCGGCGGCGGGGTGCGCGCGGTGCTCGAGCTTGGCGGCGTCAAGGACGTGCTGACCAAGAGCATCGGCACCCAGAACCCGATCAACCTGGTCAAGGCGACGATGGACGGGCTGATCCGGCTGCGGAGGCCCGAGGAGGTCGCTGAGCTGCGGGGACTGACCGTGGCGCAGGTCTTGGGAGTTGAGAAGAGCAACGGGGCTGTGGAAACCCTGGCTGCCGAGGGCTCTGGCGAGCCCCAGCCGGCGGGGCCTGTCGCTGCAGGGGACCCACCTCCCCTTCCGGTAGCTAAAGCTTCCTCAGGGGAGGTCCCCCCTACAGCGCCACCCGCCGGAGAATCGGATGACGCCCCGGCTCCGGTCGCCGAGAGCGAGGCTCCAGCCGCCGAGCCCGAGGCGCCGGCCGTCGCGGAGAAAGCTTCCGAGGCGCCGGTTGCCGAGGGGAAAGCTTCCGAGGGTTCGAGCGAGGGTGATGCTTCGTGACGATCAAGCAGGTTCGCAGCGCCAATGGGTCTAACCCAAGCCAGAAAGCGACTCTTCGAGCGCTTGGCTTGGGGCGGATCGGGAAGGCTGTGGAGCGGAAGGACAGTCCTCAGCTGCAGGGGCAGCTTCATGTCGTCTCGCACCTCGTCGAGGTGAGCGACTGATGGCCGACACGCCCCGCTCCGAGGAGATCGGGCTGCACAACCTGCGGCCGAAGCCGTCCTCCCGCAAGCCGCGCAAGCGGCTCGGGCGCGGTGAGGGCTCCGGCCTGGGCAAGACCTCCGGGCGCGGGCACAAGGGCGCCGGGTCGCGTTCGGGCTCCAAACGCAAGGCCGGCTACGAGGGCGGGCAGAACCCGATCCACATGCGGATGCGAAAGCTTCGCGGCCCGCACAAAAAGCAGTCGATGCCCTTCGAGAACTTCAGGACCAAGTCGCAGCCGGTCAACCTCTCCGACCTGCAGGAGCGCTTCGACGAGGGCGCGGAGGTGACGCCGGAGGCGCTCAAGGAGAAGGGTCTCGCCAAGCGCTCCGACCCGGTCAAGATCCTCGCCAAAGGCGAGATCTCAAAGAAGCTGACGGTCCGCGCGCACGGGTTCAGCGCCGCCGCCAAGGAGCGGATAGAAGCGGCGGGCGGTTCCTGCCACACTCTGGAGCCCTAATGCTCCGGACTATTGCGAACGCATTCAGCGTCGCCGACATTCGCAAGAAGCTTGCCTTCACGGCGGCGATGCTGCTGCTCTACCGGCTGGGCGCCTACATCCCGGCGCCGGGGGTCGACATCCAGGCGGTCAAGGAACTGCAGAGCAACTTCGGCGGCTCCAACATCCTCGGCTTCCTCAACACCTTCTCGGGGGGGAGCCTCTCGCGCCTCTCGCTCTTCGCGCTGGGGATCATGCCCTACATCACGGCCTCGATCATCCTGCAGCTGCTCACGGTGGTCGTGCCCTCGCTCGAGAAGCTGCAGAAAGAGGGCGAGGTCGGTCAGCAGAAGATCACCCAGTACACGCGCTACCTCACCGTCGGCCTGGCCTTCGGCCAGTCCTTCGGCTACGTCTTCCTCTTTCGCTCCTTCGGCTCGGCCCCGGGCGGCAACAACTTCCTCGGCAGCCTCACCGGCGCCAAGATCCTGCTGATCGTGATCTCGCTGACGGCGGGCTGCACGCTGCTGATGTGGCTCGGCGAGCTGATCACGCAGCGCGGCATCGGCAACGGCATCTCGCTGATGATCTTCGCCTCGATCGTCTCCGGCCTGCCCAACGGGCTTCAGGCCTGGTGGACCAATCCCGATCAGGTCTTCGTCGTGATGATGCCCTTCATCGCCCTGGGAGTGATCGTCGCGATCGTCTTCGTCCAGGAGGGCCAGCGCCGGATCCCGGTCCAGTACGCCAAACGCGTCGTCGGCCGCAAAATGACCTCGGGCGGCTCTACCTACCTGCCGCTGCGGGTCAACATGGCCGGCGTCATCCCGGTCATCTTCGCCGCCTCGATCATGGCCTTCCCGCCGACGATCGGCCAGCTGCTCAACACGCCGGCGGCGCTTGACTTCGCTGCCTTCTTCAGCCCCAACAGCTGGGCCTACGTGGTCGGCGAGGTCTTCTTCATCGTCATCTTCACCTACTTCTACACGGCCGTCACCTTCAATCCGGTCGACCAGGCCGACAACCTGAAGAAGTACGGCGGCTTCATCCCCGGCGTGCGGCCCGGTCGGCCGACGGCCGAGTACCTCGACCGCATCCTCTCGAGGCTGACCTTCCCGGGCGCGCTGTACCTCGGCGCCGTCGCGGCCCTGCCGACGATCCTGATCAGCCAGACCTCCGCCAACTTCTTCTTCGGCGGCACCTCGATCCTGATCGTGATCGGCGTCGCGCTGGAAACGGTGAAGCAGCTGGAGGCGCAGCTGATGATGCGGAACTACGAGGGGTTTCTTAAATAACTTTCGTCGCGGCCGCTGCAAACCGGCGCATATCGCGGTCCTCGGTCGGCTGGATCGGGTCACGCACGATAGTGCGCTCCCCTCACCAGCCTCCCTGCGTCCCACGATCTGCTTGGTTTTCACGGCCGTTTGTGGATTCGGCTGTTAAAACCCCCGCCCTCAAATCGATTTCAAGATGAAAACGTCATGACTGAGCTGAACCTCGTACTTCTAGGACCGCCCGGCAGCGGCAAGGGCACGCAGGGGGAGCGGCTGCAGGAGGATCTGGAGCTGCCCTACTGGGCGACCGGCGACATCCTGCGTGCTGCGGTGCGTGAGGGGACGGACCTGGGCAAGGCCGCGAAGGAGTACATGGACCGCGGCGACCTGGTCCCCGACGATCTGATCGTGGGGATGATCGGCGAGCGGATCGACTCCTCCGAGGCGGCCGACGGCTTCATTCTCGATGGCTTTCCGCGCACCGCGCCGCAGGCCGAGGCCCTGGCGGCCAAGCTCGGCGAGCTGGGGCGGGAGCTGACGGCGGTGCTGCTGATCGACGTCAGCGACGAGGAGGTGCTGCGCCGTCTCGGTGGGCGGCGCACCTGTGCCGAGAGCGGCCACGTCTTCCACGTCGAGTTCAACCCACCCCAGCAGGATGGCGTCTGCGACGTCGACGGCTCCGAGCTGATCGTCCGCGACGACGACAAGCCGGAGGTGATCCGCCATCGCCTCGAGCAGTACCACGCCAAGACGGCGCCGCTGATCGAGCACTACGACGGCCAGAGCATGCTGCGCCAGGTCGACGGCTCGGCCCCGCCGGATGCCGTTGCCGATGAGATCCAGCGCACCCTCGCGACGCTCCGCCTCGAGGCGGACGAGGCGATCTAGCTCATCCCGATGCGGTGGGGCAGGGCAAGAGCGTGTACCGGATGATCGTCAGGAAGACCCCCGAGCAGGTCGAGAAGATGGCGGCCGCCGGCGAGATCCTCGTCCGCTGCCTGCAGATGATGGCCGCCAAGGCCCGTGCAGGAGTGACGACCAAGGAGCTCGACCTGGCCGCCGAGAAGCTGATCCGCTCACAGGGCGCCGAGCCGGCCTTCAAGGGGTACCGCGGCTTCCCGGCCTCGATCTGCGCCTCGCCCAACTCGATGGTCGTGCACGGTATCCCGGGGCACTACGAGCTGAAGCGGGGCGACGTGCTCTCGGTCGACGTAGGCGTGATCAAGGACGGCTGGGTCGCCGACGCGGCGATCACGCTGCCGATCGGCCCGATCGATCCCGAGGCGCGCAAGCTGCTCGACGTGACCAAAGCGGCGCTTTTCGCCGGGGTCGAGCAGATGCAGCCGGGCAACCGCCTCGGCGACGTCTCGGCGGCGATCCAGCGAGCGGTGGAGATCGAGGGCCTCTCGGTCATCCGCACCCTGGTCGGCCATGGGATCGGGCGCGAAATGCACGAAGACCCGCAGGTGCCCAACTTCGGCACGCCCGGCAAGGGGCCGCTGCTCGAGGAGGGGACGGTGCTGGCGATCGAGCCGATGGTCAACGCCGGCGGCCCGCTGGTGCGAATGGGGGACGACGGCTGGGCGGTCTACTCGGACGACGGCTCGCTGGCTGCCCATTTCGAGTTCACGGTCGCCGTCACCTCCGACGGCCCCCGCATCCTCACCCCCTGGCACGAGGAGTCCTGAGCAAAGGCGAGTATGCTGACTGTGCGGTGGGGGCGCCGCAACGAACAGGAGGAGTCCTTGATTCGCTCGTTCTTTCGCGCTGCCCTGCTCGCACTGTCCATCTCCCTGCTGGGCGCCACGGTCGCGCAGGCCGGGTCACAGCCCTACGGCGCCAATGACGCCGGCGGCTTTCGCAACGTGCTGCCACCCGGTGAGAACGGGCTCGACACTCTCGCTCAGATCTTCTCCTTCCGCAGCAACGGCGCCCTCCCGCCTCACTTCGCCGATCAGCAGCCGCTCTACGAAAACCTCGTCTACGGTGCTCCCGGCCTGACCGACGAAGGCCTGGGCGCCTATTTCAAGGACGCGACCTTCGGCGTCCCGGCGGGCGAAGTCGCCTCGACGGTCGAACCGCGGCCGGGGGTGACGATCCTCCGCGACGCCGCCTACGGCGTGCCGCACATATACGGCGACACGCGCGCCGACACGATGTTCGGGGCCGGCTACGCGGGCGCCGCCGACCGCCTCTTCCTGATGGACGTCCTGCGCCACACGGGCCGTGCGCAGCTCGCCTCCTTCCTCGGCGGCGCCAACGCCGGCGCCGACGCTTCGCAATGGGGCTTCGCCCCCTACACGGAAGCCGACCTGCAGCGCCAGCTCGACCAGCTGCCGACGCTCTATGGCCAGACCGGCCAGCAGGCAAAGGACGACATTCAGGCCTACGTCGACGGGATCAACGCTTACATCGCGGCCGCCAGCGCCAACTCGGCCCTGCGCCCCGGCGAGTACTCGCTGCTCAACAAGCCGATGGAAGCGTGGAAGCCGACCGACGTCGTCGCGATCGCCTCGCTGGTCGGCGGCATCTTCGGCCGCGGCGGAGGCAACGAGCTGAACTCCGCACTGACGATGCAGTCGTTCGTCGATCGCTTCGGCGCCAAAGCGGGACGCAGCGCCTGGCTCGGCTTCCGCTCAAAGAACGATCCCGAAGCGCCGACGACGCTCGCCAAGCGCTTCCCGTACGAGACGCGCAGCGCCTTCGCCAAGCCGGGCCTGGCGCTGCCAGACCCCGGCTCAGTGCGCGAACCGCCGGTCGCGACGGCCTCCAGCGGCGCGCCCGGTGGGCGCGGGGGCTTTGGCGCCGCGATCGAGCGCGGCCTGCGCGAGGGCGGCCACGCCTCCAACTGGGAGCTGGTCTCGGCCAAGAACTCGGCGACCGGCCACCCGATCGCGGTGATGGGGCCGCAGGTCGGCTACTTCGTGCCGCAGATCCTGATGGAGGAGGACCTGCACGGCCCCGGCATCGACGCGCGCGGCGCCGCCTTCGCAGGCGTCAACCTGTACGTCGAGCTCGGCCACGGTCGCGATTACGCCTGGAGCGCGACCACCGCGACCTCCGACAACGTCGACACCTTCGCCGAGGTCCTCTGCCAGGGCAACTTCAGCTACGTCTACCGCGGCAAGTGCAAGCCGATGGAAAAGCTGCAGACGACCGAGAGCTGGGCCCCCAACCCGATCGACTCGACCGAAGCCGGCTCGCAGACGCTGACCGCCTACCGCACCGTGCACGGCATCGTCTTCGCCCGCGGCAAGGTGGATGGGCGCAGGGTCGCCTTCGTCCACCAGCGCAGCACCTATTTCCACGAGCCCGACTCGGTGATCGGCTTCGCCCAGTTCAACGAACCCGGGTTCGTGACCGGCGTGGGCGGGTTCAAGAAGGCCGCCTCCCACATCAACTTCCTCTTCAACTGGAGCTACACGGACTCCGAACACATCGCCTATGCGCTCTCCGGGGCGATGCCCCAGCGCCAGGGCACCTCGCCCGACTTCCCCGTGCTCGGCACCGGCAAGTTCGACTGGAAGGGCTTCAAACCCTCGACCCAGAGCGCCGACTACCTGCCGTTCGCCCAGCATCCGCAGGCCGTCGACCCGCCGTTCCTCGTCTCCTGGAACAACAAGCAGGCGCCCGGCTGGGCCGCCGCCGACGACCAGTACGGCTACGGGCCGCTGCACCGCGCGCAGATGATCTCCGACAGGGTGCGCGCGGGGACCAAGGGCAAGCGGCGGATGACGATCGCCCAGCTGGTGCAGGCGATGGAGGAACCGGCGACGGAGGACCTGCGCGGCTACCGGCTGCTGCCGGCGATCTTCAAGGCCGTCGGCAAGCCGAAGCAGGCGTCGCTGCGAAAGGCTCTGGCCAAGCTGCGCGCCTGGCACAAGGCGACGGCGCACCGGCGCGACCTCAATCGGGACGGAGTCGACGAGGAAACCCCCGCCATCGAGCTGATGGACGCCTGGTGGCCGAAGCTGGTTGTCGCCGAGTTCAAGCCCTCCCTAGGCGGCAAGGCCTACGAACGGCTGGCCGGGATGCTCGCGATCGGCGATCGCACCGGCGGCTCGCCCGACGCTCCCGACTTCTTCGACGGCTGGTGGGGATTCGTCTCAAAGGACCTGCGCGATCTCTTCGGCCCGCGCCCGCAGGCGCCCTACAGCCGGGTCTACTGCGGCAAGGGATCCAAGCAGCGCTGCCGCAAGGCGCTGCAGCGCAGCCTCGCGCAGGCCCTGAAGGTGACGCCGGCGGCGATGTACGGGGGCGGCAACGGCGACTGCGCGGCGAACCCGCAGCCGGCCTGCTTCGACCAGAACCGCCCGCAGGTCACAGGCGGCGTCTCCCTCGGCCCGTTCCCCTTCCAGAACCGCCCCACCTTCCAGCAGGTCGTCTCCCTAACCCAGAAGCTTTCACGCTAGGCCGGGTCGGAGGAGAGAGCCGGGTCTCGCAACCGCCTCGACCGAGCCCCCCTGCTATCTTTCTGCGTCGGCCCATTGGGCCTTGTTGTGCCTGCCCGTCCAACTCCTGGGGCGCGCGGGAGACCTGTGTTCGATACGAGACCGGAGCAATGAAGGTTCGAGCTTCCGTAAAGCCGATGTGCGAAAAGTGCAAGATCATCCGCCGCAACGGCGCGGTCTTGGTGATCTGTCAGAACCCCCGACACAAGCAGCGCCAGGGTTAGGGGTCTGCAGTGGCACGGATCGCAGGAGTCAACGTCCCGGTTGGCAAGCGGGTTGAAATCGGGCTCACATACATCTTCGGGATCGGGCGCTCGACCGCGCAGAAGATCCTCGAGGAGGCGAAGGTCGACCCGAACACGATGGTCAAAGACTTGACCGAGGACGAGGTGATCCGCCTGCGCGACGCGGTCGACCAGCGTGAGGTCGAGGGCGATCTGCGCCGCGAGCGCTCGCAGGACGTCAAACGACTGATGGAGATCGGCTCTTACCGTGGCCTGCGCCACCGGCGCGGCCTCCCGGTCCGTGGACAGCGGACGAAGACCAACGCGCGCGGCCGCAAGGGCCCGCGCCGGATGAGCGTTGCCGGCAGGCGCAAGGCGCCGGCGCCGAAGTAGGGAGACCACATGGCCGCAGCAAAAAAACCCGCCAAAGGGCGCTCCCGGCGCCGCGTCAAGAAGAACGTCACCTACGGGCAGGCGCACATCAAGACTTCCTTCAACAACACGATCGTCACCCTGACCGACACCGAAGGCAACGTGATCGCCTGGGAGTCGGCCGGCTCGGCGGGCTTCAAAGGCTCGCGCAAGTCGACCCCGTTCGCTGCCCAGGTGACCGCCGACGCGGCCGCCAAGAAAGGCATGGAACACGGTCTCGAGAAGGTCGAGGTCTTCGCCAAGGGCGCCGGCTCCGGCCGTGAGACCGCGATCCGCTCGCTGCAGGCGGCGGGCCTCGACGTGACCACCGTGAAGGACGTCTCCCCGCAGGCCCACAACGGCTGTCGCCCGAAGAAGCGGAGGCGGGTCTAGATGGCTCGCGATACCGCGCCGCAGTGCAAGCAGTGCCGCCGGGAGGGCCAGAAGCTCTTCCTCAAGGGCGAGCGCTGCTTCACCGACAAGTGCGGGGTCGAGCGCCGCTCCTACCCGCCGGGTGAGCACGGCCGCGGCCGCATGCGCCAGTCCGAGTACCGGGTGCAGCTGCGCGAGAAGCAGAAGACGCGCCGCTACTACCAGGTTCTGGAGAAGCAGTTCCGCGCCTACTACGACAAAGCTTCGCGCCAGGACGGGGTCACCGGCGAGAACCTCCTGCGCCTGCTCGAGTCCCGCTTCGACAACGTCCTGGTCCGCCTCGGCTTCGCCGCATCGCGGCGCCAGGCGCGACAGCTGATCCGCCACGGCCACTGGCTGATCAACGGCCGCCGGGTCGACATCCCCTCCTACCAGGTGCGGCCGGAGGACGTGATCTCGATCAAGTCGAACTCCGCCGCCAACGACACGATTCGCAAGGCAACGGAGCTCGTCTCCACGGTGCCGGCCTGGCTGCAGGCCGACCACGACTCGCTTACCGCCAAGGTCCTGCGCTACCCAGAGCGCGCGGAGATCTCGGCGCCGGTGCAGGAGCAGCTGATCGTCGAGCTGTACTCCAAGTAACCGGAACCAGTTTCTGAACACGCATAGGCAAGGAACACATGACCACTGATTTCCAGGTCCCTCGCATCACCTCCGAGAAAGTCGATGACCGTCGCGGCACGTTCACGGTCGAGCCGCTGGACAAGGGCTTTGGCTACACGTTCGGCAACAGCCTGCGGCGCGTGCTGCTCTCCTCGCTTGGGGGAGCCGCCGTCACCAGCGTCCGCATCGAGGGCGTCGCGCACGAGTTCTCCACCGTGCCCGGCGTCAAGGAGGACGTCACCGACATCGTCCTCAACCTCAAGGATCTCGTCGTCCGCATGCACACCGATGCGGACGAGGTCGAGGCGCCGCTCGTCGCCACCGGCCCGGGCGAGGTCAAGGCGAAGGACATCGACCTGCCTTCGGGCGTCGAGATCCTCAACCCCGACGCCCCGATCGCGACGCTCGAGAAGAAAACGAAGCTCGAGATCTACCTGACCATCGGCCGCGGCCGCGGCTACTCGCCGGCCGACGAGAACAAGTCCGACGAGCAGCCGATCGGCGTGATCCCGATCGACTCGATCTTCTCGCCGATCCGCCGCGCCTCCTACTCGGTGGCCACCGCCCGCGTCGGCCAGCGCACGGATTTCGACAAACTGACGCTCGACCTCGAAACCGATGGCTCGATTGAGCCGGGGGCGGCGCTGCGCGAGGCCTCCGAGATCCTGATCAAGAGCCTGGCGATCTTCACCGACGCCGACCGGGTCGAGGAGCTGACCGCGCGCGAACCGGTCCCGACCCACTCGGCCGACCTGCTTGCGGGCAGCCCGGCGGGCGACGGCGTCGCCAGCAACAACGGCCTCGATGAGATCCTGATCGAGGAGCTCGAGCTCGGCGTGCGCTCGTACAACTGCCTGAAGCGGGCCGGAGTTCAGACGGTCGGCGACCTGGTGCGCAAGACGCGCTCGGAGCTGAACGCGATTCCGAACTTCGGCCAGAAGTCGATCGAGGAAGTGATCGAGACCCTGCATTCGCGCGGTCTCGACCTACAGGGAGACTGACGGGGAGCCGAGCGAGCGATGCGTCACCGCAAGAAGCGCAACAAGCTGAGCCGCGACGCGTCGCACCGCGAGGCCCTGCTCTCGAACCTCTCCAAGCAGCTGATCCAGCACGAGCGGATCAAGACCTCGCAGGCGAAGGCGAAGGCCGTCAAGCCGGAGGTCGAGCAGCTGATCACGCTCGCCAAGCGGGGTGACCTGCACGCGCGGCGGCAGGCTCTCTCGACCCTGCACAACGACAAGTTCATCGTGCACAAGCTGTTCGAGGAGGTCGCGCCGCGGTACGTCGAGCGGCCCGGTGGCTACACCCGGATCGTCAAGTTGGGCCCGCGCAAGTCGGACTCGACTGAGATGGTCTATCTCGAGCTGGTCTGAGGGACGCCGGGGAGGGGCGGGGTGCCCCTCGCCCTGACAATCGCCGGCCTAATGAGGCCGGCGATTTGAGTATCCGCCAGTTCGAGGGGCACCCCGCCCCTCCCCGGGGCCGCCGCTTCTGACGCGCATCCGATGTTGACCACGTCAGGGTGGGGTCAAAGTCGGCTACGCGTAGCTGACCGATTCCAGGTACAAGCCATGGGGCGGAGCTGTGTCGCCTGCTTCGCTGCGCGGGGCGCCCTTCAGGAGGGTCCTGAAGCTCTCGACCGTGCGGCGTCCGGCGGCCACCTCCAGCTGGGTGCCGAGGAGGACTCGGACCATGTTTCGCATGAAGGCGTCGGCGGTGACGCGGAAGGCGAGGATGTCGCCTTCTCCGGTCCAGCTGGCGGCGAGGAGGTGGCGCTCGAAGCGGACGTGGTCGGTTTGGGTGGGGGTGAAGGCGGTGAAGTCGTGGGTGCCCACCAGAGCGCCGGCGCAGGCGTCGAGCGCCTCGCGGTCCATCCTGTGCGGCCACCAGAGCGCCCTGCCCTGCTCGAAGGGACTCGGCGCTTTGCGGGCCAGGACCCGGTAGCAGTAGCTGCGCGATTTGGCGTCGTGGCGGGCACTGAAGCCGCTCTCGGTCACCGCGGCCGCCGTCACGGCGATGTCGGCCGGCCCGACCCCGTTCAGCCGCTTCGCCAGGTCCTCGGGTATCTCGGCAGACGTGTCGAAGCTGGCCACCTGCCCCCAAGCGTGAACCCCAGTGTCAGTGCGCCCAGCGACCGTCAGCTCGACCGGCACCCGCAGCACCGTAGTAAGGGCGCTCTCCAGCTCCCCCTGCACCGTCCGCAGCCAGGGCTGCTTCGACCAGCCTCTGAACTCAGAGCCGTCGTATTCGAGATCTATGCGGACAGTGGTCATTGGCGTTCGACCTGCGGCGCTTGTGGTGGCGGTGTGGGGCGCCCCTCGAACTGGCGGATACTCAAATCGCCGGCCTCATTAGGCCGGCGATTGTCAGGGCGAGGGGTGCCCCACACCGCCACCTTCATCCCCGTCCGAGCAACGCCAGCAACCCCGATTCGTCCAGGACCTCGATCTCGTATTTCTCCGCTTTGGCCAGCTTCGACCCAGGGTTCTCGCCGGCCACCACGTAGTCGGTTTTCTTCGAGACCGAGCTGACGACCTTGCCGCCGGCGCCCTTGATCAGCGCCCCGGCCTCCTCACGCGTCAGCTCCGGCAGCGTCCCGGTGAGGACGAAGGCCTTGCCTTCGAGCGGGCCGCCGCTGGATCGGCGTTCCGACTCGTCCTGCTCGAGGCGGAGGCCCTTCTCGCGCAGCTTCTCGACCAGCGCCCAGGTCGGCTCGTCGGCCAGCGACTCGGCGATCTGCCGGGCCATGATCGGCCCGACGCCCTCGACCTCCTCGATCCGCTCGGGGTCCGCCTCGTGCAGGGCGTCGATCGAACCGAAGTGGTCGGCCAGAGCCTCCGCCGTGACGTAGCCGACGCCGGGCAGCCCGAGCGCGTAGAGGACCCGTTTGAAGGGGCGGGAGCGTGAGGCCTCGATCGCGGCGAGCAGGTTGCGGGCCGAGATCTCGCCAAAGCCGTCGAGGTGGGCAAGCTGCTCCTCGCTCAGCTCGTAGACGTCGGCCACGTCCTCGATCAGGCCTTCCTGCAGGAAGCGCATCGCCTGCTTCTCGCCGAGGCCGTCGATGTCCATCGCGCCTTTGCTGACGAAGTGCTTCACGTGCTGGAAGGACTGGCCGGGGCAGCCGGAGCGGTTGGGGCAGATCGAGAAGACGGCGTCCTCGGGCTTGACGACCTCGGTGCCGCAGGCTGGGCATTTCCTCGGCGGCTTCACCCGCCGCGTTCCCTTCGGCCGGCGCTGCACGAGGGGCGCCACCACCTGGGGGATCACGTCTCCGGCTCGCATCACCACCACCTCGTCGCCGGCGCGGACGTCCTTGCGGGCGAGATCCTCCTCGTTGTGCAGGGTCGCGGTGGAGACGGTGACTCCGCCGACGTGGACCGGCTCCAGCATCGCGAAGGGCACGAGATGGCCGGTGCGGCCGACGTTCCAGACGACGTCGAGCAGCTTCGTCGTCGCCGTCGTCGGAGCGAACTTCCAGGCGATCGCCCAGCGCGGCTCGCGGCCGACCACGCCGAGCTCGCGCCACAGAGCCCGCTCGTCGATCTTGACCACGACCCCGTCGATCTCGTAGTCGAGCTCGTCGCGACGCTCCTCCCACCAGCGGCAGCGCTTGACGACCGAGTCGATGCCCGCGTGGTGGTGGGTGTCGGGGTTGACCTTGAAGCCGCGCTCGCCCAGCCACTCGACCTCCTCGCTGTGCGTTGCCAGGTCGAGGCCCCTGGTGGCGCCGATGCCGTAGATCCAGACCGAGAGCGGGCGCTCTGCGGCGAGGGCCGGGTCGAGCTGGCGGATCGAGCCGGCGGCGGAGTTGCGCGGGTTGGCGAAGGCCGGCTCGCCCGCCTCGGCGCGGCGCTCGTTGAGCGCCTTGAAGTCGGCGATCGGCAGGTAGACCTCGCCGCGCACCTCGACCAGCGGCGGCGCGCCCTCGATCCGGAGCGGGATCGCCCCGATCGTTCGCAGGTTCTGGGTCACGTCCTCGCCGACCCGGCCGTCGCCGCGGGTGGCGCCGCGGACGAAGACGCCCTCCTCGTAGGTGAGCGAGATCGCCAGCCCGTCGATCTTCGGCTCGCTCGTGTAGCTGAACTCGGCGGCGCTGATGTCGAGGCGCTTGAGGTGATTGCGGATCCGCGTCTCCCAGGCGCGCAGCTCCTCCTCGTTGCGGGCGTTGGCGAGTGAGAGCATCGGCTCGGCGTGCTCGACCTGCTCGAAGCGGCCGAGCGGAGGCGCCCCGACCCTCTGGGTCGGCGAGTCCGGGGTGCGCAGCTCGGGATGGTCGGCCTCGATCGCGCGCAGCTCATCCAGCAGCGCGTCGTATTCGTCGTCGTCGATGCTCGGGTCGTCGAGAACGTAGTAGCGGCGGTTGTGCTCCGCCAGCTCGCGCCGCAGCTCCGCCGCGCGCCGCTCGTCGGCCGCCGCGCTCACACCGGGGTCGTGGAGCTCGCCGCCAGCATCTCCTCGAAACCCCAGCCGCGCAGCTTCTCCAGCCCGCCGTGGTCGGTGAGGTCGAAGTGGATCGGGGTCACCGAGATGCGGCCACTCGCCACCGCGTTGAGGTCGGTGCCCTCGATCTCCTCGTAGCCGGGCTGCCAGCCATAGATCTCGTAGTGCTTGCGGCCACCCTCTTCGCCGACCAGCTTCAGCTCGTCGTTGTAGATGCGTTTGCCAAGGCTGGTCACCTCGATCCCGCGCGGCTCGCCGGCGGGGCAGTTGACGTTGATCAAGGTCGCCTCCGGCATCGACTCCCTGGCGAGTCGCTGGACCAGCTCCGCGGCGAACCGCGCCACCGCGCCGAAATCGAAGCGGCCGCTCACGTATCCCATGCCCCCGCCCGAGGACTGCTGGGAGAAGGCGACCGCCGGGATTCCCAGCACGATCCCCTCGAAGGCGGCGGCGACGGTGCCGGAGTAGGTGATGTCGTCGCCGAGATTGGCGCCGTGGTTGATCCCGGAGAAGATCAGGTCGGGGCGGCCGCCGACCAGCCCCAGCTCGGCGAAGCGCACGCAGTCGACCGGTGTCCCGTCGGTCGCATAGCCCTTGTCCCCATCGCCGAACTCGACCTCCTCCACGGACAGCGGCGAACGGGTCGTGATGCTGCGCGCCGTCGCGCTGCGGTTCGAGTCCGGAGCAATCACATCCACCTCGACTCCCTCGAGCTCCCGAAGAACCCTTCGAGCCGCCTGCAGGCCGGGGGCGGATATCCCATCGTCGTTTGTCAGAAGCACACGCACGGACCCAGATTCTAGGCGGCAGGGCGGGCACCACTCGAACTGGCGGATACTCAAAATCGCGAGCTCATTAGCTCGCGATTTGTCAGGGCGAGTGGTGCCCCGCCCCGACGCCCCGCCAAGGTCAGTAGGAAGCCACTTCGCCTGCAATCAGGTCCTGCTCCAGATGGGCGAGGCCGAGGTCACGCACGCTGCCCATCAGGATCGAGAAGATCATCAGCTTGCCGTCGCGGTTGAAGCAGTAGCCGGAAAGGTTGCTGACGCCCGTCAGGGTGCCGGTCTTGGTCCGGCAGCGCCCGTACGCGGCGGTGCCGTGCATGCGGTCGGCGACGGTCCCCTCCTGGCCGGCCAGCGCCATGTCCTGGATCAGCTCTTCGCCCGCCGCGGTGTCCTTCATCGCGTCGAGCAGGGCGACGACCTGGCGTGGGGAGGCGCGGTTCGAGCGGGTCAGGCCGGAGCCGTCGACGGCGTGGATTCCCGAGCCATGAGCGCGGGCGAAGCGCTCGACGACCTCGGCGCCCGCCGCGGTCGTGCCCTGGCCGCTGATGCGCGCGCCGATCAGCTTGAGCAGCATCTCGGCGAGGAAGTTGTCCGAGTAGACGTCCGTGGCGTTGACGATCGCGGTCAGCGGCGGCGATTCGACGCTGGCTATCGCCGTGGCCGAGGCCGGCGCCGTGCGCAGGCCGACCTCGGGGGAGATGCTGACCCCTGCCGCCCGCAGCGACCGCGCCAGGGTGGCGGCGGCGGTCTTGGCCGGATCGCTCGCGAAGCTGCCGCCGCCGATGCTGGCGTAGCCGGAGTCGAAGGAGAGGCCCGAGAGCGGCCCGATTTCAGGGCTGGTCGCGTAGCCGGAGTCGGCGACCCCGCGCAGGCGGTCGAAGACGCTGTCGTCCGCGTAGAGGCGGCCGGTGACGGCGCTGATGCCAGCTTCGCGCACCTGGCGCTTGAGGGCGAAGACGTCGGTGCCGAGGCCGCCGCGGAAGCGCCGGTAGAAGGCCGGCGCGCCCAGCGTCGGGTCGCCGCCGCCGACCAGGTAGAGGCTGCCGTGCAGGACGCCGTTGCGGTCGACCTGGCCGTCGCTCTCGAGCAGGGTGGTGATCCGGGCTTCCGGCCCGAGCCGCGCCAGCGCGGTCGCCGTCGTGAACAGCTTCGTGTTCGAGGCCAGCGGCCGCGGTCGTCCCGCGGCCCGGGCGCAGACGGGGGAGCCGGTCCCGGCGTCGATGACGAAGAGGCCGCTGGCGCCGCCGCCACCGAGCACGAGCCGGGAACGCATGGTTGCGCAAAGGCCTCCGGCGGCCGCCGCCTGCGCCGCCCCAAACAGCATGAGGCCCGCAAGCAGCGCACAAATCGCGAGGGGGATTGCAGATGTCCGTCTCACTGAGTGGGATAATGCGTGTTTATGGGCAAAGTTGTGGACATAGAGTCGCAACCGCGACGGCGCCGCAGCCGCAAACGTCCTTCGAGGACAGCGCTGGTGCTCGGCGGCGGCGGCTTCACCGGCGGCGTCTACGAGATCGGCGCCCTGCGCGCCCTCGACCTGCTCGCCGTCAACAGCACCGTCAACAACTTCGACGTCTACGTCGGCACCAGCGCCGGCTCCTTCGTCGCCGGAATGCTCGCCAACGGGGTCACCCCCGACGAAATGATGCAGGTGATCAACCGCCGGATCGAGTCCGACCTCGACGACCTCGATCTCGACAGGGTGCTGCAGCCGAACTACCTCGGCTTCCTGCAGAAGGCCGCGATGCTGCCCCTGCGCAGCCTCGAGCTGCTGCGCAGCCTGGTCCGGATGGGGGAGTTCTCGGCGATCGACATCGGCGTCGGCCTCGCCGAGGCGCTGCCGACCGGCTTCTATTCCAACGGTGGGATCGCCGAGTACGTCGAGGCGGCCCTCGCCGAAGACAACCGGATCGACGACTTCCGGCTGCTCGACAAAGAGCTCTACCTGACCGCCACCGATCTCGACACCTGCGAGCGGGTCGTCTTCGGCGAGGAGGGCTGGAACGACGTGCCGATCTCCAAGGCGATCCAGTGCTCGACCGCGCTGCCGATCGTCTACAAGCCGGTCGACCTCAAGGGTCGCCAGCTGGTCGACGGCGGCATCCGCTCGACCACGAACGTCGACATCGCGGTCGAAAAGGGCGCCAAATTCATCGTCGTCGTCAACCCGCTCGTTCCCTTCGTCAACGACTTCGAGAAGACGATCCCGACCGTCTTCGGCACCCGGGTGCGGCGGGTCTCGGACATGGGCCTTCCGGCGATCGCCAACCAGACCTTCCGCCTCATCGCCCACGCCCGCCTGCACCAGGCGGTCGAGATGTGGCAGGAGCGCTACCCGGGCGTCGACATCATCCTGGTCGAGCCCGAGCCCAACGACGAGCTGATGTTCGGCACGCCGATCATGGACTACTCGCGGCGGCTGAAAATCGCCCGCCACGGCTTCGAATCGGTGACCGCGACGCTGGCCCAGGACTACGACCGCTTCAAGGAGATCGCCGAGCGCCACGGCCTCGAGATCTCCGGCCGCCGGGTCAGCCGCGTCGTCGAACGCGCCGCCGAAGAGGAGCCCGAGCAGAACTCGACCTGGCGCCGGGTCCTCGAGCAGACGACCTCGGTGCTGCTGCGTCAGTCCGGCGAGGCTTCTTAGCGCGGTTGTCGCTCAGCTCGCGTAGAGCTGCTCGATCTCGCGCTCGTGCTTGCTGGCGACCACCGCCCGCTTGACCTTCAGGGTCGGCGTCAGCTCACCCGTTTCCTGGGAGAGGTCACGGGGCAGGATCGCGACCTTCTTCACCTGCTCGACCCGGGCGAACTTCTCGTTGATCGTCGCCACGTGGTCTTCGATCGCCTTGCGCACGTCGTCGTTGCGGGCCAGCTCGGCCGGGTCCTCGGGCAGGCCGTGCTCCCTGGCGTAGGCGACTGCGTCTTCGGGGTCCAGCGTGACCAGGGCGACCAGGTAGGGCTTGCGGTCGCCGACCACGACGCACTGGGAGACCAGCGGGTGCTGCTTGATTTCGTTCTCGAGGTTGGCGGGCGTGATGTTCTTGCCGCCCGCGGTGATGATGATGTCCTTCTTGCGGCCGGTGATCTTGATGAAGCCGTCCGCATCGATCTCGCCGATATCGCCGGTGTGCAGCCAGCCGTCGACGATCGTCTCGCGGGTCGCCTCCTCGTTCTTGTAGTAGCCCTGGAAGACGTTCGGGCCCTTGACCAGGATCTCGCCGTCCTCGGCGATCCTCACCTCGCAGCCGGGGAAGGGCTTGCCGATCGTGCCGACCTTGAAGTCGTCGGGTGAGGACACCGTCGCGGCCGTCGAGGTCTCGGTCATTCCCCAGCCCTCGAGCACCAGCACCCCGGCGGCGTCGAAGAAGCGCAGGATGTCCGGGCTGATCGGCGCCGCGCCGGAGACCGCCAGGCGCAGGTTGCCGCCGAAGAGGCCGCGGATCTTCGAGAGCACGCGCTTATCGGCGAACTCGTACTGCTTGCGCAGCATCAGGCCGGGCTTGCGACCGGCGCGCTCCGCATCGCGCATCTTCTTGCCGACCCCGATCGACCAGTCGAACACGGCCTTCTTCAGGCCGCCCTCTTTCTCCATGCCGCTCGTGGCCGCGGTGTAGATCTTCTCGAAGATTCGCGGCACCGAGGGGAAGTAGGTCGGCTTCAGCTCCGCCAGGTTGGGCAGGATCTTCTGCGGGTCCCGCTCCCAGTAGGCGAGGGTGGCGCCGAGATCGAAGCTGCCGAGCTGGATCAGGAGGGCGAAGGAGTGGGCGAGCGGCAGGTAGAGGTAGGTGACGTCTTCCTCTTCGATCACGCTGGTCTGGTTGACCATGTCGAGCATCGCCCGGTAGTTGCCGTGGCTGATGATGCAGCCCTTGGGCGGCCCGGTAGTGCCCGAGGTGTAGATGAAGGTGCAGACGTCCTCGGGCGCGACGGATTTCCAGCGCGCCTCCCACTCGGCGGCGTCACGAGCGTTGCCGCGGGCGGCGAGGTCCTCGAGCGAGATCGCGTCCTCGCTGGAGCCGGTCATCCGCACCACGTGCTCGAGCATCGGCAGCTGGTCGCGAACCTCGCGGATCTTCTCGATCTGCTCGTCGTCCTCGACCACGACGATCTTCGCGTCGGAGTTCTCGAGCACGTACTGGCACTCCTCGGGGGAGTTGGTCTGGTAGATCGGGACGACGACGGCGCCGGCCGAGAGCGCCGCGAAGTCGAAGTAGGTCCACTCGGGCCGGGTGTTGGCGAGGATCGAGACCTTGTCGCCCTTCTCGACGCCGAGGTCGATCAGGCCGAGCGAGAGCGCCCGCACGGTCTCCTGGGTCTCGGCGAAGCTGCGCTTGACCCACTCGCCGTCCTGCTTGAAGCAGACGGCAGGGGCGTCGCCGTATTGCGCCGCGGAGAGCGGCAGCAGGTCGGCGAGCGTGGACGATTTGGTTCCCCGCTCCATGCGGGGAGGGAGTCTAGTTAACGGCTAGTGGGGGCGGGCCCGATGGCGCTGCGCCTGCGCCATGCTGCGCAAGGAGGACTGGAAGAGGGACTTGTCGATCCTGCCGTGGAAGATCGGGACGCCGAGCTGGACGCACTTGCCGATCACCTCCTGCCGCTTCATCTGAAGCTCTTCGGCAAGCTCGGACGGGGTCAGGTGATTGGCCACTGCGGACCTCCCTTGATCGTTGAAATCGGGTAGGCAGATATTTACCCCTGGAGGCGGACGTGTCAAACGAAATCGCGGGCCCGGTTCGGCCGGCGCGGCCAACTCGCGATAATGCCCGGGTGCCAGCCGCCGCCGAGAACAGGGCCCCCGAGCCGGTTGGGGTGCCGATCCCGCGCCGGGGCCGGATCTGGGTCATCCTCGCGCTCGGCCTGGCGGTCTTCGTGCTCGGCTACGCGATCGTCAACATCGCCACGCAGAAGCCGGGGCGGGACGTCATCCGCATCGCCGGGATCAGCGAAGCGCAGGAGATCTTCGGAGGCGTTCCCCAGGAAGGGGATCGCCTCGGCTCCTCCGACGCCCCGGTGACGATTCAGGTCTTCAACGACCTGCAGTGCTCCAGCTGCCGCGAGGACTTCCTCTCGACGATCCCCGCGCTGGCCGAAAAATACGCGCGGCCGGGTGGCGCCAAGCTGCTCTACCGCCACTACTCGGTCAGCGAAAGCCCGCAGGAGCTCGGCTTCTACGGGGCGGAGGCAGCGGCGGAGCAGGGCTACGGCTGGCAGTACACCTACCTCTTCTTCCGAAACCAGGGCGAGGCGAAGCGCTTCGGCGTCCACCAGCGCTTCCTCGATTCGGTCGCGGGTGGGATCGAGGAACTGAACGAGCCGGAATGGCTCAGCTACCTCGACGAAAACGGCGGCTCGGGCGGCTCCATCGACCAGCGGCTCGAAGGCTACGACGAGCTCGGCACCGAACTCGGCATCCGCACTCGCCAGGCCGCGATCGTCAGCGGCCCGCGTGGCACGCGCACCCTCCAGGACGGGCCCAGCCTCGCCCAGGTCGAAGCGGCCATCGCCGCCGTCCAGTAGTCGCGGGCCCGGGTCTGGGATAATCGCCGTCTCTCGGGGCGTGGCGCAGCCTGGTAGCGCGCACCGTTCGGGTCGGTGAGGTCCCCGGTTCAAATCCGGGCGCCCCGATGAGCTTGGGCCGATACTTTTGTCTGCCCTGCGGGTCAATGTTGGGACGCATGCGCAGACTCCTCCTCATTCCAATCGCCGTGGCGCTGCTCGCGCTGACGCCGGCCGTGGCCGGCTCGGCGCGGATATCTGCTCCGAGCGGCTTCATCGGCATCTCCCCCCAGGGGGCCAGCAGCGAATCCGATTACGCGCTCATGCGGGAAGCGGGGATCGACTCGGTGCGATTGCCGCTCAACTGGGGCGGAATCGAGCCGGAAGCACGCGACCGATTCGACCCGCGCTGGGAGCCGATCGACGAGGAAGTGCGGCTGGCCGCCGAACATGGGATTCGGGCCTTCTTCTTTCTCTGGGGCACGCCCCCCTGGGTGTCGCCGCGACAGGGAGGAGAGCCGGTGGGCAGCGCCCGGCAGCGGCGGGAATGGCTGCGCTTCCTGCACGCGGCGGAGTTTCGCTACGGCCCGCGCGGCAGCTTCTGGCGCGAGAACCGCGACGTGCCGAAGCTGCCGGTGCGCCAGTGGGAGGTCTGGAACGAGGAGAACATCGTCACCTTCTCCCGCGTCCCCGACCCTCAGCGCTTCGGCGATCTGATCCGCATCTCGGGGCGCTTCCTGCACCATGCCGATCCCGGCTCGACCGTCATCCTCGGCGGCCTCTTCGGGCACCCCCTGCAGATCCCGCCCAACATCGACTCGCCCGACTTCCTCTCCCAGGTCTACGCGATCCCCGGGATCAGGCGCTTCTTCGACGGCGTGGCCCTGCACCCCTACGTGGCCGACGCCGGCGCCCTGGAAGTGGAGATCGAAAACCTGCGCCGGGTCATGGTGCTCAACCACGACGCCGCCACGCCGCTCTACATGACCGAGCTGGGCTGGGGCTCGGCCGGCTTCGAGTCGCGCTGGGAGCGGGGCCCACGCGGCCAGGCCCGCGAACTCGACCGCGCCTTCGCGCTGCTCTCGGAAAACCGGCAGCGCTGGCGCATCGGCGGGGTTTGGTGGTTCTCCTGGGTCGACATCTTCGGCTCCTGCCAGTTCTGCGACTCGGCCGGCCTGCTCACGCCGGATCGCGAAGCGAAGCCCGCCTGGTACCGCTTCAACGCCTGGACGGGCGGCGACGCAGGCACGGTGCCGCGCGCGTCGGCCAGGACGCTGCGCCGCGGTCTGTAAGTCCTCCTGAGGTGTGGACTTATCAATCGGTTCGAGTTACGTTCTTTTAGGTAGTGGCGGGAAACCGTGCTCGCGGGTTGCGGGCACGTAGGCGAAAGGTGGAAGTGGGGAGCGGATGAGTTGGTTCGCCATATCTGCGCTGGAGGTGGCGCTTGGCCTGGTCTGCGTCGGCCTGGTCATCGTGCTGCTGCGCTCCAGGAAGACGAAGCGCCGCTTCCAGGTCCTCGCCGACGTCGCCGCGGTGTCCGAATCGACGACTTCCCTGGGCGAGAGCTTCGATGCGATCTGCGCGATCCTCGTTCCGGAGCTGGGCGACTTCTGCATGATCGACGTGATCGGCGAGGACTCCGTGCGGCGGGTTGCGGTCGGCGTCGGTCCCGGCGCTCCGCCTGGGTTCGAGAGCCGCCTGCGGCGCAGGACTCCCTCGACCCCCGGGTGGATGCTGAGCGAGAGCGCCTCGGAGAAGCGACTCGCGCCGCGCTTCATCGAGCGGATGGGGGAGGCTGACCTGCGCCGGCTCGCCCACGACGACGACGAGGATCTCGAGTTCCTGCGCGGCGCCGGCATCCGCTCGGCGATCACGGTCGCGCTGAAGGCGCGGGGCAAGGTGACCGGGACGCTGACCCTCGTCGTCGCCTGGTCGGGCCGGCGCTACAGCCGCGAGGCCGAGGAGTTCACCCGGATTCTCGGAGGGCGCGTTGCCCTGACCCTCGACAACAGCGGCCTCTTCGCCGATCTCGAGCGAGCCGAACGAGCCCGGGCGGAGATCGCCGAAACGCTGCAGCACGGCCTGCTGCCACCGCCGCTGCCCGACATCCCCGGCTGGTCGCTTGCGGCCATGTACCGGCCCGCAGGGGCCGAGAACGAGGTCGGCGGCGACTTCTACGATGCCTTCCGCGTGGCCGGCGGCTGGATGCTGGTGATCGGGGACGTCACGGGTCGCGGCGCCCAGGCGGCCTCGATCACGGCCCTGGCGCGTTACACGCTGCGCACCGCCGCGATTCTGACCAACGACCCACTGGTGGCGCTGGCGACGCTCAACCGGGCGCTGCTCACCCGCCCGGAGACCTCGCTCTGCAGCATCGCCGCGCTGGCCCTCAGCGAGGACCCGGGCCGGCCGGTGCGCATCGCGGTCGCCGGCCATCCACCGCCGCTCCTGGTCGACGGCGATGTGGTGAGCGAGGCGGCCACGGCCGACCCGGTCCTGGGCGCCTTTGGCGATGTCGAGTGGGAGTTGAGCGAGCAGATGGTCGAGCCCGGCCAGCAGCTCGTGCTCGTCACGGACGGGGTGACCGAGGCCAGCGGCCGGCAGGGTCGCTTCGGCGAGGGGCGCTTGCGCGGCGAGCTGGCGGGCGCTCGCAATCCCGCTCACGCGGTGCAGCGCCTGGAGGGCGCCCTGCACTCGTTCACCGAGGGGGCGCTCGACGACGATGCAGCGATCCTCGCCCTGGCGCGCGGCGGCGAGCTCCGGGTCCCTGTCCTCGCAGCGGCTGCCGGCGTGGTCGGTGATCTGAGTGAGTGAGGGCCACGAGGCGCTCGTGCGGTCCCTCTTTCGCGCCTTCAACCAGCGCGACGCGGAGAAGATCGTCTCGCTTTGCTCGGAGCGGATGGAGTTCTTCGCCGTGACGGGCGAAGAGGTTGGGCGCGAGGCTCCCTACGGCGGTCGCGAGGGCCTGCGCGAGTACCTCGCCGACGTCGAACGGATCTGGGAAGAGCTGCTGATCACGCCGAGCCGCGTCGAGGAGCACGGCGAGCGCCTGCTCGTCGTCGGCCGCGTCTACGTGCGCAGCCGCGAGCTGGGCATCCGCGACCTACCGGTCGCCTGGATCTGGCGGCTGCGCGACGACCTCTTCATCCACGGCGAGGTGTTCTCCGATCCGGACGAGGCAGCCGCGCGGTTCGCCGATTTGGGGTTGCGCAACGACGCGATACCCCACCCCTAGGATCGCCCTGATCGGCTGAGTTCCGTCCGGGCAGGGTTTCCCCATCCCAGCCTCGGGTAGCGAATGGCCACGACCAGGTGGCTATGCTCGCGGTTCGCGGGGAACAAGCTCTCCAGCGGAATGGGGTAGATGAACAACGGGTCCAGCATCAGCGCGAAGCCGTCGGGGCTTCGGATCAAGTTGCCCGCCAGGGCAGAGAACGTGGCGGTGGTCCGCCACGCACTCGCCGGGCTGGCTGAGCGGATCGGGATGGACGAGGCCGGTGTCGCCGACCTGAAGACGGTGGTGACCGAGGCCTGCATGAACGTGGTGGTCCACGCCTACCCGAGCGGCTCCGGGCCGCTCGAGGTCGCGGCTGATCCCGACAGCGAGGGGATCACGCTCACGGTCAGGGACAGCGGCGCCGGGATCAGTCCCAAGGCGGATTCCGACAGGGAAAGCCTCAAACTCGGCCTCTCGCTGATCGCCGCCCTCTCCAGCAGCTTCAGCATCTCCGGCGGCCTCGGTCGCGGCACCGAGGTGATGATGCGCCTCCCCCTGGCCGGCGGCGGAGCCGGCTCCAATGGCTCTGCGGGCGGGGAGATGGCCGTCGAGTCGGAGGGCACCGAGCTGACGGTCGGCCGGACCGATCTGCTCGAGCCGGTGCTCGCCAGCCTGGTCGGCGCCCTGGCCGCGCGCCGGGAGCTCTCGATCGACCGGGTATCCGACGCGGTGCTCGTCACCGACGCGATCGCCAGTGCGGCGCCCGGGCGCTTTGCGGACGGTTGCGTCCATCTCGGCCTCGGCGAGAGCGACGATGGTCTCGAGCTGAAGCTCGGCCCGATGGAAAAGGGTGGGGCGGGCGAGATTCGCCGTGAGCTCGAGGTGCCGGCCATCGGTGGCTCCCTGGAGGCGCTCGCCGACGAGCTCGCCGTCGACGAGTCCGAGGACGGCGACTATCTCGTCGTCCGCTTCGCCGGCGTCCCGCCGGCCTAGCCGCCGCCGTCCTCGGGGCCGCGTTCCAGCTCGATCCGCTCGCGGATGTTCCCGAGGGCGCGGCGCAGGATGCGGGAGACGTGCATCTGGGAGTGGCCGATCCGCTCGGCGATCTGCGACTGGGTCATGTCGTCGACGAAGCGCAGGCGCAGGACGATCCGCTCGCGCTCCTCGAGGTAGGGGAGGGCGGCCTCGAGCGCGATCCTGTCCTCGACCAGCTCGAAGCGCTCGTCGACGCCGCCGATCCACTCCGCCGGTGGCGCCTCGTCGGAGTCCTCGCCCCCGGCCGGCCGGTCGAGCGACAGCGGCCTGCGGTTGTGGTTTGCCTCCAGCACCTCGAGCACGTCTGTCTGCTCGAGCCCGAGCTTCGCCGCGATCTCGCCGACCGAGGGCGAGCGCTGCAGCTGTTTGGTCAGCTCGCTGATCGCCTTGTCGACTTCCGCCATCCGGTCGTGCAGGCCGCGCGGCACCCGCACGGTCCAGACCCGGTCGCGGAAGTGGCGCTTGAGCTCGCCGAGGATGGTCGGCGATGCGAAGGCGGTGAAGGGGATGCCGCGCTCGGGGTTGAAGCGGTCGACCGCGTTGACCAGGCCGAGGTTGGCGACCTGGAGCAGGTCGTCGAAGGACTCGCTGGCGCCGCGATAGCGCAGCGCCAGTCGCTTGGCGAAGGCCATATTGCGTTTGACCAGCTCCTCGCGGATGGCCGGGTCCCGTGACTCGGCGAACTGCCGCCAGAGGCGTGTTTCGTTTCCCTCCATCCCGTCAGCTTAGGTACCCGTCGCGCTAGGCTCCGACTCCAAGCTTCGCAATCGACCAGTCCGATACAGAGGAGACGCCAGATGGCCTTTTCGGTTCCCGACCTTCCCTATGCATACGACGCGCTCGAGCCTCACATCGACGAGGCGACGATGCGCGTGCATCACGACAAGCATCACCAGGCCTACGTCGACAAGGCCAACGCCGCGCTGGAGGGGACCGAGTGGGCGGACCGCGACGTCGAGGACGTGCTGCGCAACCTCTCCAGCCTCCCCGGCGACGCGCAGGGCCCGGTCCGCAACAACGCCGGCGGCCACTACAACCACAGCCTCTTCTGGCAGATGCTCAGCCCCGACGGCGGCGGCGAGCCGGGCGGAGACCTGGGTGCCGCGCTCGGCGATACCTTCGGCTCCTTCGACTCCTTCAAGGACGAGTTCAAGGCGGCCGGCATCGCCCGCTTCGGCTCCGGCTGGGCCTGGCTGGTCAAGGACGGCTCCGGCCTCGCGGTGGTCTCGACCCCCAACCAGGACTCGCCGGTCTCCGACGGCAGCATCCCGCTGCTCGGCTGCGACGTCTGGGAGCACGCCTACTACCTGAAGTACCAGAACAAGCGCCCGGATTACATCGACGCCTTCTGGAACGTGGTCAACTGGGACTACGTGGCTGAGCGCTTCGCGCTCTAGGAGCTGACCGGGACAGCGGGCCGCGCGGCGTCCGGCAGGTCGCGCGGCTCCGATCCCTGCTTCTGGGGGATCAGGCTCATCGCGTGCTCGGCCTTCGCGGTGATCGTCAGGCTCGGGTTGACGCCGGGGTTGGCGGGGATCGCCGCCCCGTCGCAGACCAGCAGGTTCTCGTAGCCGAAGACGCGGTTGCCGGCGTCGACCACGCCCGACTCGGGCCCGTCGCCGACCACGGCGCCGCCGAGGATGTGCGCCGTCGAGGGGATGTTGCGGATCGACTCGGTCAGGGCGCTCTGGGCGACGCCGCCCGTGCGCTTCGCGAACCAGCGGGCCACCTGCTCGGCCGCGGGGATGTAAGTCGGGTTGGGGCGGCCCGGATCCTGCTGGGTCTGAAGGCGCACGCCGCCGCCGAAGAGCTTGCGCTTCGGCCGGAAGTGCATCGCAGCGTCGACGGTCTGCATGACCAGCAGGATCACCGTGCGCTGCGACCAGCGGTGCGGAATCATCATCCGGGCCGTGCGCAGCGGGTGGCGCAGGATCGCCGCCAGCCACTTGATCGGCCGGCTCAGCTTCGAGCCAGGCCCGGTCATCGCGGTGAACGTGCCCGACATCGCGTCACCCGCCGTGCCGTATGTGACGACCTCGATGTGCGTGTCGGGATCGGGGTAGATGCTGGACGTGATCGCGACCGAGCGGCTGAAGTCGCGCTCGTCGTCGGGGGCGGTGACCGACTGGATCGACTCCGAGTTGGTGCGGACGAGGTCCCCGAGCCGCTCGGAGATGCGTGGCAGGGCGCCGCTGTGGCGGCAGTTGGCGAGCAGGTTGTTGGTGCCAAGCGCGCCGGCCGCGACTATCACCCCGCGCGCTGTCTGTGTGCGCCGCCGCTTGCGCAGCCATGAGCCGGTGCGCTCGCTGGTCACCGCGTAGCCATCGGAGCCGTCGGCGGCGCCCAGCGGCCGGATCTCGGTGACCTGGCGTTCGGGCTCTATCTTCACCCCGAGCTTCTCCGCGAACCAGAGGTAGTTCTTCATCAGCGTGTTCTTCGCCCCGTGGCGGCAGCCGACCATGCAGCTGCCGCAGCGCATGCAGCCGGTGCGGCTCGGGCCCTCGCCTTCGAAGAACGGGTCCTCCACCTCCACGCCGGGCTTGTCGAAGAAGACGCCGACCCGGGTGTTGGTGAACGTCTCGCCGACGCCGATCTCCTCGCCGTATTCCTGCAGCAGCTTGTCGGCCGGTCCGATCCCCTGGTACTCGACCACGCCGAGCATCCGCTCCGCCGTCTCGTAGTGGGGCGCCATATCGCGCTCCCAATCGCCGAGCTCACTCCACTGCGGATCGCCGAAGAAGGCCGGCCGCGCCCTGTAGAGCGTGTTGGCGTAGCCGAGGCTGCCGCCGCCGACGCCGCTGCCGGAGACGATGAAGACGTCTTTGAAGAAGGTCATCCGCATCACCCCGCGGAAGCCGAAGCGCGGGAACCAGAAGTACCGCCGCGGGTGCCGCAGGTTCGACTCCGCGAAGTCCTCGTCCCGGAACCGGCTGCCGCACTCCAGCACCGAGACCGAGTAGCCCTTTTCCGCGAGCCGCAGGGCCGAGACAGACCCTCCGAAGCCGGAGCCCACCACCAACCAGTCGTAGTCGTGAGTCACGGCTGGCCTTTGCTTTCTTGCTGTTAGGCCTCGCCAGGCTCTAGCGGCCTGAAATCGCTGGTGCGGGCGCCGCAGACGGGGCAGAACCAGTCCTTGGGGATGTCCTCGAAAGCCGTTCCGGGCGGGATGCCGCCGTCGGGATCGCCGATCGCCGGGTCGTAGATGAACCCGCAGCTCTCGCAGATCCAGAGCTTCGCTTCGGTCGCCGTTGTCATGACAGGAAGCTTAGTCGGGTCAGCTCTTGTCGAAGCTGACCGAGACGGGCTCACGGTCGGAGGGATCTTCGATCTCGAAGAACTCGCGTTTGGTGAAGCCGCCCTGGTTGGCGATGATCGAGCCCGGGAACTGTTCGATCGAGGTGTTGTACGACTGGACGTTGGAGTTGTAGATCCGGCGTGAGGCCTGGATCTCGTCCTCGAGCTCGGAGAGGTTGCGGCTCAGCTGCTGGAAGTTCTCGGTGGCGCGCAGCGTCGGGTAGTTCTCGGCGACGGCGCGGACATCGGCCAGCGCCTGGGTCAGCTTCTGCTCGGCCTTGGCGGTTTCCCCGACGCTTTCGGCCGCCATCGCCGCGGCCCGCGCCTGGGTCGTCTTCTCGAACGTCTCGCTCTCGTGCGTGGCATACCCCTTGACCGTCTCGACCAGGTTGGGGACGAGGTCGTGGCGACGCTTCAGCTGCACGTCGATCCCGCTCCAGGACTCGTCGACCCGGTTGCGCGAGGCGATGATCGAGTTGCGCTTGCCGATGTAGTAGAGGACCCCGATCACGATCAGGGCCACGATGACTATGAGAACGACGACCATGAGCGCATCCTACTTGGCTGCCCGGCCAACTGCATAGGATCGAAGCTCGATGGCAGCCAAGCAGGAAGCGCAGCAGTGGGCCGAGACGGTGCGCAAGTACGGCGAGCGTCATGACCTCAAATACGAGCCGGTCGGTGGGATCAACCCCGTGGACGGGCCGGTCGCGCTCTGCGTCGGCGGGACGAACCGGCTCACCGGGCAGCTCGCCGAGGGCTTTTGGGGGGCGTGCTGCGATGCCGACGAGCGCGAGGAGGGCGGATTCCTCGGCAAGGCTGTCCTGCCCGGCGCCCTGCTCGCCAAGGCGCACATGCCCGACCTCGCCAGGGTCGTCCCGGCCTTCAACGTCGAGTCGATCGAGGGCCGCGAGGTTGTCACCAAGCGCTTCGCCCGCAAGGTCGAGTTCGAGTCGATCGACTTCAACAAGCGCTTTCTCGCCACCGTGCCCAGCGAGTACGACCCGGTCGCCCTGCGCGAGCTGTTCAGCCCCGGCTTCCTCGCCTGGACCACGACGATGACCGGCGAGGTCGACTTCGGCATCAACGACCGCCAGCTCTGGTTCCTCTGGCGCCTGCGCGAGCGCAGCGAGGAAGAGCTCAAAGCGATGCTGAAAAACGCCGGCCAGCTCTTCAAGCGGCTCTACAACGAGATGGAGGAGGACGGGCTGCACACCTACCCCCCGGGGCCCTGGCACGCCGGGCTCGAGCCGTTCCCCGACGGTCGGTAGCTCACCGGCTGCCGTCGCTAATACGAACGTCCGGCTGGACATCGGTCCAGCGGGGGTCGCGGGATCGCCTCGGGCGTCGATGGGTGGGTGTGAGCGCACTTGCCGGGACAATCTCCGCACCATTCGCCGCCGGACACGGTGGCGTCGGCGTGGGGCGGCTCCTGCGCACGTTCCTCTCCCTGGCGGTGGCCGTCGGAATCCTCGCCGTGGCGCTGCCGGTCGCGTTCGGCAGCGGGGCCCAGGCCGGCACGAGCCCGGTCCAGGTCTTCTCGTCCGACTCCCTGCTGGTGCCCGAAGCCGCGGGCAGCGCCCAGCTCTCGATCTCCGGCCTGATCCCGGGCCAGAGCCGCTCTGCGACGATTCGCGTTGCCAACCGGGGCTCCGCGTCGGCGATCTTCAGCCTTGCGGCCCGGCTCGCCGACCGCCCCGGCAGCGGCGGCGCGGCGCTCTCCAGCGTCCTGCGCCTGCGGATCGAGCGGGCCGGCTCCGGAGCCACGGTCTACAGCGGCCCGGTCGGCAGCATGCCCCGCCTCCCCCTTGGTGAGATCGGCGCCGCCGGCGAACGTGCCTACCGCTTCACGATCACCCTGCCAGGCAGTGCCGGCAACGAGGTGCAGGGCTCGGCTCTGAGCGCCCGATTCGTCTGGGTCTCCTCGCAGTAGCCGAAGGCCGTCCTGGACGATCGTCCGAGGCAGTTTTCACGCCCGCGACTCACCCTTGCGTCCATGCCTGCCGATCAGGTTTGTGCATGGAAGCGATTCAAGGCAAACCCGCCGTGAGGCGGGGACGCAAAGCTAGAGGCCTCACCGCATGGGGAGGTAGCTCGGCTGCCGCTTTCGGAGCCCAAAATTCGAGCCCCGAAGGAGGCACTTATGTCTCGCATTTCCGTGATCCTCTCGAGTCCCCGCCATCTGCTTGGAGCGCTGCTTGTTGCGCTGCTGGCCGTCGGCGCGGTCGTTGGATCAGGCGCGAGCTTCACCTCGAAGTCCGCGAACCCGAGCAACACGTTCAGCGCCGGCAACCTCGCGCAGTCCAACTCAAAGGAAGGCGCGGCGGTTCTGACCGCTGCAACGATGGTGCCCGGTTCCTCGACCAACGGCACGGTTGTGATCAAAAACACCGGAGACGTTTCCGGCACGTTCACCCTCTCGAAGACGAGCCTCGCCGACACGCCGGGCGCCAACGGCGGCCAGCTGTCGAACGTGCTCGACCTGAAAGTGGAAGACGTGACCAAAGAAGCGTCGCCGGTCACCGTGTACTCGGGCAAGGTCGGCGCGATGGGTGCGCAGTCGCTTGGCAAATTCAACCCGAGCGAGGCCCGCACCTACAAGTTCACGATCGCGTTCCCCGATGGCGGGACACCCGCGTCTGCGACGACCGGGGACAACGCCTACAAGGGGTCGTCGATGAGCGTCGGCTATCAGTGGGATGCCGTTTCATAGCGGTTGTCCCCCGACGGAGGGCCGGGGCCGGCGAGGTCGCCGGTTCCGGGCCTTCCGTCGATCTCTTCGGTGGGGTGGGCCGCCGTGGCTGATCCCGACAGCGGCGCCCGCCGCGCCCTGCGCTGGGCCGGCGCGCTGGCGACGGTGCTCTGCGTAGCTCTCGCGGCGATACTGCTCGTGCCGGCCGCCCTTGGCTACCAGCGCTACGTGATCGTCAGCGGCTCGATGACCGGCACCTACGACCGGGGCTCGATCGTCTTCGACAAGGAAGTGCCGGTCGCCGATCTGAAGGTCGGCGACGCGATCACCTATGAGCCGCCGCCGGGCGCTTCGTCGGAGAAATTCGTCACCCACCGCATCTTCCGCATCGAGGACAACGCCCACGGAGAACGGGTGTTCCGCACCAAGGGCGATGCCAACGAAACGGCTGACCCCTGGACCTTCACGCTCGACAAGCCCGACCAGGCGAAGGTCGCCTTCTCGGTCCCCTACGTCGGCTACCTGCTGGCGGCGCTCTCGATCCCGACCGTGCGGATGCTGGCGATCGGCGTCCCGGCGGTGCTGGTCGCCCTGCTGATCCTGGCTGGCATCTGGCGCGATGCCGGCGAGGAGGCCCGGCGACGCCAGTCCGAAACGGGTCCGGTGACTCCTCAATGGACCGAGTGAGGCTGCTGATCCACTCGCGCCACTGGCTGCTGCTCGCGGCCCTGGCGCTCGTTGCCCTGGCGCTCGGCACCGCGATGTTCAGCGGGGCCAGCTTCACCTCGAAGAGCGCCAACAAAGCGTCGCTGGCGGCGGGGAGCGTGCAGCTCTCCAGCACGTCGCCCGGCCAGGCGATCGTCAACGGCAAAGAAATGAAGCCAGGCGACGTGCGGGAAGGCACGATCGGCATCGGCAACGAAGGCAACGTGCCCGGCAGGGTGACGTTGCTGGCAAGCGGCCTGAGTGGGACCGCGCTTGCCTCGACGCTCGATCTCAAAGTCGAGACCGTGTCCGGGGGCACGCAGGTGTGGGGCGGGAAGCTCAACTCGTTCTCCAGCGTCGCCCTGGGCAGCTTCTCGGCCAAAGAGACCAGGCAATACAGGTTCACGCTGAGCTGGCCGGCCGCGTCGAGCTCGGCGTCGCTGCAGGGCACGTCCACCTCGCTGACCTTCGAATGGAGTGGGGCCTCCGAACCGTGAGGGGACGGACGCAGATAGCGCTTTCCCTCTGCGCGCTGGCCGCGTGCGTGCTCGCAGTGGCCTTCTCGGCGGCGAGTTTCACCGACTCCGAGACGAACCCGCAGACGGCAACCGCGATCGCCGACTGGGTGGCGCCGAGCGTCACGGCCAGCGTGATCGCCAACACCAGCGGCGGCAGCGTCGGGTACGTGAAGGCGAAAGGGAGCTACTACGTCTACGCCCAGGTGGTCGAGTCGGGCAACCCGGCGAGCGGCACCGAATCGGTCAAAGCCGACCTCTCCTCGATCACCTCGGGGGCAAGCGCGGTGACGCTCAAAGCCGGCTCCTACACGGTGGGAGGGGTCAGCTACAGCTACCGCAGCGAATCGCAGACTGCGGGGAGCGGCACGGGGGCGAAGAGCTATGCCCTGGCGCTCTCAGACAAAGCGCACAACTCTTCGAGCCAGTCCTTCTCGGGAACGGTCCTCGGCTCCTTCGCCGGCGGCAAGCTGGAAACGAGCAACGCCAGCGGCGGCAACGAAGGCAAGCCGGAGCAGGGCGACACGGTGACCTTCACCTACGACAACCCGCCGGAGCCGAGCTCGATCGTCGCCGGCTGGACCGGCAGCACGCCCGTCAGCGTCAGCGTGACGATCACCCAGTCGTCAAGCAACGACACGCTGTCGTTCGCGAGCGGGTCGCTGGGCACGGTCGAACTCAAGGGCAACTACGTCTCCAAAACTGTCGCCTTCAGCAACTCGTCGCTGACGCTGAGCGGCAACGCGATCGTGCTGACGCTCGGCAGCCCGGCCGCGTCAAGCAGCCTCGAAGACGACAACAGCAGCCGGCAGCCGGTCTGGAAGCCCTCATCGTCCGCGCGTGACCTGGCCGATAACGCCTGCGCGACCACGAGCGTCACGGCCGGCAAAGAACTCCAGTTCTGAGCCTCAGGCCGGGTAGTCCGGGTCGCCGGGGAGTACGACCCGGTTGTCCTCCGCCGTGCCGATCACCTTGGGCAGGATCGGCTCCACCACGGCATCGCGGTGGGCGGCGATCGCCTCGTCGGAGGTGCGGAACGCCAGCAGCGACTCGAGCTGCTTGACCGTGGGGAAGGCAAGGGCCAGCTCGCCCGCAGCGTTCGATTCGAGCGCGCGCGCGGGCTCGAACCAGCCCGCATCGGTCGTCTCGACCCCGTCCGGGCGCGGTGGGGTGTGAGCGGGCGCCAGGGCGAGGAAGAACCAGGCGTCGAAGCGGCGCGAGACGACCTCCGGCGTGATCCAGCGTGAGAACAGCACCAGCTCCTCATCGGTCGCCAGCGCGATCCCAGCCTCCTCCTCGAGCTCGCGCACCGCGCACGCCCTGAACCCGGCTTCCTCGGCGCCGTCGGCGTCATCGACGGCGCCGCCGGGGAAGACCCAGACCCCGGGCATGAATTTCGCCCGCTCGGTCCGCCTCAGCAGCAGCACCTCCAGCGCGCGGTCGCCGTGCTTGCCACCCCGCCGCAGCAGCACCACCGAGGCGGCAGGCCGCGGCACGGCGGGCTCTCCCAGGTTCGGAGCCTCGGCGGGCCCGCGCTCCCTCTCGTCCACCGCCTGAGACTACGCCGCCCGGGCCAACTCGGCCGTCTCGTAAGCGCCGGCGCAGGCCGCGCGGATCGACTCTGCGGTGATCGCGATCAGGTTGCGCAGGTCGGTCTCGGAGATCGAGAGGGGGGGCATGAGGACCACGACGTCGCTCAGCGGGCGGATGATCGCGCCACGCTTGCGCGCCTCGAGGGTGACCCGGTGGCCGAGCCGCAGGGACGCGTCGTGGGCGCCGAGGTCGATGCCGGCCATGAAGCCGCGGCCGCGCACCTCGACCACCTCGGGCATCGCCTCGACCTCGTCGAGCAGCTCGCGCAGCAGCTCGATCTTCGGCTGCAGGCGCTCCAGAGTGCTCTCGCTCTCGAAGGCGTCGAGGTTCGCGAGGGCGGCGGCGCAGGCGAGCGGGTTGCCGGTGTAGGTGTGGCCGTGGAAGAAGGTGCGCTGGTCCTCGGGGGCGCCGAGGAAGCCCTCGTAGATCCGCTCGCTGGCCAGGGTCGCGGCCAGCGGCAGGTAGCCGCCGGTCAGTCCCTTCGCCAGGCAGAGCAGGTCGGGAGCGACCTCCTCCTGCTCGCAGGCGAACATCGTCCCGGTCCGGCCGAACCCGGTCGCCACCTCGTCGCAGATCAAGAGCACGCCGAAGGCGTCGCAGAGCTCGCGCACCGAGCGCAGGTAGCCGGGCGGGTGGGTGAGCATGCCGGCGGCGCCCTGGACCAGCGGCTCGACGATCACGGCGGCGATCTCCTCTTCGTGCATCGCCAGCACCCGCTCGAGGTCGGCGGCGTCGCCGGGCTCGGCGGCGTGGGTCTGGAAGAGCAGCGGCCGGTAGGTGGAGTGAAAGAGGTCGATCCCGCCGACCGAGACCGAGCCGATCGTGTCGCCGTGGTAGGAGTCGCGCAGGTGGACGAAGGAGGTGCGGCGGGCGTGCTGGCCGCCGCGCTGCTGCTGGAACTGGAAGGCCATCTTCAGGGCGATCTCGACTGCGGTCGAGCCCGACTCCGAGTAGAAGACCCGCGAGAGGCCTTCCGGGGCGAGGTCGACCAGGCGGCCGGCAAGCTCGGCGGCGCCGGGGTGGGCGAGGCCGAGCATCGTCGTGTGCGCGACCCGCTCGAGCTGGGCGGCGATCGCGGCGTCGATCCCCTCGTGCCCGTGTCCGTGCACGGTGCACCAGAGCGAGGAGACGCCGTCGATGTAGCGTCGCCCGTCGCTGGCGAGCAGGTGCGAGCCCGCTCCCGCTTCGATCATCAGCGGCTCTTCCTCGCTCCAGGCCTGCTGCTGGGTGAACGGGTGCCAGACGTGGTCCCGGTCGAGCTGAGCGTGATCCACCGACGTCACCGATCTCGACCCTAGCTGCGCCTCCGGCCGGAAAGGCGGCGCGTGATTGTCGTCACACGAGCAAATATTGTCTTGGAGAAATAGTTGCGCTTGTGCAAGTATTGTCGGCATGCAAGCGACCGACATCGCGGCGATCGCCGAGCGGATCGGCGCCCCCGACGTCAGCGCCGCCGAGCGCGAGACGGCGGCGCGGATCAGCGCCCTGCTGCGCCATCTCTTCCTCTATGACCGCGGCAACATGCTGCGCGTGATCGAGGAGAGCGGCCTCTCGATGACCCAGACCAAGGCGCTGCTCGAGCTCGGCGGCCTGGGCGAGGCCACCGAGGCGCGCCAGGTCGGGGACCTGGCCGAGACCTTCGGCGTCTCGGTCCCCTCGATGAGCAGGGCGGTCGACGGCCTGGTCAAGAAGCGCCTCGCCACCCGGGTCGAGGACCCCGACGACCGGCGCGTGCGCCGCGTCGCGATCACCGAGAAGGGCAAGAGGCTCGTGGACGCCGTCGTCGTCGTGCGCCAGGCGGGGATGGAGACCTTCGCCGCCAGCCTCACGACCGCGCAGCGACGCAAGCTCGACGCCGCGGTCGACTCGCTGATGGACCGCGAGGACATCGCAACCGCCTATGAGCTCCTGAAGGAGGTTGGACCGGCTTGACCCGCTATTCGCACCTGATCACCGACGAGAACCGCAAGTGGTGGACGCTCGGAGCGATGTGCTTCGCGCTGTTCATGATCATGCTCGACAACACCGTCGTCAACGTCGCCCTGCCCTCGATCCAGCGCGACCTGCACGCCTCGATCTCCGGCCTGGAGTGGACGATCAACGGCTACACGCTCTCCTTTGCGGTCCTGCTGGCGACCGGCGGCCGGCTCGGCGACATCTTCGGCCGCCGCCGCATGTTCCTCTTCGGCGTCGTCATCTTCGCCCTCTCCTCGGCGACCGCGGGCCTCGCCGCCAGCTCCACCGACCTGGTCTTCAGCCGCGTGGTCCAGGGCGTCGGCGCGGCGCTGATGATGCCGGCGACGCTCTCGATCATCACCGACGCCTTCCCGGCCACCGAGCGCGGCAAGGCGATGGGGATGTGGGCGGGCGTCTCGGCCCTGGCCCTGGCGGTCGGCCCCGTGGTCGGCGGCTTCCTCACCGAGCACGTCAGCTGGCGGGCGATCTTCTACCTCAACATCCCGGTCGCGATCGGGGCGGTCACCGCCTCGCTCTTCGCCGTGCGCGAGTCGCGCGACAACACCGTCGGCCGCGAGGTCGACTACGCCGGCGTGGCGCTGCTGACCGGCGCTCTCACGGCGCTGATCCTGGCCCTGGTCGAGGGCAATGAATGGGGCTGGGGCTCGACCGAGATCGTCGCGCTGCTGATCGGCGCCGCGGTCGGCATGGCCGCCTTCGTCGCGGTCGAGCTGAGGGTCAAGGTGCCGATGGTCGAATTCCGCTTCTTCTCCGATCGCAACTTCCTCGGCGCCGTGGTCGTTGCCCTGATCGTCTCCTTCTCGATGCTCGGGGTCTTCTTCTTCCTCGCCCTCTACATGCAGGACATCCTGCGCTACTCGCCGCTCGAGGCCGGCGTCAGGTTCCTGCCCTCGACCCTGATGATCGTCAGCGTGGCGCCGGTCGCCGGCCGGCTCGCCGACCGCTTCGGGCCGCGCTGGCTGATCGCCGCCGGGCTCGGCATCGTCGCCGCCTCGCTCTACAGCTTCAGCGGCATCGCCGTCGACTCCGGCTACCTCGACCTGCTGCCCGGCTTCATGCTGCTCGGCATCGGCATCGCGCTGACGATGTCGCCGATGACCAGCGCCGCGATGAACGCGGTCGCGGTCGAGAAGGCGGGGATCGCATCGGGCGTGCTCTCGATGTTCCGCATGATCGGCGGCAGCCTCGGCGTGGCGGTCACCGGCGCGATCTTCCAGGGCTCGGTTGGGGCCAGCTTCTCCGATGCCAGCCCGCAGCAGTTCGTCGACGCGCTCGGCCACGCGATGCTGATCTGCTCTGCCGTCGCCGCCTTCGGCGCGCTCGTCGCCGCGGTCGCGATCCGCGCCAAACGCGACACGCTCAGCGTCGAGGCGGTCGAGGCGGCGGTCAACCCGGGAGGCTCGGAGCTGGCCGCCGAGGAGGCCATGGCCGCCGCCAAGTAAAGCGGGTCGACGGGACGAAAATACGCCTATATAGAGGGAAATCGTCCCGTCGGCGGCTATGCCCAGGTCGCCGGGTCGGAGAGGTTCATCGGCGGCAGGGTCTGGACCTCGACCCCGGCCATCTTTTCCAGCGTGTCGCGATTGGATATCTCGACGGCGCTCGGCTCGTCGGGCCAGGGGCCGAGCATGATCCCGCGGATCAGCAGGCTCTTGGCGCGGGCCGCCTCGACCGTGAGCATCGTGTGGTTGATCGTGCCGAGGCCCGGCAGGGCGGCGATCAGGACCGGCAGGTTCAAGTCCTGGGCGAAGTCGCGGACCAGGTAGCCGGGGGAGAGCGGGACCATCAGGCCGCCGACCCCCTCGCAGACCAGCATCTCGGCGCGGCCCGCCGCCTCGGCGGCGCCGCGCAGCAGGCGGTTCGGGTCGATCTCCTCGCCGGCCTGGGCGGCGGCGAGGTGGGGTGAGGCGGGCGGGCCGTAGCGGTAGGGAGCGATCTCGTCGTCGGTCTGGTCGGATTCGGCGGCGCGGCGCAGCAGCACGTGGTCCGGCTCGCCCGGTTCGTCGAGGCCGGTGACCACCGGCTTGAAGACCGAGACGCTGTAGCCGAGGGACATCAGGACCCGGGCGGTGACCGCCGCCGCCACCGTCTTGCCGACCCCGGTGCCGGTGCCGGTGACGAAGTAGCCGTTGCTCGAGACGGGCTCGAAGTACCCGGACCCCCAACCCCCGACGACTTCGACCATCAGGCCGCGAGCGGGACGGGCCGTGCCGGGGCCGCGGCGATCCCGAGCTGGCGGGCGACCTCGCCGACCACCGTGGCGGCGCGCTCCAGCTCCTCGGCACGGTGCGTCGACATCACCGTGAAGCGCAGCCGCGAGGAGCCCTCGGGCACGGTCGGCGGCCGGATGCCCTGGGCGAAGACGCCGCCCGCCAGGGCCCGCTCGCTGAGCTCCATCGTGCGCGCCGCGTCGCCGACCTCGACCGGGATGATCTGGGTGCCCGAGCCGCCGACGGCGAGCCCCTCGGCGCCCAGCGCGGCACGCAGCGTCGCGGCGTTTGCGGCCAGCCGCTCGACCCGCTGCGGCTGCGCCTCGAGCAGCTCCAGGGCGGCGAGGCTCGCCGCGACGACCGGCGGCGGCGGCGCGGTAGAGAAGACGAAGGGGCGCGCCGCGTTGAGCAGGTACTCGGTCAGCTCGCGCGCGGCGCAGACGTAGGCGCCGTAGGAGCCGAGCGCCTTGCCCAGGGTGCCGACGACGACGTCGACCTCACCGCTCAGCCCGGCGGCGGCGACGGAGCCGCGGCCGCCGGGGCCGAGCGCCCCGGTGGCGTGCGCCTCGTCGACCATCAGCCGGCAGCCGTGCTCGCGGGCGAGCCGGGCCAGGTCCTCGAGCGGCGCGACGTCGCCGTCCATCGAGAAGACGCCGTCGGTGACGATCAGCGCCCCGCGCCCGCCGGCCTCGCGCAGCCCCCAGGCGAGGTGCTCGACGTCGCCGTGGCGGTAGACGAAGGTCTCGGCGCGGGAGAGGCGGCAGCCGTCGATGATGCTGGCGTGGTTGAGCTCGTCGGAGAAGACGATCTCGCCGCGCCCGGCCAGCGCCGCGACTGTGCCGGTGTTGGCCAGGTAGCCGGAGCCGAAGAGCAGCGCCGACTCGTAGCCCTTGAAGGCGGCCAGCCGCTTCTCGAGCCGGGTGTGGGGCTGCATGTTCCCCGAGATCAGCCGCGAGGCGCCGGCGCCGGCGCCCCAGCGCATCGCCGCGTCGGCGGCCGCGCCCCGCACGCGCGGGTGGTTGGCGAGCCCGAGGTAGTCGTTGGAGCAGAGCAGCAGCACCTGCTCGCCGTCGAGTGTGACCCGCGGCCCCTGAGGGCCGCTGACGAGCCGCAGCCGGCGGCGAAGCCCGCTGTCGCGAAGCTCTTCCAACCGCTCCGCGATGTCGGTCATACGGTAGCCGCCCCCGGACGCGGGAGCGCGGGCGCGTGACCTCCGGTGGCCATCAGCGCGTGCGCGCGGGAGCCGAGGAGGCGGCGCCCGGCATTGGGTATGGAGGCGGCTTCTTGGTCTTCTTGATCACGCGCAGCTGGGTCGAGGGGTCCCAGAAGTTGGCCTCGTCCTGGCGGTCGATCAGCTCGTCGATCGGCGTCGCCGGCGTCTCGCCCTCGAGCCAGCCGTCGCGGTTGTCCGGTCGCGGGTTGGCCCCGTTGTCGGGCTGGCGGGCGACGTTCAGCCCCAGCTCCTCGAACATCGCCCGGTCGTCCTCGGGCTCGGCGCCGAGGGTGGTGAGGAAGTTGCCCATCATCACCCCGTTCAGCCCGGCCTTGACCGCCAGCGGCTGCAGGTCGCCGAGGTTCTCGACCCGGCCGCCACAGAGTCGGAAGAGGGCGCCGGGGATGATCAGGCGGAAGATCGCGACCCACTTGATCACGTCCCAGGCGTCCATCAGGGGACGCTCGCCGAACTTGGTCCCCTCGCGCGGGTTGAGCAGGTTGATCGGCACCGAGGTCGGGTTCAGCTCGGACAGCTCGAAGGCCATCTCGACCCGCTGGCGCGGCGACTCGCCGAGATTGAGGATGCCGCCGACGCACGTCTCCAGCCCCGCTTCCTTGACCGCGTCGATCGTCCGCAGGCGGCCCTCGTAGCGGACCGTGCTGGAGACCTCCGGGTAGTAGGAGCGGGCCGACTCGACGTTGTGGTGGACGCGCTGGATGCCGGCCTCGCGCAGCTTCTTCGCCCGTTCGCCCGACATGTGGCCGATAGATGCGCAGCGCTTCAGGTTGGTCTGCTCGGCAACCAGCTTCGCGCCCTCGAGGATTTTCTCGAAGTCGCGCTTGGAGAGGCCCTGGCCCTGGGTGACCATGCAGAAGCGGTGCGCGCCCGCGGCCTCGGCCGCCTTCGCGTGTTCGAGGATCTGCTCGGGCTCCATCATCGCGTGCATCGGCGTGTCGGCCTCCGCGTAGCGGGACTGGGCGCAGAAGCCGCAGTCCTCGGCGCAGCCGCCGGACTTGGCGTTGACCAGCGAGCACATGTCGGTCGAGTCGCCGAAGTTCTCGCGACGTACGGCCCAGGCGCGCTCGATCAGGTCGCCGATCTCCTGGTGGTCGGTCAGCGCGCCGAGCGCCAGCGCCTCGTCGAAGGAGATCAAGGAAGCCATTCAGCGCGCAAGGCTAGGCGGCGCGCCGGACGGCTGGGCGCTACCGGGCGGAGGGCACCGGCGGCGGCTCGGCGCCGGGTTCCGGCGCGCCCGGCGCGAAGGTGCGGACCGCGTCGCGCCCGGAGTGCTTGGCCGCGTAGAGCGCCTCGTCGGCGCGGGCGATGACGACCTCGTAGCTGAGCCTGAGGCCGGTGCCGAAGGGGGCGATGCCGATGCTGGCTGTGAGCGGTGGCACGCCGTCCTCGCCGTCCATGCGCTCGCGGATCGCCAGAGCGATCTCCTCGGCGACCTCGCGCGCCTCGGTGGGCTCGCAGGCGGGCAGCACGATCGCGAACTCGTCGCCGCCGAGGCGGGCGAGGACGTCGGTCTGGCGCGCGCGGCTGCGCAGGACGCCGCCGATCTCCGCGATCACCCGGTCGCCGGCCGGGTGGCCGAGCGTGTCGTTGACCTGCTTGAAGTGGTCGAGGTCGAGCATCAGCAGTGCGCCGGGCGTGCTGTAGCGGTGGCTGCGCGCCAGCTCGGTCCGCAGGTCCTCCTCGAAGCGGCGGCGGTTCTTCAGCCCGGTCAGCGGGTCCTGGCTCGCCTGGCGCGCCAGCTCCTGCATCCGCTCGCTGCGGCTCCAGATCAGGACCAGGGCGGCGAGCAGCGCCGCCAGCGAGAGGCCGCCGAGGGCGATCATCACCGCGAGGCCGACGCCCGGGCGGCTCGGGTCGCGCACGACCAGGAGCCAGGAGCGGTCGGCGATCCGGACCGGCGCGGTCGCGCTTTCGCCGATCGGCAGGGCGTGCCCCGCGACCGGCCTGCCGCGCTCGATCAGGGCGGAGTCGACGCTGTCGGGCAGCGCCGAGGTGGCGGCGTCGGCGAGGTCGGGGACGCGGAAGGCGCCGACCGCGAAGCCGACCAGCGCCGCGCGGCGCTCGGCCGGCGTCCGGGTCTGCGCGCCGTCGCGGTAGACAGGGCGGAAGACGTTGATCCCGACCCCGCCGGCCGGCAGCCGCATCACCGGCGTCGCCGCCGGGCGCCCCGTGCTGCGCGCCCGCAGCAGGTAGGAGCCGCGCAGCAGATCCGAGCCGATGTCGTAGCCGTAGGGGAGGTGGACGCCGATCTCCCGGGAGACGGCGGCGTAGATGAGCGGGAAGTAGAAGGGCCGCCGGCCGGCGACGCGCATGTCGCCGAGCGGGCCGCGTTCGAGGATCGGGTAGCCGTGGCTGAGTTCGAAGCTCGGCCGCGCCGCCAGCGGCACGGCGCCGATGAAGCCGGTGGCGCTCAGCCCGCCGCTGCGCAGCAGCGAGCCGGCGACGACGTTGAACTCGTGGTGGCTGAAGTGGCCCTCGGCGCGGTAGAAGGCGGCGGCGCTTGCCAGCTGCCCGACCGAGAGCGAGGCCAGCGCTTCGGCCTGGTGGGCCGCGCGCGTCGCCTCTCCGTGCTGGGTCGTCTCGAAGCTCTGCCGTTCGCGGTCGTGGACGACGAGGGCGACGGCGATCGAGCCGACCGCGATCGCGGCGACGACGGCGAAGCCGAGCCAGAAGCGGAGGCGCATGCCGCCATTGTCGGCGGCGCCGGGGACGTCCTCAATCGACGGGCGCGTTTGCAAGCGACTCCCAGAGGTAGAGCGAGGCGAGGCTGCGCTGCGGGCTCCAGCGCTCGCCGATCTCGATCACCCTGGTCGGCGTCGGCATCTCCTCCAGCCCGTACTCGACCTGCACCGCCTTGCGGATGCCGAGGTCGCCGCCGGAGAGCACGTCGGGGCGTTCGAGGTGGAAGATCAGGAACATCTCGGCGGTCCAGACGCCGAGCCCGCGCACTGCGACGATCTCCTCGATCACCTCGGCGTCGGAGAGCCGCTCGAGCTTGTCCAGCTCCAGCTCGCCCTCGATCACGTGGCTGGCGAGGTCGCGCACGTACTCGACCTTGCGGCCGGAGAGGCCGGCGCCGCGCAGGTCGGCTTCGTCGGCTTCGAGCAGCCGCTCGGGGCTGGGGGTCGAGCCGTCGAAGAGGTCGAGGATGCGGCCGTAGATCGTCCGCGCCGCCTTGGTCGATAGCTGCTGTCCGACGATCGCCCGCAGCAGAGCGCCGTAGGCGTCGTCCGGGCGCTCCTCGCTGCGCCGCCGCAGCCGCGTGGCGATGTCGATCTTGCCGACCCGCTCGATCAGCGCCGCCATCGTCGGGTCCGAGGCGGCGAGCTGCTTGCGCGCCCTGGCGCTCACCGTCCCCGCCACTCCGGCTTGCGCTTCTCGGCGAAGGCCTGGATCCCCTCGCGGAAGTCCTCCGAGCTGAAGCAGGACTCGCGCAGGGCGACCAGGCCCGCCTCCTGCTGTTCGCTGAGCACGGGCGCGGCGGTGAGCAGGTCGATTGCGCTTTTGTTGCCGCGCATCGAGAGCGGCGCGTTGGCGGCGATCTCCGCGGCTAAGGCGACCGAGACGGCCTCCAGCTCCTCGTCGGCGACGACCTCGTGGACGAGGCCGATCTCCTCGGCGCGCGCCGCGTCGAAGTTGCGGCCGGTGAGGAAGAGCTCCTTGGTGCGGGCGACGCCGACGACGTCGAGGAACTTGCGCAGGCCGGTGTGGCTGTAGACGAGGCCGAGCTTGACCGGCGGCATGCCCAGCTTGGCGCCGGCGGCGCAGACGCGCATGTCGCAGGTGATCGCCAGCTCCAGGCCGCCGCCGATGCAGGCGCCGTTGATCGCCGCGACGGTCGGCCAGGGGTGGGAGCCGAGCGCCTCCATCGCCGCGTGAAAGGGGTGGGCGACGAGCGCCTCGGCGTCTCGCTCGAAGGTCTCGGTGGGGATCGAGGCGATGTCGTAGCCGGCCGAGAAGGCGGGCGGGGCGCCGGTGATCAGCAGGCAGCGCGTCTCGATCCCCTGGTCGAGGCGGGGCAGGGTCTCGGCCAGCGCGTCGAGGATCTCGTGGTCGAGCGCGTTGCGCTGGTCGGGGTTGGAGATGCGGAGGCGGACGACCGCCTCGGCAGGGGAGTCGAGGAGGAGCTTGCCGCTCGCCAGCCGCTCGGTCACTCGAGCACGACGAGGACGTCGCCTTCGCTGACCGCCTGACCCTCCTCGCAGCGAATCTCCTTGACGGTGCCGTCGTCTTCGGTCTCGACCGGGATCTCCATCTTCATCGACTCGAGGATGGCGACGGTGTCGCCGTCTTCGACCTCGTCGCCGACGGCCACGGTGATTTTCCAGACGTTGCCGGTGATGTGAGCCTCGATGTCCATGGCGCGGGAGAATATCCGCAGGCGCAGATCGAACCGGCCGCACCCAATAAACCCTCCTTTTTTGGGCGTTGACCACCCAATTTGCTACCCTTTTTTGGGTGAATCACGGTCAGCTGAGACGCATGCTCACCGACCGCTGCCCGTGGTGGCGGGACGATCGCTGGCAGCGGGACGATGCGGACTTGCGCGAAGCCGGCGAGGCGCCCTTCAACTACGCGCCCCGGCCGCTGGCCGGGCTGCGTCCCGGCGCCCTCTACACGCTGCGCGGCCCGCGGCGGATCGGCAAGAGCGTCGAGGTCAAGCGCGCGATCGAGAGCGCGATCGCCGCCGGAGCGAACCCCCGTCTCGTCTTCTTCTGCTCCTGCGACGGCCTCAGTGCCCAGGACGTGCGCAGGCTGGTCGCGGTCGGTCAGGGGGACACGAAGACCCTTGCCGGCGAGCGCCACTGGTTCCTCGACGAGATCACGGCGGTCCCGGGCTGGGCCGCGGCGATCAAGGACCTGCGTGACGGCGATCCGGTCTTCCGTGCCAGCCAGGTGGTGCTCTCCGGATCCTCGGCGCGCGACCTGCGCGACGCGACCAAGGCGCTGGCGGGCCGTCGTGGCGACATCGCCGACTCCGACCGGCTGCTGCTGCCGATGTCGTTCCGGTCCTTCTGCCGGGCGATCGGCGGATTCGAGGCGCTGCCAGCCACGGCCCTGCGGCCGGCGGACCTGATGACGGCCGCTGGCGAAGCGGCGGTTTCGGGCCTTGGCCCGTTCTTCTCCGAGCTTGACCGGGCCTGGCAGTCCTACCTCCGCATCGGTGGCTTTCCGCGTGCCGTGCGCGACTTCGTCGAGAGCGCGGACGTCGGCGAGGGCTTCGTGCAGGCGCTTTGGGAGGTGCTCGCCGGCGACGCCTTCCAGAGCACCGCGATGAGCGAAGGAGAGGTCGCCGCGTTCGTCGAGCGGCTGGCGAGGGGGCTTGCCTCTCCGCTCAACTCCTCGGCCATGGCCCGGGACGTGGGGCTTTCCGACCACCACCGTGTCGACGACCGGATCAAGTCGCTTGGCTTCGCCCTCATGGCATGGCGCTGCCATCAGGCGAGGGGTGAGCTGCCCAACCTGAGGGCGCAGGAGAAGGTCTACTTCGTCGACCCGCTCATTGCCCATCTGCCGCATCTCCGAGACGGGAGGCGGGGCGCCCCGGACGACTCGCAGCTGAGCGAGCAGCAGCTCGGCCTGACCCTGCTCCGCGCGGTCGGCGGCGGCGGGCCCGGCCTGCTGCTCGAGGAGACGGCGGTCATGTACGAGCGGACCCCGAGCAAGGGCGAGATCGACTTCGTCGGCCCGGACCTCGGCATCGCCTTCGAGGGCAAGTACGTCGACGGGCCTTGGCGCCGCGCTGCCTCCGCGGTTCGCGTCAGGGGGGGTGGGATCTTTGCCACCCGTACCGTCCTTGACCTCTCCGACCGTCGTCAGGAGAAAGCCGTCTGGGCGATCCCGGCGGGGATGCTCGCCTGGTTGCTGGACCCGCTCGAGGCCGACTCATGAGTGGTCGGGGGGATTCGCTGGCGGCGATCGTCGCCGCCCGCAATGAGGCCGACCGGGTGGGGGAGACGGTGGCGGCGCTGCGGGGCGCGTTCCCCGGCGCGGCGATCTGGGTCGCCGACGACGCCTCGACCGACGGCACGGCGGAGGTGGCGATGGCGGCGGGCGCGAGGGTGGTCAGCCGCGGCCGTCCCCACGGCAAGGGCGCGAACGTGACGGCGGCGGCCGAGGCGGCGCTGAGCGACGGCGCCCCGCCGGCGGTCGTCCTGCTCTGCGACGGCGACCTCGCCGGCTCGGCCGCGCGGCTGGCGCCGCTGGTGGCGGCGGTCGAGGCGGGGGAGTGCGACCTGGCCGTGGCGGCCTTCGGTCGGCGGGTCGGTGGCGGCTTCGGCGTCGCGCTCGGCTTCGCCCGCTGGGCGATCCGCGGCCTCTGCGGCTTCGAGGCCGCGGCGCCGATCTCCGGCCAGCGCGCGCTGCGGACCGACGTCCTGCGCGCGACGCTCCCCTTCGCCCGCGGCTACGGGATGGAGATCGGGATGACCGTCGACGCCGTCCGCGCCGGCCACCGGGTGGGCGAGTACGAGCTCGACCTGTCTCACCGCGCCACCGGCCGCAGCCTCTCCGGCTTCCTCCACCGCGGCCGTCAGCTGTCCGACTTCATCCGTGCCTACAGGGCGCGCCGCGGGCAGGGCTATCGGTAAAAGGTCGTGTACCTCGCTTGACATACACATGGGCGTCCACCTAAGCTGGAGTGGTCGTGCCAGGGGGAAAGAGGAGTCGGGACATTGATGACAGAGTGCGACGAATCTGACGGATCTCGTGAGCGTCTGGTCGCCGCCGCCTCGAAGGCAGCAGCCGAACACGGCTACCGCGAAGTGACCGTGGAGCGGATCACCCGCTACGCGGGGGTCTCGCAGTCCACCTTCGAGCGCCACTTCTCCAGCCCCGAACAGGCGATGATGGTCGCCTACGACGATTTCCTCGAACGGATCTGGCAGGAGGCCGAAGACGCCTGCGACGCCCACACCGGCTGGCCGCAGAAGGTCAAGGCCGCGATCGGCAGCGTGCTCGCCGCGCTGACCGAAGCGAGCGGGCTGGCGCGCGCCTTCGCCGTCGAAGCTGGCTCCAGCAGCCTCGCAGCCGCGCAGCGCCAGCTGACCGCGATCGACGAGTTCGCCCGCCTCCTGCGCGAGGGCCGGAGCCTCTACCCGAACGCCGCGGCGTTGCCCGAGCCGACCGAGCGGGCCCTGATCGGCGGCATCGCCTCGATCGTCTCGGCGCACCTGCTCGCCGAGGACGCGCAGGCGCTGCCGGCGCTTGAATCCCAGCTGGTCGAGCTGCTGCTGACGCCCTACCTCGGACCGGCCGAGGCCAAGCGGCTCGTCGCCTGAGCGCTACTGCGCCGCGCCGAACGGGGCCACGGCGAGCCGTGCCGCTTCGGGCGCCAGCTGGGGGAGGGCGACCCGCCTCCCGTGCGCGATCTCGTGCTGGATCGCCGCCCAGATGCCGCTGGCGATCGCCGCCTGCACCGTCGGCGAGAGCGGCGCGCCGAGCTCGGCGGGCGCGACGCTCGGCCCCAGGTAGGCGGTGAAGCTGTCGAGGATGGCGTCGGCCTGGTCGAGCGCGGTCGGCCCCGCGGTCGGCAGCTCGAAGAAGGCGAGCTGGGCGAAGAGCGGGCTGGCGGCGATGTGCTCCAGCAGCGCCCGCAGCGCGGCCCCGATCCCGGCGGCCCACTCGGGCTCCCGGTCGAAGGCGGCGGCGGCCTGTCCCAGCGCCTCGGCGCCGAGCGCGGCGAACGCCTCGAGGAAGGCCTCCCGCTTGCTGGAGAAGTTCTCGTAGAAGGTCTGGTTGGAGACGCCGGCGGCCCCCGAGATCGCCGGGATGCTGAGCGTCTCGTAGCCCTTCTCGACCACGACCCGCGCGGCGGCGCGCACGATCCGCTGGCGCTGGGTGAGGTGGCGCCGGCTCAGCCTGCTGTCGGGCGGCTCGTCCCAGGTCAGCACCGGCTCGTCTCCGTTGCCGGCGGCTTCCGCGGCCGCCGGCGCGCCCGGCCGCCCGGCCGCCTCGACGGCCCGCCTTGTCGCCTCGCTGTCGGGCTGGCCGTAGCTGAGCGCCCAGCCCACCAGCGGCTCGACCATGCCCGGCAGCCGCTCGGGCTCGCCGGTGCGCAGCTCGCGGTAGGTGACGCCGCGGATCCCGGCGACGATCGCCCGCACGGTCAGCGGCGAGACCTCGCGGGGCAGGTCGGAGTGGTCGAAGCTCTGCTGGATCAGCAGCTCGAAGTCGCGCGAGGCCCGCTCACGGTGCTCGATGCCGGCGGCGCCGAGGGTCAGGGACTCGACCGCGACCAATGAGGCCGCCGCCCGTTCGCGGGCGGCCAGCTCCATGAAGGCCGAGAGCCCCGCGGTCAGCTTCTCGCGGAAGTCGCCTGGCCGCAGGTAGGCCTCGCCGACCTGCCGGCTCGCCTCCTGCACGATCGCGTCGAAGGTGGAGAGGAAGCACTCCTGCTTGCTGGAGAAGTGCTGGTAGAAGGTGCTCTTCGAGACTCCCGCCAGGGCGACGAGCTCGCGCAGGGTCGTGCTGGCGAGGCCATGACGGGTGACCGCCTCGACCATCGCCCCCTCCAGGCGTCCCTTCTGGTGGCGGGCGACGGCCTCCGGGGACATCCCACTCGGGCCCCCCGCCAGGCGCGGAAAGAGCGGCTCGGTCGATGCGGATTCCGACGCCATCCCGCCGCAACCATAGCCCCAGCTTTACACCGGCTCGTGTACCAGAAATGACAAAAAGTGAGGAGCCCTTTGCCTTTCTGAGTACCGAATTTTGGGTTTAAGACCAAACCTCAAGGTCGCATCCTAATCGCGAAATACGAGCTATAGCTTGGCAGATCAATCAATACCAACTTTTACAACTTTCCAGTACCTCTCTTGACAGAAACGCAGTTATCTGGTTGAGTGCCACTCGTCCGCCTGGGTTGCGGACAGGGACATCAATCGACCGGGCCAGGGGCCCGAGCCCTCCAAGCACCGCCGGAGGGCCGGGAAAAGGGCCGGTCAGAGGACAAGGAGAGAGCTACGTGAGACGCCACGCGAAGGCACCGTCCGCTGGATCGACTTCGGGCAGGGAGATTGGCCGCACTGCGGTCGCGTTCGCGTGCCTGATGGCTATCTCGTTGTCGATGGCGCCCGGCGCTCAGGCAGGCCGGGTTCCCGGCTTTGGCGTGCTCGGCACCGGCCTCAATGGAACAGCCGCCGGCCAGTTGAGGGGGACCGCGGGCCTTGCCGTCAATTTGACCGGCGCGGGTGGCGCGACGGCCGGTGACGTCTACGTCAGCGACTCCACCAACAACCGAGTGAGTCAGTTCTCGGGCTCGGGCACCTTCATCCGCGCCTTCGGCGTGGACGTGGTCGCCTCTGGTGGCCCCGACAACGCCAACGAGGTCCAGCGCGCGACTGTCAACGCGACGGCGGGAACCTTCCGTCTCACCTTCTCGGCCAAAGCGACGGGCGCCACGGGCACGGGCGATCTCGTCGAAAGCTCGACCACCGTCTCCAATGTCGTCACCTCGACCGGAGCCTTCTTGCAGGGCGAGGCGATCGCAGGAGCCGGCATCCCCGCCGGCACGACCATCGCTTCGGTGGGCGCCGGCGCCCTGACCCTCTCCCAGGCGGCCACCGCCACCAACAACGGCGTCGCTCTCGCCGCCGACCTTCCATACAACGCATCGGCCACCCTGGTTCAAAGCGCGCTCAACGCGCTCTCCACGATCAACGCCGGAGGCGGCTCGGTCGCCGTCACGGGCGGTCCTGGCGACGGCACCGGCTCGAGCCCCTACGTCATCACCTTCAACGGCGCGCCCCTGAAAGGAACCGACGTCGCCCAGATGACCGGGGCCAGCGGCTACCTCGCGCTCTCGGGCGGAACGGGCGCCGGGGCCAACGAAGCCAAAGTCACGACCTCCAACCCCGGCAACACGGGCTATGAGGTATGCAACGTCATCGCCAACCCGAGCGATGTCTGCCAGTCCGGCGTCTCGAGCTCCGCTGCCGGAGGGCTAGCCGCCGCCAAAGGCCTCGCCGTCGACCCCGCCACCGGCAACGTCTTCGTCGTCTCCAGCACCGGCAAACGAGTCAACGTCTATTCTGCCACCGGTCAGTTCCAGGGTGCCTTCGGCTGGAAAGTCAACGCCGCCTTTCCGGAAGAAAAACTGCAGTTCTGCACCTTCGTCACCGGCTGCATCGCCGGCACCCAAGGGGCGAGCGCCGGACAACTTGCGCTGGAATTCGAAAGTCATCCAGCCATAAGCCCGGTGAGCGGCGACCTATATGTGCCGGAACCCGCCAATCGCCGCATCGCCGAGTACAGCGTCACCCTGAACGGCGCCAAGGAAGTCACGGGGGCCTCCTTCGTGCGCGCCTTCGGCGGCGACGTCATCCCCACCGTCAACGAGCAGCAGACGGTGACCATTTCCGGTACCACCGGAGGGCATTTCTCCCTCTCCTTCAAATCGCAAGTCACCGGTGGCACAGCGAGTGGGGACATCGCGGCAGGCTCGAACGAAATCACGAACCTTCAACCCGGGTCGGGCACCCTCCTCGGAGGCGAGGAAGTCACAGGACCCGGGATTCCGGCCGGCACGATCGCAACCGCTGTCACGTTCGACTCCGTCACGCTCTCGGCTTCCGCGACCGCGACGAGCGTGGGCGCCTCGATCAGCACAGACCTATCCTCCAACTCGACCGCCGCGGTCGTCCAGAAGGCGTTGCGCGCTCTGACGAGCATGGTCGGTCCCAACGTCACGGTGAGCGGGGCGGCGGGGGGCCCTTGGACGCTCGACTACGCCGGCGCCCTCTCGGGAATCGATCTTCCGCAGTTGAGCGGCGACGGTTCGGGGCTCACGGGGCCCTCCCCGGCGCTGGGGATCGCGACGACGCGGGACGGCGCCAACGGCACCTCGACCGGACTTGAGGTGTGCACCCAGGCGACCACCTGCAAGGTGGGCGCTGGCGACGGTACCGGAGGCACCTTCTCGGCGGGCACACCGAACAGCCTGGCGATCGACTCCGCCGGTGCGGTCTATGCCGTCAGCACGCCTGCCGGCTGCTCGGGATGTCGCGTGCAGAAGTTCGGCGCCGGGGGTGGCTCCGTGGAAGAGTTTGCGCCGGCCCAGCTCAGCTCGCCGGCGGGTGCGTCCGGAGCGTCAGTTTCTCCAAGGCTGGTTGCGGTCGACCCGGCTAACGACCACGTCCTCGTCGCCAAGCGGGTGACGTCGACGACATTCAAGCTCTATGAATTCACTCGCACCGGAGGATTCATCGACGTCGTGCCGCCCGGCGAAACAGGGATCCCGGTAAGCGTCAATCCGGCTACAGCAGTCGGTCCACAGGGCCTCGCGTTCGGCACCGCCGAACGCTCCTACGTTGCAATCAGCGGCACCGTCGCCCTCGGGACGCCCGTGAAGATCCTGATGGCGCCCCCAGCGCCGAAAGCGACGATGGAAGCCGTTTCAGCCGTTGGGCAGCGCAGCGCTACCTTCAACGGCCTGGCCAAGCCTTCGGCGCCGGGCGCCGAAGGCGGCTTTCCGACGGCAGCGTTCTTCGAATACTCGGCCGACGGCGTCAGCTGGAGTTCGACCCGGGCCGTCGATATCGGCACCGGCACCGGCTCGGGCAACCCCAACAGCTGCCCGACGAACAACCCCCCCAGCTGCAACCTCTCGGAATCGGTTGACGGCCTGAGGCCCGGTACCACGTATCTGGTTCGCATGGTGGTCAGCAACGGCACCGCGACAACATCTTCGAGCAGCACCTTCACGACCACCGAGGCCGCGCCCTCGGTGGAAAGGATGGCGGCCACCGAAGTGGGACAGGACGCAGCCACGCTGACCGGATTGGTCAATCCCAACAATCGCCCGACCACCTACCGTTTCGAATGGGGGCAGGATACCTCCTATGGAACTCGCATCCCTGTGGACATCGATGCCGTCGTCGGCTCGGGGGGGCAGCCGGTCGAAGTCAGCGCAAGCATCTCGGACCTGCTTCCGGGCACCACCTATCACTTCCGCATCACCGCCAAGAGCAGCGCTGGCGTCACGGTGGGATCCGACGGCGAGGTCACCACCCTCAACGAGGCGGGCCTCCCGGGTAGGCGCATGGTCGAGCAGGTCTCGCCAGCCGACAAGGCGCCGGTCGGCTCGGTCCAGATAACCAATGCGCTTGGCCAGGCCTACTATCAGCCGGCCCAAGCCGGCGATGCGATCTCTTTCCCGGTTCTCAATGGGACACCCGACAGCGAGGCGGGTGGAGAGGTGCTCTATGCGGCCGGCCGCACTTCAACAGGCTGGCTCAGCCAGCAAATGACCGCACCCTCGCTGAGCTCCACGCCGACCGAGGGCGCGCTGGCGAATCCCACCGGGTACTCGGGGCTCGTTCTTTACGTAGATCCGGAAGACCTCAAGTGTGCGTTCGTCGAAACGCACAATCCACTGACAGCGGATACGCCAGCCGCCGACATTGCGAATGGAATCGAAAACCTGTATCGGTGGGACCGAGACAGCGATAGCTACACCCTTATCTCAAACAGAGTGCCGCTTCAGCCCAGTCTGAGCCAATCGCTGTACGAAATTGCGGGTGCGAACTCGAGCTGCACGCGCGTCTTCTTCCGCTCCAGTAAGCAGTCGCTCCTCAACGGCGCCTCGCAGCTCTATGAATGGGACAACGGGACTCTTCGCGATGCGGGAATGCTGCCAAATGGCACACCCGCCGCTGGCGCTGCTGGCACCCGCATTAGGTTCACGCCTAACGTAGTCACTCCGAACGGCCGCTTCTTCTTCTCGGCCGTCAGCAATCAGGGCAGCGATGCGGGTAAGACTGCCGTCTTCGTCAGGAAGACGCCCGGCGAAACGGTCGACGCATCGAGCTCGAAGACGGCAACGGCTCCGTCGGGTGCGGTAATCGAGGCCGCGTCGCCGGATGGGTCGCATGTGTATTTCATGGCGAACTACGGTCTGGCGGCCACATCGAGCAGCGGTCCAAACACAGCCTGCTCCGCCGGTCCGAGCAACGCAACCTGCGACCTCTACGACTACAACGTCGATACCGGTCAGCTCACCGATATCTCGGCTGACGCCAATCCAAAGGACACGACGGGCTCAGTAACGCAGGGCCTCATGGCGGTGTCGGACGATGGCTCAAGCGTGTACTTTGCGGCGAGGGGTCAGCTCGTTCCGGGTCGAGGACGCAGCTACAGTGAAAATCTCACTGGTTTCGCCAACGTATACCGCTGGCACGCGGGGCAGGTCACCTACATCGGTTCGCTGACGAATGCCGATATGGAATCGGCGCAAGGGGGAATGGCGCTGGCGGACGGCGATCACTGGTCTTCCCGGGCGACTCCCGACGGGCGTTATTTCACCTTTGTGTCCAGAGACAATCTCTCCGTCAACAACCCGGCCCAAACCGCTGAGGCGTACGTCTATGCGGCGGACACTGGAAGGACGGAATGCATTTCCTGCCCTCTCCACGGCCCCCCCACGAGCACCAGCTTTTCGCGAATCCTCCCGCGCAATTTCTATGGCCAGGTCGTGACCGGCCTTGGGACGGACGGTCGGGTCTTCTTCAGCTCCCTCGAGCCCCTGGCCCCGGGAGCGATAGCCGGCCAGTTGGGCGAAACGCCGGCTGAGGATCAGGTCAATGTCTATGAATGGCACGCTGGCCAGATCTCGCTGCTCACGTCCGGGAAAGTCTCGCTTCTCGGAGTCGGGGGCGCCAATAGCCGTGACGTCTACGTTCAGACCTTCGATCAGCTGGTGTCCGCTGATAAAGACGTCGCGGCTGACGTATACGACTTCCGCGAAGGAGGTGGATTCGCCGCGGCTCCGCCCCCCGAACCTCCGTGTGATGCTGCCGCGGGCGAATGTCAAGGCAGCCCCGCCAGTTCGCCGGAGGCCGGCTTGCCGGCCAGTGCGGGTGTCGCCGGGTCGGGAAACCAGGCCCTGGGCCCGCCTGCCAAGTCCGGTCATAGGCACAAAAAGCACAAAAAGCACAAAAAGCACAAAAGGCAGAAACCCAACCGAAACAGACCAGTCCAGACGGCCACCCAGACCCACCACGGAGGTGCAAAGTGATTGCGCGTACCAAGACGATCACGACGTTGACGGTTGGTATGTGCCTGGTGGCGGCGCTGTTCTGCGGGGGCGCAGGCGCAGCGGCTCCGCGATGGTCGCCGGTTATGACGTCCGCTCCGACGGTGCTGCCGCCCGTGCAAAGTGAGATCCAGAGTGTCTACGTGGATGCCGAAGGGGGCAGCTACACGCTCAAGTTCGGCGCCGCGACTACGAGCGCGATTCCCTTCGACGCTGCGCCTGGGGAAGTCCAGGCGGCGCTGAATGCGCTTTCGACGATAGGCGGCGCGGGGGGCAGTGTCTCGGTCGTCGGCGGACCGGGGGCGCGCGATGCGAAAACGCCCTACGCCGTCACCTTCGGTGGCAGCCTAGCTAACTCAAACGTCGCGCAGATGACGTCTGACGGCAGCGGACTTTCCGGCGGGGCGACGCAGAGCGCGGGTATCGGCACGACAGTGCCCGGCGGGGCCGGCACCACCAAGCTGGTGCTCTACCTGCAGAACATCGGCGGTTTCGAAAGCACCGGGACGATCACCTACAAGGCGCAGCTTCCTCCGGGCGTGACGACGACGGCTACGCCGACGAGCGAACCAACCAACTTTGAACAACAATGGAGTTGCACGAGTGGCGCCGGCCAGACGGAATTCACGTGTACGTTGTCCGGCGCGAGTGTGCGGCCGGCAGCCGTCGGCCCGGTAATCGTTGCCTCGGTGACCGCCGCTCCGGGTGCAACAACCGGAGTGGTGCAGAGTGAAGTCTCGGGAGGCGGGGCTCCGCCGGCAACTGAAGAATTGACACTGACGATCAGCCCGGTGCCGGCGACGGCGGGCGTCACGGTCTTTAAGGCGGGCGCATACGATTCCAGTGGTAGGCAGGACACCCAGGCGGGTGGGCACCCCTACTCCGCCGGCACCCAAATACTTCTCAACACCGTGCGCTCGCCCAAAGGCGGCGTTCTTCCCGCCGGAGAAGCCCAGGACATCGTCGTGTCGCTCCCACATGGATTTCTCGGAAATCCGATCGCGGTGCCGCAGTGCCCCGAGAGCACGCCCGACGTGAGCTGCCCGCTCGACACCGATGTCGGCCTGGTGCAGCCACTGACATCTGTGCAGGAAGGCGGCGGAGGGGGCGTGCCGGTGACGAACACCGAGGCCCCCAACGGGTATCCCGCCAAGTACCGGTTCAACATCCTGGGAGTGGAGCCCCTGAACGCGGTTGGCACGCTTCGTTCTGACGAGGACTACGGGATCGACGTGGGCTCTATCAGGACCCCGCAGATAGTCCCGCTCTACGGCGCCTTCTTCACCTTCTGGGGGTGGCCGGCGGACCCGTCGCACGACGCGCAGCGATGCACGACGACTACCTTTACCCGCCCAGGGGTGTGTGGACCTAGCGACGTTCCCAACACGGCATTCATCACCAGCGCCGTCAATTGCACCGAACAGGCAGTTGAGCCACCGGTCACGGATCTGAAGGTGAGCTTCTGGAATGCAGAAAAGACGGTAGTTCACAGCAGCGTCACGATCCCCCCGGTGACCGGCTGCGACAAACTGCACTTCGAGTCGGCCTTCACCTTCCAGCCCGACCAAGCCAAGGCAGACAGCCCGGCCGCTTTCACCTCCAACCTGACCGTGCCATCGGAAGGGC